>Ga0209335_10000006_pt1 | contig 162405 bp, 118 predicted proteins | sample COG_09_FD_184753 | JGI IMG/M metagenome (GOLD analysis project Ga0209335, IMG submission 184753) | Pelagic Microbial community sample from North Sea - COGITO 998_met_09 (SPAdes) (version 2) | ecosystem: Environmental > Aquatic > Marine > Neritic zone/Coastal water | place: Helgoland, sampling...
CCTAAACCCTAAACCCTAAACCCTAAACCCTAAACCCTAAACCCTAAACCCTAAACCCTAAACCCTAAACCCTAAACCCTAAACCCTAAACCCCAAAAGAGGAATTCCGGATTAGGGGATTGCAAATTGGGTTATATTTAAGAAATATATCAAATGAAAATTTAGGGATTGCATCTCGAAACTAATCTAAAACACACACAGTGAGCGTCTCGCCGCGCATCTTTTGGCGCTGTGTACACACGCGCACTACGCTATTATTTAACTACTATTCTATTCTGCTCCTTCTATCTTTAAGCCAGCTTGCGAGTTCTTTGTGTCCTTCCATTTTTGCCATATCTTCTGGACCGTACCCGTCGTTATCTCGAAGTAACGGCAAATCTAACTCCTCGACTAAATAGACGCACGCGTCGTAGAAGCCTTTGGTTGCAGATTTATGGAGAATGGAGTGACCGTTGACATTTGCAGACGTGACATCGAGACCTAAAGCGCGGAGGTACTTGAGCATTTTCACGTCGCCGCTTTGTGCCGCCCAGTGCACCGCGTTACATCGATACTTGTTTTCTCGATGAATATCGCAATTTGCGACCTTGACCAAATACTCGCATAACTCCAAATGTCCCATCCACGCCGCTCGCATAAATGGTGTCGTACCATCTGACATTTCGCAATCTTTATCAATCTTTTTTTCTTCAATGAGCCATACGAGCACTTCTAAACATCCGTTCCTACTCGCCCAATGAATTGCCGCTCGACCTTTCTTGCGCTCCGCAAACGCCGGATCCATACCAACTTCATCGCAGAGAAATTTACACAGCTCCAAAGCATTCGATCCAGAGCTCCAGTGCAAGCAATTCGAACCGTGCTGGTCACAAATGTCGTTGACATCAGCATCTGGGTTCTCTCGTAAAAATTGTCTCGCGTTTTCGACGTTGTTTGTTTTGCAAATCTCAAGCAATGGATGCAATGCTGGTGTGGCTTTCTTCTTCGTTTCTTCTTCGCCGAGTACCTCGGTAAATCGACTCAGTAAATATTCTCGTTGTAACGCGTCTATGTTTGTTAAATCTATGAGTGAGTTTCTCGCCGTTTGTTGCAAGTGCTTGCCTTGTTCATACGAATGCTTATGGACACTTTGCGCGTGAGTCACGAGACCTTTCGAAGCTTCAAAAAATCGTCCACACATGGAGCACATCAACTCTCCCATTTTCGCGTGCTCTGCCAGACGTTTCTTCGTCAGTATTCGCATCGTTCCGCTTTTAGGACATGTTCTAATATCCGCGATGCCAACCTTGTGTATTTGAGAAGCGTCCATATTTTCATAAACCGCATCGCACAAAGCGATGCTATCGGCGTATTCGCTCCTGTGAACCAAACCGTACGCGGTTACCCGATACAGCACAAGCACACGCACATCTGACTCGCCTGCTTTGCGACGATAACACAGGTGATAGTTTTTCTCGTTTTTAGTGGAAGTCGTGGTATTGGGAGTGTTCATCGTCGTCGATTTTAACAGAGCTTCTCGGATAGCGTTCTCATCTTCTTCTTCGTCCGTTTCTTCCTCCCCGTCCTCATCTTCTGCTCCTCTCCCCGACGTGGCCATCCTTTTCAAAGTTGCAAAAAGACACACGAACGCTTTACACGCGAAGTCAGCGGAGCCTTTTCTCGTCGTTTTAGTGACGACATTCCTTGCCAACTGGAAGACATCATCGACGAGTTGGTTAGGTAAAAATGACTTTGCTGTCGTTACAAGAAAGTTCTGAATGTCTGCGCGCAACGCGTTTTCATCGTCCATTATTGATGACTTTTATCAGGAAACTTCTCACTTTTGACGGAACAATGATGGCAAAAGGAGAGAAATGGCACGCGGGTGTTCTGTTCTTAGTGCTGTTGCACTACGAAACCAACTCTTACCGGAAGAATGAATTATTATTAGGTAATGTGTGTTCGCGTGAAAACTCTGCGGTATAAAAATCTCCCCCTCTGCACGAAAACAGAAAGCATTAATATATATCAACGAATCAAAATGTCGTCCGCTAAAGATAACAACAACGACGTCGACGACGACGATACAATCGATGAGGATGAGATTGATGACTGGTTAGATTCTGACGAGGACGACGATGACAATACCAAGAAAAAGGAGGAGGAGAAAGAGGAAACAGTTTTGAATGCCGTTGAAAAACAAGAACAAGAACGCGAGAGGAAGAGGAATGAACAAGAAGAAGAAGAAGAAGAAGAAGAAGACGAAGAAAAGAGAGAACGCGAAGAAGAGCGAGAAAAGCAAAGACGCGAGCAAGTTGAATTGGAGGCTCGTCGGGCTGCGGAAATTGCAGCTGCTCGAAAGAAACAAGAGGAGGAAGAGGCAGAAGCGAAAAGGCAATTTGAAGAGCAGGAGAAAAGGCTGAGAGAAGAAAAAGCCAAAGCGGAACTAGAGGCAACGCGTCAGATGGAAGAAGAGAGACGCGAGCGAGAAGAAACCTTGAGAAAAGAAGTTGCTGCTCGAGTTGAAGCTGACGAATTAAAAGCACGCCGCGACACGGAGGCTGCGTCGTTTGAAGCAAAGAAAAGCGAGCAGGCTACGATAGAGGTACTAGACGCTGTTGGAGAGAGAAATAACGCGCATCATCAACCGCCAAACGAGTTTGACGAGCTCGCGCAATCGTCAACAGCAGTTGGTGGTTTATTCGGGAGTTTCAAAGCATTGAAAAGCGCTGCGTCCAAAACAGTGACCGCTATGAAATCGCACGAGTTTACTCGCCAAATGACGAGCGATATACGAGAACTTAGCAAACACATCGCCGGTGATGATGTCGCAGCGCCTTCAACAAAAATACCAACAACAACAGAACTCGGCGAAGATGATCGCACGAGACAACGTGCAAGAGATGAAGTCGACGCGTTAGAAATTGCAGAGAAGCTCGCTTCAAAAACTTGGCACGCAATTGGTGGTATTACAAACAAAGGTAAGAAATTAGCAAGCGACGTCGAAGGTTCGATTAAAGAAAAGGGATTAGGAGCAACGGCAGAGAAATACGGAAAGAGCGCCTTATTCGGTATAGAAAAAGTTCTTGCCAACGCCACGAAAGTAATAGCTGCGGGGATTGAAGATGAAACACGCGCAAATAGTCGCTTAGCGGAAAATCTGCAAGAGTACGGGGTGTTTGAGTACTTAGATGCAATCGACGTGAAGACGAAGGATGCCGAAGAAAAATTTAAAGCGCTCGATTTCGAGGCGGCTAATTTTATGGCCAAGGCGTGCGCCGATATCTTATCTCCTGCACAAAGTCAAGAAATGGGGTCACCTTTGAAAATTAATACGAATCAGGAATTTGAAGAGATGGATATGCATAATCACGAAGCGGAAACCTCTCCTGTGAAGAAATCCGGGAAGATTCACGCTCAAAAGGTAGCAGAATCAGTTCAGCGCGTAAGCGCACTTTTGCAAGATGCGATGAGAAAACCGGATGAAAGTGCAACGAAAAAAGCGCTAAACATGATAGAAATAGCAGAAAATGAACTCGAGGGTGTTCGAGAAAGCGCGATAGTTGCCTTTACCGAATTGACGGTTTTTGGTATGCAACAATTTGAGGAGGTGAGCGAAGCGTTGAGCAAAGACGAAATCGATGTATCGCGTTGGGGTTCGACGGTCGAATCTCGCGCGAAGTACGTAGAAACAACAATTTGCAGGGTTGAGAACGAAATTCGTTTGTTCCGAAATGCCGTTTCGACTGAAGTTGAAGCACTGGGAGCATTTTCTACAAATGCGGGAGGAAACATTCCAACAGTTTTGGAAGTTGTCGCATCGCTTCTCGACGACATCGATAATGATTTACTCGAATGTTTGGACATCTTCGAGGACGCAAAAGGCATGATTATCCCAGCGATTGTGGTGAGTTGTTTGTGAGCGCGATGTTAATGTATTACTAAAACTATCAGAAATGTGTGTAGCCTGACCTAATCAAGCGCTATTTACCACGTGTGAAGCGCGCATAAGCGCGCATAACTTTCGCTTTTCAATATTTGTAAAATATAAATATTAAGGTTATACGCTATGCTAATATTATTTTTACCGCCGGCTCCGAGGGAGCCTCGACGATGGAGGCGTGTGGTACACGTACGGCACGTCCGGTTCTTCGCCCTCTTTCGATCGCATGCACTCCGTAAATGTGCTCCAAACCTTTGGTACGGTTAAGAATAAATTTCCTCCCGCATAAAGAGAACAAATAACATCTTCTAATCTATCGTTGCAACGATGCGGTTTCGCGCGCTTATCGGTATCGTAAAGCACCTGACCTTGGTGTTTACGATATAAACCATCTTTTTCATCGTGTGGGAAAGGGTGCGGAGAGGAAGTGGACGGCTGTTCGTCTTCACCCGAATTATTACGGCGGTTCCAAAAGCCCATCGCGGACCCCTAATGTTATAAAAAGGCTCACACACTTAATATTCTCCCCACGTCCCCTATGTGTATCTTTCTCGCCCTATTCTGTGCGCATTTTTTGTTCCACTCTCTCGCTCTCGCTCTCTCGCCCTCTCGCTCCTCGCGCTTCTTGTTGATGTTATGTTGTATCTGTATTCTAGCGCGACAAAAGAGCGTGTTAATTTGTGATGTTCGTCGTTTGAACTCACACAGAACTTTTCTTCTTTCCAAAAACTCTCATTTCTGTTCACTACTTTTCTTCTTCATAACAACAACAACAACAAAAAGTGAACGATAAGCACTTCACCACGCTGTATATAAATACGCTCTCTGTCACCATCGTATAATTCTGAAATGGGGCTTTCTTCTCCATCGAAAAAGCTCGAGAGTCCAAGCTCTTCGCGAGACAAATACGTCGACACTAGAAGTCTCGCGGAAAAAGGTGTAAATCTCATCGCGCTTTTGATTGCGTTTCCGATTCTCGCCTTCTCATATCCACTCTCTTTGCTCACGCGAGGAACACTCCACGGCGTTTGGAACTTCTCCAAGGAAATACGACCACCGATTACGCAAATATGGGCCGACTTCATGACTTCAAACGTTATGAACGTCCGATTTAAAATCGTTTCCCAGAAACAACTTTACAGAGACGGCAAATGCGTGTATCTGTGCAACCACCGCGCGTGGGCGGACTTCTTCATCGACATGTCCTTGTGCGAAGGACGATCATTTACTCTGTCGAGAATGCTCGTGATGTACGTGTTCCCGGTCTTCATGGTACCCGCCGTCTTCGTTGGCGCAGTCTTTCCATTTCGAAGGGACAAAGGTGGCGGTCACGAAGAACTGAACAATAGCATAGACAAGCACTGGTCTCGATTCGAACAATATTTCCCGGGTTTCTTGTGCTACCCAGAAGGAACGAGAAATATTAAACCGCACAGCTTACCGCTCAAACGCGGGATGTTGAGATACGCGCACTCTAGGAAACTTCCCGTTCAAATTATCATTTGCGCGGGAAAAGAGAAAGTGCTGTCGCAAAAACGTTTCGCCGCGGAGCGAAACCACGTTTTACCAGTAGCGTATTCGTCCGTAATCCATAGCGATAGTTACCCTGTATTTGAGGATTTTGCCGAAGCCATCAGGCACTCTTGGGCGGATGAATGGGCGAACGCGTACAATCACGAGAACAAAATGGAAAAGCTCAAAGATTTCAAGCCGAGCGAAAGAACGATTCGATACGAAAGATGGGTTGATTTCTTCACGACTGGGACGGTTGTTTCCTTCTTTGTTTTTTGCGCGCTCGTAGCAAACGTTTTACAGATTATCTTTCCAAAAATCATAGAGTTGGGACACGCCTGAGTTCTGTTACTGGTATGTGAATAGTAGTGAAATGAAGATGTTCTATTTTGATAATCGACGAATCGTCGCTAGAAAGGTTGTCGTTTATTTTCTCAAACGACACAAAAACGCGCTTCTCTCGCCGAGTTTATCTCATTCCTTTGCCTCGTAACTTTACACCTAAAACTCTCTCCAACTTCCCGAGAATCTGTTGATTCGGTATAGCTTTACCAGATTCGTACTCTTGAATGATTTGTGGACGTTCGTTAATCTGCTGCGCCAGTTGCGCCTGGGTTAACTTCTTCGCTAAACGGCCTTGCATGATGGCCTTTTTCACCTCCGTATTGACTGTTTTGTGCGTGAGCTCTTCGGTCTCGTTCTCGAGTTTCAACGCGTTACGCCCTGGGCCAGCTTTATTCACGTTCGAAACGTCTTTCTTCACCGCGGTGACGTTCAATCCTTGTCTCAATGCCTGTTTGTTATCACGTGTACGAGAAGAGAAGAGAAAAATGAAAGGCAACGTCAATACGACGAAGAAAGAAAAGAACACAAACACTTCATTCATCGAAAAGGAAGACGACGCACATTTGCTACCGCTCTTTGATCCTTGAGCGTTCCACCACCGGTACCCGTCCCAGTCGGTCGTTTCTTGGTCAACACAACCTCTTTAAAGTCTTGATGATCCATCGTCCTTTTTTATTAATCGATCGTTCGCGAAGAAAAGTGCGTGCGTGTTTGTGTGTGTACACGTAAGTGGGGTAGGTGTGGAAAAAATGTAAAGAGAAGAAAGAAGAATTTGGAAAGAAGAAGAAGAAAAAATCTCATTATCTCGTCACACAAAAAAGAAACTCAACAACAAAAACAACGCGGGGCAACGAACCGACCATCAATCGAAACGAACAGATGTTTCGCGCGGGGGGCTACGGAAGAGGCAGAAGAGGATCGGGTATAAATCCATTCTTTTATTATTACGCGTATAGAATGTATCAACAATACCAAGCGGTCCCGAACAAGCCTCACGGCACGCTCGTCGTCATGGCCGTTATGGCTTCTTATTACTTCGAAGTGTTCCCTCTCCTGAACGATATCATCGGTGACATCTCCAGCGCGTGCTTTTCTCCCGCGAAGGTTTTGCGAGATTTTGAACTACAAAGAACGTTGTTTTCTTCCTTCGTCCACGGCGACGAGCTACACTTGGCGTATAATTTGAGCTCTTTACTCACCAAAGGCATCAAGCTCGAAGAGAGATACGGAGGAAAAGCGGAAAAATTTGTTCTTTTGTTTTGCCTGGTGTCCGTTTTGACGCACGGATTCGCGGCGATAATAGCAGGCGGGCTGTTCCACAGCGGACTCTTCGATGGAGATGTGTATTACAACGCGACGTACGGTAGCAGTGGTGTCTTGTTCGCGTTACAAACGATAGTATTAGGTGAAAATCCAAGAGGCAACTATTCGTTCTTCGGGTTGCAGGTACCGGCGCATCGATTGGCGTTGACGGAAGTCGGTTTACTATATCTGATGAATCCATCTACGTTGAATCTCATCGTACACGTCAGTGGAATATTAGCGGGCATGCTCGTGTTGCGCCCGACGAAAGTTATCAACATGCTAAAGTATATTTTTGGTTTCAATCTCTTTGGAGGATTTTCGAATTTTAGCAACAACAACCGCGCGAGAGAAGGAAGAAGAGGAGAAGGAAGAAATACGCCACGATTGAATGGTAAACGGTGCGTAATGACGGGTTTAACTGGCGAACAAGCGTCGCTGAATGGAACTTGGGCGAGTATAGTCCGAGTCTTAGAAAATGGGAATAAAGTTGTCGTTAAACTCGACGACGAAACAACAACGCGAGGCGAAATAGCAGTCGGTAGAGAAAACGTCCTTCCAATTTGACGTTGTTTGGTACCAGGTACTGGTGAAGTGGATATATATTAAATTTCATCAGACTGTGATGTACTGTCAGTTTAGTTTGTAGTATTCAGCGCTCCGCGATAGCGACACACGACTCATACGTCGGGACCATGTATTTGATGTTAATCAACGCGTCTTCGCCGCCGACTCTCTCTAATACGCGTAACGTCTCTTTCACGAGAACGCGCAGTGATTTCGCCGAACGCCCTTTTCCGATCAACTCTTTTCCATCGCGCTTCGAACCGTCGCTCAAGACGTTTAACGTAACTTTTAAGCAGTCGCAATTCCGAAAGACGTTTAAAATCGGAAGAAGTTGTCGATAATACGGAACGAGCATCTGTCCGATGGATTTTTCGCACGTGGCCAAGTGACGCAAAATGTCCATCGCAACCGCCACGATGGGCGCGTCTCGTGTTTTGAGCGCGTTTTGCAGCGGAAGAATGACTTGCGGCAAAACGTCCGCAACTTTTTCCGGTCGAACAGCTAACAGTTGTTTCGCGCCTTGTACTGAAAGCAATCTATACGGATGGTCGATTTCGCGAATGCCATCGAAAAATAACGGAAGGTACCTGTGATAATCGAGACTTGCAGGATCAACTCTCCACGTGACTGCGTTCGAACCACCTCCGTGGGCTACCGCGATGGGAATTTCACCGGCATCGTAAAACTCGCGGAAGAGCGTATTGCGCGGATTATGTCGCGGTTGGAGCGAAAGCGGAAGCGACTGCCGGAACAACGTTTTATTTATAGCCGTGTCGTCGTCGTCCTTCTCTTCTTGACTCGTCGTATTTTTTAGACGCGTTGTTGTTTTAGGTGTGTTCACCTTTGCGTGCGTTTGATGGTGCGACGCGGGACCAATGCACTTCTGAAACGGCGAGACGTCAACGATAGCCATTTGCGACTGTTGTTTGCGCGCGCAACTGTGTGACGACGATGCGCGATTACGAGCGCGCGCGCGGCAGAGAGAGTGTGAAGAATACCTTTAGTTTTGTGTGTGGTGTAAAACAGAATAAATTTCTAAAAATAGGAGGAGACGAGAACTCGCGCAGGGTATACTAAGTCTGTTTTTAAACTTTCCTTCAATCTTTATTCCAAAGTCATTAATCCATGTGATCCCGATTGTTATCGTTAAAGTCCCTAAAGTTTTCGCTACCGTTCGCTCCTCCTTGCCTTTGTCGTTGTTGTTGTTGTTGCTGCTGTTGTCTTTGCTGCAAACGTTTTATCTCTTCTCTCTTTTTTTCCTCCAGGCGCAACGCGTTATTCGTCGCGACGTTGACGGCCCCGACGACGCCTCCGATAGCACCGCCGTAAAGAACACCTAAAAGCGTCAAGACCACAGAAATAGCAGATATCACCGCGAGAAAGAAAAATATCGCAAACGAGAAAAAGGAAGCGCCGAATCCATAAATTACCGAAGGCAGAGCAAAAGTGAAACCGATGATGGCGCCAAACATTCCGACCGTAAAATTAATAAGAATCGTAAACGTCCATCTGATCATAAACTCCAGCGCGTTATCATCCGACCTGCCATAGAGTAACGCATTGAACGCGTCGTAAAACGTTTGTTGCGTTGCGAAAACTTTGCCGCCTTCGTACTTCTCCCAAAATTTGTTCTTCGTTTCCCGAACCCCTTCATCGCTCCAAATACCTAACTCACTTCTCGCGTCTCGCAACTTTCGTTCGCGCTCTTTGTTCAACGCTTTTACAACTCGCCATTGTTCCTTCTCTTTCCTCTGGAGTTCTAGCACTCTGGATTTCTCGCGTCCACCGCGTAATCGCCAACCGAATCGTTTTGTTTGGTACAATTCCATGCGTGTAGATCGATACGCGTCTTCGGCGTTCAAACGAGCGTCACCTAAGCCACCTTCCTCTCCGTCAATCAGTCGAAGTTTTTGTTCGTACTTTTCAAACTGTTCCGGGGTCACTGGAAACGGACGGGCGAAAAACGCCAAGAAGATCCCAACCGCGTACAAACCCAAAGAGAACGTCAACTTTGGCGTCGTGCGTGGCTTCCAATTCTTAATCAAAGTGACGATGGTAGACGTTGCAGATTGTCTCCCTTGTCTTTGTTGTTGGTGCATGCGCGCCAGCGCGTTTGAGTTCATCCCCGAAGTATCAGAAGCAGAATGAGGAGGACGACGTTGATTCATTGCTATGTGTGTGTGTGTGTGTGTGCGTAATCTCTTCCCCGCGCTGTGTACCTCAATCACGCTGGTAATATGTATACTTTTATATGAGTTACTATTAATCGCGCGTAGTAAAAATTGTGGAGCTCTAGAAGAAAAACAAGTTTCGTTCTTCACATCGTCATAATTTCAAAAATCTCGAAACACGCTGCGGCTGCAGGAGCGCGTGTTTCGAGGAGATATACGCATCGACAGCAGTAGCAAAGGGAAAAGAAGACGAAGACGAAGGAATATATATTGTTCGAAGTTCCTCAATCATGTCGGGGTCCTTAGACCAAGCGGTGGAGTTAATCGCAGCGTCGAGAATCGAGCAACAACAACAACAACTACAACAAAATGGAAATGGAAACGTAGCGCAAGGAGAAGGCGTTGAAAAAGAAACGAGTAAGAGAGACAGAGATAATGGTCCCGCAAAAGGCATGAAAAGAGGTCCGTACAAGAAAAGGAAGAAGATGACAACGATGACAACGACGGACGACGTGAACGAGACGAAGCGTCGTCGTGACGAAAAGAAGAAAAGAGAGAGAAGAAAACACGCAAGCGCATCAATCGATGCGAAACTGGACCGAATGCGGAAAAAGAAGTTGGTAGAACCGAAGAAAGTAATGAGTACGTACAAAGCGTTCTCAGAGCACGATCCAAAAGCGAAACTTTTTAGACGCGAAAATCCGCAACTAACGAACGCGGAAAAATATTCAAAGTTGCGGGAACTTTGGTACGGCGCGTCGGAAGAGCAGAGGGCGGCATCGCAGGCGCACGTGAAGCGAGACGAGTTGAGATATCAACGGGAGATGCAAATGCATGCATATAAGAAATTATTCGTGCAAATTGCTTCCGCTCTTCTCAAAGGTGAGTTCATGGGGACGGAAACGCGCAAGCCGCGCAAAGGGTATTTTTTGTTTGAAAGTGCAGAGCGTGCGATGTCAAACCAAGCATTGCATTCGAAAGACCTCTCTATAAAATGGAAAGCAATGACGCAAGAGGAAAGAGATGCGTTCAACGATGATTTTGAGATTCAACAACAGTTATATAACAGCATGCATCCGATTTTCGAGCAGAAGATGAGACTTATAAAAGAAGAGAAAGAAGAGGATGATGGAGACGAAGAAGAGAAGGATGCTCGGGGTGAGAAAGAAAATCAGGTAGCAAAGCGATTGCACATTGGAATAGAAACGAAGGAAGCGAAAGTAGGAGTGAGCGAACGGGCTAATGCAGAACTCCACGCGCGATTCGAGAGAACACGCGGATTTGAATTTTTACGCGACATCAAATATTCGCTTCCACCGTTGGGATACATGAGGAGCGACGAGAGCAACCAAAAAGTCAAAGGAAGGAAATATAAAGATGCGATGGAAAAGGAAAGTGGGATTATTAACCTTGGTCGAATGAAGATAGTGCCCAAGATGCGAAGCGAGTTTGGGTATGACATTTTGAAAAAGGAAATTGATGATTTGAGCATATCTCCTGCGATAAAAGCGCTGTCAAGTAAATGTCACCTGGACTCCTCGAGTTTGTCAAAAATTTCCGTACTAGGAAGTAAAGGCGGCGTCGTTGATTTTGATAAGCTTAAAGCATTCATCGAGAAAGGTGGGAACGACGAGAAATTGGATTTGGCGTACGCGAAATACGTCAAGTATAATCCACCAGATTGGGTTTCTTTTAAGGAGGAACTAAAATTGTAAATTTAAATTTGTATGACGAGTATATTCAGGCTGTGCGTACGTTTCATTTTTGCAACATCGCGATAACATTTTCTCTCAAAACGGCTTCGCGCTGATGACTTTCCATCCTCCTCCGCCTCTTGTATCATCTTCATTCGTCTTCGATGCATTGTCCTCGCGAGTACTATTCGATGCTAACGATACTAAATGCTTCTCCAAGTCGAATTTAAGCCTTTCAATGGACACTCTAGGGGTTGGTCGTTTCACTTTCGACGCCGTTTGCGCGTCGTCGGCGTCACCGCGCTTACCGACGAATAAAACTGGTATTTCACCCGCGTGCGCGTCAGCCCATTCTTTTTTTAACGACACGTCTCTGATTTCCAACGCGTATTCTCGCAAGTCCAAAGCGACGTGATTATTTTGACTACTATTATTATCAACATCTCCTGTTGTTGTTTCTCTCTCGCGCTGTTGTGCTAATTCTAGAACTGCTTTCAACTTTTCTTCTAAACCTTCGCATAAGCAGCACCCCGGTTTCGTGTATAAAATTAAAACGTCGTCGGTATCCGATACTCCTTCTGCAAACAACGATGATGACGAGGACGGCACTCTTCCTCTTTGGCGGCGATAGAATGTTCTCATTCTTTCCCTTCCTTTGCTGCGGCTGTTTTTATCATTATTCATGGTATTAGGTGAATTTGTATTTTCATCCCGCCGCGACGTGTGATAAGCACAGTTTTGCGATGATGATGATGATGATGAAGGTAATGATGATGGATATATTCTCGACCGATAACGATTTCGATCATAAATCGCTTTCATTTTCGTCGTCTTCCAACTATTCGAACCAGTAGGTGTTGCTGCGCGGTGTGTCATCAGAGCGTCTCTTTTTTTGAAGCGAATTTAAGGGACAAACGAAAACGAAAAAAGAAAAAATCAAAACACAGCAAACCCTTCACAACCCCTAATCCTTCTTCACTCCAACAACAAACAATAAAAAGTGAGGTATTTGTACGACTTTACTATTCTCGCCTTCTTTGTTCACGATGAAGCCTATCTTTCCCATCGCCGCGGCAATCGCATTCACGGCTACTTTTCTGCGCACCACGTCGAAAGGAAAAAATTCAACGGCGAGGAAAATCGTCACTCGGGCAGCATCAGTGTCAGGAGGAGGAGGAGGAGGAAGCGAAGCCGGCGTTACTAATTCAAAACAGATTATGAATATTCCAAAGCCTGTGTGTAAGCGAATCGATCACGCCGTATCATTCGGTATCGTTCCCGGCGAGAACAGAGGCGAGAATGTCATGGATCCAGCGGTTAAGGTCAACGACGACCTTTTCTGGTTGCGCGACGACGATAGAAAGAACGAAGAAATTCTCTCTTACTTGAAAACAGAGAACGAATACACGGAAGCGCACACGAAACACTTGAAAAAAAAAGAGACAGATCTGTACAACGAAATCGTCAAAGCGATCGAGGAGACCGATGTGGACGTTAAATTTCAATGGGGTGATAGTTTTGAGTATTACGTCCGCACGGTGAAAGGAAAATCCTACCCAATCGTCTGTCGACAAGAAAGAACGAATACCACCAAAGGTGGCGGTGAAACCAACGTGTTGGACGTGAACGAACTCGCGAAACAAATGTCCTATTGTTCAATCGGTGGATTTAACATGTCAGCGAGCCATAATTTATTAGCCTACGGCGTTGATGAAACAGGGTACGAGACTTACAGAATTAAAGTGAGAAACGTCAAAACTGGAGAGGAGATGCCGATTGACGTTTTGGAAGGCACAACCGGTTCGGTCTCTTGGAATGGCGACAGTCAATTATTTTATACAACTATGGACGATGCGCACAGACCTAACAAAGTCTGGAGACATAACATTGGTACCCCGCAGTCCGAGGACGAATGTTTGCTTTCAGAAGACGACGAGTTATACAATATTGGCTTTGGTAAAAGCGACAACGGCAACTTCCTTATTCTCGAAAGCGAATCCACGGAAACTAACGAAATTTGGCTCCTCGATTTGAAAAAGTCTCAGAGCGAGATACCGCGACTCGTGGAGAAAAGGCGTGATAATCATCGATATTACGTCGAGCCTAGCAGAAACAATAAGCATCTGTACGTGTTAACGAATCAACTCGGTAAGAAAATCAACTTTGACTTGAAAGTCACGAGCTTAGAAACACCCGGGATGGAAAACTGGACGGATTTGAAAGGAAAAGGCTTTCCGTGGAGCGAGAAGCGGACTTTAGAAAGCATTATGACGTTTAAAAATCACATAGTTATCGATGGCAGAGAAGATGGATTTACGCAAGTTTGGGTGCTACGACTCGAGGACTCGAATAGCGACGACGATAGCAGCATTTCAGACTGGTATCGATCTGAATGGCCAGCCGCGAGTGTTGTTTATCCTTCGCGCGCATCCGCATCGTTATCGTGCGTCGGCGCGAACAAAATTTATGATACGAATAAGCTGTTGCTAACGCACTCATCTTTGGTGAATCCTCGAACTGTGTATGAATTCGATATGGACTCGCAAACAAAAGTTATGAAGAAAATAACCGCCGTGAAAGGTTTCGTAGAAAAGAATTACGAGACGATGCAAATCCAAGTTACGAGCAGAGACGGCCAAACGAAAATCCCTGTGTCGATTGCGTACAAGAAAGGTAAGAGACAAAGGCAAGGACCATTATTATTAGAAGGATACGGATCGTACGGTATTTCAAATGATCCGGCGTTTGATCGCTCCGTTGTTCCGTTGTTGGATAGGGGCGTCACTATCGCAGTCGCGCACATCCGCGGAGGTGGTGAACTCGGCAGATATTGGTACGAAGAGCAGGGAAAATATTTGAATAAAATGAACACCTTCAATGACTTTATCGACTGCGGCGAGTATTTATGCGCGAGTGGTTGGACTTCTCCCGAAACGCTCGCGATTTCTGGTCGATCTGCCGGTGGATTACTTGTGGGTGCGGTCACGAACATGGCGCCTGATTTATTCAAGTGCGTCGTTGCCGGCGTGCCCTTCGTCGACGTTATGGTTTCCATGTGCGACCCGTCGATTCCTCTCACCACGGGCGAATGGCTAGAATGGGGCAATCCGAACTGCTCCAAATACTACGAATACATGAAATCGTATTCTCCTATGGAAAACATTCGAAAATCTCGCAAGCCTGATGTGCTCATAACCGCTGGTTTGCACGACCCTCGCGTCGCCTATTGGGAAAGCGCGAAATACGCCGTGCGCATGCGCGAGTCGTGCGAAAACGAAGAGGCGCGGATTTTACTGAAAACGGATTTGAGCGCCGGTCACTTTAGTGCGACTGACCGCTATCGGAAGTTCAAAGAAGTCGCGTTCGAATACGCGTTTGTTTTAGATTGCATTTGTCCATAATAAAGTTACACTTGTCTATTCATTTTTAGGCAACATTCTATGATTCCAGTCTGCCATTCGCGCGCTGACCTTCCGTTACCTTTTTTTGGGAGCTCTAAATCAATCGTTAACAAACGTTCCGCGCGCAATTTTTCAAGGTTTCTGGCGTCGTTTGCGCTGCCCTTTGACGCCGCTTGAACGCTCTCGTTCTCGTTACCTTGCATTTGTCTCCCGTGTTCCGTCGTTTCTCGGAGTATGATTGAAAAGCATCGCTTTGGATTTAACCCGTGCGTCGCTCTCTCAGCTTTCATTCGCCCTTTATTTCCACTCGTCATTTTCTCTATATTTTGACCGATTGTATAATTGTCGAAGCCAGTTTGAACGTCAGCGATACCCTCGGCTAATAAAGTTTGTCGTCGTTGCGAGAAGAACCAAAACTTTGAAGACGGCGAAGTCCAGTTCAGAGTATTATTCGTCGTGTTGTAGTAAAAGCGATATCGCTCCCTTCTTCGTAACCCAAGTTTCCTGTATTTCGTGTGCGAAATAAATACTGCGCCCTCGAGAATAGCTCGACGTAGCTCGGAGCTTCGACGCTCTCGCCATAATTCGACTTCTTCCCTCGCGTCTTCTACTTCTTGCTTCAGATCTAAAATTTTATCGTTGAATCGATCGCGTTCATCCTTCAACATGCGTTGCAATTTTGCCGTGTGCAGCAAATGTGAAGTCGTCGACGCGACCGAGGGAGAATTCGAGGATGAAAACGCTTTAATCGTCGCCGAAGTCGGCGTCGAGTCCATCAAATCCGATCCAGTCGCGCGAAAAAGTCGTCTCGAAGGCGATATCGCTTTACCACTTGATGATAAAAGGGAAGACGCGTTCTCATTTTCTCTCGACGACGCGCTTTTGTTGAAGTCTTCTATCGTCCTCGTCGTTGTAGCGTCGTTGTTCACTTTTTCCTCCTCATAATCACCGTCAAGTACGCCCGTCTTTTCTGCGTCGTCAAAAGCGTCTTCACTTGCGTCGCTTTCTGCGTCCGAATCGTATTTATTATCGCCCGAAGAATCGCGTTGTGTCGGTTGCTCGTTTATATTTGCATCGACGACTTCCCATTCTATTGTTATTTGTGCTTTTTTGTGTCGGTTGCTCGCTCCGTGTACGTCTAAATCTATATCTACGCGTTGCATGCCAGCTTCGCGGTCGCACTTTTTCCCATTCACAACTTTCGAGCGATTGACTTTGAACGTCGCTTCCCCGATTTTGAGGATCGATCCAACTATCGTTCGGTCGAGTATTTTGACGCTCACTTCCCCGCAACTTATCCTATTCAACGCGTTGTTGCTAATTACATTGTCCTCGGCGTCGTCGTTGCCGTCATCAAAAGCCGGCAAATCAAATTCATGTCTTGATCCCCATTCAATTCTTTTCGACCACGGCCTCGTAGCCGTTCGTGCCTTTCGGCCGCGATACGAGATCGACGCGTACGGGTACCCAAAGCTAATGTTTCTGTTTACGAGATTCGTGCACTTCATGACTCTGACGACGAGTATCCCGTTTGAATTTTCGAGCTGCGCCTTCTTTGCAATTTTCATATACGTGTGCTCCACGTCTACGTACATTCGTCTCGGCTCTACGAAATCTTTTTGTATCGCGCTTTGGATGAATGAAATGACCCAATCGTGTAAACCAGGAATATCGGAGACGGGCAGACCCATGGGCGAAACGGAAACATCTACGGTGGGTGTGTCTCTGAAGGACACATCGACGCCGGAAACGCCCGGTTCCCTCGATACCAGACGCATTCCCATGATGAGTTTACCGTGGATGGATAAGTTAGTAATGTGGACTGGGACGTTTAGACTTTTCAAGTACATTCCAGGCTTTATTTGTGCTTGTATTCTCGCGTGCGACGCGTTCGTATCCCAATCGAAATCGCACTCAAACTGCACGTAGTCCGCTTTGGGATTGTACCTCGCGACGTACAAGTTAACGGTCGGTGGCGTCGTTCCCAGCGAGAAATCTTCTAAACTCACCTCGCCGATGAACGAATGCTTCTTGTTCTTCTTCTTTTCCGCCGCGTTAATATCGGTATTATTGTTTACCGTTTTAAGAATATCAACCGCCACGCGTTTCGCGTGCTCGTCCGCAATTTGACTCAGAACGCACTTGTATTGGTGTCGCAACAAAAGATTAATCCACTCGAACGAACCTGATTCGACCGTCGTGAACTCGGCATTGATGCTGTCTTTCACTAATTTTCTCGCTTTCAATTCTCTCTTGTATCTCTGCCTCTTTTTCTTTAGCGTCAACACGAACGCAATCAAAGAACATAACAGAACAATTAGAATCGATTGGACGAGGAAAGAGACGAGTGTGTTTGTAAACGCGAACGACGAGTCCGTCACCAAAGTTTTGGTGGCGAGAAGATGTCGCGTCCATTCTTTGTCTCCTTTCTCTGATGTTTTCCTGATGTTCCACTTGCTGCTGCTCATCGCGTATTACTCTTCTTCTCCATCCATGTTTAGTAGAAGCAATACTAGTTCTGCGTGAATGAATTTTTGTTAATAAATTATGTGGAGGATGAAAAGGAGGGGGGAAATCTCACTCATCAATCACCCTTCTTCGTTCTTCATTTTTTTATATTCTTTTTCCTCTGCAAAACAAAAACAAACTCCATACTTACTACCAGTATAATACTTCTTTTATTGAACGAACAACACAACAACGACCATCCTCTTCCTTCTTCTTAATCTCGATGGCTTTGTGCAGTCGAGTCGTCGTCGAGTCGTCGTCGTCTTCGATGATGATGCGGCGGGGTGCCGCTTTCAACAACAATCATAGTAATAAGAAGAAGATCTTTCTCTCTTTCTTGCTGACGAAGAGACGCATCACCCGTTTTTCTGGATTAACGAACTCGGGGTCGTCTTCGTTCGAGCAAAGAGGAGGAGGAGGAGAAGAAGAAGAAGAGAATAATAAAGATAAAAAAGATGAATTAGTGATCATCACCAACGATGCGCTGCATTACGCTTCAACGATGACGCAGAAGAGAAACGAAGTCGAGGAGTATTTACAGAAGTGCGACAGCTTGGAGTTGGAGCTACAACTCGCTCTCGCGGCAGAAGATTACGACGCCGCTTCGAAAATCAAAAAAAATCTTCAACCGGAAAACTCAGATGAAGATATTAATTTTAGCATGCTGTGCGATTTATGTCGACGCGTCAACCAACCACCGACATCCATAATAGGCAGCTCGGCTTATGAAACTGAAACAGAGGAGATTACCATGGCAGCGAGGAAGCTTGGATTAATCGGTGATCCGAGAGCTCTACCAGCTCTCGCCCGAGCGCTTCGAATGCCCACTGTGAGCGCGAAAGCGAAAAACGTGAGCGCGAAAGCGCACGCTCAAATTGAACGAAGCATGTGGACTTTGTTCGGAAAGAGCGGCGACATGGAACTCGATTTACTACTTCAAAAAGGACGAGATATTATGCATGGAAAATACATGAATCGCATATTAGAAGGGAGAGTTGAACACGAACCAACTGAGGAGGAAATACAAGAACAAATACGCGATTTCGAGCAGGAGAGAGCGCGAAGTTTATCGGAATCGATCGATATCTTTACGAGAATTATCGAAAAATCGAATGGATTGTTCGCAGAAGCCTGGAATCAACGAGCGACGGCTTTGTATTTGCGAGGCGATTTGGCCTCGGCATACGCCGACGCTGAGGAGGCATTTCGGTTGAATCCGTACCATTTCGGCGCGCGTAGTGGCATGGGTTTATGTAAATTGGGAATGAGATGCTACGACGAAGCGTTGATGATGTTTGAGTCTACTCTCGAGATAAACCCACGCATCGATTCTATTAAAGGCCAATCCAAACGACTTCGAAAGATGATGGAAAAGCCTCGAGTCGAGCAACAAAAGCTCAAGGATGTGCTCGAAGATTACAAAAGGTCCATAGCGCCATCCTCAGATTCGTCGCAGCGCAAAGACGATGACTCTGAAACGCCAAAAATGTAAATTTACGATCAATGAGAAAAGAATGAAGTTGTACCCGGCATTTAAGAAAATTGTATATACGAGTACACATCTTGGTGCAAATCATTTATTATATTAAATCATGTCTAAGTTTTTCAGATTGCGATAGATTCTTCCTCTTCGCTCTCTCAAAGGTTTAATTTTTTCGCAATAGCTTTCGTGGTAAGCGCGTTTACTTTTAGAAGAATTAGCCGTATCTTTCATAAAGTTCCTTCTCTCTGTCATGTACATCTGCATCTCGTTTTCGATCGTTTCCAGGTTTTCTTCGGATACGTCTCCGTCGCCCGGTAACAGCGCGTCGCTCACTACTTTGTTATCACCGATACCATCGAACTCGAGCTCTTCAGAAGAACCCTTCAAAACCAGTGCTTTGTGCTCAAGTTTATCGTTCATTCCAGGTCCGAGATAGTGCCAGTTCCGTCGCGAAGCGCTTTGAATTTGGAAGTTTTTGTATTTTTCTGGGACAGCCTCGTCGGCGTTTTCGTTCGGATCCCACCACGTGCAAGATTCGAGAGTTTGCAGCGCGTGCCCACTCTCGCCATGATTTTGATCTTCCGCGACCATGGAGTGTTGACTTCGAGGAATTCTCCATAGTCTCAATTCTCCCGTTGATGTCGCTGTTACGAGTCCCCAGAAGTTCACTTCTGCGAGTCCGTTGTCGGTTTTCGTAGATATCGGCGCTTTGAGCCATGCCAAGTCTGCGCAAGCGCACTCTTCCGACGCGTTAAACTTACCGCATTTCCGCTCGTGCTTGAGCTCGAGCGCATCGCTCGAATACACTCGAACGTATGCATCATTACTCGCGACTGCTACAAACCCACCATATTCGTTATGTTGGACGCAATTGTGCGCTGAAGTCGTATGCGTCCACTTTTCGCCCGCGAGTCTTAAAATATCACCAGATTTTTCGTCTTGTTGAACGAGCGCTTTTCCCGCTCCACTCGGTGACGCTCTGATTGAGAAACATCTCAAAATACCATCTGAAGCACCAGTTAGCAATATGTTTCTTGTTCCAGGGTTCGGGTGCCAAGATAGTGATGTGATTCTACTGGAGTGATCGTCGTACCATTTACACAAGCGCCCGCTCACAGACGACCAAACGAGAATGCGATACGCACCTCGACCGCCATTCCCATAACTATCGCACGTGGCGGTTAAAATGAGACGTCCGCAATTTGTATACGTTACGTGCGTCATTTGTTTTGCCATCCATCGCAAGGTGTGCAGACAGCTCCCAGGATCTTTGACGTCTCCGTCGATATCAAACACACGTCCGTCACCGTCGTTTGAAACCGTCGTCAGAGATGCACCAGTTTGCGGGTGCCAAGCAATTTCATTGACTGCATCGCGGTGATGATACTTCGTCACGCATTCTAAAGATCCAGTTTGAACATCCCATGTGGCTACTTTACCACTCGAATCTGCGGTAGCGAGTCGATGTGAAAACAAAATTGGTGAAAACGCGCACGCGGTGACGGTTACTTTTTCATCGTGAAAGCCGCTTAAATGGAGCACTTGTTCGTTGCCGCTTTTCATCTCGGGAACCATATTTTTCCAAATCATGACAGTATTATTGCGTCCAATAATCGCGAGCGTGGGCAAGTCCAGTGAATCTTCGTATGCATAAGTATCGTCCTCGCAAGTGTCGTGAGTATCTACATCCTCGTCTGCCTCTATATCGTCTCCTGATACTTTCGGATCGCTCCATCGTATATCAACAACATCTTCTGAACACTTTAGTCTCGCAATTTTTTCGCCATCTGCAGACCAGACGTTGATAAACTTATCTCCACCGCACGTTGCGATCAAGTACGTAAACTCCGACGAAGAGACCACCTTTGTGGTCGACGAGACGGGGAAACCTCTTCTTCGTAACGATATAGATTTTACCGCGACGCGTTTGACGCCTCCTTCGTGGGCGTTTTCAACAACCCACATCGACGACGAACTCCTCATTCTCTCTTCGCATCTGGCGATACCTTCGTCTATTTTCAATTTCACGTCCAGGGTCGCATCTCTCGTTGGCGACTCTCTGTAGCTCTTGAGCGCCGCACTCCACCGTTCTAATCGCTCTAAAATATCTCCGCATGTCAAATACGGGTCAATCCAGAGTCTGCGAAATGAGCACGATTTTTCGGCATCGGACAATCCGTCTTCGTAATCGCCGAGCGCGCGATGACACAGAGCACGTTTATGGTACAGCTCCGCGTATCGATGCAGACCTTCGAGTTTAGAAAATGCGAGCGCTTGCGTGTAACATTCGCGCGCTCTCGAGAAATCCTCGTCTGTCATGGCGTCGTCGCCAATTTTTTCGAGATTCAAACCGTTCACGAGAGGCTGTGAATCCGCCGCATCTTCGCGAATCTCTAACACAATCTCCTTCGTTTTCTTCGTCTCTTCTTCTTCTTCTTCTTCTTCTTCTTTTTCTCCTTCTTCTTCTAGATCTTGATCTTTTCTGTTGGTATTCTTCAGAATCGTTTTCGCTCGCCACGAATACGGCGCATCTGATTTCACGCGTCGGTAGGTGTCTTCAATGTTCTCGCTCTTTATTTTCGTCTCCTCCTTCTCACTTCTTTCAAACCCTCTTCTTTGTTTCTGATCGTGTTCACCATTGTCGGGATCGTCACCGCGCGGTGTTTGTCGTTCAGTCTCCTTCTTCGTTTTATGCGTAGTACGAGTCTTACTCATTTTCTGTAAAATCAATTCGTAACTTTTCTGAATGCGTTGAAACCGTTCGGCTGATCCTCCTTTATCGGGATGTGCCGTGCGAACGAGCGAGCGATAGGCTTTCTTGACGTCATCTTCGCTCGCGTTCGGCGCGATTCCGAGTACTTTGTAGTGATTGAGCTTTCGAACCATCTTATTATCGGAGGTTTAGAGTGACTCTCGTATACATATGAATGAGATGAAGATTTTGTGGAGGAGGCGGGAGAAAAATTGATTGAAAAACAAACGAGCGTTACGAACGAAACTAAGAAAAAGGCAAAAATATCTCACTTGTTGTGTGTTGGGGAAACGAACAGTCACAACAAAATCTGTTTGGCAAGAGAAGGAGAAAGAGAAAGAGAAAGAGTCGCGCGCGCGAGTGAGTTTGTGTGTGTATCCGTGCGCGCGCAAGAGATTAGTAGTAGCAGTAGTAATAGTAGTAAATAGAAGACAAAACACACCTAGAGTCTTTTGCTTTTTATATACCAACAACATCGCATCAGAAATCAAGAGCAAAATGAAGAGCGGAGGTAAAAAAGAAGAGGTAAAAATAGAGAGAGAAGAGCACGTGCGCGATGTTTTCGAAAACTTCAGAACCTCGAAGATAACCAGGGATGACGTCGCTCGTCTCCGATTGAATAACAGCAGCAGCAGTAGCATAAACAGCGACAAAAGTAGCAATAGTTTAAAGAGCGTTGATGATGGAACAACAAGAACCATCATCGACGTGTTACGGGAGATATTTCTTCAACGACGAGAAGAGGATGAGGAAGACTGTGCGAAGTTTTATCACTTTTGTTTTCTGGCGTGTTTGAAAGGGAAAACAGAGGGAACAAACGCGACGATTTCAGTGCACGAGGCGTGTGAACTGTGGTCGTTTCTCCTGTCGTCGACGAAGAAACAACAGCTGAGAAAGTCTTCGTCGTCGTTATCTATAGAAGAAGGAGGCGCTCCACCGAGGACGACCACGAACACGCCATCGTCCGTTTTAGCCAAAGGGATGCTTTTACCGCGGTGGATGAACCGTACATTCTGTAAATTTTGCACAGAGCGTGCGTCATCGTCGTCGTCTCCTACTTCTTCTGTTTCTCCTATCGTCGATGAGAATACATTTTTAAGAACGCTAGACTTTGCTCGGTCGTACAGAAAAAACAACGGATGCATGCAGGACTGGTACGGGAAGCAACAATGGCCGACGCTCATAGACGACTTCGTCTCTTCGTTAGGTCGAGAAAAAAATACCACAAACGAGAACGATAAAAGTGTCGGTAACGACGACGCAGATCAGAACAGAATGGACGAAGAGTTGGCTTCTTCTTCCTTAGCGGCAGATGTAGCCTTTCGAAGAGGGAAAGGAGGAAGAGTTGGAATGAAAACTGTGCACCCGAGAGGACAAAAGCGCAAAGAGCAAGAGGCGAACGTGGAAGTGCTCTCATCCCAACTCTCCTCTGCGTTAGAAACGAAGAAACGAAAAACTGGCGGCATTCGCTTAGACTACTTCGACTAATTTCTATCCACATAATTCTCCTTTACTAGATATAATCGTACACGAACACTTTTTACTTACAACAGCACGCAGCTTTTTCCGGATCCAAATTCAGTCGTTTTTCAGTCGTCATCGTTTCGAAACTTCGGTTGAAAAATCAGCCCGTCTGTTCGCTTCTATTTGCGTAACTTTCTCGTAGAATCCGCTGTGTTTATCGAGAGAGAGAGAGAGAGAGAGAGAGGAGAAAAGAAAGAAAGAAAGAAAGAGAGAGAGGAAAGTCAGTATTAGTAGTATTAGTAGGGGATTTTTGAATTTTCATTCGAACGCACGTGTGTATCATGAACGCTTCCACGGCGGCGCCACACACGAACGAGGCCGTGGCTACTTTGTAATAATACGAGAGAGGGAAATTGTGCACGGCAACTTTCCCGAATTTCGGAGCAGCCATCTCTGTCTTATTTGTGGTGGTTGGTGCCGAAGGAGAAAGAAAGAGGAAGAGTGAGGCAAAAATCTATTCTCTCTCGTATGAGTTGCTGTCTGTCTGTTCACCTCAAAACAAACACCTCGTACGTATAAAAATATAGAATACTACTCTAATACGAATAACATCCATGATGGGGGAAGATGTGATAAAAAAGAACAAGGAGAAAGTCGAGCGATTGTATAAGCAGCGAGAAGAGCTCGAAGCGGAGATGGCGTCGATTTCTCAGAGACTAAACGGACCAAACATGCCAGGTTTAAAAGGTTCTTTAGTGGACAACGAAGGCTTTCCAATTGGTGGAGGAGACGTGGATTTGTACTCCGTACGAGCGGACAGACAGAGATATAACTCGTTGAAGAACGACCACTTGCAGTTGACGAATGCGATCGAGAAAGAAGTGCAACAGTTACTCTCTTCTTCTGCTTCTCCTTCCGCTGTAGGAGGAGGAGGAGGAGGAACAGATACAATAGTTAAAACGCAAACAGAGAATAACGAGAAGGTGAAGATACCAACGGAGTCAACAACACCTAAAACTACATCAACAAATCGAAAAGCGTTCGCGGTGGTGGATATATTAGCGCCAGGGTCGCCCGCAGATCTAGACGGATTAATGGTACACGATCGAATTTTAGATTTTGGTGGAGCATTTTCGATCGCCGATGCGGCTTTGCTCATTCAAGACAACTTAGGAAAAAGTCACCGCGTTCTTGTCAACCGTGCGGGAGTGGATGAAATTTTGAACATCGCGCCGCGGACTTGGAACGGGAACGGATTGTTAGGAGCTCATTTTCGGGCGTTAAACTTTTAGCGTGAACAGTGCAAATTTATACGCTTCACTAAGTAATACTACACGTTCTAATAACCGCGTTTTCTTTGCAGCTTTCTATATGCTTTCCTCTCCTCCTCGGTCATGTCTTTTGTCGATTTCTTCCTCTTCGCCGCGTGCTTCTCCGCTTTCGCAACTTTTGCGTCGCCGTTACTGCCACGAGCATCTCTTTCCCTGCCGCCGTCGTCATTGCATTTATCATCATCCACCTTTTCGCCGTCGTCGTCGTCGTCGTCGTCCCATGCGCTTTTCTTTTCCTCGTTGCCGAGCTTCTTAAATACCTCTGATCCAAAGATTTTGTTTTTGTGTCTGTGCACTTTCACTTCCTCGACTTTTACCACGCCAGCTTGCTTTAATCGATCTTTTTCCAGCTTTTCGTCAAACTCTTTATCGCTCAACGGTTTTTGCTTTTCCAGCTCCTTTCCTAAAACTATTATTTTCTTTTTATTGCTATTCAGGTCACCGTCTTCACCTGTCCTTGCGTTCTTGTCGTTGTCGTCTTCCTCGCCATCTTCGTCGCTATCGTGCTTGTTACCACCGCCGTCGATATCTTCACCATTCACTACTGTTTCGAGAAAGCTTTTCTCGTTTTTATTCTCTTCTTTTTTCTTTTTGCCTCGTTTGCCCCTTCTTTTCTTACTCGACGGACGCGCTTCTTCTTTTGCTGCCTCGTCGTCGTCGTCGTCGTCGTCGTCGTCGTCGTCGCCAGTCGTTCGCTTTAATCCAAACGTCGGCTTTGTCTTGTTTTTAGTGTTCTTTTCATCATTATCATCATCGTCGTCATCATCATCATCACCTTGCAACGCTGGATGGCTCTTGTCCAAAGGATGCCCGTCTAAAGTTCGCAGTCGAGAACACATTGCCTTGATATTATCTACGTACGCTTTGCCATCGAGAATGGCAATCGGATTGCCTCGCAAACTCAAATGCGTCAATTTTGGAAGTTTCGCCAACACTTGCACTTCGGCAAAGGTTTTTATTTGATTGTGAGAGCAATCGAGCACGCGTAAATTGATATTTTTACCCAATCCCGACGGCAGACCCGTGAGCTTGTTCTTCGCTAATCGAAGTTCTCGTAAATCTGTGTTTTGAGAGAAGCTGTCATTACCTATGTTTTGCATACCGCTGTTCGACGCCGAAAATTTTCCAAGCTTGCGAAGCGGAAGAAGCTCGTGTTTGAGACTCTCAATGGAGTTGTTCGATACGATCAACGAGTTCAACTCTCTACAATTTTTCACCGCGTTCAGGCACTCCTCCGTGAGCGCGTTGTCCGAGGCAATCAGCGCTAACAAACTTCTCGTCAAAGGCGCGTCCAACACGCCTTCAAAACTGCTCAATCGGTTTCCAGAGACATTCAACACGCGAATAGTTTCGCAGCATCTGCTCAAAGGTTCCAAACCGTTCGATTCTAACCGATTATTCGAAAGGTTTAACCACTTCAATTGTTTCAAATGTTTCAGATTTTCAATGTTATTAATCGCGTTATCGCTCAAGTCTAAGCGCAACAGATTTGGAAACTGGACGGCGGCGTTCGTCGATAAAGCGATGGCCGTCAACGATTTACCTTTCAAGTCGCAAACGGCAACCGCTTCGGACGAAGAGACGTTATGCACGCTTCGCAGAATAGTCTGTTCGTTCAAAGCGAGGCCCATTATATGCCTGATGTGAGTGTATCCCTATCGCGATAAAATGAACGCCGCCCGTCAGTGAGCGAAGTTTTTGTTGTGTTTGTTTTACAAAAATCAAATTTATAACAAGAATAAGTTTCTCTCCGTCTCTCTCTCTCTCTTTTATATTATAATGTACAGCGCTCTCTCTTTCTTTTCTCTTCTCATGAGCTATTACCTCTCTGCAACAGCGCCTCTTCTTCGTCCACTTCGTTCTCTTTCTCTTCTGCTTCTTCCTCTTCCTCTTCCTCTTCCTCTTCTTCCTCGTCGTCATCGTCGTCATCGTCGTCGTCTTCTTCGTCGCTGACGTCGTCTAAATCCGTTCTTCCTTCTCTTCTTTGATTGTTTCTTCGTTTCGGCGGTAACTTCCTCAAAGCGAAGAGAACCATGGCCGACGGCGCGATTTCCGAGACGATGTAATATATGGCGTTCAACTTCACACCGGTAACTACGTCCAGAGGGAACTTTTGTGGTGCTATTGCGGCGACTAAAATACACATCGCTCGGAACGTAAAACACGCGGTACACGAAGCCGTGACGATTCCGACTTCAAAAAGCTTTCGAGATTTTCCCACCGCGTCGTTTGGAAACTTTCTCAGCATGAAGAACAAAAGTCCTCCGTAGTTGGCAAACCCAATCGATGCCGCTAAGAAGGCGGACAATCGAATCACCGCCGCAGCCAAGATCCACCCGTTTTGTACGCTCCTTGTCTTTGCGCTGCTCGAACCGCTACTCTTTGCTTCTCCTATCCAACACACCGCTTGGGCGACGTACACGAAAGCGTTCAAGACGAAAAATTTGAACCTTAGGTTTCTCGTTTGAGGAGATATCGACCTCGCTTGCTCGTAGATCTCCGCCCAAAACAATATGAGGAGCGAATCTGTGGAATGTGATGATAATGATTATCAGAACGCGCCGTGTTTACGACGAGTAAGAAGAGTAGTTTTAAAGTAGTTAGTTTTTACTCGTGAGAAAGAAAGATTTTTCAAAGAAGAAGAAGAAGAAGAAGAAGAAGAAGAAGAAGAAGAAGAAGAAGAGAACGCACATGTGGTGAAGAATATCAACCCGGGTAAATCGAGTAAGATGGAAGCGAACACTCTCGGTTCAATCTCGTCCAGCCTCTCGCGAATAGCAAACACCACGGCTCGAACGGACATGACGAAAAAGTTTAAAACGACGAACGATTTTTGCGTCGTCCAAACAATCGAGTTCCTTTTTTGGATTCGAATCAGTTGCACGAAAGCAACCGAAGCGAGAAGAGCGTATAGGACGGCGAGATAGTCGTACTCGACCGTCACCATCGAAGAATTTGAATACGATGGCGATGCCGTCGCGTCTTGCGTGTTGTTTGACGACGACATCTCTCTCTCTCTTCCGCTCAATAGATGATTTTTGTGGAGAACGAGGAGACCACCACCTTTTTTGTTCTGTTTTTTTGTGAAAAGACAAAAGGTTTTGGGGTGCCTTTCCGGAAAGCAGTTCTAAAAAGTAAAAGTTGTTGTTGTTGTTATTGTTAAATTGTTATTGTTACAAAAGAATACAATCTCTACGTAGTAGTTACTATGAACCCTCTGGCGGTTACTCTTCTTCATCCTCTTCTGCCCTGCGAAACCTCCAAAAGTTTCTCTTACACTCGACTAAGTATTTCATCTGGCCGCGATAATATCCCGGCCAACCGGTTGCGGAAACAAAAGAAGCCGGCCCTTGGATCTCTCTCTTTGGAAGATTATCCGCGCACGATGTGTACGCATCGAGGATATTTCTAAAGTTTCGCAGAGATTTAGGCATCAGGTTCAACGAAAATTCACTGACTAAGCCCTCTGCGCCGTTGTATACTTGCACGTGAGGAACCGAGACGATGTTCATGTCCTCCGCGAAGCTGTCGTCAAACTCCGACAAATTGACTTTCAGGAACAAAACGTTCGAAAATTCACGCTCAGCTATTTTAGCGAACTTTGGATGGACGCTTCTGCACGCCGGGCAATCTTCCCGGAAGTACTTAACAACAACGAGCGGCGATTTACGTTCGAGTATTTGTTCGATGTCGTTGCTCTTCTCCTCGTCCTCGACGCCTTCGTCGATGGAATTTGAGTGGTTATCGATGTCGCGATGAATCATCGTCGCGGACGCGTATAAATAGCTGAGAAACTCGTCGATGTTCTTGACGAGTATCAAGTTTCTTGGATGAGAAGAAGTCGATTGGTATTTCTCACACCACTTTTGTTTATTCGTATTCGTTACTATTGATTTTTTTAGTCGTGTTGTTGTTTTTTTTATCATCTTCTTATCCTGTTTTTGTTCCTGTTGTGTGAACGCGCTCGCCGTCGTCTGAATCGTCTGAATCGAGTGCGTCGCCACGGGGTATTTCTTTTTACCGCTCGTCGCTTTCATGCTCAGTGGCTCTTGTCGTTGATGATGATTATGTGTCGTCGTGAAATCATTCGAGGACGACGCGGAAGTCGCGCGCGTCGTATTATCATCTCTCGCTGCTTTCAAACGACGACGTTTCGACTCCTTCGACAAAAAGAATGAGTGGTGTTCTCTTCTTATTCTTCCTCCTTTTCCTTTTCCTTTTGCGACGATGTTGTGTTTCGCGGAGAGTGTGTGCACGAAGGCACGATGAGACGAAGCGATGAGAGACATTTTCGGTGTTCGTGTGTTGTTGTAGTTATATGCGCGCGCGCCTTTTCGTTCTATCCTTTTCTTTGGTGGTGTTTGGTGTTTAAAATCTCTGACGCAGAGAAAAAGAAAAAGAATGATGATGAATACACGTGGATGGACGGATGGAAGACCAAATTTTTTTCTGTTTTTCACTTTTTTCCTTTTTTTGTCGAAAAGTGCAAAAAGAAGAGAATCTCTTTTTGAACAAAACGAAAATATCTTTTTCAATTTCCACGTCAGAGAGAAGAAGAAAAAGTGGGGAAAATCGATCGAATCGCCAAAGAAAAAGAAGCACTGCACTGCAGCGCTTACAATAATAAGAGAGTGTGTGTGTGTGTATTCATCTCATCTGATACTAATAAACGAGAAACGACGACGAGAAAATTGAGTTATATATAACACGATCGACAATAATATATAATAATAGAAGAAGAAGAAGTTAAAGAAGAAGATGAAGAACGGCACCATCACGGCGGATGAAATTCTGGAGCAAAAACCGAAGCGTTTGTCTCACGACGACGAAACGAAGTTTTTGCACTCTATGCGCCCAAACTCGCCTCAAGTTGGCGATCAACCGACGGTTGTCTTGAAAGTCGGGACGTCCTCTTTGCTTCGCGGTGATTGCTTGCATTTATCCATGCTCGGTTTTCTCGCGGAAACGTGCGCGGATCTCAGTAAACGCGGGATGAGAGTCGTGGTCGTGACATCAGGATCTGTCGGTGTCGGCTGCAAGATTCTAAATTCGCCGAAACCGAAAGATTTGGCTGGAAAGCAAGCGTTCGCTGCGGTTGGACAAGTGCATCTCATGCGCATGTATGAAGACTTCTTTACGACGTTGGACTTGAAGATTGCGCAAGTGTTGGTAAGTTTAGACAACATGCTCGATCGAAAGCAATACGAGAACGCCAAGAGCACGTTCGGCGCTCTTTTAGAGAGACACATAATCCCAATTGTGAACGAAAACGATACCGTAGCCGTTCAAGACGTCAAATTTGGAGACAATGATACGTTGAGCGCGCACGTCGCGGCTTTAGTCAACGCTGACTACCTTTTTCTACTCACGGACGTGGACGGCTTATACACCGCCAATCCGTACAAAAATCCGGACGCGAAATTAATCAGCGTGGTAGAAAACGTTGAAGACCTCGAGGTGACCACGGATGGTGCTGGTTCGGCTCTGGGAACCGGTGGAATGGCTACCAAGCTTCTCGCGGCTAGATACGCAACCTCTGCTGGCGTGAACACCGTCATCATGAACTCGAACAACATGAATAAAGTTCAATCGGTTGTCCAAGGCGCAAGTATCGGGACGCTCTTTTTGGCGATGCCGAAACCGTTGAAAGGCCGGAAGCGTTGGATTCTGTTGCAACCGGTGATGGGCCACGTGTTTGTGACGAAAATTGCCATGCAAGCGATTGAAAAAGATAGCTCGTTGTTCGCTGCCGGTATCATATCTTGCGGAGGCGACTTTGACGTCGACGATTGCGTCACGATTAACTACAGAGATAAAGAAACAGGTGAAGAGAAAGAAGTTGGTAAAGCCATTGTGAATTACTCGTGCGCGGATATGGATTTATATAAAGGAAAACAAACGGAAGAGTTCTTTGAATTGGTTGGGTATTCAGGAGCGGAAGCTATTTGCCACAAAAATAACATCTGTTGTTGGATCCCGGGTGGAGAAGAACCGTCCTCGACGTCGTATTTGAATCTCTCCGGGCTCTGCGTAACCGAAGAAGGCATAGAAGAAGAAGAAGAAAAATAAAAATAAAACGAATTAATAAACGAGTAATAAGATCAACAAGAGAAAAAGAACTGGAGAAATAAGACGAAGAAGCAACACGCGAGCGAGGGCATTTAATAATACACGTATATCTATCGTGGTCGCCTGTTCCCGCGTCGTTGCTGGAGAAAAGATAGTTAAACAAAGTAATACTATCCTGAAACCATATAAATTGTCCAATTAGCAGAACATTAGCATTATATAATATAATAACAATACTGTAATAGAGTCCATATTTTGTACAAACACTTTTCTAAAGGATGGATAGTTTAAAAGTTTATTTTCACTTCGTCCCCACGAAGTAGTGTGATCGTATTTTTGAAAACGAACGAGTGGCTGTGTGTTGCACACAGCCGTGAAACTTCTTTAAACTTCTATTTGAAAATTGAAAAAAAGCGAAAAAAAGCAGACGCGTCGAAATATCAAGCTTTTCAGAGTTGGATATTTGAATAGAGATTTTCCGCGGACGCCATAACGAAGTTCGCGGTCTCGCGACATTCACCTATCCTTACTGTATACTTTAATGTGTGCGTGAGATAGTTTTGTATTCAGAAACGATGGAAAATTTTGCGGTAAACGCTATTTATGAGAGGAACGAGAGCGGAGAAAGAAGCGCGGAAGACGAGAAATGGTGGTTCAACAGTAATAGGACGAACGAGGACTTCTTCCCGCTAAAACGAAAGGAGCAGGAAGTGGTCACGCGAACGCACATCTCCCGCGTCGAGTCGCAGATTCGAATGGAGAAAATCTCTCGAAGTTCATCCATGTGCGATTACGATGAAGAGTGTGAACGCATGGACTGCAACGACGAAGAAGATGATGATGATGATGACGACGACGACTCGCTCCTCGCTGTCGAAGATTTAAAAAGCTCGCTCACGACCCTTCAGGAACAAAAAAACACAAAAGCAACAACGACAAAAAGAAAAAACGACAACAACAACAACAACAACGACAACGACGCTAAAGCAGGAGAAAGTTTCAGAGGCTGCACGATCTCGCAATTGCTCTCTTTCCACGACACGGACGAGAGGAAGATTCCGTTGCACGATATAGAACTTCACGAAGACATGTTGCGAGATCAACTGAGGAAGGAGCAAACGAAGGAGCACTTTGTGTTGAACGCCGCGACGGCGAAACACGTCCTTCGAGGTCAACGAGAACCTATCATCTCTTATATCTTGCAGTGCTGCGCTATGGCAAACTACAACGCAGTTACAGCAGATGTGTGCATGGTGTACGTCGATCGAGTGTTGTCAAACATGGACATCCCTAAGTCTACGCTTTCGCTCATAGCGATGTGCTGTTTGCACATAGCTGTCAAATACGAAGAAATTGAGGATGTCGTTTTGAGTACGACAGCTTTGCGAAATATGTTCGCGCCACAATATTGTCAAGATACCGTCTTGAGGATGGAAAGTGCGTTATTGAGCGAATTAGGTTGGAAGTTGGGTTGCGTGACGACTTCGCACTTCATCGAGAGTATTTTAAAAATTTGCGACGGAGCTACGCACGAGTTTGAAAGAATAGAAAAAGAAACCGACGAAGAAGAAGAATGGACCATTGATTACGTCGATAAACTGAGCTCTATGTCTCTTGAAATGTACGAAGGTGTCCTGGCTGACCCTGCTATTCGTGGTGCTGTTTTACCGAGCGTGCTCGCTACTGCTTGTATCGGTGCGGCTCGTGCAAAACTTGGATTGTTCCCGGCGGTTACTCGAGAAATGGAAGTGGCATCAAACGTGAGCGAGAGTAATTTATCAGAGATACACGGATGGTTAATCGAACATTGCTTAAACATTTATGTTGCAAGGAATGACCCAGATTGTGTTTCGAGTGGCGATGATTATGACAAAAATAACACGATTGGGTCAGTTGCAGTGCCGATGAGACAAGGAAGTAACGACAACGAAAAGGTGAAAGAACTGACGGATGAGTTTGGGAGATTTGTGGACGTGTACTCACCAACAGGAGTTCTGGAAGCCAGCTCGTTGTCGTCGTTCAGGGATGATGACTTTGTTGCGGCGTAAAAAGTGGAGGTCGAGGAGGTAAAGTAGTAGAAATTCACTTAGAAAGAGAGAGAGAGAGAGAGAGAGAAGGGAGTGGCGACTGGAAAGGCGCAGCTAACGTTCTCGACGAGGGAAGAAAAAAGAAAGAGACACAACAGAAATGTAGTATAACGAATAATCTGTATTAGTTTAGTTGAAAAACAAACAAAAACCAATTGTAATAACACCTATATATATGATCAAAACAATGCAGTGTGCTCCACCATCATTAACCTTAATCGCCGAAGATTCTACCCCAGACTGCGCACAATAACGGAATCAAACCCACACCTGCGATTTGTAACTTGTCGTTCGACGTCGCACGCACGGTAACCGCACCAGCGCCTCGCGAGTTGAGATTAAATCTGCCAGTCAATTGCGTATCTTTCCCTAATGTGATTGAACTCATAGCGTTGCAACCCAAGGCGATGTCACCTCTCCAATTCATGAATGAGGCTCCAATGGTGGACGAGTTCGCGTCGCCTTCGTCTTGAGAGTGACGAATGATGGCTTCGCAGTTACCACCGTAAGCGACATCTTTTCCTTGTGGACCCTTGGAACTTACAGCTCCGGTACTGACGACGACTTTCATTCCATCTCGGGCCTTCCATCGGTTTTCAATCTTCGTGCCAAATGCTAACAGGCCTCCAACGAATGACATGGACAATCCACCGATGATTTTGTCCACCCTGTGCCACTTCCAACGAGTTTCCGCCCGAGATGTGTACACTCTTTGCTGACCTACGTTCTGCACGTCGACACCAGCGGTGGTGATTGCTTTCTTACCGTGTGGAACCGACAATTCGCCTTCGAAAGCAAACGACGAGTCGTTTTTGTCTTTATTGATTTGCGCCGACGCTTTGCCACCGATGAAATCTTTAATGATCACTTGTCGATCGACTGAAAACCCAGTCACGCCCGTCTCGTGCTCGTACGAGTGCGCGTCAACCATAGGTCGAACTAGCGTTTGTGGGTTCGTATCAAGATAACGATATCGGTGCGAACCAGTATCCGAATCAAACGAAGGAGGGAACTGCGGGTCCGGGGCCGGGACGCACAACTGCTTCGGCATGTAGAAATCTTTCCCCGCATTCGGCTCATCGTACGGAGACGGCTCTCCAGAAATGATGGATTCTTCCAAGTCTTCGAAATCATCGTCGCCCATTTCCAACCGTATTGGTTTACGAGTCGTAATTAAGGAACTCAAGAGAAACGGTAATGGCGCAACTTTACCTTGTTGCTGTTGTTGTTGCTGACGTTTCTTCAGCATTTGCGTTCCGTCGTCGAGTTTTAATAGCGTATTTGCTTGCGCGAGAATTTTGCTCGCAAAGCAGAGCAGCAAAAGCTGTGGCTTCCAAGCTTGACCGTTCGGTAACACTTTATCTCCAGTTCGGTTCGTTCTGCAACCTGAATGGTTTTCTGCCAACGCAACCGGGTTCATCAAACGCGCGTCACCGGAAGCGTGACGAACAGTCTGTTGAACGACGTGCGATCTTTGCGCCACATACAGCTCGTACGACATCGGCTGGCCGTTTGGTCCATCTGGCGGAGCCCCAGCGGCGTGCGTCAAGACCACAATGGCGTTGAACCAAACCCCAGGACCGAACGTGTTGGTGACTTGTTTCAAAATCATGATATCCGCGGTTTCCGATCGCAACGGAATGTCTAATCGATCGAAATATAACGTAATGTCCGGTTTATGCTTGTTGCAATACTTCTTCGCTTGACCCATAATCCTTGAGTTATACTGAATATCCGCCGAAGAGGTTCGCAAACCAGGTGTATCAATCAATCTCAACTTCATCCCGCACACCGTCGTTTCAATCACTCTCACTTTCGTAGTCTCTTCATCCAAAGCCTCCAAAGTCTTCTCGTCTTGCGCGTCCGGACCTAACAACGATTTGATCACGGAAGATTTACCGACACATTGCTTACCAATCATTAAAATCGTGCAGTCAAAATCCAATTCCTCGTTCGGGTTTATCTTTTCAAAGTGCTCGGCGAGCGCCACAGCGCGCTCGAACGTATTCGTTTGAGACTTTTGCGCTCCCGATGGCGATGTACCTTTACCAGATTTTAACGTTTCCGCGAGCTCTAAACGATAAATCACTTGCGAGACAATCGTATTTCTCGGCGATTGGTCTAATCTCGATGTCAAGCGTAACAGTTTAATTCGAAGCTGTTGAAGCTCGTACGCTCTCGTGGCTTGTTCATCCTTCGGGTCTGGCTTTTCGTCTGGAACAATCGGTTCCTTTTGAGGCGCCACGCGCGCTACCGTGCGCGCTAACAAGCCACCGCCAAGGCCTTGCGCTTGTGGTGGCGTGATTGGTTCCCCCTCACCAGCCGCACCCGCTGTGGGCGCAGCGGAGGTGGTAGTATTCCGCTGCGGCAAACCGCTCGTATTTCCAAAGCCCTGTTGTTGTTGTTGTTGCGAGGGAGGTTGTTGCCCTCCCCCTTGGCCTGGAAATTGCGGCGGTGGTCTCGGCGGCGGCGGTGCAGCAGCTGCACCAGCACCACCACCGGGGACAAATGCCGCGGCGGCTGAATTCAAAGACGCCGCTTTCGTGGCTGCCGCTTGCGTCGCCGCCTCTTCTGCGGCGGCGTCGAAATCGCCGTCCAACTCCTCGCCGTCGTCTTCAAAATCGTCGTCCTCGTCCTCATCTTCGGAGAGCAAGTCGTCTCCTAAGATATCTTCTTGATCATCGATGCTGGTATCTTCTTCCCCGTACATTTCGTAATCGTCGGAAGTGTCGACGGCGTCCGCGTCGTACTCGTACTCTTCTTCGTCCGTTGATGCGTCCATTATTATATCGTTCGTATTTAGATAATTTTCTTTCTTATCGCGGCGAAGAAAAAAGCAGATCCGTTACTTTACTCTATAATTTGTGCAGTGTTGTGATTCGTTCGGGTTTTATAAAATTGATGATGGAATTTTGCGATTTTTGCTTCTTCTTTCATATTTTTCATTCTCTCTCTACTTTCTCGCTATTCTTCTTTACTTCTTCTTTACTTCTTCTTTACTTCTTCTTTACTTCTTCAATCGATCGATCCTTGGTTAAGATATGACACACCCGCACCCTGCGTTATTCTTCTTATTATCGGCTTCCTCTCTCAACTTCTCGACGATCGGGTCGAGGTAAGAGATGACGTTGAAAAACGTCGGCCTTTTCTTATCGATCGGGTTCCACATGTTTCTCACCAACGTCATAAATTCTTTCGGCATTAACCCGTTATGCAACGGTGGACGAGTGTCTTGGGTAGCGACTGCTCGCGCCGCGTGGATGGGATTGACGTTCGAGAACGGTTGTTGACCGGAGAAGAGTTGGTAGAAAATCATGGAGGCGGCGTAGACATCCACGGCGGTGCCGTAGAATTCGTGTCGGAAAACCTCCGGCGCCATGTATCGATAACTGCCCGTTTCGCCGGTCAAAACGAACGGTTCTTGAGAAACCGTCGAGTTTGGAATCTTGTTTCGCACGGATAAAGTTTTCGACAAACCGAAATCGCCTATTTTCAAACGTCCGGTTCTCGTCAACATCAAATTTCCCGGTTTCAAGTCTCGATGAATCACCGGTAACGGCACGCGACCGTGTAAGTACGCCATCCCTCTCGCACAATCTAACGCCATGTTTGCCGCTTCGCACAAAGAAAGTAACTTCCCGGAACGAAATAAGTGGTCTAAACTCCCTCCTTGCATGAACTCGGAAACGATGGACACTTGACTCGTTTCGCTCGAAATCATGACGCCTAAAAATTGGACGATGTTTGGATGGTGCAACTGACGCATGACCTTCAACTCCAATGAGAACTCAACTCTCGCGATCTCGTCCTCTGCCATATGCTTGTGAATTTGTTTAATCGCAACCGGCGTTCCTCTCCATTTACACTTCATGACGATCCCAAACGCCCCGGACCCGATATTTTCCTTATCCACGATTTCCTCCTCCGGTATCTCCCACGCCATGGCGTCTTGCGGCAAGAAAATGTTCGACGAATTCGCCAACTGTGGCGCAGCGACCGAAGACAAGTGACTGTCCGATAGCTTCACTAAAGTACCCGTCAATCTATCTTTAATCTTCCCCCCGTTTTGTTCTATGTACTTTACAATTTCTCCGTGGTTCCCAAACACCGCGCACTCCAACGGCGTCGCTCCCCATCGATCGACGGCGTTAATCGCCACCCCATTCTTTACTAAATAATCCACGATCGCGAACGATCCGTCCGCGCACGCGATGTGTAAAGGTGCTCTCAAATCATAATCTTGGTACGGTTCCGACGTGATGCTTTTCCCCGCTTTTTCTAAGCACCGTTTAATTCTTTTCAAATTCCCAATCGACGCCGAGAATAAAAGTTCCGAAGTCAAATGTCTCCCGACGTATTCTTTGTAGTTTTTCGACCCTGGATTGGATTGGCCTTGGGAGGAATCCGCGCCTTGAGAAGAATCGCGGTCGGAATCCCCGCCTTTGTTGGTGAATTCGAAAGACCCAGAAGAGTCTGGAGACCCTCCTCTCGGGCGGTCGGCGGAATTCTCTCGGCTGCCGGAATGCCTCGGCGAAGAGGGGTAGGATTCGTTCACGCTGTTGTTTACGATTTCCATGTTTGGCTCCGCGAGCGGGTCGACCGTGTTGCGATGCTCGAGAGGATCCAAACCCATCTTTTCTCTGCTTTATTTTGCGTTTTGTTGGTGTTGATGATGTGTCGTGTGTACCTCTATTCTGTTAAAGCCGGAGAGGCGAGCTTTATTCCAATTTTGGTTTTGCGGAATTTTTTTAAGAACAGCTACGTGTGATGTATACTCGTATGTGTGTGTGTTATTCAATACCGGTACACGATTATTTCTAATACATGCACGTCTTCATACCGCTAAATATAATCTCTCTCCCTCTTTCTCTCTCTCTCTTTCTCTCTCTCTCTCTCTCTCTCTCTCTCCGCTCTCCCCTTTTATATTTATTATTATTATCTCTCTCAATATCTAGTAATGTGTCTTAATAGTATCATTGCGTTCTTCGCGTGTTGCGACGAGGCGTAGGAGACATCGATCGACGCTTACCACCGCCGCTGCCACTTTTTTTCGTAGCAGTCTTCTTAGCCGAAGACGCCGCAGAACCTCGCGAAGCTCGAGGCGTCGGCGAAGGCGACCGGCCATTTATGCGACGATTGTTGGTTTTCTTCTTCTCGATGGAAATCTTCTCCGCGCAATACATGTAATGCGTAGGCATAAACGGCGTGTACGGTACTCTGCCTTCGTTTTCAGAATACCACACGGTTTCTAAATCTCTTTGTTGTTCCAAAAAGTCGACGTGCGCGCGATTGAAATACACGCCGTCGTGCGCAAACCACCACTTGTACAATCTTTGATCCCACCTATCCTCGACGCCTTCGCGCAAGGTGAAATCAATCAAACACAAGTTCCCGCCCGGCGCGACGAGATCTTTCATCGTCTTCAAAGCCTCTCTCCACGGAGGAATCATCGTCAAGCAATACGAGCACGTCACCAAATCCACTTCAGCTGGAAGTTTCTTTTGCGTCTCCGCGGCGTTGATATCGCCTTCGATGAAAACAACTTGTTTAGTCAAACCGAGCGCCTTCACTCGAGATTTTGCCATGGCTAACAAAGCATCCGATAAATCGCACAAATACACTTTCGTTTTCGATTCGCGAATATGTTCGGTGACAAATTCGATATCCCTCGCCGTGCCGCATCCGACCGAAATCCACGTCTTTGGCATCTTTGTCCACGGAACGACGTATTGCATGAAAACGTCTCTGTGTGGCAACAAAGCTTCACGAAAGCCGTCGTATCGAGTGCCTTGAGACTTATAAAACTTCTTCACGTCTTTGTTTGAGCTCAAACCGTGACTAGCCATGGCATACATGACCAACATATCGTCAAAGATCGTGTTGGAAATGCTCCTGTTCGTGCCGTTCAAAGTAATCATTTTCGGCTCGTAATTCTCCGGAGTTGGACCGATGAACGTGGTCAAGTACCACCCGACGCGATCGTAATCCGGGACTAAGTTGGCGCGAAGGTGTCCGAGCACCGGTGAGTGCACGCGATCACCAAAACATCTCCAATAAATCCTTCCTCTCTCTTTATCCATTCCGGTGACTACTTTCGAAATGTTCTCCGCAATCATCTGATGCGGCATCCAATCCATAGAATCAAGCAAGGATGCAATGGTAATAGATCCCGGGCCTTCCTTTTCTGCGGCATCCGCCCAGGTGCCGTGAAATAACTCCACTCGGTCCGTGCGCTCCTTCAAAGACTTGAAATTCTTCTTTTCTAAGTACCTGGGGCAGCACGTTGGCGAAAACTCGCCGACAATGTACCCGTAATAAAAGTAGTTTCCTCTTTTCCACATTCGCGTGGTTAAAACTTCCTCTAAGCGCTCCACAAATACCTCCGGATTACGCATGACTAAGTTGAGTTGTTCGATTGGAACACCACCTAACGGGGCAATCCACGACCAGAGCGTGGTGAAGGAGCAGATCTTCATCGTGCACCAGAAGAAGAATCCGCCGCGGTCGCCGCCGACATCTTCTCCGCTCACGATACGTTTGTGCACGCCGGCTAACCATAACGGTGCGCACAAAATCTTCGCCATCAAACCAGATGTTCCGGCATACATGAAGTTATCGCGGAACAAGTGCGTGTTTGCATCCCAAAACTCCGCGGTTTCCGCTTGGAGCAACTTACGAAGCTTCGATTTGTACACCGCGATGAAAACTTTGTAATCGGATCGACCCCAAATGGCGAAAAACTGCTCCCAGGTTAACGCTTTGATGCACGCCAACTTCAGTTCTAACGTGTGTAACTGCGCCGCGTTCATGTCCACCGCGATAATCTTTTTTGGCCCTTCGCACAAATAATCTAAAACGTTGCACCCGGCGGAAGAAATCGTCAACACGACGTCGTCTTCGTTCATGTGCATGACCTTATGATCGATAGCTGGGTCTTCCCAGCTGATGTTGTAAATGATTTTCTTCTTCCCAATCGACGTCATGATGAAATTTTGACAGTACACGTCGTGAATCATAACGCCGAATAACGTCATAAAGTAGAGAAATATGGCGCCGTGTAAAGCGATGACGGGTATCGAATCCTGGTGATGATCCTCGTACTTTTGCGTGACTAAATCCCACATCGCGTACGAGTGCACCAACACTTGCGCGATGAGCATGCTCAACATGATGAGCATTTTATGTCTGTATTTCATCCGTTTCCTGGACGCGGAGCGCATGAGATACCCTCGCACCCACTTTTGGAAAACTTTCACGTGCCACGTGAGCAAGACCATTCCCGAGAACAAAACAAAGTGCGAAAATTGTCCAACTTTGTAAATTAATACCGTGTGAAAGACTACTCGCGTTAGGAAATACAACACGCCAAACAATAAAGACGGACGTTGTTTGTTCCTGACTTCAAAGAAAGATAACAAAACCACCGGTATTTCCTCAATCAGCGCCACGGCGAAAAACGCCGTCATCTCGTGGTGGAGCAAGAAATAACAAATGGTGATGTATAACAGGTGATGGATCCACCCGTCTTCGAAGGATATCTCTTCCACATAATGCACGCTTCCGACGACCAAATCCATGACGCAATACCCGATGAAGAATAAAGCGATGTACCTCGAAATCACCGTCTCGTTCGATATCGTCGATGTGAATCCATCGTGTAGTAAGTGATATCCAAAATACAAACCGACGAAAGAAGACACGAAACTCGCGTAGAACGTCAGATACCAACTGTGCGTTTGAGACCCTCTGATGCTTTTCATTATGAAGAAGACGACGATGCAGACGAGCATGTTCAACCCTAAAATCATCATATCTTCCTGACTGAAGGCAATCATTTCGCTGAAGTGCTTCATCAGCAACGGCGCGTGATGTAAAACCATCGCAGCAGCAAAGCGTGTTCTGTGTTATTAATTTTTTCTACCGAATTTTGAAGCACACGCCCACAACCAACCCGAAAAGGTATATTCTTCTTTTTCTAACGCGAGTAATTATTTGTTTTCCCGCGTTTCGACGATGTTCGATCGAGAGGAAGGAAGGACAAAGAATAGAAATCTCTTCTGTTGATAACAGTCTTCGTTTACTACGTCGTTCTTACTATCTATCCCCCTATTTAAACAACAACAACAACTACAAAAAACGCGCGCGCGTTGATTGATTAAAAAAATGAAGGCGAAGCGCCGTTTTTTTTGAACCACGAAAAAAAGCGAAAAAGAAAGGTTTCAAAATTGAGATCCTCTGTCTGTCTGTCTGTGAAAAAAGCTTTTGGAGTGGATTCATTTATTATTAAACTATATATTATTAAACTAAAGGCAGGTGATTCGCTACGAGTAAAGAAACACACAACACACACCTCGTCAGAAGCGAGCGAAAATGACGACGATTCAGACGACGAGAGGAGGTTTTTGTGTCCTAATCAGACGACGATTACTTCTTCCCGCCCTTCTTCTTGGCGTTTCTCTCCTTGATTTCTCTCAACGCTTGCGCTCTCGCCGCGGCGCGAACGTCCGGCTTTTCCTGGCGCTTCTTCGTCAAAACTTCCAAAGACGCGCTGACGTACGATCGCTTACTCGCGTTCTTGTTGATCTTTCTCTTCTTTTGCTTCACAACCGTCGATTGGTCTTTTTTGTGCTCTTTTCTATACGCCGTCGTCCACGCGATTCTTGCCGGCTTTTTTCTTTGCCCGAACAAAGACTTGATCTTCGCGTTGAGGAACAAAAACGTTCTGGAGTCTCTGAGGTACGTTCTCATGCCTTGTTTTGTTGATGATGCGAGAAGGAAAAGAAGGAGGAAACGAAGTCAGTAAACAGCGAGAGTGAGTCGTTTTCTAAACGACGACGACGACGAGATTAGATTGTTTGTTCTCTCTCCGTTTTTTGCTTTCAAAACAGAGCCCTTATTGAGGCGGAGGAAAAGAACGAGCAAAAAAGAATCGCGCGCGCGCGGAAACCAGCAAACGCCATCGACCACCACCCTTGAACGCATTTGTTTGCGCTTAAAAGACACGCGCAAATACTCTCTCGAGCTGAATCCAACGGATTCGATGTCGATATCGCGTCGCAAAGGCGCCACCAGTACACCGCGATGTGCTTTTCTAGGCCCCATTTCCCTCGCCAAAGTCGTCAAACTCCCTTGAAAATTTAGCGGGAAAAGCCCCTGGAAACATCCATCAAAAGCGCGCGCGTTTATCCGTATGCGAATTGAACGAAGCTTCCAAACTAGGAAATAATCAATATACGTTTACGAATACGTACCGTGACCCGGGTAGACGCGGAGGCCCGACCACGAGCAGTTTTCAGTCTTAAGAACCATATTTTATACTCCGTTAAATGTGTGTGGGCTAATTTATGAAGGTGAAGAGGGAAAAAGGATGGAAAATTTAGAAGAAATGAGCGAGTGAGTGAGACCGAGTGAGTGTGTGTGTCGTTATTTTAGTTTTACTTTTATATTACACAACAGAAATGTATACAGTCATCATCATCCTTTCTTGCCTTTCTTCTTCTCCGGGTTCCTCGCCGGTGGCGCCGGAGGTTCGAGATTGTAAAACACTTCCATCCTTTCGATGTAATCCCCGTACGGTAAGTTGGTAAAGTCTCCCGCAAAGGCGGTTTTCCCAGAGTCGAGTTCTTTCCGCAGCGTGTTTCTGACCTCGGCGTCGGACCACATGATTGGGCCGCGAATGAAAATTGTGTAGCCTAATTTTGTTGCCGCGAGTTCACTCAAATACCCCGGGTGTGTTCCACCTTTACCTAAATAACACGCGGAAACCGGAAACCACACGTCGCCGGTGAACGTGCCGTTGTTCAACAGCGCCATCGCGTCGCTCCCAGTGTCCCAACTCAAACCTTTCGTCATTTGTAACTGTTTTGCCGCGGCGTGGACGTCGTATTCGCCGTATCCAGTCGGAAAATCCGAAAACTGCACCACGCGGCTCGGGTAGGACAGGTCTTTCAAGGCGACTAATTCGGTTTCCTCCACGGAAAGTTGGTTCAACGCGTCCAACTGCAAAAGTTTTCGATTCTCCTTTTTGTTCGTCTTCCACGAAACTTCATCTAAAGCTGATTTTCCTATTCGTCCTCTCCCGTCGTCGCCAACCATGGCATTTGCGGTGTGTTTAATCACTCGCATGAGTTCGTCTTGATCGATTTCCGCGTTTTCCTCCGCGGTGAGTTCGATTCCATCTTCGCCTAAAAACGATCCGAGTTGTTCGCCTTGGGACGGTCCCGGTCTCGGTATGATCGCCTCGTCGTCGCACGGATGCATGGTTGCCACGCCGAGCATTAATATCGCACCAGGGACGTGGTCGAATACTGCCCCGACGAACGATACCGGATCGAACGGGACGACGATGGTCCCATCTGTCAGAGATGACACCTGTACCGCTTTTAAATTTTTCGGCGGCTGTCCTCCCGGATACGTCTCGGGATACAACATTTGACAGGACATCTCCGGCAACACGGCTTCTGGACCGGGCAAAACCTCCGCTTCAATCAAAAGCGGTCCCGGTAATCTACCGTAATCTACCTCGACGTCTAACATTTTCAAAGCCGCTTTGAATATTCTCGGATCGTGGAACCGAATGTGTAATCCTTTCTGCGTCGCCATGCGAATAAACGCGTTGACGGCCTCGTCAAACGTCATCCCTCCTTTCGCTTTCGATACCGGAAGGTACGATGACTTCGAAATCACCGGCACTTCGTATTGCTTTCCGGTTTTTGAATCATACGTCACGCTTCTAGAGACGTCTAAAGTCACCACGTGCGACGATGGGTCTTCGATGGCTTCTATAAACTCATCGAACGTCCCGCTCGGTTTGCTAAACACCAACTCGGATGGATTTTTCAAGTGGAAGTGTTTTAAAATCCTCTCCGTGCTCCACTTCTTCCCGTCAACTCGTTCGAAATTCAACGCTGAACCCCACTTCCTCGTCGCTCTGTTCGGGTTTATGTGTTCCGCGTCCGATCTGTTCCCTCGACTGCCTTTCTCAGCCGAGCGAAACTGGTTCGACGCTAACGCTAACAAGGAGACGATCACGACGACTAAAACAACTTTCCACGTCGGAGGCGATTTGAGTCCACCACCGACACCACTTGGAGCATTATCACCACCACCGCCTTTCTTTTTGTTTGGATCTTTCAGTTGTTCTTTCATCGTTTCCATCTGCGCGTGTTTTTCCTTCAAGATGTTTCTCAAATCCGAAGGGTGCACCGGTTTGCTCGACGACATCTTTCTTTACTTCTAAATTTGTTTTTTTGCGACGATGATGATGATAAGAAAGAATTCTTCTTCCTCTCAACGCGCTCCGCTCCTCTCGTCGTCGCGCTGAATCTCTTCTCCTTCTTTCTCTCTCTTTCCCTCTGGGGGTTCAACTGGCTGTTTCTCTCTTTTTCTTCGCCTCAGTCGCGCGTTTTTGTGCGTCTATTTCTGTCGTCGCAGGAAAAGATTTACAGAAAGAGAAAAGAAACGATTAGAGCACGCACAGCAGTGAAATAATAAAACGAGTGTATGGCACACGGCGAGTTTTTTTTCAAAAATACGAGTAGACAGAGAGCACACACAGTATGGCAAGTATCAGACCGCAGGAAGTACAGGAGGTCCGTGATAATATAATATAAGAATGACTCTTTTTACAACAAACTTTATGTATTTACAACAAACGCGAAAGAGAAGGTAGGATGGTGGTGGTAATGACAAGTTACCCTCTTTCTCCTTCTTTATCTCTCTCTCTCTTTTTTTTTATCTCTCTTTTTATTAAAGTGAAGACACTTTTCTTTTCCTCCTCCTTCCTAATAATAATATAATATTTTATACGAACTCGACGTCGTTGGTAGTATCAAGTTTCGGCGTCTTATTCGTCGGCCGGTTAGAAATAACATCCACCGGTTTCTTTTCTACGACTGGGGCTTCGTATTTATACACGCATCGAGGATCATCGTTTACCGAGGAGAACTTAGAGACGAAAACTTTCGCTTCCTCGGCGTTGAAATCGACCAAAGCGGTTTCGCCTTCGCCAATCTCGCCAGTCAAAACGGCTTCCGCGACGTTATCGTCGATGATTTGTTGCACCGCTCGGCGCATTGGTCTCGCGCCCCAAGCTTGATCGAAACCTTCCTTTTGTAAATGCGCCATGACGCTTTCTGTCAACGCCAAGCCGATATTTCTCTCGTGCAATCGACTTCCAGTTTCGTTCAACATCAACGCGGAGATTTTCGAGACGTCCTCTTGATCCAACTGGCGATAGACGACAATCTCGTCCAAACGGTTCAAAAACTCCGGACGGAAGTGATTTTTCATCTCGTCGAGCACTTTGTCGCGCATGGTATTATACGCAGCCTCTCCTGGATTCTCCTCGAACGCGGAGAGATCGAAGCCTAAGCCACCGCCACCGTTCTTCGAAATCACTTGACTCCCGACGTTTGAAGTGATGATGATGATTGTATTTCGAAACGACGTGACTCGACCTTTTGAATCTGTCAATCGACCGTCTTCGAGCATTTGAAGCATGACGTTGAAGACGTCTGGGTGCGCTTTTTCGATTTCATCGAATAAGACGACCGAAAACGGCTTCTTGCGCACGGCTTCTGTCAGTTGGCCACCGCCGTCGAAACCGACGTAGCCAGGCGGCGCGCCAATCAACTTTGACACCGTATGCCTCTCCATGTATTCGGACATATCCAAACGAATCATAGACTCTTCGTCGCCGAAATATTCTCTCGCCAATGCTTTCGTCAACTCGGTTTTACCCACACCAGTCGGGCCAGCAAACATCATCGACGCGATTGGACGGTTTTCATTCGCTAATCCGCACCTCGCTCTTCGAAGAGATCGCGCGACCGCTTGCACGGCGACGTCTTGTCCAATCACAGACTTTGTGAGCTTCTTGTCGATATCTTGCAAGATGACAGACTCATCCGACGTCATTTTTGTCACCGGGATGCGAGTCCACGCCGTGGCAACCTCGGCGATTTCATTCTCCGTGACGATCAGGTTTTCGTTACTTTTTGTGAGCGATAAGCCTTTGGCGTTCACGTCCATCGCCTCTAAGCGTTCGGTGACTTCAAGCTCGCGTTTTCGCAAAGTCGCAGCTTCCTCGAACAAACCAGCCTCGGCGGCTTGGTTCTTTGCGAGTGTGATGCTTTTGTGTTCTTGCCATAAACTGATGAGTTCCGCGTTTGGTGCGGTGATGACTTCTTCTTCCCCGCTTTCCTTTTCCAATCGCTTGGCTTCGGCGACGTCTTTTTGCCTCTTTTCGTAACTGAGCATCTTTGCGCGACTCCCCGCTTCATCCATCAAATCGATCGCTTTATCTGGTAAAAACCGATCGGAAATGTAACGCGAGGAGATTCGAACCGACTCGCGGATAGCCTCGTCCGTGAACTTACAGTTGTGGTGGTATTCGAATTTATGGCGTATACCGAACAAAATCTCCACGGCTTCTTCCTCGGTAGGTTCTTCCACGATGATTGGTTGAAAGCGTCTGTTTAAAGCGGGATCTTTTTCGAAATACTTTCGATGTTCGTCGAGCGTCGTGCATCCGATGCAACTCAACTCGCCTCTCGCGAGCGCTGGCTTCATGAGATTTGAAATGTCCATGCCGCCACCGTTCACGGCGCCCGCGCCGACCATGGTATGAATTTCATCGACGACTAAGATGATATCTTTGTCGTCCGCGACCTCTTGCAAAATCTCTTTCACTCTTGATTCTAACTCGCCACGCTCTTTCGCACCAGCCATGATTAAACCAATATCTAATGAACACACTCGTTTTCCGAGTAAATGTGACGGAACGTCGCAAGCGACGATGCGTTGCGCTAAACCTTCGGCGATGGCAGTTTTACCGACTCCCGGCTCACCTAACAAAATCGGGTTGTTCTTTGATTTTCTCGCCAAGATTTGTATGCAGCGCGTGACTTCTTCCTCTCTGCCGATGACTGGATCAACTTTTCCGGAGCGCGCTTTTTCAGTCAAATCGAACGCGAACTTTGCCAAGGCGGACTCTTTTGCCCCCGCGCCTGCGTGTTGCGCGGGATCGTCTTGCACCAACTTCCCTTGCTGCGTGTTTGACTGATACGGTCGCTTCGCTTGTAAACCAGTCTTGTTGTTGTTATTATTATTGCTATTATTATCGCCAGACATAGACGAAGACGTCGAGCCTGTTAATTCGCCGTCGGCTTCTAATTTTGCATTCGCGGCGTTTCTTAAAACGGTGCGATCGATGCCGAGCTTTTCAAAGAAGGCGACAATCTCGTCGTCGTCGAACGTATTACACGCGACGATGCACAAATGTTCGGGAGCGATGTATCCAATATTCATCGTCTCCGATAACTCTAAAGCTTGTTGAAACAAAACCTTCGACCCTTTGGAGAACGGAACGTCGTTCGATCCGGAGGAAGATTTTTTGCCGGGCGCGATTGGACGACTTCTCGCCGCCGGTTTAGGCGACGGCTTCTCCTTCTTCGCGTCGTCGTCGTCTGAATCGTCGTCGTCGAGAGAGGCAGACGCGGACGCAGAAGCAGCAGCGATGTCTTTCAAAACCTCGCGCGCTCTGCCGACGGAAACGCCCGTATTCAAAAACCCGTGTTCCCCGTCGTCCTTCGCTTCCACCATCAAGCCGATGACCAAACACGCCGGCGTCACTTCAGTCAAACTCGGGTTTTCCTTCGCCTCCAACTGCGCCAGCATGACTGATTTGATCGCGCGTTCCGTGAATCGTTCAAACACCGCGGAAATTGTATTATTATTATTATCATTATTACGTTTTGTTATCGTTCTCCTTTTCACGACGACGCGACCGACCCCTCGTCCTCCGCTTTTATTATTTGACACCTTTGAGGACAACGAGGAAGGCAAAATTTTTGTCTGAGTCAACATCATTTTTTTTTGGTTGTTTTTCTTCTTCTTCTTCTTTCCAGAAACAACTATTAATTACTTTTTACACAAGAGTCTGTTTTTGTCTGTTTGATGACTGTCCGTCTGACGAGTAAAACCATCGTAAACGAAGAAGACAAAGGATTTGGTCAGTCACGTTTTTTCTTCTCTCGTCGTTTTCTGGTGACGACGACGATGATGATGAGTATTGATGTATGAATACTCGAACCGTCTTAAAAGTTTCGTCTTCTTAAAAGTCAAAGTATTTTAAAATAAAAACGACGGTTCGTCGTTTTTTCTTTGCTTTCGTGTCTTTTTTCGGAACTTCCACGACGACTAAAAATCAGTCTTTTGGTTCAAATTTCAAACGCAAACACCGACGACCGCCCTCTCTCAATTTTTGACGACGACGACGATGAAGAGACTATAAAGACGACGATCAATCGATGATCGGATCGATGATCAGATCAGATCGCGCGATACTAAAGAACAACGTTCTTTTTCGAAAGAGAAACGCAAGAAAAGTAAAGAAACGAGAAGAGACGCGCGCGCGCGCGACGTCCGTCGTTTCACAAAAATTGAGGCGACGACGACGACATCGAGTCGAAACCGTTATAGAAAAGTCTTCGCTTTGATTCAAATATAAATATAATTCTCTCTATGTCGTCGCCTCGTGAAAGAACAGATCGAGAGAAGAACTGTTGAAGAAAAAGAAAAGAGAGAGAGAGAGAGTGCGCACCTATTCTCCTTCGCAGAAACAGAAGAAGAAGAGATCTGACTGTCTCGTGTTTAAAGTGTGTGTGTGTGTGTTGCGCGTGTGAATTTTCTGAAGAAAGTCAAACCTTTCGTATTATTTCAAACGAAAGGCGCAGAAAGAGCGGGAGATATTTTCTTCCTGCGTGCACTTTTAAAATCTGAAGCAAAAAAAAAAAATCATCTTCCTTTAAAAAGCAGGGGAACAACACAAAGAGAAAGAGAATCACAACACTTTCGCCTCATTTTTTCTCCCTTCATTTAAGCGCACACACGAACACAAACACGCACACACACACACGCACACGCACTATTTATCCAACAACAACAACAACATCGTAAGTTAGTAGTAGTAACAGAGGAAATAATGGGAGGGAGAAAGACACCAGCGACGCCTTCTTCTTCGAATGAGAATACTACTAATAATGTGTTCTCATCATCATCATCATCGATTGATTTCCAGTCGCCTCGTTTCCAAGAGAGTTTACACTGGCTCCAATCCACGCGAAGAGGAGAGTATAAAGATAAAGCAAAGAGCGTACGAGAGGACGTGATGAAATTGAGGAGAGAGAACGAAAAGTTAGCCGCGACAGCTGGAGCTGCGACGACGTTTCGAGATATTTCCAACAACAAAAACAACAACCAAAGAATACAGTTATTATCGCCGGCACCTTCGCCGGAGGACATGCAAAAGATGAAGACGGAGATGCTCTTGTTGCGAGCGCAATTGCTCGAACTCGACTCGAAAGAACGGAAAGAAATAGACCGAACGGCCGAGGAGATGGCTCTGAGAGAGTTGAAATTAGAACGCGAACGAAGAATACACTCGACGGAAAAGTTGAAAGGAAAACTGTTCGAGCTGCAAACGGCGCACGAGAAAGCGTTGAAAGAGTGCAAGAAGCTTAAGGAAGATTTCGAAAAGGCGAAATATGAAAATGAAACGACTGCGAACGAGAAAGAGGAAAAGTTGCAGAACATCTTGAGAAGTTCGGAGCAACAGTTGCAAGAGGTGAACCAACAGTTGTCCGATTTGCAAGAGGAGCGAGAGACGGAGACGGAGAAGTTTAAATCGGACATCGAATCAGCGATTTTAGTCTCAGAGACGCGAGCGAACGAGGCTGAGTTGCAACAAAAAGATTTGGAGATGAAGATTAAAACGTTGAAAACGGAACACGAGGAAGAGATCAAAGCGTCGAGGATGAAAATTGAAGAGTTGGAAAACGCGTGCGAATCCATACGAAACGCAAACGAGGCGAAGGAGAGTGAGTTGGAAAAAGTCACGGAGAAATACACGGAGCAGTTGAAGTTGGCGCAGGAACACGACGACGTGATGACGAAAGTTTCGGACGAGTTAAAAGCGAATGAATTAGAGTTGCAAAGGTGTAAGTTGGTGATGGAAGAGATGATAGCAGCAAAGCAACAGAAAGCAATAACCGCAGAGGCGGAAACGCAAACGTCGTCGGTAGAAAATAACGCCGACGATGACAATAAAGATAAAGAAATGAAAGAAGAACACGAACGAGAGATTCAATCTATGCAAAAAGAAACCACCCTCGAAAAGGACGCGTTGCGGCAGAAAATAACCGCTTTGGAAGCGTCCGTCAAGTCTTTAGAGGTATCTTTGAGAGACAAACGAGAAGAGAGCGACTTGCGCCAGAAAGAGTTGAGAAGAACTCGCGAGGAACTCTTAACGACACAAACCGAACGCGACGAAGCCAAGGCATCCTCTGAAAAAGCGTTGTTAGATCTCTCGTCCGCTGTGAAGACAACTAGCGCATCCGAAAACGAAAACGCATTTATGATTACGCAACTGAATATTGAAATTGAACTGTTGAAACGAACGTTGAATGAAACCGAAGAAGCGTTGGCGCGAGCCCGAGAGGAGGTTGCGCAATCGAAAGTTCTCTTGACAGAAACGACAGAGTCGTTATCAAAAGCTCGAGAGGAAGCCGCGAAATCTGCACGAGCGCTTCTCGAAGCGAGAGAAGCACCTCCTGTAGTCGTAGAAAAGACTCCGGAGACTTCAACCGTTATCAACTTGAATATCAACGAAGGCGACGTCATTCAAAGCGACCATATTCAAGAGCTCACCGCTCGCGTCCTCGATTTACGTCAGCAACTCGAAGCGCAAAAGAAAATATTGTTAGACACCGAGTTACTTCGCGTTTCCGAGAGAGAAGCCGCTGCCACGCAAGTCAGAGCGCTCGTCGTGCGAACGAGCGACTTGTTGAGCGGTCGCATAAACAGTTCGTTGCTCGTCGAGTCTTCTTCCGCGGATGAAGGAGAAGGCGGGAACGTGGTAGAATACGTCGCAGGTACGTTAGACAGCTGGTTTGGCTTGGGAAAAGAAGAAGAACGAGAGAAAAAGTCACAAACCACCGATGATGAAGGTGACGATGATGAGAACGAATAGTCCGCTTAGATTGTATGTACTAGTATATTATTGACTTTAAAATTTTCAGTGACTTTCAACGAACTTGTTCTTCAAAACAAAACTGCTTCAAGGCACGCTTTTTTTTTTGCACAGCGTTTAGATACACACCACACATCACAATACGACGACGACGATCAGCAGAAAGAAAGAAAGAAGAAGAAGAAGAACAGAATGAGTTACTACCCGGACGACGACGGCGTAAAGCAGCGACAACCAGACGACGAGGGAAGAGAAGAACGAGAAGAGAAAAAGAAAACAAAAGGAGGAGTCACCGCGAAACAACATTTTCATCGAGAACAACAAGTCAAACAACATCCTCGAGAACAGGTACAAATCGTCCAGGTCGTGGACCCGCGACCACGGTACGTACCACCGGCGATCGGCGTTCCCGAGGATAACCCAGGCCCGATATTTCTCGGGCCTGGAAATCACGCGCCGATGATGTTGCAGTGTTACAGGTGTCAAAAGGAAGTTCTCACAGACGTGGAGCAAAAATCGGGAACGGCGAACGTTTTGGCGGCGATCGTGACGTTTGGGATTTCCTTGTTAGCGTGTCCAATTCCAGACTCGTATCACTTTTGTCGAGAGTGCGACGCGTTGATTGGTGTAAGTAAAGTAGCGTAAAAATGATAGAAGAATAAGATCATCCATTTTAAATTGATTGATGAATGCGCAGCTGTTTTGAACTTCTCGCTCTTTTATTTGCGTCCTTTGACGACGTAGTCTAACTCCTCCTTAATCCTCTCCTTGGATAACTCCTTCTTGTCCACTTGTTTTCCTTTCGAGGGAGGTTTCGGAACCGTGTCCACCGAAGGGTCCACATCGTGCCAGTACACCCCTTGTTTGTCTTTGAAAATATCGAAATCGGCTTCGTACGGAATGCCGGCGCCGATCGGCGTCCCCAACACCAACTCTCCGAGCACTCGAAGATTTTGGAACTCTTCACCGTACAACGCTTTCGCGTCTGCTTTTTGAAATCGTTCGTGCAAAATTTCCGCCTCTTCACAAATCTTATCGTCCTCTTTCTTCCACCACGACGGCAACATGGTCGGTTGCCCGTTTACGCCTTTTCGAGCTTTCCTCAAAAACGTAGCGAAATCGTTTCTCGCTTGCGGCCCAAACTTAATGGTCCCTAACTTGACATCTTTCGCGTTCCCGTGCACGTTGTTTGCAAACACCAACTCGTCTTCCACGCGCATGCGAAAGGCGTCGATGAACACTCTGTGCGCGCTTTCGTGCGGAATACCTTCGTCCCAGTTACACTCTCCGTATTTAATCGGCGGAACCATCGTCCCTTCCACAAAGTCAAATCCGTAATAATACATCAACGCGTGTCGCATGGCTTTCCCAGCCGGTAACTCCGCTTTCGGCGGTAACGGCGGCGCGTGTTTCACGTAATTCACCGCGAACTCCTTCACCTCCTCCAAACTCGCTCGCGCTTTCGTCTTCCCTTCTTCACCCGTCGGCACGACTCGCTTCGGTCCTCCTTCTTTGCAAATTTCCAACATCTTTTGGAAAAAAATCTTCTCGAACCCTTCGTTCATTTGCTTGTCTATCCTCGCCTGCGCGAGCTTTTTCTGTTCGTCGTCCATTTTCGGGGGTTTCACTCGCTTGTGTTTCTTGTTATTTTGTGCGTGTTTCGGCAACGGATTGAACTTTATCGTCGGTTTTCTTTCACCATCATCGGCGATGATATTATTATTATCCATATCTTGCTGCTGTTCGACAGTCATCTTCTTCTTTCTCTCTCTCTGTCTCTCTCTCTCTGTGTGTGTGTGCGTGCGCCCGTGTGTTATAACGTGTTACGTTGAATCCTTGACCACTACTCCTCTGTCTTCGCTGCTGCTGCGCGTGGATGATGATGATACTTTGTTGTTGTATTAAGAAGAGCAGAGAGGATAATGTTGATTTTTACGAGTACAAAAGATTTTTTCTTCTTTTCGAGCATCAGCATTGAGTCGTTTTACTTTTCTTTCTGCTATAATACATGCTACATCATACAACTTTACTATTCTTCTATCGCGTTCAAACGAATTAATGATGAAAAAGTCTCTTTTGACTCTCGTTTATTCTGTTTAAACCTTTGGCGGCTTCCTCGACCCTTTTTTGCGCCTCTATGGCGCGTTTGACGATGCTTCGCTCACCGAGCGCGCTGATTTCAGATTTCTTCTGCGCGTTTGGAGATGACTTTCCTATTCCGCTCGTGTTCGGCGAGGATGGGGAGTTGGCGGCTGATTTAGCGTTCTTCCTCGCCTCGGCGACTTTTTTGCGCAAGTTTGCTACGTCCTTTTTCGCGTCTCTAAAGGGCGGCGAGGAGGACTGCGAAGAGTTGGCGATTTCGGTTTTTTCGTCGATTGATTCGTCTTCTTCTTCTTCGTCGTCGTCGTCGTTGTCGTTTTGTCTTTGTTTTTCGTCTCTTTTCTTCGTAACGGCCGGTACTGTTGGTGGTGTTGGTACTGCTGCCAAAGATACGTCTCGTTTCGAAAGCACGTCGTGCTCTTGCCGCGCTTTTTGTTGAGACGCGTTCTTCACGCTCGTCTCTCGTAAAGTCGCTTCCTCTATGATGCGTTTAGAGTTTTGTCGCTCTAAAACTTCCACGCGACGTTTAGCTTCGGCTTCAGCTTCCGCATACTGCTTCGCGCTCGCGCTCGAGGCTTCTAGTCGTGCCTGCAACGTCATCAATTCGAGCTCGTGTTTCGATATTTCTTCGCTCAGTTTGTCTTCAAAGTTACGCTGCTTCACTTCGGCGGATCTCTTCAAGTTTTCAATCGATCTCTTCAGAGTGAATATCTCTTTATCTCTCAGGCCGAGAAGTTTATTTTTCTCCGCAACGGCTGTTTCGAGAACCGCGCGCGTTTCATCGTGAACAGCCTCCTCTCGCGCGCGTTGTTGCTGTTCTCGTTCACCTTTAGAATTTTCTTCTTCTTTTTCTTTCGCATCGTTCGTATCGTTTTCGTTTCCAGCCTTTTCGTCGAGTCGTACGTTCTCCTCGAGCATAGCTATTTGCTCGTTGATGACGTCGTCTAAAGACTCGACTTCTCGCTCTAATCGCTGAATCGATTCGCTTTGTTCTTTGCACGTTCTGCGCAACTTTTCGACTTCCTCTTTTGAAGAGTCGTTTTGAGGAGGAGGAGGAGGAGGAGATTGTATCACCGATTTTTCCTCTAATTTCTTCTTCAATTCCCCGTTCAACCGCTCGATTTCCTTCCTCATTTCCACTAATTCAGCTTCTCTTTTCGTCTCTAATTCCTCTCGCTCCCTTTTCTTCCTCTCGTCTTCTTCTTTCTGGGGACTCCACGCTTTTTGCAACATCTCGACTTGACTCACGTGTTTCTCGCGTTCGCATTTCATCTCCTCTTCCGCCTTTTTTTCCATCTCTTCGCGTTCTCTTTTAAACGTCTCCTGTAAATCTTCTCGCATCTTCTCTTCCTTAATCTTCATCTCTTTCTCCTTCTCGTTCAAACGTTCTTCAATCTCTTTCGCGTGCTTCTCCACCGCTTTCAACTCCTCTCCTTGCAAAATCAACACTCTTTTGTTCTCGCTCAACTCTTTCTCTCTCTTCAACACCGCGTTCGCTAATTGCTCGATCGTTTTCGTTTGCTCCTCGCATTTCGTTCGACTGTCCAGTAAATCTTTCGCGTGTTTGTCCGCGACTTCTTGCAACGAGTCCGCTCTCTTGTGCGCCAGTTTAGAGTTTTCTTGCGTCACTTCCAGCTGGTCGATGTTCAAGTTCAACTCCCTTTTGAGTTGCACAAGAAGTCGGTTGGCGGCGATCAAATCGTTTTCGGTGGACTGTTTCTTGCTCTGAGAGCGAGAAAACATTGTTGGTGGTGGTATTCGTATATATTTTAAAAGTGCATGTTGGTTTCGCGCGTGAGTTTTAAGAAGGGTCGCAGTGAAAAGCGGTGTGGGTGTTGTTTATTTGTGTCGTTTCCTCCTCAAAACACAAAATGGATGATGGAAAAACAAGAAGAACAAACTGCTCAAGAGACGAAGGATTAAAACTCGAATATACGTATTGTTAGATATTAAAAATTCGAAACCTACACACACGTGCACACGATCGAACGTTCGAACGATGGGTGTTGTTGCGACGGTTGATTTCTTTTTTGCTATGGTTGTTTGTTTTGCTGCAGCTTTCTTTCTTTCTCGCCGCGACTCACTCCTTCTTCTTCGAACGATTTTTCCACCCTCACTTCCTCCTCCCTTTTTTCATCTCTCTCTCTCTCTCATTTCATCTCTCTCTTTCTCTCTCTCTCTTCCTTTCTTCGTGTTCTCTCGAATCTTTTCGTTCAATTTCCTTCCTCACTCTTTTCGCGCGTTTTCACTGTTGTGTGTTGATGATTTTGATGTTTGTTTCTGTTGTTCTCTTTTTAAATACTATATTTAGTACATAAACGCCGGATCGTTGACGTCCATGTGGTGATCTTCCAAGTTCGTGTCAACAGATCCAGAGTCAACCGGCTTCATGATCATGAGCTTCACCAACTCGGCGGCAAAAGTAGCCAACAACGGCGCCTTGGCCAAAGCCTTCGCGATGTCAGAGTCGTCCGACTTGGAGATGGCAGCCATCTTTTGGTTCGCCGCCAACATGCCGTCCAAGCCAGCCTTGAAAGCCGGGTTGTACGTGTCAATGACTTGCGGAAAGATAGTCGCGGTCGTTTTGTTCGTTTGGTGGATGACGTGCATGTTGAACTTGGTGGTGTCCATGCCCAAAGATTCGTAGAATTCAGATCGAGAGTGATCGTTCAAGTACATGGTGACGTACACGGACAAGCAAAAGAATCGACTCCACAACTTGGCTTCCGTGTCGTTCAAGAATTCCGGTCTCGCCTTCAAGATGGCGGAAAAGAAGTCACCGTGTCTGTTTTCGTCTTGGCACCAGTTTTCAAAGTACTTGAAGATCGGGTACAACTGGTCGTCCGGGTTCGCTTGCAAGTGTCTGTAGATGGAGATGTATCTCCAGTAGCCGATCTTTTCGGACAAGTACGTCGCGTACATGATAAACTTCGGCTTGAAAAAAGTGTATTGTCTGTTCTTCGTCAAAAAACCCAAATCCAAGGCCAAGTTAAAGTCGCTCATCGCTTTGTTCAAGAAACCGGCGTGTCTGGCTTCATCTCTGGACATGAGCGTAAAAATTTCCGCGACGGTTGGCGCCGTTTTCTTCAAGCGTCTCCCGAGTTCCTTGTACAAAAGAAAGCCGGAGAATTCAGCCGTGCACGATCGCTCGAGAAATTCGATGAAGATTCTTCTTTGTTCGCCTTGGATCCCGTCCGCGGCTGCCTTGAACTCGTCGTTGCGGACAAAGTGCTTTTGGTTGAAATCGTCTCTGAACTCGTTCAAGATGGAGAAGATCTCGGACTCGTCCAGATTCGGGTTGATTTCCGTCGAAAAGAGTTGTTCCATCTCGTCGAAATCTGTTTTGTTGTAGAAAAAGAGGACCACATCAGAGAAGAGAAATGCTGTTAGTTTACCTTCAAAAGGTCGTCGCGTTTTGTGATCACTTCCGCGCGATCTCACGAAAGAGAGAGAAAAAAAAACTTATCCCATTTTTCCACCCAAACGAGACGAAGATATCTTGGATACGAAGCCGTCTCTCGTCCTCGTCCGAACGAAGAAGAAGAAGAAGACAAAGAAGAATACGAGAGATCAAATAATAATAATACAAACGCGTACCTGTGGTGTAAAATCTCGGCGTCAACAAGTTCTCATCCGCGGCTTCTTTGATGCCGTCTCTCATCTTCTTGATCCCGGTCTTATCGTCCACCATGGTGCCAGTCGCGCGCACCGTCGTGGTGATCTTGGAGACCTTTCTATTGGAAGAGATAGATTTGTTTGTCTTGGAGGAAAAGACTTTGCTCTTGCCGGCGAGAGACGCCGATAAGGACATGGACAAAACAGAAGAAGCCATTTTGATGTATCAGTTTTACTTACGCTGTTGTGTGTTACGTGTGATTACTATGAGGAAGTTCTTCTGCGCGCGTTCAAAGAAAAAGGGTGAAATTGACGTCACTCTCGTCTCTCAGAAAGGGAAAAAAAAGGTGAAAATTCCAGAGATTCTCTTCTCTTTTGGCCCAAGAGGAGATCTTTTTTTCCTCTCAACAAGAAAAGAGGGACAAAAAGGAGAAAACAGAGGAGGGAAGAAAAGCAAATATTATTTTTAAAAAGAATCCGATATATTTCATCACAGATTACAACGCTCATCATCATCATCATCATCATCATCATCTTTTCTTTCTCTCTCTCTCTCTCCCTACTAAGTATATATTATTTTAGCTAGCAAAATCGCATTTGTTTATTGTTTTTTTGTTGATATAAGTGCTTCTCTCTCTCTCTCACTCTCTCTCCCTCTTGTTTACAAATTTTCGTGTTTCATCATCGTCCTCATCAACAACAACAACATTTATACGTCAAAAGTGCCCTTACCTTGGAACTTGACGTTGACCGGGTTGGTATTCTTACCGATGGAGCGCATGTTTTGGTTGGCACCAACGCGACCAGCGTTGACCTTTTCCGGGTAGACACCATCCTTCGGGTGCAAGTATTGCACTTCGCCGGACGGGAAGACGCGGTAGATGCAGCCGTTCGCGATCTTCTTCGCGCGAAACGTAGTCACCAAAGCCATGCACTGCTCCTTTCTCGCGAGCTTCAAGAGGTTCGGGCCTTTGCGCATGATCGCCGCACCACCAGTCGGCATTTCAAAGATTTGTTCTTTCTTCGCTTCCCACGTCAAGACGTAGAACTCTTCAACCTGATTATTTGAAGAGAGAAAAAGAAAAATTTTAGTTTGAAACAAAATATTTTGAACAAAATAAAGGAAGAAAAGAGAGAGCGAGAGATCGGGCGATTCTCTTCTGTGCGCATCATCGATCGATTTCCAACTCTACACGCGCACTCGCGAAACGATTTTCGTCGAACGAGTGCGATATTCGTTAAGAGAAAAGTGCGCTCGATCGAACGCGATGCATTTCCAATCCAGAAATAGGTTCCATCCGTGGTAAAAACGACGATACGCGCGCGAATGCGAATTTTCATATCTCCGCTCTTCTACGAAAAAATGTACCAAAACCAAGAGAAAGAGTTCCCTTGGTTTTGTGATACAGTTTGTTTTAGAGGGAGAAAATCCGACCGAAGCATCCATCGCGCGCTTGCGTTTACGCGTAAGGAAACTATCAATCTATCAATATACGCGAATAAACGTACCTGCGCCTTTCTCAACAAACCACCGGTGGAACCGCCAAAGATTGGAGACGGAGTGTTCGGGTCCAACTTCGGGGCGGACCACGCCGGAGCCGCCTCGCCTTCCGCGCGCACGATTTGGAACGATTGATTTTTTCTCCCAAAAGAGGAGGCAGATTTGTTGTTGTTCGTAAATTGCGCTCTGGAGTTGGTCTTCGAGGACAACTTCGGCGAGGATTTGATCGCGAACGCGACGGATGAAGTTAAAGAGGCCATTTTACAATTCAAAGTTAGTGTTGGTATCTCTTTAATACGTGTGCTGTTATGAGGAATATACGCTCAGAAACGAAACGAAACGAGAGCTTTTCCGCTTTAAAATTTATTTTTTTGCTCTTCTTCCCTCGACAGTCAGTGTGATTTCCTTCTCTCCTCGATTCGCTTTTGTTCACCAGTCTGTCATCAGTTGTTTTTGACCAAAAACCATGACCAAAATAAAAAAAGAACTCGTCTCGTCTCCTCCACAAAATTGAGAATTGAGAAGAAGAATGGAAAACAACAGCTTACGAGAACAACCCCAAACAGGAGGACGATGATACCAACAACAACAGCATCGCGGGGCGCTTTCATCGCAACTACCACCACCAACAATAACACGAAGAAGAAGAAACAGACGAACATTTTTTTTGCGTTGAAAAAAAAGCAACAACAACAGAAGAAGAATGCGAACAACAACGACGACAGTTGGTCTTTGCTCGACGAAGAGATGAATCGGGCGGCCAAAAATGCGCCGATAAACGAAAATTTTGCCACGCGAAGAGCGCTGGGAATCGATTACGGGCTCTCGAAGACCGGGTTGGCGATATCCAGCGGCGGGTTCGCGCCGAGACCTTTGGAGAGTTTGTTGTGTAAAGGCAAGTCGAGAGTGGAGTTGATTCGAGAGATTGTAGACGTGGCGGAAAGGGAACGGGCGGACGTGTACGTAGTTGGATATCCACGGCAAACGCGAGAGGAGTTGGAATTTCTCGAAGAAAAGATACGAGAGGTGACGGAGAGTAACGCGCAGAACAAGGAGAATAAAAAAGTTCCGATTCGCATGCATCGAGTGTGCGAGCAGTTTGCGGAGGCGTTGGCGCAAGTCTCCACGACTGCCGAACGGAAAATTCCGGTTGAAATGTACGACGAATCGTTCACGAGCGACGAGGCGATGAGCATGAAGCGTGGGTCGTTGGCGAGCGACGATCCAAAGTTGGATTCCATCGCGGCTGCTTTGTTGTTGGAGAGGTATTTCGAGCAGACGGATGGAGAACCGATTCGTATTACGCCATCTTCGTCGTCGTCGTCGTCTTGGGGGAATAGAAATAAATAGATTAGAAGGGGCAGGTTTTATGTACTAGCATTTAGCGTGTGACCTGTTGTATTGTAGACTAGTATTTAGGTAATTTACACGTATCGAACTGTAGAGAGTCAGTCCATAAGCTATGATTTCAGTTTCTGCTTAATACCACCTCTAAAAATCCTCCTCCTCTGATTCTTCTTCTTCTTCTTCTTCTTCTTCTTCTTCTTCCATTAACGCTCGTTCGCGCTCCTCCTCAGCCATAGCCGTCGCTTCCAGCTTATCTAATTTATCTTCTAATTCTTTAACAGCTTCGTCTAATCCTTTTAAATCGTACCCGTCCGGAGTGTTGAAAATTTTATCCTGAAACTGTAACCTATCGCTCTCGTCTTTCGCGAGCAACTTGAAGTTGTGTAAAAGAACGTCAAAGTGTACAGTGTACGCGATTGGAATCGAACACTTCACCGGAAAGTAATTCTGCCTACTCGGTTCGCTTCCCCAGTTTGTGAGTAAATTTCGAAAACGTTTCATGTTCTTGTTCGCTTGCGAGGCAACTTCGACAACCGGGAGCAGATCTTGCACTTTGAGAGGGAAATTTTCGACGAGCCAAACGCGGCAGCTCATTTTCCGTCCCATCGTGCCGTCGTCGACGTCTTCCAAAGTCTCACCGCCGCCGCCGTCATTTATACTGCTGCCATTAATACCACTGTTACGCTTCTTCTTCTCTTTCCTCTTGTTCTTACTCCTTCGCTTATCGTCAAACTCGAAATATTCGTCCTCGTTTCGTTGTTTTTTACCCACCGAACGTATTCTCGTCACGTCTCGATAAATCGGTCGGTCTTGAAACTCCTTCGCGTCGCTCGCGTAACTCTCGAAGTCGTACGTTTCGTCCGCGGGGAGAAATCCAGAGCGATACTTCCTCGTTTCCATCGCTTTCCCTTTCGCTTCCATGACTCTTGCGTATCTTCCATCGATTTTTGACTCTTTCGTTCGTTCGGACACTCCGAGATACGAGCCCCAGCTGTCCACCGGCGAAAACGTATACTCTTGCGGTTCGTAGACGCCGCGCGAGGGGTTTTCAACGAACAAGAGATCAGCTTCGTTTTCAAGTAGCTCTTCTGGAGTCATCGCCGCTATGTCTTTGAGCAAATCGCTCTGAGGTGGAGGAGGAATATTCGAAGATTTCTTGGAAGTATTTTCTTCTAAAGCGTCGATGCATTTTTTGTTTTCGTGGTCAAAATAAAGCATCGCGGTGTTTATGTTACCGCCGCTTGTTTTTGCATCTTCTTCCTCCTTTGGATTCGCTAAGAACACGATCGAAAACGGCGCTCGGTGCCACACCGGTAAAAGTCCACCGCGTCGTTTCTTCCCGTTCTTTTTGCTCTTCTTCTCGTTTGTCCCGACATCAGACAAGGTGATGAAATCTCCACCGTACTTGTTGTTGTTTTTATCGTTGTTGTTATCGCGAGCAGTCCCTTCCACGGTCGTCTTCTCTTCTAAGCTTTGCCCTTCTACGTCTTCTATTCCTCTCAGCTCCCCATCTATTCGTACTCTGGTTCCGATTTTTGTCAGCGTGTACGTATCGCTCGGCGCGACTCTTCTCAAAATCGGTCCAAATATTGGAGAATTCAACTCCCACTTCAACTTTGCGGTAAAGTCCGGCGCATCCATCAATCGTTGCATCAATTTCGGCGTGTTCGTATCCAAACTTTCCTTCGCTTTCCTTTTCTTCGCGGTTAGGATGTAAATCGCCGCCTGTCTGTCCTTCACGTGTATCGCTTCGTCCAATGGTTTCCATCCGTGTACGCAGTTTCTCACGTTCACGTCAACGAGAGGATGTTCGGTTAAAATTTTCACAATATCCGTGTTTTTCCTCATGATTGCCAGATGTAATGCGGTATTACCTCTCGAATCGAACGAGTTGAGTAAATCAAAATCGTATTTTTCTTCTTGTTCTTCTTCTTCTTCTCGACGACGGTTCCTATTTTTGCCCTCGCTCGACGAACTCGTTTTCAACCTCTCCGCGGTGACTAGAAAGTCCTTCACGGTTTCCCGGTCGTTCTCAAAGCACGCCTTGTGAAACGGAAACTGTTCCGAGAAAGTATTATTGGTGGTCGTAGTAGTAGTGTTCGCATTCGAGGTGGAAGCTTTGTTTCCTCCTCCTCCTCGTCGTCTTGTTTTTTCTTCTTCTTTGTCTTCTTCTTCGATATTGGACACATTCGAAGACTCATCAAAATTTTTTCCACGACCTCTCCGGTGGTCGTCCTCGTCCTCGTTTTTGACGCTTTTCTTCACCGCTGCTTTTCCTCTCTCTTCTTGGTCTTCTTCTTCATCATCAATATCCTGGAAAGATAATTCGGAAACCGCGTCGTCAAAGTCTTCTTCTTCTTCTTCTTCTTCTTTGTCTTCTTCTTTTTTCATCGTCTTCTCTCAATGATTCCCTCCCGAAAATGTCGAACAAACGTCGTCAAAAAATCTTCTTCTTTGTCTTCTTCTATATCTGATACGCGAAGACGGCAAAGATGACAAAGACGAGGTAAAGACGATTCACCGCAGCGCGTGTCCTCTCGTTTCCCCCAAAGCGTTTTTGTGTATTATCAATAGATTGTGCCGCAGATGACTCAGAAAAAATGTTAATGAACGGAAGTTTTAGTCGTTTTTCTCCCTGTGTGTATTTAAAAAGCCACATCAGAGGTCAAGCAAAAAATCGCTCGAAATTTCAATTTTCTTCTTTTTTGTTTGCATGCTTCTTTTTTTTTTTTTCGTCTCTTCTCTGCTGTTTGTTTTTTGGTGAAAAAGTTTCCTCAGAAAAAATTTATATCTACACAAAGAGGGGAGAACGAAATGAAACGAATGCTAAAACAACTGCTCATCAATAACTCAAAGTCTTCTATTTCTTTAACTTCTTCTCGATTTAGCGAAGTCGTTCTTCTCGTTGGAGGTTTTTGTCGAACAAGAACCGCGACTCCTACTACTGTCGCTGCTCGTGGTGTTTCGAGTGCTTTTACTACTCGATCTTCATCGCGCGATGGAAAAAAATCCATCGCGACTTCTTCGACGGCGTCGTCGTTTTCGTCGCTCGATGGGAACGACGATGAAACTGCAAACACCGCGAGTGGTGCATCAAAGAAGAAAAACAAGTACCCGTCCAAATTCGATTCGAACGAGAAAGTGAACAAAGATTTCACGCCGAACAGGTACCAAACGCAAGAGGAAAACGAACTGAAAACAAAACAAATGAGAGAAGTGAAACGGAAGGAATATTTGGAGAAGATTGTGAAAAGCGAAAACAATCGAGATTTTCAATCGAGCGATCACGCGAACGCGATCGGAGGAGACGGGACGGTGACGAAGTATTACGAGAACGTGGATATCAGAGAAGTCTCGTCGACGCAAAACCAATACGAAATCTTATTAGACGGGAAACCGTTAAAGTCGCCGAAACGCGCGCAGTTTGTATTACCGAACAAGTTGTTAGCGAGCGCAATCGCCACGGAATGGGCGACACAGGAGGACGATTTGATTCGGCCGTTTACCATGCCGTTGATGCAGTTATCGTCCACGGCGTTAGATCACATGAGCGACTACGCGACGTTTGATTTTCACGTGAAGAAGTTGCTCGAATTTTTCGACGCCGATCAAGCCGTGGTGGCGCACCCGAGCGGGAGCGAATTAAGAGAGATCCAGTTGAAAACATTGAAGAAAGTGCACGATTGGGCCAGGAGGGAGTTTGGGGAGCAGTTGAATTTAAGTTCAGACTCGATATTCGCGCAACCGCAGCCGGAGGAGGTGAAACTTTTGATGGAGAAACGTTTGCGGTCGTTGTCGCCGTGGGAGATGACGTGTACGTTTGCGGCGGCGGCGGCAGCCAAATCGCTCTTGATCGGATTAGCGTTGAATAGAAATATCATCGACCCGGAGGAGGCTTTGAAGTGCGCTCGAGTAGAGGAAGATTATCAAATCGAAAGGCACGGATTCGTCGAAGGCGGGCACGATATCGACATTTCCGATTTGCGGGTGCGATTGACGGCGCCGCACGCTTTAAACTTAATTTTGAAAGCGAAAATGGGGACGATGTAGACATACTAGTTCGTAATAGTTTTATGTAGTATATTTATAGTGTAAAATAGTGTAACAATTGGGAAATACCGCGCGCGGTATTATAATACGTGTTGTTTGGTAACTTATTATTATTATTATTACTCGTTGAACTCCTGCAACGCTTCTCGGCGTCGAGACGAACGCGTCGGTTGAGGAGTCACCTTCGCCAACGGCACGTTCAAATCGTCCTCGACCCATTTTTCGGACGCAACTTGTGCTGCGGCTCGTTTAGACCGCTCTCGCGCCGGTGCTGCCATGACTTTTTCTTTTAGTTTTGATACTTTTGGTCCTTTACGATCGTAGAATGGTAAGTCTTCGCTTTGCGATAACTCGCTCGCGTACTTTTCGACGCCTTCTGCGTACTCCGCGAACTGTAAGTCTTCGTTAAACAAGGTTTCCACTTCGTCTTCACCTTCTTCGTTGTCGTTGTTGTTGTTGTTACTGTTACTGGAAGACGAGGAGGAAACGCCCAACGAATCGTGAATTCTATCTTTCGCAATGTTGATATCTTTCAAGGCGATTTTCTCCTTCGGACATTTCTTCGTCGCCATCTTCATCGCGACGAACGCTTCGGACAATTGCAAAGTAACGCGTTGCTTCGTCTCCTCGGAAACAATGCTTCCATTAACGGCACTACCATCGTTTGGTTGAGATGTTAACATTGATTTTACATCCGGAATCGGTACTCTAGACAAGACCCTGGAGATGGCGGCGTGGTACGCCTTGACTTGCGCTCCGGCGACGCCGGTGCCGAACGGTTTCGCGTTCAACGCCAAGATTTCAATCGAAAGCGATCGAACGAGTTCGGCTTCACCGGCATCAGATCGTTCGATAACACCATCCGTCTTGTTCTTGTCGGTATCGCTGTTCGATGCTTCATCTCCTCCTTCTTTGTGGTTGGATGACGACGATATTCCCGTCTCGAGTTCTAAGAGAGACGTCAGAAAGGCGGCAACTTTCGCGACGCCCTTCTTTTGACTCGCCATTCTCAACGACGGTAACACGGCATCGATCAAGCACGCTCTGACCTTTGCATCTGGTGCAGACGCGATGGCTGGGAAAAATACCGCGAGACATTGCGCCAATCTGGGCGTTTCTTGCGCGTTGCACGCAAAGATGGCGCCCAAGAGCGTCGAGATGACCAAAGACGGTTGCTCAAAGGCGTAGTACCCTCTTCTCAAAGCGAGTTTCGCGAGCGTTTCGCACGCGATGGTTTGCGCGGAGTTCTCAGATTCAGTAAACGCCGCTTCATTCATCGCGTCGATGTTTTCGGCGTCCAGTTCTTCCAGATCCGTTTTATCCTTCGGGTTTTCAAACGGTTCACACGCCGACTCGATGATTCGAAGAAGTTGCTTTTCCAACGTGAGCTGGTACCCGGCGGTTTCATTTTCTTCGCCGTCGGCGTCGGCGTCGGCATCGTCGTTATTCTCTTTTTCTTTCTCATCCTCTTCTCTTTCGTCGTCGTCGTCGTCGTCGTCAAAACGGACGTGAATGCCCTTCTTTGGCACCGGCATATCTCGTCTCGCATCCAACGCTTTCGGTCCGTATAACATGGCGGCATCACCGATCGCGCGCAACGCCATGCACTTAACCGGCTCCGATGGATCAACATCAGCAGCCGTACGCAATATTTGCACCGTTTCTTCCGTCAATGCGTTCGTTCCACACATTAACAGTAATCCGAGTAACTTGATACCTTCGCGACGAACGCCGGCGGACGCGTGCGCGACAGCCGGTCGAACGAGCGACTGCATGACAGCTTCAGTCGCGTGCGCGGGAAGCTTGGATGACGACGAGTTATTCGCCGTTTCAAAGAGCGAAGAGGCGATGAAGAGCGCTTGCGTTTCAGCGTAGACGTTGGTGTCGTCGTTTACGTCGTCGTCGTTTTTGTTGTTGTTCTCTTCATCGGTAACGGTGCCTCGAAGACTGTCGCAGGCGCCCAAGACGACGGCGACGTGTTCGTTGTCGTCGTGCACGCGCTTCGCCAAGTCAATCAACTGCTTTTCCCACTCGCCGTCACCACCTCGCGCGTAACACGAAACGTCGTTTTCGTCGTTTAAGTCGCCAATCGATCTCAATCGTTCGTAGACGAGCGTCGCGGCGCCTCTTCGCAAGGCGCCGTCGTTCATATCCGAGCAGTTCAACGTCATCATCAACTGTCTCGCCGCAAAGACCGAGGACGTTGTTTTCCCGTCGGCGTGCATAGAAATGGCGCGGAGCAAATCCATCGAGGATTCTGGCAAGCACTGATCCAAAGCATCTTCGACTTCTTCGGTTTCGGCTTGGAGCACCGCGCGCGCTTGACCGACGGCGAGAGACGTGTCCTTCCCTGAACTCGACGTTTGGTTCGCGAGCGCTTCGACGATGACGCGCCAGAACAACGCCTCTTCCGGCGAAAAGAGCTCAACCACACTTACTTTCTCTTCTTCTTCTTCTTCTTCTGATTTCTTGAGAAAGAATCTACGCAACCCGCTCGTTTCGCTCTTCTCCTTGGTCGCGTACGCCATCGCTTTCACCGTCTTCGTTTCAATCAACGTCTTCAACGCCATCTCCGAAACGTTCGGGTGCGACTCCGCGTCGAGTAATTTCAACAACTTAATCGGGTCGTTCTCACACACGCTCGAGGACATCCACTTCTTGAGCATGTCAACGCATGCCGATCTCACTGAAATCGATCGATCGTTCAAGCCTCTTCTCAATACCAACGCGCGATGTTCGATCGAGACGGATTCCACCGGAACCTTCGCGGCCAACGCCAAAAACGCGATGCGTCTCACTTCCTCGGAAATGTCTCTCGTTCTCTCCACGACCACGGAAATCGTGTGATCAGAAATCGCCAACGCGCCTAGAATAGCTTTCCTCGCGTCTTTATTCTTCTCGCCTCCGATCAACTCGATAAACGCCGTGGTAATTTCGCTGTTGCTGAAATCCGCGTCTTCCCCGCCATCTTGCAATCTCGATAACGCTCTCGCCGCTTGCGCTCTCACCGCTGGCGTGTTATCTCTCAACCTTTCCAACATCGTCTCTTCCATCTGGTCGTATAAATCGTCCGAAATCTCCGCATCTGGTCCGAGCGCGTTCAAAATCCCCGCCACCATTTGACACGCTCGAAACCGAACCGCTCGATCCTTCGCCGCGGTGACGTTCAACAAAAACCGAATCAAAGATTCGCAAAACTCGTCCGCTTCCTCCTCGTGGCCTGGTTCTCGGTGTGAAGTGAATGCGATTATAAATCGAATCACCCGTTCCGTGTGTAAGTCTCTCTGTTATAAAAAAATGTTGTTAGAATAATATAATATTAGCGTTTTATTCATACGAATATAATAATTTGAAAATCAAGAGACACAAAAAGGGGAACGAAAAAAGAAAAAAATTTTGTATCTCTCTCGTCTCTAAAAATCCATTTCATTCTCAAAATCACTCTCTTCAAACGAGGATAAGGACGACGATATTATAAAGACAATAATAAAGACGACCACAAAGACTAAGAAGATATACCTTGTATTCCAATAAAACGTGCAACAAGCACGTGCACACGTCCTGTAAGAACTTCTCGTTACCGCTCACGTGTCGTAATTCTGTCATTTGTCTCACGATGCGTTTGTGCATGGCGACGCCTAACTGAGTTTCGTTTAACAAACGCGCGACGGTTATTTGGGGTAACTTTTTTACGGCACTACTCGGCATCATCTGTTGTTGTTGTTGTTCTTCTTCTTCTGGTGAGTGTTGTTCTTTCGTAGGAGTGGCGTCGTCCTTTTCTTCTTCTGCAACAAAAGACGGAGGTGTTGTCTTCGTCTTCTTGGATGTCTTTTTCTTCGTTGTTTTCTCGACAGTCATTTTGTTCTAAAAGTTTTTGTTTGAAAAGAAGTGAAGATTTTCAGTTATTTTATGTCAGTATATAGTAGTGTAGTAAATTTATATCGTCTTCATCTCTCTTTTTCTCCCTTCAAATCTTTCTCTCGATAAGAATAATCTCTCATCACGTGGCTGGAATAAAGTCGTCGTCGTCGTAGTCGTCGTCGTCGTCGTCCATGTCGTCGTCTCCGCTGGCCCACAAATCGTGGACGGTACCGTCGCCGACGGGGTAATTCTTCGCCATGTTCGCTCTTTCGCCGACGCGCTGCGTCGGTTCGTTTGGATCGAATGGTATTCCGCACGCTTCCGCTAAAGAACCAACCACGAACGATGGTTGCTTCGATTCGTCTTCGTTCTCTTCCACGTCTTTCATTTTGTTCGCGCCGGTGAGGACTAAGACGGAATATCTCGCGCCGTTATCTTTCCCGAATTTCACGTCCGTGTCCATTCTATCGCCGATGACCATCGTCCTCTGCGGGTCGCCGTGCGAGTGCGACATTATCGCGTCAAACATGTACTTTCCTGGTTTTCCGCAAATCACATCCGGTGCTCTCCCAGACGCGGTTTCAATCGCTTTCACTATAGGCCCCGCTCCGGGCATCAATAATTTCTCTTTCCCTAACCTATCCCCGGCGTCTGGGTTCGTGGCGATGAACTTTGCGCCTTTTTGTATCAAATACGAGGCGTACGCTAACTTTGCGAACGTAAACGACGTGTCTTGACCAACGACAACCGCGTCTACTCGAGAATCGTCGTCGTGGTCGTTTTCGGCGTCACCTCCCGTCCACTCGTGCATCTCCTCCCAATCGCTCGAAGTACACGAGACTGCTTCGTATACGCCCCCGACGATATCGCCGACGTCGCACTCCTCCAACTCTCTCACTAACCCTTGCTCACCAACCACGTATATCTTCTTATTTGATGACGACGATCCATCTTTAGTAGTAGTACTACCGTGAGTATTGTTAAATCCGATGGCGGATAAATACGACGCCGACGCAAACGCCGCGGTATATATGTGGTTCACGTCCACCTCCATCCCGAGCTCGGAAAACTTCCACTGGTAATACTCTCTCGTTTTCGTCGCGTTGTTCGTGACAAAAAACACGCGCTTTTGCAGCGTTTCTCGTAAATAGTCCACGGCTTTTTTCGCCCCGGGAACTAAAGCGTCTCCGTGCCATATGACCCCATCGCAATCTAACAACACGGTATCGACATCTTCGCTGATTTCTCGAGTCAATCCATTGTTGGTGATACCATCGCCAAAACCGCCACTTTCCGCACGTGTCACGAAAAGAGTGCTGTCCCCGTTATTTCTTCTTTTTTGTCTTCTTTGTCTTCTGAATTCTGAATTGTTCGTGTTTCTCTTACGTTGATGGTGTTGCACATCGGAGGAAAAATTCCGCCGCCGAGCGCAAGAAGCGTTCGTGTTCGTGTGAGTAGTAATAGCAGCAGTAGCAGCAGCGCTGCTGGTAGATGCGAGCATAATACTAAATGTAACAGAAGATTAAAAGAGCGCGGGGTAAATACGAATACTAACTGTTGTTGTTATCGTTTATATCGTTTATATCTACGTGCGCGTCGAACGTGTAACGAAGGAAAAGAAGGAAAAGAGAGGTGAAAACCCTTTGCGTCTGTCGACGACTAAAAGAAGAAAAATTGAAAGAAAAATGAGTGTAACTCTTTATCATCGTCATCCGTCGTTTCTCTGTACTACTACCACTACTACTACTCTACTACTATTACTACTCTACGAGTCTAATACTCGCACACAAATAAGAAGGGACGAACTACATGAAACCACCACCACCACTGAGATTTGGTCTGAGCTCTTTCGCAGTCACGACGTCTCCGACGGATATTTTCAAACCGCCGCCGCCTGGCGCGCTCGTAATCATGTTCCACCCGAAGAAGACTTCGTTCGCCCACGATTTGGTTTGGCTGTTTAGAACGGTCCCGGAGCGGAATTTTTGCAACGCGCGAGAGACTTCGCGGTTTTTATCGAAGATGCCGGTTTCTTGGTTTATATCCGGGATCGTACACCGAGAACACGGTTTGACGAGGTCCCAAGAAAGACCACCTTCATCTCCGCCGCGTTCGCCGCCGCCGCCGCCGCCATCGCTCTTGCTCTTTCTCGCGCGTGTTTCTATCTTTAACCACTTGTCCTCTGCCCACTCTTTACCTCCGGAAACAACCACGTTCGGTCGAAAGCGATTCATTTTCACTTCGCTTCCGGCTAAATTGAACAGCTCTTTCCCCATGACCACGCGCTTTTGCAAATCGTCGAGACTGGACTCGTGGGCTAACAACACGGGGTACCCGTCGCTAAACGCCGTCTCGCCGCCGTTCTTCGCGTATCGCTCGTCTAAAGGCCTTTTCGGTCTCGATTTGCGATCGCTCGTCGAAACGTACTTATTAAACCGTTCCGGTATCCCTCCGGTTCCAATCCAACGAACAATTTTCGCCCCGGGCACTCTTATCGCCCTCGATATCCACTCGTTCACCGCGTCGCTCTCCGCCAAGTGAACGCCGCAGTAGTCCCACACCGAACATTCCACCTCGCCAGACATGTCCTCTTTTCTCGCCAGCAGAGGAATTTCGCACTCGTCCGCGCAGTTTGGACTTCGCAGAATTAATTTCGCATCTTTCATCATCGATTCAGTCTCGTTTACGTCGTTTACCCCGTCGTCGTTCACATCCTCCTCCATGACTCGTTCCATCGTACTGTTCTCATCATCAAAATCATCATCCTCTTCATCATCCTCAAAGATGGCCCCGCGAAACTCGGTTTCAACCAACGCCAACTCAGGAACAGTTCTCTGACTGATAAATTCCCCGTCTTTATCGATCACGCAAAAGCATCTGTCCCACTCGAATCCAGTTTCGGTCAAACGCGCGCGCTTCACGTCGATGCCTTTGCACGATTTCAACGGGTACACCGTCAGGCGCGATATTTTTATCTCCTCCTTAAAATCCTCTTTCATCTTTAAACCACCAAAAGTGTGGTGTTAGTGGTCTTTCTTTCGCTTTTTCCTCAAAGTTTTTCTTTCTTCGCTTTTTTCGTCCTCGTCGATGGTTTCAACAAAGTCTTCTTCATTAAAAGTGTTCACTTTCTTCTTGGTCTTCTTGGTCTTCTTGGTCTTCTCTGAGATCTCGTCTGAATCGTCTGAATCGTCTTCTTGTCTTCTCGATGGTGGTAACAAGGCTTTGACCACAACTCGTCCTCTTCTTCCTCTTTTTACTTCTTCTTCTTGTTCTTCTTCTCGTCCTCGTCGTTCTGCGAGCAAAGCGCGCACGTCGGTTTCGACTCGGCGCAAACTGCTCGCGAAAGCTTCTTGTTCGAGCAAACGCGATTTCTCTCGTTTCTTTTTTAGCATCGTGGTTCGTATGCTTCGTACAGCGACGGTAGTGGCTACGGTCACGCGGACGAGTTGCGTGGCTTGCGCGATGAGAAGTTCGATGTCGATGTCTTCCTCTCGTTCTTCTTCCGCCGTTTCCTTGATTTGATACTGCTGACGGTAATAATACTCGACAAATCGAGGCACGAGGGCGATTTCAATCGCGTGACTACACAAGACGGCGCCTAAGATCTGTCTTAAACTTTCTCTGAGAAACGTTCTCAACGCGTGTGGCACAAAAGAAGTCCCAAACACGAACCACCAAACGAAGAAGAAGAAAACCAAACTCGATTTCGAGAGCGCGTCTCGCATGCGATTGAAAGTAATCGCGAGTTCTTTCAATCGCATAGAGTGTACCTTTGCGAACGCAGTCAATTTTTCTACCGCGTTTTGTGCTTCTTGGACACGTGTTAACGTCAAGTTGAGTCTTTCGCGCGTTTGATTGTGCACGTTTTGCGTCTCTAACAGCGTCTCGTGCACTGATGTTTTGATTTCAAATTCCATCGCTCGTAATCTTTCCATTGAATTTTCAACGCTCTTTTTCGCTTCCAACTCGGAAAGTTCGATTCGTTTAAAAAACTCGGATAATTCTCTCGAAGCTCTCAGCGCGCGGAATCGTTGCTCGTGTTGCGCGCACTCTGATTCTACTCTCGAAAGCGCTTGAAAATACATGTTGAGTTCTGTTGCTTTCGTAACGGAGAAAAAATTACGACGGGTAGTCTCGTCTTCGTCTTCCCCTTCCTCTTCGTCCATTCCATCGGCGTTATTTTCGTTGTCGTCGTCGTCCTCGTCCTCGTCCTCGTCGTAAAACAGAAACTTGAACAGTCCTTTCAGTCCATTGCTGTTCTTTGTATCTTCACCATCTCTTCCGTCGTCGTCGTCGTCGTCGTCGTCGTCGTCGTCGTCTGACCCTCCTATTCGTTTCAACGCGCACCTCTCGCACCCACCATCGAAACGCTTTTTATTACATTTCCCCAATCTGCTTTTTACTTTAGACCGTTCCAGACGACACGAGACCGCATTCACCGCGACGAGGCATTTCAACGCGTCTTTATCCTTCGCCTGCACCAGATGTTCGCAGAAGATATCCTCTTCTGATCCTTTGAATCGACGCCCGCCGCCGTGATGATGATGTTGGTTAAAAATAGAAAAAAACGCATCTCTCATGCACTCTTCTTGGGAGTCCAACTGATCGTCTTCTAAAAATCTCGCACCCAACGCTACCCTTTTGTTGTCGTTCGTGTCGTGCGAGAAAGCGAGTGTCTTCTTGTCCTCCTTCTTTTCTTCTCTCTGTCGAGTTTCAGCAATTCGACTACTGTTTGCGACTGCTCCGGAGAGGAAGAGGAAGAGGACGAGAGCGACACACCACCTTCGATGATGATGCATTCTCTCTCTTTTTTTTTTCTGCGTGTGCCTCAAAAAAGACGTTTTGTTGAGATTTTTATTCTGTTTGACTTCTTTGGAAAGAACTCTTCATTATTACAATGAAGACCCCCTGCGACGCTTCCTCTCCTTTGCGTCGTCGTCAAAACAACGACCACCACCACCACCACAAAAATGACGACGACCATTTTAACAGAAAGAACAACGAGAACAACTTTGAGGCGGACGACTGTTTCGACGGAGACAGAATTTCCTCGCGAAGTGCGCAGAAACACTTGGAAATTACGCACGAGATTTCGAAAATTTTAGAGTGCGATTTGGACCGGGAGACGTTAGCGGTGTGCATCTCTATGCTCCAAAACGGCGTGGAACCGGAAAGTTTAGCGTTAGTGGTGAAAGAGTTGAAGAGAGAGGCGAAGAGGTTAAGAGAGAGCAGGGAGAGAGCGATTGGAGGAGGAGGAGGAGGAATGCGATGATGATTCAAGTGGAAAGAGTCAAAGTGTGTTGTTGTATACTATTTAGTCATAGTAGAGAGTGAGAAAGAGAGAAAAGAAGATGTGTCTCGGGTAACTATTTTTGCGAAACGAAAGCGTACGTGTTATTTAGTAGAGTTTATTTCAATATAGCTACATCATCGCCACCGTCGCACTTCGCTCTTCTGTTCTCGCGCTCTCAAAGCAACCTCTGCCTTCTTTTTCCTCTTCATGTTTTTTTGTGTATATGTGTGTGTGCGTAAACTGTTGTAAGCGCCGCCGCCGCGTACGTATCTGTCTCTCTTTTTTCTTCTCTCGTCGATCAAATCGAAAAACTTACGTGATGACGGTCGGCGATTCGCGGCCGGTGAACTTTTTCAACTCGGAAACTTCCAACGCGATGTCAATGAGTGGCTTCAACGCGACTTGCGCGTCGATGCCTTGCTTCGCTTCGTCGGCTTCGTATTGCTCGATGTACATTCTCACGGTGGCGCCGGAGGATCCGGTACCGGACAAACGGAAGATAAATCTGGACCCGTCCGTAAAGACGAATCGGACGCCTTGCTTGGAGGCAACGGACCCATCGATCGGATCGGTGTATTCAAAGTCGTCCGCGTAGTCCAACTCGTACGCGCCGTACTTGTCTCCTTTCTTCGCTTTGCTCGCTTTCTCGCGCAAGGATTCAACCATCTTGTTGCACGGATCCGATTCGCACCCTTCGTAATCATATCTGGAGAAGAAGTTTCTGCCGTACGTCTTCCAGTGTGCCTCGGTGATTTCCTTGACGCCGACAAGTTTCCCGCCTTCTGGGATGTTCTCGTTTCTCTTGGCCAAGATGGACAACCACGCCAAGACGGCCCACGGTCCGTCTTTTTCTCTGATGTGGTCAGAGCCGGTACCGAAGGACTCCTCGCCGCAGACCGAGCACTTTTCGGCATCCATCAAGTTACCAAAATACTTCCAACCAGTTGGGGTTTCGAAGCACTCGACGTTCAACTTTTGCGCGACTCTGTCCAACGCAGCCGCGGTTGGCATGGATCTCGCGACGCCTTTCAAGCCAGACTTGAAGTACGGAATACACTCTTGCGCGTTGGCGGCGATGATGGCGACGGAATCCGACGGCGTGACGAAGAAGTTGTTGCCCAAAATCATGTTACGGTCACCATCACCATCGGAAGCGGCACCAAAGTCCGGCGCGTTTTCGGAGAACATAACTTTCACCAATTCTTCCGCGTACGTCAAGTTCGGGTCCGGGTGACCTTTGTTAAAGTCTTCCATCGGCGTATCGTTGACGCAGGAACTCGCCGGCGCTCCTAAAGCGTCGACCAAAATCGGCTTCGCGTACGCGCCAGTGATGGCGTGCATGGCGTCAAATTGCATGGAAAAATCTTTTCTCTTCAACAACTTACTGATCAAGTCAAAATCGAAGACTTCTTTCAACAACTTCATGTAATCTTCCGTCGGCGAGACGACTTCGACTTCAAAGTCGCCAAACTTCGTCACGCCAACTTTGCTCAAGTCCACGTCCGGAATATCCGCCATTTGCAACTCGCTCACGGATTGCGTAAACCCGTAGATTTTATCGGTGATCTTTTCCGGCGCCGGTTCCCCGGCGGAGGAGTTGAACTTGATCCCCCAATCTTCTTCCGGCCCGCCCGGGTTGTGCGACGCGGACATGATAAAACCGCCGTATGCTTTGCGCGCTCGAATGACCGCCGACGCCGCCGGCGTGCACAAGTACCCGTTTTGCCCGACGTACATCTTCTTCACCCCGTTCCCGGCGGCTAATTTCAAGATGATTTGCGACGCTTCTTTGTTAAACCATCTCCCGTCGCCGCCTAACACCATCTCGCTCCCTTGCAACTCCTCTTGCGGTAACGCCATGAACAGCGACTGCACCCAGTTGGCGAGATAGTTCCCGGACGAAAACTCTTTCGCTTTCTTTCTTAAACCAGACGTGCCGGTTTTTTGTCCTTCGATCGGTGTCGTCGGGATTGGTTTCACCGCCACGCCTGCCACGGCTTGCGCTCGAGTGATGGTGCTCATCTTTTTCTTTAAAGAAGTAGAATTTATATTCTTCGATGATGAATGATGATGATGAATTTTAGTACTCGCGAGGCTTTCTCTTCCTGTTGTTCTCAACAAAAGTTGCGTTTGCATTATACTGAGAAGAGAGAATTCACAAAAATGTATTCGTCGTAAGAGAGAGAGAGCGTGTGTTTATGTTCTATATAAACTTGCAACTGCGCGTTTTTGTGAGGACTCTTTCGAGTCGATTAGAGAAAAAAGATTATCCAATGTTGTTAGACTATGAGATACCACGAGAGAGCTCACACAACACAAAAGGAGATATTTCCGTCCACAAAAAAACCAGTCAATCACATTAGAACAACAATTAATAAATAAGCTTGTTGCGAGAGTAGTATTCCCACCATTCGAGCCGGGGTCGGTCAAATAAAAACAAAAGAGACCAGACACACCGACAAAAAAGAGCCCCGCTCTCTTCTTAAAGCGCTTCTCTTTATTCTTCTTTCTCTTCTTTCTCTTCTTCTTTTAAAAATCGGCAAAAGAGGAGCGCACTCGTAATCTCACCATCGAGAGCGGATTCTGAGAGAGCGCGACGAGAGAGAGGCTTCGCGTATTAAAGAGAGAGAAGAAGAGGTCAAAAATCTTCTCTCTGTTTCTATATTCGTCTTTTCCCGGGAAAACGCAGAGACGAGAGTAAAAAAGAGAATAATAAAAAGGAGAAGACGAACAGACTTTTAAGAAAGGTTATCGAAGAGAGAGAGAGAAAGATTCACATCAAAATGGGGGGTAGCAGTAGTGCGAGTAGTAGTGGTAGTCGTAGCAGTAGTAGTTCTAGTGGGAATGTGATGATGATGATACGGATGATGATTCGAGACGGTCTCGAGGATGTAAAAAAGTACATCGAAGAAACAACGAACAACAAAGAAGACTCGAAAACTAGTATTCGAAACGCCGCGCTGGTGTTCGCGTGCACGTACCTCCTACAAATGTACGTATTTTCGACGACGAGAGCGATGAGAAATCCAACCGCGTTTCCTCAGCGAAGATACTTTTTGGAAACGTTAGTGTACTTCATCTTCGCGTTCCCGTTGGCGACTTTACAAGCCGCGTGGGTGCTCTTTTGGATTATATTCTGGCAACTGTGTGGGAAGCCGCTGTGGAAGCCGACGTTTCCGCACAGGTTTAAAAAGAACACGACGTACGTGAACGAAAAGAAACGAAGAGATAAGACTGAAAACGGGGACGATCACGCGCACGTGAGTTTATGCGGGGGAGGGTTTCGAACCTGGTACCATTTAGGCGTGTATTTTGGGTTGAGAGATAACTTTGGCGAGACTGGAGTGGACGATATCGTCTTCGCGGGCGCCTCCATCGGCGCGTTGGTCGCCGCGTTGGCGGGCGCAAACGTGAAACCTGAGGAAATTTGGAAACAAATCCCTCCAATCGCGCACGAGTTTAGAGAACCAATGGGGTTCATTCATAATTTAACCAATATTGGACAGTATTGCAGGTATTTATTGAACGCGTTGTTACCGGAAGACGCGCATAAAAAGTGCAACGGGAGAGTGTTCTTATCCGTCACCAAGTTGTTCCCGACGCCGCACAACGTCATCATCTCCGAGTGGCACTCGCGAGAGGATTTGATCAATTGCGTTTTGGCGTGCGGATACATACCTGGCTGGACCTGGCCTGGGTTTTGCGTGTGGGACGGCAACATCTGCGTCGACGGCGGCGTGACGAACAACTTACCCAGCTTACACGAAAACGCCTTGCGAGTAGGATTAGACGAAGACGATACCAAACACTGGAACGCGGTTTTGTGCCCATCCCAGGCGTTACCGAGGGTGAACACGTTCATCCCAGCCGACGACGAACACTTGACTGCCATGGTCGAGGAAGGCAAAGACGATTTCGAGGATTGGTTGGACACTCCGGCGGGAGTTGAGTTCGCTTTGCGTCTCCACGGTAGGAAACGACACAAGAGATATTCCATCGAAATAGACCCGAACGTAGAGGGATTCCATAGATAATAAAAAATTTGTCATTAAACGTAAAATCATCATCATCATCGCTATCGTTATCGCGTTGAATTGTCAACAACAACAACAACACTCCTTTTGTACGGCCGGTAAAAGAAGCGCCCGCTAAAAATATCTGCGTGGTTGGACCCTTTGCTTCACAAAAGTATCTCAAAAAGGTCAAACACCACAATTACTCATAACGACAGCACGCGTAACAACACACACACGCACACAATAACGATAACAACAACAACAACGACGACGTTAAAAAAATGAGCGCAATCGAGGTGCAAGAAAAGCAGCAGGACAACTTGAACGATCACACGACGTTTGTGGCCACTCCGGTGGTGGAATCCGTCGATCACGGGGGGCAAAAAGTGTTGAATTTCCTCGGGATCAATTGCGCCACCGCTCGGTGCCGACACTGTTTCCAAACCGTTCCTCACGACCACGAGGACGCTTTGCTCGTGGACGAAGACGGAGAGAATAAAGATACCTCAAATAATAGTGAACCGAACACGCCGAAAACGCCGTGTGATTCTCACTCGGAGTGGACGAAGACGTTTGAAGTGCAAAGGCAAAACATGAAAAGCGCCAACATACCGAAAACGGACGACGAATACAAGAAATCGGTGTTTACGCCGACGGACGAGTCGAGCACGAGATTATACGCGGAAATGGACGCGTTGGAAACGAATGCCGTGATAAACGAGAGGTTGGTGAGTGGGGCGGTGAAGAATGCGGTGAAGAAACAGTAATCATCATCATCGCGTTATTATGAACTTGTACAAATAGAGAGAGAGCGTTGGCGTAACCGCAAACAACAACAACGGCACGAACAATGTGAATGTGCCGTATAAATTTTGTTTTGTTTTAACATACCAGTATACACATAATATGTATTAATTTATCATGTCGGAATACATCGTTAAAGCGCGTCGAGCTGAGGTTCTCTCGTGCGGATCGCGAACGAGCAGAGTTTTGAGCAACCAGTTTGCAATATCACCGTCGGAAGGTGGGCGGCGGATTACGTCGCTTAGGAGGATATCGTCGCGTAGTATTTTCGAGTAATTTTCAGCGTTATCATCACCACCAGCGACAACATTAAGCAAACCAAGGAATCCATTCTGTTCGTACGCGTGCCTGTTCGGAGAGTTACTGAAAAACAATTCGCACAACGCCACGCCGAGCGCGTAGCAGTCACATTTTTTGCCGTCGACGAAACACGCAGCAGCGGTTGTTCTACTACTATCGCCCGAAGGGAACGAAGCGCTATGAGTCTTAATTTCGTCAATGAGTAGCATTTCTGGAGCGTGGTATATCTCTGTACCTCTTGCGCGCGAGGTTCCTTTTACTTTGTCCGAGATGTCGTAAACCGCGCACTCTCCGAAATCGATTAAAGTTATCGCGTATTTTGTTCCTTTACTCCCCTCCTCCTCCTCCTCCTCCTCTTGGCGCCGCGTGGAGAGAATGAAATGTTCGAGTTTCAAGTCAAAGTGGACGACATTCTTTTCGTGCATATCGACTACCATCTGCAGCATCGTTTTCGCGATTGCAAGCAATAGCGTTCTGTCGTTGTTCGCTTCATTTGCGTCTTTCTTTAAATATTCACCTAGATTTGAACGCCACGCGTTCAATCCGACTCCGTCGACCCAATCGGTCGCCACGCATAAGAAATCTTCGCATGCGCCGTAATCTCGGAGTGTTCCAAACGAGTATGAAATCGACATTACATCATCGCGATTTCCTCTTCTTATCACAGAACTCTTCTTCTTCTTCTTCACCTTCTTCTCACCATTCTCGAAATCACGTAAAATCTCGAGCGCGGTAACTTCGGCGTACACGTCTTGAAACGCTTTCCTCGCGACATCGTTGACTTCAAATTTCGAGCGGCACATCCATCTCACGCACACAAATTTGTCTTTACCGCGAGTCATTTTGCACTTAGTCACCGCATCACCCGTCGTGCGGAACGAATAATCGTCGCATTCGCGCGCGTTCGCCACGTGCTCGTACTTCTCGCTCTCGAAGCACCCTTCCGCGCACAAGCGTAAAATTCGCCTCGCGCAGGGCGACTTTACGTGAGCCTTTTTGTAGCACCGTTCGACGATGGCCGCGTTCGTCGGTTCCGAACAAAACGCTCTCAGTGTGAGATAAATTTTGTTATTGAAGCATTTTGGTGCATCATCATCGTTATTACGCGATGATGTTTTTAAAGGTGGTGGGTCTCTCGGAAAGAAAGTCTCGTGAAGCAAATTTTCATTCGCGTCGTGTCGAAACCCCTCGAGAATAATCCCGAGGAATTTTGACCGCACGCTTTCGCCGCACAACAACAACGCTCTCGATTGCTTCGCTCTCAATTCTCGCAAATTTTCGTTTCGTCTTCTCAGATAGCTTTCGACCCCCGGGGCATTTTCTCCCCTTGAAACCCCTTCTTCCGTGTGTTTGAGCGCGTTGATGCGTAAACCTGGTATTTTCTCTCGCCCTACTCGTCGTTGCTGTTTATCACCAGAACAATCTCTGCTCTCCTTTAACCACTCCAAGAACGTTTCTAGATCGCTTTGAACATCGTTCAGTCGTAACAAATCCGCCCGCGCGTCGAAAAACTCGTCGTACATCGCTCTCAACTTCGCGTCGGAAATCTCTTTCAAAAACGACGCATTCTGAACACCTAATAAAACTTCGTCGTCGTCGTCATCCTCGTCATCGTCCTCGTTCTCGTCCTTTGGATGATGAGTATCAGGATGATGAGAGAAGCGAGGAAGAAACAGCGCCTCTCTTTTCGCGCTTTCGTATTCCGCGCTCAGAAAAGGGAGCAACGTCTCCACGACGTTCTCTTTCGTCCTCCAGATACAACCACCCTCACCACCGCTGCTGCTGCTGGTGGCTTTTCCCAACCATCCGTCCATCGCGTTCTCAAAGTCGGCGGCGGGGTTGTTCTTCGAGAGAAACGAAAGCTTCGAGGAGGAGGAGGAAGAGGCGCCACCGCCTCCTTCTCCTCCTCCTTTTTCTTCTCCATCGTCGTCGTCATCGCGTTCTGAAGAAGAGATAAAAGAAGTTGACTTTTTTTCTTCATCTTCGGTCGCAGCAAAAAAAGGAGGCGAAGGAGAAGGAGGCGAAGGTGCATTTCTCACCGCTATATACAACTCGTTCACCCACTCTGGACTCTTCTTCTTCTTCTCACTCGTCGTCGTCGTCATTTCTTCTTCGTTTGTTGTTGCTACAGTGCGTGCGTGTGTGCGTGTGTGTGTGTGTTCGAACAAAAAACAAACCCCTACTATATAAATACTGAAGAGTATTTTAGACCGAGTGAAAAAATATGAACACCAACCAAAAAAGAGGGTGGGTGCCTAAATTCAAAAAATCTTCTTTTTGGTTCTTTCCCACAAAAATCATCACAACAAACCATTCAGAGAAGAGTTTTAAAAATGTCCGAGCGAGAAGAAGAAGAAGAAGAAGAAGACAACGACGATGATGACATCAGAGGAAGAGGACAAAAACGAGAACAACAACGAGGAGGAAAGAATAATAAGAACAAGAACGACCCAAACTTATTCCGAATCTTAATCGCCACGGACAACCACTTGGGCGCGCACGAACGAGACCCGATTCGGAAAAACGATTCGTTCATCGCGTTTCGAGAAATCTTGGAGACCGCGAAGAAGGAAAAAGTGGACGCGCTGTTTCTGGGAGGCGATTTGTTCGACCAGAACAAACCGAGCCGAGAAACCTTGGTACAAACGATGGATGTTTTGAGAGAGTACGTGTTCGGGGACGATGCGATCGAGTTTGAAGTTGTGTCCGATCAGAGCATAAATTTTCCGAATCGAGGCATCGTGAACTTTGAGGATGAAAACGTGAACGTCGCGCTGCCGATATTCGCGATTCACGGGAATCACGACGACCCGTCCGGGCAGGAGAATTTATCAGCGCTGGATATTTTGTCCAGTTGCTCGTTGATTAATTATTTCGGTAAGCACGCTCTGAGTGGGTCGAACACGGGTGCGATTGAATTGAAACCGGTGTTGTTGAGAAAAGGCGAGACGAAGTTGGCCTTGTACGGGTTAGGATGGATACGAGATCAGAGATTACACCAGATGATGGCGAGTAAAGGGAACGTGAAGTGGATTCGACCGGGGAGTTCGGACGAGAAGACGCCGTTGGCGAACTGGTTTAATCTCATGTTGATTCATCAAAACAGAGTGTCGCACGCGCCGAAGAATTCAATTTCCGAGAGGCACTTGCCGAATTGGATGGATTTAGTCGTTTGGGGACACGAACACGAGTGTTTGATTGAGCCGCAGTTGTTCGACGGCGTGAGCGTTTCGCAACCGGGGAGCTCGGTGACGACGTCGTTGGTGGAAGCCGAGAGTGGGACGAAGAAGATTTGTATTTTAGAGTTGAAACCGGGGAAGGAGAAGAAAGATCCGCCGCATTGGCGGTTGTTGCCAGTTCCGTTACAAACGACGAGACCTTACGCATTTAAGAACGTCTCGTTAGCAGAACAGGAAGATTTGTTGAACGAGGAGGAAGATGGGGGAGGTCAGGATCAGGAAGCCATCGAGAACTTCTTGATGATTACGGTGAATGGCATGATTAAAGAGGCGATGCAAAACGCGGCGAGCGGCGTGAAAAAGTTGGCGCAGTTGAACCAACTGCCGTTGATTCGATTGCGAGTGGATTTGACCGGTGGTTTCCAGAGCGTCAACGTCCAAAAGTTTGGGCAAAAGTTTGTGGGTAAAGTCGCGAATCCTTCGGATATGTTGTTGTTTCACAAATCGAAGAAAAAAAAGGGAGGGAACAAAGACGAGGAAGACGAGTTCAACGAAGGGATGATGAAAGAAAATATAAACGTAGAAGATGAGGACGAGGATTTAGACGACGCGAGAGCAGGGCCGAGACAGGACCAAAAACGGATCGAACGGTTGATCAAAGAACGAATGGATAAAGGATTACAAATTTTAGACATTCCAAACTTAATGAACTCTTTGGACGATATGGTGAACAGAGACGACAACAAAGCGGTGAAAACTTTGTGCGAGTCGACGATGAAACACTTTCAAAGAGAGTTGGCGTCGACCGCGCAACCGTCGGAGTTAATTGAAGCGAGCGAAGTGCAGAGGAGAGTGCAAGAGTTGACGAAGAAGCACACGCAACAGCAACAACAACAACAACAACAAGATGGAGGTGCTCGTGCCAAAGCGAAGAAAGGTCAGCAAGCGGCGACGCAACAAACGCAGCGCGCGCAACAAGTGCGAGAGTTTCAAGACGCGGCACCAGCGAAGAAATCCGAAGCGACGAGACAGTTAGACGAAGAAGAAGCGCTAGAGCGTGTATTATTAGCACAGCAAAAAGAAGCTGCCCAGGACGGTCGCGCGCAAAGACCAGTTCCGGCGTCTCGCAGAGGAGGCGCAAAACAACCTCCGCCGCCGGTTCCGGAGACGAAGAAAAAAGGAGACGACGACGATTACGTCGTTTCGGATTCAGAGGAGGAAGACGACGACGTCATCCCAGCATCTGCGCAGCCAGTAGCTGCTGCAAGGCGTGGGCTAGCTGTTGGAGCGAAAAGTGCAGCCGCCGCAGCGGCGGCGGCAAAAAGGAAACAGCGACAACAATCGGATTCGGAATCTTCTCAAGACGAGGAAGTGCCTGATTCGGAAGAAGAAGAAGAAGACGAGGATTTCGCAGATGCGAAACCCGCACCGAAGAAGAGAGGTGGAGCTGCAGCAGCCGCAGCCGCCGCAACGAGAGCGACAAGACGTGGTCGTGGCGCGACGCCGTCGACGCAAACGAAGAGCAGAAAAGTTCCAGAAAGTATCGTCATCGACGACTCCTCGGATTCCGACGAAAAGGCCACACCTTCTGTCGCGGCTGGAGCTGGAAGAACATCTGCTGCCGCTTCGAGAGGCAGAGGCCGCGCGCGCGGTGCCAAAGTTTTGAACAATCCAACAACAAAATCGGCAGTTGGGAATAAGCGCGGCAGAGGTGCCGCCTCGTCGAAGCGAGGTGCTGGTAACAACGCGGACGACTCTGACTCGGAAGAACGCGCGAGACCGACGAGAAGAACGCGCGGCGCGCCCAGTACTCTTCCCACAACAGGAGGCACCCAGAGAAGCACGCAACGATCCGGGGCGCCCGGTGGCACGCAAAGGACTACCGGAACTGCCTGGGGTCGCTCCAAGAAATAACATTAGTGTACCAGAATATCAATAATAGAATAACAACAACAACACGCGCATACACGTAGCGTGTTTTCGCGACGAGAGAGATACAACAAATACAAACAATGATACTACTCTACTACTACTAAATCATCCTCCTTTATTTTGACTATCGATGAGAACGGTCACCGGGCCGTCGTTCTCTATGTGCACGTCCATCATCGCCCCAAATTGACCTTCTTTTATTCCATTCTCTTTGTATTCCTCTCTCGCTTTTTTAAGGAACTCGTCGTACATTTCCTTCGCCTCTTTCGGTGTCATCGCTCGACTGAAGGACGGTTTTTTCCCTTTCGTGCACTCGGCGAGTAACGTGAACTGACTCACGAACAAGACGTCCAAATTTAAATCGAGCAAAGACTTTGTCCACTGTTTGTTCTTTCTCTCTGCGTCGTCGTTATTATTGTCCGGCCAAAGGCGCACACTCATCGTTTTTCGTAAAACGTAATCGCAATCCGCGAGCGTATCTTCCGAACTGATGCCGAGGAAAACGACCGCCCCTTTTCCAATTGTCTTTATCGATTGCGGTTCAGGTTGCGAAGGATGGGAGGGAGGTAACGCGTGATTGTGCAACTCGGAGTGTCGAACAGAGACCGATCCCGAGTGCACGCGCTGAATCAACGCTCTCATTATTATTATTTGCTTTTGTTGTTCGCGCTTTGAAGTGTGTGAGGTGTGAGGTATTCGTCCAATTTTTAACGGTTTTCTACTCTGCGCTTTCTGACGATAAGGCGCGAAAGGCGTCGTCGTCCACGAACGCTTGGACGTCCCAAGCGTCCAAGAGACTGTCGAACAACAACACTCCATTATTGTCTTCTTTTTCTTCTCCTTCTTCTGTGTGGCTCCTTGTGCTATTGCTAGTATTCGTATTCGAGGAGGAGAAAGACCCCCGCAAACTGTCCAACGCCTTCTCGGCGACGACTTGCTTTACGCGGAGTTCTTTGCGCGTGCCTTCTAAAGCGCTCGCGCAAAGGAAGAGCCACTGTTCGAAAGACCGTTTGTTGTTGTTGTTGTTCATCTCAACGGTAGTGTTGGAGAGAGAAAAGCGAGTGGAAAGTGCCGCGTTGGGGACGTTGTGCATCCAGTGCACTTTTGGCGACGGCGCTTCGTCGTCGGTCTGTTCTTTTTTCGTCGTTTCTAGAAACGATAAACGCTTCGCGAGGACGACGGCTTCTTCCGCCTCGTCTTCTTTCTGCTCTGCTTCCTTTCCTCGCCGTCTGTCCCTTCCCCTGCTGCTTCTGCTTCTGCTCCTCCGTCTCCCCCGAGGTTCTCTGTCCCTTCCTTGTCGGCCGTGCCCTTCTTCTTTTTCTTCGTCTCTTCGCGCTAGGTGTTCCGGCGGATTCTTTTCTTCTTCTTCTTTAACTTCTTGAACTTCTTTTCCGCCGTTTTCAAACGCACTCGTAAAACTCTCGAACGTTTCCTCCATTCGTTTCGAAATACTTTCCAATTCTTCCACGATTCTTCGCAACTTTTCGCACGCTTCGTCCACGCGTTCCGCGTCCGCGGCGGAGGAAAAATTCGCGTACTTGCCTCGTTTCATCAAACAGTTCAACATATCGTCGCTCGGGAGTATCGATTTAATCTTCTCCTGGACTTTTACGTGGTACGGTGAAGAAGAAAAGTCCTCGTTTTCGTTCTTCTTCTTGTCCTTCTTTTCCTTCTTCTTCTTTAACATGGACGATAACTCCTCTTTCGCCTCTTTCAAAATCGTCAACGCTTCCGTTCCGCTCTCGTGGGCGACGAACCATTCTCTCGCTAAAGACGCCATGGTGTATATTGCGTCCACATCAATCTCAAATTCTTCCGCGCTGTTTGTGATGTTATTGTTATCATTATTATTATTCACCGTAAAAGTCATTCTTTCTTTTTCTCTCAATCAATATACAATCAATTCAGCTCTTCGTCCTCCCCGATGGTCCTTTAAACACCTCCCCGCCCGGAACGCTTCGCAACGCGCTTTCGATCCGCCTCCCAACGTGTTCCTTTTCCCAAAGGCCTATATAATTCGTCGATGCGAATAAAACCGACACTAAACTTAAACTAAATCCCGTCGCCACTGCTAACGCTTTTAACCCTTGAATCGATGCTTTCGCGTGTACTCCTATTGGTAAATCTCGTTCTAACTTGTGTTTTCTGTTTTTCCAGTGCACGACAGACGCGGTAAACACGGAGGAGAAAACAGTCACGAGTGCGGCAGAGATGGCGAGGTTTGGATACGACACCTGGTAATACTTTTTTTTGTCGTCGTCCTTATCTGCTTCTATGAAGGATTGGATGAACCGGAAGCCTTCTCTTTTCGTCTTTGTCGTTTGTTCTTCTTCTTCTTCTTCTTCTTGTCGTCGTTGTTGTTCGTTCTTGGAAATCGAATCGGAAAGCGACGACACTTCTCCTTCTTTTTTCTTCGCGTTGGTCTTCTTTGAAACGACAACGACCGAGGGAGACGAGGACGAGAACCACCACCAAAAGAGCATATATCGCCGCAAGGAGACTTGGGAGAGTAAAAAGAGCTCGACGTCCGAATTGAATGTTAAGAGAGAGAGAAGTGACGAGTGCACAAAAATGAGGGAAAGAAAGAGCTCTAGAAATAAAAACATTAATACAACGAGCACAGAGTCAACATCTCTCTCTTCCTCTCTTCCTCTCTCTCTGTGTCAAACAAATTACCAGCTATAGAACGCGTCGTCCTTATCTCGTACGATTTCTTCTTTTTTCCGACCTTTAATCAATCCGTAAGTCATGAGCCCTCGATCGAAGGCTCGATGCATGCGCTCGAGCGTCACAATCTCGCGGATGGTTTTGTACCAAATCCTGGGACCGGCGAAAACGACCGGCCACGGGTCCCAGACGCCGACCCAAATGGAGTGTCGCCACGAGGCGATGGTGTTTTTGACCCAGTTTTCGCCTTGAACTTTTTCCATGACGTGAGTGTTTCGCATTAATCGTTCGTATTCTTCGTAGGAGACAAAGTACGGGTGCGCCCACTCTTCGTATAAAAATTGTAAGTTTTTCTTTTCGTCTTCGGTGAATGGGTTTTTTGTTTCGTCGGCGTCGCGTTGGCACCAAGTGGCGACGACGAGAACTCCTCCCGGTTTCAACACTCGAATCATCTCTTCCACGTATTTCTTCTTATCTGGCATGTGTTCGCCGCTTTCGCACGCCCAGACGGCATCGAACGTGTCGTCCGGGAACGTCATCTCTAACGCGTTCATGACTTTGAATTCAGCGTTTGGAACGTTTTGTTCCTTGGCTAATTCAGTCGCGCGGTCTCTTTGGTTCGGCGATAAGGTGATCCCAGTGACTGTAGTTCCGTTCCCGTACCGTTTCGCCAAGTGTCTGCTCGCGCCTCCAATCCCGCATCCCACGTCTAAAATATTCGCAGGTTGCTTCCCGAACAAATCTTGAATGGACCAATCGCACATTTTATCCACGAACGCAAACTTAGCTTCTTTGAAATCCGTCACGTCGTTTCCTAACAACGTTCCAGCCCCGTTCGCTAAATCTTCGTCTTCGTACCACCCGAGATGGATGTGTTCCCCCCAATAGTACTCTAAAATGCCTTCCTCGGTCCACGCGTCGTATTCCGAGCCTACCGTATTCGCTCCGTCCACGTACGCTCGCGACGGCGTATCCAAAATCTTCTTAATCGTCACCGCCGCCAACGCGACGTACGGAAGGTAAAATGCCTGCGCACTCAACGCGTTCGCGTTGATGAGCGCGTTTTTTATCACTGAACTAGAATTTGCGGGAGTTGAAACAACGTTTTTCTTAGCGGCTTGAGCGGCAGCCAACTGCGAGACGGATTCGTTCGGTTTGCACAAAAGTTCTTCTTTGGATAATACATTTGTTGTTGGTCTTCTATTATTATTTGTCTGAATCGTTTGAATTATCGTCGTCTGTTCATCGTTTTGCGCTAAAATCGCTTTGTTTCTTCTTCTGTGTCTCGTTCTTCTTTGTCCAGTCGTCTGAATCGTCGTCGTAAACGAAGAAGACGATTTCATCATCGCGTGACGTCTTTGATTTTGATGATGATTTCGATGATTACTCCTCGGCGACTTTGATGAGAAAGAAGAAGAGGAGGAAGAATGTAACGGAAACAACAGAGAAGAAGCCGATGTTGTCATCATCGAAACACTACTCCTTTTATTATTAGTATTATTAGTATATGTGTGTGTATATGTATCGCGTTTTAAAGCGCGCTCGGATGTGTGGTAAATTAAAAGCTTTTTTTGGTGGATAAAAATCAGTCCAAAACGACTGTTTTGATGAAAGATTTTAGTACTAAAGTATTTTTTATTTACACACGCGAAAGCGGGAAAGCGCTTGCTTACTTCGACGAGAGCATCTCTCTGGCACAGACGCACACACTCTCTCTCGTTCTTTCTCTCTCGTTATTGTTAGTACTGTAGTTATTATTTCTTACCGAACAAGTTGCCTAAAAATTTCGCGGCGTTTTCGTTGAAAATCGGTTCGTCGAACTTGTTCATCAACGGGGTAAACTCAGGACTCGCTCGGACGTTTTTCAAGCTCGGGTCGGTGCGAATCTTTCTGTAATCCGTCCACCCACTCGCCATGCACCTTCTCAAGGCTAACAACGACTCGTCAAGTTTACCGATGTTGGAAAAGCAGCAGGCGATGTTGTATTGGCACACTCGGTAAATTTCCGTGGTCGTTTCAAAGTTATCGCTCATGTAGTTCTTCGGCTCTAACGCGGCGACTTCTTCGAACTGAATCAACGCGTCGTCGAAATTCTTTTGGTTGTACAAAGCAATCGCTTCGTCGAACATGTCTAATCGTTCGTTCTCCAACTCTCTCTTCTTGGAGTAGTTATTCATCTGTTGTTCCTTCGTCCCGGCGCCGTAGTTCCCTCCCGCTCTTTCGGATTTGAACTGTGAGTTCTTCTCCACCTCCATGGCGCTGAAATCGCCAAACATCTTCTTCATCTTCAAATAAATGTCTCCGTTTCTGTTTTTCATCGCGTACATGACTTGACCGAAAGATTCCGCCGGCCACACCTCGTCGCCGAACGACGCCGACACGCCTTCTATTTTGTCTCCGATTTCAAACACCTCGTACTTTGGATCGTTCGGCGGGACGAACGCGACGTACGCGCCGCCGTCGTTCCCGCGAGCAAATTTCACGTCGATTGGTTTCGGCAGCGTCACCTCGTAAAACTCTTCCGTCGCGACCGCGGATTCCGCCACCTCGGACGCGTTCATAAAGATGACGTGTTGTTTTCTTTTCGAGATTGGGGAGATTAATGCTCCCGATGATGCCAAAGATCTCATCTTTTGTTGTTTTTGTTGTTGTTGTGCGAACTTTGACGAAGTCGTTTTCGTCGTCGCCATCATCGCGTTGGTAGTAGTAGCCATTATGTATTACGTGCCGTGTGCGATAAAAGTAAAGATCTCAATAAAAGCGCGCGATGAGACACAAAACAAGTGACGACGAAAGGAGATGAATTTTTTTGCCAAAGTGGATATTTTCTCTTTTTTTGAGATGGATTCTGAACCACGAAAAAATGTAACGAGAAGAAAGAAAAAAAACTTTAAAAGCATCATCGTCACAACAAAGAAGAGCGATGAGATGGAAAAAAGACGACGCTTTTTCCAATTTTAAGAGAGTGTTGTTCTTTTCTCGAAAACGGCTTTGCTGTATACACGCAAGAACGGTAGTATTATATATATATATATATTACTTCGATGATGATAAAAACCGATCTTTCTCGATCCTATTCGTGGCGAGATCCAACTGTCTATCGATGTGCTTCAACGCGCTGAGTTGATTGTTCAGCGCGGAGACTAAACTTCGCGTGGCATCGCCGTCGCCTTTCCGTAAACCTCTCTGCTCTTGCATGGCTTGGTAACGAGAAATTGTTTTGCTCGCGTCTCGCAAGGAGTTGCCGATTTGTAAAATCTGCCCGGAGACTTGCTCGGCTAATCCGTATAAACGAGCCGTGGAGCTGACGTCTCGATCGACGTCTAATGTTTCGCCTAATTGTTGGTACAAACGATCGACGCCGTTTTCCATGTCCGTCAACGCGCGTTCGGTATCTTCTTGGTGTTGTTCGATGACGCGAATTTGCCGTTCCATGACGTCTTGTTGGGATTTCGCGTTGACTAAATCGACTTGCATCTCGAACAGTTCCCTCCGCCGTTCGACGATTTGCTCGTCCCAATCTGCTATTATTTGTGCTTTTTTCTTAAAATCCGCGGTTCTTTGCGCGAGTTCTTTGTTCCAGTATTGTAACGTTTCGCCGACGGATTTGCCGACCAAGTCGGTCGGTCTCGATAAATTCACCGGCGGAGGCGCCAAGGCGGAAGATGTTGCTTTTGTCGTTGTTGCCGCTGCTGCCGTTGTCGTCGTTGGAGCAGCTGGAGTAGATGCCGGCGCTGCTGCAGCCCCAAAAAGACTACCACCTGTTGCAGCGGGTTTGGCCGCTTCTGTTGTTGTCGTCGCTGGTTTGGCCGCACCAAAGAGTCCACTTCCTTCAGCGGCTGGCGTTGTCGTCGCAGGTTTAGCCGCACCAAAGCTAAAGGATGGCGCGGCAGGTGTGGCCGCAGTTGGCGTGGCTGCAGGTGCCGCACCGAAAAGACCGCCTCCCCCAGTTGTTGTTGCTGCTGCGGCCGGTGCTGCTGGTGCTGCTGCTGCTGGTGCTGCGCCGAAAAGACCGCCTCCTCCAGTTGTTGTTGTAGCAGTTGTCGCAGCACCAAAGAGACCACCTCCAGTGGAAGTCGTCGTCGTCGTCGATGCTGGCTTCGTTCCAAAGCTGAACGATGGCGCAGCAGTAGAAGTTGTTGTCGTCGTTGCCGCAGGCGTAGCAGCCGTACCGAAGCTGAACGATGGCGCAGCAGTAGAAGTTGTCGTCGTTGCCGCAGGTGTAGCAGCCGTACCAAACGAAAACGCGGAAGTACCACCAGCCGCGGGCGTCGCAGTAGGTTGAGCCCCCCCAAAGGAGAAACCTCCAGCTCCGGCCGGCTTCTTAGCTTCGCCACCGCCGGCACCAAAGCTGAACCCGGACATTGTTTTGATACTCTTTTACTGTTTTCCTCCTGTGTTGTTGAGAGAGTATAGAGTGGTGAGAAACAAGAGAGAGAGAGAGAGAGAGAGAGAGAGAGAGAGAGAGAGAGAGAGAGAGAATTTAGTCCGTGAGATTGAAAGTGATCCGCGAGTATCGACCACCCGCGAACCGTGGAGATGGACCACAAACCGGTTTGTCGTCCGGCGCTTTTTACGGCGAGATTAATATCCGCTACGGAAGTTAAAAAGACTATCCCATTCGTATTCGAGGATGCCTTAGGCAAAGCAGCGTTTAAAGAAGAGAAACGCGCGTTCACATGCGTATACATATCGCTCCTCGCGGTGAAAAATATAGAAAGTCTCAGGAAGTTTGAGGCATAACGAAAATCACAGACGTGTCTCACGTTATTGGAAATTCTCGTCACCGACTTTTCAATACTTTTCTCACGCCATCGAGAGCTAATATACGGAACACATGCGTGAAACCAAATCGATCGTGTAATAATAACTCATAACTTCTTAGAGGTTGAATAAGCCCCAGCGACAAGAGCCGTCAGCTTCGGTTTTTTCGAATCACAGTTAACACACGCAAAACGAAATCATACGAGGACAACAGAAAGAATGTCGCATCGGAGATTGAGAAAGCAGTAGTAGTTTTAGACTACCACCTCCTCACCCATTCCAAAGCTGTCGGCTTTACCTGGAACTGACGGCACCGCAAAATACTTGTTCATTCAGCCGTGTGCTTTTGTCCAGGAAAAAATACGAAACAAAGACGAGACCGAGAAGACGAAAATTCCTCCTACACCTACCTCTTCCTTCTCCTTCTGGTGTTTGTTATCAGAGCGTGCTAATATCTCCTTCCTTCCTTCTTATTTAATAACTCTGTTTGCGTTACTATTATTGTAGAGGAAGTTTGTCTTTGGTAAGTTTCAAATCGATACAAAAATTCGCACGCGAGCGGTACTGAAAGAACGAGAACGAAGAAGATGATGATGACGAAGCGCCGACGTAAATTCTCCCTCTCTCTCGTTCACACGCGTAGATATATATTTAATTTCTCAGTCGAAAGATGGTGATTTTGTTTTGCTCGGCATCGATTAGTGGTCTAAGCCTAGTAAGGACAAATGACTTCTTCACGGAAAAAATATATACTACAGTCGTCGTGCGCTCGGCGCTTCATCATCATCAACATCTTCTTCTTCTCTTTCTTCTTTCCACCTCGTCGCAATGACAAAAAACAAACGCAAAAGAGAGAGAGAGAGAGAGAGAAAATGTGAGGAAGATGGTTGTGTGGATTCGGAACCGAAGGAAAATCCGAGCCAACCGTAGTATCTGCCTCTGACGTTCACTATAGGCAATCGTAAATAAAACCTTCGGAAGACCACACGACGGGTATCAATCGTCCAGCGGAACTCCGTACACAAGCTGCCAAAAACAAAATACGAACGACGATAAAACGAACACGCGCGTAAAAGAGAGCGTCTGTGTGTGTTTTGTGCACACAAACGCACGAATGAATCCTCTCTCTCTCAATCTCTTTTTCCTCCAATTTTGATGATGATTCGGAATTCGTTCGCAAGTTTCAGCACATCTCGCTTGAAAATGTTGCCCGATAACTACTCCGGTTCCAAGCTCGATACTAAGAAGCCAAGCGTTAAAATGAGTGCTCGTCATCATCATCGTCATCTATATCGTCTTTACACTACCCGTTCACGACGCGTTTTTTTGTGTATCGTAATAAACGCGCGCACAAATAGAGAGAGAAACTGAGAGAAACTGATGAGAAAATCAAACGAATCGATTCCCCATTGAACAACATCTCGAAATCGAATTTCTCTTTCTCTCTTCTTTCATGCAGAACAACTCTCTCTCTTCTCCGCGCGGCGTTAAAAAAGAAAGAAAGAACAACAAAAAGAAACCCCGAGAGACGCGACGATGAAAGCACCACTCTCTCTCTCTCTCTTCTTACCTTACTTCTTTAGTTGTTTTTATTAATAACACGCCGCAGTTTAAAGATGATTTTACTTTTGTGTTGTTGTTGTGTGTAAAGTTTTTCTTTCTGACGAGCAGACGACGAGAGCAAAAAAGAAAAAAACACTAAACACTCGAGTCGAGAAGCAAAAGACCTGTTTCACGCATTGAAAGTAGAAATTCCCGCACAACGACACAAAACAGAAAACACACACAACATGGGGGTGAGTATATTATGTATCTAATTCTCTCTTATTCGCACACAAACGATATCCTTTTAGACGAATTCGAAGGTTTCGATGCGATGGTACCTTCGCGCGATGACTTTGTTGCGCGTTTCCATGTGGATTTTTTCTTTAGGGCGAGACGACGGGAAAACACATTTTCTACGACGCGTCTTCGTTCTCGCGAGCATCGATGCGAAGTTTCTCGCGACACGAACTGACCATAATTTCTCTCTTTAAACTCTCTTCTTTCGCGATTTAATACGCAGGCTTACAAATACGTGGAAGAACTCTGGAAGAAGAAACAATCCGACGTGTTGCGATTTTTGCAACGCATTCGCGTTTGGGAATACCGTCAGCTTCCGTCCATCTGCCGCGTGACTCGACCGACAAGACCGGACAAGGCGAGAAGATTGGGGTACAAGGCTAAGCAAGGCTTCGTGATTTACAGAGCGCGCGTGAGAAGAGGTGGCCGTAAGCGTCCGGTGCGCAAGGGTATCGTCAATGGGAAGCCGGTGCACTGCGGCATCACAAAGTTGAAGTTTGCGAGAAACTTGAAGTCTGTCGCGGAGGAGAGAGCGGCGAGAAGATGCGGCGCGTTGAGAGTCTTAAACTCATATTGGTTGAACCAAGATTCCGTGTACAAGTACTATGAAGTCATCATGGTTGACCCGATGCACAAGGCTATTAGATCTGATCCGAGAATCAACTGGATCTGCGCGCCGACGCACAAGGGCAGAGCGATGAGAGGCTTGACTTCGGCGGGGAGAAAGCACAGAGGTTTACACGGCAAGGGCCACAACTACACGAAAAACAGATCGTCCAAGCACGCCCAGTGGAAGAACAACAACAGACTTTCGCTCAAGAGATATCGTTAAACGACGACGATGTGTCAAAATCGAGGCTTTCGAGAATAGCTGTTTTGGGGTACCTTTCGTTATTAATAATAGACAAACCTATAACTTTAGAACTAATCGTCGTCTCTACTTCCTATTCTTTGCTATTATCGCCTGCAACGCGCGAAGTCTCGCCACGGCGATGAACCTAGGGTCGACCGAAACGCCATTCACGTTCAAATCTTGGAACTTTCCGTATATGAAATCGGCGCCGCGGTGACCGCACATCTGACCGCACGCGACGACGTCGATGTTCGGATTTACTTCTCTCGCCTCGTTAATAGCTGATTGTACGAGCCGCCCGACACCTTTATCGTCCCATGCGATGAAGGGATTAAACTTCCATATGATTGCGTTTTCCTCCTCTTCCTGCTCCTCTCTGGCGATATCTTTCACGTCGTTCTCTTCGTCGTCGTCGTCGTCGTCTTCATCGAAATCGAATTCGTCGCCATTAATGTCCATATCTTCGCCACCGTACAAGTAGCGCGGAAAGAATTTGTGACTATCTTCTACGCTGACGCCGTATGTTGTTTCTGTGAGCTCGTCTAACCCGACGATTAAAAATTCTGCTCCCATTTTTGCTAAATCGCCCGCAATCAAACACGACCTCGGCGTCTCGAGCATGGCGCCTACGCGGTAGGCGATTTTTGAGTTGGTTTTCTCCTCCAAGAATGAAAATTCTTCCGCAACGTTCCGGATTAAATTCAACTGGTGTTCAAATTCCTCCGCCGAGGCGACGTTCGGTATGCATATGTCCACAACCGGTGGTTCTGCTGCAAACGTGAAGAATTCTTTCACTCCGTACGCGGCGCCGAAGAGAGCGCGCACTTGCGCTTTCGTGATTTCCGGATAGAGAGCTCCAACCCGACAGCCTCGAAATCCAAAATCAGGATTTACTTCGTCCAGCAAGTTTTGCTCTATGATTTCTACGACGTCTCGTTCGTCCTTACCGGAATCAACCGCTAATAATGGCACTAAATCGTTCAAATTTTCCGAATCCGGCAGAAACGCGTGCAGCGGTTCGTCCAGTAAACGCACTATCACCCTCGAATTTTCTTCGTTCTTCTGATCAGGTTGGAACGAGGCCTTGAACATGTCCTCAAAATCGTACCGCAAATGCGGTGAGAGCATATCCAACGCTTCGTATCTCTCATCTTTCGTCTCTGCGCACAAAAGCATGTGTAAAGCCTGCCTCGCATCGCCGCCTCGATATTTCTTGAGGACGTTCTCAACTTTCACCAAACCGACGCCGATAAAGTTCGACGCGTCGCCTCCGCCAACGCTCGTTCCGTCGCGATTATTATTCTCATCAACGTACTCGTCGATGGCATCCGCAGAATCGCACTCGGCAAATATCCGAATCGCGTTTAAGAATTTGGATTTTTGCGCGAGCCATTCGAAGAACAGCTTGTTTCGTTCCGACTTGACCGGCGGCACGAGTTCGACGGCGCCGCGATAGACGACGCCGTTTTGACCGTCGATGGTGACGTAATCTCCGGTGTGCAAAATCGTCGTGCTTTCTTTTTTGTTGTTGTTATTGTTGTTGTTGCTATTGCTGCTACTAAAAGTCGTCGTCGTGAACTTTGCAAACTTGCGAGACTTTTTATCAATTTTTATCGAATATCCTCCTCCCTCGCCATCGTCGTTACCATCATCGCTATATATATCATCGTTCGCACCGGACACGCACGCCAACCCAAACTCTTTCTTCGATAATTCCGCGCCAAACCGATCGTCCTTCAAGAATATAACCCCGGCCACGTCTTGCAACACGTCCACGACGTCTTCCTCGTCCTCGGCGAATCGTTTCTCCTCGTCCGTTTTGAGTAAACTGGAATCCACGCACTCGCAACACAAAATGACTTTCGCGGCTTGCGAACCACCAAGACCTTTGCATCTCTCGAGCATTTCGCGCGCGTCTTGAACGGTGAAGCAAATCTGCCCGGTTTCGCACTTGGCGTTTTTTACGTGTTGTTGTTGTTGTCGTCGTCCTCCTAAAAGCTCCTCTTTCTTCCACTCGTCCGCGGCGATGACATCCGACCACCTCTTCTCCGCGTTCTTCACTCTCAACAAACTCGCCGTCACCACGTCTTCCTCTTTCACCAATAACAATCCTTCCTCGACTGATTTTACCAGTTTCTTCTCCACTAAATACACCGCGATATCGATCGCGTTTATTCCTTTTGTCTTGTTGTTGTTTTTACTCCTCGTCTCAGAGTACGACTCGAGGAGTTCTCGGAAACGTTCTTTTGTCATCATCGTTTTGTTGCCATTTTCGTGTCTCTTCTCCTCCTCGCTCTCATTCTCCTCTAAAATCCGCGCGATTTGTTCGTCCTCTTCTTTCGCGTTCACGTCGTCGTCGTTGAGAAGAAGAACAGAATCATCATCATCATCATCATCGAAAATACCGTTATTGGCATCAGCAGCGGCGAACACAAATACTAAAGTGTTGTTGTTATTCATTCTTTTTCTTCCTCCTCCTCGTCGAAACATTCGTCGTCTGCTGCTGCTGCTGGAACTGCTTCTGCTCTTCTCATTCGTACTACTACTACGAGTAGTAATAGTCCTCCTCATCGTCCTCGTCGAGGTGGTCCTCATCATCATCCTCTCTGTAATCAATCGTTTTCAAAGTGATTTTGCAAAACGAATAATCTCTCTTCTGCTTTTTTTTTGTCCTCTTTTTTGGTTTTTTTTGTTTTTGAAACAACGAATAAAATTCTCTTCTTCTTTTTACACAACAATTAAGTTTTTCACAACAACACACACAAACTCCACAGAGACTCTACTCTGCTTAATCAAGAATGGGCGGCTTTTCTTTTCGAGGAGGCGCGCAACAACTCCCCACACAAAAAACATTAAAAATGGACGCGATGCGAAGCGTGTTTGACCTCGCGCATTCGAACGTAAAATCTTTCGTGCAAAGCGAAGACGTGCACGTTTTCGTGCTCATCATGTTTGCGTTTTTAGGTGCCATCACGTATCTTTCGTATTGGGTTCCTAAACTCATCGTCTCGTTCATGCCGACGCAAAACTTGAAGAAGAAATACAAAGGCGCGAAGTGGGCTTTAGTCACCGGCGCGTCGTCTGGTATCGGTAAATCCTTGGCGAAAGAATTAGCCGAACAAGGGTTGAACGTTGTATTAGTCTCTCTGAAAGAAACGATTTTGGACGAGACGTTCGAGGAGCTTAAAAAACAACATCCCGAGCGAGAGTTTAGAAAAATCGGGGTGAATTTAGGCCTCCGAGATGGGTCGTATTTGCGAGAAATCGAAGAGAAAACGAAAGATATCGACGTGCAGGTGGTGTTTAACAACGCCGGGTTCATGTTGACTGGGTTTTTTGATAAAACGAAATTGGATTTGTTGATGACGAACCACGAGTGCAACTGCACGAGCGCGATGCAAATCACGCACGTGTTCGTGAAGAGAATGTTGGAGAAGAAGTTGAAAGGTTGCATCGTGTTTACCTCGTCCGCGGCGGCGTGTCAACCGACGCCGTTTTCAGCTTTGTATGGGGCCACGAAATCGTACATTTCCGCGTTTGCTGCCAACGTGGCGTGCGAGGTGAAATCGAGAGGCATCGACGTCTGCGCCGTGCACCCGAGTCCGGTGGCGAGCAACTTTTACGATAAAGCGCACAAGTTGGACGCGTTGGCGTTTTTCCAAAAGTTCGCCGTGACTCCGGACCAGTTGCCGAAAGAAATGTTGCGACCGATTGGAAGGATCGTGTGGTACGACATAGGGTTCGTGGCCATTGCGTTTAGAAATTTGCTGAAGATGTTCGATTACGGGTTCTTCGCGACGTTGATTAGTTGGACGGCGCACACCATGGGCGATTACAAAAAGAACGTTTAAATTTTTTTTATCAATAATAATACAGTAGTACGATGATCATATTTACTATCTCGTTATTATTTCAACACTGTGAAAGAGGCTATGGTATCTCTCAGTTTCGGCTGCGCCGTTCGCCACTGTCTGCCACTCGCTTTCACGGAACATAAATACACTCGTTTTTTCCACACCGTCGCGGAAATCAACCAGTGCGCTTCGTTCGAAATCTCGTAGTTATAATGCGTCAATCCATTCCTGGTATCTTTCTCCATCGATTTAATCTGTTCTTCGTTCACTGGTTGTCCCAACACTTCCGGTGCAAAACCTAAAATGAAGTTTGTAATCGGCACCAGCTCTTCAATCGTCGGGTTCTCGCCGTCCTCGACGTTGGCGAAACGAAGCACCGGCGCCAAGACAATCTTCACGTCGCCTTCGCTTTCGCTTTTAAATCTCGTATCAATTTCCGTTCCTCCCGGATCCGCAATGCTCACCGCAACTTCTTCCCACCCTTCCCGAAGTTTTACCGAATACGGCGTGATTTCTGTCCACCCGATGCCGTGCCCGCCAGACTTCGCCTCGGGTCTGGTATATGTCATCGATCCGTCTTCCTCTATTTTCCCAAAACCTGGCACTCTCCCGGCGATAGATCCCATCACCGCCTGCGCTGGTGGTGGTGATACTAAAAGTCCTCCTTGAGAAGAGAGCAAAACCCCGAGCGCTGTCGCGTTCAAAAGCTGTTCTCTTCGTGTTCGTTTTGTCGTCATCATCGTGATATCTAATTTTTCTTCTTCTCTTCTCGTCGTCTTGCTGGAGGAGGAGGAGACAGAGGAGGAGGATAATCGTCGGTAGTGGTTCTTACGGTTGTTCTTGATGTTCGTCGCTCTGATGAAAGAACAACAACGCGCGCATGGTGGTGATTTTTGCGCGTACATGATGATGAAATGATGACGACCGATGCGGTATCTTTATTTTTTGTGTGTGTGTGTGTCATAGCCTTGAACTGTTGAAGCGTTTTATTTTCTTCTTAAAATTAAAAAATATTGCAATCACATGCGATATAAAGTCAAAAAAATAATATGCTGAAGAGAACGGGCGAGTTCGCGCGGCGCGTGTTCTTCGGCGACGACCAACGCGAGGAAGAAGAAGAGTACGATGATGAAGAAGAAGAAGAAGAGGTGAGCGAGAACGGATTTTGCGCGGAACGACGAGGACGATTTACAACAACAACTCAGGAATTCGTGGAAATTCAAGAAGAAGAAAAAAAAAATACGGGGAAGGAGAGTAGAAGAAGAAGAAGACAAAGCACGTGGTATGCGAACAAGAAGAAAACGTCGATACGAGCGACGATATCTAAGATTGTGGTGTCGCTTTCGATTTTGCTCACTCTGTGCGCGATGTTAGCGCAAACCTTGGTGTATGTAGAACGAGAGGAAGAGGCAAAGAGGAGAGAGGAAGCGAGAGAGGATTACGAGAGAGCAAAAGAAGCAATGGAGAAGCTCTTTTCTTCATCGTCGTCGTTGCCGTGCGAAGATGGTGGAAATGAATTGATGTTGCCTTCAATAGAGACCGTAGAATCGTGCAGAATAATCGAGGAGAAGAGTAGCACCAGCATCACTTCGTCGTTATTGTTCAATCAATCGTGTTTAAATGTAAACGCTCCGGAAGCGAGCGGAGTGATTGAAGAGTTGCCGTTGAACGCGTGTTCAATAGCTACGACGACAAATACTCAGCAGTATTACTTCCCCATAGCAGAGATATACATACACTATCGCGAAGACTTGGAGGAGAAGAAAAAACTGATGGAGCTTCAACATTGGAACTTCAAAGGCGCGTTCTTTTTTGTCGTGACGGTGTTTACAACAATCGGCTATGGGAACGTCGCGCCAAGCACAAAAGAAGGGCGATTGGTCGTGCTAATTACGACCATACCAGTTCTCGCCGTATCGTTGATTACAATAGTCACCATAGCTGAACCAATCATAGACAGCATGAACTTATTACACAAGTATTTGTTAAAGAGGATGAAAAAGAAGTTGCCGATTGATATAACGATACCGCAAAAGTGTACTCTCGAGGAATATTTTAATGTCTTGCAGCACCATCTAATCGGAGAGGCGTTTTGGCCGATGACGGAGGTTTTCATTCGAACGAATCAAATTTACACATCAGACGAACTACACAAAGGAGAGGTGTTTGTAAGCAAACAACAGTTTGTCGAGACGTGTCAAGGACTGGGGCTGAGAATTAACGACCGCGCGAACGTATCGACCGAAGAAGAAGTATCCGCCGAAGAAGAGGAACGAGAACAAGAATCTGTTTTGAACTTGGAAGAAATTCGTTTATTGTTGGAAGTCATCAGAAGCAAAGCGAGTTTAACATCGACGGGTGTTCAGTTAATGCATTGCTTGCTATTTTCTGTCCTTTCAGTCGTTGTTGGTATGTTTTACTTCAAGGTTTTGCAGGACTGGGACTATCTCGAAGCCGCGTATTTTGCGGTGGTTTCGATAACATCCGTCGGGTTGGGAGACTACGTCCCCAACCATCAAGAAGGCTCGGTTGCTTTTTGGTACCCGTATGTATTCATCGGTTTTGGTTTCATCACTGTGTTCATTGGTACTTTAGCGACATTTGCTGAGAAAGGGCGAGAAAAGCGACTTTACGAAATTGAATTCCGCTACGTGCACGAGTGTTACAACACGAAGAGAAAGTCGTGGAACACGAATACCTATTGGGACGATACGTGACGCGTGGCATATTTCCTTTCTTTTAAAATACTCTTGCTTGTTTTAATACTACACGTTGCTACTACTAAAGCTACCGCTATCTTTCCTCCCTATATTTCCTCTCTATTTTTCTTAACTATTTCCAACAATCGACGACGCGCCGATACCTTCCAAGTCGTTGTGAAGATGCTCCGAATACGCACCTAAATTTTCCATCGCCCACGTTTTGACCAAGTCTGCGGACATGTACACCTCGTGATTTACAATTTCCTCTCTCGTTACGCATTTCAGCGATCGACCGGAAAACCGTCCAGAGTTATACACTTGCACTTCTGGATGTAAGAAAGTGTTTTTGTATCCGTACACGCGGGAAATCCAAATCGCGTGCTCTTCGTTTGAAAGTTGCTCCGGGTATAAAGCGCCAAAGACGTCTCGGTGCGTCCTGTGCACGAACGCGTGCGTGATTTTCCTCGCGTCTCTCACGTCCTCGGGACTCGCCACGCCGAAATTCTTCGCCAAGTTGTTATTCAACAACGAGTTTATCAAAATATCCGCCCAATATTGTCCTTGCGAAGGGTAAAATTCCGAGTCGTCGTGCACCGTCATGAAATAATCGCACTTCTCGACGTCAATCGCTCGATCGAAAAGACCGTTCCATACGTACGTCGTCGAAAGGGACACGTGAAAGCGCACGACTTTTATAGTCACCGGGTAATCTCCAATCAAGACTTGCATTCGTTTTTGCAAACGCTTCATTTTCGGCGCAGAATCGTAGACGATATCGCCCTGCTCGAATCCAACCAGCAACGTGTACCTCGTTCGTTTGCCACTCTTATCGATCGTTCCTAGTATCGATGGCAGTAAGACGTTTACCAATGGTAACGCGTCGGAGTTGACTAATTTCGTGTTCAAAGTCGAACTCGGGACACCTAAAACGACGTGCACGGCTTTGAATGTATCCCTCGCCATGTCGTTACCGAACGACTGTTCTCTCACTTTCGTTTCGAAGACGATTTCCGGCGGCTCTCTCTTGTGACGAACTCTGCAGTGGTACTGTTCTTTGAGCATAATTTTTGCAACCTCGTCGCCTTCATCCGCGAGTTGTTTTAAACTTTCCACCGTGGATATTTTAGACGCTTTGGAATCGATACAGATGAACCCGTGTAAATCCGGTCTCGTGCCGAACCAATTGTGGAACTCGGGCACCTCGCCCGGGCTCAACGCGGATTTCTCTTCCCCGACTAAAGTATTCGCTCTCGGACACGCGCCGCCTAAAGAACACTGCACGTGCATTTTCAAAATCTCCTCCGTCGCGTTGTTGAAACGAAAATATCCCTGCACGTTTGGATTACACCCTCCTCTGGTTGTTTCTTCCTGAACGAAAAAACGCTTATCTCTGCTCAGCGCCTTCAAAACGTTGTCGATCCACCCTCTCGCGTGCGCGTTGTGATGCACGAACAACGCGTTTCCGTTCTTATTTACCGCGTGCCATATTAAACTTGGTAATATATCGATTTCCCCAACGTTCCGTTTTAAAACCGAGCTTCTCGTTCTCACTTTATCTTTTTCGCCGCCGTTGATGGGGAACCCGTTTTCGTCCACCTCTTCCTCGAAGTCTGGTTCGTCCTCGAAGGTTTGCGTCAACATCAACCGCTCAATCTCCGCCAAAGCGAAGGTCGGTAACGTTCCGCTCTCAAAAACGCCCTGTCGCGTTCTCGTTCGCACTTCTCGCTGCACTTTCCCCAACGCCCCAGATCCTAAATCCAACCTCTCGTCTAAAAGCGCGTATTGCAACGCGTCCACGCCTCTCTTCGCGTACACGTTTCTCCAATGTGCGACTTCGTCCTTCTCGCTCTCTAACAACGGCCCAACTTCGTACAACCAAACGACTACTTCCGGGTGCCAAAAGTGTAAACTCCCGACCAACTCTCTCACGCTCGGTAGCGTCTTCGAACACACCCCCGACACCAACACCGGATGCGTCACGAAATATTTATCCGGTTGTTTCCGAATCTCTTTCTTCGGCACGAACTCGCCGGAAATCGGGTCGATGTCGAACGAACGCACCGAAATGATTGCGCGTTGTTGTTGCGTTTGTTTCGCGGGATCGTAAATACCTTCTCGTCGTTCGTATATCGCTCGTTGCGCTCGCTTTTGAATGGATTCGTCGTTAAGAGTGCCACTACTACTACTACTAAACGCCAACTTCCTGGCGCGTTCTAAACTCAACTTTGTCAAAGACTCGTCCTCTTCCTTCATCAAATCTCTCCTCAGCCAAAACACGTTGCTCGTGAAAATGAACATGTTCAACAGAAAAATGAACAGGAGAATTCTCCGGCCGATTTTTCGACTCTGTCTCCTGTTCGCGTTCGGTTGGACGACGGTGCCTAACGTTTCCACCCAGAGCCAAAACGAATCGAGAATGTCGCTCGTTCTCGATTTCGGAGAGAGTGGGTATCCCAGTCCCATGACTACTGCTCCTCGAGTAAAGTCATCATCATCATCGTGAATATCTCATCGTCTTCAGGTCGTTGTTCTCGTTTTTATCGTCCTTCTCTTCTGTCTTCTCGCAGCATATTATGCGTGACTTACTTTATAATTTTGGCCGCAAAGAAGGGATAAAAAAAATGAGGAACTCTAGATGCTTTTGATTCGATTTCATCAAAAGTTACTACTTTTAGTATTATTACATCATCGCTTTGATTTCGGCGCGAAAATTTCTTTCCCTCCAACGCTCATGAATCTTTCCTTTGCTCTCGGAAACACGACGTCGTTTGATTTCCACGGCCACCCTCCAAACTGCGTGCGATCGAAATCTTGAAACGCTTTGCGCAGCTCTTCGTTCGTGTTCATGACCATCGGGCCGGAGGACCGAATAGGCTCTCCTATCGGTCGTCCTTGAAGGATTAAAAACGCGCATTTATTCTTGCCGCTGCTGCTACTGCTCCTACTCCTATCGCTATCTCTAATACTTTCTTGACTTTGACTCAGTTTCGTACACTTTACGGTGAACGATTGCGACGCGTCGAGTTCGCACCCCGTTCTTTTTTGAATCTTCTCGCGTCCGTTAATCATCATTTCCTCGCCTTCGACGAAATATAAATACCTGTTTGCTTCTGATTCAATTCTCGCTTTAGGAACTCGAACTTCTTCTCGGCTCTTCTCTGCGTACATTTCAACGTAAAACACGCCGACGTCGTTCGCCTCGTCGCTTGCCCACGAATTCTTAGGCGTCGCGCTCAAATTTGAGTTCACTTTAACGTCGCCAAATTGCCCGACCCACACGACAATCTCGTACTCTTTTCCTTTTTTCCTTATCTTCTTCACGTCATCTTTCCAGTGCATGACGAACTCTGGTTCGCTCATTTTCTTCCAACTCGGTAAATTTAACCAGATTTGAAAGAATCGTAACGGGTTCTCTTCGTCCGCGTTGACGAGCGGAAACATCTCCGCGTGCTGAATCCCAGACCCCGCCGTCATCCATTGCAAATCACCTTTTCCATACCTCCCCGCGTCGCCAATAGAATCTGTGTGGTCGATGATGCCATCCAAAGTCGCGGTAATCGTTTCAAACCCTCGGTGAGGATGCCTCGGGAAGCCCGGTATGCGATGTCCGTGGTAAAATCGATACGGGATATCTGGTACAAAATCTGATCCCGAACCTCTCGCATCGCCCTTTAAACCCATCTCCTCGTCCCCGGGAGGGTAAAAATCTTTATGGTACACTAAAAACAAGAACGGGTCGAGCGTTTTCATCGGTCCGTGGTTCAACCGTTCGAGCTTTTTTATCACCATCGGCACCACTTTTGCATCATTCGATGATGTTGACAAAGATTCGTCCTCCTTTTCTTCTAACGAGATTAAAACTTTTCTCACGTTTCTCGAGAAAAAAAATAAGAACAAAACCAAAAACAAGAGCTGCCGACGACGATCATCCCGAAAAATGATATCACCACCACTCATTCTGTTTTCGTCGCGTCGTCATCGATTTAATCGCATCAAAATCATCATCATCATCAACAACAGACTCTCTCCATCAGTTGGCTTTTTTTAGAGAAAAATGCACCTTCAAAATTCCTCTTTTTTTTTTCTCTTTTCGTCTCTTTCTCTTCGGCAGCATGAAAAAATTCTCATCACGCATCTCAAAAAAGAGAGGACAAAAAATAATATCATGAAAATCAGAGAAACGAGAGAAAAGGACGCACAACGAAACACTTGACAAAGAGAGAGAAGGGAAAGAAAAAAATGATGGTGACATCCGATGTAACAACCAATACTCATACGAATACTACTAAGAACAACATTCCGAGGATAAAAAGAAGAAGAAACAGAAGAATACTTTTTCGCAAGAATACGACTCGAAACTACTCGTTTTTGCAACGACTCCTTTTGTTGTTGTTGTTCGTTTCTTTGGTGTTCGTGAGTGTTTCTTTTAACGACGATGATGATGATTTTGGTGGTTCCAAATCGTCCTCCTCCAGCGTGGGGATTTTTGTCCGCGCGAATCGCGTGGGACCACGACAAACGCCGTCGTCGCGCGCTGCTCTGAAAAGGATGAGCAGCAGTAGTTCTCCGCAAAAACGAGAGAAACAGAGAGAGATTCAACAAAAGGAGGAAAAACAACGCGCAAAGATGAAACTGTTGGCGAAAGAGTTGGAGGAAAAAAAGAGACGAAAAGAAGAAGACAAAGAAAGCGCGGCACCTTCTTCTGGAACACAAAAACGAAAGGAGGAAGAAGAAGTAAAGGAGGAGGAGGAAATGACGACGACGAATACGCGAGAACGAAAAGAACGAGAACAAACTTTTGTCGAAGAAGAAAAGGAGGAGGAGTTTACGAGCGCGATGATGGAACGAGATTCATCACGACGAGCAGGATCGAACGATGATACGAAAGAAGATCCCGACGACGACGAGGATGAAGCAGGAAAGGTCAAGGAAGCGCTTCCGGGGTCGCTTCCGTCGTCCGCGGAGGAAACGGAGGACGATACGACCACCGCAGAGACGCCGGACACGAAAGAAGACGAAATGAAGGAAGAGATGATGGAACAGGAAGTGGCGGAAGCGCAAGAGTCGGACGCTTTGTCGATGGGTGATTTAGGTACCGACTCTTCTGGTGGCGAAACCGATGATGACGTTTCGAAAGAAGAAGAAGAAGAAGAAGAATTGACGGAAACGCCAAACGGGGGCGAAAGGCCGACCACGTCTCCGGAAGAAGAACAAGGTATCAACGACAGCATCATCACTTCCGGAGAAGAAGGAGACAATTTGGATGAATCTGCGGTCGCTGTAGAGGAAAAATCGACGGTGGATCCAGTCGCGGAACCAGAATTGGGTGACGCGAAGAAGGAGGAGGAGGAGGAAATAACGTCCGCCGAAGAAGGAGAAAGAATAGGTGAAAAAGCGGATGAAAAAGCGGACGAGCAACTCTCTAAATACGAAACGTTAATGAAGGAGGAGGAAGAAGTAGCGAAGATGGCAGAGGAGGAGGAGAAAAGAAGTGTGCAAGCTCAGCAGCAAACGGAAGAGGGATCAGTAGCGGCAGAAGAAGAAAAAGAAGCGCCGGGAGAGATTGAAGAGTTACCCGCGGTGAACGAAGAGAAGAAGGAAGAGGACGCGTCTCCGCAAGAACCGGACAAAGTCGTGCTCGACGGAAAATCCGACACCCACGATCCACTTTTCAAAGGCGACGGGAAAGAAGAGGAGCGATATAAAGAAGACGCTCCGATGCAAGAAGCTGACGCGCTTTCCATGGATTTTACTGATGACGATGCAACTGCTACCGACAAAGTGGAGGAGGAGCAGAAGAAAGAAGAAGAAGAAGAAAAAGTCACTGTTGAGGAGACTCCCGCCCCTGTCCCAACGGATGAAGTAATACCGATCGAAGGAGAGGAGGAGAAGGTTGAGCAAGAGGAAGCACCGACGAAAAAAGAACAAGAACAAGAAAAGGACTGGGATAAATCGCAAGGCGTATACGAGGCAATTTTAGAAGCTGACAAAAACGAGGAAACGGTTGCGAACGCCATCGCGAGCGCCGCCAAAGGTGGTGACAGGAACAACACGGACGGAAATAACACAACTTCTTTAACAACAACAACGACAACAACAACAAAAGTTCTTGGTGGTATTCCAAAGTCGCTCGGCGTCGTGTCCGCGTCACCACTCACGAACCCGACGTTATCTTTCGCGGCGTTTCGCTTTTCCAAAAGATTAGGATACGCGTTTGCGCGTCCAGGTAAATGCATTTGCGCGGGTTCGTGCGAGTGCGCCGGCGCGTGCGGAAGTAGCATGGACTCGTTGAAAAAGCAAAGCACGGCTTTGAAAGAAGCAGGCGTCGATGCCGGTGTCTCTGTCATTTCAGACGCGTCTTTGGTGTATAACAAAGACTTGAACTTGGAGAGATGGATTGGAGAAGTCGCCGACCCGGCGGTGTATGGATTGGAGCGTTTATACGCAGCTGTTGAATATTACGTATCGACGGATGTAGATGTCGAGGACGCGACGATTTATTCAATCATGAATAAGTCGCCGTATCCAGAACTCGCGAAGTGCGACGTCTTCGATGCCATGTTTTCGCAACTTCGAGAGAACAGAAAGAACGGCAAAGCGGTGAAAGTAAACGTGGACGCGAAGGACGAAGCGAAACTCGCCGTGTTGACTGCGTGTGATGGATTCGTGAACAACCCTCAAGCGACAAAGTTTGGTGGCGGTACGTCTGCGAAAGAGATTGCGGAAAGGTTCGATGCAATCATCCCGGCGGATTCGGGATTAGACGGATTGATTTCTCTCACGTTTATGAGCGGTTTCGCAATCTCGGATTTGGCGTACGGCGCGAACGACGAAGGTTCCAAACAAAATAAAATGAGGAAAGAAATGGGCATCTCGGTCGATTTAGCCACCGAACCAGACGCGGTACTGAAAAGACTTCGCGACACGAACAAAGTGGACGAAGAATTGTATAAACAATCCACGACGTGGTTAGATGGTGTCAAGGAGGCGCATCGCAAAGCGTTCAACGCGCACAAGGCGATTGTTGAAGTATGGATCGAAGAAAGCGATCAATACTGCGAGTCATCTACTGGTAGTAGTAGAACGTGTACGCAAGACGGATCTTCTTCTTCGACGACGACGGATCAGTTTGCGGAATTGTTGGGCTCGTTCCCTGAAGCGTGTAAAGCGTCCGATCCGAAAACGCGCAGTTGCGTGGACGACTGGTGGGAGTGCGAAGGACCGGGGAGCGAGGGGAGCGCTTTTGCTGGCCAATTTTCCAAGGCATCTGCGGCGGCTACTACCACTTTAGACGCTACCGGTGGTGAAGGAGGCAGTCCGAGCAGTGGCCAAGGCAGAGCTTCTGCGGTGGAAGCGCTTTCAAACTTCAAGTATAAAGTCATGTACGATCGTGAACATCCTTTGAATAAAGCGGCGCAATTTGGCGCGCACCACTCGAAGAAATTCGCCCGAGGAACAATGAATGCCGTAAACGTCGGCGCGGGACACGCGGTGGCAAACTTTAAGAAAATACCAACCGGTGTACACGCCGGGGTTGCAATTATTTTCATATTCTCCTTGTTCGGATATTACACGTACGTGCAATACAAATCTTTACAGCCGGTGAGTTCGTTGGAGTTGAACACGTCCTCGGTGAAAGTGTTGAAATCCTTCGAGAACAAGGAGAAAGCTTTGAGAGGTATTTCCAACGTCCCCGCGGGTGAGTTGATGCGAGACGACGCGTTCTGGGGAGGCGGTTTATCGCAAAGCGAGATGGAAAGAGGCACGGCGGGAAGAGGAAGTTCGAGAGTTATCGGCGGGACACGACGCTCGAATAGAAACAGCGCCAAGAACAGAGGCCCGATGACCGAAGAGGAACTGAATTTCTACGAAGACTTGTCAGATTAAGTTAAACGCTGTTAATAATAATATTTATGCTGTACCGATATAGATTTATTTTTGAAAATACTGCTCGTGTCGGGCTTTATACTTTGCCAACGCCGTCTCCCATTCTTTTACGCCTAATCCTCTCGGCGTTCTTTGTATGGCCGGTCCTAAACCAGCTTTCGGCTCGACGCATTGACTTTCCACCGCCGCGCAGTGATCGCCCCAGTTACAATCGTCAAAGAAGAGCATCTTGTGGTATTCTATGTTCGTAAACTTCCTTAAAATTGGAAAGTGCGTCTGCGCTTTGTTCGCGCTCAACGGGGGCGTCCGTCCGATTTGCATGTTCCCGTCGAACTCCTTCTCCCATCCAATGGCAAACACCGAGGCTGCGGATACGCCGGGCGCTATTTCTAAATTCCTCAACGCGGACTGACCAATCTTCACCGCCAGCGGCGTGTCCGCGGACGATGCCGTCGCTAACCGTGCGCCCGGATATTTCCCTTCGTAATACTCCGTCAGCGCTTTCCTGCTCCCTTCGTGCATTCGTATCACAGTTCTCCCCGAGACTGCGCCGACGACGGTATTCGTTTTCTCGTCCACGATATTATCCTTCGACTCGCAAATATCGTACAACTGGTACATCTCTTGGTTCCAAAAACACGCGTCTAAATCAAACACAATCAAGTGTGGGTATCCGTTTTCGTCCGCGTGTTTTTGTGCATCAGTATCATCGTTATTACTATTATTATTTAAAGCAGCCCCGCGGTGGCGAGGGTGCATCATCGATCTACGCGAGGACGACTTTAACGACTTCTTTTTATTATTATTCTTCTTCGTCAAGAAATACGTCGTTGAAATTGAAGTTGTTGAAGTTCGATTTTGCCGGCAAAAACAGTTGCAACGCGACGAAGAAGACGCCAGTAGTTTTGCCATGAACGCGTGCTCCTACTCCTTTAATAAATACTATTATTATACTACGCGCAAGGGGTGTTTATGTGTGAATGTGTTTATGATGTTTTTGTAATGTGTCTTCTCTCATTTTTCTTAAAAGACAGACCAAAAAAGCAGATGAAAAGTTTTTCGTTTTTTTTTCTTCTTTTTTCACTCATGAAGTTTTTGTTTCTTTCCCTCAGACAGAAAGAGTGAAGATTAACCACAGAAAAAAAGAACAGAGATTCTAAGAAGAAGAAGAAGAAGAAGACAAAGACAAAGACAATACTAATAAGATATAATAAGAATAAGAATGAAAGTGACGGCGTTATCGGTGTGGAAATGGCGCGGGCAAAATACGGACCCGATATGTTTAGGCAAAGCGGAAGACGTGGAAGAATTCGGCTATTTCCAACGAGCCTCGGTGCGGGAGATGCTCACGTTTATATCGAAAACGATAGTCGCGAGAACGCAACCAGGACAGAGACAATCGGTAGAACAGGATCAATATTTAGTGCACGTGATTAATAGGAACGGTTTGGCGGCGATAGCGGTGATGGATAAGGAATATCCGTCTCGATCGGCGTTTTGTGTGTTACAGAAAATATGCGACGATTATTGCGACACGTTTGGTCAAGAGCAGTGGAAAACGCTCACCGAGGACGATGTGAAAGGGAACGAAATTATGGAAGACGCGATAGTGAAGTACCAAGATCCCATGGCGGCAGATAAGATTCTAAAGATTCAAAGAGAGTTGGACGATACTAAAGTTGTTTTGCACAAAACTATAGACAGCGTGTTGGCGAGAGGAGAGAAGTTGGATAATCTCGTCGATAAGAGCACCGATTTGTCGTTAGCGAGTCAGATGTTTTATAAGCAAGCGAGGAAGCAAAATCAGTGCTGTAACTTGATGTAGTACGTAAGAACAAGAGGATGCTACTTCGAGTTCATTAGCGCATCGGCGACGAAACCACGACGACGTGACGTGAATTCTTCGTCATATATTTTAAATAGCCGAAGAGATGACGCGTGGACGGAATACGATTTAAAGAGTGTTGATAAATCTCGCGAGCGATTGGGCGATTATACGTACACTTTTTTTTAGTAAGAAGAAGAACAAGAAGACAAAGAAGAAGAGCAAGGAGAGGAGAAGACGAATTAGAAAAGCACCACCCCATTATTCAAAATATAATAGACGAGAAAGAGAGAGAGAAAGAGAGAATACGTGATGCGTACTCTACGCACCGCGCATACCACCATCACGCCGTCGTTTTTGTGTGTGAGCCCAGCACATATCAGAACTCGAATTTTTTATAATATGCATCATACGAGACTCGTCCGCAAAAAAAGGGTCACATTTTGCCCCTTTGCAAAATATTTCTTTTAAAGTGCTTTCACCACAATACAAATTAAAATCTCTTTCCACGTCACTTTGTACTGGTGTTGGTGTTGTTGGGCGTTCGAGAGAGAGAGAGAGAAAGAAAAACAACGCTCTGTTTCCTTTTCTCTTCTCCAAAATCATTCTCGCGTCGTCGCGTTGAAAAACTTCTGAATACTCTTCTTTCTGCGTGTTTAATTTTAAGAAGCCATTAATCGTGGAATATCAGAAATTGAGTTTATAGAGTCCTTTCTTGTACCGATCGAGAGCGAAAATTGGACACAACGACAACATATAAAGTAGATGACCGCGACCGCAATCGCCGGGACAACGACGACAAAAACACGTCTTAAAAAAGGTATCATCGATACTACCAGCGCTGTTACGAGCGACAACGAGAACAACAACAACAACAACAACGGGAGGGAACAATTTCAACAGCCTCATAAAAACTTTCCTCGAAGTAGGAGTGGAACCATCGTCGATTCTTCAAAAACTCCAACGACGCAAACGAGACGTGTTTTTGGTGGTTCGTCTGTGTCTGGCCAATTAATTTTCCTTAAGAACGATTTAGATAATTTTGAGGAGGAGGAGGAGGAAAAAAATACGACACCACCCAAGAAGAACGCGAGCACACAAAAAGAAGGAAAAGAAGAGCAAGAAGAAGAATATTCGAACAAAGAAACGGCGACGAGAGAGGACGACCTTCGAGCCGGGAGCAGCGAAGAAGAGGAAGGAAATACCATCGCCGTAGAAACGGACGCGCCGCCGCGGGAGTTCAACGACAACGCTACGATAACGAAATCGAAATTATTGAGCGAGGGGAGCGAGCGTGAAGGAAGTCAGAGAAAGAAACGAGGTCGACCGAGGAAGAACGACGTGTTCGAAGACGTGTTCGAAGACGAAAGAAGAGCGCAAGAGGAGAAGGATAGACGGGAAGCGATGCGAGTGCTGTTAGAAGCGGCGGAAAAAGATGATACCGATGGTGCTCGTCATATTCAGAAGAAGGCGAAAACGACGACGACATCGAATGGTAATAAGAAGACTTCTTTAAATAACGCCGTGGATGTGAATGATGCTCATACCAAGGATACGAATGGCGGCGTTGATAAAGAGGATGAGAAACTTCGGGGAAGACCGGATATTACCGGTATCGAAAAACTCGCCGCGGATGCTTTGAATAATATTTTACCGAACGCTTCGACGAGCGAAAGAATGGCGCACATCAACACATTCATGAATAAAGGAGCGAGCGGAAATAACGGACAGACCAAAGCGAGTCAGAAAGGACAACAAGACAAACAGCAACAAGAACTAAATAAGAACGAAAAAAATATCGTCGCTTCGGGAAAAGACTACTCGCGTCTGTTAGAGGAAAAGCGAAACGAGCTCAGTAAGAAAAAGCCAGAAAAAGAAAAACGGAAAAGAGACGACATTGTCGAAGATGCCGACATATCCGTCGAACAGTCAACTTTGCACAAGACGTATAAAGAGGCTCTACAGAGAATGCGAGAAGAGAACGTTCGACAAAGTCGGGACCAGAAACAACCATCGATTAAGAGTAAAAGTACCGCTCTCAACGCCGTCACGGCGGCACAAGTCAAACTGCAAAAGAAGAATGTCGCTGCTGCTGCGGCTGCCGCCAAGGAAGCGAGTAGACAGCAGCACGTATTGGCACAACAACAAAAGCAACAGCATGCTTCTTTTCTTCCTCAAACGCAAGAGGAATTGAAAAATCTTTTGTTCCTTCAACAAATCCAATCGCAAGTTGCGCTTCAAACTCAGCCGCAAGTGAACATAAATGCGGCGTTATTGCATTTACTCTTGGCGGGTGGCCAAGGTAGTATCCCTAGCATTGGTGGTATGGATCTTAATCAACCGATTCAGAATCTTCTCGCGCCAAACTTACTAAGCATGTCCGCCGCGCACCTTTCGAACGGTAACGGTTTGCACGGTGGCGGCGGTGCCGGTATGTCTGGCGCCGACTTTGCGGTTCCACCAAGTCGCTCGTCGCAGAAGATGAATAACTCTTCATCGAAGAAGAAGGAAGAAGGTTCTCGAAAAGGAGCGGATCACTCGTCATCAATACTCATGCCTTCGGTCAACGCTACCGCGTTTAAGAAACGCATCCGCGTCGTGGTTGACGAACTCATGAAGAAAATTCGAAAGAAGATTGCTTTGAAACTCGCGCTCTCCGAGGCAGGCATCGAAAAAGAGTTGAACCTCCTCGAAAGTGGCAGCGAGTTGCACGCGTCGTTATGTTCCTTCTTTGAGCTCCATTGATGCTTTTTACGACGAAAAAGCGACGGACACACCACTATGCATATAATAATAATAGAACTTAAACTTCTTCGAATTGCTTAATGAAGAATTTAATTGTACACAGATTTGAGCTTGTTGCGTTGAGATAGGTTGCTGCCGCCAAATTTTAATAACAACAACAGCAGAGAGCATTTATTACGCATACCACTTACTCCTCCTCGTGCTCCTTCTAAACGCGTCGTCGTCGAAGAGAAGAAGAAGAAGAGGAGCTTTTATATTATGCGTTTGTTGAAGAAGTCTGGTTTTTTTGAGAAGACAAAAAAACCACCACCAAATCTCTTTTCTTTGTTTTTTTGTCACTCATTTTTTGGGGCTCGATTCTTCTCTGCACGCAAAAAAACTTCATTTTATCTCCTCACACAACAAAGGTTTTGTAAGCGCAAAACTCTCTTCTCATTCGTCGTATTCGAGGACAGATACTGCACTCTCTGATACGAAGAAGAAGATAAAGAAGACATATAACAACGTAATAATAATAATGGGATTCTTCTTACCAATTTCCGGTTCCGTGTCCCAAGCGGTCGTCCATCCGAACGTCATTTTCAACGTCTGCGACTCGTACGTGCGCCGCAACGACAACGTGGAACGAGTGATCGGCACTTTATTAGGCCACTACGACGCGAAAACAAACAGATTGGAAGTGACGAATTCGTACGCGGTGCCACACAACGTGCAACAATCCACCGGGCAGGTTTTACTGGACGTGGAATTCCACCGCGCGATGATTGAGTTACACGCGAGAGTAAACCCGAAAGAGATTGTGATTGGATGGTATTCCACCGGGGACGGGATCGTCCCGGCGTCGAGTTTAATACACGAGTTTTACGCCAAAGAGATGGGCATGAACATCTCCGCGCCGTTGCATTTAACCTTCGACGTGGAGTTTAAGGATACGGATAATTTGGTCAGAGCTTGGGTCGGCAGGAGTTTAGATTTTGGCGTCAGTTCGCTCGCGCGAAGGCGAGAGTTGGAAAAGAAAGAAGCAGTAAAAAGCGGGAAAGAGGAAAAGAAAGAACAACATCAAAACGAAGACGAGGACGAGGACGACGAGGACGAGGACATGGGCATGTCTTCCGCGTGTTTCCAAGAAATCGCGTGCGTGACGAACTTCGAGCTCGCGGAACGCGTCGGCTTTGACGCGTTGAGCGCGACGAAAACGGAAAAGAACGCGGAAAACTCGAGCGCCGTGGAAGGTTTGAAGAAAACCGTGGAAAAGATTGAAAAGTTACTGGACGAGTGCAAAATACGCGCGGAAGAAAACGGAGGGGAGAGTTCTTCAATAGTCGTTGGAAATTCTAGAGTAGGTAGGCAAGTCGCCGAGGTTCTCCGAGCGACGCCGCAGTTGACAAACGACCAGTTCGCCCGAGTCTTTGGCGAAAGCGGCAGAGATTGCATGATGGTTTCGTACGTCGCCAACGTCGCCAAGGTTCAACTCCAATTGGCCGAGAAGTTGAACACCGCCAGCTTTTTGGTTTAATTTTTACCTCTTCTTCTCCTCACTGAGAAGATGTAAATAGTAGAGTTTAATATAAATTTAGCACAGAACGTATGAAGACTCATTTAAGTTGCGCATAAAGTTCTCTCCTCCGACCATCTTCTTCACCGCCGCCACCGCGACCCGTCGCTTTTCTGGCCTTTCGCCCTGCTCAAGACAAACACCAACACCAACACAAAAAGAAAAAGAAAAAGAAAAAAGGAACAAAAAAGACGTCATAATCGCACCCAAAAAAAAAACGCTCCCCTCCTTTGCTCTCTCTCTCTCTCTCATCTCTCTTTCTTTTGCAAAATGGGGAACGCCCAAAGCCAAGAAGGAGGAGAGAATAACGGAGGAGGAGGACAAGGGCAATCATCACAACTCCACATCTCTCCGAGAGACTCTTTGGAGGATAAGATGGAATCTTTAGTCATCGTCCCAGACGTGATTGTAACTCGAGAGGAGTTGATGAGATATACCGGGGGAGGGACTAATCATTCTCAGGAAAAGAGGATATATTTGTGCTGTAAAGATATCGTCTACGACGTGACCGCGGCGAAAGATTTCTACGGACCGGAAGGACCGTACGCGAATTTTGCGGGGAGAGACGCCTCGAGAGCGTTAGCGCTGATGTCTTTGAAAATCGAGGACGTGGAGAATACGGATTTGTCGGATTTGGATGACGAACAGCTCTCAGTGCTCAACGATTGGGAGCGAAAGTTCAAGTCGAAGTATAAAATCGTCGGGAGGTACCAGGCGTAGGCTTTTGGAAGAAATAAATAGAAAGAGAATATAGGAGGATTAAGAAGCGCGGCATCGTACACACCACACTACACCGAGAGAGAGGGAGAGAGTTATTTGTAATTATATAAAAAATTCAATTTTACCATTTCAAAGACGCAAACGCTTTCGTCACGTCTTGTTTTTGTCTCGTCCCATCTTTATTATGCTGCTGCTGCTGCTGCGCGTCTAATTCCGCTAAAGCTTGTAAACCTGGTCCGGTCATTGGAGCTTTTGGCGCGTCGTAGTTTGTCCTCGCCGTCGTCGTCGTCGCTGCCGCTGTCGTCGTACCTGCCATGGACGAAAAGAACGCGTCGTTCGTATCGCTCGCGGCATCGACCATGAACAGCGAAGCGTCTAATCCTCCCGACTGAAAGGAAGAAGAAGGAGGAGGAGCAGGAGGAGGAGCCGTGGTGGTCTCACTAGTAGTTCCGAAGAACGAGGCGTCCATTTCGTCCAATTGCTTCAAAATCTCGCCCGCAGATTTTTTCACCGTATCTTTCACGCCTTTGATTTCCATCGTCTTGCGAAGGGTCAACTTTACGTTTTCATCCTCTTTCAACGCGTGCGCTAAAACGGAGTCTCGTCGAGATAACGCTTTAGACACACAACCCAGCGCTTTTTTCGCGCACTTCCATCCAGATTGCGCGTCCATGAGCTCAGCGTCGTACCCGAAGGCTATTTTATCAAGCAGCGCTCGCACGATTAAAGATGCTTCTAATCCTTTCCTGTCGATGTGTTCAAAGAGTTGCGCGAGTTCGGCTTCGTCGGGGACGAGCTTTACTCCGGCAACGCCACACAACGAGTCGACTCGTTTTTGTTCCTCGGATCCATCCAACGGTATTAACGTTGGCATTGCTGATGGTGGCGGTGGTGATTGTACCATAGCTCTCGTAGGACCGGTACCTTTGAGCACCCACTCCGACGCTTTCTGCCGCCGCTTCACTTCTGAATCGGATTGTTGTTCTCCTTGGCGCGCACTACCGCTATTACTAAAATTCGTCGCCATCCCGAGCAAATCCGCCAGAGGATCTGAAGACAACGGTGTTGGTGTCATCGTTGTTTGCTCTGCTTTTATTTCTGGTTTTACTTTTGCTATTTCTTCCTCTTCCTCCGGTTTCCCCCACGGTCCGCTCGCGGTCGTTCCACTTCTTCCTCCTCCTCCTCCTCCTCCTCCAACTCCTCGCATGGCATCCGCCAACGATCCACCGGTCATCTCAGACTTTTCGTACGTTTCGTCTACTTTCGTTCGATGTTTTTCTTTCTCCTTTGCGATTTCGTTCACTTGCGCTCCGATTTTCTCCGCCACGTTCATCGCCGTTCCGCCCGCCGTGCGAAGTAAACCGGACGCGACTTCGAGACCGGTGAGCGAGGCTTGTTGCGAGTGTTGTTGCGAGTGTTGTCCGGATATTCCGACAATTTTCGCGGAATCACTCCCTCTGTTACTACTCTCGCTACCAATCGCGCTCCCGCTCGTTTTCGTCAAATTGCCGAACAGACACTCCGTGGTGTCCTTCGCGTGTTCGAACGTTTTCTTACCAAAGTTCTCCCCGTTATCGACGACGATATCTCCTAGTATCTTTGCCACGCGTTTGCTCAGACATAACTTCATCTCCTCCGGTCCTTCTCTCGCTAAAATCGACGCCAGCTTCAACGCTTTCACTCGAACGTTTTGAGAATCGTGTTTGATTCGTCTCGTCACGTGTTCCGCGCAGTCGTCGATTAAATCTTTCTTAATCGAAAAGCAATCCTCTCTCGCGAACTGCAACATGCCGTGAATGTTTGAAGCGTTGATATCGTCCACGCATAATTGGTCCACGGACGCGTGCAGACGCATTTTGTGCACGATGTCCATCTCTTCTTCTTCTTAACGAAGAAGCGCGTCAAACTTGTGTCGTCGTAACGATTTTTTAACGATGACGATGAGAGAGAAAAAAGGGTGCCTTTCTCAAAAGACGCACGCGCAGTACAAATAATACACCACAGGTACATCATCGAGGGGCTTTTACACGACCACACTATAAATAGAAGAAGAAGTCTGAACTACTTTTACTACCTACTAAAACGACTCTCTCTCTGCATCTCTCTCTAACAACCTAAACGACTCCAGTGGCTCATTTTCTTCACGATTTTCCTGTTCTCTTCCACGGTATCTTTCGCGTTTTGCATCTGCGCCGAGGTTCTTTGCAACGTTTCTCGTTGGCGTCGCAGGTTTTCTAAAGTGTCTCTCCCAGCTTGTTCAGCGCGTTCGGCTTGTTTTAAACTGTCTTCTAAAGCGATGGCGGAACGGTTGGCGGCGAGGGTGGAGTTTCGAGCGGCGTTGATGTCGTAACGAGTGTTGTCGGTATTTCTGTTGTTATTGTTGTCGTTGTTGCTTGGAAGCGATGATGTCATCGTCGTTACTGTTGGTGTTATCGTAGCGAACAACGCTTTCCTCCGCGCGTCGTCGTCGTCTTCTTTTTCCTCTTCGTTTTTCTCGTCCAAATCTCCTTCGAACACGCTCTGCTCTCCGGTATTATTATTCGTCGTCGCGTTCTCGTACCCGTACCTTCGCAAGCGTCGAATCTCCTCCTCTTCTCGCCGTTCTCTTTGCCTCTGCGCGTCGCTATATCTTTCTTCATTTTTAGTCGTAGTCGTCGTGGTAGTAGCAGCAGTCGTCGCGGCGAATTTCTTCACCGCCGTCTTGGTCTTCGTCGCCACCGAGTTCATCTTCTTCTTCGCCTTTTCTAAATACATCTTCGCCGACTTCTTCCAATACACAAACTGGTCTGTTTCTTCGCGCAACGCCTCTCTGACGATGTCCTCTCGCTCTTTTCTCGACGCGTCTTTTTGCGGTTCCGGGATTAACGGTGGTGGTATTCTTCTTTTCTCGTCGTCGTCGCATTTGAAACTCGTCAAGTGTTTCCTCACCTCCTCCAACTCTCTTCGTATCGTTCTCGTTTCTGTTTTAAACACGAGGACGATTTTGGTCTCGTTCTTGTTGTTGTTCTTGTTGTTGTTGTTGTTGTTGTTGTTGTTTGCGAATACTAAAACTCTCCTCTCGATTTCTGCGACCGTCGCAGAGCACTCCTCGAGCGTTCGCTCTAAACTCTCCGTCATCGCCGCATCTCTCTTCTTCTTCTTCTTCTTCTCGTCGCGACGAACGTCGTTTCTTACGTCCTCGTTCTCGTTCTCGTTCTCGTTCTCGTTCCCAACAAAATTGTTTCCGGGGTGGTGAGTAAAAAATCCAATCCGCGCTTCCGCGACCGTCCTTCTCGCACGCTCTAACAAAGAGCGACACTTGGAGAGCAACAAAGAAATCTCTTTTTTTCTTCGTTGTTGTTCTTTCTCTTCTTCTTCTTCTTTGTCTTCTTCTTCTTCTTTCATGACGACGAGTATTCCTCTCGCCTGTTTTGTGTGTGCGCGCACGAAAAGAAGTTTTTCCTGCTTTTGGGGAAATCCACACTTTTCTCTTTACGCAACACACAAGCAACGGAGAGATATGTTTACTCCTACTCTCACCAAAAGTTACTCTTCGAAGAACACCGCCGCTGCTGCGACGACTCCTGAAAAGACGACTCGTCGCACGACTTTTAAGAGGAGGCGCAGAAGAGCAGTCGGGGTTGTTTTTACCAACACCAGAGCGTCTTCATCGTCGTCGTCCTCATCAGCAAACGAGGGGGGTGACGTCGAAAGTGTTCAGAATGCAAGGAAGAAAAAAACGTGCGTAATAACCGGCGCGAATACCGGTATCGGGTACGAAACGACGCTGGCGATGTTACAAAAAGACTACAAAGTCATCTGCGCGGTTCGCAATAAAGAGAAAATGGAAAAAGCGAGAGAGAGTTTAGCACAAACGCTCGGTGTTAATAGTGGATTAGTAGATATAGAAATCGAAGAGTTGGATTTGAACGACCAGAACTCCATCGAAGCGTTCGCGAAGAAGTTTATGGATTCAGAAAACGGCTTGGACGTTTTAATCAACAACGCGGGCGTTATGGCCACGCCAGAGATGAAGACCAAAGATGGGTTTGAATATCAAATCGGCGTAAATCATCTCGGGCATTTTAAACTCACGAACATGGTGTTGCCGAAACTGTTGGAGAGTCAGCGAGACGCGAGAATAGTCAACGTGTCGAGCGAAGCGCACAGATTTGGCAAGCTGGAGAAGAACGATCTGTTTTACGAGAAAGCGGGGAGTTACAACAACTGGAAATCGTACGGGCAGTCGAAATTAGCGAACATTTTATTCGCGAACGAGTTACAGAGGAAATTAGAACGAGAGAAGGACTGTGATTACGTCTCGGTTAATTCTTTGCATCCGGGGGCGGTGGATACGGAATTGGGAAGATACCTCTACGACATGGATAAAAAGCCGCAATGGTACGAAGAAATCATCTTCAACATCATACGCCAAACGATGAAAACGCCCGCTCAAGGTGCGGAAACCTCGGTCTATCTCGCCTCCGATCCGACCGCGAAACAATATCGCGGCAAATATTTCGATAACTGCAAAGAGAAAGTCTCGACAAACGCCGCGAGAAACGAAGAAGACGCCAAGTGGTTGTGGCAAAGAAGCGCCGAGTTAACCGGCGTCGATTTCTTTTGAATCCTCGTTTTGTCTTCGCGCATAAATACACGTACATAGGTTTCTAGTCGTTTCTATTGTAGAGTTTAATTTTTAACCACCCTCTCATCGTGTGCGTATATTGATGATTGTTCGTTCCGAGACACTCGTTTTACGTTTCATTCAACACGACAAGACAACTTCACAAATCATCACTCGAAAGAGAAGAACAAAAAGAAGAGTACACACACACACACACACAAACACACAATCTTAAAAAGAATAAGAATAGTTTGAACGCAACAACAACACTAACGTTTCCGAAAAAAAGATGCGATTAACCGTGTGCAATCAAACGAACGAATCTAACATCGCGCAAATAGAGATAGATTCGAACGCGCCTTTGGTGAATTTGCAAGCCATGATTGCCATCGAGTTGAACATTTCCGAAGAGAAACAAATATTGATGCACAACGGGAAAGTGTTAATTGGAGACGACGATATTGTTGAGACGAACGCAGAGACGAGCACGATCGCATCTAAAGGGTTACAAAACGACGATATGATTTTAGTCACGGAGAAGCAGCAAAGACAACAACAACCGATGATGAGTATGGGTGGTGGAGTCGGTCAACAACCTTCATCGCGAGGAGGCGTTCCTCAAACTCCAGAAGAGCTAGAAAAGCAGTCGAGAGAAATGATGGCTGATTTGAAACGAGAAATGGAATATGGGGACTCGTCGTTACCTCCAGGGCTGGTAACGATTCTCAGAGAGGACGACGTGAAGGCGTTTACGAAATACGTGATGAAAGCGAACACGCGAACACAATCGAAGAGGAAAGAAGCGGAGATGTACGCGAGACTGGAAAGAGACCCGTTCGACGTTGAGGCGCAAAAAGAAATAGAACGAATTTTAAAACAAAAGCGGAACGACGATATGTACGAGCAAGTGATGGAAGATACGCCAGAGCTGATTTGGGGAAGTGTGACTATGTTATATTGCAACATGGAGTTGAACGGACACAAAATGAAGGTGTTCATCGATAGTGGAGCGCAGATGTCCATCATGGGTTTAGACTGCGCGAGACAGTGTAACTTAGAAAAGGATATTGACGAACGCTTTAAAGGTACCGCTGTAGGCGTGGGGACGCAGAAAATCGTCGGAAGAGTGCTTCAAGCGCAAATTAAGGTCGGCAGTACGTTTTTAGCGTGTTCTCTTTCCGTGTTAGAGGGACAAAAGATGGAGTTTATTTTTGGGTTGGACATGTTAAAGAGACATCAGTGCGTGATTGATTTGAAGAAGAACGTCCTGAAGATTGGCACAACTGGTGAGGAGATTCCGTTTTTAGGCGAAGGGGACATTCCGAAGCAACATGAAGATCAAGAAAACCTGAAACAACAAGACGCGATGATGAACGCCACCGACGAGAACAAGAATAAGAACGACACCACGAAAGTTGTAGCACCACCACTAGATGACGTCGCCGCTGAAGTGAGCGGAGTGCACGAACGACCGTCGCGTCCGGCAACGACAGAAATTTCCGGCGTCGTCTCTCCCCCAATCGCCGGCGGTGGTTTAGGAGGAGCTGGAGGAGAAGGAGGAGGAGGAAGAAGCGCCTTTCCGGAAGCCGTGGTCGCCAATTTAATGCAGCTTGGATTCTCTCGCGAACGAGTCGTCCAGGCTTTAGAAGCGACCGGGGGGAACGCGGAAACCGCTGCCAGCTTATTGTTTAGCGATTAATTTGTTGATGTGTGCATCGTGTGCACGTGTGCAGCACATACCTATACCAGTCGCGGTGTCTTACCTAGAATTTTTGAATACGAGAAAAACACAAACCTCCTCTGCGTTTTCATCACTTTTGAGCATTTTATTCGTTTTTTGAAAAAAAAAAGGGGGGGTCTGTTTGCCACGTGGAATGATGATGAAATCTCTTCATTCAAATTCTCAATTCTGTTGTAAACATGTGGGCTTCTCTTACATCTTCGCAAAAGGTATTATCGCTCGAGACACTTTGCCAAAAGCGAAGGAGTAGTTTTTAGTTCATTCATTTTTATTCTTTCTGTCGTCGTCGTTCACGTTTCGTCGTTGTTTCAAAGTAAAGAAAGTGAATTGGAGAATTGAGTAAATTCGACAATTATTACTACGTACGATTGGAATAATTCAAATACTTAAATTACCGGTGCTCTCATTCAATTCAACACTCAACGTACACAACAAACAGGTCATCCTGGTTTCCAACTTGATGGGGTTATACTACGCCGTCATGCTTTTGGGCGACAAAATCGGTTTACCGATCGAAAGTTTCGGCGCTAAGTTCTACGGCTTGAAAAAAGCGTCCGTCGTCCAAGCGTCTGGAGCGTCGTGGACTGGGGTGTTTTTGTGCACCATCCTCGCGGATGCGTTTTACGTCTGCTTCAAGTGCTCTGAAGGCGCGAGATTGAGATACTGCAACACGGCCTTAATCATGGCGTGCCAACGATTGACTTTGCAAATCGCGCATTCTACTCAGTCTATTCGAACCGTCGCCATTCCGGTGGTTGCCAAAGAATACACGGCTGGCCTCATCTCCTCCTTCGTGTTCATCGGTTTGTTTTCGTCCGTCAGCTCAACCTCTCGCTTGCCGGCGGGCTCGGTTTGGTACAAACCGGCGACGACCACGGCGAAGTGTCTCTTCGGCATGACTCTCGGATGCCTCGCGTTTTTCCTTCAAATGATCACGACTGACTTTTTGGCGGCCGTATCGAATGTGAAAGGGAAGAGAACCGCCGTCGAATACGCGCAACTGGACTGGTGCGCCGTCATGTTGATGGGTCTCATCTTCGGTTTGCTTTTCGCTCAAATGTACTTGACTGAGAACGAGCAAATTGGTTTCGCCAAGGTTCGCGTCGGAGCTATCTTGTCCATGATGTACTTGGCGTACACCGAGAAAGCCATCACGCCGTGCAAAAACTACAAAGAAAGCATGCGAATGATGGGCGCCATCCTCGCCTTGGCGGTTTACGCCGCGCACGGCAAAGACATCATGAAAAAGTTGAAGCGGGCGTAAAGAAACAACAACAGATTCATTACTGATCAATCTATCGTCACCTTTCGTTGTTGTATTTTACGATGATGATGGTGCTGATGATGTGGATTATACTTTTATACACTATTTAAAACCAAACAAATGAAAAAAAAAGAATAAATCCGGGAACGCTTTTGTCGATTTGCGATTGCCGTCTAAATTGTTATACAAATATTACATTTATTATATCTATTTCCTACTACGCGTACCAAGCTTTCCCTGCGTTTGCATCGTAAAACGCTTTCGCGGTTGTTTTCTTCACGAAATCGCCGATCAGAGTGTTCACGCCAGCTTCTCGAATCCGCACCTCTGCGTACTCTCCTTTCTTACTTTCATCGTTGTTCATGAATACGACGCGTTTCCCGTTATCTGCCCTTCCCGTTGCTTTTGCATCGTCACGTTTACTCGTTCCTTCGACTAAAACCAAGTGCGTCTTCCCGATTTCGCCCTTTGCTTTCTCTTTGGCCGCTTCGCGGAACGTTTCAATGACTTCTGCTAATCGTCTCTGTTTTACTTCTTCGGGCACGTCGTCGGTTAATTTTTTCGACGCTGCCGTTTTCTCTCGCAAAGAATACGCGAATGTAAACGCCTGTTCGTATTGCACTCGCTTTAAAAGTGAAATGGTGTCTTTGTGTTCCTCTTCAGTTTCTCCACAAAAACCAGAGATAAAATCGGAACTAAACGCGACGTCTGGGATGATTGCTTTCGCCTTGTCGATTAAATTCATGTACGCTTCGCGCGAGTATCCTCGATTCATTCGTTCAAGCGCAGACGTCGATCCAGACTGCGCCGGCATATGTAACAACTTTGAAGCGTTTGGTGTATCGGAAATCGTTTGGAGCAGATTATCCGGAAAATCCTTGGGATGCGGCGATGTAAATCGGACGCGTAATTCCGGCGAGATGGCGCACACGTCCTTCAACAATTTAGCGAAATCGTACTCATGATTCCTACTCGGCACGTACACGCTCTTGAATCCTTCGGCATATACTTCGTTCGACGTCGTCGTTGTTGCGGTGTTTGAAGACGACGACGACGACTCTTCCTCTGCGGCTGCGGCGTGCGATTTATCCGAATAACTGTTTACGTTTTGTCCGAGCAAAACAATCTCGCGCGCATTTTCCTCGTAAAATCTTTTCTTCGCTTCCTCTAATATCGACGCCGAATCCCGCGAACGCTCTCTCCCGCGCGTGAACGGAACGATACAAAACGCGCACATATTATCGCAGCCTCTTTGTATGGTTACGAACGCGGACGTGCTCATATCTTCCACTCGACCTCTTCGCATGGGGAAAATCTCCGAATACGTTTCCGTCGTCGATAACTCGACGTTCATCGTCTCCGTAATCTTCGGCTCGAATCTTTTTCGCGACGATTCGTTTCCATCGTCATTCTTCTCCTCGTTGTCATCATCCTCTTTCTTCTTCTTCTTCTCTTTCTTACCAATACTATTATTACTATTATTATTCGATATCGCGTTTTCAATCAATCTCGGCAAGTCTCGATAGCTGTCCGGTCCCGCCACGATATCCGCCAACCGAACACCCTTCGAGTCTTTCTTCAACAAGTCACCTTTGATGCGCTCGCCCATGCATCCCAACACCCCGATGACTGCCTTCTTCTTCTTCTTTTGCTGAGTACTAAAACTACTCTTCTTCGTAGTATCAGAGCGAAACTGTCTCAGTCTCGTTTTCACTCGTTCCTCCGCTTTGTCTCGTATCGCGCACGTGTTCACCAAAATCACTTCCGGAGGAGATGTCATCGAAATCATTTTCTCTTTGCTCTCTATGATCTCGTACCCGTGCGAGGTTAACACGGCGGCGATGACTTCGCTGTCCGCGGCGTTCATTTGACACCCGTACGTTTCTATGTACGCCGTTCTTCTCTCGTTCTTCTCCGGAAAGAATGTGTCATCATCGTGTTGTTGTTCCGGTTTTTGCTCTTCCTTGAAAAGTTGTCGTCGCTCTCTTCTCGTTGAAGACGACGCGAACGAAAAAGAAGAAGACAAAGAAGCGTTTCGCAACAAACAACGCGACAGTCCCAACGCTCTTCTTTGTCCTCGTCTGATACACGAGGACGACAACATCAATCTTTTCTTTCTCTCTTTCTTTGAGGAAAATGTAGACTTTTTTTCTCTCCTCTTGCTTCTTCACTTTTTTCTCAGAAACGAACGACGAACTCTACTATTATGGCGGATGATAGTAACTCCTTTTTGCAACCGAGGATGAAGACAGAGAAGACAGAGCGAGAGAGACGATGATGAAGACGTTGATGATGATGAGGAAGCAGCGACAGAAATTTCTCCCTTCTTCGTTATCTTCTTTGAAAAGAAGAAGAGGAAACGAAAGCAAGAGTTTGGTGAGTTCCACTTCCTCTCCCCAGAACTTTAGTATGTTCGATACCGTCAAAGGGTTCTTCGGAGTAAAAAGTAATAATAAAATGGAGCTCCCACCGGAAACGTTCACTCTGCGAGAACTCGTTCAGATGTTCTCGAAAGCGGAAGAGGAAGGCACGAACGTCGCTTCTGATGTGAGTTCCGGGTTTAATAAAATCGGTCTGAGTTCGAAACAGTTGGAAAAAATTTGCACAAAACTCACGGAAAAAGAGTTGACGGATCCAACGTCCATCGGGAAGAGGCAAACGAGACTGAACGAGGTCGCGAGATTATGCGAGGACGATGAAATTACCGCGGATAAGGTGAAACGAGTGATATTAGCGCACGCGACGACGAAGTTGATGTTTGGGAAGATTCGGAAAGCAGTTCTAGAGAAAGGCGCGAGCTTACCCAAATCCGTCGCGGACTTTGAGAACATCGTGCGAGATTTACAAAAAAGCGGAGACATGAAACTAGAGGCTAGGAATTTGAAAGGCGCGTATTCGAATAACGCGCCGTGTCCGTGTAACAGTGGGAAACGGTTTAAAAGATGTTGCGGATCTTAGATTTTGTTTTGCGTTCGAACGACGACGACGAACAATGTAAATTTTCTAATACTAAGTAATACTAAATACTAATACTATGTACCTGTACCGTGGTACCTAGGAGGAACTAGGAAACAAACACCGACGATGCAATTAATACGTCCACTGTCCATCCAAAAACCTCTTCTCGAACGCGCTGCCTTTAACCACGCAAAACAAAGTTGGGTGACCGCTGACGACGTAATCTTTCTCTTTCAAGACGTCCGCGAGCGTCCAGTTTTCGCTTTTCAACTGGACGAATTTTCTATCTCTCGGATCCGTTCTGTGCGCTTCCAAGTTCAGCTCTAATTCGCTTTGCATCATCGTTTCTTTCACGTCGCCACCGGCGTATTCGGCAATTTTCATCGCCAGCGCTTCCTCTTCGTATGGTTTCACCGCGTTCGTTTCGTAATATAACCCGACTGAATTTCTGTCGTATTCATTCTTTTCGTCCCACGGTAACGGAGGCCCGTTCGGATCGAACAGGACGTCCAAGTGCGCTTTAAAGCTATCGTTCTCTCTGAACTGCTGAATGACGTCGGTTTGATCGAATTCTGGGTACACGATTAACGTGAAAAACGCAAACACGTTCGCCTGTTCGTCGTACTCTGGTAACCTTTGCCCGGTGTGTAATCTCGGCGGCCCCCACTTGATTTTCTTCGTCCGCGTCAACGTTTTCGCCAAAACCTCCGAGCCTCGATTAATCTCTAACCTCTTCTCTTTTTCCTCCTTTTCCATCTCGTATCGTTTTTTAGCTACTTTCTTCAACGATTTCAATTCCGGAGCGTCTTTTTCCACCTCTAAGCCTCTCTTGCAAAACTTCAAACATTGCTCGTAATCGAACAAATTTTTACACGCCGTCGCCGCTCGAAAATACGCCTTGATGTTCCTCTCGTCGAGCTCTAAACATTTCTCCGCGTCTTCGATGCACCGTTTGTTGTTTCCTAAATTCAACGCCGCGAACGCTCTGTTGTTATATAATTGCGAGAGAATCGTTTGAATCTCTTTCCTCTCTCGTTCTTTCTCTTCTTCTTTGTCTTCTTCTTTGTCTTCTTTCAATTCTTCTTTGTCTTCTTCAATTTTGTTTTCCACCAAAAGCCGCCCTCCTTGTTTTAAAGCGTCCTCGCACAAGGCAATCCCGAGCGTGTATTCCTCCACCGCTTTCCTCGCGTACATCTTCTGCATCTTATATTTCAACCGCGCGTTTCCTTTCTGCTTTTGCATCTCCGCTTTTTCTTTCATTGTCAAATCATCATCGTCGTGTAACAACGCTTTCAACGCTTGAAACTCGTCCGAGTTTTCGTCGAACCAATCTTCGCAGTTCCCGTTTTCGCCTTTTTCCCAAAACATCGGGTGGTTTTGCCAGTCATTTTCGTTTTCCTTTTTTGTCTCCTTCAGGGTCTTCATCTCTTCTCGCTTTTGGGAGGAGAGGGCTTCTTCCGCCAACTCGTCGAAGTTAAATGTAGACGATGCCATTTTTTTTCTGATGATGCATTTTTTTTTTGCTTCTTCTTCTTGTCTTCTTCTTCTTGTCTTCTTCTTCTTCTTCTTCAAACGAGAAGAGTTTTTTGTTGTTCTTGTGTGGCAAAAAATCTCTCTTGAAAAAAGTCTTCAAAAAAAAAACATCTTCTTCTGTCGTCAAAGGAAGAAGAAGTTTTTGTGCTTCACTCTTTGTTGTTGCTGCACAAAAAAAGCTTTTGAAAGCTTTATTAGTATAAAAACATATTCTCTCTCTCTCTCTCTCTTCTTTGACAACAACAGAGCGGAACAACAACAACAACAACAACTCTCTTTCTTCTTTCGAGAAGAGTGCTTTATTTTATCATCTACCAACGACAACAACAAGAATTCTAAAGAACTTTCACATCATCGAGAAAAACGAGAGAAGAGGAGTACAAAGAGAAGGAGAGGTCTTGGTGTGATTCCAACAACAACATTAACGACGACGACGCGAGAGAAAAAGAGGGGCAGAGAGGAGAACGTTTAAAAGTTGTGAATGCAGACGACGAGAAGCGCGAGCAATAACCGTGTCGGAGGACTGTTCGCGCGCTCGTCTGCAGTTTTATCATCATCTTCGAGAAGAAGACAACCGAGGAGAAGACATTTTACGACGACGAGTAAGAACAACGACGCGAAAACTCGAGGGGGAAAAGTATTCAGAGCGCACGACAAAAGAAGAGAAGAAGATAACTTAGAAGAAGAAGAAGAAGACAAAGAAGAAGATCGAAACGTTCCTTTTTTATACGACGAAATCTTGTATCAATTTGGAGAGGATCAAGAAGAAGACAGTTTCGACGAGACCTCGCGAGAAGACGAAGAAGAAGAGGAAGAACAACGACGCCCGGCGGGACTCCTATCGAAGACGACGACGACGACGACGACGACAAAGAGAGTGACCAAGGTTGAAATCATGGGCGCTGGAGATTCAAAACCGACTTCTGCGAGTTCTTCTGAACAACAACAACAACAAATACTTCTTCAACAACAGAAACAGAAACAAAACAGACCGATTGATGTCGCGGAAGCGATGCGCGTTGGCGATAAATCGAAAGACGCGGGAGGTTTGCATCCCAGAGGACACGGCGCGATGGGCAAACAACCTCTGAATAGTAGTAACGCTCTAAACAGCGGCAACGAGACGGCGCTTTCCTCGACGAGAGATCCAAAAAGCCCGAAGATGATGGGATCTGGACAGAAGTCCCCGAGACCAATCGCCGGGACGTCGTCGCTCGTCGTCCAGAACGGCAGAAAAGAAAAAGAAATAGACTTTCCAGCGTTGACGTTGAGACAAGTCGTGAAGTTTGCCGTTCCCGCACTCGGGGCCGTTTTGTGCGATCCAGTCATGACTTTAGTGGATACTGCGTGCGTCGGCCGCATATCGGCGACGTATCTAGCGGCTTTGGGACCGAACACGTCCATTTTCGGTTTCGTCGCGATGATATTTCAGTTTCTGACGATTGCCACGACTGGCATGGTGAGCAGAAATATGGACGCGAAGGACGCGAAAGGATTAGCGATGGTCATCTCCGACGCACTCACTATTGCGATTGTTATGGGCGTGTTAGCGGCTTTTGGTATGATTGTCTTCGCGGTGCCGCTTTTAGATCTCATGCAAACGCAACCTCACGTCATGCAACCGGCGGTGACGTATTTAAGAACGAGAGCTTTCACGATGCCGTGTTTTTTAATAACGCTCGTTGGTACGGCGACGTGTCTCGGACAAAGAGATTCACAATCGCCGATGAAAATTTTCGCTTTCGCCGGAGGATTGAATTTAGTTTTGGATTTGTATTTAGTCATTGGTCCACCTAAAATGGGCATCGCGGGCGCCGCCATTGCTACCGCGATTTCGCAAACGTTCGGAGCTTTGATCTTTCTGCGAAAGCTTTCGAGAAATCACAATTTGATGTTTCGAATGCCTACGAGAGCGCGTTCGAAACCATTTATCACCGCTGGTGGCGTCTTATCCGTTCGATCGGTGTGTATTATGTTGTTTTATAGTTACGCAGCGGCTTTGGCGTCGACAATCAACGTCGTTACAATCGCCGCGCACCAAGTCGTGGCGGGTATCGTTTCCGTGGCGCAGTTTTGTCCGGAACCTTTATCGGCGTGCGCGCAGTCCGTGCTCGCCACGGCTGGACCGAGGAATGCGAACGGTTTCGCGACGAGTAAAGAATCGCTTTATGTGAGGAAAGCTGGGAGATTACTTTTATTAGCTGGGTTGGGATTAGGAGCGGGAGTTGGCGCAATCTGCGCCTCTATTTTAGCGTATCAACCGGAGATGTTTACGAAGAACGCGACCGTAATGACAGAGGTAGGATCCGTGGCGCCGATTGTATTTTTCTCCATCTTAACGTATTGTTGCGTTTGCGTCACGGACGGGTTAGTTTTTGCCACTGGGAGAATAGAATTTGCCGCTCTCACGCAGGTTATCAACTTGCCTCTCTCGGCGTACGCGTTGTGGTTTTGCGTGTCAAAGCAAGAGCTCGGGTTATTCGGTATTTGGTTCGTCGTCCTCGGACTCTTCATTTTGCGAGTCTCGGAGAACATTTTCATTTTAGCCCGAGACTTGGGACCGCAAGCGTGGAGAAAGATTGTCAGTCCAGCCGAGCGCATGTCCATGGAGGAGGAAGACTTCAACGACGTAGAGAGCCAAAAACAAAACTAGAACGCGACGCGAAAGCAGAAAAAAAGAACGACGATGCGCAATCTCACGCGACAAAACAAAAGTACACGTAGTGTTGTTGTTGTTGTTATTGTTCTCGTTATTATCATATATTTAAATTAAACCGTAGTCAACTCTTTCTCCTTCGCTTTCACCGCGTCTTCGGTCTTTTTTACGTACGAAGTCGTCAAATCTTCAATCTTCTTTTCGAACGAGGCGAATTCGTCCTCGCCCAAAGTCTTGTCCGTCTTCATTTTTTTAATCTTCGTCATCGCGTCTCTTCTCACGTTTCTTAAAGCCACCTTACCTTCTTCGCCCAACTTGCTGACTTGTTTGGTCAACTCTTTTCTTCTCTCTGCCGTCAACGGCGGCACGACTAAGCGAATCACGGACCCGTCGTTCGACGGCGTGATCCCCAAATCCGATCTCACGATCGCTTTCTCGATTTCCTTCAAGGCGCCTTTATCGAACGGCTGAATAACGAGCGTTTGCGCGTCCAAGTTATTCGTGTTCGATAACGATTTCAACGGCGTCATCGCTCCGTAGTAATCAACTTCTATTCTGTCCAACATGTTCGGGTTCGCTCGTCCAGTTCTCACCGTGGAAAAGTTATCCGTCATCACTTCCATCGCTTTCTCCATTCGGTCCATGCAGTCCAGCTCCACCTCCTCGGCTTCTTCCACGGAAGCTCTCGTCGTCGTGATTCGCGATTTTAATCCTCCTAGTCGTCGTCTGGTGTTCCCATTCCCAAGTTTGTTACTGCTGTTTTTGCTGCCGCTCGAACGAGATGCTACAGCTGTGCCGTTATAGCCTCCTCGTTTGCTCGACAATATCTGTTGTGTTTATATTTAAGAATACTTAAGAGGAAAAGAAGAGAATAGAAGACGTACCGTGTGTGCGTTTGCGAATACTGCGACGACGACGTGTCCCATGATGTTTATTATTACGAGTAAAACGTTCAATTTTTAGATGATTATGATGTGTGCGCGCGCAAAAGTGTGTGTGCGTCGTGTGCTTCTTCTGAAGAGCGATCAAAAACTTTGGGTGTGTAGGTTTTTGCCTTCTCTTTCGACGGCAAAGAAATGAACATTCAATTTTTTCTCTCATCTCTGCTCTTTTCTGCAAAATGCTCTTTTTTTCTTTTTGGCGAAAAAAACACACAGACAGAGAAAACAAAAAACATTTATCATCTTACTCTAAAAACACACCATATTAAATCAACTTTTATTCAAAGACAACAACACAAAGAAGAAGAAGAGAATAACAACAACACACGGGATGATGATGCGTGCTACTGCTACTACTTCTGTTGCGATGATGATTAGGACGACGACGACGTCTTCTTCCGCGAATCATCATCATCGTAATGCATTTTCGAGGACGATGATGCACAAAAAACAACAACAACGAAAGATGAATAAAACGAAAAGGATGAAGAAGAATATCATCGTCACGAAAAGCGGAATGGAAGAAGACGCGATCGATGCGTACAACAACGCCTCCCCGATGCCACCAAACGTCGCTCCGGAAGAGTTTGAACGATTTTACCAGCTGATTTCGTGCGAAACCACGGAGGAAGTTATCGCCAAAGCCGAAGAGTTTGGAGAACAAGGTGTACTCACCGAAGGCGTGGTCGCGGCGGCGCACGCGATGTTGGAAGAATCGAAGAAAAGGAACGACGACGAACGAGTCATCGCGAGTTTACAAGGCGTTCTGAGTTTTCTCGTGCAGTTGTATCAAAAGTATAACGCGCCGCCGACGTTAGGGGTGATTGATAACATCATAAGAGAGTGGCAAATCATGGCGGAAAAAGGCGAAACGACGGACGAAAAGATGAAGGAAATAGTTCAAACAGTCGCGAAGGAAGGAAACGTGGAGTTAGCGGAATTAGCCGGCGCCGTGGATGGGTTTAAAGCGAGCATGGACGAACAAGACGTGCAATTTGAGCAACAAGAGGAGGAATTGAGAAGTCGACCGGAAGGGGTCACTCCGGAAGTGGACGAAGAGTTGACGCAGATGCGAACGATGCGATTGGCCGCGAAGGAGCAGATGGTTTTAGTTGGGAAGATGGTCAAAGAGATTATGTAAAAAGAATAATAATGATTTTGATACGATGACGATGACGCGATATTCGAGTCATCACAGGAGAGAGAGACGAAGAAGAGAATAGTTTTTAGAATCCATTATTATATTTACTAGCTAAAGTCTCTCGTTTGTTTTTTCCAATAAAAAATACTCACGACGAAAGAAACAAAAAAAGCGATACAAAAAACGCGCGCGTTAAACTTCTTGGAGGATGATGACGACGACGAAACAGAAGAAAACGAGACTGAATAAAAATCCTCAGCTCACCGAGGATGTCGTATTCAACACGCGCATTCAGTTCCAACACGACGACGAGTTGTTACACACGGTACCTCCTTTTTTTCTTTTCTTTTATGAAACGCTTGGATGAGACTAACGAGGTTTTCTGTATCTCTTTTTGTTCTCTTTGACGACGGATGACGCAAACAGGTGTACGCGGTTGAAATCCTTCGCGACGTGGCGCACACGTTGAAAAGAAACGGGGAGAGTTTCATACGCCATCAACGCTTGGCGTCTTTGAAGTCGGAGAAGTTCGCGTCCGAGCTGCAAGCGATATCGAACCGAGCGAATAGTTCCGGTATCGATATCGGAAACATCGAAAAGAACAAGAAAAATTACGATTTGTTGAACGATGTTTTACACATCAACGGTTTCTTGAACGCGGTGTCGTACTCTTTGAACGAAACGAGCAAAGAGTACGGAAACTTTCTCGATAAGTTCGAACACCAACTTTCAGACGTCGTGGCTAAGATGGAATTGAGTTTCGCGAGAAAATTAAAAGGCGCGTTTGACGAACACGAGAAGGTGTTCAATCAGCTCGCGCCGTGTCGAGAAAAGCTGGCGAAACTCCATCAACTTCCCGAGGAGAAGCAAGAGTCGCCCGGTAAAGCTAAAGAAATCGATCGATACGAGATTTTGGAAAATAAAAGAGAGTCGCAATTAAAAGGAACGACTTCGATGTTGTTGGATCGATGTAAGTGTTTTCTGCGAGAAAATGAGCCGAGAGTACGCATGGCGATCTTTGCGTACAAAGTCGCCGAGTACGACACGTACGTAAAAATGGCCGATTCGATCAAGAAAATCGCGAGCGAACGAGAAGATGGCATCGAGGAGTTGAAGAAGATGGTCGAAGAGTACGAAGATACCTCGAAACACGCGGTTCCGAGACTTTTGCCGCCGAAAGAAGAACGACAAGACGAGCAGCCGCCTCCGTCGATCGAAGAGCCGAAGACGCCCGAACCGAAAACGCCGGGTATCGAGGACAGGAAAGGCGGCGTCCACATTCAAGAGGAAGACGAGGACGAAGAAGATAAGGAAGAAACAGTTTCGAGCTCTACACCATCTTCGTGATACTCCTAAATATTTGTGTCGTGTCGTCGTCGCTGCTATTACAACAAACACAACCGCCGTGTGCTATATTTTCTAAAACAATTTTCTAAATTTTATATCATCCATCATCTTCCGCCCATAAAGGTGGAAATACCATCCGCGCCTCCTCCGGTAACTTTTGCGGCGATCCAGCTCAATCCTTCGTTCAATCCCATCCCACTCAACGCGCAGCACGCTTGGACGTGCCAATCTCTATTCGCAATCGTATCTAAACCGAGCGTCTCGGTTAACTCAACCACCGTCATGGCGTCCGGTAAGTCTTGCTTATTCGCAAACACTAACACGCAACACTTTGGATTATTCTTCACCTCCTCCGCGTCGAGCATTTTAAACAACTCCTGCTTCGATAAATTCATTCTCCCTCGATCGGTGCTGTCCACCATCAACACCATCGCGTCCGAACTCTTATAATAACTCTGCCAAGCGTTTCGTAAACTCGATTGGCCGCCTAAATCCCAAACTTCAAACGAGACGTTCTCGTGCACCACCGCCTCGACGTTCGATCCAATCGTCGGTTGCGTTTGCACGACTTCCCCCAGGTGTAGTTTATATAAAGTCGTCGTCTTTCCCGCGTTGTCTAAACCGACGATGACTATTTTGTACTCTTTTTCTTGATTCGCGGAGAAGTACGACATCAACGCGCTGAAAATTTGACCCATGCTTTATATCTCTCTCTTTCTCTTTCTCTCTCTCTCTCTCTCTCTCTCTCTCTCTCTCTCTCTCTCTCTCTCTCTTTCTAAACGAATACTGGTGGGGTGGTGGACGATGTGATGAGATGATGACGACGAGATGGTCTCTGTTCACGTCTGTTGTTAAAGATAGAGTCGTATTGATTTTTGTGGGAGGAAAGGAAAGAGGAGGGGACAGACACGTTTTTAGAAGTGAGACGACGTTTCAAGTAAACTACTCCTATTTATTCCTTCTTACAAACTACTAATATAAAACTAAAACTATCTCATCACAGTTGCGTGTACCCGCCTCCGGGGTTTTCCAACAGCGGCACCGCGCGATACCCGCTCGATTTTAACGCGTAATCTTGCGACGTATCTCTCCTCCCCGGGAAGAAATCTCTCGGATCGATGCGCTTGATGTCGTTTCCCAAACGCTCGTCCCATTCTTTCGCAGCCAAGACGTTCTCGGTCGGTGATAATGTATACGTTGTCTTCACCTTCTCGCGACCGTGTAAAACCGGTTCAAACGCTCTCCTCGCATCCCTCGGGTAATATCGAACGTTAAACACGCGATCGGGTTCCGAGTTTGGTATCTTGACGTTCTCGTGCGGGAACGACGCCGGCGCTCTCGCGCGATAATCCTCCGCAGAAACCGGGACGTTTTGCCACTCCGGGTCCGACGCTGGGCCGGTAATTTTCCACGGGGCTACTTTTTTCAAAGTTTGTGAGATGACGTTCTTCGTTGTCGTCGTCGTCGTCCCTTCTTTCGACGAGTGCGCGATCGTTTGCGCCAGCTTCTTCGACGCCATGGTAGTGTATTGATTTGTTGTTGTTCTTATTATATTGCGTGGTGTGTGTGTTGTATGCAATAATGAAAAACCTGATGATGATGATTGAAGAAGAGGTGGAGGAAAATAATGTCTCGATTTGAACTGTTGTTCTCTGTGCTTTTTTTTATGAAAGAAAATCGATTTTTCGCAGCCGAGAATGGATGAGAGAAACGAGAAAGAGAAAGAGAAGAGAAAAAAACAAAAACAATCTCTCGAAGCAGAAGAGAAAAAAAACGTTCATTTTTTATCACACACATCTCAAAGAACCACAGCATAAAACGACAGAGAGAGAGGATGACGACGACGACGATATCGACGACGACCAAAACGGCTTTAACACCACCACCAAAATCTTTGTCTTCTCGTTTTTATTCCTCCCAAAACTCTGATTCTTCTTGGTCTTCTTCTTCTTCTTTTGGCGGTGGCAGGAAGAACTTCTTCTTCGCGATATCGCGAAGAATTGGACGACGACAAGAGAAGAAGAGCGCATTAATCTCCCAGTCCTCTTCTTTCTTAAACGACGAGGAGGAGTTCCAAAGGAGAAGAAATAAGAACGCGAGGAGCAAAACGAACGCTTTATCGTCGTCGTCGAGTAGTAGTAGCAACAACAGCAATAGTAATACCGATTTCGACGACCGCGTGGAAGAAGCGTCGATGGCGGTGGAACGCGCAGAGGAACTCGCGGCACGAGCGGAAGCCAAGTTGAAAGCTTTAGATGTGAAGATGTCCTCGTCGTCTTCTTCTGACGACGACGACGACGACGATGAAAACGAGGAGAAATCGTCCTCGCGAGTGCAAGAGCTGAAGAAATCGTTGGAAGAGATGAAACAGGCGAACTTGGAGTTGAGGAAGAAGAAAGGGAAAGCGGCTTCTTCTTCCTCGTCGTCGTCGTCGTCAAAGTCGTCGTCGTCGACACCGGTATCGCGATTAGCCGCGATCGAACGAGAAGAAAAAGAAGAAGAGGAAAAGAAAAAAGGAGTAGCCAACAACGCAGACGTGGACAACACGAACAATTTCGGAGGCGGGTCGCAGCGACGCTTGTACGATCAAATGTTGACGCTGAGAACTCGATTGAACGAACGCGTCGCGTCTTCAAACGCGTTTGCAAAGTATCTCGAGAAAACGCTTTTAACTCGCGACGATGATTTGAAAAGAGCGAACGAGTTGTTATACGGCGCAGCGAAAGAGTCTGGCGAGCTGTTACGTCTCATTCGAGACGCGCAGAATGACATTGCTAAAAGCGGCGACGACCCGACGCGACGAGCGCGGGGCGAGCAAAAGCTCGAAAAATTTGTCAATCGTTTACAACTCGTAGAGTCGACGTTAACGAAGAATGCAAAAGAGATAGATTCAACTGTCGTTCGAACTGTGCCAGTTGAATATCACGGCATCGCTTCGGATGTGATCATGATGGGTGATTTCGATGGGTGGACGAGAGGAATTCAATTATACCCGAGTTTCGTGGAAGGCGGGAGTAGCACGTTTACGGGCGAAGCGAGATTACCGCCGGGAACGTATCTCGTTAAATTCAAAGTCGACGGCGAATGGCGATTGGCTCGAGAGTGGCCCTCGAGTGGCGAAGGATTTGATGCGAACAACGTTTTGACGGTCATGTAGGGGAAAATTGTTTTCGTTTGTACCTATCCAAATATTAAATCTATGGCACGCCGCGCATTTTATTTAAACATTGCTATCGCTATCAGACGCGTGAAGAAACTCGTATTCTCTAATCCTTTTTTAATCGCTATTTCGTCTATTGCTTCGATGCTTTTTTCGTCGTTTTTGACGTCGTCTTCGCCGTCGTTTGTACTAATGCTGCTGCTGCTGCTGCTGTTTATACTTCTTTCATCTTTTCCGTACAAATCGTTGTCGCGCTCTTCGCGATGGAAATATCTCAGCGCTTGATGGTAAAACGTTCCGTTTCTTTCCGTCATATCCGGAGAATGATCCACGTCTTCGACAATCAACTCTCCAGAATCTACGTTGACGAAACAGCGCAACATGGCGACGCCAGAAATGCCAGTAAGATTTAAAACCCGTTCTATTCTAGGTTTCACGACGCTTTCAATTTTCTTCTCATCGAACAACAACTTTTTTGTTTTTCCATCCTTGACGCAATCTAAATACGCGTGCGTTTTTCCTTTTCTTCTTCCTTCGGGTACACCAACGGGACACGCGGGATCTAAAGCTTTCATTTTACCTTCGGGTCCGATACCGCCGACGTAAATTTTAAGCCAACGTGATTCGGACGAGGACTCTTCTCTCTGAACGAATTGAAAATCAACCACTTTCCCAGTCTCCACGAACGGCTCGAGAATGAAATTATTTTGGATGTTGTTATTCGACGAGAAACGACGGTTTCTCCTGCATTCGTACGCGAACGTTTCTAAATCCTTTGCGCTTCGAATCCGAGTTATTTTTGACGAGTTCTGTTCATAAAATTGACTCTTGATGCACAACTCTGCGCAATTCAACTCTTTTGAAGCCTCGGCGTAGGTTCGGACGGCGCGTTGAATGTTTGAGACTGAGGATAAAAACTCGTTTTTTTCGACGTATTCTTCAGCCATGACCGTGAGCGCGGATTGTAAGATGACTTTCTTCGGTATTCCCATGACGCCTGGAATTTTAACTTTCGAATTATTCAAGGCGCTCGAAAGAAACACTCTGTCGGCGGCTCTCGTGGCAAAAGCGGCAGACGTTCCGGTAAACGTAATTCCCGCGGATTGAAAGAGCTTTCGTAAAGTGCAATCGTTTTTGTGGTTGTTGTTTTTCTCCGACATGTTTGGAGCTATGAACACGATTGACGACTTTGCCACCCCTTGCGCAAACGCAGCGACGGTGATGACTGAAGGAGTTGTTCTTTCCAGATCTTCTTTTTCTCTCCTTTTCGGGAACTCGAGCAGTAAATCTTTACGGAACCTCTCCGGCCACGTGTTTTTGTTGTTCTTTTTCGCAAATATAAGAGTTTCCGCTTCTCGCCATCCAGAGTCTGCGTACACGCACTGGTAAAAATCATGCATATGGTTTCTGTTGTTGAATATCCAGACAAAACTAGAACGGTCGATTGTTTCGTTCTCTTCATTGTTTTCACCGTACACTAAAGCCACGGGTATTACTTTGATATTATTATTGTTATTTTTCAATCTGAAAGACTCGTACGCTTGCAACGCGTTCCACTTGGACGTTTGCGACGACAGGTTGAAGAAAATATAATAGTTTATAGTATTTTCTTTTGAATCATTTTCGGCGTTTTGCGACAAACATAACCGCACGTATCCCTCTCTAATCTTTCGTCGCGCGTCTAAAGCGCCGCTCCTTTTCTTGAAAGCGCCCAAAGAAGACGCGAATAAATGATAGGCTAAAAAATCGTGCGGTCCCGTCTTGACTAAATTTCTGTTTTGCAAAACGTTGACCGTTATTAGTTTTAACAACTTTGTTATCGATGGATTTGTTTTTGATGGAGATGTAGTATCAGATGATGGTGGCAGAAGGGATACAAGTTTTCCTTTTTTACCGACCAATGTATTATCATCACCATCATCATCGTGAAATACTTTGACGTACTTCACATCATCGTCATCATCATCATCACTATCACCGAAACCGCCGCCGGTTCGTCGACGGCGACGGCGAAAGTCTAACACTACTGTCTTGAATTCTGATTTGATTCTTATTTTATCATCGATTGATTTCAAAACGTATACTTCGTTAATGAGTGTGCCGGTATATAAATTCTCTTCAGAAGCCATCCTATAAATAGAAGAGACGAGAAAGCGTTTTGCAACCTCATCGTCATCATCGTCGTCGAAAGCCAGCGCCAGGTTGAACTTTTTAACATTTGTTTCTTCTTCTGAATCAATTGAACCCCCCTTTTCTTCGTCATCATCGTAAGCATCGTAATCATCATCATCCTCGTAAGAATTATCAATATCCTCGTAATCGCTATCGTAACTACTACGTGTGCTCATACGACGACGACTTAAACTTCTTAAACTTCTTCTTTGTTCTTTTGCGAATGATGATGATGACGATGATGATGTTTTTTTTCTAACCGCTCCGCCGGCGAAAGAAGTTGACGGCTTCTGAATTGAATTCCAACAACAACAAGGCTTTGACATCATCATAGTTTCTTGTGTATATATTATTAACATGTAGCAGACGACGACGAAGACGACGACGAAGATGATGATGATACCATCGTCGTTTTTATTCTTCTTCTTTTATTCGCGTTGTTTGTTTGCTATTGTTGTTGTTGTTTTATTATAACGATACGATTTTCACCCAATTTGGTATTTGGTTAAGTACAAAACCAAAACACAAAGACCGCGTGTGAATGTTCGGCAAGAGGAAAGTGGGTTCGCGGCGTGCCGCAGAACCCCTTGAAAAAATTATCGAATCTTGCGCATTGCGCAAGAACCGCTTCGCCGAGTCGAAATGCAAGGACTCGGCATCGGCGGTCCCTCGCTGATTTCTTGTTATCAGTGGAGGATTCGCAGGTAAGTGAAGAAAAAAAAGCTTTCTTCACGGACTAGTTTCTAGAAAGAGTTTCATTCAAAAACATATTGATACATCTCTATCTAATTTCACAACATCAAGTTTTCACTTGTTGTTTTGCTTTTTTATTAGTCTAAAAAAGCGAATGTTCTTTCGGCAGGCCCGAGGCAGTGCTTGCAAAGCTGTAGTCGCCTTTTACTACTACAGCAGCGTCCGCTGTCTCACTTCAAAGGCTTCAATCAATTTCTTTCAAATTTCCAACCCGCCAAAAAACGCGCGGTTCTCTCTCTTCTCATTATGTTTTACACAGACCGCGTGTTATTTTCAATCGGAGGAGGATAAAAGTGCTTTGTAGAAGCACTTACAAAAATTCTCGAACGTCTTGCGACGATCGAAGTTCGGATGATTTTGTTTTCAATCAGCAATTACTCAAGATCCCTAATGGTCATGTCTATGAGTAGTACCCCGAGCGCAAAGATGTTGAAAAAATTCTGCCCGGCGGAGGTATGTGTGTTTAAGTTTTTTCAAGTGTGTAGTTATGTTCGTATCAAAAAATACAACAGTTTTAATGTCTTTTTACATGCGACATTTGGAATGTTCATATACCGCACAGTAATGGAAAGAATTTTACTTTTCCAAGCAATTAAGCTTTGATCAAGTGTAGTATCTGTTCTATTAAAGTTAAACCTTTAATTACGATGTTTACCATCGTATTAGTTTAACCAAATTTTTCTGGAGGGCTGAGGAACCGGGCTTGCTCGGCCTCAGCGAGCGTGGCTTGTCGATTGCATTTACCCGCAAGACGCGCACCTCTTTTTTCTTCTTCTTTTTTTGTTTTACAGCGGCCGTGTTTGAATGTTGTTTTGCATAAATTTTTAGCAAAGAAAACGTACTGCCGTTTTCCAAACTCTTCTTTTTACAGAACATCAAATCAAGAACGTCACAAGTTCATCAAAACAAAGTTTGATGGTATCGTCTCTGATAAAGATGGATAACGAAATCACCGACCAAGACTTAATATTCGAAGAGAACGTGCTCCAAAACCCGTACGTTGAAGACGTTTGGGATAAGTACATTCAGTTCTTAGTATCAACAACAAATTCATCATCAACAAAGCTTCTGACAATTCACGAGCGAGCCGTCAAAGCGAATCCAAAATCGAGAAACTTGTGGTTGAGATATTTACGATGGAGAATGAACGCTTTGAAAACAGCTTCCACTTTAACCTCTCCTTTAGATGAAGAATTAGAACAGCAATACAATAAATTGAACTTGGTGTTTGAGAGATGCATAGCAAACATGGAAAGTCCCGGAGACTTTGAAATTTGGGAGCTGTACATAAAATCGCTGTGGCAAGATCAGTGTTCGGTGACGAAAACGAGACGCGCGTGCGATCGAGCGTTGCAATCGTTAGATATCACGGAACATTCAAAATTTTGGTCCTCTCTTTATTTACCGTTTATTAGAAGTTCAGACAAGATCCCAATCGAAACGGCGTGTAGAGTCTATCGGCGGTATGTACAGTTCGAACCTCAACACGTGGAGGAGTACATTTCGTTTCTCAAGAATCGGGGACGCGTCGCGGAAAGTAGTCAAAGACTGGTTGAAATCTTAAACGACGAGACCTTTGTCTCATTGTTGAATAAATCCAAACATCAAATGTGGCTCGAACTTTGCGATTTGATCACCAAGAATGTTAATAATACTTCTGTCAACAACACCGAAGATGGAAAAAAAATTAACGTCTCGGCCATTCTCAGAACGGCGATTAAAAAGTTTACGGACGAAGTCGGTAAGCTCTGGGCATCGTTAGCGGATTATTACATCAGGAGAGGTTTGTTCGAAAAGGCGAGAGACATTTACGAAGAAGGATTAGAGTCCGTAATGACGGTGAGAGATTTTTCGCTCATTTTCGACGCCTACGCCGCCTTTGAAGAAAACGTGTTGAGTTCAAAAATGATGCAAGAAGAAGAAGAAGAAGAAGAAGAAAACGATGAGATTGAGCTGCGATTAGCACGTTTAGAACACTTGATGGAACGTCGACCGATTCTTTTGTCGAGCGTGATGTTGCGACAAAACCCGCACAACGTGCACGAATGGTTAAAACGCATTTCGCTCTTGTCTTCTTCCTCGTCGAAAGAAATCGTGTCCACGTATTCTTTAGCCATTCAAACCGTTGACGCGAAAGCATCGATCGGATCGATTTCGCAAGTGTGGATAGACTTTGCAAAATTTTACGAAGTGCACGGCGACTTGGACAACGCGAGAGTTATTTTCGAAAAGGCGACGAAATCGCCAAACTTCAAGAGCGTAGACGAACTCGCGACGATTTGGTGCGAATACGCCGAGTTTGAATTACGCAATAAAAATTTCAAGCAAGCGTTGACGCTCATGAAAAGAGTGCTTTTCGTGAATCACAACAAAGAAAAAAGAATAAATAACGCGTCAAATACCACAAAAGGAGAGTACGACGCTCTTCTCGTGCAAGAAAAAGTGCACAAATCGATCAAGCTGTGGATGTTTTATTGCGACTTGGAAGAATCGATTTCGCCGGAAAACGCGAGAATTGTGTACGAAAGGATACTCGATCTTCGCATAGCTACTCCGCAAATCATTCTAAACTACGCGGCTATGCTTCAAGAATCGAAATTCTTTGAGGATTCGTTTCACGTGTATGAGCGCGGGGTGAACCTGTTCAAATTTCCGCATTCTATTGATATTTGGCGCGCGTATTTGACGCAGTTTGTTGATCGATTTCAAGATAAAAAAGTCGAGCGCGCGAGAGATTTATTCGAGCAGTGCTGCGAGCAAGCGCCGCCAAAGGATTGCAAAGAGTTCTTTTTAGAATACGCAAAGTTGGAGGAGCAGTTCGGTCTCTCCAAACGCGCGATGGACATTTACGACCAAGCTTTGACAAAGATGAAATCTGCGAGTGATAAGATTGAGGTGTTGGATATTTACGTCAAGCGCGCGATGGACTTCTTCGGCGTCGGTAAAGTTCGATCAATCTACGAGAAAATCATCGAAGACGACGATGACGACGACGACGACAACGGTACGACAAAGAAAAAGAAGAAGAAGAATCGTTTGGATGATAACTCGACCAAAATCATCTGCGTTAAGTACGCTGAACTGGAGGTTTCTCTCGGTGAAATCGACCGAGCGAGAGCTTTATACACTCACGCGAGTCAGTTCTCAAATCCTGCGCAAGATGGTACCTTTTGGGGTCAATGGAACGACTTCGAAGTCAAGAATGGCAACGAAGATACGTTTCGCGATATGTTGCGTGTGAAGAGATCCGTCGCGGCTTCGTTTTCGCAAATGCACTTCAACATGTCTGTCGTGGAAGTACCAGCCGATGCTTTGGAACCACAAGCCGAAGGAGGAGGAGGAAAAGAAGGCGAAGAAGAAGAAGACTTGATGAAACTGCTCGAGAGAGAAGAGTTGGAGAATAGAAACGCGGCTCCGATTGCTGGATTCGTGAAATCGCATGTGGTTGGCGGTGATCGGGACGACGTTCCAAAGAATCCAGAAGAGATTGATTTAGGTTTTGATGATGAAGAAGAGGAAGGTGATGATGATGAACCAAAAACGTCCGTTCCGTCTGGAGTGTACGGCAGTCTTCTTTCTTCTGGTGGAAAGAAGAGAGAGCGAGAGGACGACGAAGAAGAAGAATAACTTAGCGAGCGTGGCTTGTCGATTGCGTTACGCGCAAGTATCGAGTTTTAGCTTTTAACATGTGTAATACTAGTAGCACGTAAATGTCGTACAGGTACACTCGCATTAACCAAAAAACGGTTTCCCAGAGATTAATTCAATCAAGCAAAGTAACGTAAACGCAGTCATCGCGATTCTACCGTGCGCCATTTCAACCTTGGGCGTAAAATTGCACTTTTCGACGACGAGCATCCCGGGCGTATCTCTAATCCCTTCTAAGCTTTGCGGGTTTGCGTTGTATCCGTTTTGAGGATTAAACTCGAACGGTTTTGTAGACGCATATATGATAGAACCCCCGAGTAGAGCCAATTGAACTAAACTATGCGGGACTTGTTCGAGCAACGACACGTGCTCGGTGACTTCCACCGTGGCGCCAACGCTGAGTCCAACCATACAGACTCGTCCGTTGACAACTTCCGGCAACCAAACCGGGAACCCTCCTTCTTGAGCGAATTTAGAGAAGGCCTCTTTCGCATCGTTACCAGCATCTAATCCTTGCGCTTTCAAAAACTCGTTGTTGTTGTTCGAAGAAGAAGAAGATGAAGATGATGATGACGACGACGACGACGATTCGGCTCTCGTCGTAGTACTAATCTTACTCAAAACGCTCCCTCTCTTCTTCGGTACGGAGGAGATTTTTTGTAGACTTTTCGACGACGACGACGACGACGACGACGACGCGAAAGAGGAGGAAGTCGAACAGAACGACGATGCGGTCGCTGTTGTTGTTGTTGTTGACATCGCGTTACAGGTTTTACAGGTATGAAGAAGAGTTTTGTTGTGTGTGTGAAGACTCGAATTTATTTATCAGCTCTCTCCTCTGGTGAGTGAAATCACCAAAAAAAAATACGCGAAAACAAGCAGACTGGCAAAAAACAAGAAAGACAAAAAAAATTCCTTCATTTTCATACAAAAATACTATCACTCACATGTGGGGACGACCACCGTCTTCGTCTTCCTCTTCTTCTCCTTCCTCTTCTTCGACCAACACGAACGCGCGAAAAGAACGAGGAGGAGGAAAAGGAGGAGAACATCGAATACCACCACCACCGTATCATCGGCGTCCGGCATCGCGCGCGACGACGATAAAGCCAAAGACTTTTGAGAAAAGAAAAAGTCAGCTGAATACTCTTCCTCCTAAAACGCCTCCGGGTCGGTCAAAAACGAGTCTTTCCTTGCACGAAAACCAAACGCGCGGGTCGAGAGAACGCGCGATGCGCGCGCTCATGTCGACGAACAACAACAACAATACTACGAGTAATAATAAAACGACGACGACGACGAAGACACGACATCAGCTTCAACCTCCGCAACGCGCGCAATCGACGATAGGAGTGCCTCCTCGACAGAAAAAAAACGACAGTCTCGGCCCACCAAAACAACACCTTGTGTCCCGTTTCTGCGGCGGAGCGAGACTACCACCACCACCACCGTCTCAAACCAAGCGAGAAGTAACAACAACGAAGCAAAGGAGTACAAACGGCAGAGAAACGGCACCACCGATAGCCCCTAGGCTCAAGCCGAGAGAACCGCCGGTGTTGGCGAAGTATCCGCCAACCGCGACGGCGGCGCAAGGACGAAAACGCGGCGACCAAAGCGTACTCGTTCGAGGAGGACCGGCGAGGACGAAGACACCTTCTTCTTCTCTTCTGGTGACTTCAACTTCAACCGCCGCCGGCGGGAGAAAGATGACGAGGACGACAACAATGACAACGTCGACTGTTTTTGGGCGTCAAAATGGTACAGAAAAACAACGACAGGAAACGATAGGGACGAGCGAGCTCGAGTTGGAAAAACAGTTGAAGAAAAAAATCGAAGAAACGAACGCGTCGCCGGGACGGAAACGAACGCTGTGCAAAGAGGCATTCGACGACGTCGTTCAAAAATCTAACCTCTTTCGAGGGCGTCTTGAACTCATACGCGACGTTATATTTAACGATAATACTAATGCCGAGGATGAAAAGGATGTAAAGTGCCTGGTATGCGCGGAGAATACCCCGACGAAAATACGAACGCTCGAAGACTCTCTACGAATAGAAAAGTTAGAGAGATCAAACGCAAAAAGAGAGAACGCGAACGCGATGAAAACAATCGCAGAGCTACGAGCTGACGTTACGCAGCTCGGTAAGATAATTTCTCGTGTGTTTCGAAATGAAATCAAACCGAACGAGTTGAAAGAAATAGCGGCGAGGTTTCGCGAAGCCGCTGCTTCGTCTGCTTCCTCGGCGTCCGAAGATAAAAACGAAAGCGAAGAAGAAGATGATGATGAAGAAGACAATCAATGGACACCATTACCAAAAACCTCCCAATTTTACGGTCTCCCGGTCGAAGAAATCAGTTGGGGACGAACGTTAACGCCCAGAGTCATGTCGCCGGGATATCCAGTCCCGAAGCTCGATTTCTCGTTCGTCACGAATAGCGTCGACGCCGAAGACGAGGATAGCTTTTGCCGAGAGAGCGCGAGCAGTAGCGTGGTAAGCGACGATAGTTTTTACGACGATCAAGAAGAAGAAGATGATGATGATGATGATACTGTTGTTAACAATAATAATAACGCTGAAAAAGGAAAAGAGGATGATGATGATGATGATGATGATGATGATGAAGACGCCGAAGTCGATCGATGGTTGAACAGTTGACAGACCAAGAAGTTGTCCGTGAGTTAAAAATTTGTCTCGTAGTCTTCTGTGTTAAATAAAACCAAATCTGATATCTCCTGTTCTCCTCCTCCTCAAGATATCTTTATTTCTCGTGTATAAATATTCTTCTTCAAATCGAAAACGCATTTTCCAAAGTAAACTCTCTCTCTCTCTCTCTCTCCACTCGACGACGACGATTACGGCGCGCGTTGAAAACAGAAGGAAACTTGGGTGTTTTATTATTAGTGCTTTTAAAATAGTATAATTATAATTGGTAAAGAATGGCTGCAATGATGACATCGTCCTCTTCGTCATCCGTGATGACGATGGGAGGAAGTATCTCGTCCCGACGAGGATTTACCTCCTCCTCTTCCTCCTCTTCCTCCTCGAGAACAACAACAACAACAACAACATTACAAAGACGACGACGACACCAACAACAAATTATTCACGCCGCTGCGTCCAGCGAATCCATAGAGAAAGCCAAAGAATCTGGGTTAGTTTTAGCCGAATTCGAGAAAGAAGAAGTGATTAAAGTGAGAGAACAGTTGAGAGCGAATCACTCGGAGGAAATCTCTGGCGTCGAGAACGATATCGTGGACTGGTTCGTTCGAGACCGAAAGTTGGACGGCGAAGCGGCGCTGAAAAAAATAGTGAAATACCAAACCTGGAGAGAGGAGAACTTCTCCAAGGAAAGTTTAAACGCACCGTCGGTGATTGAGGAAGGGAAAACGGGGAAAGCGGTGTTGATGAAAGAGAGAGACGTGTTGGGGAGACCGGTGGTGTTGGTGACGTTGATAAAGCACGAAGTCGCGACGAGAGTGTTGGAAGATACGCAGAAATTGTGCGTAAAACTGTTGGACGAAGGGTTGGAGGAGCTGAAAAACGAAGGTTTCGAGCAAGAAACGGTGATGTGCGTGTACGATTTGAGAGGATTTTCCATGAAGAACGCCGACATCGACTTTACAAAGTTTTTCATCTCGTGCATATTCGATTACTATCCGAAACGTATTTCGCAAGTGTTGTTGGTGGAAGCGCCGTTCGTGTTTAAACCGGTTTGGGGGATCATTAAGCCTTTGATGGGTAAATATTCCTCTCTCGTGAAGTTCGTGAAAGCGAAGGAGGCGAACGAGTTCTTCGAATCCGAACCGTTTTAACGACGCGCGATGATAAATATACGATTTTTATACGACGTGATTACAACTGAGCACTTAATTTATATTTTTTTATTCCTCTTCTCTCTTATTAAAGTTTCTTTAACTGGGCCGCGACTCCTGCTGCGTTTGCAGCTTCCTTCAAAGCGCTCGCGGTAGAGACGTACGCTTTCTTCGCCCCGTTCGCATCGCCCGATGCGCACGCTTTCTTCAACGCTCCCACCGTCGAGGTCAACGCATCCGTTCCAAACTCAGACTTGGCCAACTCTTTCTCCCAATTCCCAGACTCCAACTCCGCTCCAGCGCCATAAATCGAGTCTTGATCGATTAAACTACCCGCCTTTGAAATTTTATAAACCGCGAGTTGCAACGCCGCGACGTCGCCGGTCGATCGACCGAGTTTCTCGCCCGCGTATTTCGCCTGCTTGCTTCTCTCGTCCTGTAATTTCGCGTTTCTGTTCGCTTTCGCCTTGGCCAAGAACGCTTCGTCTTCCTCGTCGTTCCCTTGTAAAATAGCCATGGCCGGTAAGGCAGAAAACAACGCCGGCGCGAGCGCGGCGAATTTCATCACCTCTCTTCTCGTCTGTTGTTTCTTTTCATTGAAATTGTTTTGTACTTTATCCGATCGATGACGACGCTCTGACGACGAAGCTGCGCATTTCACGTTGCTTCTTCTTCTCTTGATGTTGGAAGAGGAGGCAGACGAGGAGGAGACGACAGTTGTTCCCAACGTATTATTCGTACCGAGTGCAGCAAACATTATTATTATTCTTCTTCTCTCTTCTTCTTGTTTATTATTCTTTACACCAAATGCACGTCGCGTCTGTCTTCGTGTTTGGGAGAAGTTGAAAGATATGACGAGGCGATGATGATGAGAGTGATGAGACACTTATTAAACGAGTTTTTTGTTCTTCTGATCTTCTGAATCCTCTAAAGCCTAAAATTTTCCTTCTTTTTTTTGTGTTCGCGCGCTTTTTTTTCGTCTTTTTCGTCAGTCAGTAACGCTTCGTTTTTAGTAACCGCTTTAGTAATAAAATCATATAATAATAATGGACATCATGGGCAACCCCGGGGAAGGTGGCGGAGGAGGAGGAGGGAGCATGGGTGGAGGCATGGGAGGCGACCAAGACGCGTTCGCGGAACAGTTCAAACAGTTTTGCATGAAACCGGAAAACAAAGAGAAAGTTCAGGAACATCAGAGGAAAGAAGTCAGGAGAGCGGAAAGAGTCGGACATCGCATCGAGGCGTGTGGATTTCGAGAAAAAGTGCTGGAATCTGATTACGAGGCGCAACAAAACATAGCGCCTTTTATGGAACACAAGTTCTTGAGGAGAATTATCCAGACGTTTTGTAACGACGAACAAGGTGATTTCGGGAAGTGGGCGAAAAATCCTCGCGTGATTGAAATGCTTCAACATGCGAAAGATCTCGTCGATAACGGCTACGTCGACGAAGAGGAGTTGCAATATCGCATGATCGAGTACTTGAAAAACCCAAACGCGGAAGGGCACGCGCAGTTCGATAAGAAAGTCAATCGGAAAGTCAACGTTGAATCGAAAGATTTAGTCGGCGCTTTGAACGAACAGTGCACGTTACGACACGAAGGTAACTTGCAGTACGCGAAGAAAAATTTTGAAGAGGCGAAGGAGAAGTACGAACAAGCTTTGTCGATTATGAATCTCATCAAAGCCGCGGACAGGCAAATGGGCCAATTTGAAATCGAGCAAAACAAGTCGCTTTGTTTAATGAACATCGCGTCGGCGTGCATCGGGATGAAGGATTACGGAGAAGCGATCGAGCGTTTAAATAAAGCCGAAGAGGTTTGGCCGGAACCGCCGGGAAATTTCAAGCTGTACACGAGAAGAGCTCGAGCGCACGTGTACAGAGCGAATTTTACCGAGGCAAAGAAAGATTTACAAACCGCAAAATCGATCGATCCGAACCACGAGGAAATCGAGGAAGTCGAGTGGATGATTGACGCGTTCAAAAGTAAATACGCCAAGGAAGAGAAGGAACGCGCGAGAACTATGTTCAAGTTCCCGAAGGTTTTAATGTCCGATCAAAAGACAAAGAAAAGACCCTCGAACAGATGGCCGCACTCGTACGGATGGTAATCACAGAAGAAGAAGAAGACAAAGAAGAAGAAAGAGTTGGACGAAGGTAGTAGTAGTGGTGGTGGTGGTTAGATGAGAACGAGTATCGAAATTTTGTATGTTTTGAAATATGTATTAAAACACTTCCCGCCAAAAGTTTGTTCACAAAAATGGCGTTTAGAGCAGTCGCGCATCAAAGCACCTTCCTGTTGCGCAGATGTATCATCGGCAGAAGCAGTAGAAACACTACTAATAATTATAACAACAGAAAAGCGATGATGATATCCACTTCTTCTTCTTTGTCTTCTTCTTCTTTTTTATCGTCGTCGTTCCTCCTCAAAGGGCGGACGAGCGGAAGTTTGTTCTGCAACAGAATGATTCGAATGCCGCAACGCACAAAACACATTCGTTTGGGAAACAAAAATCACAAAATCTCGACATCGACAACAGCCGCGTTAGGAGGGGGATCCTCCTCGTCCGCGGGGAAGACGAAACAACGATATTTGTGCCAAGATTGCGGCGAAGATTACTCGCAGTGGTACGGCCAGTGCCCCGGGTGTAAAGCGTGGGACTCCATGAAAGTCTTTCGAGAACCGATTTCAAACGCGAACGGGGGGTCGAATAAAGGAAAATCTGGAGGCGGAGCTGGCGCGGCGGCGGCGCAACGCGCGCAATCGAACAACACCGACAGGGAACTGAAATCGTCCTCGTCTTTGATTTTCAAAAGAAATAGTAACAGGAAAAGCACGGTTAATGGTGGGTGGGTTTCGGACTCGAACGCGCCGCGCGCGTTGAAGGAAGTATTGAAACCGGAATCGAAAAACTCGAAGAATATGCGTCGAGTACCTTTGCCGGGGACGTTGGGTTCGGAAATTGAACGCGTTTTAGGTGGCGGCGTCGTGCCAGGTGGTTTAGTATTAGTCGGCGGTGACCCAGGCGTCGGGAAGAGTACAATTTTATTGCAGTTGGCGGGACTTCTCGGAAAAGAAGCGACCGAGACGGCGAAAAAAGTAAAGAAAGCGACGAAGACGAGCGAGGAATCCGAAGCGGGAGAGGAATCCATGGAGGAAGTGGAAGCTCTGTTCTCTGGAGGTGGCGTTTTGTACGCGAGCGGCGAAGAATCCGTTGAACAAGTCGCGTCGAGAGCTGAACGCATGGAGATTAATCAGGACGGCGTGTATTTATATTCCGCGACGCGTTTAGAAAATATCTTAGATGCCGTGAACCGATTAGAACCATCGGCGTTAGTCGTCGATTCAATTCAGACTGTATTTTTAGAAGATGCTACCGGGTCTCCTGGATCGGTGAGCCAAGTTAGGGAGTGCGCGACGGCGTTGCTACACGCCGCGAAAACGTCTGGCATGCCCGTGTTCATAGTTGGTCACGTGACCAAATCCGGAGATATCGCCGGTCCTAGAGTTCTCGAACACATCGTAGATGTAGTTCTGTACTTAGAAGGTGACGCCGACAGAGCCGTGCGTATTTTGCGCGGGCATAAGAATAGGTACGGTAGCACAGACGAAGTTGGCGTCTTCCAAATGGCCGATCAAGGTTTGGTCCCGGTGCCGTCGCCATCCGCTCTCTTCTTGGGTGAACGTATTATTTCTGACGACGTTAGCGCGGCCCCGACTGTTACTTTACAAGGATCTCGACCATTCATGCTGGAAGTTCAAGCGTTATGTAACGATAGATCGTCGACTTACGACGATGAAGAGGGCAATAACTCGGGTGGTGGCATGGTTGCGCCGGCCGTGCGTACGGCAGTCGGCTTGAAGTTTGAGCGCATGCAGCTACTTCTCGCTGTGCTAGCAAAATTTGTTTTAGGAAGGAGAGTTCAACGCAACGATATTTTCGTGAACGTCGTGGGCGGTTTGAAACTAGACGATCCCTCGACCGATGTTGCGGTAGCCATGGCGATCGCTTCTTCCTTTCTAGAAAGGCCGTTGCCGTCTGATATGTGTTTTTTTGGCGAAGTTGGTTTGGGAGGAGAATTGCGGCCCGTTATGCAAGCAGAAAGACGCATCGCAGAAGCCGCGACGATGGGTTTCAAACGAGTGCTCATGCCCTTTACTGGAGCTAACGAAGAAGCTGGAAGAAAACAAGGCATGGAGATCATCAAGTGTAACACTCTCGCAGAGGCAGTAAAAGTTGCGTTAGGCGCAGATCCCGTCGGTAGAAAGAAACAGATTCCATGGAAGAAAAGATGATAATTGAAAGGAATCGGTTGTACAATGTAGAATAGATTTAAAATGTTGATTTGTGTGTTATATTTTTGCACGCGAAATTACTTTCGCGTGCGGGAAGATTTTCTAGTCGCTTTCACGGGAGTCGCCGCGCTCTTCTTCTTTGCCGTGGCCGCTTTTGGCTTTTTCGCTACTTTTGTTGTTACTGCTGTTTTTGTTGTTTTCGTTGCTGTCGCCTTCTTCGCCGCTACCGCCGCTTTTGGCTTTTTCGTTGTCGTCGTTTTCTTGACCGGGACCGTTTTCTCCACTGCTTTCGCTTTGGGTTTGCGACCACGCTTCTTCGGCTCTGGGGCATCTTCTTCTTTTGTTCTGGGGTCGATAACTTTCTTTGGCGACGGTTGCGCTGTCGCCAGAGCTACTGCCTTTGCGACCGCTACGTTCGAGTCGTCGTTTCCCCAGACCCGCGATTTGCGTCTTTGTGTCGTGGCCGTAGAAGGAGGAGGCGTTTTCTTTAAAGCAGAAGTTGGAATAGGAAGTTCCATGGATGCGCGACGCTTGAGTGAAGGAACATCTTTCTCTTTCTCAACTTCGGAGAGAGGAGCACTGTTGGTATCTTCTAATCTTTTCATCGCTCGACTCAGCGGCGACTTGTTCTCTTCAAACGGTTTCTTTGCCACTTTTGCCGCGGTGGACTTTTTTACTACACTTTTTTCCTTCGAAGCCGACTTCGGAGCGGCGGCTTCCGGCGGTGAAAACTCTTCGTGCGAGCCTCCAATCAACGGTTTCAAACAAGAGTGAGCGTATTGCCCGACACCAAGCACACCAGCACTCGTGGCTTTCTTTACGCTTTGCAAAAAGCCCGCTCCCATGGTAGCGGAGGCGTTGTTTTCCACCTTGGCTTTCTTGGCGTCCACGGCATCGACATGGCTCCTATTTTTCGGTGTCTTCTTCATCGACGTCGTTGGACTAATCGCCGGCGTTGTTGATTCTTTCTTGGCGGTTGGCGGTGTTGCTTTCCTCGAAGGCGATAAAAGCGATGAGAAAAATGTTGGCGAAACCGGTCCGGAACTCTTTCGTAGTTTTGCTTTTTCCTTTTCGAGCTCTTTCTCCTTCTCAGTCAACGCGCGCTTTTCGAGCTCGACGGCTTCACACGCTTCTCTATGTTGCGCCGCTAATTTTTCTGCCGTTTTCTTCTCCTTCTCTTCCAACTTTTTCTTCGCGTCTTCCTCCTTTTCGCGAAGTTTACGTTCCTTCTGTTCAGCAGCTTTCTCTTTGGCAGCTATTTTTTCAGCGGCTTCCTTCTCTCTCGCCTGCAACTTTCTTTGGACTTCCTTTTCTTTTTCTGCAATTTCTCGCTCTTTCTCCGCGGCAGCTTGTGAACTCGCTTTGTCTTGAGCGGCCAACTTACGCATGTGCTCTTTCTCTTTCGCCGCAATCTCTCGCGAGAGCTCTTTCTCCCTCGCGTTAAGCTCAGACTCCTTCTCCGCTGCTTCCTGCAAACGTTGATCTGCTTCATATTCCAAGCGTTGTTCTAACTCCGCCTGTTTCTTTGCAAACTCTTTTTCTTTTCGCGCCAGCTCTTTCGCATCGATCTTCTCTTTCGCTAAATATTTTGACTCGAGCTCTTTCTCTTTCGCTAAATACTTTGACTCGAGCTCTTTTTCTCGAACGGCTAAACTCTTCGTCATTTCCTCTCTTTCTTTCTCTAAAGTTTTCGCCGTGTTCGAAGTCTCTTTCTCTTTCTTTCCGATTTTCTCGTGCAGCGATTTCTCCAACTCGGCGTTCTTCTTCAAAAGCTCCTTTTCCAAGTTTTTCTCCTTCGTCACGAGCTCTTTCTCTCTCGCCGTGAGCTTTTCGCTCTCGCTCTCCAGTGTCTTTGCTTTTTGCGCGTATTCTTTCTCATTTTTGGCAATGTCTTCCTTGACCAATTTCTCCAACTCTGCTTTCTTCTTCTCGAGCTCTTTCGCCATCGTCTTTTCCTTGGCTTCGAGCTCCTTTTCTCGCGCCGATATCTTCTTCGTCGCCTCCCCAACATCTTTTTCTCGTTCTTTCGCGGTTTGCGAGCTTTGTTTTTCTTTCTTTGCGAATTCCTCTTTCAGCGCCTTCTCTTTCGCGATAAAATCTCGTTCTTTCGCGGCGAAATCGCTGAGTGCTTTCTTGTGCTTTTCCTCCACTTCGTCCACGCGCGCTTGGAGTTTCTCCGCTAACTTCTCTTTTTTCCCCACCTCTGCCTCGCGAAGATTCAACTCTTTCTCGAACTCTGTCCCAGCTTGCTTCAACTTGTGAAGTTTATCCGCCTCGAGCTTTTGGATTTGCACATCCTGTTTATGAATTTCGTCTTGTTTCGCGAGGATGTCTTTTTGTACGCCGTTCAACAGGTTCGTTTGCTCCTTGCGCAAAAACGCCTCTTGCTTCAACTCTTTGCTCTTATCTTCCAGCTGCGTTTCCAATTTCACGATTTGTTCTTCTTTGTACCCGAGTTCTTTCGCAAAGTCGTTCATCTTACGTTTTGCAGTTTCCAAAGCCGGTCGTTGCTCGTCGTTCAATTTTTTCAGCTTTTTCTTCTCCGCCTCGAGCGCCTCCGCTTCCGCCGTTTTCTCCTCCAAAGCTTCTTCCAAATCCGAGAGTTCGTTCTCCAACTTCTTCATCTCTTTCTTTGCTTTGGTATTTGCGCTCTCCAACGCTTCCACTTGATGCGAAATCTCTTCGAGATTCTTCTCCAACTGCGCGTTTCTTCGCGACATTTTCGTGACTTCGTAGTCGTTTGACTCCAACGAACGCATCTCGTCTTCCAGCTCTTTCCTCCGCGTTCTCTCGTGCTCGTGACTCTTCTTCATTCTCTCCAGTTCCTCTCTCGTTTTCAGCCACTCTTTTCTCTTCTCTTTGAACTCCTCGTCCGCTTTCGCGCACTCTCGATCGAGCGTCTCTTCCATTTCTTCCCAGTCTTTCTTCTCTTCCAACAACTCCTCCACGTCCAAACGAAGTTCCTCGCATTCCATCTCCAACGCTAAACACCGTCTGTTTAATTGCTCGGCTTCGCCTCTCGAGAGATGGTTCAAGTCCATGGAAGGCGTGTTTCGAAACGCTTGCATCATTTGCAAAGCCGTGTTGTTTTTATTGTTGTTGTTGTTGTTGTTGTTTGGCGTCGTGCTCGTCATTTTGTTGGGAGAAGAGAGAGAGAGAGAGAATGGGGGGACAGAAAGACGTTTGAAATTCAGACGCTCCTCCAATTCGCTCTCGCTTTCTTTTCTCTGTTGTTGTTTACTTTTCACCAACGAAAGAAACGTGTCGTTGTTGTTGAGAGTCTTTTTGTTGAAGTACTTTTCCGTTCTCTGTTTGTGTGTGCGCGTGACTTCACTTCGTCCCCAGGCGTGTGTGATACTCTAAAGAGAGAGATTAATTTCAAGCAGAAGAAGAATATGATATGGAGAGAGTTGAGGTCCACTTGAGAGAAAGAAGAGCAAAAAAAGGAGAGTTTTTTAGAAGGGTGACACTTTAGAAGAAGACAAATCTAACGAACTAACTAAAAACTATACGACTAAATAGACTAAGTACGACTTTCACTTCTCTACTTTTTTGAGGGTACCAAAAATTCGGTCCGGCCATTGGAACGGGAACGCGTAGTTGACGTTGAAATGTTTATGATGCAAGTCATGAAACCTCGCTTCGTAGGAGAAGAGAAACCAAGGAAAGCGAAAATCCACCCCCGAATGGTCGAGAACGCCGAATACACCTACTATCGCCATGTACAACAAGAACGACTCTTTCGGTAAGTTTTTCACCACAAACGCCGGCGAATATAAAATACAATAATACCCGATAGCCTCCAAAGGGTGAATGAACAAGTCGCAGTATACCACCGGGCTTTTGTATTCGTGATGGTATTTGTGCATCCGCGTATAAAAATATTTGTAGTGCATCAATCGGTGCCAAGGATATTCCAACGTCGACTGTAACAGCAGCGCATAGAACAAGCCGATACCTATTTCACACGCGCTCGTATCGGTACTCATAATCGTGGATTCTTTCAAGCTCGATTTTCCCCGCACGGTGAGCTCTGTAACCACCAAAGCGAAGAGACTTGAAACGACTAAATTCAGAGTTGCAAACGTCTTGTGTTTCGAGTGCCTCTGCGTTGTTGATGCTGTTGTCGTTGCTCCTGCGCTCGAGAAGAAGAAATCCAGCAAAGGAATAGAAAGTACAAAGAAGCTGTTGTTTTTATGACTTTGTTTAATCCCAGGCCATTTGTTCCGTCCGTTAGGTTGTATCTTCCACGAGCGTTCCTGTTGGCTTTGCTTTCTGTAGAACCACACTTCAATTAAACCGCTCAGAATGAAATACCCAAAGAACTGCGCGAAGAACGCGCAGTAACTCAAAGCGTTCAGAGTGTGGTGTTCTTCTCCTTTCAACATTTTCTTCTTCCGGGTTTCATCGAACGAGATAGAGTTTTATGCGTGCGGCAGTCAGTAAAGGTTGTGATTAAATTGTTTGAAGAGTGCGAACAGAAGAAAAAAACATCACAAAAAACTCAACTGACTTTTGAAGAAGAGATGTTGTTTGAGGTGAAGGTTTCCGAGCCAGTGGCAAAGTCGGTGAACAACAAAATCGTACAGTTCTATCCCGTGAAGACTGAAATCGTCTCTTTGGATGAGAACAACGAAGATGGTGATGATGAAGTACAATATCGCGCGATGGAAAAAGAGTATAAAAGTCAAAGAGCATCTTCACCGTTCGCGTGTTTTCGAAGATTCTCTCAGTTTCGAGAGTTGCACGCCTTCTCTTCGACGAAAGGTGCACGATTACCTCCGTTTCCTCCGAAAGTATTAATCGTCTCTCCGCAACACTTAGAAGAGAGAAGAGCAGCTTTCGAACAGATTTTGAACACAATCATGAACGACAGGACGTTGAATGCTTTGCCAGAAGTCTCGTCCTTCATTGGTGCCTTGCAGATATTGGAAAACGCGGGAGATACGAACTGGACGATACCGAAGGGTGATAAGAACGGGAAGAATGGTAGCACTGGTAATAAAAGCAACGGTAAAGCGAGCGGGAACTACGATACCACGCCTCAGGGAAGAAAGAGCAACGGCTTTGATGGCTACGATTCGTGGGAGGAAGAAACGCCGATAGTAACGAGTAGCTCGCGTTCGCAACAAAAATCGTTGGAAGAGTTTCACCTTTCGAGCGCGGCGCTTCACAAGACCATAGCCGCGTCGCCGAGTCCACTAAAGTTTACTCCAACAAGTGAAGATAAAAATGGGAGTAGTCCAATGGGAATGACATCAATGTTGACATCACCAACAACGACAACAACGACAACAACAACATCGAGCGAGAATCCGGTTACTTTGGAATCACAACAACAACAACAACAACAACAACAACAACAACAACAACAACAGCGCACTTTTGATGGCCTCGAGGCACGCGAAGCGATCAAACTTGGCGATGTTGCATCTTTAGAAACTATTATGGGTAGCGGACAAGTCGATCCGAATTATCGTGACGGGCACGGATTCACCCTTTTAATGTTGGCGGCAATGTTCAATAAGAAAGAGTGCTGCTTAGCATTACTCGCCTCGGGCGCTAGAAAAGAGTTAGTCAATAGGGATAACGAAACTGCAATAGATTTAGCTCCAGTTTCGCTCGGGAACATCATTAGGCAATATAAATAGCAAAACGAAATAGAATCTCTAGTTTACTACGTACAACGCGCAAATCTAATAATACATAAAGTCTTCCTTCTTCTCCTTCTCCTTCTTCTTTAAGCGAGTCCTAATAACTTTAAAGTCGCCGCTGAATTTTTTTCCATGCCGGAACCGCTGGCGATAGCATTCACATATTCTGTTTCGAAAGCTTCTTTAACGATATTAACGAGTTCGTCGCCGTCGGAAAGGACGAGCGCGAGTCTGTGATTGTTCACCGGATGCATCTTCGTCTTTATTCTTTTCTTTCTTTTTGTAGCCGCATCCTCTGCTTGTTTTTCTGAAGCATAAACTACAATCGAAGCTTGATCGACGTCGTGTGTCCAACTTCCGGTGTGAATAGTGATATCTGCTTCGCTCTTCAGCGCTCCTTGAAGTAAGAGCGTCTTATATTGTCGCATCCAATTTGCACTCCTCGATGGTCGAATACTTGCGGCGAATAAATCTACTTGCGGGCAAAACGCTAAAACTCTCGTCGCGTGCTCGGCGAACGCTAAAGATGCAGTCGCGCCCATCGAGTCGCCGAGATATAAAACTTTCGAATATTTCGAGCATATATCTTCTAATCGTTTGCTCCGTTTACTCACTTCGTCTTCAACGTTTCCAGTCATTTTGTTCCCCGCGTACCAACTTCTTTCCACGTCGCAGACGTACAAGACGTCGTAGCTCTTTCCTTCGCTTTCCCCAACTCTTTTCCGCAATTTCTTCAACAAACCGCCCCAGTTAGGCACTCCTGGCGCGCTACCAAATGATACGATCAAGACAGGGGCTCTTTTGGAATCATCTAAAGCTGATCTATTACCATCCCATTTCACGAGTTTAAAATACCCCGCGTTATCGCTTCGATTCGGAACTTCCGCGACGGTAATTGCGCTCATATTTTCGAAACCACCGCCTATTTTTCGAGCTTGCTCTGTATCTATTCCTAAAGTCTTCAGCATTCTCGCATCTTTCATGTTTTGAATAAACGCTTCGAGTTCACTTTTATCTAAATTTTCGTTGTTTTCAATCCACAACTGTCGCAAAGATTGGGATTTTTGAAGTTCTTTTGGTAGGGAACGCAAATCGTTCGAGTACAACCACACGGACGTGAGAACTGGTAAATTCCTCAACTCTTCCGGCACTTGTTGAATTCTGTTCTCCGCAAGGTTCAAGCTTCGTAATCGCTTCAAATTACCCAACGACTCAGGAATGCTTTTCAACCTGTTTCCTTGTAAACTGAAAGTCTCCAACGCTTTCAAAAACTGAAAATCGTTCCCGTTGGCGGATAGATCTTCGATGCAATTGCCGTGCAAATCGATATCGGAAAGATTAGACATCTTTCCTAGGTTTGGTAATTCAAGCAGTTGATTTCCAGGTACGCTCAGTTCTTCCAAAGCGACGAGTTGGGAAAGATTTTCCGGTAACTTTCGTATCCGGTTCCCGGCGACGGAGAGGTTTCGCAAAGATTGGCAACTGCATATGGACTCCGGTAAGCTCTTCAATAAGTTTCCATGCGCCCATAATCCTTGCAATCTCTTCAATTTTCCTACGGATTCCGGTAGCTTCGTCAATCTATTCCCGGCTAATCCTAATCGTTCGAGCAGTTGCAAATCCCCTATTTCATCCGGTATGTGGTATATCCTGTTGTTTGATATTTGCAAGTCCGTCAAAGGCGCGTCGTCGTTCGTAACGTCGAATATTTCCATCGGAAATTCCGTCAAGTCCAATCCCGTCAAGTCTAACCGCCCAGTCGAACGAGATTTCTTGATTCGTCTGGAAACCAGTTCGTCCAACTGTTCGTTTTCCTCTGTGTCCGCATCGTCTAAAATGCTCACTCGTTGCACAAAGGAATTGGACTTTTCTCGTCGTCCTCCTTTTCGTCGTTCGTTGGCGACGCGAGGATGATGCCGTTTGTTCTCCGTCATCGTACGCGTCGTCGTCTTCATCGACGACATCGTTGTTGTTCGCATTCTCTGGCTACTATTACTACTGCCTCTCATCATCATCGCGTATATATAGAGAGAGTGGTTTGTGATGGATATAAAACCTGAAATTCTCTCTTTCGAGCACCACGCAGTTTTCCCACAAAAAGAAAGGAAAGAGGCATCAAAGGAAAAATTCGAAAACTCTTCAAAAACAGACACAGAAAGCTTCGAAAATAAATTAATGTCATCTTCGGGGGCTGCTCTTCGAAAAGACTCTGGTCGAACGGCGACGACGACGACGACGACGACGACGACCGCAGGAGGACAAGGAGGACAAAAGACAAAGACATCATCTTCGGGGGCTCCCTCGTCGCAGGAGGTGTCCACGCCTTTGGAGTTGAACAAGTTTCTCTCCTCTTCTTCTTCTTCGTATTATTTGCCCGAGTCGATTCAAGCCGTGGAGAGATGTTTGAAAGAAAACCGAGAGAATTTGAGAGAGTTTTTCTCGACGTGTTATCAGACGCTTCTGTGGCAGATATTCAACTTTGACGAGAGCGGGAGTGGATGGTTACAAAGCGTGTACAACATGCGATTGCAAGCGTTGAATTATTCCGCGACGAGCAGTGCGTCCGGGACAACACCGGGAGGAACTGCGGGAACGAATAACGCATCTCATACGTCTTCTTCCTCGACTTTGTTGAAGAAAAAGAGAGAAAACGAAGCAACGGTGCATCTTTTGTTGAAGTTTTTGAGTCCCGACGGACCTTTGATGAAGGCGATATTCTCGGCAGATTCGAATAATTTGGTCCAATTCGCGTTTCCGTTGGAGCGCTTGCCGTCCAAGACGCAGAGAATGTTGCAAACGCAACAAGGGGCGATGGAATTAAATCGCAACCCGTTGTATAGGGGGAAAATAAAACAGGATCAAAACGGACGGTTTCAAGTGCATTTGGGACTGTATCATTACTTTCTCTTTTGGAACGCGTATTTTGTCCAAAGAGTTGGAAACATAACGAGTAGGTCGGGAGGTTCGTCGTCCTTACACCGCTCGTCGTCGCTTTCACACCAACAACAATACATGCAGCAACACCAACACTCGCACAGACCGACACTCGCGCAAACGCACGACGTACTTACTCCTGCATCCTCTTTGAGAGGATGGCCAAACTCAACGTTATCATCGATAAAGAATTCTGCGCTGCATCACACGATAAGGTCTGGTGGTGGAAACGGTGCAAACGGGAGCGGCGGCAGTGGTGGTGGTCCAGCTGGTTTGAACGGTAGTGGAGGAGCATCGATGAAAAAGAACCACCATCCGTATCAAGACTTGCTCATTTCGCACCTCGAATATTTCTTCAAGCCTCGACAAACTGACGATGCAAACGAGAAACTAGGAAGTAATGTTGTCACGGAAGGTGAAATGATTGTAAACGTTCTCATTGAGTTTTGGTTGAGTGAAAGCGACATCTCTAGCGGGTCGAGGTATTTGTACAATCCTCCGGACGACAACTTAGTCAACGCCGTCACGCTTTTGGTTTCTTATTTGGGAGAAAAAGAATACAGTTCTCCTGCATTTTTGCGCACACGAGAGGGTTTGAAGCGTCCGTTGTATAGATTTTTACGCGAAGCTTTCATGTTGTGGCCGATTGAATCGACGAAATCGCTCGAACCGATCACGAATTTATGGGCCACTTACATCATGCCTTGGTGCAAAGAAAACGTTCCTTTCTCGCACAAGCCGCAGGATTCAAAGTACATGTCTCATCTTCTAGGGAACGTTCCGTTTTACCATTACTTGATGAAACACTTTCTAGAACTGTGTTGCAAGCTCGTACCGAGCGATCCCGAAGGCACGGCGCTCATTTTAACGCGAGTATTTGAAAATCTCGTGCAGTCTCCAGACTTGGTTCTCGTTCTCAAAGCTCTCGAGGAAGGCTTTAATAAATACATCGAGGATCCTTTGAAAGCGACTGCCAATCGCATCAACAATCAAGAAACGTTGACTCCGTACGATCACATGTTTCCAATCATTCAAAATCAGCTCGAATATTGGGATCCCCCGGCGTTAAAGCCGGAAAACGAGCTCGGCGGTTCTAGAACCCCCGCGGGAGCGCAACAACACACTCCTCTTAGAAATAGAAGTAGCCGATTAGGGGGTAACGCTGGATTATTCAATTCCCCGCTATCGAGGAAGAAGCTTGGCATGATGGGCACACCAGGAGGCAGAACGCCCATGAGAGGCCAACAAAATCAACACGACGAGTACCAACTGCAAAAATTGATCATGTTTGATTTAGGTCCCGAAGGTTTACCTCAAGTAACGATTGCTCTTTTGGTACGTCTCAGTCGCGACGTCCAGGAATCCTCCTCGGGTAGCATTCTCAGGAAGCTCGTGCCACAATTTCGCAAATCAGCATTTGACTTGCTTCCCTTGGAAAAGTTGGACGACGTCTCGCTCCTCAAAAACTCCGCCTCGCAAGTTTCGGCATCGGCGAAGAACGTCGCGAAAAATGGCGGTGCTTCGTCGTTCGAATGGAATAAAAAATCGAATATCAAAAGCGCACGCGATTTATACGTTGGCGATTGGATGCAACGACCTATTGGTGAGACAGAGTTTGGTCCTTTGGTGAGGATACTCGTGTATCTTTCTCAATTTCTGAACACCATTTTACACTTTGACGGTACGCGAAATGAAACCGTGGACCAGGAAGATATTTTCGCGCTCGTCACCAAAACGTGGAACGAGTGCCCGAACAAGAAAGACTATTGGTGCGTAATTAAAACGGTCTGTTCAATTGCAAAAATCGGAGTTCTCGGTGTTATCGATCTCGCTCTCGGTCTTTTACGCCGAAGAGGTTTTCGAGTCAACTTGAGATTCATGGCAGAGTACTCCATGATGGTTCTGTTGTTCATCGGGTATTACATTCTCAAGTTCTTGTTTCGAGTGTTATTCTTTTAAAACTGCCGTCGTACCACGGTACCAGTAATTCAATTGATAATATACATTCCTATTGCGCGCATACATTTCTAAATAATCTAATAATATTACTACAATTACGCTACAGTGTGCGGTATGTTTCTATCACGTGCTTTTCTTCACATCGTCCTTTTTCCAAAACTGCACTTTCTTCTTCAGTTTCTTCGCCCACTCCGGCAACTTTCGAGGTGGCGGAGGTGGAGGTGGGATCCAGCGATTTGCTACCTCGCGATGGAACACGTATATTAATTGTCGAAATCCAAGAGTAAAGAAGAAACTCAACACGACGGCAATCATAAGTAAAAGAATAGTTGCCGACCGCTCGGTGACAGTTCCAACGTCCCAGACGCGCTCGAACGCGGTTCCAGTGACCAAACCCTGCGCGGCACCTCCAAGCGATGCGGGATCAGCACCAACCGGAGGAAGCAAGACAGTTGCTAAGCTTGGCACGAGAAGGGCGAATAATCCAATAATTAATCCGACGACGCTCGATGCAATTGCAGATAAGTAAAAGAACGTCTTGAGAAGCAAAATTTTCCGACCGAGCATGAGTTCGGTGCTCCGTTTCAAATTCTCTCCGCCTTGTTTACCTTCAAATATTCGAACGGGAACGCAAAGAGCCAAGTCTAAACACCTCATTAACCCCAAATACGGAATAGGAATGGTAATCATACCGTTCCACGCGATCGAAAGCGTTCGGCGCAAGTCTATTATGAGAATCGATTTGTACAGCTCCAAACCTTGCTTCAAAACGCCGTACGCGTACTTTGGTTTAACTTTCGCGTATGTATTGTCGTCGCTGTTATCATCTTCTTTTTCTATCGTTCCATCTTCTTCCTTATCACCAACGTACGCGTTTTTAAACGTTGCAATACGAACGAGAAACTGACACAGAAACTTCCACGCCTGCGTGGCGACGACGAACGTCGCCGCGATAACTTCCACCTCGTGCACCTGTATCAAAGCTAAGAGGAACGTCCCTCCGAGATTCAACGCTTGCGCGAAAAAACCAGCGACGAAGACGAGCGTCACGGTCGGTAAAAAATCTCTCGAAGATATTCTCAAAACTTCCCCGATGATTGCTTTCGCCGTCAACTCTTTCATACTATTTATTTGTTCTCCTCCTGCTGTTTTTAGGGGAATTCGTGGTTCCGCTAACGGATACACCTTTATTACCTCTGAAGAAGATATCTCTCCTCCCGTTTTAGAAACTTCCGCACCATTTTCGTCACCACCCGCAGTTGTTGTTGCTGCTGCTGCTGCTCTTGCCGCCCGAGCGATGATGATCACGCTGTTGGGGACATTCTTCGTCCTCCCAATCATCAAAGAAAAAAGCTTCTTCTTCCCCTCTCTTCTTCTGGAAAAAAAAGATGATGATGATGACTTTTGATGATGATGATGAGAGCGACGATGAGGAGGAGGAGGACATTTTTCCATCATCGAAAAGGAGGAAAAAGAGGACGAGGAGGAAGAGATCATCCTGTTGTTGTTGTTAGTCATCGTCATCATCATCTTCGTCGTGGCAGTGGTGGTGGTAGAGTAGTGGTGGGGGGTGGTTACGATGAGACTCTTTTTAGAATAACTGCCAGCTGTGGTGTAAAAAAAGTTCAAAAATACGAAAAAAGGAGGAAAGAGTGACGCATCACAAACACAAATCTCGATTTTAAGACCCCTCGTTACTTTTTTCTTCTCATCGTCGCGATAAGTCCTTCTCCAGAGAGAGAGAGAGAGAGAGAGAGAGACACGCACACATCCGCG
>Ga0209335_10000010_pt1 | contig 144636 bp, 97 predicted proteins | sample COG_09_FD_184753 | JGI IMG/M metagenome (GOLD analysis project Ga0209335, IMG submission 184753) | Pelagic Microbial community sample from North Sea - COGITO 998_met_09 (SPAdes) (version 2) | ecosystem: Environmental > Aquatic > Marine > Neritic zone/Coastal water | place: Helgoland, sampling...
TTTCTTCTTTCTCTTCTCGTTGTTCTTCTTCTTCTTCTTCTTCTTTATCGTCGATGTCCATCGTGATTGTCATCGCGCCTTCTCGTAATACTAATAATAATACTATAATACAGTTGTTTACTGCGCGAGTTGTATGACGAGTGTTGATGGAAAAAAAAAATAGTAAAACAAAAACACATCACAAAAAAACCAACAACGCACGTTCAGTCCAGAAAAAGAACACACATCATCATCGAACGATTTGAAGAAGAAATCATGATCACGATCGAATCGCCTCCGCAGAAGTGCATGTGTAAAAACTGCAAGTGCGAAAAGTGCGAGTGTAAGGTTTTGAGACGGTAGGTAAAACGAAGACGAAGTCGTTTTTTTCCTCTTTTGTGTGTCTGGGTCGTATTTTTGAGAAGCTTTTCAGATACAAAATATTCTTCTTCTTTCTTCTTCCTCTCAAACAAGGCTCTTTGCTTCACTTTTTACAACAACAAACGCTGACGCACAAGACTCTCTCGATGACGCGTAGGATTTTGTTACCCATCGATTCAACCGGCGAGGACGTCGAGGTTATCAAGTGGGTACTTGATAACGTCCATAGAGCTGGTGATCAGCTCGTCCTTTTACACGTGTGCGTTGTTTTGTCTTTTCTTGTTTAGCACTCTCTCCCTCTCTTTCTTCTTGGACGTGACGATGATGAAAATTTTCACCCTCTTTCTTCACCACACCAAAAAACACACAGGATTCCCGCGCGCTTCCCGCAGTACGCCTGGGGGATGTACGACGATTCGTTCGTGGAAGTTCCCGATCCTGAAGAAGAAAAGAAGTGGCGCGAGGATTGCGCAAAGTACGTCGCGGAGACGCTTTTACCAATCCTGGATCAACGTGGTAACGTGACGTATAAGCTCGATATCATCGCGTACGAAATGAACAACACGTCCATCGGAGAAGTCGTGTGCGAAAAAGCGAAGATCATCGACGCAGATCTTGTCGTCATGGCGAGTCATCGCAAGGGACGACTTCAAGAGTTTTTTGTCGGCTCAGTGACAAACTATTGCCTTCATCACTCGAAAGTTCCTCTTCTTGTGTATAAAGGGCCGAAAGAGACCGATATAAATACAAAGTATTACACGGGCGATATCTCCAAGAAGGAGAAAGAAGCGTCGCCGTCGAGAAAAGAAACTAAGGAAGGCAAAACGACGTCTATTGATTTTGAAAAGGCGACTCTCCAAGAGGGTTAGTAAAAGTCGACGCCGAAAGAAGACGAACGAGAGAGACAAAGAGAGAGAGAGAGAGACGCTTTTAATAAAATGTTAAGATCTTTACTCTCACAACGAGAGGCGAGTTTTATTGAACTGTGTTACTTTCTTTTTTATACTTCGCGAAACGAACGGTCGTTCATTCCTTCCTCTCTCATGCCTTCCGTATCTCTCCACAGCAACAATGGTGTCGTAGCGTTATGAACCACGGCCTCGGACACTCGTCCGATGTGCTTGTTCGACCTTCCTCGCTGTTGCGATGCACTCATCACAATCATATCGCAGTCCTTTGCAGCCTCGCATATTTTCTTTGCAATCTCACCCTCCTCCGTCCCTTCCGTTTGTTCGACGAGCAACTTTATTCTCTTCACGCCGTGAAAGTTAACGATCGGAACTATCACGTCGTAGACGTAATCTTCTTCGGAAACGCTTTCTTTCTTGTTCATCGATACGTGAACGAGCCGGATCTCGTCGTTTTCTTTCACTTTCACTAAAGGCAAAAACCACTTGAACAGCAACGTGCCGTGGCTCCTTTCATCGTCCGCTTCCGAAATCGGTATCAAAAACTTCCTCTCTACCAGCGAGTCGAAACACTTGTCTTTACATTCGCAATCGACTAGTTTGCAATCCACGCATTTCAACCTCGTCGTCATTTTCGTCGTCGTCGTGGATGACTCCATCCTCCTTTTCTTTTTGTTGTGTGCTAATATTTTTGTATCTCGTTAAAAAATACGCGAGGAAAGAGCCGATCAAATCTAAAAAAAAACGACACAAAAGTTACGCTTTTGCTGCTGCTCGCGACGCACTTCTCCGAGAATGAAATCGGTGGAAGAGCAAGCGGTTGTAAATCGACAGCAACCGACGATCGTGTCCGTCTGTTTGAACTGTAAAAAAGGCGCGTGCTCGTGCTCCTTTCACGGGAAAGAGGAGAGAAGGTTCTTGTTCCCGTTCGAAGAGAACGAAAAGGACTCGCAGGAAGCTTTGCGGTACTTTTTGAAACACATCTATCGCGGCGAAGGGGACGAGATTATTTTCTTGCACGTCGTTCCGACGAGTTATCGAAGAGTATACCACGATACAATGGTTGTGCAATTGAAACCGGAGAACGAATTTGAGTGGCGAGAGAAGTGCGCAGACTTTGTCGAGAGAGCCCTTGTTCCTATTTTGAAAGAGAAGGATGCGAAGCACAACCGCTTGGAAATGGTGAGTTACGACCCGAGCGAACGATCTATTGGTGAAGTTATTGTTCGAAAAAGCGAAGAACACGACGTGTGTTGCGTTTTCATGTTGGCGCATCACAAGTCGAGAGTGCACGAATTTTTTCTCGGCTCGTGCGCAAATTACGTCTTACATCGCACTTCAAAGCCGGTGATGTTGTACAAGAAGGAAGAGTCTAAGAAAGAAACCGAAGACTTGGAGTGAATAACATCTCGCGTCTAATCTTTTACTACTATGGCTGGTAAAACTACACAATAACGCTACAGCTACATACATTCTACTAGTTGTCTAGTACATTTTCAAACTCGCATTTACTCGGAGAGAACAAAGCTCCCGCGTTGAAATTATTCACGTCGATAAACGCCTGCACTCAAATTGTATCAACTCAACTCGCTTCTCTTTCTCATAATAAGGAGAGATTTAGCGAGAAAAGCTTCACGGAATAAATTTTTGTGCATGCATTCAAACGCTTCTTTCTCTTAATTCGCGGTGGTTTTGTTCGCCGCTTTCGCCGCTTCTAAAACCTCTTCAATCGGCGCGCAATCGCCCCACTCCTTCTCGCGATGCGAATATACGATTTCACCCCCCTCTTTAAAAACCATCAACCCACCCATAATCAACCCCTCTCCCGTCAAATTATTCCTCGGCGTTCTCTCGCCAATACTCTTGAAGTTTTGCACGATTTTATACATCTTCACTGGATTGATTAAAGTTAGAAACAAGTTCGACCTTTTCAAAACGCCTCCGCCGACGGCGCGAAAAAACGCCTTCGTCTCGTCCAAATGCAACTTCTCCTCGCTCTTCCAGAAGTCCCTGCTAAACTCCATCACTTCGGCTTCGATGGATTCTTTCAGAACGCAGTGTAACTCGCAGTTCACGTCGTTTAATTTCTTCTCGATTTCTTTCAGACGACGGATTTCTGCGCGACAGAACACTCACCCGGGCCTTCGCAAGATGCACACCACCGCGGACGATTTTTGCCAAATCTCTTTCCCTTTTCTCCTTTTTATTCTTTTTGGAAGTTCCAACAGAGGGGCTTCGGATACCATCGTTCTCGTTCTCGCCGCCGCCGCCGCCAAAGAAGAAGAAGAAGAAGATCTGTTCATTATTTTCTCCTATGGAATGAAGCAAAGTGGATAAATTTCAGAGGAACGAGAAGACCACACAAAGTTTTCTCCTCTCTCTCTCTTATTTATTACATACACACTAGTATAAAATATCTATCGCGCGCAAAAAGCAGCTTTAATAAGAAGAGAAAGAGAGAGAGGTACATAAAAGAACACTATCATGCGTTCGGCGCGATCGCGGAACGTTCCCAACGAAAACAATTGGGACGCAGAATCGAATCGAAAACATCGCGATGATGATTTCGACGAGAAGGACGACGAAAACAAAAAGTATTTATTCGGAGACGGGAAGAAGCATCGATACGTGCGGTACATGCTCAACGTTCCGATGAAATTAGGGAGGATGAAACTGATTTTATTGACGTTGGTTGGGTTTCTGGTTTTGTTTTCCGTCGTCTTTAGCGGAAGGAGTGAGAGTCGTATCTCGACGACTTTGGGGGCGAGCGGAAACCACCGTCGGAGTAATCATCATCGCGCGAACAACAACAATAAAGGAGAAGAAGATGATGATGAAGAAGAAGAAGAAGGGAACGAGACGGAGGACAACGAGAGCTTAGATTTATCCGGAGGAGATGAGGAGGAGGAGACCAACGCCGACGACAACGAAAAGGAACAACAAACGCAAGATGACTTGGACTCCTCGGAGCAAAGGCTAGAAGAGTTGTCCGTGGCTTTACGAAAGAGATACGCTAAAGACATCAATCGAAAAGGGAGTGATTTACGAGACAATAACAGCAACAATAACATTAAAGAGCAGCGAGTGAAGAACGAGAAAGAGTTGGAGCGCGCGGCGCAAAGTGGGAACGATCGAGATATTGCGTCGGCAATGTTGATGAAGTTGGTGTTGGATCGAGCGGAGAGCGATAGAGAAGTGGAGGTGGACGATGGCGACGACGACAGCGGGAAAGTAATTAAATGGGATGCCGTGAGAGCGGCGTTGAATGCCAGGTTTGAAGCGCAGAGGCAACAAGCATTAGCGAGAAGGGAGAGAGAGCGAGAGAGAAAGAAGAGAGAGGAAGCGCGAAGAGCGAAAGAGGCGGCGGCGAACGCGGCGGCGCATAAGCTGAACAAACCGAAACCGCAAAAGCCGCACACGCAGGCACAGATTATTGCGGCGGAGCAAAAAGCCAAGGAGGCGTTCGAGGCGGAGCAAAGAGAGACGGAAAGGATTAATAGACAGTTGGAGTTGGAGGAAGCGAGAGCGGAGGAAGTTCGATTGGAGATGCAAAAATTGGAAGCGGCGAGACGAGAGGCGACGGCGAGAGTAGAGTTGGCGAGACTAGACGCCGAACAGCACCACAAAGAGTCGGAAAAAATCCAAAAGAGAGCGCAGATGCGATCGGAGGCGAGAGAAAAGGCGGCGGCGGCAAAAGATGCTGCGAAGAGACGTGAAGAAGAGCGGATACAAAAAGAAATCGACGAGCTCAGGCAACAGCAAGCGTTGGCGGAAGAGAAATTGAGAGCGGCGACGTTGCAAGATCCTCTCGTGGCCAAAGCGGCGGCGGAGAAGCGGGAGGTGGAGATGAAAATGGCCGCACGATTAGAAACGTTGAAGAAGCAGCAGCAAGCAGAGATAGATAAGCGCGAAGCCGCGGAGAGAGAGAAGACGATAGCGGAGGCGGTGAAATTCGCCCGGGAGAAAGAAATCGAAGACGAGAGGAAAGCGAGAGAGGCGGAAGAGGCAGAAGAGGCGACGAAAGCGGCGAAAGCTACCGCCGATAAGGACCGACAGAAACGCGCGTTGAACAGAGCGGCGAACGCGCAAGGTGCGGCATCGCACGCGCACGCCGCGAACGAACACGCCGCGGCGCATAACGCCAAATCGCACAGTTCGAGAAACTTGTTAGTCCCTCCGCCGTCGAAACTTAGCGGACGATGGGTCACTGACGCCAACGGTATGTCTAGATATTACACTAACGACGCCAACGAAGCGCATCGAATGAACAAGCAACACGGTCCGAGACACGACGAATCGTTCGAAGCCGGGTTCGGTGCGCAACACAAAACCATAAAAGAGAAGAAAAGAGACACGACGAAACAAATGTTGAAGGAAGAGTTGGAAGCGATGGCGGCGAACGTCGACGACGAAGAAGAAGAAGAAGGAGAAGAAGAAGAATGATAAATTACTACTAGTATCTAATAATCCATAGAATACAACAAAAGCTATGCGTCCTTCTACTCGTCCGGCGGCGGCGGCTGTTCTCCTCTCTCTCTAATCTGATACTTTCTCTTCAACTCCAAAAGCTCCATCTCTTTCGCGTTCAACTGCTCGTTGATTCTCTCGACCACGCCGTCCAACTTTTCTTTATTCCCTTTCACGGCTGGTAAAACCTCCTTCACTTTCCTTTCCACCAAGACGCCTCCGACTAATCGAAAGCACTTCCTCTCCGGGTCTAAATCCTTGATCGCATCCACGACTAACTCGTGTTCTTTCGCTTGATTGGAAAGCTCGTTGATTTTCGATCGAGCTTCCTCGCACACGCTCGTGAGGTTGTTGTAGTGTTGCAGAACGTCTTGTTCGTTGGTAAATTCAGGGACGAGCGGGGGTGGTTGTTCCAGCGGTGCTTTGATCGTGCCCATTATTCTTCTCTTTCGTTTGTTGTTGTGTGTGTGTGTGTGTGTGTGTGCGTTATGCGCCTCTGATGAAAGTCTGGAATGACTTTTCGTCAAAGTTTTCTTTTGTTGACTAATCAACTTTCTTTCCATTTTTCATGTGAGTGTTGACTCTGCAAGAAGAGACTTTTTAGGGAAGGTCACGCTGAAACAAGCTGCTTTACGAAGAACACCACACTTTCGCTTTCGACGGAAGAGGAAAAGAAGAAGAAGAAATAATAATAATAATAATGGAGAAGGAACGTCGTCATATTCACGACGACGACGAGGAAGAAATCTGCGACCAGAGGAAATCGAGAACAGCTAGGCAGGCGTTAGAAGAGGTTCGTGTTATTATTCTTCATGTAAACATCATTCGCTCACCAAATGCATTCCCCTACTTATGTATAAGTTTTTCTTCCCGCTGTTTACGAACGAGCAAGAGGAGGTCTCGGAACGATGTCCGTTCAAGAAAAGCAGAGATTTGTATCGAGAAATCGAGAGCAGAAAAACGCGCAGGTATAACAAAAGGAAGAAAGAGGAAGAGTGGAAAGACGTGGACGGAAAGGTAGGTGTTTCTTCTTCTTCTTTTTTCTCGTAAATATCTTCGCTCCTCCTGTCGTCTAACAACAATATCATTAGGTATTTAAATCTGAAGCGGATATCGACGCGTACCTGAGTGGACGCTTTTTGAAAAGCACGAAAGGAGATGTCTGTCTCGCAGATTATTGCGACGTTTTACAGTGCGACGAGTATTACGAGTCTTTAGAAACGTCTTCGTCGTCCTCGACATCCTCTGGAGAGAAGGACTACGCCGCGAAAACGAGAGCCGGAGCCCACTGTTACGCGTTGACGAAAACGTGCTTTCCTGAACGTTCAGAGTCTGCGGCGCAAGAGAAGAACGCGAGGCGGTTTGAGAGCATATTTTGCGACACTTTCGTTGGCTTGCACCAAGATGGACGGAATGCATTCGCGCATATACGCAAACAGGAGTATAAGTATCCAGGACACGTTCGCCACGCGAATACGAACATCGACGCTTCCGCATCATCTTCCTCATCATCATCATCATCATCATCTTCATCATCTTTCCTCATTATATCCACCCTTTTCACATTCCTTGGATTTATATTCTATCTCCTCTTCGTTCTCGCGCCTTCCATCAACCGCCGCGCGAGCGGCTCAGATTTGAAAGCGAGAAAAGGAAGACGGACCGCGTCGAAGAAAAAGTCGACGAAAGATGTCGCGTTTGATTTTTTTAATCGCGCGTTGATCTTGTCCGGTTTTAAACCGAAGAAGAAGCGGTATTAGTACTTCTAGCGTTTAATGTGTGTATATTTTGCGTAGTTGCTGCGATTTGCGGTGTGTATATTAGATTATTTCGTCCCCTCTTTCGCGTTTGGTTATTATTAACAATTCGAAATTGCTCTTTTCACCTCACAACAACATCTCACACTTCACACACAAAGAAAGAAATGGTTCCGAGGAACAACAACACTCGTCCGTTTTAACCACGATGAGCGCGCCATCCTCTCCCGATGGTGGAAACGGCGAGGACGACGCGGCGGCGGTGGGTATGAACTACTCAATCGCGGAAGCGTTGATTCGACGATACACGTCCGCGTGTTTGGAATTGTCTTCATCATCGAATTCTTCAAGTTTTGCGTCGTCTTCAACATCTTTGGAGGGATTGTCGCCGTCGTTTTTGAACGCGTCGTCGTCGGTAGGAGCACACGGGGGGGGTAACGACAGTAACGATGTCGGTGGTGGTACGAGTGCTGCTGCGAGTGCGAGTACCTCTGCATCCTCGGCGCGAATGGAGGATATTCAGCGCAAGTATGGGACTTTGTTGGATGCTTTAGCCGCGATAGCGCCAACGCACGCGAGAGTTTTAGTCGAAAACTTAGTCAATTGGGAAAAGGAAATTTCGCAACGCGCGAACGCGGGCGAACCCGTGAATACTATTAATGGAAGGGGAGAACAACAAAAAGAGAACGCTTTGTGCGCGCTATGGCTGGCAGTTGAAGCAATAGTGAATGCAGTTGTCGTAAATAAGGAAGGAACGACGTTATTGGATAAATCGACGACGAATAAAATGTTCGTAGAGTTTCTTGCGCCGCTCGCGCTCGGCCACTTGTGTGAACGCGCGAGACACCATTTAGCGCCAAAGAGAAAATTTTGGTTGAAAGAAGACTTTGTGAGAGCAAGCATAGAAAAGACTGTGGAGGAGCATCGAGTAGACGCGAGATTGAGTGATAGAGAAAGAGATGGTATTTCCTTGGACGAAACGGTCAAGAAAGAATCGAGAGCGAAAGATCTTCTAACGCCAGATGAAAGGGTAAGAGGAGGCTCGAACATGAGAGATATTTTGATGCGTACTCCTTCGAAGGATAAAGATCGTTCACTGCAATACTCCCCCCAGAAGCTAACAACACCATCCGGATCGTTTATGCTCCAACAACAGCGATCGATGAAGAAACTCGATATAGAGATTGACCAGGAGGCTGCGCTGAGGATATTTCGGGAGGAAGATGATGTTGGACTCGCAATATCGCGGGTAATCGCTTCTTTGTTCTCAATCTCATTCGATGAAGCGCTTGATTATTTCGTAGGCGCGCTCAAAAGTCGGCTGACAGAAAATCAAAGAACAGAAGCAAACTGGATCATGTTTGCCGTTTCTGGGGCAAAGCTTAGCTTGGTAGCTGGTGCGGAAACGCACAATTTTGGGGTGAATATAGAACACGACGAGGAGAAAATCCAAAACGCAGTAAAATTTTTGAAAGCGTTTAATCCAACAGAATGGATACCTCCATCTAGAGCGAAGCCGAGCAATTTTCGTCACGGGTTATGCGTGTTGCTCTCAAAGTGTATTGATATTCGAGCACTCGATAGGAGCGGCGAAGAGTCAAATTTCGAAATCCCGCTGGAGTGGACGAAGACGTGTATTCAAGCCAGAGTTTTCATCACAGAGTGGGCAAAGACGAACGAAAAGCATTTAGAAGATGCGACACCTTTGCTCGCTACGCTTTTCGCGTGGGAACTTGCGGGAACTTTACGGGAAGATAATGCCATCATGGTTGCAGATAACTCCGGGAAACATCCGGATCTGATAGAATTTTGTGACAACGTAAGTAGACGCGCGAAGAAATTCAAAGGGAAATCTGCCGAAGCTGTGGATGTTGCTCGCCGATTTTTCAGAGTTGCCAAGAGGCGGCTAAATGGAAGTAATTCGAACGATAAAGTAATTACAGACAAAATATTTAGCGTCTTGGAAGCTGGTATGGATGCGCTTGCGTCGGTGCAGCCTAAGGATTTTGTAACGTACACCGCGTTTGCATCCGACCATGAGCAACCATCCCATGTTCGTTTCATGAGTGCTATCGCACTTTCAGCCGCATATCGCGTCGATAAAACGCGCGCCATTAAAATTGCGTTGAGGATGCTCTCTAAAACAGACCCTTCGGACGCTGTCGCAGTCGCTGTAAATGTTGCCGCTAGCATGCAGCTTAAAATGAAATCATCATTCGATACTATTGAACTCATGGAGCATTTGCAACGAGTAGTAGCTCGCGCGATGGAAATCAATCAATCCATGTATTCGGATTCTGGATATACGGTCTCACGAAACCTTGGTAATGAACAGTTGAATCAGATTCGTGGCAGCTATCCCACTTTAGCGGCTGTTTTGCGGTGCATCCCGAACGTCGAGGTGCCGAATGTAGATCCCATCAACTTCGTTCCGCACTTTATCACGCATACAAACTCTGAGATTCGCGTAGCTGCTGCTGGTGCACTGAGTAGACTTATGTTGTTCAGTGGAGTAGATGGTACTTTACCCTCTACAGATGCGTGTAATCGTTTAGTCCAGGCAGCGAGCTCGAGTTTGTTGAATTTGAGAGATACATCTGATCACTCGTTGAGAGAGTCCGCGGCGAAAGCTCTGACCTTCGCTCTCAATCGACGTCGTGCAGCACTTAATGATAATATGAATGAAAATGACCCCACCCTTGGGCATTTAGATCATGGTGGAATAATAGAATCAACGCGACCGGAAGCTGCGGGTTTAGTTTTACTCTGCGATCCCGTCCCATCGGTTCGTCTGGCTGCTTTAGCGTTACTTCGGGAAGTTTCACACTTTCAGTTCATGGACAACAGGTATAAAAAGGGGCAAAATAGTGCGAGTAAAAGAAATTCGCCTCGGCAATTCACCACTTCATCTCCCCGCAAGCGCAGAAGCATTGACACAGTTAATCAAAGCGATTTGCCACGATCTGTAGCGAGCGTCATCGACGAGTGTCGCTTTCGTATGTATGAAGAAGCTGATAGCTTTACACATACATCACGCGGTGCTAAGTCGCACCGCTCTATTACTGCTGAGGAGATACTTGGAAACGAAGCGCTTCAAAGCAACGCGTTGTGTTCAGCGATTGGCGTATTAGCGAGATCTGTGGCCACACCATGCAAAGCTGCTTCAGTCACGGCCAGAGCACAGGCTTTGCAGCGAGTCCAAGCCATTATGGTGTTAGAAGGAAAAGGTTCTATGATGCAAGCTCCTACAGAACCAGGCTCGCACATCTTTGAGTTATGGCGAAACTACGCATGTTTTGTATGCTCGGCAACAGACAAGGAGGACCTCGAAATACGTAACTCTAAGAAAAAAGAAAATCCCGATGAGAATGGATCTGGCCCTAAAATCGTGACTATAGGATCTCGCGGTTCGCTCCAGACGCTCTTTCAATTGACAGTTCCATCCATTCTCACGGGTAAAGGTGGCCAATTGGAGGCAATTCTGAACGTTTTGGAAAGATTGCCGCCTTTCGTGGTTCCGAAGCTATTGGATGCGTGCGCGGATGTATTTAAATCGATTCCGAAACTTCAGATACTAAATACAAACACCACTCATTCTTCTATTACGAGTATATTTGATTCAAGCGCGGTGGATGCTACGAGTGTCACGATCTCGGGTGGTAACATGATGAGTCCTCAGTCCAATATGAATTCCGTCACTTCTGTCCTATATGCTTGGATGACATTGGCAAAACTTTACAAGTTACTCGTAATACGATATTCACCGTTTATCGAATCAACGGCGGATGATAATGATACGAAACAAACTATGTGCGAGAATATTGCGAAGTTTGTGGAAGAGGCAACTTTCATCGCAACTATTGCAGCGAAAATGGTACCAGGCGCGAAGGATATGAAGGATAATGACATGAAGCCACTTGCAGAAGAGTTGAAAAGTTCTGTCGCACTCATCATACGCGCAACTATCGAAGATATACCAACGTACTGTGCTACTGTGCTACAAAAGCAGTCACGAATGAAGCTTTGGACACTTGTCTCGGGATGGGTAGAAGAAGCTCTCGCTGAAAGCTATCAACTTGCGGAAACGAGGAATTTTCAAAGTGCATTGGCTTCGATTCTAGGTGCACCTGCTTTCGATGAATCTATGTTGAGAGAAGATGGTCCAGTTTTCGATTGGATTGATTCTTTACTTGAGGCGGGTGATGGTGAATTAGAACGTGTTGCGCGAAATGCAATAGTAGGATTCTGCTCGAATAATCCTCAAGTGTTACGGATAGTTATCGAGAAGTGCTACTCTGCCAAAACAAGTGTTTCGACGATTTATTTTTCCGCACTCGCGATCATTGCTTCGGATGCGTTCAATGATACCGTCAAAGGTGGAGCACCAGTTGTTAGATTTATGGTGCCAGCACACCTTGTGACGTTGTCGTACTTTAATCTGATCAGCCTCGATGCTCAAAATAGGGAGAATGCGAGAAAGCTCATCAAAGCCATCTTCATTGTATCTGAGAATACCGAGGACGATAAAGACAAAAGTAGTAGCGTCTTCGAGGATGGTAATGGTAGTATGCATGCAAGTAGACTTCTGGCTTTGTTCCAAGATTCGTCATCACAGCCTGAGCTTCCGGAAGTGCACTACAATCTCTTGCAAAATGCTTCAGAAATAATGGTACAGACTAAAGACGCTTCAAAGTTGGCACCTGAATTACTCATACAAACATTTTCAAGATGCTGCTTTCTCATGAGTGATGATGGTAGTAGTAGGAGTAATGATTTGCAACTGAACAATACAATCCGCCAAGTTTTAATTGCACTAAAACCATGGGTTCGGTCTTTAAAACTCGAAGATCTTACGAAAGCTGGGAAACGCCAAGTCTGCAACCGCCTTCTTCTTGAATTCTACGATATCACGAGGATTTTGAGCAGAAAGTTCGGAGCAGAAATCGAGTCTCTCTGGGGTTGTTTAGCGATGAGAGAGAGCTCTCACCTTCTAACACCGCGTAATCTCGAAATCGCTCTGGACTTTTTGCTTTTCAACGGCGTGAAGACGGAAAATGTAAAGATCTCCAACATGATGATTTCTGGAGATGTAACAAAGAAGAAGAACGAGGAAAATGAAACGATCGAATCTTTTGAAGGCAACCTTTTCCTGACTCCGAAACGAGCGTGTTTGTATTTAGCACGAGTTGCGCCACAAGAATGTATTGATAGACTTGTTCGGGCTGTTTCTTTTCGCGCTTTGGAGCCAGAAGGCGAAATTTACTCGAACACAGACGCTTTTTACCACTCCCAAATCGAAGAGCCAGATTTGGCAACTATTCTTCTTGCTGAAATAGCTGCCGAACACGACGAATATTTTCGTTCTCAGTTAATTGTGCTCGTTCACGCAGTTGTAGCTACGATAGCAACCTCGAGAAATGCTTTAGTATGTGCACATTGTCAGCAGCTTTTGGCTAATTTACTGCACAAGCTGGCTGGGCAACCTCTGGTAAGACGCATCGAAAATTATGAGAATGATGATCAGAGTCTCTCGAAAATTCCTGCCAAAGATCAACGCGCTCTAGTCACAGTTCAAAAGTTACAAAAGCTCGTCGGAAGTCGAGGGCTTGAGGCCGGGAGTTCTTGGAATGACTCAAATTTGGATCTCTTCTGTCATCGCTTTCCAGACTGTATGGTATTTGAGGCTTCGCCGAGGGAAAGATGGTCGAGTGAGGCTTTGCGTTGGGTATCGAAGGCAAAATCGTTTACTTTAGCGTTAGCATCAATGGATATTCTCGGGGCTTTGCGTCACCCGCTCGATAACGAAGAGTTCAGAACGTTTCTGGGAATCATGTGTACTTCGGCGGCTATGTCGGAAGGGAAATTTTTGTCTGGATCGACGGTCCCGCCGAAAAAGTCAAATGTTCATTCCCCATCATCTTCTCCCCGAGGATCTGAGGACGGAACGGTCACCCATCGTATGCAACTCGGTATGAAATTTACCTTGTCTATACTCGTTGCTTTGAGGAAGTCGCCGTTTGTGTATGTTCGCATCGCACCTCAGACATTCTGGTTTGGCGTCGCGTGTTTGCGCTCGACTAACGAACAAATCTACGAAGCTGCCGTGCGACTGGTGACTGTTTCTCTGATGTCTGCACCATTGAATACGTTCGGTTCTTCGGCTTCTTTTTCAACCTACGCGGCGTCTGCGCCGCTACCGTTGCGAACTCGCTATGCTGACTCAAACTCAAACGGTGGGAAAAGCGCCGGTTACCAGGCGAAACCTGCAATATCTCTTCAAGATGTTGTGCCCTTGCTTCTGAAAGGGACGCTGAAAAATGCAGCAGCGACGAGAGGATCAGCAGCGACTGCGTTAGCATCAATAGCTCCATACTGCGCTTCTGATATATGGGGCGGCAAAAAAACTTTAGCGTGCGTGCTTTGTGGATTATTACCTATTGCCTTGTACGCATTCTACGGAGAGGAAGAAGAAGAAGATAATGGAAGTTATGAAGACTACGGCAGAAGAGATGGAGAGACTCCTGAGCATAAACGAAGAGACGATGAGCAACTTAAGCGAAAGAGGAAGAAAAGTACTTTCGGCAAAAAGGAAGCCATGGTGGCGCTTCAGTTGCTCGCCGAGGGTTGTCGACTAGTTTCACCAGTGCTTGAGGACACCTTACACTGCATTATTGTCTCGCGCGATTCTCTAGAGCAGAACAGTAACGACGAAAATAAAGACGAGTATCATCGCCTCACGGGAATGCAAAAAAGTGCCAGGCGCGCTTTCGGGCAATCTTCAAACGGTTTTGAAAAACGTGGCGATGGTGACGACGACGATGATGCTTTTGGTGATTTTAAGGGCATGTATAAATTTTTGAACGAGTTTAGTGGCGTCACAACGCTCGAGCAGGCGTGTGAGCTCTTGGCGCAGCCTTTGTTCGATGGTTTTTTGGTTCCAAACGATTGCGCCGAGTGCGCGATTACTCTTTTAGGGGATATAGCAAACTCATCAGCACATCACGGGAACGCAGAAGGAGCTCTGCATTTGCTCTGCGCGGCTGCGACGTATTCTCCGTCAGTTCGAGACGACATATCTCTGTACGGAGAGACGGGTGTGTTTCACGCCTTGGCTTTAGAAACGATGGAAAGACAACAAAAACGAAATAACAACAACATGGATGAGACGACAACGACGAGGACGCCGGAAACACTTACCGACCGTAACGAAGGATTAAACGAAAACATCGCCATGAAAATGTTAAAGAGCGTAGCAATGAACTATTCTGCGGCTTCAAAAGTCGCGGAAATGAAGAAAATAGAAAAAGAAGAAGGAGAGGAAGAAACAGCAACAAAGACGACGACGGCGAAGCCTGTTTTCTGGCAAGGTAGCCTGAAGCGGACGAAAGAAGAACCGATTTCAGATTTGACCTGGGGGATCTTGTTGAGCGCGAATTTCGATCCCGAGCACGCTTCGCTCCCAGCTTCTTTAGAATAATAATACTAGAAATGATTTTAGATAGAAGCGCAATAGTTTTGTAGTATAGATATTTTAGCATACACATCACCTAATTCACCTTACTCGCCGTCACCGCCTCGCGTAAAACTCGGAGGCCATCTCGGTGGATCATACCCTCTCCCCCCAAACGGATTACACCTCGCTATCCTCCACGCGGTTAATATAAATCCTTTCGCGGCCCCGTACTTTGTATAAGCCTCGAACGCGTAATTCGAACACGACGGTATAAAACGACAGCTTTTCGGCATAAACGGAGACAGTTCGTTGCGATAGAAATCAATCAGAGAGAGGGAGAGTTGTACCAGGATATCCTTCTCCTGTTGTTTATTCTCCTCCTTACTACTCTTATCACTATCACTACTACTACTACTACTACTACTACTACTATTACCTTCTTCTTCTTCTTCTTCTTTTTTTTCATCTGATTCATCGTCCTCGTTTCTCCCAGACGAAGAAGCGAGAGAAGTGAAAGAAGAAGACGAAGCACCGGCAAAGACTCCACCCATCCGGTGGTGGTGGTGGTTAAAAACACACCGACTGCATTCCAACTTCAACGCTTCCTCTCCTCTTCTTGTTTTTCTTCTGTTACGATTCTTGACAGCAACAACAACATCAACATTTACATGAGCACTCGTATTAGCAGTAACATTCGTACGTCTCTCTCGTCGTCGTCGCTGCTGATGCTGATGATGATGATGCGGCGACAAAGTTCGTCCTTTTCTCGAAGAATCAACACCCCCCTCGCGGGGACAACACTTAGTATTGGAAGTACGAAGAGTAATAAACATTTTGTTGTGAGGGAAACGACACTTTATATAATTTTTTTTTTAACAACACGGCATCTTTTTGTCCTCGGCGGCTATACTACTTTTAAACTCTATCTATGCTTTCAATTGTTTCTGGAGACTGATCTATACTCTTCGTTGAAATGCGTGACGCACAAGTTGCTCGAATGCACAAACTCTTCCTCGGCGTCTGAAACACGTAAATTATGATGGGCCAAATCCTCCGCGCTGTAATTTACAATCGCTCTCGCGATTTCTCTCCCTTCTTCATCCTCGACGATTATGCAATCTTGAACTTTATAGCTGTTGCTGCTACTCTTAGTACCATTGCTATCACTTATTAAGACGTTTTTCACCAACAGCGGTTCTCCTGATTTTATATCCTCCTCACCTTCTTTGTTCACTCTCACGCGATCCTTCACCGGCACGGAAAGCATCCATCGTTTCTTGCCTTTAGCGGCATCCGCGGCGGCTAAAAATAACGTGTATTCTTTACTGTTAAGAGAAGGGGTCACTTCTCCTCCTCCTTTTCCTCCGTTTAAACCTAATGCACACTCGACAATCTTTTCCATGTCTGTGCTTTTCCCGATGACTGTTTTGCACCCGGCTGCGCTCGCGATTCTCGCGGCTGTAAGTTTAGTCACCATCCCGCCGGTCCCACCCGCGGATCCAGCGCCGCTGGCCACGTCCACTTCACTCATCAACTTGTTTATATCATCTACCACCTGAATTCGTTTCGCGTTCGGATCTTTCATCGGATTCGAGGTGTATAAACCGTCCACGTCTGTGAATAAAAACAAATACTCGGCAGATATCAAGGAAGCGACGTGCGCGGATAACGTATCGTTATCGCCAAATCGTAACTCCTCGACCGCGACGGTATCGTTCTCATTCACGATTGGTACCACGTCGTAATCGAATAAGGAGGAAAACGTATTCATCGCTCTGTTATATTGCGATTTCTGCGATAGATTTTCCAACGTCAATAACACTTGCGCGGTTTTCACTCCCAGAGTGGCAAACATGTCTTCGTAATAATGCATCAAATGCGCCTGACCGATTGCCGCTAACGCCTGTCGTTTTTGTAACTCTTTCGGTTTTTCTTTGATGCCGAGCTGGAGCATCCCCGCGCCGACTGCTCCCGAGGTCACGATCGCGCATTGGAACTCGCTCGATTTCTGCAATTCGGTTATCTGCTCGCATATTTTCGCCAGTTGCGAGAGATGAATGACTCCAGTATCCGCTTTGATTAAAGAAGACGTGCCGACTTTAATCACGATTCTTCTTTTTTTCTTCTTCTCAGTATTAGTAGTATCCATCATATAAGTTCCTTCTTCTTCTCTCTTTCTCTGTCTCTCGGTAAGTAAGTTCGTTCTTTTTGCGACACGCAATAACAACAACGAGAGAACAACTCTTCCTTCGTGTGTTGTTGTTGTTGTTAAGAATACAATTCGGGTTAAATCGGAAAAAAGCGAGTAAAAAAGCTAACTGTAATAAGCAAATTTAGGAAAAAGAAAATATTTAGGGCTTTAACTGTGTTCTTTATATTTGTACAACTAAACCCTACAGGAGATACGCACACAAAAGCGAACTGGCGCAGCGGAAGCGCGTTGGGCCCATAACCCAAAGGTCACACGATCGAAACGTGTGTTCGCTAAGCGAATTTTTTTTTGCATTATATGTACGTGCGCGGTACGTGCGCGTCGATATTTCATCATCTATAAGTACTATTCTTCTTCTTTTTTACCGTCGCCGTTGTCGCTCTCATCAAGTCTTCGAACGCGACGCGTTTGGTCGCCGCGGAGTTCCCAGTGGTTTCTTTTTTCGGTGGAACGTAAAAGTTATTCTTCTTCTTCTTGTTCTTCTTCTTTTCAACATTCTCTCCTTCGCGTTCACCATCATCAGTATCATCATCATCAGTATCATCATCATCATGTACGGTACAACTCGCTTTTACGACGCACTGAACGAGACGCGCTTCACTTTGGCAATCCATCAACGCCAAAGAGTTCGTAATCAACGCTTCGTGCTTTTGTTTCCTCGATCGCACATCTTTCCACTCCTCGTTGTGGCCGTTTCTTTTAAACTCCACGAGTTTTCCAACTTCCTCCTTTTCTAAACTAAACTCTTCTTCTTCTTCTTCTTCTTCTTCTTCTTCTTTTTCTTCTCGTTCTTCTTTTTCCTCCATCAACAGTGATTCCTTCCCAAGTTGTCTCAACAATACGCGTTCTTCCACTGTTCCTAAACTCGCCAATCGATACACAAACACCGGTTTCTGTTGTCCGTCTCGCCATACTCTCGCCATAGCTTGTCTATCGTCTGCGGGGTTCCAACTCGCATCCATCAATATCAAACAATTTGCACCAATCAAGTTCAAACCAGCGCCGCCGGCGCGGACGGAAAGTAACATGACATCTACGTTGCCGGTGTTGAAATTTCGAACCATCTCGGAACGCTTGTCCTTGTCAACGGAACCGTCCAATCTAGTCGTCGTTAATCCTTCGCGCTTGCACAGCTTATCGGCGTCGTCTAACTGATCGGAATACCCAGAAACAATCACTACGCGCTGGTAATTGCCATTGTTTACGCTTCTATTTTTCTCGTTTATACCTTTCAAAGATTGCAAAAGCAAACAAAGAGCGCTTAATTTGCCGCTACATTCTTCTTCTCCTTCGTCGTCTTCTTCTTCTTTCTTCTCTGCTGCATCGCGAATGGTATTCGAAAACGTCTTATCGAGCACGGTTGATCGACCGATGGCATCTAAACAGTGTTTTGCAGAATTCGCGCACTGCCTCAAAATGCCAATCGCACTCAACGCGTTGTTGTTCTTGTTCGTATTCTTTTTGAAATAGTTTGAGCCAGCTTCGTAACATCTTTTCTGCTTCCCGGACATGTTGCACAACATCAAATACTCCGTTTTCGGCACCAAATACTCTTTCAATACGAGCTCTGCTTTCCTCCTCAGGATTCTTTTTTTCGTCACTTTCCTCAACTGAGCCTCCAACTCTTTCCCTCTCTTCTTTTGCTCCGCGTTCGCCTCGCTCGCTCTCGCTTCCATGATTGGTCTCTCGTACATTTCCTTGAACTCTTCCAACGAGTTCCACCCAAAAATTGCTTTCGCGCGCGGTTGCACGACGTCTAAAATTGCCGCAAATTCCATCAAGTTGTTCTGAATCGGTGTTCCCGTCATCAACACGCGATGTTTCGCGTTTACCGCTTTCAACGCGTCTACGGTTTGATTCGAATCGGATTTCAATCTGTGCGCCTCGTCGCAACACAATAAATCTGGTCTGGCGTGATTCGGTATTCTGAGAGCCATTTTCCTCATAGTTTCGTAAGAAGCGATCAAAATCGGAAACCTATCAAACGATGATTGCATTGGTTTCTCTTCCACGTTTTCGTTCGTCTCGATCCATTTCTGAAACGCCCGTTCGACGTTCTCGGCGCCGCCGTCCGCAGTCACGCACTGCGCTCGAACGTTACCGATCCATTTCTTACTCTCATTCCCCCAATTCCCAACTAACGTCGCTGGACAAGTGACTAAAATTCGTTTAAACGGTTTCTTCAACGTTGGAAACGGCGTCTGTTTCAACACCGTCCACGCCAGCGCGAGCACTTGCAACGTCTTGCCCAATCCCATATCGTCCGCGAGTAACACTCCAGAGTTCTCGATAATATTGGTATTACTATTCCTACTGCTGCTAATCTCGCTGTTGTTGTTGTTGTTCTTATTTTCATCATCAAACCCGAACAACTTCCGATACATCCATCGAACGCCTTCTTTTTGGTGCTTTCGTAACTTTCTCGCAATGTTCGGGTCCATGACGACCGCCACGCAAGGCACTTTGTTTTTCTCCCTCCCACCAAAACCACTCTCATCGTCTAATTTCTTTCTCGCCTCTTCAGCGGTGACCAAAACTAACGCGTTCGGGGCGCACGGGTCGTGCAACGGTTTATAATTATAAACTTTTTCATTCTCCTCCTGTGGTTTTTTGTGATGACCTCCTCCTTCGTCATCATCGTCATCATCGGTATCTGAAACGACCAAAATTTGCGGGAGGCTCTTCTTGTTTTTTTTAGGCGGAGTGGCGAACATCATATCTCTTTTTTCTCTTCTTCTTCGTCTTCTCTCAGTCGCGCTCTCTCTCTCTCCCTCCGAAGGGTGGTGAAACGTGTAACAGTAGTGTTAGTTTTGGAGACAAGAAGAGCACGAGAAGACCCGAAAGAATTTTGTCTGCCCCGTCCTCGATGAGAGAAAAAAAGTGAGAAGAATTTTTGAATTTTTCACCTAAACCGCACAAAGCAAAAAGCAAAAAGACGACAAACAGTTGTTCTTCTTAGATATATACGAGCAGCGATGAAACGAAAACACTCCGGGGGCGGCAACGCGAAGAAATAAAAGAAGAAGATATCATGCATTCATCTTCATCTGTATCAAATTCGTCTCTCTCGGAAATACTCGACCGATTCGAGAGACTGACGAAATCAGCCGGGGAAAACGCACGCGCTTTGCGATTTGGAACCAGAGCCTTGTGCCAGGAATGTATCGTCGAGAGTAAGAAGATAAAGAAGGAGAACGAGAACGAGGAGGGTACGAGAATACGATCGAGAGATGAGAAATCGCTCCTGAGAAGGTGTTTTTTACACGAGAGCAGAGTCGTGGTGGACGAAATATCTCGACGCGTGTGTGATTTGGTCGAGCACAATGTCGTCGATAAAGAAGTCGTTACGAGCGAGTTACTCGCGGCTTTAGAAGCGACGACGGATGGGACGAAAGGGAGGTTTTTAGTGAGAGGGATATACGATATTTGCGTTTCGAACAACAACATCAATGGGAGCGGTACTTTTGCCACCGCAAAAGGAGGGGAAGATGGTTATGATGATAGCACTTACATGCCTCTGTATCGAGCGATGAAATCCGGCGGGGCGCACGTATGCAGCACGTTCTTGTATTACGCGACTTTGAAAGAAAAGGACATCGAACGGTTCCAGAGGCTATTTTATCGAACGATTTTGGAGAGGAATGTGAGTGGAGCGATGGCATCGACGTCTTCGTCATTACTTCCGGGATTAGCGCGAGTTGCGCTCGTCAGGGACGGGTCTTTTGCCGCGCTGGAGATATTGACAAAGTGTTTGCCATGGTATAAATGTTCGAGCGCGGAGGATGTCTCGTGGGTGAGCGAAGCCATCGCGGATATTGCAGATTGGTGCGAAATGAAAGTAAATGATAATAATAAGAAGACAGAGGAAGAGGATAGAATAAACGCGATCGTTGTGAGAGCTGAGTTGGGTGCAATGGCGCAACTGTGCGATGCCGTGAAGAAAGGCGAAGACGTTGTGAGTCTTTCTTTCCACACGCACCGAATACTACGCATATCGCGTCGCGATAGTAAAACAAACGCACTCGCCGCGTGTGATTTGATCTCAAATTGTGTTGGGAAACTTTCGATTGAGGACCAATCTTCTTTGTTTTCGTTGACTCAAACGTGCGTTCGTTCATACCCGGATGTCCTTCGGATGCACTTGCTCGAACTTTCGGCGACGCTCTCAGAAAATCACCTAGGCGAGAGCGAGACGGCGTATATCGCAGCAGAACAAGGTTCTTTTTCTTCTTTTGCTTCAGATATCTCTGAAATGTATAATATTTATCCATTGACTGAATGCTCTGTCTTGCACGACCTTTGTCAGGCGATAGAATCAAACCAAACGATGGCTTTGGAAACAAAAGAGAGTATCTTCGAGCATGCGTTGCGGAGAAACGAAGAGAACGACGCCTTGTTCACACTCGCGTGCATGTTTTCACCGATATCGCTTCGCGTGCGAAATGCGGCTTTAGATTCAGTTAGAACACGGTTTAGGAAGAGTCCTGAGCTTGCAATTTCAGGACTTCCAATCGTTTCTCTGGCGTTGGCTAGTATTGAAAAGAATTTTTTAGTCTCTCCCCCGCCTGCGCAGGATGTAGCGCTCGCGACTTTGAGAGGATTGAAAGCTGCGGCGTCTTCGGCGTCCCATCCTCTGAGTGCAAACGCAGCTTTACGAACACTACTTCCTATTGTTGAACACATAGATAACGAGGAGGACGAGGAACGTTCGTTGGCATTAGATCTAGTTTTATTAGCGGAAGCGTGGATTTCTGCGCCTTCCAGTGGGAGTCAGCTTTCGTTTCGCTTCCAACAAGCTATCGAGCGCGCAATAGCGAGTCATATCTTCGAAGAAACGTTAGCTGGGGCAAATGCTATGTTGGAAGTTTCAAAAGGTGATCCTTTTAGAGCGGCAGAAACGTTTGCAAACGCCATACAGACGTGTATTGAGCAGAAGAGACCTTCGTGTTGTCGAGCGATTGGATTGGAAACAATCGAAGTGTTGTTTCAAGCCGAAGCTTTGGATTTTTATCCTGCGTTTAAAATAGTAACGAAAGAGATGCCAACGCGGCCAAAAGATTCGAATTTAGTCGCCAAACGGTGGTTACGACTTTTAAAATACGGAGTCGAGGATGCTGATGTCGTACCAGAGGCCGGTTCTCTTGTCGTCAATGCTCTCATAGATTGTGCGCTCGATGAATCAAAAACAACAGACGATTCACTCAGAATTGAAGCATGGAATTCCTTGAATGAATTCAACATCAAACAAGTAAAGAATTTGCTTAATATTTACGATGGAGAAGACGATAACGAAAGCGAGGAAAGTAAAACGAGTTTCCTCGCTTTCACACGTCTCGTCAACACATTCATAGAGGAAGAAAATGAGGATGTTGTGAGAGCGGCTTCAAAGGTGATTGCGCGGATTGTTGAATTGGAATCTGAATCCTTGAGTAGACGTGCTCGCGCGTCCCAGAAAAAGCGAATATCTCTCATCGGAGGCAGCTCCATAAATCAAGATGAAGAGAAAGTTTTGATGGAAATTTCCGATCCGTTCTTGTATAGGCTCGCTATTGGAACGGCGAAACGGCTGCGAAAAAACACGAAATCGAAAGACGATGAGCTCATTTCGCCTTTGCTTTTACTTTTACTCTTCGATGGCGATTCGTACGAAATGCAATTCTGTGAATTCGTGAGGAGAAATAAATTTTCGCACGCGTGGTGGAACGAATACGTTATTGAAAATACGATGATGCAGTTTTTGGAGCGGTGGATGGTTTCATGGAGCAACGCAGCTGCAGATGACTCGAAAAGTAAAGGAGAACGTATTCTCGACGCTGGATTTTTCTCGCGCATTACAGGTGAGCGGCTACAATCGCCAGATGCCATACAAACGACCCGCGTTGCTACCAAAATTGTAGATGGGTTCAAAAGCGATGCCGTGAGTACGCGCGCGAGAGAAGAAATCGGCATCTTAGTTTCTAAATGTTTGCGCCTAGGGTGCTCAAAGCTTATTTTCCGAAGCGTTACTCGCGACGAAGAAGACAGCAGCGCAGGCACATTTTTTAATGATTTCAACGAGCAACATCCCGAATATATCTTTGTTCGATTAGCAAGTTTTGTTGAAGCGGTGGGAGACTATGAACTCGCATTGAAACTATTTGCGAATTCAATCGAGTACTTGGAAGAGAATGATGGTAAGGAAGATGAATCGTCATGGCGTCGCGCTCTTCTTTGCGCGCTTCCAATTCTTGCGAGAGTCGTGAAGGAAGGAGAAGGTGATAACAATGCTCTCATAAGTCGAGCTATAAAAGAAACTTTAAGCACATTTTTAGTCGAAGAGCAGGCATTCAGCTTAATGTCTTTAGGCGCCCTCGCGAGTCTTGCATTGGAGAGAGGCATTCCCGTGGAAAACGCGCTTTGCGAGAAGATTGTCACCGTCCTGATTGTCACCGCGACGGATGCGCATCGCAAATGTAGCTCTGAAGATAGATGCTCTGCTGTACTTGGCGCGAGTGCGTTACTCGGTGGCTCGAGTTTGTCGTGGTGTTGGCTACCGTCTCCACCAAAGCAGAGTACTGTTCATAAAATGCCCTCTTCTTCTCTCGTTGACGATGCAAACTTCTTCGTTCGCCCGTTACTTTTCGGGAGAGGCCAGGATTTGGCCAGGAAACTTCTCAAGACTTTGGAAAGCATATCATCTTCTTCCGCCGGCGGCGGCGGTAAGAATTGTCGAGTTGGCGACATCGCATCTTTGGCGTTGGGATTCTCTTCGATTTCGGCGCGAACACTCATACTATCTGCAGGAGATGTCTCGAAACAACATAAGAGTGCTGGCGTGGACGCCACCAACAATTTCGGCGCGTGTTCCTTGAGACTTCTCGATTCACTCTTTGCCGTAGACGCAGAGTTTCGTAAGAAGTCAAACGCACTCGAAGCTCTCGCAGCGCTCGGAAATATTATTCCATTACCAAACGGTGATGGTCCGTACCAATCTCTGTTGCGCCGGTATTACGGAGAGAAAGAGTTGGTAGCCTCCGTCGTGCGCTTCGCCTCGTCTCGGCCTGCGAAACACATCGGAGGCGAGATTGTAAACCGCACTATTGCAGATTATGAATGCGCTCATAATAGCATCATCAATAACGTGAATGTGCTTAATGCCGTTCGAGCGGCAGCAAAGAGTGAAGATGTAGATCTTCTCCGCGCCGCGCTCGCGCTTCACGATCAAAAATGCGAGAATGACTCCGATGCTACGCATGTATTGAAACATATGTGGCTCGGTTCTCTTGAAATCAACGCGGCGACAAGTTTTGCAGAAACTCTTCTGATTGAGCTTCTGAGACGCACAAGTCTTAAAAGTGACTCTTTGAAACACGCGACGGAAGGATTGTATCAGATTGCGGCCAATATGGCAAAACACGTCGAAAAAGACTCGATGGTGAGATTCTCGACGACGCTTCGCGAAGGGTGCGAAGACGACGTCTTACCTGTCTTGGCATCTAGGCTCGTCTTACTCGGCGTAGAAATAGTACGTTTGGACGATCTCGTTTTACCACTCGCACGTTGGAATACAAAACGATTGCGTCGAGATGAACTTTTACACTTTGCGCTCGACGTTCGCGAAGTGGAAGGCTTCTTTGAGAAGCAAAAATTGGGCGCCAGACGCATCAAGAGGATTTCCGAATTTAAGAAGAGGTTGATTGATGACGCGTGTCACTTGATCAAAAGAATCAGTGAGGATGCGAGCACAAGTGGAGAATTCGAGGCGTGCTCTTGCTTAATGCTTCTTTGTTTGCGCTTCGGTCGTAAGACGAACAGAGGGTTCATCTATGCACAAATCGTTTCTTCTTCATCGTGGGACTTCCGGAAGAGATTTTTCCCTTTCGCCCTCTGCTCTGCGCTTCAAGAAGAAGAGGATGTGAAGAAGAAGGAGAAGAGTACAGGCGAAATCTTCTTGTTTAACGCGAAAACAATCGTCGATTCTCTCGTCGTTCCAAGCGCGAGTGGTGAAAATTCAACGTGCGCTCGAGCTTTGCGAGAAATTATGGGTAAGTTCGATGTGAAAATCTCTCTCACATCGTACGAATCGATTGCACGGCGCAACTTCCATGTTAAAAAGTAGTAGTAGATCTAATAAATAGTTGTATAATATACAATACTCAGGTACTAGCTTCTCTATAGATTTCTAAACTAAATCGTTGCTAAAGGCAAAAGAATCGTGCGATCGTCTGATCAAGTTTGAAGAGTCCGGCGCCTGATTTTGCGTCGATGGCACAGACGATAGATTTACCGAAAGGTTTGAATAATACCTCCGATCGATTATCTCTTTAAAGAACGCGTCGAACGAGGAATGATCCACCCGTCCGTGTAAAGCAGAACACCTCAGACCTCTTGGTATTGGCCTTTTATCCAACGCGCCTCTCGGTACTCTCGGGTCTAAGAAGTAATCCATATTATTCCCGCTCGAGCCTTGGCGATGATGATGAGAATTTCGAAATCCGAGCGTCGGCGAACCTCCTTGCGAGGAAACTAAATCATTATAATCCTCGTCAATGAGTCCCATGGCGTTGTTGCTACTACCGCTAATATTACTATTCGACGTCGTCGTCGGAAGTATTGGCTGTAATTTCAAGCCAATCTTCTTCAAAAATCCGCCAAACGCCGTCTTCGCTTTCAATCCGGCCACGTCCCCTTTCCCGAGAACGTACGCTTTATCGCTCTTGTTCGAAATCACCAAACACGGCACCGGTAACCCCCCAAACCCGTATATAACGTGCGGATCTCTCGTACTCGTCACCCACGGATTTGGTGTGTGCGTATCCGGTGCCACAAACGTCCCTTGTTGCGCAATTTCTCTCGCCCATCTTTCCAACGTCAAAGCGCTATTTTTCTGCGAGGCATCGTGCACTAAAATGACAGCATTTATGTCCCTAAAAAACGCCGCTCGATCGTCTTTAAACTGGTCGTGACCGCCAACATCCCACAATTCCACGAAATGCTCCGTCCTCGCGTGTTCGTGGAATATCAATTTCACGTCCGCGGAGCATCCAATCGTCCTTTCTACGTTTTCCACCAGTAAGTTCAGCATTTTTGTCTCGTTCTTTTTATTTTCACTTGTGCTTTTGCTCGTCGTTTTTGAAGTCGTTGAAGTCGTCGTCTGAACCGTCGTCTGAATCGTCGTCGATACGTCCACTTCGTCTCTCACGTGTCTCAATAACGTCGTCTTCCCCGACCCGGCGTTGCCGCAGACGAGCACTCGCACTTTGCCTCGCTTCTCCGCCGCTTCCATTTTGGTATTATTTTTCTTTTTCTTTGTGCAGACATTTTTGGTCGTTGTTTAAAAGTGTTTGATGTTTGACATTTTGATGATGTTTTTTGACAAAAATGATGAGTCAGCCTTGACATTTTTTTTTTCATCTTCTTCTGTCTTTCATCACAAACGACGAATTCTCAACACAACAAACGAACGACAAACCCTTCATTGTTTTTAAATAGAATACAAACGCATAAAATAATGGCGTCATTGGTAACAGTGGCGCGCGCGGGTACTACTGCGAGCACTCATCGCTCGAGCGGCTTAGCAACGCGGGGAAAGTTTTCTTTCATGAGAAAAAGTCAATCACAACAAAATTTTGCGACGACGATCCCTAAGAATACCAATAACAGTAAATCAGGACAACGGCATTCTTCTGTCGTTCTTCACTCGAGGATGAAAGTCTCCGCTAATGCTGCTGGAGGAGAAACAGCATTTCAGTATAAAAAACCACGAATTGACGAAGGCTACAACTGCGTGGTTACAGAGAAAGGGGCGATTATTTCCGAAGATATCCCCTCGGGGACGTACGAAGTCTCCGCCTGGTGGGGAGGGACGAAGAAATCGAGAGACGATAAAGAGGAGGAGTTTTTAGCGCCCAGGTGCGACACGGAGAGACAAAAAGGGTGCGAGGTAAAGTGCGAAGTCGTGGAGGAAGGATGTTTGGTGTGCGAAGGATTAGCGGAAGGGACGTATCGAGTGACCAACGTGAAAGATTTGAACGAAGAGTGCGAGGTGAGCTACGACGGAACGAGTATAAGTTGCGACGAAGCCGACACGGAAACGTTTGACGTGGGCGATTTGGAAATGCAGGAGAAAGCGGACGACCATAGCATTCGTTTAGGTGGATAATAAAAACGAGAGGATAGTTTTGATACGTAATGATGATGTGTGCTATTTATTTGAATGCGCTAAAATCTAAATCTAATATAAATAAATAAATCATCGTCTTCGATTGAACGACTCAAAGCTCGGTTTCATGATGTTCAACAGCGAGTTTGGATTGTCGATGTGGACCCAGTGACTGCTATTTTCCAAGAAGTGTATTCTCGCTCCCGTGTTTAATAATCTGTTCACGTCTTCCTCGGCCCAAACGAACGCCGACCGTTCCGCTCGAACGAAATCTACCTCTAAACCTTTCGGTTGCGTTTCGAGCATCGGCCATAAATTCGTCGCCTCGTAACTCGAATACATATCTTTAATGCCGTCTAAATCAAACACCCAATCTAATTCGCCTTTGTTCCCATCTTTCGCGGGCTTTAAATTCGTCGTCATCCACTGCGCGCCTTCGATGGTAAACCCGGCTCCAGTCAAGGAATCCACCAGATGTTTCCTCGACGCGAACGGCGTATCCAAAGTTCGAACAAAATTAATGGTATCTTTCGGATGGTCGCCTGTCCTCGCCCAGGCATCTCCCGGGACCGTATCTAACACCCACACTTGAACCGGTCTCGGCAAGACCTTATTCCTTTCGCCTTGCGAGAACTGATGGACCATAGACATGGCCACCTTCCCTCCGAACGAGTGCCCGACCAACATGTGCGGGTAAAACTTTAGCGACTGCAGCGTCTCGATAACATCTCTCGCCGCGCTTTCTACGCTATCCTCCCCGAATCGTCTCTCCCCACTCTCCGTGCTCTCCGTGTTCGTTTGTCCGTGGCATCGTAAATCCACCAATAAAAATTGCCAACTCGGCATCTCTTCCGCCATCCGTTTCGCGAAAGACAACAAGTTCCGTCGAGAACCGAGAATGCCGTGGAGGAAAACGCACGTCGGTGGATGCGGTCCTTTTTTCTCTTCCACCGTGTATTTCACCAGAGCGCCTTGGACTAACTCGTACGATAACGGTGATGAAGTTTTCTTTGCTGCTGATGATGATGATTGCGAGGGTTGTTGATCCGCTAACGCCGCTTTCGTTTCAGAAGAAGAAAAAGAGATTAATCTTCTCCTCGTTGTCGGTGAAATGTTTCTTCCGCATCTTCTCGAGGGACGACGAGAACAAGTCGTCGTTCCCGCTGCTGCTGCTGCTGTTGCTGCTGAAAAAGAAGACGTCCTAAACGTCGTCGTCGTCGTCGTCATCTCTTCTCTGTCGTTAAACTCTAATGAATATAATAAATATAATATAAAAAGAGAGATGAGATGAGATATTCGTACAACACAGTAGTTTGAGGGAGGGGAAAAGAAAGCGTTTTAAAACTGACGAAGAGGATTCGAGGATTTTGAGCAAAAAACTTCTTCTTTTTCTGTCAGTCTGTCATCTGTTCTTCTTTTTCGGGTTGTTAAATTTTATGGTGGTTGGAAAAGGAAGAGGTTTTTGGTGCCTATGTCACCTTTTTTTTCTTTCTTTCTTTCTCTTCCTTAAAACTCCATTACCTGCTCCTCGCACAAGTGCACAAGTCTTAAGCGTATATATATAATAAACGAGCGACTCCATTCAGTTTTGAAACTCGATTATAGATGATTTCTTCTTTGACTTCTTTGACTTCTTCTTCTTCTCTCTCAAAATGCTTCGGGAGAAGAAAGACGTCTTCTTTGTCTCGAAGAAAAGGCAGAGTCGTCCAACAGTGTAAAAATCGAAACGTCGTCACCAATAATCTCATCAATACCAAAGACGGAAGGGACGAGGACGACGACCGTTCGTCTTCTAAAGACAACAACGAGAAACTGATGATGATGCAAGCAGCTTCCGTGGCACCTTTTTTGGTCTTTTCTCCGAAAGCGTTCGCCGCTGGCGCCTTCGACTCGGTCTCGAACGCGTTCAGTTCGCCAGAGTTTCACGAGTTGTCCATGTATACGCTGAAAACGTTAATCTCGTGGGGGGTCCCAGCCGTCACGGTAGGTATCGTCGCTTTGATGATTATTTCCGGCGCTCGAAGAGGGAAGTCTTCCTCCGGTGGAAATGAAGACGGGTCGTCGTCGTCCTCGCCTTTCGGATTTCTCAGAGGCGGGCAGATGGGAAAGAAGCCGCGAACGCAACCGTACTTATCCATCAAGCGGTTGAACGATCGATTGGATTCGTACGCGTTACAATTTGAGGCCGCGACGGTTTCGAAAACGTCCGCTAAGCGGCAACAGAACAAGCAGAGGTTTGAGAAGAGATACGCGGACGCGTTGGGTAAGTTATCCTCGGAAGAGCGCAACGCCATTCTCGAGGCGCAAAAAAAATGGAAAGAAGTCGACGACAGATTGAAGACGCGAATGAACGCCATCACGGCATCCTCGCGAAAAACCGCATTAGAACTCGGCGCGAGAAAGAAAGAATCTTCGTCTTCGAGCTCTTCGTCTTCCAAGGAAGACGAAGCTGCGTCGTCGTCGAAAGAAGACGGCGATATCATGAACAACATCAAGAACAAATTCGGCATGGGCAAAGAAAACCCGTCGAAACAGGCGAAAGAGCTCGGTCGCATCGCTTCCGAGAGAATGTTGAACGAAGATAAGTATTTAACCGCGGTTGCTGCAGCGGTGCCGAAATCGAAATTAAAATCGCTCGAGGACGTATTGAAAGATCCTAATCAAACGTTTGGTTGGCAAGCGAACAGCGACGTCCTTCTGTTGAATAACGTTGACGAGGTATCGGGACCGAAGGATAAACTTTCGAAGAAACACGTCTTCGTGCTCGACTTTTTCGGCGACGTACAAGCGAGTCAAGCCGCGCAGTTGAGAGAGGAAGTTACCGGTTTGTTGAGATCTGCTAAGAAGGAACGAGGGGACGAAGTTATTTTGAGGTTAAACACTGGAGGTGGTACTGTTACTGGGTACGGTTTAGCCGCCGCGCAGTTAACTAGAATTAAAGCCGCCGGTTTACCGCTCACGATATGCGTCGAACAGGTTGCCGCATCGGGCGGTTATATGATGGCTTGTGTTGCTGATAAAATCGTCGCCTCGCCATTTGCTGTCTTGGGTAGTATTGGCGTAATCAGCGACGTCCCGAATGTCTACGAACGCTTGAAAAACGAAGGTATAGAGTTCGCAACTATTACGGCAGGCAAATATAAGCGAACTATCACGCCAACGAAGAAAATCACCAAAGAAGATTTGATCAAGACGACAAAAGATATCGAGGACGTTTTAACGTTGTTTAAAGGCTTCGTTTCTACCAATCGACCGTCGCTGAACATCGACGAAGTTGCCACCGGGGAAACTTGGTTTGGCCCAGACGCCATGAAGAGAGGTTTGTGCGACGAACTCAAAACTTCCGACGACGTCCTTTTGGACTTGGTCTCGACGTGTGAGATCTTCTCCGTTAAATTAACGACGCCATCGAGAAGTCCGTTGGCATTTGCCGGCGTCGGTGCTTCAAACGCGTTTTCCTCGTGGGGTTTACTCGCCACCTTAGCTTCCGCTGCGGCAAAATACGCCCAAGCCAACGGCGGCGCCAACTTTTTACCGCCAAACGCAAACGCCTCCAACGGTGGTATGGGTTTCCAAGCCATCGACCGCGAAGTCGATACCTTTATGATGCTCGATCAATCCTACGGTAACAACATGAACGCGAGTGGTATGATGGATTTCGACTTTGACGACGGCATTTTGGAAGAGGATGATGTAGATACTTTTGAGTTGTAAATTTTTTTCATATCATATCAACGCTGTCTTCACGAACGCAAGTACGAGTACCCTAAAATTCAGCTCCTGTTTGTTCTGTCGTGCTCTTTCGCGCACAAAAAACAACACAAAAATGTCTCCCAAGTCGATTCCAACTGTTTTTGCAAACAACAACCAGAAGAATATCCAACAAGGGGAACATGCAATCGGTTTAGAACTGTTTGCGAACACCCTCTCGGGTTTCCCGGCGACATTTAAAACGCTCAATTCCGACTTCATCGTCCAAGAAATAACCGAAACTGGCGAGGTGTGCTCGTTGACCGAACTCGAACCTCTCGTCGATCGAGAGTTGGAGAGGAAAGAGAAGGCGATGTTGGAAAACACGACGGTGACGAAAATCATCGAAGAAGATGATAACGACGATGATCGGGGTGGCGGCGACGCGAATGAGAGTTCTAACGTCGTCGTGGTCAAAGAAGAGATATTTGAAGAGTTCAATAAGATTTCAGGGAGCGAGCAAGACGTGGAGCGGTTGCGCGCGTTTCTGAATACACCAGGGGTGAGACGAGGGACTCAACCCCTATTACAAGTTTTAGAAGACGGCGGCGGCGACGGCGGCGAGGGGAAAATTGGCATCCTTGAACCATTAGTATTAGCACCCTCCAAAGATAAAGAACACAGAAAGCAACTGCACGCGTTTTTTCGGCAGTTTCAACTCGATACAGATTCTGTGACGCTAGACAATGGACATCCGAATGCGACGAATGGGCAAAATTTATGCATTCGCGTGCACCCGTCCTCGGGGGGAGGCAAGAAGAGAGGCGCGAGAGACGACGATAATAAAAGCAAAAGCAACAAGCGGCACAAGAAAGCCACTCCAGATACGCGACCGAAATGGCCAGCAGATCTCCCGACGACTTTGCAGTTCGTGATGTGTAAATCGGGAAGAGATACGACAGACGCACTGAATCAACTTGGCAACCTTCTGAAATGTAACCCGAAACGGTTTCAAATAGCTGGTACGAAGGATAAGCGAGCAGTTACGACGCAAAGAATATCAGTTTATAAGTACCGAGCGTACCGACTCGCTTCTTTGAACAAAGCGTGTAAAGATATAAAGATTGGTAACTTCACCTACGTCGAAAGACCGCTGTATTTCGGCAAATCGATGGGGAACGCATTCATCATCTGTCTTAGAAACATAGATGAACGGCTCAAAGAGACTGTAATAGCTGGTATTAACGCCTTGCGCGAAACTGGAACGATTAATTATTTCGGCGCTCAGCGATTTGGCAACGTATCGTCGACAGCGCAGGATGCTTCAGAGACATCAACCGGCACGACGCATAAAATTGGAGCGTTGCTCTTAAATGGTAAGTTCAAGGAAGCTGTAGATGTTATATTACAGCCAAAGATGAAAGAATCCACGAAGATTAAGCAAGCAAAGGAGAAATATCTCGAAACTAAAGACGCGCAGGAAGCTTTGAGAACGATTCCTAGATTTATGCACATAGAACGCGCGATATTAGAGGTGCAAGCAGCGAAGGGCCGCGAAAACGATTTCTGCGGACAGCTAACAGCCATTCCGAGCAAGATGAAGCGCATGTATATTAACGCGTACCAGAGTTATTTATGGAATAAAGTTGCGAGCGAACGAGTCCGAAAATTTGGAATCAACACAGTCGTAGAGGGTGATTTAGTCGCCATTATAGACGACGAAGACAACGGGAAAACAGCGGAAGAGATTCAAAAACATTCGGACGAAGCCTATGATAAAGGTCTCAAACGCGGCGAAAATTTGAAGAAAGTGAAGCTTGTCACAGCTGAAGACGTCTCGAAGAATGCTTTTGATCCCTCCGATGTCGTTTTACCAGTTCCTGGACACGCAGTTATCTACCCTTCTTGGGCAGTAACCAAAGCAGACGGCGAAGACGATAAAACGTTGGACGGCAAAGCTCTGTTTCACGAGCTCGCCATGAACAAAGACGGCGTAGACTTAGAGCTCACGAAACATTCCATCATGGAATTTTCTATGCGATCGTACCCGGGCGATTATCGCAGACTCTTTCTAAAACCGAAAGATCTTGAATGCGAGTTCATGCGATACGATGATCCGAAAATAGATTTACTGAAAACGGACATGGACGCTTTCGTCAAGAAGAAGATGAAAAATACCGACAAAGACGACGACGGCGACAAAAAAATAGAGAAGAAAGGAGGAAAACTTCTCGCCGCGAAACTCTCCTTCAAGCTCGGCGCTGGCAATTACGCGACGATGATTTTGCGAGAGCTCACGAAAGCTCAAGCCAGAGAATATTCCTCGCACGAGAATGGAGACAAATAAGTAAATAGCGTGTTGTGTATAATAATATGAAGTGCAACGAAGTTCTTTTTCCTGTTGGTTTTTTTGAGTGCTTTTTTGGACACTCTGGACGAACTGGACAGACCCATCATCAGATCATCTTCAAACTTTTTGCACGCACTCTTCTCTATTCTGCTCATATCGTTTTTCTACTTTTCTCCCCCTTGTTGCGAGTAGGAAGAGACACGTTTCTGTTACTTCGTGAAACCCGTTTTAAGAGCAAAGAGGATCATCTTCTCATCTCATCATCAACATGGGTGAGAAAAAGAAAGACGTCGTCGTTCCATCGTCCACCACCGATGGAAAAGACAAATCTGATGATGATGATGAAAAGAAGTCTACGAAAACGACTGGTAAAGACGCGAAACCGGAGATTGAATTATCCGAGGAAGATCTTCAGCTGAAAACAAACTTGGAACTGTTAGTCCAAAGGGTGATGGATTCCAAAGCGGGCGTGGCGAAGTTGGCGTTGGAGAGCATGCGAACGGAGATCAAAACGGCGACGAGGTACGACGAATAACGAGATCGACGATTTCTTTTCTATAGTTTTCCTTCTTTCTTTCCTTTTCCTTCTTTCGTTCTCACATCATCAAGCTCGCGTACTAATGACTCACCTGCTGTTCACTCTTCTCTCAATCTTCCTCGTGCCTACAAAACAACAGTTCGATGACTTCGGTGCCGAAACCTTTGAAATTCTTGCGTCCTCACTTGCAAACTTTCAAAGACCAGTACCCGACCATCAAAGACGCGACAAACAAGAAACTTTTAGCGGATGTTATCTCAGTTTTATCCATGACGGATTCCCCGGGAGAGAATGTCATTCCAGAGTCGTTGAAGTATAAGATGTTAGGGAGCGGAGAAGAGGTTGGATTTTGGGGCCATGAGTACGCGAGAAACTTGGCGAGCGAAATCGGCATCGAGTACCATCGACGCGCAGACTTAGAAGAAGGAGAAGAAGGGGTCACCGCAAAAGATAAAGAGGTTGACGATTTGATGAAGTTGGTGAAAGACATCGTGCCATTTCACATGTCGCACAACGCCGAGCCTGAGGCAGTGGATTTGTTAATTGAAGTGGAAAAGTTGGAGTATTTGATTGACCACGTGACGGAGAATAATTATTCGCGCACGTGTTTGTATTTGATCTCGTGCTCGAGCTATTTGCCGGAACCGGAAGACGGTATCGTCTTGTCCACCGCGCACAAAATTTTCATGAAAGTGAACAAATTGTGTGACGCCATGCGAGTGGCGTTGAAGATTGGCGTACAAAGTACGATTGAAGAAACATTTTTAGCTTCAAAGGACCCGTTAGAAAAGAAACAGCTCTGTTACATTCTCGCTCGACACGGCCACCCGTTGAAATTAGACGAAGGACCGTGCGAACAAGAAGGTGATGATGCGGAAGAGTTGACGTTGATCATGTCAAACTCGAAGCTTTGCGAAAATTACTTGACTTTAGCGAGAGATTTGGACGTGATGGAAGCCAAGTTACCGGAGGATATTTACAAAACACATTTGATTGAAGGCAGAGCGCCGTCCGGGCCTGCTGTAGATAGTGCTCGCGCGAATTTAGCGGCGACGTTTGTCAACGCATTTGTCAACGCCGGTTTCGGTCACGATAAGTTGCTCACCGCGCAATCCGCGGAAGGCACGACTGGCGAAGGCGGCTCTTCCTCCAACGTCTCCTGGATTTTCAAAAACAAAGACCACGGCAAAATGTCCGCAGCTGCGAGTTTAGGATCTGTGTTGCTGTGGGACGTCGAAGGTGGTTTACCGCAAGTGGATACGTTTTTGTATTCCGAAGAGCCGTTAGTCGTTGCTGGTGGTCTCCTCGCCGTCGGTTTGATCAACACGAACGTGAGAAACGATTGCGATCCAGCTTACGGTCTGCTTTACGAATCCGTCAACAAAGATAATTCGTCCGTTCGAATCGGTGCAATCATGGGCTTGGGTTTAGCGTACGCCGGTTGCCAGAAGGAAGAAGTGGCTGAACTCTTGACGCCAATTGTAACGGATGAATCCACGCCAATGGATGTTTGCGCGTTTGCCGCTTTATCGTTAGGTTTAGTTTACTGCGGCACGTGTCACGAAGAGTCCGTTCAATCCATCGTCCAAGCATTGATGCTTCGCCCGGAGAAAGATTTGGAAGATCCTTTCGCGCACTTGATGTGCTTAGGTCTCGGCTTGATGTTTTTGCAAAGACAGCAAGAAGTTGAAGCGACGTTAGAAGTTGCGAAGACTTTTCCGGAACGCATTTCGGAGTATTGCCAAGTCGTTCTCGACGTTTGCGCCTACGCTTGCTCGGGTAACGTCTTGAAAGTACAAGCCTTGCTTGCGAAATGTGGTGAACACAGAACGACAGAAGAATCGACGGAAGAAGACAGTTGGAAATTAGACGCGCAATCTGTGGCGTGCCTAGGCATTGCTATTATTGCCATGGGTGAAGACCTCGGTCGCGACATGGCGATCCGTTCGTACGATCACTTGATTCAGTACGGGGACAACTCGGTGAAATTGGCTATTCCTCTCGGTTTAGCCATGTTGCACACTTCTGATCCGAAGTTAGAAATCACCGATCAATTAGGTCGATTATCGCACGATAACTCGGAAGAAATCGCTCAATCTGCTTGCTTGGCGCTTGGTATCGTCGGCGCTGGTACGAACAATGCGCGTTTGGCGCACCAGCTTCGACAATTGACGAGCTACTACTACAAAGAACCGAGTCTTTTGTTTTTAGTCCGCGTCTCGCAAGGGTTAGTGCACTTGGGCAAAGGTTTACTCACCTTATCCCCGACGCATTCCGATAGAACCTTGCAATCGAGCGTCTCCCTGGCTGGTTTGATGATCACCTGCTTCGCCGGTTTGGACATGAAGCACACGATTTTAGGAAAGCATCATTACATGCTTTATTATCTCTTCGCTGCAGCCGTCCCGCGCATGTTGATGTGTGTCGACGAGGAAGGTAAAGCTTTACCGATTCCCGTGAGAGTTGGCCAGGCTGTCGACGTTGTCGGCCAAGCTGGTAGACCAAAAACAATCACCGGCTTTCAGACGCACACGACGCCGGTGTTACTAGCTTCGGGCGACCGAGCCGAATTAGAAAGCGGCAAGTACATCCCAATCACCTCGAATTTGGAAAACGTAGTCATCATGAAGAAGAATCCGGCGTGGGAAGAAGAGGATGCAAAGAAGTAATTCGTTTTTGTTGTAATAAATAAGAGAGAGAGAGAGAGGGAGAGAAATAAAATGCGCCCGTGTGTGTTCTTCTGCCTCGTTTTTCCTTTTTTGGGATGTGAAAATGTTCGTCACATCGTAAGACCATTTTTGGTCAACTCCTCAAAGTTTTAAAATATTATGACTGTCTTCCAAGTTGCCTTCCAACCGTTCGGTATCGCGAACTGCATGCGATGGCGCGCGTATATTCCCATCGGATGCACCCTGTTCTTGCGGATTGTTCTGCTTTCTCAGAAAACAACGTACATGTATTTACTTGGAAGTGCGTCGTTCGTCTTTTTATCTCTCTTCTGTTTGCGTTTCGCGTCTTGGTGTTTGTGCTGCTGACTTCTCTCTTTCTTCTCCTTCTTTCAAAAACGCCCGTTTACGAAAACGCACAGTTTACTTCACCACAGGCGTGGCTGGTTTAATGCTCTTAGTTTGCGCGTTCGCGTACATTCTTCTCGATACGGACAAATACGGTAAGATCCGATCGAGTTTCGATAAGAGACCGTGGAGGAACATGAAAAGTTTGTTCCAAAGAACCGAAGAGGAGGAAGTACTCGTAAACTTCAACGCGATGAAGTGTCCATTCACGAATAATCCAGTGCGAGGCACGTGCCCTATATGCTGTTCGTTGACGCATAAAGATGGGTATTATCACGGCGATCCCCATGTATTGCACGAATTTTCCTCGCAAATTGTCGAACACGAGATGGCGAAAGAGGCGTCGGCGATGGATCACAAACCAGTTCTGGGACGAATTCAATTGGACACCTTAATCGCGTACAGAGCGAACTATTTGTTTGCAACTTTGAGCCCTTCGTGTAAAGGATGTTATTATAAAACGTGGTGTTGGAATGTCGGATATCGAATGACTTGGCAATCGGCTATATTAGGATTCAACTGCATGATGTGCACGTACCTCTTTGGCGAAGACATTCAAATATTTTACGCCGATTTACGAGCCATTTTATTTTGCATGTCCATGTTCTTCTCTGTGTCCACGTTGTACATGTTACTCGCGTTAATTTGTACTTCCGTGGTATTTATATACGAACATCCGCACTTCATGGACCTAGACGCGATACCAAAGTTTATCGACTTGAAAAATAACGAGCGCGTACGAAGCTGGGTCTATTGGTTCGCCGACGAAAGCGCCAGGTTTGGCGTCAATCCAACGAAGTCGTATTGGACCGTGTTCTATTCCAAGAAGGAGAAAGAAGAGCAAAGAAGAAGACGGTGATGAGATTGTTATTGTATTTTAGTATTAACCTCCGTTACACTCTTACAGACTCACATGTGACACGCCACAACCGTTTTTACTCTCGTTTTTTGAAAATCGTCATTTCTCTCCTTTTTACGACGAGAAACATTCTCGAAGAATGCCGGAGCTGCTGCGTCGCAGCAGCGATGGAGGCGGCTTAAAAAGACGGAAACAAAAGAAATACTACGTTTTGATAATCCTTCTCTCCGCGATTTCATTCTGGTTCACCGCGTTGATTCGCGTTTCCAATCGAATGCCAACCGGTGAAGCCTCGTATCAGTTGAGCGATTTAGACGTTTACGATATCGACGAATCCGACTTTGTGGAAAGTAGTAGTAAGAGTGGAAGTGGAACTTCCGTGTACGATGACGTGGAGGAGAACGAAGACGACGAAGACTGGCGAGTATCGGTGGAGGAGAAAGCGGAGGAGAAACCGTATTTGCGCGACTTTGTCTTCGACGAAGACGATTTGTTCATCTCCCAAGAGAACCACAAAAGAATACGAGAAAAAGACGCGTTCGCTTCGCAAAATGTAGTCAATCGGGTGTTACCAGAACAAAGCCCGAAGATTATACACAAATCGTGCGCATTAGTTGGAAATTCTGGGATATTAAAACGCACTCAGTTTGGGAAATCGATCGATAAACACGAGGCGGTGATGCGCGTGAACCAAGCGCCGGTGAAAGGCTACGAGAAATACGTCGGCTCGAAAGTCACGTATAGGATGTTGAACAACAAGTGGACGACGGTGTATTATGAAGACGGCGTCTCGAATACGGATGTTCCAGGCGGTACGAGTAATTTAGCGAGGTATTTATTAGCGCAAGAGCCGAGTAATGTGACGTTTATCGTCTCGAGAGCGACGACGAAACAGTTTGAAACTTTTTCGCAAACCGTCGCGAAGAGAAGGAGCGAGATGAAGAAACCGTTGTTATTGTCCTCCCGTGTGGTTTCTGGAGCGAGAACGGCGTTGATTGGATTCAGAGATTTTGAGAAGAATCGTGCAAAATATAGCGAGGAAGAATTAACGCCGTCTTCGGGCCTTCTAGGCGTGTATTTATTGTTGAACTTGTGCAAAAGAGTTTCCGTGTACGGATTTTCCTTGGATGACTCGAGAAAGACGAACGATATGAAAGCGGAAGGGTTGCGATATCACTATTTCAAGAAGTATGCGGATTCAGAGCGTTTGTTGGCGCATCCGCACCATAACTTTAAGATGGAAGGGGATATTTTGAGAGCGTTGGTCGACGCGAACGTGGTGACTTTGTGCACAAAGGAGAAAGACTCCGCCGAATCGACGTGTTGAAGAAACGCGCTTTATATGCATTATTGCTGGTAGATTAGAATAGATATAGAAGTAGCTATATACTAGGTACAAGAGCGTAGCATTATTATTATTACTTTTCTGGTTTCGTCGAGCAGACAATCGTCGCAATTGAGATACAATGCGACAACTGCAGCCACTCGTCCGCCCCGTCTACCAATTTCTTCTCCACTTCGCCTAGCTTCAAGCAAATTTCAGCTTTCATCTCGTCCTCGAGCAAGTCACTATCAGCCAAATAGTACCCAAACTGCTCTAAGATTTGCAAACAAGGAAACCCGTCTTTCAAAATATCCTCCGCTAACGCCTGCGATTTTTGAGAATCCCCGGCCACGCAGAGTTGCAACAACTCTTCGATTTTCTCATCCGGAATCACACCGGCAACTTCGCGAATGCGATCTCCAGTAAGTTCTGATCCAAACAAGGACGCCGCGGATTGTAAAAGAGTAATCGCTTTACGCATATCCCCCGCGGATACGTGTTCCAACGCTTGCAACGTCCCTTCCGCCAACTGTAAATTTTCTCCTTTCGCGATAAAGTTTATTCTCTCGTGCATTGTCCCTCCATCTAACGATTTAAATCGAAACTTTGCGCATCGAGAAGAAATCGGGTCTATAATTTTGCTCACGTAGTTACACAGGATGAAAAATCGCGTCACTCTGGAGTACGTTTCCATCATTCGTCGCAGCGCCGACTGCGCGTCGTTCGTCATCGAATCCGCTTCGTCTAAAATCAGAATCTTATACGGCGGACACGGGTATCCCGGCACTCCTTCGCCTACCGTCGTCGACGCGAACGATTTAATTTTCCCTCTCACGACCGAGATCCCTCGTTCGTCCGAGGCGTTTAGTTCCAGCACTCTTTTTTTCCCCAACTCTGGTCCGTACAGTTGTTTACAAATAGCCAACGCGCAGGTCGTTTTCCCCGTTCCAGGCGGGCCGTAGAATAACATGTGCGGTAAATTGTGCGTCTCCATCGCTTTCTCTAACGCGGAGACGACTTCAGTTTGGTACGCCACGTCCGAGACTTTCTTCGGTCGGTATTTATCCACCCACGGTTCTTTCTTCTTCGCTTGGACGTGTGCGTGGTGTTGCTGATCGTCGACGTCCATCATTTTTAAATATATATAACGAGTCGTGGACTACTAATGCAGCTGAAAGTTGTTTTCGTTTGTGTTTTCGTTTGTTTAAAGTTTGTTGTTGTTGAAGGCTGAGACCTGAAACTGCTCCTCTGAAAATTTCTTCGGTCGTCAAAAGAAGGAAGAAAAAACTTTTGCAAAACTTTCTTTCTTTCTTTCTTTCTTTCGTCAAAGAAAAGGAGAATTTTAACTTTAACGACCCCCAAAGTTAAACCTCCTGAGCTTTGTCATCAATGACGACTTTTATGAAAACGACGACGACGACGACGACTTTTATGAAAACAAAGGCGGCGACTCAAGTGAAGAAGATGAACTGCTGCTATTGCACCAGAAGAAGAACCGGAAAGCAGCAGTTAAAATCAGGGGGGGATTCGTTGTCTGCCGCCAAAAAGAAAACACGAACGAAAAGAAGAATGCATTTTTCGAAGAGTGTGAGAGCGAATCTAAAAGTTGAAGTGTGGGAGACAACGTCCATGCCCTTGGACGAAGAGAAAGCGGAGACATTCTTTCGAGAGTTTTGGCAGAAGAAACCCCTTCTGATGAGAGACGCGATTCCGAACTTTAAGTGTCCGTTAGATACGAATGAACTCGCCGGCCTGGCGTGCGAAGACGAATTCAGTTCTCGTCTGATGCGAGTGCGAGAGGAGGATAAAAAATGGACGTTGGAAGTTGGACCGTTTCCGGAGGAAGTGTTGCAGACGTTACCGGACGACCAAGCTTGGAGCTTGGTGATTAATGAGTTAGACTCGAAAATACCGGCGATGAATAGCATCATCACGGATTTGTTTCCGCAGTTTCCGCGGTGGAGAATTTCGGATATTCAAGCGTCCGTCTCGCCAGAGGACGGAGGCGTAGGCGCGCACTCGGATAATTTCGACGTGTTTTTAATACAAGCCATAGGAGATAAACTTTGGTCCGTTGCGGATAACGAGGCGTATTGGCCGGATAAAGACGAGTCGTTCGTTCCGAACCAAGACGTTCGTATTTTGAAAGAGTTTGTCGCGGACGATAGCTTTTTGTTGAAACCGGGGGACATTTTATACTTACCGCCGAAAATCGCGCACCATGGGCTGGGGAAACCGCACGAAAAAGGAGCGTGTTCAGTGACGTTAAGTTTAGGCTTTTTAGCGCCCATGCACGAGGAGATGATTTGGTCGTACGCGCAACAAGAATCGAGCAAGTATAAAGACGTTCGATGGAGAGACCCGTGGATGAAACCGGCGGAATTGGGAAAGTCTGGAGCCATCGATAAAGATGCCATATCGCACGCCTGGGACGTTTTGAAGAAAGCGGAACCAAAATCAGAGAGGGATGTTGCGGTTTGGATGGGGAAACATGCCACGGCAAAACGGTTCGGGGAGTCCATCGCGTTATTCGACGAAAAAGGATTTCTAGAACAACTCGGCGCGAATAAAAGAGAGATTGATTACGACGCCTGGGAAGAAGCTGGGTTTCTGCAAAGAAACGAAGGCGTGCGGTTCGCATTCATCGATAGCGTAAACGATAATTCCATGGACAACGACGACGACGACGACAGCGGGTTGTTATTCTTTGCTGGTGGGATTTCGTGGACGATGAAAACGGACGAAGGAAAAGCGATAGCGTATACTTTAGCGAACGAAGGCGAGCTCGAGTTCATCGGGAAACCGTTGAAAGAGAAGGAAAGCGTGGAGCTTTTATCGCAATTGATCAACACAGAGTTTATATTCATACCAAGCGACGAGGATGAAGAGGATTACGATGAGGATGATGAAGACCACGAAGAGGAATGAAAGGAAAAATTTTATACCGTCTCGACGTGTTCGTCGTTGTTTTCATTTAGCTAATTTGCCGCATATTACACTGTAAACTACTTTTACATCCTACATCTATCCATCGCTATCGTATAGTACATTACAAAACCAACGTCTTTTTCTGCCCTCCACCTCGCTGTTTCGTCGGCGGCGGTTTCTTCCTCACTCGTAACTCTCTCGCGCAGCGGTTACAAAAACCGTGCTCTTTGACTAAACCTTGCCCGAACCCTCCGCAGTTGGCGCATCGAATCATTTTAGCAACTATCGCTGGATCTTCCGGCATCACCCACGTGCAATAGTTCGTCTTCTCGTTGTAATAGTACTCCCGCTTTGTTTTCTTATCGACAGTCGTCTTCCAATAAAATGGTGGCACTTTTTCTTTCTCCTTCTTTGTCTTCTTCTCTTTTGGTCTCGTCCAGCGAGATATGTTCAACTTTGCGTTGTAATAGTACGCGTGATTGTCGTAGTCTTCGCTCTTCCCTTCTCGCCATCCTTTTGGAAGAGGAGGAGGTGGAACGTTCTCTTCCTCATCATTCTTTTCTTCTTTGTCTTCTTCTTTGGGGACGACGACGGCGGGGACGATGCCTTTCTTTTTCAGTCGTTCGAGCAAAGCTTTCGGGAGCGCTTTTGTCTCCTTCGTTGGAACGGCCTTATCGGCGGCGACGGCAACTTCGTTTGAAGGTTTTTCGTCTTCTTCCTTCTTCTCATCGACTTCTTCCATTATCTTTATTGTATTACTGCTACTACTCTACTACGAGAAAAAAATGAGGAAAAAAATACGCCTGTGTGAAATAAAATGAAAACCAAAGAGTGCGAGGAAGAGTGAAAAACACGAAAAGGAACCAAGTGATTGAGTGAGTACTTTTAATAATGTGTGCATAGTATTAGTTTGATCATCATCATCATCACTCGACGACGACTTAATCGAACAACTCGGCGTCTCGGTCACCTCCACCTGGTTTCTTCTTATCTGTTCTCAAAGGATCGTTCGACGGCGACTCGCGTTCGAGGCGAACCCAACTCTTGTACGCGCCGCCGCCGCGCAAGACGTTCAAACGCTCCTGTCGCTCGCGTTTGCGAATGTCATCTTTCGCTTGACACGAGTCACGTTCTTTTGTTTCTTCAAATTCGATGTGTGAGACGGATTGTTTGGAATGCTCGAACGCCAGGTGAGTGTTCATGATTGGCGCCGGTAAGTCTGAGTAGTCTTTGTCGTAGTCGTCGAAAGCAATCTTGCAGTGCGCGGAAAACAGACGATCCCACCACATGTCCGCGTGTTCGCAATCGTCTGCCTTCGAGAGTAATTTTAAGTTTGCTTTCTCGAGTAAGAAAACAAAGCCGTCTTCACCGTCACCTTGTAAGTGGTACCAGGAAGAACTTTCCGGGAGGACGTGGTATTCGAGCTCGCCAGATACGTACACCTCTTTGGTATCGCGATCGGTGATTTTTAACGACTTTGTTTTGATGGAGACATCAAGGTGGTGTTTCGTGTATCGATCTTTTGGGACTGTGTTTACGATGACTTTGACTTCCGAACTCGATTGGCGCCAACGGATGGAATCATCCATCAAGGACACCCATACATTTTCTTTGTTTCGTCCCATGTGACCTTTGTCGTAATGGATTTCAGTCATCCCGAACGCGTGTTTCTCCACGCGCTCAATCGGTGTCCCGTCGCTGTGAGTGAGTTTATAGTTTTGGTACGGCAAATCGATCGCTTTGGATGGTCGTTGCGCGACGACTATTTCTTTTCCGGCCGATATCTCCTCTTGTAAAATTCTGCCGAACCCGTAGCCTTTGAACGAGAGCGTCTTTGCAGCAACAAACTCGATGCCGACGAAAGAAAACTTACCTAAACCGAGCGTTTTTAGAACGATCTTCTGCTCTTTGTCTATGGCGTTCATGTATTTTTTCGCATGCTCGTTATCGTTGGCGAAATCCATTTGAAACTCGACGCAAAGAGACGTCGAGGAAGAAGGAGAAAACGCTTTATTTTCCTTGTTTTCGTCTTCTTTTGTGGACGATGATGAGACCAATTTCACGCTTTCGATCAAGACTTTCTTCAACTCGATGTTTGCACTCTTCGAGATGTACTCTCTCAACTGGAAACGTGAAGCCGTAGTGAACATCATCAGCTTTGCGTTGACGCACTCGAACGTGACTTTCCCGTGCCCGAGATAAACGTCTCCGTCTGTATTTGAATCGTAATCCACGATACCAAATTCAGACGTCTCGTATTGTTCGTGCTTGTCGTTCAACACGGCGGACATTTCCGCGTTATCTAAATTCGACGTCATCGCTCGGAATGCGTTTCGATACATTTCGTTATCGGGGTCGAGGTGTTGGGCCCGGGCGAAGCACTTCCCGGCGGCGTTGTGATCTGGAACAAAGTCTTCTTTCGAAAAGCCGGGTTCGCCTTGGAAGCCTTTACCGAGAAGATACCACGCGAACGGTTCGACTTTTAAAGATCTGTCGTTGTATTTGACGTATATTGAGGCCTCTTTGTACGACATGTTATATTCGTCTTCTTTTCCTTCTTCTTCTTCTTCCTCCTTCTTCTCTTCTTTCTTTGTCTCCTTTTCCGACTCCTTCATACTTTCTTTTCTACTCACCCCACCTTTGCAATTTTCAATCGCCATGGCCGCATCCAATCTCGCTTGTTTGAAGCAATTCGCCTTGTAAAACATCTGCGAACGTTGAATGTACGCCATGGAGAGCGACATTGGTTTGAGAACCCACTTTGCGACGTAGGTGTAATAGTCGCCCGGCTTTCGGTTTTGCGAGTGTTCCTCTCGAATCGCGCGGAACATCGCTTCTTCTTGCTCCAATTTGGTCACCGTCTCCAGTCTCGGCGGTAAGCACACTGCATTGACTTCTTTCATGACATATCTCCCTAAATCCTCTCGCGTCAATCGTTTGGTTACGTTGCAAATGACCTTATTGTACTCGCCAAAGTAAGAAGGCTGTTCGCTCGCTGGAAGTAACCGGTAGCTTTCACGAAAACAGTCTAAAGCGTCTGGGAAACGATTCAATCCTTTCAACGCCATAGCCGCACGCCATTTAGCTTTTGAATTCGTATCTCTACATTTTAATGCGTCTTCTAACGCGAGCGTATATTTCCCAGCTTTCTCATACGTCAGCGATCGGTTGCAGTAGAGAGACTCGAGGACGAGCGTTTCGTCTTTGTTCCTTTTTTTTTGTGAAGACGACGACGACGATGACTCTAAAACCATATCGATGCACATCGAGTACGTTTCGTACGCGGCGATGTAATTGCCATCTTTTAAGTGCGCGCTCGCTTTCGTTTTGAAATGGTTTAGTTTGATCAAGTTTAATGGTTTTGTCGTCGAAGGAGAGACGAGGCGTTGTTCGGTCTCAGATCCTTTTTCCACGAACATGTCGTCTGTTGTTGCAATGCAATCGATATAATCAAATCAGAAAGAAGTTTACTCCTCTACGTATTCTTTTCCCACTCACTCACTGCGTATGGATACTACTACTGCCTCAACAACAATACGAATTGAACGAGATAGATTTAACGTCTCGATGCTGTTTCTCGTTCTCTTCTTGTTCTTGTTCTTGTTCTTCTTCGTTTTCCGTTTTGAAGCGTTTTTTTTGTCGCTCCAAAAGAATTTTTCTGCTCCAAAAAAATTAAATACAAAAATAAAAAATCAGAATTAACTCTTGCCCCGATTTTTCTAATTTCTTACAATATTTTCAATATATACTGGCACAATATTTAATAATAACAATATATACGTAATAATATTCGGGAAATTGTCTGATTCACGCGAAATATAAAATTATTCGGAAATAATAAAAAAGAGAATATCCCTGATACGACATTCATTGTATCTATATTGGAAAAATCCAGCGTATTTCACAATCGATTATTTTGTATCTATAATATAGGCTATAATCTACGGATTGTTGGACATATATGTGATTTAATAGGAAAGAGAAACTAAAAAAAAAATTAATTCAAGAATATTTAATTATCGTACCTAAATCTATAGTAATAAATATTTATATATTGTAATTCACATCAATATAATTACATAAACTTCTTGCTCGAATTATTTCTATATAATATAGAGGAACTTCTCGTTTTCCACCTTTCGAGAGGAAGTAAATGTACCTCATCACGGCACAAAAAAAGCGCTTGCCCAAAATCGAACACACAGTATGAGCGCGACTGTCACGACCTCATCCTTCTCGTTGCCCCCTTCGTTACGAAGATATCAGTGTAACCGATGTGTTTTTCGCGACAATAACAACCGTCAACAGCTCGTGTCTTCGTCGGGACGGCGATTGCAAAAATCATCGGTGTCCGTATCTTCTTCCTTAGAAGGAGACAAAACGATTGTCATCATCGGAGGCACCGGTCGAGTCGGTTCGAGCTCTGCGAATGCGATTCAGAAAGCTCTCTCCGAATCCTCCCCGTCTTCGAAAATAGTTCTAGCCTCTAGAAACAAAGCGTCGTTCGAGGAAACAGTTTCGAGATATCCTGGATTACGGTCTAAAACGACGACGTTCCGGGAAGTGGACGTCTCCGATATCCAATCCATCGAAAGTGCCATTAAAGGCGCTGACTTAGTCATCAACACCGCGGGACCGTTCCAAACAGTGAAGACGTGCAACATTTTAGAGGCGTGCATCAACCTGAGCGTACCAAACTACTTGGACGTGTGCGACGACGGGTCGTACGCGAAAAACGCGAAGAGTTTGGACGCCAAAGCAAAGGCGAGTAAAGTCACCGCAATCACGAGCGGTGGCATCTACCCGGGCGTCTCGAATATCATGGCTGCGAAAGCGATCGAGAACCAACTGAGGGATGCCAAGATTGCCCGGGAGAGAAACGACGAAGACGAAGCAGCAGAATCATCGTCCTCATCGCAAGAAGAGAAAGACGAAATCGAGTACTTATTGTATAACTATTTCACCGCCGGCTCCGGTGGCGTAGGCAGCACGATATTAGCAACCAGTTTCCTCTTGTGCGGCGAAGAAGTCACGATATACGAAAACGGGAACGAAGTTCGAATGGAAGCGGCGAGTTCGCGGAAAGTTGTCGATTTCGGTAAAGGCGTTGGAAAACGCGAAATTTTCCTCTACAACTTGCCTGAAGTCGAAAGCACACACAAAATATTCAACGTGCCGACCATCAAAGCTCGTTTTGGAACGAGTCCTGGAATTTGGAACACGGCCATGGTCGCCATGGCTCGATTATTACCGTCTGATGTTTTAAAAAACAAGGAGTTGATCCAACAAGTCGCTTCGGCGTTGATGCCTCTCGTGAAACTCGTCGACGCCGCGGTTGGAGAGAAGATGAGCATAAAGATCGACTGTAAACTGAAAGACGGTAAGATTAGCACGAGTTTATTCACGCACAACAAGCTGAGCGAGTGCGTCGGTCAAAGCGTCGCCGCGTTCGCATTGGCCATGTTGGAAGGAGAGAGTTCCTACGGCGTCTGGTACCCGGAAGAAACCTCGACTTTTCTGGACCAAGACCTCCTTCTCGCGAGAGCGTCCGAAGGCGCCAGTCAGTTTCAGTTGAGCCAAGCGCCTTGGAAGTTGGAGAGTCAACCTATAAACCTTGGGTTTGGCATTTCCCTTGAATAATGATACTGATGATACTAATGATACTACTACTACTACTACTACTACTACTACTACTGTAGTATGTATACCTGTTCTTTGTTGTTGTTTGTTGTTTTTGTTAAAAGCTCGTTTCACCTTTAACTCCAACGAACCGATCAAAAATCAAAGGCAAAAAATGAGCAAAAAATTAACCTATTTTGTATTTTGTAGTGCTTATTAGTGTGCGTCAGATAATCTGCTTCATCAAATCAGTGAGGGTAACACACACGCGCACTTCGTTTGTAACAATATCTCTCTCTCACAGGTAAGACTTCCAACGATCTCTTCTTTCGACATCTCCCCCGACGCGCGCGTCATCGTCTCGTGTATGCCTATTTAAACGCGTGCGAGGGATACTCAACGCGTATTAATATTGTCTTATCCTTTGCGTCGTCTCGCGATGACTTTTTTCTCTCATCTCCATCGAGAGACCAAAAGCGGTGCGGTTCGATGGATTTTTATTCTATATAGTCCTTTTCTAATCACTGACGAGATAGACTCTTCATCATCATCATCAATACTCATCAGGTTTATTGTATTCTAAACAAAGCAACACATACAATATGAACACACACACGAGCGCGTTGACGTCATCCTCCGCCCGAGCGGCTCTCGTGAATACCAAAGTCCTCTCGCTTCGAAAGAAAGGACGACATGCTTCCTCCTCTTCCTCCTCCTCAGGAAAACAAACTAAAAAACAGACGATGATAATAAAAGCGGTATCGAACTCGGTCACGCCAGACAACGATTGGGGAGAATCCACGCAAGCCGTTCACAACGGCGAGAGAGGTGGGAGACCGAGAATCTCAGATTCCTTGACGACTCCAATCGTGTGCACGTCCACGTATACGTTTAAAGATACCCAAGAGTTGATCGATTATCAAGAGGGTAACTACGGGTCGTTCGAGTACGGGAGGTACGGGAACCCGACCACGCGGGCGGTGGAAGAGAAAATTCGCTTATTGGAAGGTGGCGACGATTGCTTACTATCTGCTTCCGGGATGTGCACCGCAGTGACCATGCTTCTTTCTTTGGTTCCAGCCGGAGGACACATCGTCACCACTACGGATTGCTACAGAAGAACCCGTCAGTTTATCCAAACGTTTCTCCCGAAGATGGGTATCACGTCGACGGTTTTGGATCCGTCCGATTACGATGGTTTGCAAAAAGCCTTGGACGAACACGACTGTTCCTTGTACTTTTCTGAGTCGCCGACGAACCCTTATTTAAGGTGCGTTGATATCGACAGAATTTCAAAGATGTGCAAACCAAAAGGATGCTTAGTGTGCATCGACGGGACTTTCGCGACGCCGTGTAACTTGAAGCCGCTCAAGTTTGGAGCAGATCTGGTCATTCACTCCGCGTCCAAGTATATGGGAGGTCACAACGACGTGCTAGCTGGTGTCATTGTTGGACAAAAAGAAGCCGTGAGTAAAGTGAGAGCGTTCCACAACATTGTCGGAGGGGTTTTGGACCCGCACGCCGCGTACTTGATTTTGAGAGGTTTGAAAACGTTGAGTTTAAGAGTCGAAAGACACAACTCGAACGCGCAAAGGTTAGCCGAATGGTTGGAGGCACACCCAAAGATTGCGAAAGTTCACTATCCGGGCTTGAAATCGCATCAAGATCACGAGGTAGCGAAGAAATATATGACTGGTTTTGGCGGGGTTGTTTCTTTTGAAGTCGACGGAGATTTGTGGCAAACCGCCAAGTTTATCGACGAATGCAGGTTGCCGTACATCGCGCCATCTTTGGGAGGTGTCGAATCGTTGATCGAACAACCGACGGTTGTTTCTTACTGGGATCAAGGACCTGAAAAAAGAGCGGCGATTGGTATTAAAGACAATCTCGTTCGATTCGCGTGTGGTATCGAAGATTACGCAGATATCGAAGCGGATTTCAAACAAGCGTTAGATAAAATCTAGTAGAAGAAAAGTAACAAACATAAACAGTACCTTGGTACCAGGGTACAACAATAACAACAACATCCAAACAAGAAAAAGAGTGAGCGTATGTGTGAGAGAGAAAGAGATTGAGAGTGAGCGAGAACAAATGATTTATTTTTGAGTAGAAGTCACGTCAAAAATGCTAATATTAATAAACTTATCAAGAGTAAAAACAACTGCTTTGATGAACCCCGCAGCGCTTTCCTTTAAAGTACTTTTTTACGCGGCAACTGCGGCTTTTTCTTTCGGTTCGACCCATCGATCGTGCTCCTTGATCAATTCAATCAACTCCTCAGTCGCGCCTTCCATCGGGATACCTCTTCTGACGACTTCCTTCCCGACGTACAAATCGATTTTACCAGGAGCGCCTCCGACGTAACCAAAATCGGCATCCGCCATCTCCCCTGGACCGTTCACGATGCAGCCCATGACGGCAATAGCGACACCCGGCAAGTGACCAGTCTTTTCAGCAATTTGGGCGGTGACTTCTTGCAAGTCAAACAACGTACGACCGCACGACGGGCACGAAACGTATTCCGTCTTCGTGTTTCTCATGCGCGAGCCTTGGAGCAAACCGAACGAAGTCGTTCTCAAAAAGCTTAATGGAATTTTTTCGTTTCCGACGTATTCCAAGAGGACGCCGTCACCGTTACCATCGCACAACAAGCCACCAACTTGAGCACCACACTGGATAACGACGTCAGATTTGTCGCCATCAACGATGTGCTTGTGGTGAATCACCGGAATCTTCACGCCATTCGCTTGCAACACTTCAAAGATTCTTCTCGAGGAGTGGATTCTCGACCGTCCTTTTTCGGTTTGAATCAAGAGCATGATGGCATCGATGTCCTTCAATTTTGCTAAATCTTCGTTGCTCTCGGAGCCGTTCAAAGTGACGGCAAACCGTTCGGCGCATTCTGGCAACGCTTCCTTGGCGATAGCTTGCGCCAAAGATACGATAGCAATCGCGTTCGGCACCGGGTTCTTCTTCAACTCGGCTTCCGGGACGAGAACGCCGCAGCCAATCTCTTGCAATCTTCGGATACTTCTCATGGCCTTTTCTTGAGAAGCTTGCGGGGCTTGTCTCAACAAGATAGAATCAGACGTCGCGATGTCTCTGAGCGGCATACCAACGGCGAGCATGCAACCCAACTCGGCGTAAAACTGATCTTCAGATTCTAATTGTTCCACCGTGACTGAGCTGATTACCGAACCGTCTCTGTGTAAGACGTTTCTGTAATCGATGGTTTCGTCAGCCTTTTGTTCCGGCAAATCACCATTAAATCTTTCAAACGATTGGAAATCTCTCTTTGTTTCGGTGAATTTGTCCTCACCGCCCAACTTTTCCGCACACGCCTTCATGCCGAGGTTCGCCAATCTCGTGCACGGTTCTATCTCCAACTCAGAGGCTTCCGTCAACGAAACACGAATCGTATCCCCTAAACCATCGAGCAATAACGCACCAATACCAATGGAAGACTTCATTCTACCATCTTCACCCTCGCCAGCTTCAGTAACCCCCAAGTGCAACGGATAATCCCATCCAAGCTTGTACATCTCGTACGACAACAAGCGATAAGCTTGAACCATGACCAACGGGTTCGAGGCTTTCATCGAAAACACAAAGTTGTGATAATCGTGTTTGCGGCAAATTCTCGCAAATTCAAATGCAGACTCGACCATACCAGCCGGAGTATCTCCGAATCTGGACAAAGTACGCGCAGACAAAGATCCGTGGTTGGTACCGATACGCATGGCGACGTTGTTCGCTTTGCACTTCAATACCAACGGCGTGAAGACCTCTTCAATCTCATCGATTTCCGCTTGGTATTCCTCGTCCGTTTCGTACAAGATATCCTCAAATTTCTTTCTGCCATCGGCAAAGTTGCCCGGGTTGATTCGAATCTTGTCCAAGCAATCCGCCACCGTCATCGCTACTTTCGGCGCGAAGTGGATATCGGCTATGATGGGAGTGGTATAGCCACTTTGCAACAACTTGTTCTTAATTTCTTGGCACGCTTTCGCTTCTTGCATACCTTGAACGGTAATTCTGACCATTTCAGCTCCAGCGTCGGCGCATCGCATGATTTCGTTCACCGTCGCGTCCACATCTCTCGTATCCGAAGTCGTCATCGTTTGTTTCACAATAGGGTGATCCGAGCCAACTTTCACGTTACCGATTTGGATAGTTCTGGTTTTACGTCTGAACGTTTGGGTGGTGTCCGGACAGTACAAACCGGTGGGAAGCAAAACGCCTCCTTCCGTCATTTCGTGTTGCTGAACAGCTTGAGCGCGTATGGCTCTTTGAACTTTCGTTCTTCTGTTGTTCGATGAAGAAGAAGAAGTAGATGATTTTCTACTTGTTGACTGGGATGAAGAAGAAGAAGAGGAGGAGGAAAATTGTCTGAGAACCACTCGGGAGCTCACCATCGAGGATGATAAAGCGGACATCATTTCACTGATTTAAGCGCGCGCTGTCGTTAAAGAGAAATACTAGTAAATTCTTCTTTTATTAAAGTGTGCAGGAAATCGCCGGCGCGTGCAAAAGAGTGATGATGATGAGAGAGTTGGATTGGATTTTTTTATCTCTTCGAGGACGACGAAAATCTTAAGAAGACATCGATCTCTTCTTTTGAGCAACAGACCAGGAAAAAAACAGCAGGGTTAAAAAAACAAGGAAAAACCTCCTCTTCCAGAACGCTCCAGCGATAAGGTCTAAACTCTCTCTCTCTCTCTCTCTCCATTTAAACGCGCGCGCTCTATTATAACACACACAAACAAGTAAGTAGAAAACAAAAGATCATGGCATTCGTTGCGGGAGGCATTTCTACGCTCAGAATCAGCGCGGCAAACCACGTCCGCCCGAAAGGCGCCAAGGAGAGTCGCAAAAACAGACCGGTGAAACACCGCCCCAGCGATAAGAACCGAGCGCCGACCAATTACCCGACCGTGGATCCCGCCGCTGTGCCTCCGGTGTATACCATCGTCTCGGAAGCGCCGAAGAAGACCGATTAACCGCGTGAGTGCGCGCGCAACAATTATATACGTATATGAGAGAGTAGCATTCTTGTAGTAGTTTTATTATTAGCCTTCCTTGTTCTATATTATACATTTATCCGAGAGGGGACGACGTAATCCTCATCATACCACTTTCGCCCTAATACCACTCGAGTCGACTAAAACCTCAAAAGCAAGAGAGAGAAGCTTTCTTTTACACACACAAATAATTTTCTCCCTACAAGCCTCACTCCTTTCTATATTTATTCGTTATTATTAGTATTAAGAAGACGATTCAGACGAGGATTCAGACGACGAAAACTCTCCGTTCGTACGAACGAGTAGAAGATGTTCCTTCTGTCTCGATACAAATATGGGAGGAGTCGTCAAATACTCGGGAGAGTCGCGAGGACGACGATTGGATTGTTCGAAGAAGAAGAGAAGAAGTTTGCCGATGATGATTCTCGCAAATTCGTTTCGTTGAGCAGAAGCGAGAAGGAAAAAGAACGAAGGAGGAGGACGAACAATCGCGCGTGCTCGTCGTCGTCATCATATTCGGTGAGAGAATTTCAGACGAGCGCAATCGCAGAAGCCAGACCTGGGCAGAATCGTTCGCCATCCGGCGCTGGGAAACCGAAGAAGTTCAACAAGAAAAAACTGCCGCCGGCGTCTGTTGGCGCAACAGAGCAACAACAAAACAGAGGAGGAGACGAGAGAGGAGGAGATAAAGCACAAAAGACAGAAACAGAAGGAGCAGCAGACAAATCAAAGCAACCTTTCACGAGCGTTTACCGGAAAATCAAGGTGGTTGGGAAAGGAACCGTGAGGAAGAAAGTCGAACGCGTCGTAGAGAAGAAGGAAGTGAAAGCGAAAGCGGCGGTGGAAAGAAGACACGTGAGAATCAACGAGGGATCGACCGTGAATGAAATCGCCAAGGCATTCGGCATCGAGAGCGAACAGATTATCAAGCTTCTAGAAGCACTTGGAGATTCGACGTCGCTTTCGATCGAAGAGAGCGTGGCGGCGGATTCCATCGAGCTCATCGCTGCCGAGTTGGACGTGGATATTACCATCATCAATAATAATGATAGTAGTAGTAGTGGTAGTAGTAGTAGCAGTCGTGATAGTAGTGCGGTTATGAAAAAAAGACGACCGACGGTGTGTGTCATGGGTCATGTTGATCACGGGAAGACGAGTTTACTTGACGCCTTGCGCAATGCTTCAGTCGCGGATGGCGAAGCCGGTGGTATTACGCAACACATAGGCGCTTTCGTCGTAACGCTTCCAGAGTTTAATAATAGCGATAATAGTCTGGGAGAGTTGACATTTTTAGATACGCCTGGCCACGCAGCATTCTCGGCTATGCGTCAAAGAGGTGCTTCGATCACAGATATTGTCGTTTTAGTCGTAGCGGCGGACGACGGTGTCATGCCACAAACGAAAGAGGCGTGCGCGCACGCGCGCGTTGCAAAAGTACCAATCGTAGTTGCATTGACAAAGTGCGATAAGCACAATGCAGATCCAGATAGTATGGAAATGCAAGTCGCGAGTGATCTCGGGTTAGAGCTCGAAAAGTTTGGCGGGAACGTACAGGTCGTGCGAGTCTCTGCGCACACTGGTGAAGGTTTGAAAGAGCTCTCGGAAGCATTACTTTTAGAGTCAGAGCTTATAGATTTAGACACAAAAATGGATAAATCGCTCGTTCACGGAGCGGCTTTAGAGGCTCGATTAGATAAAGGGAGAGGACCAATAGTGAACGCGGTGTTGAAACGAGGAACGCTCGAAGTCGGTGACTTTGTTCTCTGCGGCTCAAGCTGGGGTAAAGTTCGTTCGCTAAGAAACGCGAAAGGAGAGGAACTTAAATCCGTAGAACCGGGCGATCCTTTCGAGATGATGGGTTTAAAAACAGTTCCAAACGCAGGAGATGCAATCCAGTCGGTACCTTCGGAAGAACGCGCGAGACGTTTAAGCGAAGCACGAGAAGAACGTCTCGAGCGAATACGTTTGCAAAGTGCCGATGTGACGGGAACGTCTTCGATTACATCGGTTTTGTCTGGAAGAGGAGGTGATAATAGTGGTGGTAATGACGAAACAATTGATGATGGATATCAAGAGTTGAATTTGATTGTCAAAGCGGACGTTCAAGGGACTGCAGAAGCTGTCAGAGATTCAGTCGTTGGTCTCGGTACCGGTAAAGTTGGCGTGAAAGTCGTCTTTACTGGAGCTGGGCAAATAACTGAAGGAGACGTTCAGCTCGCCGGCGCTATAAACGCACCTATTCTAGGTTTCAACGTGCGTGAACCAAACAAGAGCTTACAAAGCTTGGCAAAGTCGAAAGGCGTTCAAATCGTACGACAAAACGTAATCTATCGTTTATTAGACGAAGTCGGTGCCATGCTCTCGCTGAAAGCGCCGATGGAAGAATACGAAGAAATCGTCGGTGAAGCAGACATCGTGCAGATTTTTGACATGACCGGAACAAAAAAGAACAACGCTTCTCTCGTGGCTGGTTGCGTCGTCTCGATCGGCTCCATCAAATCGACGGAAAAGTTTAGGATTCTACGAGATGGCGTCCCTATACACGAAGAAGGTGCCCTCTTCAGCTGTTCATCCATTCGTAGACACAGATTAGAGGTTGAAAGCGTAGGTAAAGGTACAGATTGTGGCGTTTCGCTCGATGATATTACCGATTTTCAAGTTGGTGATACTATTCAGTGCATAACGATCGGGCGAAGACCAGTTGCTGCTGTGAAAGTTGCGACAGGAGGCGCAAAAGTACAATAAAAATAGAAAGAAATCAGCTAGCGGCGATAAGAAAGAGAACGTTGTTGTATCATATATAGCATACTGTGTTCAAATTTATTCGTCGTTGTTGTTTAGAAATACACGCACTACTTCACTCTTACTTACTACTACGTTCCTTTCCTTTGTTGTATAGATCATCAAAGTGTTATTTGTCTGTGAGAGTAGCGACCTATTTATAAATAATAGGCAATTCTGATGGGGTGGGCTTTTTGATCGCAAAGAATATAATTCTTTTTATATCGGACACTCTTCTTCGAACGCGGCTTGCTCCTTTCGGCACTTTTCGAATTGGTTCGATCGATAGTCCATGCACGCCGCGTATTTATTCATCGTTTCCGGGCATTTCCCTCTCAAGTCTTTCAGAACGTCCAACATGCAACCGGTCACTTTCGCGCCTTCCTTCAAACACATTTCCGGGTCTTGGTTCCCTTTTTTACACGCCAAGTACGCCGCGGTTTGGTTCGCGCACCTCTTCTGCAAGTGCTTGTGTGAAGCGAATAAAACGCTCGACGTCGGTGCGCTCTCGTTTTCTGACATGATCTTTCTTCTAAACTCTGCTACTAAACTCTATTACACACACAAACAACAACAACAACGAAGCGATTGATTGCGTTTTTTCCGACTCAAAAAACGTTATTCTTTTCTCTCTCTCTCTCTCTCTCCCTCTCTATTAACACTGGGGTACGATCACAAAACACCCTCTCTCTCTCTCTACACACTCTCTCTCTCTCTACACGCTCTACACTCTCTCTTTCTTTCTCTCTCTTTCTTTCTCTCTCTCGAACAGCAGCGAAGAAGATGTGATGATGATGATGATGATGAGTGCTCTCTCTTCCAGCCTTTTTTTGTCTCTTTTTTCGATCGAGTCGAAAAAAGTACGAGAAAGTTTAGGTTTCAGAAGGGCAGTTTTTTTAGAAAACAACAAGAAAGAAAACACAACGAACAACACACTCTTCATTCATCAAAACGACTTGTTGTTGACGTATTATTTGTTGATATGGGAACGAAGACGAAACCTACATCATCATCGTCATCAGATACAACTCCTCGTGCTGATTCTTCTGCTGAAAAAACGTCGTCCAAGTCGTCCTCGTTCTCGTTGGAACCCATCGTGAAACCGAAAATCAAGTGGTCTGCTGCGGACTTGCCGGAGATATCACCAGTCGCTCCTTTTTTGATTTCCGAAGACGAAAGAGAAGCAGGAGCGGCATCATCGAAACAGAGCAGCTAAGAAGAAGAAGAAGAAGAAGACGAAGAAGTGAGAATACAGGAAATGACGGAGACTACGACGACTACTCATAAACATCAAACATTTCCAGTCGATGGGTTTGAGAATGACTTTACGCTCGAATTGATGTTGTTCGAACAAGTGACCAACGCGAAAGAGATTTCGGATTCGATAAAATCGGGAAGTTTTGACGTTGAAGTCGCGCTGATGAATCCAAAAACGATATTCACGGAAAATATCGTTCGATTAGCGACGTTTAAAGCGATCGCATCGATGGAAACGAAGTGCATGGTTACGAGAACGTTACACTCTGAAATCATATTCAACGCGTCGCCGAAAACAAACATAAACGAAGCGTTTCGAAGGTTCGGGGCTGGACCAGACTCGACAGCGATATTAGTCGCGCGGGTGTGCGATAAAAAGAAGGAACAAATAGTAGTAGACACGGGTAATAGTAGTAATAGTAGTAATAGTGAAGAACACATCAGAGAAAAAGTTAGGAAATGGATCGATGGGAAAGAGATTGCGGCGACGAGAGAAAACTTACAACGCTTCGCGGACACAAACGCGATTAAGAAATATTATAAAATAGACGCGGCAGAGCTGAAAATAGCATCGCTGGAAGACGGCGTGCTCATGCGCATAGGTGCCAGAGAAGTAATTTGAGCTCCATGTAATATTGTTATTGCATAAAAAGCTACTAAATGCTATACTAGAGAATCTATTTACTGATATCGTTTATCGTGCACGTCTTCTTGCGCCAGCGGTAGTTTCTCGTCGAACGTACCCACAGTCGCTGACGCTATGTAATTAATGCCTAAATCGCCGGTCAATTTCCATTGTTTCGTCATGAGATTATACTCCATTCCCGCCATCGTGTTCGTTCTCAATCCGGCGCGTTCTAAAACAATCGCCAACTCGGACGGGTGTAAAAATTTGTTCGCGTCGTGGGTCCCAGCCGGTACCATCTTCGCCACGCGCTCTGCGAATACAATCGCGCCTAAAACACCTCTCATAGATTTTGATATCGTCGACACGAATACCAAACCGTCGTCTTTGACTAACTTTCTCAACGCGTTCGCGAACACTCTCGGATCCGTAACGTGTTCGATAACTTCTAAAGCGCACACCACGTCGAACGAGTTCGGTTCCTTCTCTCCTAAATCTTCCGCCGTGTCGCAGATGTATTTCACTTTATTACCGTTCTTACCTCCACTTTTGTCATCATCACCATCGTCATCTAATTGCGATTCTTTTTGTCTCCTCTTCGCGGCTTCCACGTTCGCTTTCCCGGCGTCTAATCCGACCACATCCGCGCCCAGTCTCGATAAACTTTCGCTCAGCAATCCTCCACCGCACCCGACGTCTAATATTCTCAAACCAGATAACGGTCTGTTGTCAACGACTGTTGTTGGTGTTCTCCTCCTTGTTTTACTAAAATGTTCCGCGCACTCGTCTTTAATAAAAGAACATCGCACTGGATTCATCGAGTGCAACGGTCCAAACGGCCCGTCTCGTTCTCTCCACCATAACTCCGCGTCTTGCTCGAATTTTTTCGTCTCTCTCGTGTCCACCGTCGTCGTCGTTTTTGTCCTCCTCGTCGCCACGAAGAAGGATGATGATCTGTTGTTCTTGTTGTTGATAATAAAACGACTAAAATCATCCAATCTTTTTTTTCTTCCACTCTGAACTTGTTGTTGTTGTTGTTGTCCGTGATGATTGTTCATCGTGCTTTTGTCTTCAACGGAGGAGGAGAATGAAAGAAGACGGTTCACATCAGCTAAACCTCTCGTCGATAGTAATAATCCTCGTCGTCGTCCTCGTCGTCCTCCGAACGAAGCAGCAGCGGAGAAAGACATTTTAATACTACTATACTACTATATCTAATAAATGCTCTCTTTCCAAACAAAAAGTGACGTTTCCTCCTCAGACTGAGAAGTTGCGACAGAAAAATGGCGTGGGGGAAACCAACCCCTCACGGTGTGTTGGGAGACAACGATGAGAACGAGAGAAAAGAAGGAGACGACGAAAACGTGATGAAATCCTCCGTAGTCTCCTTGATTGAAAAAAACGACCCGACTGTCCGCGCGATAACTATTTTCCGGGGAAGAAATTTCACGGGCGCGAGAGAAACAACCGCCGTCGGTCTCGCCTTGGAAAAGAATCAATTCGTGAAAGAGTTTTACAGCTCAGGACACGAGATGACGAGAGAAACGGCGGAGATTTTAGGGAGGAGCTTTTCGAAAATGAAATCGTCCCTGGAAAGCATTTGCGTCGGAGACGAACGGTTTGGCGGCGGCGGTGGGAGGGGGAATAACGATGATGGTGGTCAGAAAGATGATGATGCTGATGGTGATGAAGATGCCTTTGAAGTGTTTCTTTCATACGCGAAAGAACTCGACGGGTTGCGAAAGTGGGATTTAGAAAATAAAGGATTGACGAAGAAATCGCTGGGAAAATTATCAGACGCGTTTCAATCCGAGAAGTTTATAAGATTAGAGGAGTTGATATTGAATAGAAACGAGAGTCTGAGCGATAGAAGTAGGAGTAGCGACGATACGAGCGCGACGACGACTAATAAGTCACCGACGGCGATGGAAAGACTTTTTCAGAGTGGCGCGATACGTCAAAGAGTCAAGACGCTTGAAATTTCGGATATATCTTTGGGAGAGGCGAGCATATCTGCACTCGCGGAGGAGTTAAAAGGAAAGTGTAGCTTAGAAGTGTTCAAATTTACAAACGGTAGGCTGGAGTGTTTTCGTTTGAAGGAGTTGGATGACGACGACGGCGTCGAAGAAAAGAAAAATGAAAGTGAGACGGACGACACCGCTGCCGACGAGAGCGAAAAGAAAGAAAAAGACAAGAAAAAGAAAGAAGAAAGAGACAAGGCGACAACGGCGATGATGAACGAGCTCGGCGAAGGGTTCGTAAATAACAAATCTTTGAAACGAGTCACCTTGGATGGGACGAAAGTTGGCGCCTACGAACTTTTGAAAGGCATCTCGAGAGCAAAGAGAACGAATAAAAGTGAGAAAAGTAACGTCGTAGAAATCTCGCTCGCAAATTGCGCACTAAACGACGACAACAGTAAAACAAACGCCGTCGTGGGATTTCTCTTGAGCGATTTCGCAGAGTCGGTTGAGATTGTAAATCTGAATGGAAACGCTCTCGGCGACTGGAAAGTCGCGCAACTCGCAGGTGCTATTCAAGGAGGTTTTTGTCAAAATATGCTCGAAATAGACATCGGTGGTAACGACCTGAGCGATGCAACTATTTTGAAACGTTTGCTATTTGGAAAAACGAAGATTAAAAGACTCTCGTGTTTTGAGAACGTAAACTTACTGAAATCGAAAGAAAACGTCGGGAAACTCTTCGAGGACGCCGAAATTCTTTCAGCCGGCAGCAGTCCATGCGAATACCTAGACGTTGGTGCGTGCGGTATGGAACTCGAAGAGCTGACGTTGTTCGCAGAGTCCATCAGAAAACACAAATCAGCCTTCGTTAATCTAAAAACGTTAGTTCTCGGCGGTAATCCTGGCGCTTGCGCTTTAGGCGACGCTTTCGAAAACGAACTAAAGCTTTTAAAAGAGAGCATGTCCAGTCTCGACATCGCGTGGAAAGCGAACGATTCCGGAGATATCGATAAGTTCAAGTAGTCATAATCATCGTTTTAAAATCCATCTCATAATTATCGCGGCCCCCTCGTGCGTTGTCCATAGTTTTTCTCTTGATTTCTTGTTTTCTTCTTCACCTCGAAAAGAGGAGTGAGTGGAAGTTTTCAAAGCCGCCATACACTTTTGTTGTCCGAAATATAACCGAACAACTCTACTTTTCGAATAAGAAACAACATGTCGTTCCGACGACGACTGAAAGGAAAACAACCCCCGGATGGTTGGGACTTGATCGAAGATACCATCGAAGATTTCGAGGCGCAGATGAGAGACGCCGTCAGCGAAGAACACGAAGGAAAAAGAAAGAACGAATTGACGTGGAGAATCCATCGAATTCATTGGGAGAAGAATCGTTTTATATTCGATTTAATGTACAAGAAGAAGGTGATGGACCGTAAACTGTACGATTATCTGGTGAGAGAGAAGATTGCCGATCAACCTCTGATATCGAAATGGAGGAAACCTGGGTACGAGAACTTGTGTTCTTTGCTGTGCATACAAAAGAGTTCGACGAATTTTGGGACCACGAGTATTTGTAGAGTACCCATAGCGCAGCGCAGCGGGCAGGCGAGGTTAACTCCGAACGTGAAAACCGGATGCATCTCGTGCTTTTCCGGAGACGGAATAATGGGCGGACCAATCTGGTGGAACACGAACTTGTCCGAGAAAATCATCACGAAAGTTAAAGAAGGGAAGAGGAAAGCGGAAGAAGCCGGGATCGCTGACGGAGAGGAGGAAGATCCAGAAGTGGCCAAGAGAATAGCGGCGATGAAGGAAAAGTTTCAGAAAGATAAAGTAGCGGCAAGCGGATTAGATTAACATTAATATCAAATACAAATTCTAGGAAAATTCATGCTAATCGTCGTCGTCGTCATCGTCGTCTTCATCGTCGTCTTCGTCGTCCTTTTCTTCGATTTCCACTTTCCGTTCCTCTCGCACGAAATTGAACAACTCGACGTAATCTTCCATGAACAATTCTTGCGGACGAACTTTATCTCCTCTCCCGAGTATTTCTAAAGCCAAATCAATCGTTTCCGCGTCGCACGTCGCTCGTAAATTATTCTTTAACATTTTGCGTTTCTGCGCGAAACAGCTTTGAACGAACGTGAAAAACTGCTTCTCGGTACCGTTAATTTTTAATAAGTGTTCCTTCCGTTTCGGTTTAAATCCAATCAAACAACTCTCCACGTTTGGAGGAGGATCGAAACAGTCTTTCGCGACTGGCCGAATGTATCGAGATTCGGAATAATACGCCGTTCGTACTGACATGGCGCGAAAATCTGAGTTGCTTTTTTTCTTCTTCTTCACTTCGTTTGCGTTTTCAATCATCTTCTCACCTCTTTCCTCCGTAGCCAAGCGTCTGGCGACTTCTTCTTGGAACATGAACACTAAATCTTCAAACGTATCGCCCATGGGTAGTAATCGCTTCAATATATCTGTCGTAATGTTGTACGGAATGTTCGCGACAACTTTCGCTCTTCTCTCGCCGCCGTCTATCAAACCTACAAACTTCGTATCCAAGTCTTTCCACTTCATGAAATCCTCCTCTATAATTTCTAGCTCGTCTTCTCCGTACTCTTTTCCGAGCGTTTCGCGTAAAGTTTTTGCTAAATTTCGATCCTTCTCTACCGCGATGACTTTACATCCGGTCCGTAATAACTCCGCGGTGAGATTTCCAGTCCCCGGTCCGATTTCTAAAATAACGTCCTCTTTCGTCACGTCCGCGCTCCTCACGGCGTCGATTAAAACCGAGTGATCGATCAAAAAATGTTGCCCCAACCATCGTCTGGCTTTATGTTTCGCTCCAGAGACCCTCTCTTCCGGCGATAAGCCCTCGCCATCGAATGCTCGCTTCATTTCGTCTTTCTCTTCCTGCTTCGTTTTCTTCGCTTTTCGCTTGTTGTTGGAGAGACGAAACGCACTTTTCTTCCCGGCGTTTTCGATTTTGAAGACGCGATTATTATTATTCTTATTATTAAAATGCCGTCGAGACGATTCAGACGACGACGTGGAAGAGGAGGACAGAAGGGACGAAATCAATCGCGAGGAGAGCGAGGAGATGGATGTGCTCGTCATCGTTCTCGTCGTTGGTCTCTTGTCAAATGTCACCGATGGTGGCGGCTTTCCCCAAAATAATATTAACTGAATTATTTATAAATAACAGTACATCTAAATTCCGCCGCCCTTAAAGATTTTGTATCTATCGCAAGAAGGAACGAGAAGACAAACAGCGGCAGAGAGAGAGAGAAAAGAGAGAAACTCTTCCTCTTGACTTTTTCTTGACTTCTTCTTCTCTGTCTTCTTTCTACTCTAATAAACTACTATAAGAGAGGAACACACCAATTTGTTTTTTTGTGGGCGAAATGTCTCCCCCTTCTTTTCCTTCTTTTCTTCAAAAAAGAAAAAATTCACAAGCTCTTTCTTGTGTGCTTTTCGAACACGATGTACAACCCAGGACAAGGAGGAGGAGGAGGAGGAGGAGGAATGGGAGGAGGTCACGACATAAATCCGAGCACGACGACGACGAGCACTATGAACAGCGGTGGGGGAAATACTGGCGAAGCCTTGCACGCTTCTCATTTCACTCGTCAACGACGAGCGGCGGTGATGCATTCTCACGTTCGATCTTCCTCCTCCTCGGGAGGACACTTACACGATTTAGCAGCCGACAACAACAGCGACGATCATCACCGTAATCATCATCATCATCATCGCGGAGTGTACGGTGGGAAGAATAGCATGATGAGTAGTGGCAGTAATAACAACAAGAGAGATTTTTCGCACTCGAAGAGGACGTTTCGGAAACAAACTTTGTTTGGAATCGTATTCGGAATAGTCATGATGATTGCGTTAGCCTTGGGCGCTTCGCTGTTGGCGAAAGTCTTCGTGAATACGAATACGAGTAGCAGTCCTTCCTCGCTTTCAAAAATGAATAATAATAATAACAACAAAAGAGCAGAACACGCGGGCGTCTTCTCGCCAGTCGCAGAGGGAGATTCGAGAGTCGAACGGTTCATGGCGAAATCGAACTGTACGTTGAATTTCTTCCTCGCGTGGACGACGAGCGCGGCGAAGTTTAGTTTACGATACAGACGAACAGTCGAATCGACGTTAAAGTTTCACCCAGGTGCGTGTTTAATAGTTTACTCGCCGACGATGCAGTTGGATCATTTCCAACGCTTTTGGGATCTGGGATATAACATCATAGTAGAACGACCGGATGTTCCGTATTTGATTCGCGGCACCCCGGCGGAGGCGTGGTATCAAGGCATCGATAAGTGGAAGAATGGGGAATATTTCTTCTCTCACATCACAGAGATTATTCGTTTAGCGACTTTGTGGAAGTACGGTGGCGTGTATTTAGATACCGACGTCGTCGTCATGAGAGAATTGGATAATCTTCACAACGCGGTTGGGACCGAGTTAGCCGACGAAAGAGGCGAGGCGAAAGTTCTCAACGGGGCTGTTTTAGCCTTTCGAAAAGGCTCTACGTTTATCCACGAGTGCATGGTTGAATTCAACACCACGTACAGAATTGACAGTTGGGGTTGGAACGGTCCTCAGTTAGTCACTCGGGTCGCGGCGAGGTTCCCTCAAGGCCCGGAGTTGCAAATTTTACCCACCATCGGCTTCTATCCCATTCACTGGGCGAAGGTGAGAAAATATTTCACGGACGAGGACCCGGCGGATCAACACGCCGTCTGGGAACGCATGAAGAGAGAAACGTACTTGTTTCACTACTGGAATAAAATAACCGTAAAGTTAGTCCCTACCCCTGGTTCGTTGATGTATAAAGTTTTGAACAACTATTGCTTGTTCTGCGAAGAAACCGGCATGGATGGGTAACGCGAAAAAAATATCGCACGTAGAAGATGTTGTGCGTGCATTCGTTCGTTCGTTCGTGTGCGCTAATAAAAGTAGTATATTAGTACGTTTGTAGTTATTCAATAATAGTTTATGTAAATAGTGTAGTGTGGTTTCAAGTGGAACCATCATATACCCGCAAAAAGCAGCTAAAAAGAGGTGCTCAAAAGTAGTATTTAGAAGAAGAGCAGAGGGGGCACCTTTTTTGTTGGTCTTGCGATTTTTTTTGGACGATTTTCATTTTTTCCCTCTGCACATTTTCCACGCGCTGCTGCAGATCCGACCCAAAACCGACGACTCCTCGTACTCCTCGTCACCTTTTGGTTCTCGGCTGACGCGACGACGATTCATAATACTAGTGCGATCATCGAAAGAGACGACGACGCGCGTTCGTTAAAGAAGAAGTCAAAGAAGAAGAAGAAGATCCAACCAAAACGAATTAAAAAGGAATAAAGGACAACAAACTTGAAACTTTGAGACTTCGACGTCGAAGAAGAGAAGAAAAAATGGGAGGAGGAAACGAGAACGAACAGACGACGACGACGACGACGACGAAAAAGTCATGGTTTTCCGCGCTGAGCGATTCGGTGAAGAAGAAAACGAACAACAACAGCGAGAAAGAATCCTCCTCCTCAAAAGGGTTTAAACAAGAGAGCGACCCGCCTTCGTCGGAGAACCTGTCGCCAATCACGTCGAAAAAAGCCGCAGCTGCGAAAGAGTACATTGAAAATCTGTATAAAAAACAAGCGAAAGATTTACGCGAGAGGCAGGAAAGAAGAAGCCGAATGGAACGGACCGCGAGTAATTCTTTGAATAGTAACAACAACGGTGGGACTCTGTCGTCGTCTGGGAACGTCAGCGCGGAGGATTTAGATAACAACGGGGAAGGTAGCGGGGATTTTAACGAAGCGCTGATGAAGGAGTTGGAAGAGAAGGAACGCATGTACACGAGATTGAAACGAACGAAACTGTCACCGAACGATTTCGAACCGCTGACAATAATTGGAAAAGGTGCGTTCGGGGAGGTTCGATTGGTGAGAGAAAAGTTGACCGGGAAAATTTACGCGATGAAAAAGTTGAAAAAAACGGAGATGGTGCGAAGAGGCCAAATCGATCACGTGAAAGCGGAGCGGAATTTGTTGGCTGATGTGCACGATCAAACCGTAGTGAAGCTCTTTTATTCGTTCCAGGACGATGAGTTCTTGTATTTGGTGATGGAATATTTACCAGGTGGGGACATGATGACTTTATTGATGCGAAAGGACACGCTGACGGAGGAAGTGACGAGGTTTTATATCGCGCAAACGGTGTTAGCCTTGGAAACCGTGCACCGACACAATTTTATTCACAGAGATATCAAACCAGATAACTTGCTGTTAGATCGCGAAGGACACATGAAGTTGACTGACTTTGGTTTGTGCAAACCAGTGGACCCGCAGGTTTTGTTAGGAAATAAGGACGTGAACTTGAACGAAAACTTTGACAAGTTATCGTTGGAACAACAAAATAAGAACGATTCGGAAACGTTAGCGACGTGGCAAAAAAATAGAAGGCGATTGGCATATAGTACGGTTGGGACTCCAGATTACGTCGCCCCGGAGGTACTTTTGAAGAAAGGGTACGGATTAGAGTGCGACTGGTGGTCCGTTGGAGCAATCATGTACGAAATGCTCGTTGGGTACCCGCCGTTTTACTCTGACGAACCGGTTTCGACGTGTAGAAAAATTGTCCACTGGAGGCATCACTTGAAGTTTCCTCCGGAGGTCCACTTGTCAGACGACGCGAAGGATTTGATCGAGTCGTTATTGTGCGACGTGGAGGTCAGATTAGGAACGAACGGAGTAGATGAAATCAAGCAACATTCGTTCTTTAAAGGCGTTAATTGGACGAACATTTACGAAGAGCAAGCCCCGTACGTGCCGACGGTGACTGGGGAGTTAGATACACAGAATTTTGAGGACTTTGAGGAAGATCCTCCGGACAAGGCGAGCGAGGAGGAGAAGAAAAGAGATGAGAAGGCGGCGAAAGAATTAGCCAAGAAAGGTGGAAAGAAGGGCGGATCGTCTCCTGGAGGTCAAGGAGAGAGCGGCGTTCAGCAAAAGAAAGATTCAGAGTGGATTGGATACACGTATAAAAATTTTGAAGTCGTCGGGGAAGAGGTGAAGAAGAAGACGTCTTCTCGACCGTCGATGAGCTCCGTGTTCCGCTCGCCTTGAGTGAAAGATAGCAGCAGCGGAGAATAAAAATATTATAGCATGGTACTTGTAGTAAAATAAAGTTTGAAGCATATTCGGCTGTCAGTAAAATCGTTATTATATTTACAAGTTTGACAATCTAGAAGCCGTCGGCTTTTTGATGATGTGTATTTCTTTCATACAGCTATGCGGTTGCAACTTTTCGTTTATTTCTATATATACATTTCTATATCGCAGAAAAGGTTGTACAGTATCAGCATTTGCACACTTTTAACACTACCTTACGACGTGGTAGTACTATTCTTTTATTAATGTTTGTTTGTTCAATCAAATTCTGTCTCGCTTCTTTGACGTCGACATCGACTTCAACCTCGAGAAGAAAGATTTTGAAGGCATCAAGTTCAATTTTGTCGCAGATCCAAGCATGTGCGATTCAAAGTCCATGACTAAATCGGTAAATCGAGGTCGGTTTTCCGGCTCAGATACCCAGCATCGTTCCATTGCGTTCATCATTATCGGATGAGAATTGTATGGCAAAATTGGCCGTATTCCTTTTTGTACCACCGCAACCGCCGCTTGTAAAGGCGTGTGCTCTGGGTACGGGACGTGGCCTTCGCACACGATTTCCCATAAAACGATCGCGAAGCTGTACACATCGGCACTGAGCGAATACTTCGAATGGGCGATTACTTCGGGGGCCATCCATCGATAAGTTCCAGTTTCTGGCGTCATCGCGCCATCTTTCGTGACTTCTCTCGATAAACCAAAGTCGCAAATAGTCGGTCGCAAAGAGCCCTGAGCGCCCGTGAAGGTCATTTTCCCGTCGATACTTTCGCCCTTCGCGGTAATTGGTGTCGTCGTGGATTGCAACAAAACGTTCGAAGCTTTCAAATCTCTGTGAACGAAATTTTTCGAATGAAGATATGCCATACCACGCGCGATCCCGCACGCGATTTCAACCTGTGCCGAAAGCTTCAAGCTTGAACCTTGATTTAAGAGATAGTTATTCAAAGGCCCGTTATCGACGTATTCCGTCACGATGCATAATCTTGGCATCTTGGTCATTGCACCTACTACTCGAACGATATTTTCGTGCTTGACTTTTGATAACACGGACAATTCCTGGAAGAATTCACGCATCGCTCGCAGTTGATTCTGGTTATCGTTGTGCGTCCCGGATGGAAACTTTGCGGCAACTTTCTTCCCTCGATATTCGCCCTTATACAAAACACCGAAAGACCCTGAACCAATTTCTCGGATTAATCTCAACTTTCTCGAATCAATCGCTGGTTCTTTGCTCTCTTTCCTCGATTTCTCCATTGCTTCCATAACATCTCGTTCGAGCGATTTCGTCGAGTCGAGCGCTGAAATCTGGTTCCGGTTCAAGTTATCTTTGATTTCTCTCTTCCCACCATCTGCGTCGTCGTCGTCGTCGTTATTCTTGATATTAATCAAATTATAAGTACCACCTTCCGTGAGAGTAGTAGTAGTAGTGGGAGCGACATTCATTAGCTCTTCGCTGTCTGACATTTGATTTGAAACTTTGAGAGGATCTTCTCCCTCGTCGTCCGAGTGACTCTCCCAACCTTGTCGATGTTCGCTTTCGGGATCGATGTCGTATATTTCGCAGCCGTCCAACTCCATGCACACTTTATTCACGTCTGTTTTCGATGGAAACGGCGACCCACCTAACCCTCTTCTTTCGGGAACGATACCAGCCGTTAAAGCCTTCATCACTGCGTGCGACAATCCTTCCTCGTCGTCGTTCTTCCACCCGTAGACGGTAAAAACGTCGAGCACGTAGCCGTCCTTCAAGTTGTATATGTGCGCCTCGTGCACGTCCAACCCACAATCGTTCACAGCGGTACTAATCTCGCTCAAAACTCTTGGTCTATTTATACAAGCCACCGCTAAGGAGTAAAACGGTTGTTCGTTCTCTTTGAGAGCCTGCGCCGCTAAGTGGTCCTCGCTCCCTTCCTCGGAATACACGCTCGAGCTCGTCGACGCGCCGTAAAAAGTCAAGTTTCCACCGTGCATTCCTCGCCCATGATTCATTTGTTCTTGTTGTTGTTGTTGATTATTTCTTTTTTGGTAAAACCTCGACGTCGGTCCATTAACGCTCGTCGTCGCTGCGTTATTGTCAGGCAATATCGAGTCTGGTGAAATTTTTCCTTTTTCAAGAGTGCCTTTCCCAGTCAATAATTTCTTCAAGGGGCTGCGACTTTTGGGCGCAAAATTTGCTTTTTGTGCACCATCGTCGTCATCTCCACTGAACGCGCTTTGTCTCTGCCGACTTCTCCATCTTTTTGAATTTGACTCTGGTTCTTTCTCTTGCGTTGTTGTTGTCGTTGTTTCCAGGATTTCAGAGGGTGGTATTTCTTCGCCTTCTCTCCGTCGCTCTCGGCGATACGCCTCGAAGCTTTCTCCCGGGACTTTTTTTTCCGCAAAAATAATCTCATTTTCCTCCTCTCCTCTTTCGTTCGTTTGGTCTTCTCGGTTTTGAAGGGTGTTTTTTTCCTCCCAAAACTCTTCGTTTTGGTCGTCGTCGTTTCCTTTTCCTTTGACTAAGACGCTCCGAACTGCGAACGCACCTTTGTTCTTTCGACTGCAATCTAACGCGTCCATGTGTAACACAATCTCCTCTCTGCAGCTGAAATCTTTCACGTATCTCACCGGGACTAACTTCATGTGTTCTTTTATTTTATCGTCGCAATCGTCGTTTTCAAAGTCGTCTTTGGCGAGCGCAAAAGCAGAGGACATCATGATGATTTTTGGACGAGGATGGATGATTTTCGTGCCTCGTCAGGTCGAAGCGACGCTTGGAGGAACCCACAAGTTTTTTACCGCAAATTCAAATATATGCTCTTCTTCTTCTTCGCGCGCGATGATGAAAAGGGACGACGATGACGACGATGGACGACGTACGATTCTCCCAAACTCTCTCTCTCTCTCTCTTTCTGGGCCCTTTCTTCGACGCTTTCTTCTTCTTATTAGTATTACTACGTCTACAATAGAATAACGTAAGAATGGCGTCCGAAGTGAGGAAGCCCAGTGTGTGCAGCCGGCAAAAAAGAGATATTCTGGGCACAAAATTACAGAAATTTTGCTTGCGAAAGGTCGCGAGAAGAAGATTTTTTTTTTTGTCGAAGACTGATGAATGAATGCAAAGGTGAAACTGCGACGAACAATTAATTCAAACATTCTCCTTGTTCTCTTTGAACGAGTTTTTCATTTCCTTTGCCCAACAAACAAACAGAAATTGTGAATTCAAACGCACGCGTTTCAACACAAATTATTTAACTTTTACTTGAGGTACACCCTTTAAACACAAAGAAGAAGAAGCAACAACAACAACAACAACAACAACCGTATTATGGCTCTCTCTTGTGCTGCTGCTGCACGAACTGGAAGAATGGTTATCGGGTCTTCCTCTGCCTCTGCCTCTTCTTCCTCTTCTTCTTCGATGGGTGGTTTTAAACAACAACAACAACAACTTCAAAATCAAAAACAAACGATGATGTTACGAACGATAAACACGAAGTTTAAGAGAACAACAGCATTAGCAAAGAACAGTAGCAGATATAATAATAATAATAGAATAAGCAAAACCACTTTAACGATGGCGGCGGCGAGTAGTCATAGCAATCAAATGAAATATTCCGCCGAGAATGATGGCTTACCCAGAGACGCTAAGATTGGCATCTTGGGAGGAGGACAACTCGGACGAATGCTCGCCATCGCCGGCGCACCGATGGGGGTTCGATTAAACGTTCTCGACCCTACGGAACCTTCCTGTCCAGCCTCGATTGCCGCGGAACAAACGATTGGGTCTTTTCGAGATAAAGCTGCGGTGTTGGAATTTGCGAAAGATTGTGATGTTGTTACTGTTGAGATTGAACACATCGACTGCGACGCGCTCGACGAGTTGGTCAAAAACGGCATCGACGTGCAGCCGACGCCAAAGACGTTAAGAACTATTCAGGATAAATACGCGCAAAAGGTACATTTTCGAGACAACAACGTGAAGATTGGACCGTTTATGGACGTTCCGGACGAAGCGCAATTGCAAAACGCAGTCAACGCGTTTGGGTTTCCGTTGATGTTGAAGAGTAAAAGGTTAGCGTACGACGGGAGAGGCAATGCGGTGGCGAAAACAGCGAGCGATTTAGATAACGCAGTGAAATCTCTCGGTGGGTTTGATACTGGCTTATACGCAGAGAAGTGGGTGCCTTTTGAAAGAGAGTTGGCGGTGATGGTGGCGAGGTCGAAATCCGGCGAAGTCGTCGCGTATCCAGTCGTGGAAACCGTGCACGAAGACAACATTTGCGATACAACCTTCGCGCCGGCGATGATTTCCAACAAAATGGCTGAAAAAGCGCAAGCCGTCGCGAAATCTGCTATTGCCTCGTTCGAAGGCGCCGGGATTTTTGGTGTCGAGCTGTTTTTGCTCGAGGATGGCGAGACCGTCCTGTTGAACGAGTGCGCGCCGAGACCGCACAACTCTGGACATTACACCATCGAAGCGTGTAACTGCTCGCAATACGAGATGCACTTGAGAGCTATTTGTGGGTGGCCGTTAGGTGACCCGCAATTGAAAGTTGGTGGTAGCGTTATGAAAAACATCTTAGGCGATGGCGACGGCGAAAAAGCCATGACGAAATGCCACAGAATAATGGGTAAAGCGTTGACCGTCCCGGGCGCGAGCGTGCATTGGTACGAAAAACCAGAGGTGAAAAAAGCGAGAAAAGTCGGTCACATAACCACTGTCGGTGCGTCTTTGAACGAAGCGAAAGAGCGCATGTCAGAAATTACCGGGGATGATTACAACGTCCAACCGTCGATTGGGATCATCATGGGTTCTGATTCCGATTTACCAACCATGGCGGCTGCCGCGGACGTGCTCAAAGATTTTGGCATCAAGTGCGAAGTGACGGTCATTTCCGCGCACAGAACACCCCAAGAGATGTTTGATTACTCCAAAAAGGCGCACACGCGAGGTATTCGAGCCATCATCGCCGGTGCCGGAGGGGCTGCGCACCTTCCCGGTATGGTTGCCGCGATGACGCCTTTACCGGTTATCGGTGTCCCGGTGCCTCTGAAATATCTAGACGGCATGGACTCTTTGCTTTCCATCGTGCAAATGCCAAAAGGTGTTCCGACTGCCACGGTAGCCATAGGCAACGCCGCGAACGCGGGTTTATTAGCGGCTAGAATCGTCGGCGCGTACGAGCCGGAAGTGTTGAAAAAGATGGAAGAGTACCAGGACAACATGACGGAAGTGGTGTTGGGTAAAGCGGACAAGTTGATGACAAACGGCTACGAGAAGTATTTGAAAGAGATGTGAAAGAGAGTTCGAGAGTATTAGCGCTTTTCCTCCTTGTCATCATAGAAGCAATATTTGAACCGATTGACCTCTCTCTCTCTCTCTCTCTCTCTCTTTCAGTGTCTTTCTTCCTCATTTTTCATAAAGAAGATAGCCCCGCGCGACGACGAAGCACTGTTTATTACACACGACGCGGTACAGTATCGTGAGTTCATTCCCATTTCGCTTTCTCTTCTTTGAATGCTCTCGGGGCGCTCCGCTGTCATCTTCAGAACGACAGTGACAAAACTTTTCAACAACAACAAGAACACCGGGAACGTTTCAATCCACAGCCGCCGATTTCTAACAACCAACAACGACATGACATCAATAACATCGAGCTTTCGAACAACGAGAACAACGACTACTGCTACTCATAAAAAGAACAACAACAGCAGCGTCATCGTCAGACAATGCATCAGATCGCATCGACAAAAAACCGCATTCGTCGTTGGTACTAAAAGCAGACGACGAGGATTCGTCACCTCCACTCACTTTGCACTGAAAGCCACAGAAGACGACGACGACGAGGACGACGAGGTGGAGATGGATGCCGACGACGACATTTTCGACGACCACGAAGAACAAGGAGAAGAGGAGAACAGTATAATCGCCGCATCAGATACTTTAGTTTCGAACGAGATTTGGGGCGCCGATTGGCCGGAATACGTTCAATTTCTAGCCATGTTGCAATCGCAAGGTTACGCGCAACCATCGCCGGAGTATCAGAGAGGGTCGTCTTCGTCGTCAAAAGTAGACGAAGATTCGAACGTTCCTGCGTGGGCGCGAGGTGGTGTGGACTATAAGGAAGAAGTGCGAGATGGATCCACATCTTCTGAAGAAGAAGATGATGATGGCGAAGGCGATTTTAAATCGGCGTTCGAGGACGAGTTCGAGGATCTTACGATTACGGATTTAGGCGATAGGAAAAGAATGATCATAGCGTTTTGTCGCGACCGCCGCGATATTTTCGACAGCGCCGTCACGGAAGCGCAGCTGTATCAGCTCCTCGATTGGCCCATTCCAAAGCTTTTGGCTTCGAGGAAACTCGTATCTGCGATGTCGAGACTACGCAGCGCGTTCCAAGTGGATTGTTCGCACTGGCGAGGGAAGTGCGCGAGTTTAAACGGCTCAACTAAAATCCAAGCCGTGAACCCGACGTTGCATTTCACGGATTTGATGCGCATAATCATGAGTTTATCGTACATAGAAGACCCAGATCAATTTCGCGATTTACCGCCGAAAAAAGTAGCTTCGAACGTGCTCAGATCTATAATGGAAAAAGCTGTCGTTCCGAAAGATCCAAACTACAAAGAACCGGAAGTACCGAAATCTGTCCCGAGAGCACCTTCTTCCGGGGAATCCACGTTCGCAGTTCGCGAGAAGATCAATGCTATCGAGGAGAGGAATCGAAAGGCGCACTTGTTGCGATACGAAGGCGGTGCTGGACGCACGGATGGTATTACAACCTGGAACCCAGAAACGAGAGGACGTGCGCTTGGTAAACAACGCATACTGGAAAATCGACGCGATCGAAGAGGAGACTACGACGACAGCAGCAGCAGCAGCCGAGGAGGTTTTGGTGGTAGAGGACGGTTTAATAATTATGATAACAGGTCCTCAGAGCGAGGGGGATTCGAACGCAGCGATGATCGCGGTGGAAGAAGAGATTTTGGAGAACGAAGAGATTTTGGAGAACGAAGAGATTTTGGAGAACGAAGAGATTTTGGAGAACGAAGAGATTTTGGAGGAAGGGGCGGTGGTGGAAGAGGTGCTCCGAGCGGTCCGTGTTTCAACTGCGGAGAATTTGGACACATCTCGCGAGACTGCCCGCAGCCGCGACAAAGAGATTCTGGCGGAGGCAGAGGTAGAAGTAATTTCGAAAACAGAGGCGGTAGAGGATTTGGTGGTAGATCGGGTGGAGGATACGGCGGTCGAGGAGGTAGGAGTGGCGGCGGACGAGGCGAACGACGGTTTTCAAACGAAGACCGAGCGCCGAGGCGAGATTTCGAAGACAACGACGATAGATGGATTTAAGCGATGTTTCAAATATACTGCCACACATACACGTAAACTATTATACAAACTGATGATACAACAAAGAGATTTATTTTAATCTTTCACACATCTTAACGCGGACCAAACTTGCCCTCGGCGTTTTCAGAGGAAATAGGAATGGCATTCATCGCTTCGAAACTTTCCAAGTCGATCTCTTCGTCGCCAAAGTGTGAAAACGTAGCTGGAAAGACGGCAAATTTATACGAAAAGAACCCAAAGATGGTCCATCCCAAGCAATGGTCGGCGCCGAAATGTTGCGCGGCGAGATATCCGAAATACGCCACCACGGACATTCGCACGGGCGTGCTTCCGATTACAATATCTGCGATTTTTTGAAGACGCGCGAACGGAGATTCCAACGAAAACTTCTTCTTTACTCCTTCTTCGCCCTCTCTTTCGCTCTTCTTCCTCTTCTCTTCCTCGTCATCGACTCCACTGAAGAACTGATCGATAGATTTCGTGAGCATTTGCATGTACAAAACGCCAATCACGCCTCCGCTCGCAAACGCTTTCGCCTGTTCGATGTCGCCTTTTGTAAACTCAAGAGTAAAACCCGCGGCGATGATACCCGCGGTGAAACAAAACAAACGCATTTTATACGCGTCGTAATTATGCATGGAAACTTCTCTTTCCATCTCAATCTGTTCTGGCGACTTTTTCTTTACTTCCCCTGGACGAAGTTCCAAGGCGCCCGCTTTCACCACGTCGCACTCGTAATACTTGGTTGGAAAATTAATTGCGTTTTCCTCCGGACGCTCATCGAAAGTATCCACGATGGAAATGCAATCCAACGTCCACGATTTCACGTGTTTTCCTTCAACGCTCACCCACAACGCGGTTGGTTTTCCTACCTCTCTCGCTCGGAACGTCACAATGTCCGTTTTACCGGGTACGTTGAACCTTCCTTCGCACCCGTCGGCGGTGAACGAATCGATGCGTTCCATCAACGCTCTCCCATCCGTGCCGATAATGCACACGTTCAGCGCGGACGGTTGTTCCCAGTCAAAACTGCTTTCTTTCTTCTTGTCCGGGAATCCCGAGCGAATGTGTAGCGTGTACGTTCGAAATCGAGCGTCTTCAATTTCATCCTGTTTGTTGTTGTTTCAAAGGTGTTTTGGTGAGTTTTGAGAGAAAAGATGAAAGGCAACCTTCCAAAAAAAAATTTAAAATTCGAGAGACGACTCGCTTTTGTAAAGGAAACGACGCGTACCGTGGTGAGATTTTCGGAGGACAACAACCTGTTCGGCATGGCGAAAACAACTCTGGAGGACTCGATAGTTTTCTCTTTCGCTTCTTCTTTTACCACGACCATACCAACCGGTGTTGTTGTTGTTGTTCGATCGTCGTCGTCGTCGTTCTCATCGCTTTTCAAAGAAGCGACGGTAAAATTTCGACTCGTCGTTTGACGGCAACGGTTCGTCTTCTTCTTCTTCGTAAATGTTTTCTTCTTCTTCGACGACGATCCTCTCCAACAGGAGGAAAGCGACGACGAGACAGAAAAAGAGAGAGAAAAAGAACGCATCAGTACTCAAAGCGCGTTCAGATCAGAGACGATCGATGATCGAGAAAGCTGTTTGTTGTTGTTGTTGTTGAAGCGGGGTTGTTTGGGAGGGCGTCGTCGTTTTGGTCCACGTAATTTCAATTTTTATAACGAACTCTTTCTTGAAAGAGAAAAGAGACGAATTTTTTTAGAGAGACTTTTTGGTTCTTTTTGTGCGTGAAAATCGATCGAGTGAGGGGTGATGAAAAATTTTTTTTTTTCTCCTTAATAAGTGTCCACACGAGAGACGTCACTGATGATGATGATGATGATGATGATGGTGATGCAGACGAGCAGCAGCAGCAGAGCGCACTCGTCCTCGTTCACGTCCACATCGAAATCGAGTCCGTCGACCCCCAGAAGAGCTACCACTGTAACCAATACGAGGAGAAGGAGACAGACGACGAGGAGGAGGACCGAAGCTGTTGCCAGCGTCGATGATGTTTTGGAAAGTTACAACGTGGTAGATGCAACAACTTTACCGCCGTTGCCGGCTGATTTTGAAGCGATAAAATACGCGCCATCGCCGCTGGAACCCGGAGCACTGAACGCACAATTTGCCGTTTTAGGTGTCGTCTCGATCACCGTGGCGTATTGGTGGTTCGTCGTCGTCCCGGCTGCGCGCATCAATCTCGCGGTGAACAAGAATCAAGGCAAACTGAAGACGTATCTGGAGGAGTTGAAACAAGACGATTCGCGAAAGTTGGAGAGGTGGTTTTTTACCGAGTGGTTGGTGAAGATAGACCCGGAGACGAAGTATTTATTGCGAGAAGATGAAGGAGAAAGAGAGACTGATAATAATAATGCTATCAAATTGGGAGACACTGAAGGCGGCGGCGATAAAACGAAGAGCGAAGACATCGATATTATCATTCAGAGAGCGAGAAAGACGCCGGATTTCTTCTCCCTCGATAATCCGGTGTTGGTGGCGTTTATAATCACGTTTGGCTTTTCTGCAGTCATTGGACTCTTAGGCGAAGTTAGCGCTGGCGTGTTAGAGAATTAGATGTATATTGTCGATATTATTCGTAGAATGTATTGATAAATTTTACAAGCTGTGTGTGTTGAACGGAATCTCGTGTTACATTGATCCGCTGCGCGCGCAACTTTGCTCTCGCCATCGTATTTCGTTTATACTCTCTTATTTTTGTTTTATCCCGACGTCGAGAGGAAGCTCTTCTGATAGTTTAACATGTACAACAATATGGTTAATTCTGATTGACTTTATTTCTTCTCATCTCTCTTTCGCATGTCATCTCTCGCACATTTCCCTCCCGATTTTTAACGAGGACCGGCGCCTCCCGTGGAAGACTTCGGGTTGGCGATGTTGGCTTTAGCTGCGGCCAATCTCGCGCCCAAAACACGGAACGCCGAACACGAGACGACGTTCAATCCAGCTTCGTGGAAGAATTCGATAGACTTCTCGTCGCCGCCGTGCTCTCCGCAAACCGAAACTGGAATCTTTGAATTCACCGCTCTGGCGCCTCGGACGGACATCTTGATCAATTCCCCGACGCCATCGACATCGATGGTGTTGAACGGATCCGTCTCGATGATACCAAATTCTTTGTATTTCTCCAAGAACGAACTCGCGTCGTCGCGGGAGAATCCAAAAGAAAGCTGCGATAAATCGTTAGAACCGAAGCTCATGAACGCGGCGCCTTCTTCGACCAAGTTGCCAGAGACGATGCACGCTCGCGGCGTTTCGCACATCATACCGATTGGAATCTCGCGGTTGTCCGGTCCGAGCACGTCGGCTCGACTGACTTCGGAAGCGCGAGCATTGAATACTTCTTGGATGGTTTGAAAAATCAACGCGCGTTGGTTTTCAAATTCCTCGGTGGTGGAAACGAGCGGAACCATGATTTTCCCGTTCGGGTGCACGCCAGTGGCGATGTACGCATCAATAATCGCGTTTACGATGGCCTTGGTTTGCATAATCGTGATTTTCGGTTCAAGAATACCCACGCGAACGCCACGTAAACCCATCATCGGGTTCTTTTCTCTTTTGGCTTCGCACATTTCTCTCAAAGCATCCGCAGATTCCAAAGAGCACTTCTTCGCCAAGTCCGCGGCGAACTTCTCATCCTTCAATTCGAGCTCGGTCGGCAAAAATTCGTGCAAAGGCGGGTCCAACAAACGGATGGTAACCGGCAAGTTACCAGCTTGCTCAAACAAAGCTTGGAAATCGTCTTTGAGCATCGGGCCCATCTTCTTGTCCAAGATTTCAACTCTCGATGCGTCATCCTTGGCCAAAATCATCGATCGAGAGATGGAGACGCGTTCCGCGCTCGCCAAGAGCATGTGCTCCGTGCGGCACAATCCGATGCCTTGCGCGCCAAAATACATGGCAAGCTTCAATTCCGCAGCGGTATCGGCGTTTGCGTACACGCCCAAACTCTTCGCTTCTTCCACCCAACTCATGAACTTGGCCATCTTCGGGTGTTGATCGTACACGCCCTCACCGGCGGCGTTCATTTCAACTTTTCTGTTGATGACGAACCCTTCACCACCATCCAGCGAAATCCAATCGCCGGATTTCACGGTGGCGATCAAGTTCGCGGGCGAGATGCTTTCGCTGCTGTAGAAATACGCTTCTTTCTTCGCCTCGTCCACTCGCATGGTCGCGACGCCAGAAACGCACGGCAAGCCCCATCCACGAGCGACGACGGCGGCGTGCGACGTCATGCCACCGTTTTGCGTCAAGAAACCATTTGAGGCGTGCATACCGGACACATCTTCGGCAGAAGTTTCAACGCGGCACAAAATGACGCCCTCTTTCGGGTTCGCTTTCTTCATCGCCAAGACGTCTTCGGAGGAAAACGCGACGCGGCCGACAGCTGCCCCGGGACTGGCGGCTAAACCGGTAGATATTTTCGCGTCCTCGTACTCTTCCTCGGTCTCTTTGAATGCCGGGTGGATCAATTGGTTCAAGTGATCCAATTCGACCATTTCGATCGCTTCTGCTTTCGTGATCAAGCCTTCTTCGTACATATCGACGGCGACGTTGATGGCGGCAACGCCGTTGCGCTTGCCGTTTCTCGTTTGCAAGATGAACAACTTGCCAGAATCAATGGTAAACTCGATGTCTTGCATGTTCTTGAAGTGCATCTCGAGCTTATCGAGCGTGTCTTGCAAACTCTGCGCGACGACCGGCATTTTTTCAAACAGCGTGGAAATCGGTTCCGGCGTTCGAATACCCGCGACGACGTCTTCTCCTTGCGCGTTGATGAGATATTCACCAAAGATGATCTTCTCGCCAGTATCCGGTCTGCGCGTAAAGCACACGCCAGTACCGGAAGTTTCACCAAGGTTACCAAAGACCATGGATTGGACGTTGACGGCGGTGCCGCCCAAGGAGCTCAAGCCGGCGATCTCCCGGTACGCCTTGGCTCTCGGCTTGTTCCAAGACTCGAAGACTGCTTCGATGGCGAGTTTCAATTGCATCGTTGGGTCCGACGGGAACGGCCTGTTCGGGTCAACCTTCAAATATACTTGCTCGTACGCATCGCACACTTCCATCAAATCCTCCGCGGACAACTCGGTATCCTTCTCGACGCCTTTCTTCTCCTTGACGCGTTCGAGTTCCATTTCGAATTGACTTCTGTCCATCTCGAAAACGACCGAACCAAACATATCCAACAAACGTCTGTACGCGTCGTATGCGAACCTCTTGTTCGCACCACCGTTCGCCGCGGCAATCTTTTCACAGACCGATTTGTTCAAACCAATGTTCAAAACGGTTTCCAACATCCCCGGCATGGACACGGCGGCGCCGGATCTCACCGAGAACAAAAGCGGTTCGGCGTCGCCTTCGCCGCCAAACTTCTTCCCCAACTCTTTTTCGGTTTCAGAGATGGCAAACTCGACGTCTTCCCAAATATCTTCCACCGCGTCCGTGCCTTCAACTCGGCACGATTCATACGTCTCGCACATGGACGCCGGAATGGTAAATCCCGGCGGCACGGGAACGCCCAGTTTCATCATCTCCGCCAACAAAGCGCCTCTGTTTTGTTTGTTTTTCAAACGATAATATAATAAGAATAAACGGAATTGGTGGTGAGTAAATGTCATTCGTGTATCCTCGTCGATCGATCGTTCGCGAAAGAAGAAGAAGACCAAGAAGAAGAAGAGTAGTATGTAAGAAAAAAATTGGTCTTGCATTTTTGCTCCTTCTGAATGGGCTCATATTTTTTTCCCCCTCAAAAAATGAAAAAAAACGTGTCCCTCTGTGAGTTCGTTTCTGCGCACTCGGGAGCGGCTTAACCAACTCTCTCGTAATCAATGAGGATGTAAAGAAAAAGATACGCACTTGTTCCCGAGAATGTCTTTCAATTCAGCGCCACCATCGCAGGTTTTGGAGTTGAAAATGTACACCACTTTCGGTTCTCCCGTGGGTTTCGTTGGGATTTGCACCGCGTTGTTCGTGATGACATCGCTTTGGGAAGACGAAACTTTTGAACTCGTGATTACGCCACGTTTTGACGAGTGTCGACGCGTCGTCGTCGTCAAAGAAGAAGATGAATTCTTCCTCGAAGATAAAGAAGAAGAAGATTTTTGTTGGTGTTGTACAAATACATGCTGCGAGGCAGACAAGGATGAAGACATCATCGTTATCCAGGTGTTCGCAAAAGAGCGAGTATTTACGACTGCGTTGTGTGTGAGAGCGCGCGTGCGTTTGTGTGAATTCGAATGAAGAAATTTTCTTTCTTTTCTCTGTTTTTTCTTCGCGAATGCAACCGAAACGTCACGAGGAGCCACAAAAAAACATCTGCGTGCCTCTGTGTCAAAGCGCCACGTCAAGATATTTTTGACTCGCGAGAAAAAAAAAAAAAGAAAACGACGAGATGAATTTGATCACGACACAAGCAAAAAAGTCAAACAACTTTGAGTTTTATATACAGAAGTACAGAAAAGGATGATACAAACGGACAAATACGATTTCGGGTAGTTATGGTGCGACCGGTACTGCTACTCTCGCGATGACCACCGATGCTTTGCGCGCGTGTAAAGCGTGGGAAACGTTGTTCGTGCCTGCAAAGTAAATGCACGCGTGTGATTTTTTTTTTGGTCATCGAGTCGAGAGAGACCAACACCCAAGGAAGGAACCAGAGAGAGGGAAAAACAAACATCTCTCTCACAAACCATCTTTCGTCTTCGTTGCCTTGTGTGCGCCTTGAAAAATGCACGTTTGCAAGTGTCCTCGTCAGATTAAAAAAGAAAAGAAGAACGCAATAATAACGAGAAAACACCAACACCAAAGAAGAAGACAAAGAGATGTTCTTCCGTTCGCGAGTCGCGGCAGAAGCAGCGGCGTTGATGACTTATTGGAGGATTTTACGTACTCGTCGTCCTCGTTCTCTTCCTTTATCTCCTTTATCTTCACCATCATCGTCGTCGTCTCGTACGCTTTCCTCGCATTCGGAATTCATAATGGAAAAAGAACGAGGCCAATGGAGTGCCTTCGTGGCAAAAAACTCATTTTCTTCTTCTGCCGCGACGCGGAGGGAACTCAACGCGGAAATCGAAGAAGAAGAAGAAAAGCACGCTCATCAATGGATGACGAACAACGATTTGAAACTCGAGTTACAACAAATGTTCAATCATCATCGTTACAACAACAACAAGAACAACAAGAACAACATAAAAAACGCGGCTTCGACTAAAAGTGAACCGACAACAGGTGCACAGAATTATACGACGACGAAGACGACGAAACAAAAGAAGAACGAAAAAAAGTGCGTCGTTGGAAACGTGCCAGAATACATCTGTCGCTCTTCCTCGTTCTCCTCCGGGGTTGCTACGAAAAAAGAATGCGACGATGCGACGAAGACTTTAGTGGTGGCGGGAAGAAACGAGAAGACACGCTCGGAATCCGATTTACTCGGCGAACTGGATACCATTCCAAAAAGCGCTTTGTACGGTATTGCCACCCAAAGGGCAGTGGACAATTATCCAATCACCGGAGTGAAACTGAGCCACTTTCCGGAGTTTATTCGCGCTTTAGCGTTCGTCAAGAAAGCAGCCGCGACGGCTAACTTTAAGGTTGGATTAATCTCGAAAGAAATTTTTGAGGCGATTTCCATCGCGTGCGATAGTTTGTTGGATTCGAACGAACATCACGGAGACTTCATCGTCGATGTCATCCAAGGCGGCGCTGGCACATCCACAAACATGGCTGCGAACGAAATCATCGCGAATTTGGCTAACTTGAGTTTGAACAAACCAATCGGATCGTACGAAATCGTCCATCCGAACGATCACGTTAACTTGTGCCAATCCACGAACGACGCCTATCCTACCGCCGCCAAACTCGCGGTTGGTTTACACCACGAAAAAATGGTTTGCGAATTGAAACTGTTGATTCAGTCTTTCCGCAAAAAAGGCGACGAGTTTAAATACATCGTCAAGATGGGAAGAACCCAGTTACAGGATGCCGTGCCGATGACGTTGGGTCAAGAGTTTAACTCCTTTGCCAATTCTCTCGAATCGGACTTGGCGTATTTAATGAAGAACGTCAACGCGTTGTATGAATGCAATTTAGGAGGCACCGCGATTGGTACCTCCATTACCGCGCACAAAGAGTTTTCCAAAGAATCGATCGACGCTTTGAAAGAGTTGACAAAATTACCATTCACAAGCGCGAAAGATTTCGTCGAGGCGTCGAGTTCCACCTCTTCGTTTTTGTTGTTTTCGAGCATTTTGAGAAGAATCGCTTTGAAAACGTCAAAAATTTGCAACGATTTGCGTTTGTTGAGCTCTGGTCCGAGATGTGGTTTCAACGAGATTGATTTACCCGCCGTCGCGCCTGGGTCTTCCATTATGCCGGGGAAAATCAATCCCGTCATCCCCGAGGTGATGAATCAAGTGTGCTTTCAAGTCATAGGCGCGGATGCCGCGATATCCATGGCTTCCGAACACGCGCAGTTGCAACTCAACGCGTTTGAACCTTTGATCGTGTACAACTTATTAAACTCGTTAGACTCCATGACCAACGGTTTAAAAGTCTTACGCGAAAAGTGTATCGATGGTATCACCGCGAACGAAGACGTCTGCGCGAGCCACGTGAACAATTCCATCGGCATCGTGACCGCGTTGTTGCCTAAAATCGGGTACAAAAAAGCCACCCTCGTCGCAAAAACCGCGCTGGAAACGAACAAACCAGTTTCTCAAGTCGCCACGGAAGTGCTCAACTTCCTCTCCCAAGACGAGGCGGATACGCTGCTCAACATCGAAAACATGACCGGCGTCGTCGCCGGCGATAAAAACGCCGAGGCAAAAAGAAACTCGTATCCCAAACGAGGCGTAGACATCGAGTCGCCGCAATCCGCCGGAGGTGATAAGTGTAACTTCTGGAGTTACATGTATCCGCCGGAGAGGCAGTTGTTTCAATCCGCCGGCGCTATGTAAAATACTATTTATATAAGAGAGATGAAGAGAAACTCTTGAAAAAGACTTTCGATTTGACATCTCACATCCACATGCCACAACAAAAGTGTAATTAATTAATACTGAAAAGTTCCCTTTCCAATTGCCTTATAACGCACTCCTCCTTTCCTCGAGAGAAAAGAAGACAAAGACAAAGAAGGAGAAGAAGCAAAACATCACAAAAGTTCATCACAGTTCACGCGCCTAAACCTGTACATATAAAAGTAGTATCTTTTTCGCGCGTCGGGGTCGTCATCATGTCTGCGACGATGAGTACATTGAATTCAGTGGCGGTGTGGCGGCGAAACGAGTCCAACAGTTTCACTTCGTCCTCTTCATCGTCGTCGAGAAGAGGCGCTCGCATTCAAAGAAGCAGTCGCAGCAGAAGACAAAACGCGGGGTGCTCTTCGTCTTCATCTTCTCCTTCTGGACAGACGACGAGTTCTAATCAGCAGATCTTAAGAGACGTGACGAAGAAACTCCGCGATTGCGTCAAGAGGAAAGCGCCGTCATCCGCCGTCGATTTGCTCGTGTCTTTAGGGAGAGACCATGGGATCGAACCGGACGCGCGCGCGGCGTCCACGTGCATCGCGGCGTGCATCGCCGGTCGGGATTTAGACATGGCGGAAAAAGTGTTCGAACAAGTGTTTGAAGGCGGCGTGTGCGAACCGGATGAAATCGCCGTCGCCGAACTCGTGAAAGGGTATTTGACCATTGGGAGAGAGAATGTGCCCTTGTGGCAGAAAGCGACGAGTTTATGCGCCAAGATGACGAACGAGTACGGGATCACAAGAACTGCGGTGACGTACAACGTTTTATTGCAATGCTGCGCGAATACGAACGATTTTGAGAGAGCGGAGGAAATTATCGATACCATGTACGATGAAGAAGTCGCGCCGAGTCCGGAGACGTTTAAAGCGGTGGAGAAGAGGAGGAGCATTCGCTCGTACGCGAAGAAGGTGTTGATGTAAAAAAAACAGAAAGGAAAAGAGAGAGAGCATTGATGATTGCTTACTTGTTTGTATTTCTATGTATACTCCATCGAGAGGTGCTATTATCTCAGTTTGTTGCCACCGCCTTTGAAGGCGCTAAAGCCGTCCTTCTTCTCGGTCGTCCCATTTTTATCGTCAGCAGCGTCTGCGCTCTTCTTCTCGGACTCTTTTTGTTTTTTCCTCGCCATCGCCGCTACTCGCGCGCCGCCGCCAAACATGACTTTCCCAGCCGCTTTTCGTTCCGCTCTTTCTGCTTCGGATAAACTCTTCTTCTTTTCGTCGTTGGCGCCTTCGGCGTCGCCTAAAACGCCGCCTTCGCGCAGTTTCTGCCACTCTTTCGTCACTCGCAAAGAGGTTGTCGGAAGCTCTACTTTTACCGGTTGCGATTCCCCAACTTTAGGCGCTTTCCCGTCCAATCGGTTCCCGCTCCCCGCGAACGCTAAAAACGTATTTTTGTTGTTCTCTTCTTCTTTTTCATCTTTCTTTTCTTCTTTTTTCTCGTCTTTCGCTCGCGTCGATGTACTTCCGCCGGTCAAATCCACCACTCCGTTCTCATCCACGTCCATAAAACTTTCCTCTTCTCCATCTCCTCTTTTCTTCGTCGTTGTCGTCGTCGTCGTTGCATTACCACCACCACCTCCTCCTAAACCTCCTCCCTTACTATTATAATCCGGTTCCACGTAATCCAACGGCGCCGCGAAATCCACCTCGCAATCCGTCTCCACCACGCACACCCCGTCCGCCGGCTTCGCCTCAATCACGTCGATAAAATATCTCTTATTGTTGTATTCAATCATAAACGTATCGTTCACGGTTAAGCACGTGTAGTTTCTCAAACACGTTTCCAACACCGCCTTCGGGTTGCTAATGTTCAGAAAATCGCTCGTTTGCGGTTGCAGCTTCACGAACGTCCCTTTCGGTAACCGCGCGTTTTTCACTCTCAGAACGTCCCCTTCTACCAGTCGTAAGTTTTGCATCATCCAGTACGGAAGATAACACACGCCTTCATCGGCGATGAATTCTAAAACCCCGCAGTGCGTTTTTGTTTTCTCTTTCACGTTTTCAACGTTGAACAACATCGGGAAATCCAAGTCTCCGAGTTGCGACAATCTGTCCAACGCGCTCGGTGGTAGGATGATTTTGTCCCCTTTGTCCAACTCCGAGCGGTCGATGAACGAGACCGGGTAGGCTCTGTATTGCGCTTCGAACAGAGACGATCTGTTGTTTCCTCTTGGGTCTCCTCCTCCTCCAAATCGAAACATTCTGAGGATGAACTTCTTCTTTGTCTTCTTCTTCTTCTCTATATAAGAGCGTTTTTGATTTGCGTCCGTGTGTGTGTGTAAATCTGATGAAACGAAGAATTTTTTTTCTTTTTTCTGAGAAAGAAATTCTTGGTGACAGCTCTTTTTTCTCTCTCTCTCTCTGCTGCAAAAGAAGCAAAAGAAGCAAGAAGCAAAAAGAAGAAGTCAAAAGAAGAAGAAGAAGAAGAAAACAAAAAAAGGACACGAAAGAAATGAAAATTTGTGAAACATCATCACAAATAAATAACTATAGTAATATATAAATAATGCCTTCTCCTTCTCCAAATCGAAGGCGCGGCAGAAGCAGCGGTAGAGAGACGACTCCTAGTGCTGCTGCTGCGGATTCAGCAGCGGTAGAAATTGAAGAAGAAGGAAAGAAAACGACGCGAAAGAGAAAAGAAATGTCACCACCAATTCCAGAATCATCATCATCGCCAACGAACACCAACAACAAGAATAAGAAACGCGTGAAAGGAAGAGGCAAAGCGAGAGGAGGACTGCGGTCGGACGGCGGAGAAAGTCCAGAAGAGAGAAATGACGATGAAGAAGAAGAAAAAGAAAAAGAAAAAGAACCAACAACAACAACAACGGCAGCAAAGAATACTAACACTAACAACAACAAAGACGACTTGATAATACAGCAGAGGAAACGAAAGCTTCAAGAGTGGCGAGAAGCGCAGGAGAAGAAGAAGAAAATGAACGAGATTAAAGCGGCGGCTTTGCAAGCGGTGGTTGGGAAGAAGAGGTTTGAACGGAAAACGGTGATGATGGACGATGATGGGATGTTTGACGACGAGGACGAGGACGAAGACGCGAACGCGGCGATGAGGAAAAGGAAACCGCCGAATTTTCTCAACGACGATGAAGACAACGAGGATGATAACAACAAAAACACCAAGAAAGATGCCGACGAAGACGACGAAGATGATCCTCTGGAAGCGTTTATGAATTTGAACGACGAAGCGATGAACGAGGAGAGAGCGAAAGCGGAGGAGAAAGCGAAACAGTTAGCCGAGGAGGAAGACGAAGCGTCAAAGTTGAAGAAAGGGAAAGAAGAGGAAGAAAAAGCGTTAGAGGCGGAGTTTATGAGAGCAGCGAAGAGAGCGGCGAGAGTTCTCGTCGAGAAGGACGGAGATGCCATGGATGTCGATGATAACGGCAAGAAGAAGAAGGAAGGAAATACCGTCGTCCAGCTACAAAAGAAGAAATCCATCGTCGACGTGAAAACGAGAGCGCCGGCGTCTGAACAAGCCATCAAAAACGCGAAAAGTAAAATCAAAGTGAAGGCGGAATACATCGTCCGAGGATTCTTCGACGAAGATTCGGAAGGTGAACCCGACGAGGACGAGGACGCGAAGAAGAAGAAGAAGACGACGACGACGAAGAAGACGACTGACGCGGGTGGTGGAGACAATAATGGAGAAGGAGCAACTGCGACGACAACTGACGGAGGTGGCAAAGACGAGGACGATAAAGAAGAACTCGCCATGTACGAAAGCGATTCTGACGACGAGTGGGCGGCCAAGCAAAAAGCAAAGTTATCCAAAGCAGATAAACTCGGAGCAGTGGTGCACTCGGACATTGACTACCCTCCGTTTCGGAAAAATTTCTACATCGAAGCATACGAAATGTCTAAAATGACAAAAGAAGAAGTCAAAGAGCTTCGAACGAAACTCGACGGGATATCGTGTCGCGGTAAAAAAGTACCAAAACCGATTAAATCGTGGAATCAAGCTGGGTTGTCGAATAAAATCATGGAACTCATTCGGCGTTCGGGTTTCGAGAACCCCATGCCGATTCAAGCGCAAGCTTTACCGATCATCATGAGCGGTCGCGATTGCATCGCCGTCGCTAAAACTGGCTCTGGTAAGACACTAGCTTACATACTACCGATGTTACGACACATTAAAGATCAACCGGACATTAAAAACGGTGACGGTCCGATTGCGATGATTGTCGGACCGACGAGAGAATTGGTGACGCAAATCGGTAAAGAGTGTAGAAAGTTTGGTAAAACGGTTGGTGTTCGATGCGTGTCCGTGTATGGTGGATCTGGTGTTCAATCACAAATCACCGATTTGAAGCGTGGGTGCGAAGCAGTCGCGTGTACGCCCGGAAGAATGATTGATATTCTCACGACCGGGGCTGGAAAAATCACAAATTTACGACGCATCACTTACTTCGTTTTGGACGAAGCCGATAGAATGTTTGATATGGGATTTGAACCGCAAATAACGAGAATATTAGCAAACACGCGCCCGGATCGTCAAACGGTTATGTTTTCCGCGACGTTTCCGCGCGCGATGGAGAATATCGCTCGAGCGGCGCTGGAAAATCCAATCGAGATTCAAGTAGGGGGCCGTTCGGTGGTGAATTCCGATATCACGCAGCTCGTCGAATTAAGGGAAGAAGAAGATCGATTCATTCGCATGCTGGAATTGTTAGGGGAGTATTACGAACAAGGAAAAGTGATCATCTTCGTAGCTTCGCAAGATAAGTGCGATACGATATTCCGAGATTTGTTAAAGTCTGGTTATCCGTGTCTCTCTTTGCACGGCGGGAAAGAGCAAGCCGATCGGGAATGTACGATTGTTGATTTTAAAACGGACGTATGTAACGTCTTAGTCGCTACTTCAGTCGCAGCGAGAGGTTTGGACGTTAAAGATGTAAAGCTCGTCATAAATTTCGATTGCCCGAACCACTTGGAGGATTACGTTCACCGAGTCGGGCGAACGGGAAGAGCAGGAGAGAAAGGTACCGCAGTGACGTTCATTTCACGAGACGAGGAACGTTTCGCGCCAGATCTCGTGAAAGCTATGCGTGAAGCAAAGCAACCAGTGCCACAAGATGTATTAGCACTCGCAGAAGCGTTCGGGAATAAACGAAAGAATAACGAAGTTATGGCAAACGGTTCCGGTTTCGGTGGGTCTGGATTTAAATTTGATCAATCCGAAGCCGACGCGTTGAAGAAGGAAAAACGCCAAGCTGCGAAAGCCGCTGGTTTAATCGTCGAAGATGATAACGACGACGACGACGAGAACATGGATAATAACGACGATGATGACGGCGGAGGTGACATGAAGTGGGGTGCCGCCGGGTTATCGTCGGTTTCAGCAATCGAAGGCGCGAACCCAAATTCCGCTGGAGGTTCAATGGCGCCTGGACAAGCCAAAGCGTCCACGGCAGTCGCGTTGGCGTCGCAATTCGGCGCAACGCCGGCACAAGTAGCGCAAGCGGCAGCAAATGCAGTCTTCAAAGAAATGTCCAAGAAAGGAGGCTTGAATGCTCCGACGTCTGCAGCAGACGCCGAAGCGCAGAAAGCGAGTGCGCTCATCGCTGCAGCCAAAGCTGCGGCTGGAAAAATTGCCTCGTCCTTGGGTAAAGGTAAAACGTCTTCGTCGAATCATAATCCTCCCACGAACGACACGACTGTACTCAGAGATCAAGCGGCAAAAGCAGGACACGTTGCCAATTCCGCCGCTGCGTTTATGTCGTCTTCTGCCGCTCAAAATGCAATCATGCTCGCGCAAAATACAGCTTTGGCGCATGGCGCTTCAGCCGGTGCAGCCAAGGCTGCTGCTTTTGCGGCAGCTTTGAACGCGCAGCATAAGATGTCCACGGGCGGAATGACTAAAGCTGCAGGCCAGAGTCACTTCGAATCTGAGCTCGAGATTAACGATTTCCCGCAATACGCCAGGTGGAAAGTTACGCATAAAGATCAACTCCAACAGATCAACGATTTCACCGGCGCAGTGGTGACCGTCAAGGGCACGTACTATCCTCCTGGAAGAGCGATTCCAATGGGTGAACGAAGATTGTTTTTACTGATTGAAGGTCCAACCGAGAGATGCGTGACCGCGGCAAAGAATCACGTGAAGAAACAAATAGAAGAGGTGGTATCAAAACAGGCTTTACCCGGCGGAGCTGGGGCGGGTCGGTACAAGTTGTGAGCGCGAGATAGAATTTATTAGAATGATTAGAAAGTGTGACTTTGTTTTATACTTTACACGCGTTTATTTTCACAAAGAAATGAATGTTAATAGTATCCAGGTTGTGTGTAAGAATCTCCCACCACCTTCCTCGTATTTTAAAACCCAAACCAACCAAGGATTCCGCCTCTTTTCGATGGCGTCTCCGCTTCGTTTGAGTCTTCTTCGCAGTCTTCAAATTTCGATCCGTCCGAGTCTTTGCTGCACATCGAACTTTGGCTTCCTTTCTTACTTCCTCGTAACGTTCCTGATGATCCCGGTTTTACTGTGCTATGCTTCGCGGCGCCTCGCTTAGTCGCAGAGGATTTCTTCGCTTCTATCGGAGGCGGTCCCGGAGGAAGCGGAGGCATCGTCGATGAAGGACTTGGAGCGTTACCACCAGATTTCTTTTTGTTTTGTTGCTTATTCGTTTTCTTATTCGTTTTCTTATTCGTTCGCTGCTGCAATTCATCACCGCTCGTATCCGGTGATCCTTCCGTCGTCGTCCCTCCACCCTGTTCTAACTGAACTTTCTTTTTCTTCATCGACGCTTTCTTTGAAGCAGATGATGGAGAGTCGCCATTTTTCTTACCAGGGAGCATCCCAACGCCCGGCGGTGCGCCTGGCGGCGGCGGCGGCGGCGGTGGCGCACCTGGCGGCGGACTCGGCGGCTGACGCATAGGAGACACGCCGCGCGGTGATCTGTGCGCAGTGTCTATTGGCGGAGGTCCCGGCGGCGTCGGCGGATGTTGCAGAGAACCGTTCGATCCAGACAAAGTCAAACCGGACGCGCCGTACGGGGAAAGCGGAGGTTTCGTGCCCGGTGGTGGTGTTGGCGGCAAAGGTGCGGGTGGACCTGGTGGTGTCGGCGGTGGCGCGCCCGGCAGCGGCGGCGGCGCGCCCGGTGGTGGTGGCGGTGTTACCGGGGGCGTCGAGGCGTGAAAGAGAGACGTGCCCTGAAGATGTGCGTAATCTCCGTTGGTGCTAGGATGATACGGTGGTCTCGATTTCGATGGTGGTGTCGATGTAGGCGTAGACGTGCCACTGATGATAGTCGTCCCAGGAGTGAATGCCGACGCGGACAATTTCGGCGGCGAAGACGTGCTCGTTGTCGTCGTCGTAGCTTTTTCACCCGGCGGCGTCCACAATTTCTTCTCTTCTCCCGGTTGACGCTTCAACACCCGCAAACTTTCCGGCAAGTTCGCGGAGGAAAATATCGCTTCTTTTTCTTCTTTCTTCTTCGGTTTCTGTAAAATTTTCACGTTTCTCGGTTCTGGCATTCTCTGGTCCGAGCTTCTTCTCGTGCGTGAGGATTCGCCTCCATCAAAACTGTTCCCGGAGCCTCTGGTCCTCGTCGTCGTTTGGAAGCCGCCGGGTGGAGGGTCCGAAAAGTCCATCTGATCGTCCTCTCCCCAGTCGCCTTGCGGAATGTGCAAATTCGCAATCGCTCCAGCAACTTCGTGTTGAATCTCTCTTTTCACCCGCGGTGCTCCGTCGGTCGTCGTGTTATCGTTTTCGTTTGCTTTCGCCGCCCACTGCGGCGGCGGTCCCGGCGGTGGCGCTCCTCCTTGATTGTGCTCGCGTCGTCGCCAATCCTCCGACGTGTCCGCTTTACTGCCAGCGCCGAAGCCGCCGTTTTGATAACTACTTCCGTTGGACGATCCTCCTCCTCCTCCATTTCTATAATTCGCATTCGCATTATTATTATTATTACTCTCGCGATGATGGTTCCAACTGTTCCCGAGTTCTCCGTCGCCGCCGCTTCCCCAACTCGCTCGCTCTGGCAAGTTGTGCTGCTGCTCTTTATTCGCCGTGGTATCTGATGATTCTCCGTTTTGATTATTATTATTATTATTATTGTTATTATTATTATCTGACGAAGAATCGTTCGAACCTCTTTCTCCTCCTCGATTGACTAACTTTATCGACGGATCGTTCATTAAAGTCGACGTTGGATCGTGTTCGAAACGTTGCGAGGGTAAATTTATTGGTTTCGGCGCCGCGACGACTCGTCCGAGGGACACCATTCGCGAGCCTTTGTAGTGGTGTCTGTGATGATGATTATAAGAGAGAGAGAAGAACGAGGCGTTTTATTATTAACGAGTAGTAATGGTGGTCAGTTACAGAGTAAAGAGATACACAAAACACGGAGAGAGAGAATTGCTTTCGGGGATGATGTTTCCCCAAGCGGCAACCAACACCACTTTTAAAAGCCTTCTCGTTTCTCTCTCAACAGGCGCGCGGAGATGCACGAAAAGGAAAGAGAGCCATCGAAGATGATCTTTAATAAAGGTTTTTGTCGGCAACGCGACCACGAATACTCCGCATAAACGCGCGAAGAAACAAAATATAGAATAAACGCATAACGAGAACGCACTTCCTGTCTGTCGTCATCTGCGCCGGCAAATTTTACTCCTATTATAAAACTACTCTTAAAAGAAGGAGAGTATTTTAAAAGGAACGCAGAGGAGAGCAGTTTAAAAGAGTCGTCGTAACAGTAGTAGTACCGTGCAAAAGTAGTTTTACACGAGCGCAACTTTTATTAGTATCTTTGCGTTTCGCGTGCAACTTTTCTTTAACGCAAACAATTTAAAGCAAATTCTCTCGAGACCTTTTTTCCCTTAAAAAATTCTCTTGAATTCTCTTGGAGAAAAAAACTCGAGGAAACTGCCCTTTTTGTTTCCTTTTTTTTTTGATTTGCTCTCCCTCGTTTGCTTTTTCCTCACACCCCCACACCAACAACACTCAAAATTACTCAAACTTTTGCATAATCACAACAACGAGAACACGAGAACAACAACGAGTAGTAGTCTCGAAACACAGAAGACAATGACGACGACGACGATCAAAACTTTGAATACTAATCATCATTCTTATTGTTCTTACGATGATGTTGTTTTCAGAAGATCACAAAAAGCATCATCGCGTAAGCGAAGAATCTCTCGATCGTTTACTCCTCGTGCATCATCATCATCATCATCATCATCATCGGATGAAAAAGAAAAAAATGTAAACATCGCTTTAGTGGGTCAAGAGACGTCGACCGGGAAACTCGTGATGGGACTCTCCGCTGGACGAGGGAATAATAATAATAATAATACCATTTCCGTGGTGTTTGGAGAGAAGATGGAAAATTCAGAGACGATGACGGAAGGGATGGATGCGCAGACGTTTGAGAAGCGGTTTTATTGCACCAAGGAACAGTTTGCGAAAATATCTACTTTTGCGAGCGAGAGGAGCGCGTCGACCGTCTCGGCGTCCTCAACGACGACGACGTATATATTCTGCCACGAGTCCGGGGCGAAACAGATGAAAGCGATGAAAGATTTAAAAGCGATGAAGATTGTAAATAGCGGGGAAGTTGATGATAAGTGCGTTTTATTATCGAGAGTAGGGATCAATCGAAAAGAGAAAGCGCCGTTCAAGACGCAAAACGAACCGTATCAACAAAGAGAAACCGTGCAGATTGGACAAATCGCGTTACCAATTGGAAATGCGGTTGGGGAACCTATTATTGGGACTTTGGACGGCTACGAGCAAAGCGAAGAGTTCGCGAAGGAAATTTTCGGAGCGGAAAACGTAACCGTCGTGAGATCCGGGGAGTTACGAGGCAACGGGCCTCTACTTCTCGCGGATTTGTCCGCGCGACTCGTCGACAACATGTACGACGTGAAATTCCAAGACTTGTACGTGTTTCAAGGCGACAGTCAACAAGGGTACACGAAGAGGCTAAACTTGGCGCAAACCTTAGTTCGCGTCGCCGAAAATTTTTCATCATCCGCGAACCGAGATATCTCCGTGTTATCGGTTATCTGTAAAACCGTTCCCATCGTGGGTGAACAAACGCTTTCCCAGCCGACCGATCGAGAGAGAAGGAAAGGGTACGACATGAGTAAAGGTATCGCCCCTTCGCCCATCGATATCAACACCGTAGATTCTTTGCTCGCCAATCCTAAATAATAAAACTTTTGTCAAGTAGTAGTCCTCTCTAGTAATCGTTTTAGTCAAAAACCTCTGATATTTTTTTCTTTTTTCTCTTCATTTCTTTCGCACGAAAACAACAACCATTTCCATTGAGTATGTCTTCTTCTTTGTCTTCTTCTTCTCTCTTCGCGCGTGTTCCTTTAAAATGTCATAACAACGCGCTTTTAGGAGGACGAAAAGAAGGACGCAGAAGAGGTTCTCCTGTTGTGGTGACGAACATGGCGAAGAAAGATAAACGGAAGAAAGAACGCGCGGCGGCGAGGAAACAGGAGACGAAATCGAGACCGTCGTCTTTATCGTCGTCGAATAAAGATGACGACGAAGACGAGGAGGAGGAGGAGGACGATGTAACAGGAGGAGTTCGAGATGGAAAAGAAGAAGCGAACGAGAACGATTCGAATCAAAGAATTTTGGACAATAAGGATGTGTTTTTTCAATCGATGACGTTAGCGTCCACGTACAAACAAAGAACAGATTTGCAACTTTTAGGCGACCGGAAAGTACCGGTCACGGAGGCGGTGAAAGCGTTGTTTTACGCGCCGTTCGTCTGTTGCTCGCACGACGAGAACGACACGTTTAATTACGCGAATCAAGCAGCGCTGAACTTGTGGGAGTTTGAATGGGACGATTTTATTGGCATGCCGAGCACGAAGAGCGCGGATGGCGAGGACGAAGAGATACAAAAAGAAAGACGACAGTTGTTGGACGACGCTTTGGAGAAAGGGGTCGTTTATAATTACAACGGCGTTCGAAAATCGAAAAATGGGAAAGAGTTCATGGTAAAAGACGCGACGTTGTGGACGTTAGTCGATCGAGACGGGGATAAATTAGGTCAAGCGGTGAAGTTTAGCAAAGTGGAGTACGTGGCGAGTAAAGAGGTTTGGAAAGTCTCGGAAGGCGGAGAGTGGGTGAAAGACGACGGCTCGGACGACGATAAAGGTAATGACGACGAGGACGAGGACGACGATGAATAAACAAGAGTACTTATTACGCATTCTTACTTATTGTTATTTTATACGCTATACAACATGTAATTACACTAAATCTGAATTTTGAATTTCTGACAAACAATCCAATTTTTGTTTCGATGTCCATTTGAACGCGTGCGCGACGTGCGATACCAAAACCAATTTTTGTTCACTCGTATACTCCGGGTGGATCATGGTCCATCGAACGAGCTCTGATTCTTGGGTATAGAACGCTTTAATATACGTTTCCACGTATCTAAAGTCTAAGTTTAACGGAGGAGGAACTTTCTCGAACGGGTAGTGCGTCTGAAAGTGTTGCTGCACCGTTTGGACGTCCATTTGCATAATTGCGCGTCCATCGACGCTACATTTTTTCACTTTCGCAAATCCTCTCACGATGGCATTGGACACGAGTTGCGCGCCGAGTTCCCACAAGATTTTTCCGTTCACCGCGGTCACTTCAGAGACGCGAAGTTTCGTCGCAAACTGTGCCAGCACTTGTCCGAGTTGCGTCGTCCATTCCGACGCCGACAACACCGACGGCATTTCTTTCTGATTGTACTTCCCGAGCGCAGCTTTCTTCATAGACTGCATGTCTGTGATTTTGAAATCCGAATCGCCAATCTCATCTGGCAACCACGAAAGATCGAGCAATAACTCAGCAACTCTACTCAAAATGTGTTCGCGCAAATCGTCCACCGCGTGCACAACTTTCGTAAAGAACTTATCGACGACGGAGGAGGAATCTTCTCCCACCCAACGCTCAAAAGTTGGTTTCAACTCTTCGTATATTGAAGCTACACACGCCAGAGACTCTAACGCGACCACGCGCTCTTTCAGTCCAAACATGTTCCCAGAACTCGCGATTTGTGCGCGTGCGTTTTGGGAACGTTTTCTGAAGGTTGCGCCGAGTTTTGAGACGACTGGCGTTGTCGTCGAGGCTGCAGCTGCAGATGACGCTGATGGCATCGCGGTACCGTTTGGGTTGTTACCACCACTACCATCACCAGGAGTATTCATGTGCTGATGTTGCTGTTGTTGCTGATGAATAATCGGCGGCGGTGGTTTCAAAGCAAACAAACCTCCTCGCGATGCTAATTTTGTGAGCGTTTGTTTCAGTCTGTTTGTCAACGCATCTTTGTTATGGTCATCCAAAAGCTGACCACTCGTGTGCACGAGCAATCTCGGGTTACCGAAAGAAACAAACACGTTGAATAACGCGAGTTCAAACATTTCTCTGCAAGCATCGAAAGCTTTGAGTTTACTTCTGCATTTGCTATTTGCGCTCATCGTCGGCGACTCCGCGGCGAGCGAGGCAAAGACGCGAACGCTCTCGAGTAAGTATGCAGTAGACGCCGTCACAGTCTTACTCGTCGACGCATCTTCTTCCTTTCCATGCTCTGCACTCAATTCGGCACCACCATTCAGTTTCGCCATAGCTGCAACCGCGCTCATTTGATTACCATCACTATCGTTCATCATCTTAGACGATTCTTGCGGCGAGAGCAGTAGATTTTCTTCATTCGTTGTCATTTTCAAGACCGCATCGTCGCTCCCGACGAAGCGTTCACCGGCAAACGGATGTTCGCGCCGCTCGACCCAATCTATCGCTCTCATCGCTTTTTCTTTGCTTTGATGATCGATATCATCAGCATTCATGATCAAACCATTCGTGCTCCCCACTCGCTCTTCAATCGACGACGCCATTCGCGCTTCCGCTCTCGCTTTCTTCGCGAGATCGTTCGATAGTTTCGTCCACGTCTCTCGCTCGAACGCTAGTTTTAACTCGCCGAGTCTCGGTTTCCTTTGCGCGTCGGATAAGACATCAATTGCGCAGTCCATTAAACTTTTCGTTCGCGAGTAGACGGTTTCAGCTCCGGCAAACTTTTCGCACATATCCGCGAACAAACGGCATTTTCGTAAAGTCATCCGGGCGACGTTCGGGTCGGCGTTAAAGGTCGCGCTGCTATTTTGACGTCCGGAATCTGTTCGGATAGCTATTTCGAGTGCATTCAGCGCGTGGTAAGCGGTATCTGTCGTTCGTGCTTCTAAATTTGACTTTGCGAGAGAATCCGCGAGAAGAGTTTCAAACGCGTCGTTCTTATTCGCCATTGCGATTTTCTTCTCGTGGTACGCCTTTGCAAAATGCAAGCGCTTAAACAACAGATGTGCAGCTCTTGAAACGCCGCCTACTGGATCTTCAGCTTGAGATTGAACGAGTAACGAATCTCTCGCAGTTGCAAAACATTCCGCGCTGAGTTCCGCCGCGCGTTCGTGTCCTAAAGCGAGCGCGCCTTGGAACGCTTTTTCGTACAAGGAGTCTCCATCTTCGTCGGTTGAGAACGCCTGCACGAAAGCATCTCTGGTGCCACGTTCGACTTCAAACTTCAACAGGTTCAAGTCTTCGATCGCTTGTTTTGTACAGTCTAATGCACTGAGTGCTTCTAACGCGTTCTTCGCTTCACCATACTCGACTATGGCTGCCGAAATGTCGCCCTTCCCAATCTTCTCTCGAATTGAGATTTCCCGCTCGCCACATCTCCGCAACTCTTCTACGACGCGCAAAACGCGAACCATGTTTTCTTTCCTTTTATTCGTGTGCACGGCTCGAATTTTGACGTCGACGGCGTGTTGCGATCTTTCTAAAGCGCATCGTCCATTTTTAAGCACCACATTTGCTCTCGTCAAAGAGTTTTGTATATCCAATATCTTCTGCGACGCGTGACCGACTTCGTTTCGTTTCTTATATATTTCCCCATTGATTCTAGTTTGTACGGTTTCTACGATTGCCATCAGTCGCTCTTCTTCGCGTCGCAGATCCTTCGGCGAAAAATCCCGCGGAATCTCTTTCAAAGACTCTCTCAAAGCGTCAAATTTAATGGAGTCGTTGTTTGACGATGATGACGACGGATCCGTCGACGCGTTTATTCTCTCTTCGCTCCTGTTCGTTTCATCTTCATCTTCATCTTTACGATACGGCTCGAAAAATCCGGGATGTAATTTGTCTACTTCTTTCGCGGCTTGCTCGGCGTTCATCGACGCCGCGTTCAACTCCAAACTGTCCATTCTGTTCACTAACTTGCCCGCAGATGACGAGGATACCGGAGTTTGTTTTTGCTCTAGATGTCGGCTCTCGGGACTACTCGCGCTCGGGCTCTGTTGAGTATTCATTCGGTTCGCTAACTTCCCAATCGGCGAACTCGCGTCTCGTTTTTGTTCTTCGATTTTGTCCTTTACCAGCTCAACTTTTTCCTTCGCGCGTTTTCTAAACTCCTCCGCTTTCTGCTTCCAGTTGTTTAGAAACATTTTCCCGCCCGCCGCGTCGTTCGACGAAGAGTTGTTGGAGTAAGCGCTCATACAGACAGACGACGGTGATACTATTTACGCCTATTATTATTCTCTTTCTCTCTCTTCCTTCCCAGTCGTGATCGTATCTAACACGTCCTCCGCAAACTTGCGAAAATCTGAATTCTTCAGCGCGTTTTCCAAAGCACTTTCTTCTCCTTTCTTCTCGCTTTCTTCGGCGCTGTTATCGATCGCTTTCAACGTTTCCAACAATCTCTCGCTTCGTAATTTCTCCAAAAGAGGTAAATTCAACGCCAACTTTGCGAAGTGTTCTCGTCGTAACCGGTGTCGATGACTGTCCTCGGAATCGGTTTCGAACGTCCTCGTCGGTTTTGGTTTTATACTCTTCTCCTTCAACGTATTATTATTAGTGGTATCAGTATCTTTCGTCGTCGCCAACAAAGCTTCCAATTCCAATTCTCCTTCAACCAATTCTTCTTTGTCTTCTTTCGTTCGTGCCTTCTTCGGTAAAACGACGACGCAAGACGAAGAAGCGTTTTCTCCTCCCCCCTTGTGTTCCTTGTTGCACTTCACGGAGCAATACGGCTGACGACACTTGGGACACTTGTAATTCGAGTTTGGGCGAGCGCAAATCACGCACAAAAAGGACATATTTGTGAGAACATTCAACGAACTGAAAAACGGAAGAATGAAAAAATATTTTCCTTTTCGGGTGTAGTATTAATAACAACGATGACGATGATGATGATAAAATCGATCGTTACAAAATAAACGCATCCATCGCAAGATCGATTATACTTTAACGACGAACGCGCGCGTTTTGGCGATATCTTTAGGCGCCGTTGCAGTTTTTGGATCTAAGTACACGCGCTCGATCAAAAAGACGTTTCCAAAGTTTCTCTCGAGCATAACCGCGCACGGCGATTTTATCGAAGCGCTCTTCAGTTTAGAACAGGCTCGTTCGGACGTTGCAAACGCGGCAGAGTAATAGGAAGGAGACGAAGCGCTCTCGTCGAAAGAGCGGTCGTCTAACGAGGCGACGATGGACACGAAGAGCGCAGATCGGTCGGTCAGTCGGCTGGAAACGGGATCGCCCGTGGTGTACGCCGCGACGTTGAAAAAAGTCGCTCTTCCGTCGTTTACTGCGTTTTCGCCAAAAACGAGAACGATAAAGTCCTGCGACTCTTCGGTTAATACGCTGGCATCGGCGACGATGTTTCCATCCGAAAGCTCGCCCAAATTGTTCACGAGCTTTTCGCTCAGGCTGTAGGCGGCGTCCGCTGTGGAACCAAAACAACCCGAGCGCACGTTAACGCCAGGAAGAGAAAACGGCTGATAAGAAGGATCACTCAAGCATTTCGTGCCGTCGTTGACTACGACTCTTTCCAAAGCGAATGTATTCGCGTTACCGAACGCGTTCGTAAGTTTTGATTGAAACTCATCGGCGGCGGCATTTAACGAAGTTTTCTGTTTCATCGCGCGATGATGGATTTTTGCTTGCGAATCTTTTTCTTCGTCGTTTAAAAACGACGACGGGAATAAAGCGTCGTTTGGCCCGCGCATCGGCAGATATTCTTTGGAGTAAAACACGTCTGGATGTTGTCTTTCATCATCTTCTTCTTCTTCTGGTTGTTGTTGCCTCGTCGTCGGTCCCGATATCGTTGCTAACGATAACAAATTCAAAAGAGAATTACCACCACTGTTCGCTGCGCGTGCTGGCTCGCGACCACGAACAATCATCGCCGGCCATTCGTATCTGGCGTACACGCCGAGTGCCTCGGCGCCTTTCAACGGCCAAATCCCGACTCGAAAGCTCGTCGTCAAATCATCCGCGATTATTGACGGAAGGAAATTCAATTCGTCGTATCGAAGCGCTTCGAGTTCAATGGACGTTGACGCAATGCCAGTATTTTCAAGCACTTCTTTCAAATCATGAAACGTCTTCGAGGAAGCCGTGCTTATAATAACGAGCGCGCGTCGAAACGCTCGCGACCCTCGAACATTCTTGTTATTCACCGGTGACGAACTCGCTTGCGCGGAGACGGTTTGTCGCAGCGAACGCAAACCCAAAGCACCAAAGGTCTTCCTCCAAACGTACGTCACGTACGAATAGTATTTCGCAGACGATGGTGGCGCGCACATGATACTCATCGTCGCGTCTCTTTTACCGAACTGAAAATACGGCCAATTTTGATTGTTCACGTTTACGTTTTCCACTCTCGCGTACATCACTCCTGGGTTCCCCGTATTCGCCGTGCGTTGCATCAAACTCTCGCTATTCATCGTCTCTTCTAAACCATACTCAGAAGTATCGTGCGTAAATCTCAAGCGCCCGCTTTCTCGCGCGCGAACGTTATAAAAGTTGTTTCCTCTGTTTCCTCCTCGTTCGATGACTTCTCTCGCCAGTTTTCGTGCAACCTCGTTCGCTTTCTCGAAATCTTCCAACTCGCACAAAAGTTCGAACTCTTTTCCGATCGGTAAACGTAACTCCTGTTCGGCGAAAACCCCCCCGAAGTTCGGGGTCGTCGCAGAAAGAAGACAACAAAGAAGAAGAGAGAGTTTCGACAGAAGCAGAATTACTTTGTGTGATGCCATCAGAATCTTAGCAGTAGTAGTCATTCTTCTTAAAGTGGAGATGTGAATAATAAAAAGTGTCTCATCTCTCGCGTATTTTTTAATTCTTCTTTTTCTGACTTCTTTCCCTCGTTTTTTCTTTTTCTTTTTTTTTTCACTTTTTTCGTCTCTTCATTTTTTTTGTTTTCGTCAGAACAGAGGCACGGAAAAAAGAAGCGCCGTCGTCGAATGAGATGATGGGATCGTCGTCGAACACTACTAATCATCGCGAGGAACGCGTTCGCGCGAGGACGAAGAAGAAGAACAACAACAACAACATAAACATAAACATAAACAAGAGGAAGATGAGTAAAGAAGACGAAGAAGAACCACGTTTGGTCGAGTTCGTTTTGAAGAGTAACATCAGTAACAACAACAGAAAGGTAATTTTCTTTTTTTCTTTCCCGCCGTTTTTTTCCTTTCTTCTCGGTGTTTGTTTGTCGTTTCCGAGATTAATCGTTAGAGAGGGATGATCAACAACTCACGCGCGCTAAACAACGCGTCTTCTTTTCTTAAAAACAGAGAACAATGACAACGACGACGAGAGGGCAACAACAAATTTCCACGCCTCCCGAAGGGAAGACGACGATAGAAAAACAACAAAGTAATACTAGAAAAAGAACGAAACAAAATCAAAATCAAAATCAAAATCGAACAGCCGATGTCACGTCATCGTCGTTTTCCTCTCTTCTCGAAGGAGAAGGAGAAGGAGAAGGAAAAGTCGAAAATTTTTCGGACCAAAAAAATCAACTGTTACAGAAACAATTACATCATCATCATCATCATCATCATCGAGAGGTGGACGAGAGGTGCGATCGAGAACAACAAGAGAAACAGAAAGAAAAGAAGACGAGTAATAATAATAATAAGAAAGTAGCCGCCACCGCGGGAGGGGGCGAAGAAAAAGTTTCGACGAAGAAAGGTAAAGGAGAAGGCGAGGGGTGTCCGCCAACGACGACGAAAACGACCAACGAGGAAGGGCACTTTGAGTATACTTTAGGCGAGTCTCTCGGACCGAACGATCGATTTAAGATTTTAGCACCGTTAGGCGAGGGAACGTTCGGGAAGGTTTTGGAGTGTTACGATCGAGTGAAGCAAGAGTACTGCGCGGTGAAAGTGATCAGGAACGTGCCAAAGTACAAAGCGGCGGCGAAAATTGAAGTGGACGTTTTGAAAGAGATTGGGAGAAGAGACGAACGCGACGAGTTTCATTGCATCAGATTGAAAGAGTCGTTCGAGCACGAAGGGCACGCGTGTTTGATGTTTGACATGTACGGATTGTCTTTGTTTGATTTCATGAAGAAGAACCACTACAAACCGTTTTCTTTGGCGTTGGTTCAGAAGTTTGCCAAGCAGTTGATCAAGGCGGTGGCGTTTATGCACGAGTTGAAAATGACGCACACGGATTTGAAACCGGAAAACGTTTTACTGGAAGCTCCCGGGTACGTGCGAGTCGTCAGTGGTGATGTAAACAACGCCAACAACAACGCGACGAATATGGCGACGGCGGCGGCGGTGGCGACAACGACGACGACGACGAGTGCGTGCACAATCAAGGTGCCTGTTACGAGCGCGATCAAACTCATCGATTTCGGAAGCACGACGTTGGAAGATCAATACCATTCTACGATAGTGTCGACGAGACACTACCGCGCGCCAGAAATTATCCTCGGTACCGGCTGGTCCTATCCGTGCGACATGTGGTCGATCGGATGCATATTGATAGAACTTTTGACCGGAGACGCGCTCTTCCAAACGCACGAGAACATGGAGCATTTGGCGATGATGCGCAACGTGTTGGGTCACATGCACACGGATGTCATCAAACGAAGTTCCAAGGAAACTATCGAGAAATACTTCAATTCGGAGACGTACGAGTTGAGCTGGCCTGAAGGCGCTAAAGATATCGAGAGTGAACGCGCCGTACAAGCGGTGCAGCCGTTGGATATCATGATTCGAGAGCGTTTCGAGTGCGAAGAAACGGGCACCTTACTCCGACACTTGTTGAGTCGACTGTTAGAGTACGATCCGGACACGCGCATCACGGCGAAAGATGCTTTGAACCACGGATTTTTCCGTTTGGACATCAAAGAGAACGCGTACACTCCGACGACGGCGTTTGCGAGTAACCAAATCTCCGTCACGAACGCCGCGAAACCGGCGACTGATCGAACGGCGTCTTCGGTCGTGCGAAACGTGGGGCCGACGAACAGCAAGGCGAGATCGCAAACTACCGGCGGGATTCGAGGCGCGTGTTTGGACAAACCTTCCATGGCAACTGAAATCGTCTTGGGGGCTTAACATAATAATAATATCAAAGAATAATAAAGATACTAATAGAAGAAAGTAATAACTCGGATATACGATACGAAATGAGTACGAAGAAAAGAGAGAGAGACGCAGCAGCGCTACTAGAGTAGAGCACACGCTAGTTAGTTTTTAGAACGCATAAGAAAAAATTACACAATTGTAAAACAATAAACAAAACAACATTCAACGAACGAATGAAAATTATCACTCGTCGTAATCGTCCTCCTGTGCAGGTATTGCTACGCCGACTAAATCATCGTCGTCAAACGATCCTAAATTACCAGCGGCCGCATCCGCTTCTTCTTCTTCTTCTTCTTCTTCTTCTTTCCGCGGAGCGGGCGCTTTACTTTTCTTCGCTTTTTTTGTCACCGGCGATTTCTTCTTCTTCTTTTTCGCGTCGTCGTCTTCCGCGTAACTCTTGGGCCCAGAGATCTTTCTTCCGCTCCTGCTCGTCGTTGTTACCACCGGCTTCTCTTCTTCTTCCTCGGAGTCGTCGTCGCTTTCGTATTCGTCTTCTTCCTCGTCGGTATCTTCCTCGTCTTCGTCAAACTCTTCGTCTTCTTCCTCGGAGTCGTCGTCTTCCTCGTCGTTGTTCTTTCTCTTCTTTCCTCCATTTCCTCCTTTTCCTTTTCCTTTAGGATTTGTCGCGCTGCTCTTTTTCTCTTTCTTCTTCTTCTCTTTCTTCTTCGGGTTCCCGTCCTCGTCGACTCGTTCCAACAGTTTCGCCGCGAGTTCCGCAGGATCCGGCGGCGGTGGTAAATCCGGCACGCCTTTCACCACGTCTTCCAAGAAATCAAACTCATCGTTGTCACTGATCGCTCCTTTCAAGTGCACCGGGTTGATTATCCTCGCGCCGTGCGCTAACGCCGTATCCGCGGTCGCTTTAAACAGTTTCGTTAAAAACAGTTCCAAAGCTTTCGCCATCACCAACGGCGTCGTTTTGACGATTTTCCCAACCTCTTCGTCTTTTTGCATCATGCGTTTGATTCGTGCCGCTAAGTTGGCGTTTTTGTTGTTGTGTGAAAACGCGGTCGTTTGGTGGCCGCTCATTATTATTATTTTATTATTCGTTTCTTCTGTTGTTGTTACTGTTGTTTATGTTGTTGTTCTATTCTATTACCAAAGTATGTTTTGTGTGTTTAATAAAAGTAATTTAGAGAGTATTTACTAACTACACTAATGGAGAGAGAGAGAGAGAGAGAGAGAGAGAGAGAGAGGATCTGTCCGAAGAGAGAGAAAAGTGTACTCGAGACGACCCTTTTTCCTTCCTTTTTTCACTCGTAGTGAAAACAACAACTTTTTAAAAAAGCTCCTCTCTCTGCTCTCTCATCATAATGTCTCTGAAATACTTCATATCATAACGAACTTTTTTCAATAATTTTTAGTAGTCTACGCAACAACAACAACAAAAAACGACGATGATGATGATGATGACGACGCGTTCAAACAACTCTTATTGTTGTTCTTCTTCTTCTTGTTCTTCTTCTTCTTCTTCTTCTTCTTCGAGTTTAGGAGGAGGAAAAGGAGGAAGAGGAGATGTTTCTGTTTCTTTTTCTTCCTTTTCGAGGAGGAGGAGGAAAAAGAGCAGTCATTTTCGTCGTCGAGCATTGTCATCAAATTCATCGTCATCATCATCGGAAGTAAATGAAGTTGAAGTTGAAGTGAACGAACGAGCGAAACATTATTTCACCAAAGACTCGTTTTATGAACACGCGGACAAATTATATTCTTCGTTTCAAAACAACCACTCGAACGCGAAGAAAGCAAACGCAGAACGGTTTTGCTGGGATTATTGGCACGTGGAGAATCAGTACACGCAATTGAGAACACCGGCGAAAGAGTATTATTACGAGGGGGAGATATTAAATGAGTTTTACGCAAAGTTTGAAGAGGAGTTGTTGAAATACGCGCGAGAAAACCTCGCTTTGTCGAATTTTACGCCGATTTGGATGTCGTGTTACGTGGACGGGATGGGGCAAGAGTTACACGCGGACGTGCCGCACGGTCCGTTGGCGTTTGTGTTCTCGCTGACGAAAAATTTCGACGATTCAGACGACGACAAAAGCAGTAGTCCTAGTAAAAGTGGTAGATACTTTCGCGGCGGGGAGACGACCATCTTGCGACCGGAACGCGCGAATTATTGGCAAAGTTTTGATCCGACGGAAATCGTGGAGAGGACGCAGTTATTCGAGGAAATCGAGCCAAAGTTTAATCGGTTGACAATATTCGATCCCAGATTACCGCACGGCGTGAGAGAGGTCAAAGGAACGAAAGACGTTTCCAAAGGTCGGTTAGTGTTAAACGGCTGGTTCAACGAACCGGCGATTTCCTGCCAAGGAGGTTTGACCATCGAGGACGTCGGTAAAGTATTGGACGCAAAGTTGGATTTGTTATACGAAGAGTTGGAGACTCTTCCAGCTATGATTGGTTTCGCCGCGTTAAGGATGGAAATCGAAGCGGAGACTGGACACGTCGACTCCATTTCCTGGGGCGCGGATACCGTCGCCCCGGCTTTATCTCTCCGCGACCCAAACGAGGTCACGGAAACGAGAGATGTGGTGTTAGCGACTATAGCTGGGATGATGAGTGAGTGCGTCTTTCCGTCGTCAAAGGAAAAGAGTTCGATTTGCGTGCCTTTTGTTTTCGGTTGATGATTTATTACTAGAACACACTACTCTTAGAAACGTATAATCCCTCATTACCATCGTCCCGACTCGTTATGATATAAAATCATGAAGAAGAAGACAACGACGACATTAAGGAAGAAAAAGGTGGTGGCCAGACTCGTCGTCGTTCTTTTTGTTCTTGCGTTTCTTCTTCTTCTTCTGTTTAATACGTCGAACGACAACGACAGCGAGAACAACGGACACCATCTTCGAAATGGGAGGAACCCTTCGTCTTCTTGCGACGATGAGAGTATTGCGAACAACAAGAACAAGGAAGAAATGTTGGACAGGTTTCGCCGCGCGTGGTTAGTAGCAGATGATGATGATGATGAATCGTCGTATTCGGTGTCACCAGATGCGACGACGACGAGGACACAGACGACGAGAGAAAAAAGTGCGATAATAAACTCTTTTAAAGGTCCGTTAACGTTACACTCGAAACTGGGGCCGAAACTCCCGAAAGTACCGAAAGCGAACGGGGAGATGGAAGATTTAGGTTTAGTTTCGAAACTGGACGCGAAGAATTTACCGGAACGAGACGCGTTGGAGGAGTTACGCGAGCGAGAGTTTAAAACGTGCGCGGTCGTCGGGAACGGAGGGAGTTTGTTGTTGTACGAACACGGCGATGTGATAGACGCGCACGACGCGGTGTTTCGATTTAACGACGGGACTGGAAAAGAGCCGTATTCGAAATACGCCGGGACGAAAACAACCGTGAGATTAGTGAATTCGCAACACCGAGGGTACAGAGAATCGGAGGAAGAAATCGTTTTGCAACACCTGACGGCGCCGGCGCATTTGAAATTGTACGTCTCCAATCGAGCGAAGAAGTTAGTCAACGCGAAAGATTACGCTCTGAGTGGCGCGTTTTATTCGTTCGTAAAGAATAGAATCGATAAGAAATCAACGCCAACGAATGGTATGTACGGTCTGTATTTAGCGCAATCCGTGTGCGAGAAGATTACGATTTTCGGTTTCGCCCGACAGTGGTACAACGCGACAAGGTATCATTACCACAACGATTACGAACCGACGGGGAGTCAAAACGCCAGAGATTCCGCGGAGATGATTCCGTTGGAGAAACTCGTGAGAGACAAACCAACGAAAGTGATGTTTGGAGAACCGTGCGTGGGTGGTGGCGGTAGTAGTAGTAGTAGTAGTAGTAGTAGTAGTAGTAGTAGTAGTAGTACTCGTAATAGCGACAGATGTCTGTTGTGCCCCAAAGGGAGTCGCTGCGACGACGCGTCCTGGGTCCCGATCCCGGACGTCGGATACAAAGCCATGCCGAAAGAAAAAGTGTGCTTGTATCCTGCTCGCTCGGTGGAAGGTCCGGCGCGATACGGCAGTATAGACGCGCGCGAGCGATGTTACGAGCAACCCAAGGTGGATTGTTTCCTTCCTAGAAGTTAAGTTAGATTATGACTCTTTATTGAACCCAAAATAACTCCTCAAATCTTCAAATCTTTTCTCTCTCTTTCCTTCATAAAAATATAAAAGTTTCTTCAAAAACACTTTCACTCGCGCGCGCTTTTCGATGCCAACAGCAGCGATGACTGTAGCGTCCTCCTCTAAACGCGAAGATGAAGACAACGACGACGATTCAGACGACGGGGTCACCGAGCGCGCGTTTCGAGAGGTTTGTTTTTGTTCCTCTCTTCTTCGTCTTCTTCCTCTTTTTTTTTTATTCTTCTTCTTCTTCTTCGCGTATTATTCGTCGTATCTAAAAATAGGCGTTTCTTTTCTTTTCATCTTGATCTTGACTTCTTCTTCCTTTCCTCCTTACGCATGGCGCGCTTTTGGGACATATAAATAAAGGTCATGCAAACGCTCTCGAGGGACAAGTCCCTGGATGCCTTTCGCGTGGAATACGAAAAATTGTACCAAACGCTGAAGCACTCGCACGAGCAGGAGAAGAAACTGGAGAAGAAGTGCAAGAGTTTATCCGAAGAATGTCGTCAACTGACCGCGAAAGGAGAGAGGTTACGAATGCATTCGAGAGAAGACGAGACGCAAATAGAAACTTTGAAAGCAGAGCTCGAGTCGGCGTGGAGACAAGCGGACGACGCTTCGGATTTAGAGATGGCGGGAAAAGAGCAGATTGCCAAGTTACGCGTGGAAATCGCCGAGTTGACGAGACGGTGCGAAATGGCCGAGAACGGCGAAGAAGAAGAGAACGAAGAAGAAAGTTTCGATGGTTGCGAGAGAAACCACTCTCGTCGTCGTCGCGGTCATCGTCAGGAGGACGACGAAGATGACGACGCCGACGAGACCGACGACTATTTTGGCGGTAGATTTTCTACTACCAAAGTTTCCGGCGATATCGTCCGTCGCTTACAGCGCGAGAAAGAATCGCTTCAGCTCGAACGCGACGAGAAAGTCGACGAGGTCGTCCAATTGCGTCAAGATATTTCGCAGCAAAGGGAGAGAGCGAGAACGGCAGAGACGAAAAAATTAGATCTGGAGTGCGAGTGCGCGAAATTGAAAGATATCGCTCGAGCGAAGAGACTCGAGGCGGAAAAGTCAGACACGAAACGCGAACGGTTGGAGCGAGAGTTGATGCACGCGAAATCTATGATTGAATCGAAGCAAGGTGAAATTTCGCGGATGAAAGCGCAAGCTGTGAATTTAGAGCTAAAGAACCAAAAATTAGCCGACGAGCAAAGGAAAAGTGAGCACCGAGTGAAAAACGCGCAGAAAGAGTGCAACGCGTACGCGGAAAGAACCGAACGCGTTCGGAGAGAAGTGGCAGAGATTACGTTAGAATTACAGAGAGTAAACGAAGTCGCGAAACAGAAAGAGATTGAAACAGAAAAGTTGACAGAATCCGCCGCAAAAATCGAGCGAGAGACGAAGAAGATTATCCAAGTGAAGGAAGCGGCGTTGCGAAAACTGAAGCAGGCGGAAAACGCGAAAATCGAAAGCGAGCACAAAAGGGACGATTTGAAACTCGAAATCAGTCGCATAGAAAGAGTCGTTGAAGAGCAGCGAAGAAACATCGAGTTAGAGAGGAGAGCAAAGGAAGATTTGATGCGAGAGAAAGAGGCTTTGGCGAAACAAACGAGCCAAGCGGAGAAGCACACGCAGAAGCACAGAGATTTAGTTTCGATACACGAACAACACAAGAAAACGCTCGAGAGCGAAATCAAACGATACAGAACGGAAATGAGCGACATCGAAATTCGAGCGAAACATTTAGAGCAGGAGAGACAAACTGCTGTGCAAGAAGCGAGAACGTTGAAAAGCAAATTGGACGCCGCGCGTGAAGAGTTAGACGCGAAAGAACACTCAATTACTGAACTTCGCGAAAGTTTAAGAGAGACAGATCTGAAAACGAAAACTGCCAAGGCACAGTACGAACGCGCGAGAGTGGAAAATAACGAGTTGAGCAAGAAATTACTCGATTTAAAAGAAGAAGGCGAACGATTGAGAGACTTGAAATTGAACGCCGAACGTCGTCGCGAGGAAGCGGAGAGTTTAATCGAATGCAAGACCAAAGAGATAGACGAAGACGAGATGAAGAGGAAGCAAATGGAATCAGAAATCGAGATTTTGAAGAGAAAGAAAGACGATTTAGACCAGAAGACGAACGAAATTTTGATCGAGTTGAAACTGAGCGAAACGCAGAGAAGAAATCTGGAAAAGCACCACGCCGAGTGCGAGAAGAAGCGAGTGGAAGAGAAGCAAGAGATGGACGTCATTTCGAGAGACCGGGACGTCATCTCGCACGCGCTAACGAGGCGAGAGGAAGAATTAGCCATGACGTACGAGAAAATCAAAGTGCAAAGATCCGTTTTGGCGCAAGGTCAAAGGGATTACGAGGCGAGAACGAGAGAGATCAAGGCGTTGAAAATCAATTTGAGCACGCAGACGCACGAACTCGAACGCGAGCGACGCCGAGCCCGGGAAGCGGAAACGTTAGAGAAAGAAGTGAGAGTCTTAACGCGTTCCTTGACGAGAGAGAAAGCGAAAGTGCGCGCTTTGAGCGAAGAGTTGGAGAACCCATTAAACGTCCATCGTTGGCGCCAACTCGAAGGCAGCGATCCGAACGCCTTCGAGTCTATTCAGAAAATCCAACAGCTACAAAGACGATTGGTACAAAAGAGCGAAGAGGTGATGAAATTGGAGAGAGAGTTGGAAGATAAGAGAATTCAAAGCGAAGAATTGCGAAGAATTGCGGAAAAACGCGTCACGGAGGAAGAACAAACGCAGATGTTGCGAGAAAACCAAGCGATATTAAAGGAAAAATCCAAGCACTTGAAAGCGTTGCGTTCGGAGTTGAACGCTCAGATTCAAAAAGCGGACGAGTATCGCCTCGAGGCGGAAAGCTATCGAAACGAGCTGGACGAGATTAAGGAAATGCTTTTCCGAGCGAAGAAAAATGAAAGAGTAGGCGTCTTCGTCTGATTCTGATGAAACTTTTTCTTCTTATTATAAAATACAAATCCTCCAATACGCGTGTGGTTCTTTTCTTCTTCTAAACTTTCTCTCTCTTACTTACCCATAGTCTCAATCGCGGATACCATCGCCGTAGACACGTCGATCCCAATTTGATGCGTAGCTTTTTCGTAATCGTCCTTCGCCGCTTGAAACTTCGCCGTGTGTTCGCTTAACATTTTTCTCACCACCGTTTCGTCCAAGTGTTCCACCGGAACCGCTTCCACCGCTAAGATGTCCACGGAGCTGTCCGCGTGCGCGAAGGCGAAACCCGAAGAGACGAAATACTGTTTATTATAATAAAGAATGATGAGAGAACAAATATATATATAAAAGGTCAGCGTTCTTTCGATCATCGATGAAACGAAGATATAAACGCGCTCGACGAAATCGAATAATCAAAGCGATGACTTCTTCTTTCAAAGTCTTTTGGGAAAAAAAACAGGTCTTTTGGGAAGCACGATCGCGCAAGTCAAAAAAGAAACTCTTGTCTACGTACTCTGCTCGTCACGCTTTCCTTATTTTCCACGGAAACCACCCCCGGTCGTAGCTTGGCGACCACGGGAACGTGTCCAGGCAAAATCCCAAAGTCCCCGGTTTCTGCTGGGACTAAAACCATGTTCACTTCCGCGTCCGCGAAGACCGCTTCGTGGGGCAAACGAAAATTCAACTTCACCGTTTCCGGAGGCGGACCGGCGTTTTTCACCTCCTCTTCGCCACTCTTCGCGACGTCTTCGGCTGGCATGTACGTCGACGGCGTCCCCGGTGGGTCCATCATCGACGGGCGGTATTTATCGAACAACTCTTGGAATTTTTCCACGGACGTTTGCGTCGATTCTCCTCCTGCGTAATTTGATCGCGAGGAGGTGGAAATCATTCGATTTTGATGAGAAGAAGAAGAAGAAGAAGAAGAATATAACGCAGATAACCCGGCGGAAGTCGAGGAGGAGGAGGAAGACGAAGTCTGATTAGATCTGCGGAGGATCGCTTGAGTGAACGCTCTGCGCAACGCCATTATTATTATTATTATTATTATGTGTGTTTTATATGAGAAGAGGTTTCTGTAGTAGTATTCTGTGGTTTTGTTTTGCTCTTTTTTTTCTCTTTTTTAGTTGTGCTTTTTTTGGTCCAAACTGCTTCATTACAATCTTCTTCTAAAAATCACTCCTCTTTCCTGTACGAGCTTTCACCAGTACTTCGCTTTTTTCCTTTGGTTTTTCGGTAGAATGCGATGACTTCGACGAGACACACGTATACAACGATTAAAAAAGCGGTACCGAAGAAAGCCTCGAATCCACCGTAAAAGAACGCTTCGAGGAAGTGGTACGAACGACTTCCGTCATCGGGAAGCTTCTTCTTCTTCTTCGTATTTTTTCTCGTCGTCGTCGTCCTCGGAGAAGAACCGCCAGGAGGAGGACTGTTGTTGTAACAATCCAATCGGACTTTGTGCGAGGCGATGGTTTCCTCTAACGCCTCGACCATGGCGTTTGCATCGACGATGGAGGATAAGACGAAAGTGGCGGCGCGTTCCCATTCGCGCAAAGTAGTCGCTTTGACGGCTTCCTCGTGTTTGAATTTTAACAAACGCGAGCGAGCGAGGAAGGTTTTGCGCAACGGTTCCCGCGGGAAGGCGTGGGCGAACGTGTTTTCGTTTTCGCCGTCCTCTCTGCAGATGTCGTGCAGAATTTCCAACCGCGTTGCGATGAAGCGTCTGATTTTTTGCATGCCAACTGCAATGGTCGTTCGTTTGGCGCCGTCGATGATTGCAAACGAATCGCCCTCGCCGGCGGATAAAGGCGTGAAGACGTCGTTACCGATGGCCCAGGATAAATCCACGTCGTCGCGATCGACGTCGACGTGTATGCCAAACAAATTTGTCATCAACGACGCTTTCAGCGCACGCAAGACGTCCGAGGAATCCACCCACGCGTTTTGCGTCGGGTCGTCTTCGAAACATTTGAACGAAGGAATGTCGATTTTATGTTTCTTGCTGTTACGCACGGCGACGATGAAAGAGTTGTCTTTGGCTATTTCCGCTTGCTTCCCATCGGTAAACGCGCCGAGTTTACCGTGCGTGGTTAACTTCAAATCGAACAGAAATACCGGTATAACTTTTGTCGTCTCGTCACCGTCTCTCAGACCGAGTTGCTTTCGAATGCCTTCTTCGTATTCCTCGACCCAAAAGAGAAGCTCGCTTTCGTCCACGAGAAATTCTTCATCATCTTCTTCAAAACCTCTAGCACCGCTGCTATTACTATTACTACTCGTTCTCTCGCTATTTCTATTTCTATTTTCTATGCTTTTCCTTATTCTGTTCGTGTTCGTGTTGCTGCCAGAGTAATGCATGGCATTTTTGAACGCTTGCGCGCACAACGGGCACTCGTTAAAATCAACCTCGCGTTCGTTCACTTTAATCTTTCTCCCGGGAAGAAGTGCTTTCTGTAAATACTTTTCGACGCGATGGTCGGGATCGATTTTCTTCGCGTCTCGTTCGCTCTGTAAATTGAACGGAAGTTCCGATATGCGAACGAGTTCAATTTGTACGTGTGAAATCCACGCGTCGTCAGTCTTGAATTTTACCATCATCTTTTCTTTGCCGCCGCTCGATACCGATGACGATGACAACGACCCGAAGTGCTCGTCCAAAAATTCGCGCCTAATCGACGGCGCAAATAACGTTTTACTCGCATCGCCCAAAAAACCGGCGATTGAGGCGGATAATAGCGGAACGTTTTCCTGTTTCGCGTGCGCGCCTAAAACTTTCGGAGGTACTCGTCTGGAGTAATCGGTCGTAAACTTTGTTCTCTTCTTGGTAAACCCGTTTGGGCCGCTGGTTAAATCTACCCAAGCGTACGCCGGAGCCGACGGAGAAGAAGATGACGACGCGTCGTCTCTCGATACCATCGACGTCCCGAAACACTGACTCGAATTCGACGACTTTTTATCATACTTTTTATCATCACCGCCACCACCACCCTCGTGACTCAGAAACGAATACACGTACTGCACGCTTGCTTTGTTATCGTTTGGATTCTTCGGCCGTCTCGGATTTAACGCGTAAATCACGTACGGTGAAAAAACGTCGTCCTTCTCCGTCCTATATACTTTCGTCATATCGTCGTCCCCGCCAAACACGTTATCCTTTTCGATAATTCCATCTACTTTTCTAAAATCCACCGTATTCTTCGCCTTACTCGTCGAAGACCATTCTCTTTCGACGCGAACATTTTCCTGTATCGCTTTCTCAACCTCTGCGTTTACCTCTTTCCTCGCGTGCATCACGCGATAGTGAAAGTGCATTTTATACATCTCTCCTTCGCTCAACGCGTCTGACTTTACCGTCTCTAAAAATGGTTCGATGTCTCGTTTCGTCACTTTCGCGAGAAAATTTCCGTCTCGGTGGAAGCCGGACAGTTTCAACGACACCGACAAATAGAAATCGATCGGTTTCGTTCGCCACTCGCGATAGGTAAACACATCTTCGGGAGAAGAAGAATCTGAATCTGAAGAGCGTTGTTGTTGTCCATTCACTTCCTCTTTTGTGTCCTCGCTAAACTCCGAGTAACTGTCGTAGGTGTTGAAATCCGTCCGCCACGGAGACGTTTTCCCGAGAATGGTGGACAGTTCTGCTCGAGCACGAGCGGCTGTGTGTAAATCATCATCGTTTCGTTGCGCCGACGAGACAAACGAGAAGAACGAGAGCAGTAGCAACGACGAACATACTCTCGCCAGGCACACCATCGCTTTTTGGCCGCTCATTTTCTCGTTTGATGTCGTCCTTTTCTCGTGACAAACAACAGAAGCGCTTTCGAGGGGAATGAGGGGAAATGGAGATGTGAAATGTCTTCACATGTACACGCGCGAATAGAAGAGCGCTGTTTGCGAATAGAATAACACTAATAAGAATACGAAAAGCAGCGGTAAGAGAACACCAATAGATAACATCAAAATGGAAGCATCCTCGTCGTCGAATGCAGGCGGTGGTGGTGGTGCGAATAACATACATTTAGGACAAACGTCCGATATCGCGACGGCGTTTTTAACCGCTTTGGATACGTCGTTATCGAAGAAATGGCGCGAGGAAGACCGGATGTGGCGGAAACAAGACGTCAGTTACAGAAAAGAGGAACGAGAGTATCGAATTGTAGAGCAGTTATATCGAGAGCAACAGGTGAACTGGAGGAAATCGGACGTGAAACAAAGGACGTTGGAAAACGCCAGATGCGTGTGGAACAGATACGTGGAAAAGAACAGACGAGACGTCGAGGAGAAATCGGAACAGTTGAAATCGATATCGAACTTATCGGCGTTGATTGCAGGATTCGCGGTGGTCTCTTTAGTGGAGTTGAACTTTACGAACGATTTCGAGAAAATGCCTTCGCACGTGAGCGAGTGGTTGATTTGCGCGTACGCGGCGTCGACGGCGCTCGTCGTCGGGTTGATGTTGAACGCGATGGTGTTGTGCACGTTTATTCTGAGTTCGATTTTAAAGAGAGGAAAATCGTACGTCTCCGAGGACGAGGAGGCGGAGTTCTTGTTTCGATGTCGAAGGTTTGCGAACCATTTTAAACCCGGGGATTACCCTCCGCAACCGAAAAGGACGTTCGAGAGACACTGGGAAAACAGGTGCGAATCGAGTTGGAAGAAAGCGTTTTACATGTTCACGTTGGGAGTCCCGATTTTCTTGGCGAATTTAGCGTGTTGCGCGTGGTTGAAGTTTTCGTACTCGAAAGTGACAACCGGTGTCGTCAGTGGGATCGTCTTTCTGAGCGCGTGCGTGTGGGCGAAAACGAACAAAGATTGGGGTTGGGAAATCGCTCGAGGAAGCGACTCGGCGCGAACGAGTATCAACGGGGGTATTAGGAAGAATCTGAAACGAGGCGCAGACGTTGGCGGGAAAATCAACGGTTTGCCGTTCGATTGGCACGCGCGACCGAAAGAAGAAGACGACGAGGAGGAGGACGAGGAGGAAGAAGAGGAGGAAGAAGAAATAGAAGAACGCGACGACAAAGACGAAAAATCCGACGACGACGACGTACACGACGTTTACGACGAGAAAGACCAGAGAGTGTTCGTCCCGATTCACCCCGACGAAAAGGAGTGACGATTATTCAGAGAGAGAAAGAAAGAGAGAAAGAGATGATGATGATGATAATAATGATGATGCCTTTAGAAGAATAGCCAGAATATATATTCCGTAGCGAGCAAAACCGCCTCATTATACAAAGAGTAGTACGTGTAAAAATCCGAGATAAAAAATTGTTCACACTCTTGGCAAAAGTTTTTTTGTTTCACTCGGTTGAAAAAAAAAAAAAGAGGGGAACAAACGCTCGTCATTTTTTAGCATAAGAAGAAGAGAGATGTCATCGGGAAGAAGATATTATACTAACGATAACGGCACGAGGAGCAGCAGTACCACCGCGACGAATACTACTCACCACCACAACAGAGGATATTATATTCAGAGCAACTTTTTTAAGAGCGAGGAGGAGAAGGAGGAGATGAATAAAAACGACGAAAACGCGCAGCCGGGGAAGAATCATCATCGTTCGTCTCATTTTCAACACCAACAGAAGTCCTCCGCCTCCACCGCGACGGCGAAAGAACTCCTCCATCGCGCGAGAAGCGAAATCGTGAACCAAGTGAGAAAGGATATTCGAAACTCTTCGAACACGTCGTCGTCGTCTCACGGGGGGGACTTTCGTCGCGAGAGGGAAGCGTTGAAAGAAAATAATACGAATACTAAAGATGGTCTTGGGTTCCAAAGTCGGTTCCCGAGCGCGTTTGGAGGTGCTCAAAATATTGACGGAAACGACGAGCAACAACATGTTGCGCGAGAAAAGCAACGATTGGAAGAGAAAAGACGGAAAGCACAAATGGCGGAGACGAGTTTACACGAGAAGATGGACGAGACGAAAGAGAGGATCATGGAGAGAGGAGGAGGAGGACGGAGTCGCGCCGCCGCCGCGAATACTACTACTACTCATACTACGCACAACAGCAGTAAAAATGTCTCGCAATGGATGGACAGCGTGGTGGCAAAAGCGAGACACGACGCGTCGATGTCACCACCATTACAACAGCATAGCAGGAATAATAATACTAGTAGCAACAATAACTTCTCGGCGACAGAGAGTTTGAGAGAGGCGGCGAAGAACGCGAGAGAGGCGGTGACGAGGGCGGTGTACGGCACCGCGACGGCGCGACACGACGAGGGGAAAGAGAACACGCCTCCTCCAGTTGTCCGACGAAGCTTTAGCGATCCTTCGCCTTCTTCTACGATGAATTATCAACAACAACACGAAGAGACGGACGCGAAAGTGACGAAAGCGATGCTCAAATCTGCGTTGAAACAAACCGGAGAGTTACGAACAGAACTGAGAGAGACAAAATTGACGTTAGACGGCGTCAAAGAAAATTTGGAAACCGCAGAGAACGACTTGAAGAAGGAAAGAGAGAATCGCGAGGAAGATAAGCTGAATTTCGAGGCGGCGAAGAACGAGTTGGAAACGTCTCGCGAGGCGGCGAGGGAAGCTTTGGCGAGAGAAGTGAGCGTGACGCAAGAGTTGACGAAAAAGTTGAGCGGGAAAAGAGACGAAGCGCTGGAACAAAGAAACTTGGCGGATAAGTTTAAGAGAGAGTTGGAACAGTTACGAAGCGAGCTGAGAAACTTGAAGAACGAAAACGAAAGTTGGATTCGAAAAGCCGAAGCCGCGAATGAGACTTCGAGACGAAGATCGGGCGACCAACAGAAGGACGTGCCAAAAGTTTCCTCGTCGTTTCCTCAACAGCAACAACAACGACCGCAGCAAAACGAGCAACAAAAAGTAAACGCGACGACGACGACGACGACGGCGCAAACTCACCAATCGCAACAACAACAACAAGTCAACTGGTCTCGAGAGCGTCGCGAGGCTGAAGAGTTGAAAACAAAAGGAAATCGCGCGTTCCACGCGAACAAGTTTGACGAAGCGTTACAATCGTACACGGCGGCTTTACAGGTGAACTTTGAAGACCAACCGTTCCGCGCGGTGCTTCACGCGAACAGAGCGGCGGCTTTGCAGTCGTTAAAGAAACATTTAGAAGCGATTGTCGCGTGTTGCGAGAGTCAATTTTTTGATAAATCGTACGTTCGAGCCATTCAACGACGAGCGGACGCGTACTTATCCATCGGCGATTGGACGATGGCGGCGAAAGATTTAGAAGCTTTAGTGCCAATCATGGGCAAAGAGTGCGACGCGAAATTGCGAGAAGTCAAGATGAACATCCAAAGAGGCGTTCATATCGAACACTACGCCGTCTTGGGCGTCTCCTCTCGAGCGAACGCTTCAGAGATTCGAGCGTCCTACCTCAAGAAATCTTTGAAGCACCACCCGGATAAAGCGGAAACCGAGCACACGAAAGAGATCGCAGAGTTGATGTTTAAGAGAGTGGTCGAGGCGTACAAAGTGTTGAGCGATGCGAACGCTCGGAGAGCGTACGATAACAAGAGGATCCTAGGCTCGAGCAACGCGTACAACAGAAGATATTAATTTTTAGTAATACTTTTGAGAAAAAGAGAACTTTCGTCGCGCGCGTACTGTAGGTGTTATTGTTGAAGTCAGAACATGACTATTAAAATCACCACTGCTATACTTTCCTTACTACTACTATTACTACTACTATCACTACTTTTATGCTCTACATGTTCCTCACCGCTTTCTTCATCTCAAAACCGGCGTGCGCTCCGAAAATCTTCTGCAACGCCCTCACCGCCGGATACATAACTTTCGCCAAAATATGATCTGGTTTCGAAAACGTCTCCACTTTAAAATACACTCGGTCGTTTTGCAAGTCCTTCTCCACGGTAAACTTCTCCTCTCCGGCTAATAAGTGCCCTTGCAAAGTCGTGTGCGCGAAGGAATACGACTTCTTTTTCTCTTCGCTTACGTATGTGATTTCCAGCGGATTGAGCAGCCACACCCTTGGAAACGGTTGAATCATGACGCACACTTTTTGCCCTTTTCTCACTCGCGTTGCTTCGTCCACTTCGGTCCATCCGAGTTGAAACTGTTTCCACGATTTCAGCGCGCTCTTGGCTTTTTCGTAATCCACGTCGCCGTTCGTGCCGAGTAACACTTTCGTCTCGTCTATGGCGTAACAACACGACTTCGTCTTCTTCGCAAAATTGGTAAAGTTTTTCGTCTTTCCGACGTCCTCCTCGTCCACGTTGAATGAATGATTCTTCTTCTTCTTCTTCTTCTTCCTCGCATCTGTTTCGTTCGTTCCTTTTCCTCCAAATCCAATATGTCGCGATCCAATATTCTCGAGTATTTCTCGCTGCGTTTTCACGCTCGGTTTCTGTCCGAACGTTATAAAAAAGAATACTACCATGTGTATTCCGTGTGTATATTCTCTTGAGAGTATCACGTTCCTATATACGTTTTGTCGCACACTTTTACAGAAGTGTGTTCTTTTTTTTATCCAAAACACACGCACACACAAAGAAAAAAAAGACCGTCTGACGTCATAATAAATCTCTTCCACACGACGAGAGATACAAATTTAATTCACTTTAGACAAGAAGAAGAAGAAGAGACAGTATACTTACGCCAGAGTATGCTCCCTTTGAAAGCAGTCACGTCTCCTTCTGTTGTTCTCACGTCTCACACCGCGAGTAAACAACTTACCAAGAAAAGAAACATTCGCATGAGCGGTTTGTTCGACATGTTGACGGGAAAAGGCGGCGAAGGAACCCCGAAAGTGAACGCGTCTTCGATTTACGAGTTACCGAACGGTACAGACGTGGACGGGAACGAATTCGACTACTCTTCGTTAAAAGGGAAAGTGGTGTTAATCACGAACGTGGCGTCGAGGTGAGGCGCGACGCGCAGCAATTATGAGGGACTTGTTGCGCTCGAGAAGAAATATAAAACCGAAGGTCTGGAGATTCTTTTGTTTCCAAGCGGACAGTTTGGAGGGCAGGAGTTGGCGAACAACGCGGACATTAAAAAGTTTGCCAGAGAGAAAGGGTTCAACGGGACCGTCATGGCGAAAGGAGACGTGGAAGGTGCAAACGCAACGCCGATGTGGTCGTATTGTTTGGACAAATTTCCGGGAGGCGTAGGATGGAACTTTAAGGCGAAGTTTATCGTCGACCGCGAAGGCAACGTCGTGAACAGAAACAGTTCCTCCGCGCAAGACCAAGAGGCGCTGATTAAACCGTTGCTGTAAAAAAAAAAGAATAAGAACAACAACAGCGACAACAACAACGAGAAACGAAAACGCGAGCGAGAAAGAACGAGATGGAAAAAGTACGCCGCCGCGAAAAGAAGCGTAATAATAATAATAATAATATGTCCTCGCAATAATAATAATATAGCAATAAAGGCGTTTGTCTTATACCGCGAGCGCGAAGTATATTCGGCCCTCATCCGAATAGCGCTCCAACCAAAGCAAACGAGACGTTCCGCAAATTCTACTAGTTTATAAAAAAACAACGTGATTGTTTAAACGTAAAAGATCATTACGCATCTTTGTTTAGACTTGATAAGAGAGTTTGCGCGGGTTCGTCCCGAGGATTTTAATAGAAGAAGAAGAAGAAGATACACTTGTTTTTAGAGAAGGAGTTTGTTGTAAAAAAATAAAGAGAGAGACAAACTCAAGATGTATATCTATCGCGATCATAATCTATGTATCTACTACTATGTATCTATCTCACAATCTCTTCTTAATTTACTTTCGTTGTTTTCACTCGTTCCGTTGCTTGTTTCATCACGTATGTCATGCCGATGAAGGGTAACGCGACTATCCATTTCAAGATTCGATAGTGCCTTTCGTGAAAAGAAACCGAGTACGTATCCGTCGCGACGACGCCTGAACCATCCTTCATTTCGATAAAAATTTCGCCTCGAGATTTCACTTTCGGCACTCTGAGAGTAATTTGATCAATCTCCATGACATCTTCGTAATATTTTGACGCTTTCTCCATGAAATTCACGTCCAGCGCGTTCAACGTTACCGTGACGACGTACGGACCAAAATTCGACGCCTTTTTCTTCATTTTGGAACCAAAAATGCTTCGGTTATCGCGCATGCGATATTTAATCGTCATAAATTCTCCTCGAGCGTCGAAATATCCGCGATCTTCTCCGTAAATACCGAAATATTTATTCCTGTGCGTCATCAAGTTTGCGGATAAAAATTGAGACTGTTGTCCTTCCAGGGCGTGCGCGTGCGGACCGGAATGCGTCGCTTCGAAACAATGCACCTCGCCATTCATCGTCGCCAAAATAATACTTAAATATCCAGAATTCGTTAAATCATCAATCAAAGGAAGAGCGTAAGACGTTTCGCCTACATCGATAACGTCTCTGCATCCAGTTTTACCGTCGATGATGTAGACGTAACCGTCGAAAGATGTCGCCACGAGCGATAAACTCTCCGGGGAAGCCTTTCTCACTCTTCCCAAAGCAACCGGCGCTAAGATTCGACCGCCGGTATAAAACGGGAACGGGTACTTCTCCTCGCCAGTTTCGGCGCTCAAAACGTGAATTGCACCCGACGACGTGCCAACGACGATTTCTAGGAAATGGTCGCCATCTACGTCGCCCAGCGTTGGATTCGCCGAGATCGCCGATTGTAAGTGTTTCTCCCACAAAATGTCGCCGTCTTTCGTGAACACGGCTACGTTTCCTCTCAAATCGCACGCGATAAATTCATAGTACCCATCGTTATCGAAATCAGCGACCACAATTGGCGCTTGAATCTCGCCCATTTGTTTCGGAAACTGTCGCGGATTTTTGTTTTCCAAAGTTTTCCCGTTCAACACGTAGACGTTTCCCGTAGACGTCGCGACGATGAGTTCATTCGTACCGTCTTTATCGATATCTAAAACCGTCGGTTGCGAGAACGCGCGCGCTCTGAATGCAGTCGCTTCTACGGAAACGTCCAAAATGACTGAATTTTTAACTCGATATTCGTTCGCGATATCCAAGAGAACGATACCGGTGGCGAGATACTTCTCCGCTTCGATTTTATTCCTCTTCCGGTATTGCATGCTGGATAAATCTTCTCTCTCTTCGTCGAAAAAGTATGAAACCGCGAGTATCAGTTCTTTTCGACCGTCGTTATCCACGTCAGCAATAATTGGTGAACATAAAACGTGTGCGTCTATGTATACGTTGTTCGCGTCTTTTCGTTCTCGGATTCTCGTTTCGTCTTCTTCTTCTTCTTCTTCTTCTTCTTCTGTTTCTTCTGTTTCGTCTTCTTCCAAAACGTTCGTGCCTTCCTCCTCCTCCTCCTCGTCGTCGTCGTTGTTGGTGCTACTACTATCTTCACCATCCTCATCGTCCATGGTAAACTTTATATCTTCGAGCGTGCTTTCGGCCAACACTTTTCTCCCTCTTCTTCTACTCTCCTCGCTCTTCTCGGAAATTTCTTCCGGAGGCGGTTCTCTCCCGTGACCGCTCAAAGAAGGCGCGTCGAACCCGGAATGCTCCCAATCTCCAGGCGCGCGCATCGGCTCTTTCGCCTTCCGCTTTAATTCTTCTAAGTGTTCCTTCTCCTTTCGCTCGCGTTCCGTCTCTTTCTCTTTGAACCAATCTTTCGTCACTTTCGCTCGAGGGAGTCGAGCGACTTTTACGTCCACATCGCCCCTCGCGTTAAACTCTAAAATCTCCCCGTCGTACGTGGCGACGATAAACTTCTTCTCGTTGTTGTTCCTATTATTATTATTACTCTTGTTGTTATTTTTCGTGTCATCGTTATTCACGTACACCGCGGTGCTCCCGTGCAGTTTACTCTCGCGAAATATCGGGAATCGACCATTCGCAACCGGTTGCCCGGTTTCCGGTTCCAACAGTTCAATCGCGTGCACGAACGTGTTCACGAGAACTTCTTTGTGCCCGTCATTGTGCACGTCCACTAACAGAGGAGTCGCGTACACGGAAGACGAGACGCGTTGGCGCCATTTTAAGTGCACGTTTGATGGACAATATCCTCCAACAAACTTCTTCTTCTTTGTCTTCTTCGAATCATCTGTGAGTATTCCTCGTCCGATTTTCTCCTTGAACGAGGCGTCTGGTTTCGCTTTTCGTTGCAAGAATATACTCCCGTCGTTATTAGTGTTAGTATTATCTGAAGAGTATTTCATCAAAACGTCGTCGTCGTGCGTTATTTGTTTAATATCAGAAGCAGAAGATACAAAAAACAGCAGAGACGAACACATTACCAACAACAGACTTCTCATTCTCATTCTCAACATCATCATCATCTTCTTCTTTTGTAACGTCGTTTACGTCGAAATCAGGTCGTCACTAAAACGATAACACTACTCCTACTACTCATGACAACAACAACAACAATAAAACAAGAAGGAAGGTAGAAAAAAGGAATTTTCGATGATGATGTTGAGATGCGAAAGAGCAGACAAATGAAGAAAATTTATTAGAAAAAAGAGCAGTCAAACGAAGAGAAAAAAGTATTCGTCAGACGAAAGAACTGCTAAAGAATTCTTTAAGAAGAATATATACTATTAAATGTCGTCGATCGCGACGCAACGTCTGATGGCCGAACGCAAAGCGTGGCGGAAAGACCGACCTTTTGGCTTTACCGCCGGGCCGACGAAAGAAGTAGCATCAGAAACAACGACAACAACAACATCAGGAGGAGATAAAGGAGGAAACAATGTGAATTTCTTCAAATGGAAAGCGTTGATTCCAGGACCGAGAGATACCATCTGGGACCAAGGGTTTTACCCGGTCACGTTAGAGTTCAACAAAGAGTACCCGGTGAAACCACCGAAAGTGAAATTTCCGGAAGGGTTTTACCACCCGAACGTGTATCCGAGCGGAACCGTGTGTTTGTCCATCTTGAACGAAGAAGAGAATTGGTCGCCCTCTATTACGGTGAAACAAATACTTTTAGGCGTTCAGGATTTATTGAAAACGCCAAACCCTTTGTCACCGGCACAGTCGCCGGCGTACGTGATGTACACGCAAGATCGGACGGAGTATAACAGATTAGTGAAAGAACAGAGTAAAAAGTATCCAGCTCCGATTTGAGATTGGTTGCGCTCGCGATGACGAAATACGCTCAAGAAAGAGAAAGGAGTAGTACTATTACTAGCATTCATCCATCACGCTTAGAAGATTGAAAAAGATAGCGAAAACGGTAGATATAAACAACAACAACAAGAGAGGAATTAATAATAATAAAGAGCAAGCAGCTGCACGTCGTATTAAATAATGTAATTATAAAAATGGTAGTAATATAATAACGACGACGACGTTAATCCTGTTTTCTACCGCCCAAACTCGAGACCGAGCCAGTTTCGCCTCTCATCCTCAAAGCGAATACGGAGCCACCTTCCCTGGCTGCATTCGGTCTCGCCGGGTACGCACCAACTCTCGGAATCTCGCCACCACCTTTAATAAACGCGTAGTCGACGTACGGCGGGTCGAAGACAGCCGGAGCGATTTCCATGGCGCCGCCCGGGATGGCGTTGTCCGTGATTTGCTTGAAGTTTTTGATGATCGTCACCGCTGGCCCCGGCGCTCTCTTACCCAAAATTCGTTGCGTTTCAAAGACGCCGAGCAATCTTTCGCACGTGCCGTCTTGAGAGACAACTTCCAAGCCTTTCGCCGGGTCTGAGTACAAATACGGCGCCAAAGCGGCCAACTCGTTCGGACCTTTACCCATGCGTTTGAACCACGCGAGTAACTCTGCCCCAGTCGCGGTTTCCAAGTTTGGAATCAACCCTTCCGGATCGGCTTCGGTGGCGTCCAAGCGTCCAACGCGCACCTTCGCGCCCAAAAACGGGTTCGTGCCGATGAACAAGAACTCGTAGTTGTCGTCGTTCCCGACTTCCTCGACGTAATCCTTTTTGAACTGGATTCTCGCCGCAAAGTGCGGGACGATGGCGATCAAATCCGCGTATGAAACCGGTTGCGTCGTCTCCTTATCGACAGCTTTCTTGATCTTCTCAATCGAAGCCATCGCTTTCTTCAAACCTTTATTTTCCGGTCGATCCAACTCGAATCGAACGGAACCGTTCAAACCGTACTTCTTCCCGACGACTGAGTGCGTCCCGGCGTCCGCCAACGCCAATCGACAATACGATCCAAAGTCCAAATCGATGTTATCTTCGATAATCGGAGCGATGTACTGTGCGTATTCAATTTGCGCTTTCGATTTGTTCGCCCCAGACGTTCTCGCCGCGCCTTCTAATCGATCGAGCGGTTCCACCTCCAACTTTGGCAAGTTCACCGCTCTCTTCGCTTTAATCGCATTCATATCTTCGTTCGCGGACATGTCTTTCTCCTTCAAGAGATCTTCCGCGAGAGAGCCTAAATCCAAAGCAAGAGCGGATTGCGCAGCCGAGGTACCGATGACGGTCATCGCGAGCAACGCGTTGCGTCTGTTCACCGAACCGTTGTTGTTGTCGACATTCGCATCGTCGTCGTCATCGGATTTTACAGAAGCTGCTCTCGCGCTGCGTTTTGATCGAACACAAACAGAAGACGACGAAAATCGCTTCTTGCTTTTGCTCATCATCAAACGCTGTTGATGTTTGATCGTCGAGGGTGTCGTGGAAGATGCGATCATGTTTGTTCTTCAAATATTTATAAATCCGTGAGAGTGATGAGATGGATCCAACGAAAGAGTGATGAAAGATATTTTGACGCGATATTCCGTCCTTTTTCGTAAAAGCGTGTATTCGTGCTCTTTTTTCGAGCAAAGTACTACATTTTTTATTATACGTGTTCTTATTATTAGTATAATGATTATTACTTTCTACTTTCTCTCTTCTTCTCTCCCTTTTTGTTTAATCTTTGTTTAATCTTCATCCTCACCAAAATCGTCCGGGTTTTGAATACTTTCCGTGACTTGCGCGTACACCGCTTCGGTGATGATTGGGATTTCCGGGTACAAGCCTTGCACGGCGTTCCAAACGGAGTACAAAATAGCGTACGTGCCGTTGGCAAAAGCTAAGATTTCTACCAAAGCACCAAAGAAGGTGACCGCGAGGAAGAGGGGTAAGTATTGCATGATTAAACCGGCGAGCATGATGCAAATATCCAACATGATAGCTTGCATGGTGTTGTATCGAATAAAGTGCGGCACTTTCGGGTTCCTCACGACGGCTAAGAACAAACCGAAAAACGTGCAAAACGGAATGAACCCGTTGGAGTAGAAAATCATCATCGGCGCCGTGAAAAAGTCCAGAAACTGCAAAGTTAACGGGAAGAACTCAAACCCGTCGTTGGTGAAAGCGATGCAACCCATCATAGGGATTAAATACGGCAGAATAGCCAACAAACGGTCCTTTGCCGGCGGTCGGGTTCGACCTTTGTTCCACCCGTCGCCGCCGAACAAAGTCTCCATCAACGTCGCCGGTTTCCCTTCGTCTTCGCCTTCCGCAGCACCCGTGCCGTCGTACTTCGACGGGTCGAACGAGTCTGGAATGTTCGCCGCTCGGGTTCGTAAAAGAGCTCCTCTCTGTGTTTGTTATTATCGTTTAAAAAAAAGACGAATTTTGTATTAGTTTAGTAGATAAAGTGGTTTGTTGCGGGTTGTTACGCGATGAGAAAAAAAACAACACCTTTAACAAACGCGCGCAAAACAACCACGACGCGAACGCGAAAAACGTACCCTCTCGCTCCCAATCCGTTCAACAATGCTTAAATCTTGTGTTTCTCTTTTTAATTGAAATCTACTCGTTTCCTCGTGTCTCTTATTGATGCGCGAAACGTGTTGATGATTTTGCGCATTATTGACGACACTATTAACTACAATTTTTCTGTTCGAAATCGACGCCGTCTTCCCGGACGAGAAGTGCGTGCTCAATCGAGACCCGGTGCACACAGTCGCATCTATTCTTTGCATCGAATGCATGATAATTCGTTCTAAAATATCCTTCGCAAAAGCTTATTGTTATTCTCGAAGTTAGCTCTGCCGACGGCTAAGTTTTTTTTTTGAGGTGATACTCGTAGATAAAACAAAAGAAAGACTGAGGAAAGAAAAAAGGGGGGAAAAGCCTCTCAAAAACATTCATCACATCGTCACTCTTCTCTTATATATAGTACCATAAAAAAGAAGAAGAAGCGAGAAGAGAATACTACACACACATATAAGAAGAACAATAAAAATGACGAGAGAGGATGATTTATACCGCGCTTTAGGTTTGGAAAGGACGGCGAGCCAGGAGGAGATCAGGAAGGCGTATAAAACTACAGGTAATTAAGAAGAGAGAAAATTCTTTTTTTATACACGTGCTCGAGAGATATCATTCTTTCCCCAACAATCGAATCAGTTCTTTGAACAAGAAGAAGAAGAAGCAAAGATAAAGAAGAAATGATATGGTTGTTGGGATGTTTTGTGTCGTCCGTTCGTCCGTTCGTCCTTTATTCGCTCCTTTATGTACGACTCGCGTGCGAAAGGATAGTAGTTCTTTTACGTATACTCACACAACACTACTAACGGCACCCTTCTTTTTTCCTCCTCCTCCTCCCCCTCAACCTTCTTCGTTGTGGTACGTAAACATGAACACACAACACGACGATAAACAGCTTTAAAGAACCATCCGGACAAGAACTCTGGTAACATCGAGGCGACGGAGAAGTTCAAGACCGCCGCGGCCGCGTACGAGATATTATCGGATGAAAAGAAAAGAATAAAATACGACGCGTTTGGGATTGCCTATTTCCGAGAAGGAGGAGGAGGATCGGACGAGAATAGATATAGCAATAATGATAACGATCAAGGGAGGAGAGAACAACAGCACAGACCTTCGTCGTCGTTCCGAACGCCTCGATCGTACGAGTTCGGGAACTGGGCCAGAGGCGGGTTCTTTCGGGACCCTTTGGACGTTTTTCGAGAGTTCTTCGAGGAAGTGTCGCCGTCGAACGAGCACGGGACGCACAGACCGTCGGAGTTTTTCCCGAATATGTTTTTAGGGAGAGATCCGTTCGGCTTCGACGAGTTTGGTCGGTTACGAGAGGAGAGACGGTCGCTGTTCTCGGACGAGTCCATGAAGAGAAACGGGTGGAAGGAGAAAGCCGGGACGAGCTCGTCGACGAGAAAAAGCGAGTACGTGTTCAGCGCAAACGGAGAAACGGTGAAGAAAACGATAGAAACGGAAACCGTCGTCGGTGAAGATGGGGTGGCGAAAACAAAAACGGTGGAAACAGTAACTCACCCGGACGGGCGCGAAGAGAAGACGGAACACGAAGAGTTGGGGCCGCCGCCGAGCTCGATGAACAGACCTTTGGAAATCCCGTCGTTTCTTACCAGTCCGAGTCGCGGCTCGCTGATTCCAGGCACTCGACCCGGATCTCGACGATGGTAATCTTTCAGACAACAAACGCAAAAGGAGGAGGAGGAGAGAAAAGAGCAGAGCACGCCAGAAGTACGGAGGAGGAGGAGAAGGAGGAGGAGGTGGTGATGGTGCGCAATTATACATCATCATATAATAAAAACAAACAACTGAACATTCGCTATTATTAACCGCACTCGCGCGAGTGCAAAAAAAAGGAGGAGGAACATATACCCACGACAAAATGTAGCGAATTTGAAATATAAAACGCAAACGAGAGCACTGTACGCTACCGGTTAGTTATGACACGCATGGAAGAGAAGATATTTCTTTTTTTATTCCGATACTACGCTCGTTTCAATTTTACGAAAGAGTTCAAAAAGAACCGCTTCTTTCTCTTTCCAAGAAAGCTTTGTAAAATCAATCGCGGCCGCCGCCGCAGACGATGTCGGGGCACTCACGTGCACGTAATCGTCGTTTTCGCTGCTTTCTTGTCCTCCTTCTCCGTCGTCGACGTCTACAACAACCAAGGCGTTTTTTTCTTGTTTTTCTTGTTTTTGTTCAATCTTTTGTTGTGTTTCTTCATCGATCGAGGAGGAGGAGGAAGAAGAAAAAGAAGAGGAGGACGCCGACGTCTTCGTTTCTTGCTCTTTCATTTTTCTTTCTCTCACGTCGTCTAAACACGAGATGAGAAACGCCTCGCAATCGTTGCGTTCGTTTACGTAAGCTTGCGCTAACTTCCGCAATTCGAGCAATTCCTTGTTTCGTAGAGAAATAGCGTCGGCGAAGTATTTCTCTCGTTCGCGAAGTTCTTCCGTCGCGCGAGATTTCTCATCCATCCAGCGGTTTCGCTCCTCATCGAACGCGGTTTTTAGTTCTTCGCACTCTTCGTTCAGTTCTCCCAAACTTACTCGGGCCGTGTTCAAATCTTTACCGATCGTTAGCGCCTTCTTCGCGGATAGTTTCGTTTCTTCTTTCGCTTCGTCCAATAATCTGCTCAGCGTAACTTTCTCGGAGTTTGCGGCTTCGATATCTTCGCGCAGTTTATCCGTCTCCGCGACGTGTAACCTCAGTGCCTCGGCCATTCGTCGATTATGCGCGAATATTTTTCGAACGTTCGCTTCCAATTTCTCTTCCATGGCCAACTCGTGTTCCCGCGTTGCTTTTTGAACGTTTTGTTCGAGTTCGTTTTGCATCTTCGCTGTGAGCGCGGATATAGCTTCCTCTCTCTCCTCGTCGATGTTTTCAATCTTCAACTTTGCGTTTTCCAGCTCCTGAGAGACTTTCATGTACTCTCGGTCGAACTTTGCTCTGTTCTCTACGTGTTCTCGCGAGTTTGCAATCGTAGTCTTCAACTCTTGAATCTCCAGTTGTAACTGCGCGACGACTTTCTCGTTATCGGCGTTGAGTCGATCCATCTCTGTCACTCTCTGATGGTTCGCAATCATCGCCCTCTCTCGATAATTCTTCCTCTCCTGATTCAAAAGTTGTTTCGCTTTTAACACCTCGCGTTCCTTCTCCAACAGTTCGCGTCGAAGATGGCTCGACGTTTCCATATTTTCTCGTTCTCGTCGTGCCATTTTTTCTTCCAAGAGAGAAACGAGTTGGAGATTTTTTTCTTCTTTTTCTTCCTTCTCTTTCTCTTTCTCTTCTTCCGAGGTGGTGGTGTTCTCCGTGTTTTCATCCTTACTCGCAACGATTGAATGATACATCCTGTTTTGTGTGATGTATTTAATCATCACGTGTTAGTATTAAAAGTATAATATAAGTCGTCGTTTACGTCCGTCTTTAAGAAAAAAACGAGAGAAAGAGAAAAGAACGAGAGAGAGAGAAAAAAAAACGAGAGAGACGCAACTCCTCTTCCTCCTTTCGCGTCGCTTTTCTGCTGCTGATGAAGGGGAGGGCGTGGTCTTCCTCCTCCTCCTCAAAGTCCTCTTCAAACGCCTCCTTTTTGGTGTTATCTTCTTCGTTCATCGTTTTCTTCTTCTTCTTCGTGTTATTAAAATCCGAAGAAAGAAAGCTTCAACGCGTATTTTTGAAGGTTTGACCCGAGACGATTATCCTTCAGACGACGACGATTTGATGAGAGAGCAGAAAGAGTCCAAGAGAGAAAAAAATTCAAAAAAAACAAAAAAAAGAAAAAAATTTCTCTCCTTCGTCCTCCTCACTTTTTTCAAAAATGCCTCCGGGTCGACCGCCCCTTACAAAAATCATAAACGCTTTGCAGAAGAAGAAAGCGACGATGATTTCTAAAAAGAAAACGAACATGAAGACGAAGACAAAGAAGAAGCCTTTAAAGATGAAGGAAGAGGACTTCTTTTTTAATTCCTCGGGAGGAATGATGATGACAGAGGAAGAGGAGGAGGAAGAAGAGAATAATAGAATATTAGCCCACGGAAACGACGAGGAAGAAAAAAATTACGAAACAAATGGAATGAATTTGAAAGAAATTCTGACGCAAAGATTGGAAGGCAGAGTCGGAGGTCCGACGAGAAGATCCGCCAAAGGCGGGTGGACCCCGGCCGAGGACGACGTTTTGAGACGCGCGGTGGCTATTTACAAAGGGAAGAACTGGAAGAAGATTGGTAAGAAGCGTTTATTATCGTCTCTCTCGGCATTATGTTTCGACATCATCTCCTCCTAAAAAGAAAGGATAGAAAAAAGCGCAGAAAGGAAAATTTTGAATTTGAATTTTTTTGGTTTTTTTTTTGGACGCGATTTTTTGCTCGCTCGTATTTTTGTTTGTCCCTTTCTCTCTCTCTTCTTCTTAAATATTAGATATGTTAACTGACATCATCATCATCATCATCATCATCTTTGGTTCTTCTCTTCCTTTTCATCTCCATTAAAACCAAAACCAAAACACATTACTTGTAGCGGAATACTTCAAAACGAACGAAGGCGTGGAGAAAAGAACGGACGTGCAGTGTTTACACAGGTGGCAAAAAGTTTTAAACCCAGAGCTGGTGAAAGGCCCGTGGTTGAAAGAAGAAGACGAGAAGATCATCTCGTTAGTCGCGGAGTTGGGGGCGAAACAGTGGTCGAAAATCGCGCAACAGTTACCCGGGAGAATCGGGAAACAGTGCAGGGAGAGATGGTACAATCATTTGAATCCGGAAATCAAGAGAGAAGATTGGAGCGAGGAGGAGGATTTGCTTTTGATAAGGAAACACCAAGAGTGCGGGAACAAGTGGGCGGACATTGCGAAAAATTTCGTCGGAAGAACGGATAACGCGATCAAAAATCACTGGAACTCGACGCTAAAAAGACGCGTCGAAGAGGCGTACGCCAAAGGGTTGCCCGCGGAGGCGGCGGCGTTTCACAACAGCTCGGACGAGAACGGGAAAAAGCTCTCCTCCGGGAAAGGCACCAAGTCGGCGAAAGCGTCGGCGAAGAACCAAAGTCAACAAGCCAGTTTGATCGTCGCAAAAACATCGACGGCGGAGTACAGGAAGTACGTCGTCTCAAACGATGACGGAGAGGATATCTTTGATCCGCTCGCCGGGACTGTTTTTGCGGAGACGAAGACGAACAGGAAAACTTTGGGTGGTACTGTTGGAGCGACGAAACGAGCGGCGGAGATGGGAGGGAAGAAGAACAACGGAGAAAACGCAAAGAAGTATCGCAAGAAGGATTCCAGTAATGACGCGGGCTTAGTATCAGCGGCGGCGGGGGCGCCGTACGAAATGAATAATCATCATCGTCAACACCATCACCACAACTCGCCGTCGACGAGATTTCATTTCCAATCGCCGAATACCTACGCCGCCGCCGCCGCGAGAACGCCCACGGACGTCCGAAAATACGCGAACGAGGAGGACGCCGAACGCGGATTCGAGGACGTCTTTGACGAACACGATAACACCATGGTGCACTCACCGTTGGCATCGCCGTCGTTGTTGAATTGGGTCAACGGTGGTGGCGTCACTACGAGAGTGACTCCCGGGAGGCTTCACGCGCAAACGAACGCGCGCGAAGGCACCATGTACGATAAATACGTCGCGAGTCCACAAGAACACGATTCGCCGACCAACCGTTTGCTTTCTCCAGAAATGAAGAAGAAAATGGCAACGACGACGATGATGACGACGACGTCTGCGCATCATCACAGCGACCCAAGCAATATTCCTTTCCATGACATGTATCAGAAAATGCAACAACAGTTGTTACAACAAAAAGAAGCAGAGAGAATAAACATGACGGGAGGGGCTTCGGTAGACCCTCCGCCGGCGCCAACGAAAGCGCCGAGAGGGTTCGCAGACGAAAGTTGCGCGTTCGACAACACCGCCATCACGTTCCAGTCGCCACCCGCGAGAGGAGGAAATGATGTCAGCACGAGTGCGCAAATGCACGCGGACGGCGACGGCGATGTCACCGCGAATGGATTGGTCGTGGCTGGCCTCGGCAAAGTTTCCAACTACGACGGAACTGGGAAAAAGACGAAGAAAAACAACAACCGTCTTTCTCACTTGTTTCGCATGGGTCAAGATAATAGCGTGGGAGGTGCGAATAATGGAGGCGCGGGAGAGCGAATGCCCTCTGTTTTGAGAGGGAAGCAGGAACGCGAAACTTTGGAACACCACATTGCTGCGAGCCCTCCGAGAGCGATGAAACTCGCAGACGCTGGAATGCCGATCAACTTTGCGGGCGGCTTCTCGCCGTCCAATTTCTTCAATCGAAACTGATTTGAGAAGAACTTTACCATATATTTTAAAAACGAGCCCTTCCTTTCCCCGATGTTGATATTATTAGTGAAAAGAGAGAGGAGGAGTATCAGTAGTAGAAATCTACCGAACTATTTGTATTTTGAGAAAAAAAGAAGAAAGAATATTTTGAATCAACGTAACGACTAACCATCAAAGCGTCCACGTCGCAGAAGAGGATGGGCGCAACCTCTCGCACTTTTCTCTTCTCCTTCTCGGCGGTTTCTCGCCGACGCGTTTTGTGACTCGACCGCCGTAGCCTTGTAACACGGCGAGCGGCGGTGTTCTTGGCACGGGTTCTTGATCCGTGACGCATCCGCCAAAACACGCGATTCGACTTTCGTTTCGCATGGTATCCACTAAATACCGTTCTGGAACCGAGTCATTCGATGTCGGCCATTGCACTCGTTCGAGGCCAAAATTATACGCGCACTCGATCCGCTTAAGAAATTTTGGGATGCAGCTATGACCGATGCGAGAAATGCGGAAATCTTTACCGGTATTCGCCGTATTTTTACACCTTTGAAGCATCTCGCCAGAGGTTTGCGATCCTCTGTTAGGATGAATATTGGTGTGAACCATCCACGAAGAGAGAGACACGAAGAGCTTGTAACCATCAGCCGACAACTCGTGTATCCAACTTATTTTGTTGAACCCGTACGTCACGAAAGATTCATCGAATGCTGGCATATCGTCGACATCGGCGCGCAATATTATCCACGGCTCGTAATAATACGGATGTCGACTCCCGAGATGATTCGCGCCTACCGAGTACGGTCGATGCTTCTCTGCGTCCTTCTTTTTCTCTGCAATAATCATCGAAAGCCACTTAGATACGTTTGTCGCCGCGTGCGCCACCGGCCAGTATTTTTCGCGGAACGATTCGACTATACCGTACTCTTTTATCAATTCTACGAGTTTTTCCTTCCGATTGAAGCTGTTCAAAACGTCCAACGACTCGCGCGAAAAGTCGTGTTCTTTCCGAAACGTCTCGACTCTGCGCAAGTATCGATCGTCTGCCGTGAACGATGGCAAAACTAATCCGTGCTTCGCGTTTGGTTTTAAAACTTCCTCAATTTCTTCGAGTAGCTCTTTTGATGGCGCGTCCGGAAAGATTTCGAAATCTACGTCGTGCAGAACAACGTACGTGGCGTTCAGCGTGCGTTTACATCCCGACAAGGCCAAATTTCGCAACGCGTTGACCGGGAATCTCGTTTCGTACTCTGGCAACGGGTCCACCGCGATGACGGTCAGACGATTTCTCGTGAACTCTCGAGTACTCGTACCGAACATCTCTCTCCTAACGTCCTCCTCAGAGGCGAGCACGGCAACAGACATCGTCCCCGACCACGTTTGCGCGAGCCTGGGGAGTACCGATTTTAACCGATCGAGAGTGCTCGGCGCAAACAAACATATCTCTCGGGCAAAAACGCCTTGGGTACCACTTTTATCATCGAGTTGTTGTACTCGTTTCTTCTTTTCCGGAGGCTTTTCCTCCTCGCGATAATACTGATCTTCCTTCGACAGTCTTCTCAAAGAAGACACCAGCAGTTTGTCTACTCTTTCCGCGTCGTCGTCTTCGTCTCTCCATCTTCTCTTCAACATGATAGTATTTTTTTCATATCTTCTAGGAACCCCCAACACCCTTTTTTCTTCTTGCGGGGTGACACTTTTGAGCAAGAAAACTGGTTCAAAAACCACGCGAGAGCAAAGAAAGACCACCCCGAAGAGGAACAACGACGCGACGATGGTGATGCTCCTCTTCTTCTTCTTCTCCCTCTTCTGAAAAGAGGAGGAGGAGGAGGAGAAGAGGAGCATCTTTCGTTCTTCTTCTTTTAAAAAGCAGCAAAAGCACTCAAAGTATTTTTTAAAGAATCGAAGAAATTTCCCAACAGAGAGAAGAAACAAAAAAGGGGCAACTTTCACACAAAAATTCTTTCGTCTAAATTCTTCATTATTAAGTACGAGTGAATTATAAGAAGAAGACAAAGAAGACAAAGAAGACAAAGAAGACAAAGAAGAACAGTAGCGTTGAGAAATAATGATGAACGACGACAGCGTCAAAGAAGAAGAAGAAGAAGAAGAAGAGGAAGAAGAGGAAGAAGAGGAAGAAGAGGAGGAATTAATGGAGTTGGAAAAGAATTTTCCTCCTCCTCTTCTCGGGGAAAACAACAACACGAATACGAACAACAACAACAACGTGAACAACAACAACACGAACAACAACACGAACGCGAAGAACAAGAACAACAAGAACAACAACATTCCTGGCGACGGCGACGGCGTTGAAGAAGAAGGCGTTGAAGACAGAAGAGAAAAGATCCAGGTTCCCGTGCACTTCTCGTGTCCGATTACTTTCGAGTTAATGCGGGACCCGGTGTTCATAGCCTCTGGGCACACGTACGACAGAAGGTCAATCGCGAAGTGGTTTCAGCAAGGTCACAAGACGTGTCCATCGACCGGGCAACGATTGAGGAACACTGAAATCACGCCAAACTTTGCGTTGAGAAACGCGATATTGGAGTGGGCGAAGGAGACGAAGTTTTTAGTCGACGCGGAAGGGGAGGAGTTGCTGAGGAACGTTTCGCAAAAACCAACCGTACAAATAGGCGGGACGTTGCAATTTGGAGACGATTTAGAACACGACGACGATGCAGACGACGACGATAGCGAGGGAGGAAGAAGACGAATGTCCACGGACGGCGGAGAAGGCGAGAACGGAGTCGCGGGAGCAGAGGGAAGAGAAGAAGCGGCGGGATTTGAAAATGTAGGAGGAGGCGAGGGCGGCGGAGCGAACGTATACGATACCATCGACGACGATCGAATTGAAACGGCAATTAATAACTTGGCGAGGCGAAATCCAAACATTACCGGCGATGCCGCCATGGGTGGCGAACCGAGTCCGAGCGCGCCGGAACACACCGTTTTAGAAGGCCACGAAGAAATCGTCTGGGCGGTTGAAACCACGAATAGCTTAGTATTTACGGCATCGGCGGATAAAACCGTGCGCGTGTGGGACATCCCATCGAGACGGTGCGTGCACGTGTTGGAAGAGCACACCAGACCGGTGCTTTCGCTCGCGGTGAGCACGAGGCACAAGAGACTGTTTAGCGGCTCGTACGATTGCACCGTGCGCGTGTGGGACATCACGACGTTTCGCAGAATGAAAGTGCTCTCTGGGCACACGGATGCCGTTCGCGCGTTGGTCATCCACGAGGTGAGTAAGAGCGACAAGAACATGCGAGATAGATTGTTTACCGGGTCCTACGATCACACGATCCGGGCGTTTGACGTGGTAACTTTAGAGCCGCTGGCGGTTTTGACAGGGCACGGCGGGCCGGTGAGAACGTTAGTCGTCGCGTTAGACCGCGTCTTTTCGGGAAGTTACGATAAAACCATTCGCGTTTGGGATGCCGTCAAATTGAAGGAAATCAAAGCGCTCACGGGCCACAAAGATGCCGTTCGAGCGTTGATCGCGCATAAAAATATCAACAAGCATTCGATGAACGCGACTACTAAAACTGAAACCACCGCCACCGCCAACGACGAGGCTAATAACGATACTATATCATCCTCAAAAAATCCAATCGTCTTGAGTGGTTCGGATGATTCAACCGTCAGAGCGTGGGATGCTCGCACGTTGAAATGTTTGCAAGTGTGCGTCGGCCACGAGGACAACGTTCGCGTCTTGGCGCTCGATTCGAGGTTCCTTTATAGCGGGTCGTGGGATAAAACCATCCGGTGCTGGGATTTACAAAATAATCTAGAGTGCGTCAAGGTGATTACCGGTCACACGGAGGCAGTTTTAGCTTTAGCGGTGATGCAAGGTCACGTCGTGAGTGGATCGTACGATACGACGGTTCGATTTTGGAACGCGAATTCGTTCTCGTGCGCGGGGATGTTTGAAGGTCACGAGGATGCCGTGAGAGTTTTAGCGTCGACCGGCGAAGGCGCGACGAAAGTATACAGTGGGTCCTACGATGGCTCCGTCGGGTTCTGGAGTCTCCCCACGGCGTTACCGGCTCGACAAAGAAGTCTCGGAAACACTACTCATACCACCGCTACTCAACAATCAGAGCAACAAGCGATGCAGGCGTCTCCGAGCTTGCCGACGCCGCCTTGAGGAAAGGAAGACACCTTTTTGTTTTTAGAAAATGTATTAATACTACTACACGAATTTCTGCTATGTTGCACTTACGCGCGCTACTTCTCTTGTTGCGAAGGAGGTGGACCGACGTCCATCCTTCGCAAGGTGTTCAAAAGCGAATACCTCGAAAACGCGACGTACAACTTTCTGTACCAAACCCATTGCGTGGCGTGCGTCCGCATCGCTTCCAAAACTAACGAAGGATTCCTCGAGCAAAACATGACCGAGGAGGAAGACGTTGAGGACGCTCCCGCTGCTAAACTACTACTATTACTATTACTACTCTCATTACTGGTATTTTTACTACCTTTCTTCTTCCTCGTGGTGGTGGTAATAACCGACGCCCAATAATCCATCGCCCCCATAAACGTCCTATAAAACGGCGTCGTCTCCAACACCCACACTTCTGGCACATTCTCTTCCGTATACTCCGCGTTCGGTATCGCCCCTAACTTGGCTTCCACTATAAACCGCATCACCCCTCGGTGCGTCTGCACGTGATTCGGGTGTTTCGACACGCCGCGCTCGTCAAACGTCAATATAACATCCGGCGAATAATGTTGCACGCACTCGTGCACCACGTTCGCTATTTCCTCCAAAGGCCACGCGTTCTCCATCCCGTCTTGTAAATCCTCTGAATCCGCAATCACGCAACCGTCCAATTTGAACACCTCTAGTGTTGATTTTTTCAATTCTTTCGCTCGCGTTTGCCCGAGACCAGAGGCGTTTCCATTCGAGAGACAAATACAAAAGACTTTCGTTGTCGTAATCACATTCGTTGTCTTCTTCAAACTCTCTAACGTCGGTCCGAAAAACATCGCCTCGTCGTCCGGGTGCGAGATGACCAGCATCACTTTCTTTTCTTTATCAAGAGAGGAGTCTTTTTCTTCAGAGTGAGATCGTCTGGAAAACAAGCACTTTTTCTGCGTTCCAACCGTCTCTTCCTCTTTTGCAAATCGCTCGCATTTGTACCTCGAATAATAATAATAACACGAATATAAAGACACGACGGATGCCACGCCGCACGAACAAAGCGCGTTGAGATGAGCATATTTATTGCCGTTGTTGTTGTTGTTGTTCGTGGTAGCGCTCGTTTTAATACTACTCGTCGAAAACGCCATCTTCTCAATACTCAGTCTTTCTTTACGTGAAATGAAGACTTTTGAAAATGGAAAAACGGCAAAACTTCTCAAACAGAAGAAGAAGAAGACGTTATTAAAATAATACCACATATATAATAATAATGGGTGAGGATTTTGAGAGAACGACGAGAGTGGTGTCGGTGGTGAGAGTGAAACGGAAGCGAGGCTCGCAGGAGGCGGCGGAGGTTTTGTTTTTGCAAGGAAAAGACGAGGAAGAAGAAGATGAACGAAAAGGAAACGATACAAAAGGGACGGACACGAATGGGATGAAACGAAGCATCAAGAAGAACAGTTATACGAATACCAGCAACAACAGAAGCGCGATCAAAAACATAAAAAACGACGACTTTGTCAAAGGCAGATACGACCGGGAGCTGGCGGCGCAGTTAGACGCAGTTTTAGGCGGTGGGAGTCAAGCGCTGCCTTTTCGTCGAAATTCGCATCAGACGACAAAAGAAGGTGAAGGTGAAGGAGACTTTGACGAGGACGAGGACGAGAAGAAAACGAAGAAGAAGAAAAGCAATAGAATGCTGAAAAAGTTCGTAAGATTAACGAGAGAAGCGGGGATGGAACAAAACGACGCGAGAGATGCGCAGACGGTGAAGACGTTGTTAGAGAGCAGAAGAAAAGGAGAGGATGGTGGCGGCGGTAAAACCACCAACACCGCGTCGACGAGGACGAGGAAGACGACAAAACGGACGTACGAGGAAGTTAAGGTCATGAGCGAAGAAGAGAGCATGAAAAGTTTGACGACGACAAGAAGAGATCATAATATCACCGACGAGGAACAAAGGAAGAAGAGAAATGTTCTGTCGTCGTCGACGACGACGACCGATTCTACGAAAGAGGTGTTTTATTGCTACGACATTTTGTGCCTGGACGAGGAAGAGGAAAAGATAGAAGAAGAAGAAGAAAAGGAAAAAGAAGGGAAAGAAGAGGGAAATAGAAATGATGAAGAGATAGAGTTAGAAGATCAGATTTTGATGAACTACATGCCGATGGTAAAAGAGTACACGGAGAAAAAGAAGAGAGAAGAAGAGGACGCGGATGGGAATTGGGTGTACGACTTGTACGTGCTCGAGCAAGACGACGTCGTTCCAAAGAGGGAAGGAGGTACCGTTGAAACGGACGATATCATTTGCGAAGAACCAATCGTCAGAGTGTCTGATTTCTTAGATAACGCAAACGTAGAGCATAACTTACACGAGAACGAATATTTCTCGGAGGACGATAGCGAAGATAGCAACGCGGAAAATTATTACCGAGGGGATTACCCGGAGGAAGATACTGACGATGACGACGGATTTTTCGACGACGGCGGCGACGACAGCGACAGGGACGAGTGGGACGTCGACGACGAGTACGATTCCGACGAAGAAGACGATGGATATGGGAGACACCGAAGCGACCACGGCAGCGGGTGGGGAGTTTAATAATTTATACTTTTGTTGTTGTTTAAATACCTAATTTGGGCAAGCTCTTCCGTTAAAAGCCCTCTCTGACGATGATGATAAATATCTCTATCTCTATTTACACACGCACACACACACGCACGCGCGCACGCACACTCTCTACAAATCATTAAACACTTACACTCTCTTTACCTTGCAGTGCTCGTCCAACCACTCGCTCGTTTCCGCCATGACGTGCAACACCGACTCCAAGCCGCGATACCCGTGATTCTCGTGCGGTAAAACGACCAATTTTGCTTGCGCGCCGTTCCCTTTCAGAGCCGCAAAAAATCTTTCCGATTGCATGACATTCGTTCCCGAATTCGGATCGTCTTCACCGTGGATTAATAATATAGGTTTCTTCACCAAATGGGCGTTGTTAAATGGTGACATTTTAGAATAGACATCAGGCGCTTCCCAAAAGGAGCGCTCTTCCGCTTGGAACCCGAAAGGCGTTAACGTTCGATTGTAGGCACCACTTCGCGCGACTGCGCAACAAAACAAATCGGGAGCGTGTGCGAGTAAGTTTGCAGCCATAAAAGCTCCGTACGAATGCCCGCCAACCGCGACGCGATCTTTATCCGCTACGCCTCTTCGAACGACTTCGTCCACCGCCGCTTTCGCCCCGGCGACCAATTGTTGCACGTACGTATCGTTTGGTTCGGCATCGTCGTCGTCACCTTGGGCGATGATGGGAAGTGCTGGACCGTCCAAGACTGCATATCCTCTCGCTAACCATACGAGAGAGGATTGCGGAGAGATGCCTGTGAATCTAAACGGCGATTCTCGCAACTGAGACGCTGATTCTGCATTTTTGAATTCTCTCGGGTACGCCCAAATTAACAAAGGAAGCGGACCGTCTCTTTTAGCATCGTACCCAGGTGGGGTGTATAAAGTCCCGTTTAGCTCAACGCCGTCGTCTCTTTTATACTTGATGATTTCCTTGGGAGGATCGGATAGTTGCGGGTGCGGATGCGGGAAATTCGATATTTTGGTCTCCCTCACCGGCAACACGCACGGGCCTTCCACTCGTTCTTTTTCAAACTCTTCTACGATGTTCGAATCACCGTTGTCGGTATTGAGCGCATATTTCGCATCTTCGCCGCTCTTGTAATCGAAGGATGTTTCGTAATATTGGACGTATTCCGACGGCGATTGTTTCGTCGTCAATATGCGCATCGTTTGCAAAGTAATCTGCTCTTCGCCGTTTTCACCATAATCCGAAAGCAAACTGCCGCACGAGAATAATTTCTCCTTCTTTGGCGAACGCCACAACCTTTTCGCTTTACCCGTATCGACGTCAAAAATGTCAAAGAACGGTCTGTTTCCTTTCGGGTTTGCTCCGGAACCTTGTAACAGTAATTTTGCACCAGTCTTTCCAGTCGCCGTGCCTTCGCCCAACGGCGTTTCGCCTTCCACGCGCGCGAGGACGTACGTCCCCAAATCCGTTCGCCTCGTCACAAATCCTCCTGGATCGCCGTAACTGTCCTCGTAGTTTCTTTCCCAGAGTATGTTTTGCTTCTCCTCATCGCTGATCGGAGTCGATGCGTAGGAATCCTTCTCGGCGTTTTCCTTGGGAGAGAAAGGCGCGACTCTCGACGTGCGCGTCTTGTACCAATTCTCGTACGCGATGGATAAATCGTCGCATCCCCACGCGTAACCGCTTAATCGTAACCCAGATTTATAGAATGCTTTCGGCGCATCCGTTTCTGCGGTTGGTTTCGTAAAATCAACCAAATACGAAATGTCTCTAGGATTGCCCTCGCCAACTTCGTTTCTTGGATCGCCCTCGTCTTGGCATTCCGTCCAATACAACGTCGCCTCTTTATCCGGACGCCAATTCACACCTCGCGGTCCGACGCGCGTCGAATTGGAAACGATCGGAATGTTCTCCGCCAAAGGCAAGTCGCAAATTTCTCTCAAAAACTTATCCGTCGACGCTTCGGCTACCCAGACTTTCTTCGGGAATCTGCCGCACGGCACGGCGTACGAGAACGGACGCTTCAAGCACTCTAAAATGACATACTTCCCACACGGACTCGGGTCAACGCGCGTGAATATCTTCTTCTCGCCGTTACACCACATTGTTGTTTTGTTCGTTTTAATGTTCGTTTTAACTAATTGTGATTCGCAATAATACTCAAACAATTTCTCATCCGTATCGTTCTTCAACAAATCTGCGTACGTTCGCGCCTGACGCACGTTCCCGGCCACGTTACTCTCGATTCTCGGCCCGAGCGGCGTTTTCGGTCTCTTCGGTGCGTTTTTCGGACGATCTTTAGGAATGACGCAACACAACAACTCGTCATCGTTCAACCACGAGTAGGATTCAAAAATCGTGTTCAGTTGGTAGTTTTCCGCCAACGAGGTGATTTTCTGCGCCGATTTCGTCGCCACATCCGCGATCCACAACTCGAGCGGCTTCCTCCCCGTCGCCGAAGACGATGGACTCTCGTCCTCGTCCTCGTGTTCGTCGCCGTGGAATCTGACCGTAAACGCCAACTTCTTCCCGTTCGGTGACCAACTCACAAAGTTAATCAACCCGTTCTCGGGCAGACCCGTGATGTCTTCGTACGCGCCGATGTCCGCTTCCGTCTTCGGAAACTTCCCAATCGACAACTTCACCGTGTGTCCCATCCTCGAACTCGAGTTCTGCTTCGTATCTATGCGGATCCCTCCTAATTTGAGCTCTTTTCTCGCCAATTCTGCCACCGGTGGATTATCTTTCGGCTTGTGCGAATACAACACTTGCGTTCGACTGGGAGACAACGAAATCGACGGCGCATCTGGACGCGTGACGAATACGGAGATGTCGTCCGGAGGGATTTTATACTTCGTCGACGCTTCTTCGTCATCATTATTCTTCCCATTATTACCATCCGAAGTAGCGCTCGCCGCGGTCGTCGTCACCTGTCGTCTCTGCGGAAGAATACTGTTGTTGTTCGTTTGCTTCGAAGGTGACGACGACGACGTGAATTTATGGATAAACTGACGGAGCTTCGAAGAAGAAGAAGAAGACGAAGAGGAATTTTGAGTAGTAGAAGTCATCCTGTTGATTGAGGTGGCGTGATGATGATGATGATGCGGTTGGTATCTCCTCGATAAGCACGTGACGCTTGTAGTCGAGACTATCGTCTTCATTCCTCGTGCTTCTGAATGCGAAACTCGTTAGTAAAGTGATGAAAAAAATGCTGAAAAATTTGTTGTGAATCTGTTTTTTCTCTCTCTTCTTAATTAAAACTACTTTTTGCTAAACTAACATTGTTATACTAAATTATTACTCGACAACTTTCTTCTTCTGCTCCAACCAATCCATGATGAACTTCTCCTCGTCGAAAACCACCCCGGCTCTGTTGTTGATGATGGTATTTTTCGTACCGTCGATGTCAAAATCGTCGTCGGTATCAATCGTCGTTCTTTTCTTGACATCTTCGAAGGAGAACAAATCGCCGAGTTTCGTTTTCCTCGCGCGGCGATAGCCGTCTCTTCCGATGCCGAAAACCGTGCCGTGACTTTTCGCGACGGTACGTTTCTCCAACTTACCGTTTGGTTCGCACGTTTCGATGACAACGTGACCGCGTCGTTTGATCGGTGGACGGACGACTCGAGACCATAAAGGTTGGGAGGCCATGGCGACGGCGCGAGCTTTAGATTTCGTGGATTCGTCGAATATAAAGGTATCTTCGTCCTCGCCTTCTTCGCTTTCGTCGTCTTCCTCTTCCTCTTCTTCTTCTTCTTCGTCGTTATAATCGTCGTCCGAAGATGGGAGACTTTCAGAAGCAAAGAAAGCATCGACATCCGCATTGTTTTCTTCTTCCAAAATACGCAGAGCTTTCGATTCCGCGAGTTCCTCCGCTTGGTCTCTGGGTAACTTTTGAATCGCAACGTACGAAAACCTTTCGTCTTGATACGTTCGTCCTTTACCTCTTGCGAGCATCAACCGATGCGTCGCCGTTCGCTCGACGCGTTGCGAGAAGTGACACCACATTTGAGAAGTTGATTTTTTTTCGTTCGCAACGCTCATGGGGCATTTCTTATCGTGTTGGCAAGGCGCGACGACGTGAGCGTTTGATTTTACGCTGTTCGGTGCTGCATTCATTTTTTTCTCCGCATTACGCGCGTTGCGTTCTTCGTAATCTAACACGAGTTGCCTCACTCTTCGAACGAGTTTCGAACCTCGCGGCGTTCCTGGTTCAACAATCACTAAAACGCCGCCATCGGCCGTTTTGTCCCACAGTTGCCTCGCGAGCAAATCAACTTTGCGCATGCCGAACGTTTTGTTCGCGCCGCTGAGGTGCTTCGACGATGTCATTCCGGATTTAATTCTTCTTTCCTCGTTTTCTGCTTCCACCATGACTTCTCCGAGAGAATAGCACGCTAATACGAGGTCAAAAGAAGAAGCGCTTCTGTCTTGCAACGCGGCTAAAGAAGCGACGGACCTTTGCTTGGAACCTTCCGACCACGCTTCCGGCGTTGGAAATCTGCGATTGTTTCTCACGCTTTCCGGAACGAACGTGTCTTCGGACCACTGTATGGGTAAAGCATCATCGTCGTTATCGTCATAATTGTCGTCATAGTCCTTTGCTTTCCCGTTCTCGTCTTCTTTCGTTCCTAATTTCGTATCCTCCTCTCCCTCTTTTTCAGCTTCATCTCGCATGTACTCTTCCACTCGTTTGGCAAACACCATACCGTGGGAACTCTTGTCCACGGCGGCAAAGGCTACTCGATTATTACTCCTCGTCGACTCGTCGCGATCGTCACCGATGCTTTTTCTACCCGTTTTACTCATTCCGACGTGATCTCCAAAGACGTTTCGAGCTGCCATGGCGCCGACGAAAACACTCCCGGATCCAAAATCAAGAAGCGTCTCGGGAGAAAACGAAGCTACTTTCTCGTCCAAACTTCCTCCGTTCAATCGCAAGTGTATCTCATTCAAAACGTTCGTGATTGCACCGAGCGTCATCGGTGCGCGCGTTATCGCATACGCCGCAGCTTCGGTTTGATCGTATTTTGGCGCGTTTCTCCTTGATTGAATTTGTTGTCGAGGATCGTCCGACGACGCGGCGAAATCACCTAATTTTTTCTTCGCTCCCGTTCGAGTCTTCGCTTTACCCACAAACACCGCTTCTTCCATTTGCATCCGCCGCATTTTTCGCACGGAGAGTCTCGCTCCCCATTCAATGTCCGCGTCCCAATCTCGTTTCATAATCTCTACGTCGTCCTCATCTTCTCCGTCGTCTTCATACATCTTCGTTGCCGAATCGTTCATTCGACTTCTGTGACTACTATTTTTACTTCCTTTGACGTCCAATCCTTCTTTGACCCAACTCCTCACGCGAAAGTCTTCGGAACTGTCGTTAAAGTCGTCGACTTGGTCGTCGGGAAACCCTCTCGATGCAGTCCTCAACACCTCCAATAAACTCTTCCCTTTCCTCGCTAGTTGCTTATTCGAACTCCCTTCCGATTGTATCGCCTTCTTCACCGCTTTCTCGAAATGTTTCGGTAACTCCATCGAGTTCTTCCCGTTGTTCTCGTTGTTGTTGTTGTCGATGATGTAGTCGCTCTTGATGTCGTTATAAAAGCCTTTTCTGTTCGTCAGTCGATTGGTTTCAATCACGATCGCTTTCGCTGGGACGTTTGAGATTAACGACGACAATGATGACTCGATGTTCTTGGTTTTATTACCGTCGTCTTCGACTCTTGATGATGCTAAAGTTTTCAATCTCAAAGCTGGAGGCAACACGAACTCGTCCGCTTCTCGTACCATTCTTCTCCACGCGTTCTCGTTTGGATTTTCTTCAATTGAACCTTCTTCTTCTTCTTCTCTTTTTCTTTCTCTAATTCTTCTTCTGTTCTCGTCGTCGTCTTTGTCATCATCATCAGTTGACGCCGTCGCCGATGCAGATGCTCCTGATGATGTGCACAACGAACGAAAACGGTTCTCTTCCGCCGCAGAAGCAAAACACGAACAACAACTCCTCCTGATACTCATCATCAGTAAAACTCTTTTCCTCGTCAAAAAGGGATACGTAATTGTCGTAAACCACATCTCTTTTTATGTATCCCAAAAGGCGAGAAGACAGAGTTTTGCAGAGATGACTTTTGTGAGAGTAATGTAAATAAAGAGTTTTTAGTGCTGTAGTAGAGATATGAATGATGTGCTTTTTTTCTTCGCTTTTTCTCAACTGCTGCTTTTTGTCACAGTGAAAATCGACAAAAAATTTTCGTGCATCACTCTGCCTCAAAATCAGAATTATAGAAATCTTATTAAAGAAAAAAAGAAAAGAATCACTCGTACATAAAAGAATCATGTTCGAGAATAATTCATCGGACGAGGAGACAGACGACGATGAGGGGCACCTTTTTCAAAGTCAGTTTCCAATTCACGATTTGTGCGACGCACGCGTACATTTTGAAGGTAATGGTGGTGGTGTCGGTGTTGGTGGAGAGAATTTGGAACGGTTGAGGAAAGCGTTGACGTTTCCAAAAAAGAAGAAGAAAAATGATGGAGAAGAAGGCGGCGGCGGCGGAGGAGAAGATGA
>Ga0209335_10000015_pt1 | contig 133671 bp, 98 predicted proteins | sample COG_09_FD_184753 | JGI IMG/M metagenome (GOLD analysis project Ga0209335, IMG submission 184753) | Pelagic Microbial community sample from North Sea - COGITO 998_met_09 (SPAdes) (version 2) | ecosystem: Environmental > Aquatic > Marine > Neritic zone/Coastal water | place: Helgoland, sampling...
CATAGAATCGGGAACGCGTCTGTGATTAAAATCCTGAACGTTGGTGAATGAAAAAGAAGAAGAAGAAAAAGAAGAAACATATACAATTATACATGATACTCTCTTGTTGTAAAAAGAATATTTTCACTAATACACATATACATGATAACTTTTTACCATGGTACAATCGAAGAATCTATACACACAAACAAACTAATCTACTTTCTTTAAGGACGGGGTATTTAACAAACCGACGACATCTTTCATCGGAAACGCGAAATTTTCCAGCTCCACCCTCTCTCTCGAAATCGTCAACGGGTTCGCACACATCGATGAGTCTCTCATGTTCAGCGTCTCCCTCAGTAACTTTCCAAATCTTCGTCTTTTCTTCCCCCGAACCCTGGCGCTGTTACTCGCGTGATCGTCGTCCTCTTTCACCAACTCAGAAAACTGCTTCGCGAACACTCTCGTCGTGACGAGAAACCACATCGAACCAAACATCAACCCAATCGCGGCACCCGCGACGACTTGCTCGATCGTGTGGTACCCTAACTCGACTCTAGAATACCCCACGATTACTGCTATTGGAACAGTCATCAACGAAAGCACAGAAGATGACACATCCACTCCCGCTTTTTCTCCCTCTCCTCGATATTTCTTCGCGTGTTTCCACCTCCTCAACAACACCAAAACCGACATCGCGCTGTTAAAAAACGCCAACTGCGTGTGCGAACTCGGCATCCCGTGCGTGTCGCAAAAATCCACTCTCTGACACGATTTCGGTCTCTCCTGTTGCAAGTAGTGTTTTAACAGCTGCGCTAAGCATTCGTTTAAGAATATTCCAACCACTAAGGTGAAATCGAACAGTTCTCGTTGGGAACAGAAACAGGCGATGGTGTGCGCGACCGTGAAGATTGGAGATAAAGAAGCGATGGCTAAGAATTTGCCTTTGAAATAATAGGAGTCGTCAATTATTGGGTATCTCACGTACGTCAATGAGAACGGTTTCGTCGTCGTTTTCATCGTCAAGTCAAGTCTCTCGCAGACTAAACTTGAGAGAAGTAATTTTGGGGAAGAAAAGCGAAGCGTCGTCGTTACTTTTTTTGTTCGTTAAAACAGAACAAATAACAACAACAATCGACTCTCACGCGCCGGCTTCGAATACGGGGCGGCCGCCACGCGCCGACAAAGAGAAGGAGGAGGAGAAAAGAGTTTTTGAGAGGAACGTGTCGTCTTCCTCGCTTTCCTCTCTGACGAAACGAACGAGACGCGCGAATTCGTCTTTCGTATCTTTAGAGATTTTGAGCGGAGAAGAGGAAAGCGAAAGCGTTTTCCCCCCGCAGCAAACTTCTCCTCGACGACGACAAAAAAGCCGGAAAAATAACGATAGGATGCGGAATACTAATTTTAACGCGTTGACTGTAATGAACGAGCGGTATCGAGTCGCGTTTGACATCGCGCTTCTTTTGATTTTATTATCCATCGGCTTCTCTTTAGAGTTTGCCGAGCCTTACGAAAAATTTCTCAACGAGAATTTGATTTATCGACTGCGATATCCGATGAAGAAAAATTCTGTTCCAACGGCCGTTCTGCCATTTATCAGCATCGTGTTTCCTTTACTGTGCATATTTCTGTGCTCGAAAATGGATACATCGGGGAGAAGAGCGAGAAGCACGGCGGCGAGTTTGGGTTTACTGTTATCCGTCGCGATATCGTTTGTGTTCGTGAACAGCGTGAAACAGGCATGCGGAAACTATAGACCGGATTTTGCGGCGAGATGTTGGGGTAGCGCTACAGCTGACCCGGTATGGAAAGAGTACGGTAAACCAGATTGTGGAAATTTGGAGAATGAGAGCTTATTGAACGACGTGAGGCAAGGAAGAAGATCGTTTCCGAGCGGGCACACGAGCATGTCTTTTTCAGGATTGTTTTACTTGAGCTTGTATTTAATGTATTATTTGAAATGTTTTGGCGGTTCTAGAACCAACACCGAGCGAACAGAAGCGTTCGTTTGGAAAGTTTTGATTAGCTTAGCGCCGCTTTCTGTGGCAGTCGGAGTTGCCATCACGCGAATTCGCGATATGTGGCATCATCCGGAGGATGTGATTGTAGGTTCTTTACTTGGCGCCGGGACGTCAGCGTTTGCTTTCTCGCTGCAAGGATTTAGCGTTTCAGACACGAACACTTCTTCGAATCTCTCCAAGTATCAAAGGTTGAACGCCGAGGGAGTCAACGACGCCTCTCTCGAGGACGATAACGAGGAAGACGAACGGACAAATATGGCGGTTCGTCCAAGTTCGATGTTAAATTTGAACGAAATGTGAATAAAATGATGATGCTTTCATTAGCGAGCGTGCTACTACTACTGTAAAATGGCTACATCTACTGTAAAGGCTATAATTCGATTGGTCGCACGCTAACTTTCTTTCCTCCCTCGTTTGGATCTTCAAAACTCACATTCTTCTCCCCGAAATTCATAGCAAGCGAAAATCGCTCTCGGTGCGAAGCTACCACTCCGTGCAATAACTTGGGCTCGAACAAGACGAGTTTTCCTCGTTGAGGACGAATGATTACGTACTCGCACCACTCTCCCATATTCTCATTCTTCCGCATTGCGGCCGAAGCCGTCCTCAAGAGCAGATCACCAGGCTTTGGTTCCTGCGCCGCTGCGGAGTCAACATCGGCTTCGTAGTCGTCGAAATAAAACACTCCGCTAAGCTTAGCGCTCGCGTGGTTATGCAAGCCGTTGCTGTTATTTGTACCGAGCCTGTTTATCCAAGACGTGGTCATTGGAGGACGAGTGCGTTTCAACGACGGGAACGATTCGAGTTGCATACTCACAAAACGCAGGAACTGAGGGAGAAATTTCGACGACATCTCACCCTTCTTCGCTTCTTCCTCATCATCATCTGCTACTGTCAGTCTCTGTAGAAAATCTGGCGTGGAGTGGTAACCACCGTCTTCGTTCGATACGCGAATGCCTTTTCGTGTCGTGACTTCTTCTTTCGAGCGAGTGCACAGAGCCTCTCTTATTTCCTCATCAAACTCTTCCAGCATAACTGTTTTCACAGCCCATTCGTGTCCGAATTCGTTGGCTGATATGTCATCGACTGGATACGTCCTCAGTTGATTGAATTCATCAATCTTCGTCTCACCTCCTTCTTTTGGTCGCGCTTGTCTGTACTCTTTGAATGGGCCGAGAATCTGTCTCAGAAGAACATCATGAGACATTATTTTTGTAAAGCAATTGTAGGAAAATTCAGGAAATAAAACTAAGTATTTGTCGATTGTCGAGACGATAGATACATACTATTGCGCCACTGATACTCGCTCTCATTATTAATTTTATGTTGTACTTAGATATATTATTATGATACCCGTATATTGTTCTTACTTGTTGTTAGCCTATGATGACATGTTTTATCGATATAGTGTTAGAAAGTTTATGCTTATTTAGCTGCGGCGGGAGGTGGTGTCTCCGCGCCGCGTTTCCTTTGATACTTCTCCAATTCCGCCGCCGCTTTCGCTGCTCTCTCCTCATCTTTACTGCGATACTCTTTGACTTGTTCTTTGAGCGTTTCCGACGCAGATTCTAACGTTTGCTTTCTCTCGACTAAATCGAAGCACTCGATGATGTCGCCTTCCTTGAAATCGGGCCATTCTGGATCGCCGCCGATGCCGCACTCTTCGCCAGAGTCGACTTTTTTCACCGCATCTTTAAATCTACGCAAAGAACCAACTTTACCATTGTACATTTCTTTTCTGTTCGGTCCTCGAACAACGCGCATGAACGTTCCTTTTTTAATGCTACCTTCGAGAACTAACGAACCTGCAACTTTAGAGGAACCGCCGCCAAAGACCGCTTTCACTTCCGCCTTGCCAACCGGAACTTCATCCTTTACTTCGGACAGTTTACCTTCCATGGCGTCTCGGATTTCGTCAATCAATCCATAAATAACATCGTACGATCTTATTTCGACTCCCGCGCGTTTAGCAACGTCCTCAACGCGATCAGAGGCTGGCGTGTTGAACGCCAGGATGATGCCACCAGACGCGGCTGCTAAATCAACGTCTGACTCGGACACTTCGCCCACAGAAGACAAAAGAAATCTCAATTGCACGCGATCTTGAGGTAATTGCATTAACGCAGCTTTAATAGCTTCGGTCGAACCGGAAACATCCGCTTTTAGAATCAAGTTAATCGTTTGCAGAGAATCCTCCACGACACCGGAAATATTCGTCAAACTCGCCACGTTACCGGCGACGGCTCCGAGACGAGAAGATCTCGCTTCTTCCGTAGCTTTTTCGGCTCTTTCTCTCGCATCTTGCTCGGACTCGCAGACTGCAAACTCGTCTCCGGCGACTGGAACACCATTCAAACCCAGAACACTGACTGGCATGGATGGTCCGGCGAATTCAATCTTCTCTCCTGTGGCGGACTCCATGGCGCGAATCTTGCCATGGACTTCTCCGACGGAAATCGGATCACCGACTTTCAAAGTACCAGCTTGGACTAACAAAGTTGCAATTGAACCTCTCTGTTTATCCAGTTGCGCTTCGATGACGGAACCTAACGCTAGTTTATTCGGATTGGCGGAGAGTTCGGAAATTTCAGATTGTAAGGCGATAGTTTCCAACAAATCATCAATGCCTTCTCCAGTCTTCGCGGAAATTGGAATCATGGCTGTTTCTCCACCCCACTCCTCGCAGGTCAAACCAACTTTGGCCATTTCTCCGCGCACAAACTCAATATCCGCAGCCGGTTTATCGATTTTGTTGATGGCGACGATAATTGGCACTTCCGCCGCTTGCGCGTGCGCTACGGCTTCCTCTGTTTGCGGTCTCAACCCGTCGTCCGCAGCGACGATGATAATGGCAATATCCGTCACCCTCGCGCCTCGCGCACGCATAGCTGAGAACGCTTCGTGACCTGGAGTATCTAAAAATGTAATTGTCGTTTCTTCTTCGTCTTCTCCAACTGGAGTTGTGATTTGATAGGCGCCGATGCCTTGGGTTATTCCTCCGGCTTCTCCGGCGGCAACTTTCGACTTTCGAATGTAATCTAAAAGCGACGTCTTCCCGTGATCGACGTGACCCATGATTGTCACCACTGCCGGTCTAGGTTCTAAGAACTCTTCATCTTCTTCCGTGTTGAACTTTGTGGTTTTCCTCGCTTCGTGCGTGACGCCTTTTTCGTCTTCGTCGATCCACTCCACCGCCATATCCTCGGCAACGGCAACGACAGTATCTCTGTCTAGCATTTGACCCATTTGCACGGCAATACCCTTCATGAATAAAACTTTGATGATATTTGCCTGAGTAGTGGCCAATTCAGCCATGAGCTCTTCGATCATGAAACCATCTTTCGGCACAACTAACAGCTCCACCGCGACATCCTTCTCCTCCTCGGCTTGGATTCTTCTCATCTGAACTCTCTGCGCTTTACTTTTTCTGCCCTTCTTCAAACGGTCAGTCCCCCCGGCGCCGCCGAACGCGGCATTTTTCGGACGACCACCTCGGCCGGTACCGTCTTGCACGCGTCGATCAAACTTATTTCCGGCGCCTCTACCCGCGCCTCTACCGGCGCCTCTACCGGCGGCAGACCCTCTTCCTCCTCTTCCGCCGCCTGGCCCCGAGGGTGCAAATCGGCCGCCACCACCACCCGGTCCAGCTCTCGGGCCGTCTCTGCTTTGAAATCCTCCTCCTCTTCCACCGCCTCGACCGCCTTCAAAGTCACCTCGACCTCTCCCTCGGCCGGCTCCCCGACCTCCTCCCCGGCCTCCTCTTCCACCGCCATCTCCAGGTCCTCGACCGCCCCCTCCATCACCCGGCGTTGTCGTCCCGTCGCGTCTGATCAACTTCCCATCCGGGCCTCTCACGAACCTAGATTTTCTCTTCGGTTCCTCCTCGTCGTCCGTGGAGGCCTGACTCGTGGCCGTCGCTTCCGTTCGAACGAGTAAACGCTGTTGTTTCTGTCGTTGTTTATCATCATCACAGTCGTCGTCGTCGTCACCCGAAAAAAGGCGCATCGCCCCGAACGCCGTCACCGGCGGCAGAGCGACAGAAGACGAAGTAGAACTCGGACGGCGCGCAATCGGTTGACTGTGCATCGCAGAAGAGTTGTTGTTCCGCGTGGCAAATGATGATGGCGTCACCGCCTTTTGCAGCGAAGAAAACATGATGATGAGTGTTTATCTCTTGTTCTCAATTTTGCCGGCTGATGACACACGGTGTGATGGAAAATAATCCGTATATATCAGTCGTCCTCTCTCTCCCTCTCTCGTCGTTTTAATACTATCACGTGTTATCCAAACGCGCGTTTTCACGAAACAGAATTATTTATATCTGTGTAAACGTTTGTGTGTGTGCGTGTGTGTGTATCCTTCTTAGACGCGCGCACAACAACAAGGAAAAGATGAGGAGAAGAGGGCAAAAAATGAAAACCTCAAAAAGGAAGGTCTTCTCCTCTTTTCCTCTTTTTTTGTCTCTCTCTCTCGAGTATTTTTTTCCTCCTAAAATTTTCCTTCTTCTTTCTGAGAAGTTTTTTTCAAGAAGAACCAACAAAAACACTTCAAAAAACTTTTACACCGCAAACAACGCTTCGTTTCGCTCGCGTTTACACGTATTGTTTTATATATTGTAAATACAATCAGAAGACAAACGCAACAACACTTTTTCGAGCTGCTCGCGGTTGAGGAGTTGAGCGCTCGCGAGAGAAAGATTATGCGGTATTTAACGATAAAGATACCAAAGACGCCGAAGGACTTTTTTTATTCTTCTTCTTCTTCTTCGATAGAGAAGAAGACGACGAAAACGACGAAAGAAGAAGAAGAAGAAGAAGACAAAGAAGAAGAGTTCGAGGAGATTCCTCCGGAGGAGTTAGAGAAGGCGCGAATTGGATTATACGTTCCGGAGAGGAAGAGAGAAACGATGGCGTTTTTGTCGAGAGCGGCGAAGGAGAAGCGCTCTGCGATAGAGAGGCAAGCCTTCGCGAAGGAGTTGGAAAAAGAAGAACAAAAAATAGACGAAAAGTCGATGCTCCTCGGGACGACAGAGTTGAGGATGAAGACGATCAATAATAAAGAGATGTTCCCTGGGGAAGATTTACCGGTAGAAAAGACGACGAGAGCGATGGAGAAGAAACGCGAAGAGGTCTTCAGAGACTTGGAACTGCCGTATCTTCCCGGGACGCAAACTGAAAACACGGTGCGAAACGTCCTCGAGACAGAAACCAGACGGTTTGAAAGAGATTTGAGAAGAGATGAGAACGGAGAGAACGAAGAGGACGACGACGATGACGATGAAGAACACGATGGGAAGAAAATTAGAAGACAGACGCACTTCTTTTCACGCGCGGAACGCGAACAGCTTTACGAGCTTCCGGCTGAGACGTTGGCTAAGCTGGACTGCGTCGAAAATTTGTTACGTACGATCCACGTGCATCCGCCAACGCAGAGAGAGTTTGACTGTTTCGCAGGCGGAGCGGGGATGCGAGAAAAAGGGAAAAAGAGAGCATTTTTGGAGTTACCAATTCTCGTTGACGAACCAAAACGCACGTTTTTGGAACGCGTGTGGCCAGTAAGCGGTGAGGAGCGGAAAGCGATCAAAGTTTCCCAAGACGTTCCCGAGGAAAGTAAGTTTTCTTTGCTTAGCGAGGAAGAGACGACGCGCGTGCCGCTTTTCAAACCTTCTAAGATTAAAGATATCGATGCTTACGTTGAGACCCGAAAAATAGTCGCAAAGACGAGCACTTTACCTTCGTTCATGTTGCCCGTCGAGGAGAACTATCCGATACGATACAATACTACAACGGTCACCGGAGACGTTAACGGGAACTCTGCGCCTCTTTCGCATTCTCCAGAACGCCCGCTACTACCAGGCACAGCGACCGCTAATATTGGATATTTACACTCGCCTCCTCGCGCGGATCAGCAACAACAACAACATAAGCAAATGATCTCTCCTAGATTTCTTGCCTTAAACTTTCCAGAAGGCGAAGAGATGGTACAAGATTCCGTCGATTTCCACAAATCGAAGAAAACGACGATGACGACGACGGCGACGGCGACGATAACCAAGGGATTTTCGCCAAATGGTAGCGGTGGTAAGAATGTTGGTAGTGCTTCACGCCCAAAAACTCCCGGTACTGGCATAAAGCAGCATCTTCAGACGAAGCTGAACTTTGCTTCTCCGCAAGCGGCAACGCAAAAGAGAGAGAACGAAAAGCAGCCAGAAATAGAATTTTTCTCCTTTCGTGTTCCGGAACAGCCGCATGGCTTTGCGATCGAAGAAATTGCACGTGAGTACAACACTATTCGCGAAAGAATACCAGTCCATTTCGGTAGTGCCATCCCGACGTTTGATGTGAGAATCGACTACGATTTATATGTATCGAGGATGGAAGAGGCTGAAGAACGCGAGCGTCAAGCAGGCCATATCGACACCGCTGCGAATTGGAGACGCTTGAAGGATTTACTGACCGTGGCATATTTGTTAGAGTCTTACGGCGTTACTGTTGCGAATTTGCAGCTGCGATACACGAACAACTACGCGCACACGTCTTCAGGTACGAATAATAACACCATCTTTGTCCGAACGAAATCCAAGGCTGAGGACGCTTTAGAAGCTGCCGTTTCCAGCGTTCAACGAGGTGAGTCGCTCGATAGCCCGAAACTTGGCGGTTTACGACCACTTGTTAAAGAATGTAGAACGGATGGTTCCGGTCGCACAAAGATGCTCATAATTGTTCCTGAACCTAAACCAATCGGACCAATTGTGAAATACGTCCATTTTGTTGGCGGTCGAGTCAATTGCCTCCCGTCTCAAAAGTATCTCCACGATGGACGATCGGAACAAGAAGAAAAGTTATTCGCAGAAGAGGTGCGTAAAATTGTATCCAAAAACAATCTTGATGCCTTGATTATCTTGGAGCAGCATTTTGAGCGAGCAAGTTTTCCCGTTTCGGATTTTGCCATCGTCGTATTTTACGCTCCAAGCCGAAACGCTGAGAGTATCGTCCGGAGTGCGATAAATGCGAGACGCTTCCGCGGGATCGAGAGAAACGGTGCGATAAAAATCTTTACAACCGATCTGGTACCAGTTCCGCGTAGTAGTCAACGAGACCGAACCTTGCGCACAAACAACGAGCTCAAGCTGCCGCAGCCTGATTTTGATTGGGAAAAGGACGAAAAATACGTTGGAGAATACATGGATGACGATATCTTAGGATTCGACGATATCATCCCGATTGATAACCCTACCGCTGATGTTTCACAACACGCGAAGTCGCATCATAGTGTGACCCAAACGAGACTTGTTGTCCTTCGAGACAAACAATCTTCGAGCATGATTGATCGAATTGAACGGAAAGTTCAACAATCAAGCCTAGCTCGCGTTATTCGTCGAAGACTTTTCGATCGTATCGTCGACCCGAACGTAAAAGAGATCTACGCCAAAGTAATCTCTTTAATCGCGTCTAACGATGGAGTGAAGGCTATTTGTTTGTTTCGAATGCGCGACACTCGCGAGATACAGAGCGGAGACTTACAAGAGGTTTTGTTCTTGGCGACTCGTTGCGCAAAAGTTCTTTCGAGATCCTTCTATTGGACGGAGTTTATTTTTGAAATAGATCCGGAATATTTAGAAGCGAGAGAAGCTGAGAGTTTTGTTTCGGAACTGCACCGTCAGGTGCAGATATCAAAAATTGAAATAGATATCGACGTGACATTCTGTTCGGAACGTAATATTGTCGATACTGTCTTCAAGGCGATAACGTTTGAAGCTGCTACCACTGGTCCCGGTGACGAAGACAAGATCCAATCAAACGATGACTCTTTTCCGTACCTTGCGGAGAAAGACTTCGCGCTTTTACCTGGCGAATCTTCTAGCGTGTGGGAAATCGCTTTGAGTGACTTGTTTCCTTACGTCAATGCTATCACGATTTTAGTTTTGATTGAGCACGGTTTGGAGGTTGACAAAGTGGTCAAGGACAGAAAGCTTACGAGAGAAGACTATGAAACCTGCCAGCGTTTGTGCGGATGCCCGATGAAAGCATTCGAAAGTCTCGAGGAAGGCGAAGAAGACAGAGATGGTGCGATGCTGGGCGTGTATGAGAATGACTTGTTCGATGCGGAGAAAAATATGCGTTCGCCGTTGCAATCTCCGATGCACTCAAAATCTCCACAACAACAACAACAACAACAGTTCTCGAATCGAGACATGCACTTTGTGCCGCCATCACGACCTCATCCTCATCCTCTCCCTCCTCGCTTTGACAAAACGCTTGGAATTGGAACATTCATGGGATCACCTTCATCGCCTTCGCCCTTAAAAGCAAACGCGCGCGGCGGCGGTGACACCGAAGCGTATTATCACATCGATCGAGACGACAACGACGACGGGCCTAAAAATACGACGTTATCGAAGCACCAACAAGGTCGCGAAGCCGTCCTCCGAATGATGTCCAAGCAGAAAAAAAGAGCCACGAATGCATCGCGTTCCATCGCTTCGCCGTCGAAGATAGCATCAACGGCTCCACCAAAAGGCGAATTTTTCGCCTTTCACGAACACTTTCGACCAGAGGCGTACCTCTCTAACGACGCCAACAGTCGTCGGTACGGGAGAAACAAAAAGAAGAAAGAGCCAAGAACGCGAACGACGACTGGTGGTGGTGATGGAGGTTTTCCCGGCAATTTCCATCGAAACGCGGAAGATATCGACGATGAGTTTCCAGTATCGCCGCTTCATAATAACAGGCGAGGAGGAGGAGGAGGCCAAAATCGAAAACCTCCTTATTATTTCGATTGACCGACAACAAGAGAGTGGTTGTGGTTTTTGCTGACAAGGCACCGCACAAAAAGTAGTTACAAGAGAGACACACACAATTATATCTAACAACAATTGTTATTAATATTCTAACAAAGAGACGCACATCACGCATGATATTCACATCATCAACCACGAGTTACTTCGCGGCGCTCGTTCCTTTTAAGCGTTCCTCGAACATCACGCATCATCGACTTCCGCGAAGAAGCAAAGCGTTGACATCGCAAACAACAACAAAAAGTGTTCTGTCGGAACATCCAGAAGCAGCCGAAAAACAAACGAAAAGCAAAACGCTGTTGGATAACGTCCGCTTCGTCTTATGTTCCCCACAAGGCCCTCAAAACATCGGCGCCGTCGCTCGCGTGTGCCAGAATTTCGGTCTCACGAAGAATTTTGCCATCGTGAATCCAGACCCGCAAGCGTTGGACACGTGCGATACGCACGACATGGGTGGTGAACAGAAGCACGATATCGGCGTCGAGTGCGTGTTGAAAGAAGAGGCGAAGAAATTTGCGGTACACGCGAGTTGGATGATTGAAGAGGCGGAAAAGAATATCACGCACATGCCGCATGGATTAGAAGACGCTTTGAAAGATTGCACATTTGTCGTCGCGACGACGGCGAGGAGCCGAGAGAACATACCTTTTCTCACGCCGAAAGAACTGAAAGAGGTCATAAGGAAAGAGGCAGAGAGAGGGAAAGTGGCGGTGCTGTTCGGAAACGAAGCGCGGGGATTATCAAACGAAGAATTAAAGTATGCGAACGTCTGCGTGTCTATTCCAACCGCTGGACACCCAGAAGAGATGACAAAGAAATTTCGTTACACCGGAGGAGCCGAGCCTAGAGGGAATGGTGGTAAAGTTGACGCGACGCCAGTCTCGCTGAACCTCTCCCACGCGGCTGGAATTTTGGCGTACGAGATACACGACGCGCTTGCAAATGTCAACGCGGACGTTGGCTTCACGTCACATTTATTAAACGTAGAGGAAAGAAAACGATTGGCGGACGAATTATCACTCGCTCGAAGAAGCGTGGATATCTTTGCGCCGAGTAAAAACGTATCAAACGGCGAAGAAAACGACGAAGAGGAATGTATGCTCGATGAACAAGAGTGTTTGTTGCACGAAAAAGAATCCAAAGCGATTCAATCGGTATTAAACGCCGGCGCAATCGCGTCGAAAAACGCCACTCCTTTATTCTTTCTCTCGCGCCGGTTAAAAATTTTAGGTGATCTTCGCGCGCTCGACGATATCGTCAAAGATTTCTTAAACACAAAAGCGGCTGCGCCGCAACTCGGCAGCGAAAAAGGCATCAGCGATGCCATTCGAGACGGTTTGGGTATTTCCTTGACGAACGCGGAAACGAAGAGAGTGTTCAAATACGTGTGCTCGAAAGAGTTTTCGCGCAATCACCAGGGGGGGCCTCCTGTGAATTTTTAACCCTAAACTGTAAACTCCTTTAAAAGCCGGCTAATTTCACCGAATTCCTCATCTTATAACAACTTCTTAATTCGCAGGGCGCAACAAACCTGCCTTTTCCTCCCTTCACTTCTTCTTTCTTTCCATTCAATTTTTCAGCTGCTCTTTCTCTCTCTCCCTTTTGTGAGACTCCCTTCCAACAAAGAAAGAAAGAAAGAAAGAAATATGCTTCGAACGCTCGTCGCGCGACACGCGGCAAGGAGTCGAATAGTGCTCATCAACAACAGTAGTGACTTTAACGTCGGGGTGTTTTTTCTCCGGGAGCACTGTTCTCGTGGTCGATTCTTTGGTGGCGTCGCGTTCACGCAACAACAACAACAAAAACAGCCAAAAACAACAGAAGTCATGACATCATCATCAAAAGCGGTAAAAACGACGAGGAAAAGTGAGGAGACGAATAGAAGAAGAATGTCTTCTTCTCCTTCTTCGCGTGATGATAATGATGATGACGACAACACGCAGTTATTGAATGCTAAATACGGTGAAAATATATACACCGGAGCGTTCTCGAAAACCGTGAAACGAGTAAAAATGCTCTCCTTGGGCTCCTTAGGGGCAACCGTCTTCGGCTGTCCTTTACTCATAGAACTGTCCTCCGGGGCGAGCTTAGATATGTCCTCGAAAATCGTATTAGCCGGAAGTATGAGCAGCATCGGCCTGTTTACCACGGTAATGTTGCAATGGTTCGTCAATCCGTACGTTCGACGGTTATGGGTCGACTCCGAGACGAAAACAAAAGTCACCGCGGAGAAGACGAGTTTGTTGTTGCAAACGTATTACGCCAAATTCGAGTTGAAAGATATGGGAGTGTGCGAATCGAGTCACCCGCTGGTCACGTGGGAGGCGAACGGAGAGAAATTTTACGTGGAACCTGCGTCGACGTCGGAAGAGACGTATAAGTTGTTGGAATTGCAACGGTTTGAACCGGACACGTCGAAAGATGCGCCGATGGGATACGACGACGACGAAGACGACGACGACGGACGCGAGAAGAATAAAAACACCTAGAAGAGAAGTCGGTTTTGAAACAAGTACCTGTAGTTTGTATAGTTAGTAATAAGAGAATGATTATAAATACACGCATAGCAGCAGATAACAGATAACAATAATGCAACATCTATATTATATTTCTATGCCTTGCTTATAAATCCTCTTCAACTCTCGCATCGCGTCTCTTCGTTGCCTCTCCAACGTCGCTTGCACGACTCCTAACTCGCTTCTCAGCGCTATCGCGTCGGTACTCGGCGACGTTCGCAACTCGCCTAAAACTTCCTCCACTCCAGCTAACGACTTCTCCGTACCTTTCTCTGCTTTGCTCAACGAACTTCCCAACGCTTTTAACTTTGCTACGCCTGAATTCATCTCCGCGATTGCGAGTTGAGTCTCTTGGGAAAATCCCTTCAACGCGACGTCCGCGGACGCCGCGCCGTCTTTCAACGTCTGCGCTCTTCTCGTCAACTTTGCAAACGCTTGCTCCTCGGACTCAAATCTACCAATTGTGCTTCTCCATAATAAGCGTCTGGTTGGTGGTAACGCGAGTAAAACTACAGATCCACCCGCGATTGCGCTCGCCGTCGGATACGACTCTATGACTTCTTTAATCTGTTGCGTGAACGATTTAAAAAACAAATCTTCCTTCTTCTTCATCTCTTCCGCTATTTCACTCGCTTTCAATTCAGCTTCCATTTTCATTTCAGTCGAACTCTCTCGACACACGTCTATGGTTTTCCCTATTTGGAACGATATGGAGTGTAAACTCTCGTCCATTGATTTTGAGATTTTATTGGTTTTCTGTTCCACTTTTTCTCGCGTTTCCATCACCGAGTCGATGATGTTTTTCATAAACTCTTTCGGCATCGTCATCGTTCTTATTTTAAGGAGAAGAGAAGGAGAAGTTTATCAGAAGATGATGATGATAATAACAAAGACGGAGAAGGAGGAGGAGGAGGATCAAAAACGACTTTCACGTCCGTCGTGTCTTATTGTAGGAGAGAGTACTCTCTCTACGTAGTGGTAAGAAAGTTTTGAAGACAAAGAAGACAAAGAAGAAGATTCTTTTTTTCGTCAGTCTGTTTTTTAGCTTGGACTGCCCTTTTTTTGGTTGTTTTGAGGATTTGCTTGCTCTACACATCCTCAAAACAAGAAAGAGAGAGCGCGAGAGAGAACAAAAGCGAAGCACTTTTGCGTGATATATATATATACGTATATATAGTGCAAAACAATAATGGTCGATGAGGACGTGATGCCTCCGAGAGGAAGTCAGTTTAGAAGAAAAAGCAAAGGAGATGATGGTGGTGGCGGCTTTCATGTCGGTGGGAAAAATGATGGAAAGAAATTTTCAAACAACAACAACAAAGAGACGTACGACCGAAACGGCAGAAAGCAAAAGAAGAAACACAAAGGAGGGAAGAACACGTCGTTATCTTTAGAGGCGTTCGCCAGAGCTGGGAAATCTACGTACGATAAGAGAGAGGTTTTAAAAAAACGAAGAGCGGAGATGGCGGCAAAAATAAACAAGTTTCGTAAGGTGGTAAAAAAAGCGGGAGAGTTTGTGGCGCCGACGAAAGGTTTCGATCCGGAAGAGTACGCCAGGAAATTGACGAAAATGGAAGATCCCGTCGGAGATAAAGCGTTCGTGGAGAGAGAGGAGATGGAGGAGTACGTTGGGAAGAAAGTTTTACGAGGAGGATATGACGACGACGACGACGACAGAAAAAAAGTACCAGAAGAGAGCGAAGAAGAAAAAGAGGACGACGACGCGCCTCCGGAAGAACGCCAAGGCGTTTCCGAGAAAGGTAAGCACAACAAAAAGAAAGAACGACCGCGAACGGCGCACGAGTGGAAAATGCTCAAAGCGCAACCGGAACGAGACCGCATTCGAAAGGAAAGAGAGGAAAGGGAGAAAAAATTCCAAGAGGCGCAAAAAATACGAGACTCGAAGCGAAAAGAGCGAGGGAAGTTGAGGCACTCCATGATGAAGGTGAATAAAAAAGGTCAGCCTCTGATGAGGAACAGAATCGATGCCATCTTAGCCAAGTTAGAGAAGAATTAGTTTTAATGTAAGTCATTCATTTTAGCTTTAGCGCGCGTTTATAGTAGTTTATAAAAGTGAGTAAAAGCTTTTGTTTTGGTTCACGAGAGCCCAAAAAAAAAAGCTCCTCCTCCTCCTCCTCTTTGTTTTGCAAAAAAGTTTGTTTTGTTTGCTCATCATCAGTTTTTGGGAGATCTTTTGGCGATTTTTCAGGATATACTTTTATCAGCAGAAAAACCAATCGCGCGCGCGCGCACACGCTTCACAAATCTACGTCATCTTCATCACTTTTATCGGAGAAAAATGAGCGGTGCCATCGCGTCAACCACCACTTCCGCGTCGTTTTTTGCGACGACCACCAGAAAAGTTCACAGATCGACGACCAGCAAACGAGGATCATCTTCGTGCGTCGTGTCGTCGTCGTCCGAAGAATTTTCTCCGATTGGAGAAAAAGACGACGACGACGTAAATAACAATAACAATAACAATAATGTATCATCGAGTAGAAGAGCGGCGATTGTGAGCGGGTTCTCGGCTGTGCTCGCAGTTTCTGCCTCTACTTCCCCTGCTGCTTTTGCCGCGGATAAAGACGAGGAGAAGAAGAAGAAAGTCGTCGCAGTTCCGTACACTCCGTACGTCCCGCAAAGCGAATCGAGCGAAGAGATGTTGGAAGTGGCGAAGCAGTTGAAAGATGCCGGAGCGCGATTGTACGGTGCGTTTTGGTGCGAGAACTGCAACAAACAAAAAGAAACGTTAGGTAAAGAGGCGATGGAGATGATAGAGTACGTGGAGTGCTTCCCGGATGGGGTGTACCAAAATGCACCGGACGGAAGAGCGGACGTGACGAAACCGGCGGAGTTTTGCGGGCCGTACTCCGAATCGTGGCCGATGTGGGTTTTGCCGTCGCCGTCGACGCCAGAAACGCCGGAGATTGGAGTGCAAGGTAAAGTTTTGAAAGCAAAGGAGTTGAAGAAGTTGGTGAAAGAGGCAGGCGGTGAGAAGGTTGACTTGGTGAAGTATTTCACGACGCTCGAAGTCAAGTAATGTACACAGCAACGCTATTATTCTTTTAAAACAAAACGTCTTCTATTCTATATATGCTTACCTAGGTACAACTAGCTAACTATCGTCATCAATATCATCGCGCGTTCGTCCTTTTTGCCTCTCTTAGCTCGTCTATTTCTTTGTACGCAGCTTCCCAATCGATCTCTTCGGGTGCTAATTGTTTCGTTGGAGACGTTTTCGGTTTCGCGTCAATATTATTATTCTTACGACCAGCTCGCATCAACTCGTTCGCTTTCTTTGAAACCTCTAACTTTTTCACCTGCTCTTCTAATCGTTTTTCTAACTTACTAATCCGTTTATTTTGTTCGCGAATGACGTGATGCGATTCTCTGTTCTCTTCGACGACGCGTTTGGTCTCCCTCGCCGATACCATCGCCGCTCGTTCGGCTTGTCGTATTCTCTCGTTCAAATGTGCCTTTTCTGCGTTCTTCTCGAACATTTCGGACATTTTCGCGCTCAAACTGTCGCACTCTTTCTCTAGCAGTTTCACTGATTTCTGTAAAAGTTTCACTTGCTGTTCAAACTGATTCGAGCGCGCCTGTTCATCCATCAACAGCAGTTTCTGTTCCTCGATTATTTTTTGCATGAACTCGACTTTTCTCGTCTCTTTTTTCCTACTCTCTCTCAACTTCTGTTTTAACTTTGATGTTGCCGTCGTCGCAGTCGTTCCTCCTCCTACTCTCTCGTTTTTTATGATGATGTTACCCTCGTCGCTGTCCGTGTCGTTCACGTCATCATCATCATCATCATCTTCCTCTCTCGTCGTCCTCACCGAATTTTTTATTTTCCCCTCCTCGTCCAGGGAATCCTTTTTTATGATGTCGTTCATCCACGAACGAGGCAGGAACTTGGACGCAAACTGTCTGTCTCTCGCTTTTGTCGTCGTCGTCTGAATCGTCGTCGTCGTCGTCATTTTATTTTCTCTGATATTCTTCGTCGTCTTCGGTCGTCGTCTTCATTCGTCGTCGTTGTTTGCGTGGAGTTTTTGTGTAAAAGTCAACTGTTGTTTGAAAAATCCACCAAAGTGCAGAAAAGAAGAACAAAACCAAAACTCTTTCCAAAAACTTTTCCTGCGTGGTGGTCTCCCCGTCGGGCTGCTGTGCTGCTTCCAATACATGAAAAGCCTGCTGTTCAAGTACGGCAGACGAAAAAACGGGAGCAGCAGTACATCACCGATGGCCACGATGTACAGGTCCTCGCATCAGCATCATCATCATTCGTACAACAACAACAAACCGTCGTCGTCGTCGTCGTCGTTTTCGTCGTCGTCGTCGTCGTTGTTCATCTTGCTCAAGAAAAACAGATATTGCCGTCGCCTGATTGTTCTGTTCATTTTGTATGTGTTTATGCAAACGTTCGTATTCTTGAAGACGTGGTTTCCCGGGGACCCGACGCTGAGAAGAATATCCGAGAGTTCGTTGAAGCTGATGTTCAGTCGAAGCGGGTTTTCGTTCGGGACTTCTCGAGTCTTCTCGAAGAGATATTCCTCTGTGAAAGGAGGAGAGGGAGAAGTGAAATTGAGAAATCCAAAGGAAACGAGACAGACGAAGAAACAGTACGTGGTGCAAGGACAAATTCCAGACCGACCGACGTGGGGGGAAGATTTTGACATTCACAAGTACGTGAAAGATGTCAGGTTAGGAGAGAAAGGAGGAGGAGGAGAAGAAGAAGAAGGGTATAAGCAACTGCAGTGTTTCTTCACCGTGGACGCGAACGAACCGAAAGTAGTGTTGTACGACGACGGCCGCACGCATGTAGTACACTTAGGAGTAGGAAATACGGGGATAAATATGAACGAGCTGACGTGTGAACACTTTCGTGCGACGACGAGCGTGGGAAACGACGATAGAATAGAAGAAACGTGGAGTATAGAATCAGAAGGGGAGAACGTCGGCAAACTCGCCATCGTGTCTTCGGCGACAAACGTGGAAATGTTGAGCGAGTATCATCGAACTTTGCTCAATCACTTGGAGTACGCGAAATCGCACAAGTACGCCAATTACCTTTCATTAGTAAAACAGAAAACCTTAGAAGGACGGTCGGGGAAGTTTGCAAAGCACTTAGCGATGGGTGCGTTGATCTCAACGGGAGATTTTGACACCGTTTGTCACGTAGATTTAGATGCCTGGTTTGCAAGTTGGGCACCGCTTTCATACTACGCGAAAGCGTGGCCGAGAGATAAGGATCTGCTGTTTGGAGATACCGATCAAATATGGATCAACTCTGGTTTAATGATTGCCCGAACGACGACGTGGAGCGCGCAGTTTTTCGAAAAGGTGATGAACGCCGTGCACAGTGTAAATGCAGAAAACGACGAAAAGATTGGTTTTAAAAGAGACCAACCGGCCGTGTGGCATGTTTTAGCCGAAGGATGGAGAGAAGAAGGTAGAATGCCGTATAAAGGCACAGAGTGTGAGAGTTGGAACCAGTGTAACCCGGACGAAAATCCTGTGGAGTGTTGGCACTGGTGTCATTGGGATGCGTTGCAGAGAATCAAAGGATGGACCGGTTTGACTTCTCTGAACGCGTTGCCAAATATCCACTTGGTCCCTATCGATGTGTACCCACAAATGCACCGCATGTGCATTCGGTCGTGCTATTCAGTCGCCGCGAGAGCAGTCATGGGCATTTGCTCGGGAATTACACGAGGCTCGGCGATGTGCTTGCCGAAAGACGTGGACAAGATGAGTTTGTGCGACGGGAAAGGGTGCTTGGAGCAAATGGAATCCAACGGCGGGGCGTGGTTGAAGCATACAGGGCATCAACACTGGAGAGACGTTCTGCCGAGTTGCGTGCCAAGAAATAGGAAAGAAGCTGATTTAGAACAGAAGAATCCGCTCGCTTTGTGTTCGAAATCTTCTTAATTGTGTTGTTGTAGTATGAAGGACTTATAGATTATTATATAAATGACTTATTAGAGCGTTATTAAAAGATGGATTTATTAGCTATTCTACATTTTTGCGTGCTCGCGCGTCGCCGCCTTTCGGATGAAATCCGGAACTGCGCAACGACGTTGAGTCACCCCTACCTAATATCACCGCGACTGGTGCGCTACCTTTTCGAGTCGGTGACAAAGGAGCTAACAAAACGTCTCCGTTGCTCATCTCGCCGTTTTCCATCTCCTTCATCCTATCCAACTCGCTCGCAAACTCGTCCCCTATGGATTTTTCCGCCATCTCGATCTCCTCTCCTTCCTCGGGTATCCCACCCGGTCTCGCCGTGCTAAAACACTGAGGTCCTATGTCTACACCTCCTACTTTTGCTCCTAAAACTTCGTTGTATATCGCTACTATCCTCTGCGTCACGAGCACCGTCACGACTAAACCGAACACGTAAAACAACAACTCCACGTGCGAGGCTTTCGAACCGTTCGCTGCTTTACGCCCCGTCACTCCCAAGTACACGTACACAAAACTCGCCGGAACTATTCCAGCGTAGGTGCACCAACAGTACGGCCAAAACGGAACAGCGGTTAACCCGAGTAAGTACGACATCACAGTATACGGCGAAAACGGCGAGAGACGTAAGAGCAAAACGATTTGCCTCGAGTCTCTGACAACCGCTTGATCGAGAATTTGAAACCTACCGCCCTCTGTAATAAATAACTTCTCTATCAACGGTCTCGCCGCGTATCTCGCGATGAAGAAGGAAATAACACCGCCTGTACCCGCGGATAAAACAATTAAAATAGTACCAAAGCCAGCACCAAAAATCACCCCGGCGGCAACGCACGTCGCCGAAGCCGCTCCGGGAATGACCGCGAATGAGGTCACGACCGCGTTAAAGATGAAGAAGTTTACCGGGTTACTAATCTTTGGTATCACGTCGTCTTTCAACGACAGATTTCTCGACCCGTGCATGACTAATAAGACGGCTATTAAGAGGACGCCGAGTAACGCGATGCCTCTCACCCACAATTCGATTGGGATTTTCGATTTCCTCCTCTCGGAAAGAGACCCGTCCAGTAAGACGTTATTCGTCATCGCTTGACTGTTCGGAGTCATCGGTGACCGAGGCGTTTTCGGTGGTACCGGCATCTCTCTCTCTCTCCCTCTTCCTCCCCTTAGTATACAGAGAAGAAAGAGCCTTCTTCTTCTTGGGGAGGGGGAGAGGGAGGGAAAAAACTGAGGAAAAAAGAACGAAAGAAGGGAGGAGAGCCAAAAGTGGTTCTGAAACCTGATTTTTCGCTTTCTTTTCTCGCTCTCGCCCAAATCGTCTCTTCATCATAAGTTTTGTTGTCCGCGCGAAAGGAGGGAGCACACACCCAACAACACGCCGCTTTATATGCACCAAATTTTATCATCAACATCACCATCTATCCTCCACGGACGACAACGCAGACAGACAACTTCATCGAATACATCCACGAACAACATCAACGGGCCTCGTCTTTCCTCCTCCTCCTCCTCCTCCTCTTTTCTTCGTAACGACATCGTCGACAACAAATTCAAACTGGTAAAGAAAATGCAACGAACGTTCTTCTCTCGAAGTAGAAGAAATCTGCTTTGCCCTTCCTCGTCGTCGTCTTCACCTTGGACGAGTGGAATGCTCTCATCAACACTCAACAACATCGTTGGTTTCGGAGGAAGAAGCGAGAGTCGGAATGGTGCAGTCGCCATGGCGGCGAGACAGCATTCGAGCGATACGAGCAGGAGTCGATCACCTACAACTACTTTTTTCTCAAAACAGCACCAACCGCAGCGCCGGCTTTCCTTAACGTCATCTTGCTCTTCACCGTTAACAAAAACAGCAACTCGAGCGATTTCTACTTCCAGCGAGAGCATGCAAGATTACGATTCGAGTTCTATTCAAGTCTTGGAAGGGTTAGAACCTGTACGCAAACGTCCCGGGATGTATATCGGTAACACCTCCACGAAAGGTTTGCACCATTTAGTCTGGGAAATATTAGATAACGGCGTGGATGAGATTCAAGCAAATCACGCGAGTAATGTCCAGCTGACGTTGGAGAAAACAGGACACGTCGTCGTAACTGATAATGGTCGCGGGATTCCAGTTGAGATTCACCCAAAAACTGGCAAGTCAAGTTTGGAAACAGTGTTGACGATATTACACGCCGGCGGTAAGTTTGGCGGAGCCGAGTCGGGATATTCCGTGAGTGGCGGCCTGCACGGCGTGGGCGTTTCAGTCGTGAACGCTCTATCGGAAGAGTTAGAAGTGACGGTTTGGAGAGGCGACAAGGAGTATTTCCAAACGTTTTCGAGAGGGAAGACAACTTCGGAGCTACAAGTCTCTGAGAGAAAGGCAAAAGATGGGAATCCGAAAACCGGGACACGAGTGCGATTTAAGCCCGATAACATGATTTTCCAAAAAGTACAAGAGTTTGATCCAAACATTATTCGCGCAAGAATGAAAGAACTAGCGTTTTTGAACTCGAATGCCGAGCTTCGCTTTACGAGCGTGGATAGCAAAACCAAGGAAATGAAAGAAGACGTGTTGAAATACCCGAACGGCTTGACGGATTACATCGTAGATTTGAACAGCGATAAAAATGCAATCCACGAACCGATTACGTTGAAAACAGAGCACGAAGGAGTTAAAGTTGAGTTATGTTTGCAGTGGACGCACGATGATTACTCGGATACGATTTTAGGCTACGCAAACTCGATTCGGACCATCGACGGTGGATCTCACATCGACGGTTTGAAATTTTCGTTGACGCGTGCTTTCAACACTGCGGCAAGAAAAGCGAAGTTGTTGAAAGCAGAAGATACTAATTTAGGAGGGGATCACATTCGCGAAGGTTTGTCAGCCGTCATTGCCGTGTGGGTGCCACAACCCGAGTTTGAAGGTCAAACGAAAACTCGTCTTGGGAATTCCGAAGCGCGGAAAGCTGTCGAAGCTATGATTTCAGAAAAGTTCACGGAATACCTCGAGTTTCATCCCGAGGTTTTATCCTCCGTTTTCAAAAAAGCACAAGCCGCGCTCAAAGCTTCCGAGGCGGCTAAACGAGCGCGAGATTTAGTGCGCAGGAAATCCGTGTTGCGATCGTCTTCGTTGCCAGGTAAACTTTCCGATTGCGCGAACTCAAACGCCGACGAAACTGAGATTTTTCTCGTCGAAGGTGACTCCGCCGGTGGATCGTGCAAACAAGGACGAGATCGCGCGTTTCAAGCGGTGTTGCCGTTGCGTGGTAAGATTTTGAACGTCGAACGTAAAGACGAACAGGCTATGTATAAGAACACGGAAATTCAATCGATGGTGACCGCGCTCGGTCTCGGCGTCATGGGTGAAGATTTCAATGTGAACAACTTGCGATACTCAAAAATAATCATCTTAACCGATGCCGATGTTGATGGTGCGCACATTCGAACGCTTTTATTGACCTTTTTATATCGATATCAAAAAGCGCTGTTCGAACAAGGACACATCTACGTTGCCGTGCCTCCACTTTATAAAGTCGAGTCGGGAAAGAAAAATGTGAAGTATTGCTACGACGAATTAGAGCTCAAGAAACACTTAGATACATTAGGAGATAATCAACCAAAGAATTTGCAGCGATTTAAAGGTTTGGGTGAAATGATGCCGCAGCAACTATGGGATACGACGTTAGATCCCAAGACAAGAACTTTGCGCAGACTCACGGTGGACGATGCAGCTATGGTCAATCACACGTTTTCGCTGTTAATGAGCGATAAAGTAGGACCGCGCCGCCAGTTCATCGAAGATGAAGGACCGGACTTGATGAATCTCGACGTGTAATAACATTAAGATTAAGCTATACGTTAGTATTACGAAAGAAATAACAATTCTCATATTATGCGCACTGCCGTCGAACGCCTGATAGCATTCGATCCACTTCACTTAGCAGCGTGATTTCTCCATTTTCTTCTACGGAGGATGTGCCAAGTGATGAAATTTTGAATGAGTCGTATGTTATCGGCGATACCGAAAGCGGGAAGAACTTGTGCTCAATCTTCGAGACCTGTTCGTGCGAGACTTTTTCTTCCTTATTCCTGCGAAGTGTTTCGATATCACTCTTTAACTTTGTGACTTCGCTTCGTAACTCGATCAACTCTCGATGAATGGGCGATAATAACGCGCTCATTTCTCTCAAGGTGATTGAACTTGCGGCGTTTGTCGCACTAGTATTCGACACGAGCACTCTCTCCGCCGTCTCTTCCTCCTCCCTCTTCTCGTTTTTTATGCGCTTTTTCAGTGCTTCTTCCTCTTCGTCCTGTTCGTCGTCTACCATGAGTTCGCGCACATCGCAGAGGATTTGAGATGCGAACGCTTCGCCCGTCTCATCGTTGAGCTTTTTGTCGAACCGGAGTATAGAATCATTGCGCACGGAGGTGCAAGATTTACAGGTACATCGAGCGTGATGCATCACTTTTCTGAGCGTATTTTTTTTAACGAGGGGAATAATTTTAAACGAGGTTTGAGAAGAAGGGATCTTTACATATACTCGTCGTCGTGCTTTGTGATTATGGTTGGAATTTTAATGGTATTATTGAACAAAATGTATGCTTATCCTATTCTATGTGTACGTGTGCATGTCTTGACCGCCACACGTATACTTTACTAAACTTGTATCTACTTCGCGGAATCCTTCTCAACCTTATTAGCTTCCATCGAAAACGGCTTCGAAGTCTCTTCTTGTAAACGTCTGAGCTGCTCTTTCTTATCTTCAGGCAAATTCGCTAAAATCTCTGGATCTAATTCTCCACTCACTCCACCCGCATCACCACGAATTTGGGACAAATACGTCGTCCACTGCACGTGAAACTCTCTCCAGTGTTCCTTCGTCGTCTGTGTGCTCCTCAGGTGTTGACGAAACTCCGATTGGACGTACTTATCCCCTAACGTTTTCATCGGCTCCGGTAAAGCGGCAACGTGTGTTCGCAAGATTTGTCTATACAGAGCGAGGATAGGCCTAGCTTTTTCTAGAAGAGACGATGCGGCTCCGGACATCTTTTTCTATCGCGCGCTTTAGAGAAAAGAACGTTGTTTTTAATCTATGTCTGGTGTTTCAAGCTTTCAAGAATCAAAGTTATAATTGTTGCTGCTGCTGTTGTTGCTGATCCGCCAACACTCCCATTTGTTCTTTCTCCATCTCCATCATCTGTTCCTCTCGATGCAATTGCACGATTAATGGCACGACCAAGACTAAAAACGTAGTTCCAAACGTCCACGCCGCTTGCCCGGTCGAAAATGCCCAACGAATGCAGTGCTCTTTCGTCTTTTCCCAGTCTCGAGTTTTGGACTTTTTGGACGCTTTCGATGAAAACGAATCCGCCGTGCCTGGAACGATATCCATCTTTTTCTTCTTCTTCTTCTTTTTCTTCTTCTTTGTCTTCTTCACACGCGCACACACTCTCTCTCTCTTCCTTTGTTGTGTGTTGTTGTTGTTGTTGTTGTTGTTGTGACGAACTCTTTTTTTTTTCGATCTGAAAGGAGGACAGGACGAGTGGACGACGACGATTTTTACGAAAAAACTTCTCTTCTCCCCCTCTTTCTCTCTTTTTTCCTTTTTCGCCCTCCAAAAAAGGGGCAGACTCGGGTACGAGATATCTAAAAGCGGTTCACTCTGTTTTTCCGAAAAACGGCATACATAAGCTTCGTCTCACTCGAGCTTTAAACAAAACTTTCTCATTCTATCACGACTTTTAGTTTTTGAAAGGACATCGTATCATGTCCGCTAATCCTTTCGCCGCGTTAGGCGAAGACGGGCCGAATCCCGTCGCCGCGAAAGGTGCGAAATTTCTTTTTTTTCCTTCCCTCTCCTCGAAAATTGTTAAATGCAACAAGCAAGTTTTCGCCTTGTTTTTGGCTCCTTTTCAACGAAGAATGAGCGAGAGAGTGAGTGCAATTTGCGAACGCAATCGATACCGCGAGAGCTCTGCGCGAGATTTATTTCATCTCGATACCAATCGAAACGAATGTAAATATGTTCTGTACGTTCGAATTGATTGGTTTCAGAGGAATACATACGTTCAAACGTAGATATATATCCTCACGATTGCGTCCAGTCACTCGAGCTAACCCTCTCTCCCTCAATTCGTTGTTTTTCTTTATTTTGGGTTGTTGGAGAAAAACACTCCTCTCTGTGGCTTGTTTGTTTTTAATTAACTGACATCTCTCTTTGTTCATTACCTGAATAACAGACAAAGCGAAACCGGCTTCGCACAAGGAAGTCACCGGCGGCGCGAAGGAAAAGCAATACGGTGCCAAGGGCCAGCAAGGCGACAAGAAGAAGCACACTTCTGGTAAGCACGACCGAACCCACCACGGCAAGTCCTCCGAACACAAAGGAGGCGCCGGTAAAGGGAACTGGGGCAAAGCTGGTGACGAACTCGATGCCAAAATGGACGATGGAGGCAACGAATCTGCCACGGAGCAAGAAATGGAAGCTCCGTCCAACGAAATCTCCTTGGAAGAGGCCATGAGACTCAAAGAGGAGAAGAAGAAAGCCGTGGCAGCCCTCGCCAAGACTGGGCCGGCCAGAGCGGTTGACTCTTCTGCTTTCGAGTCCATGGCAGCGCCAAAGAAACTCGAGGACGAAGAGAATCATCTTGATATGCTCAAAGTCGACGCGAAGTTTCGTAAACGTGGCGAAAAGGAAGTGAAGGCGAAGCAAACGCTCGACTTGAACTTCAAGGTTGCCCCGACTGAATCGAACGACCGCGACGACGACAGACGCGACCGAGGCCGTGACCGCGGTGGACGCGACCGCAACCGTGGAGACAAAGGTAAAGGTGGCGGCGGTGGCGGCGGCGGCGGCGGACGCGGAGGTGACCGTGGACGAGGTGGCCGAGGTGGCAACTCTGGTGGTGGCCGTGGCGGCAACTCTGGAGGTGGCCGTGGCGGCAACTCCGGCGCTCGTGGCGGCGGTGGTGGCGGCGGCGGCGGCCGAGGCGGCCGAGGCGCCAACATCAACGTTGCGGACAACGCTGCTTTCCCGTCGTTGGGTTAAATACTATTTTTATTATTGGTGTAGAGGGTGATGTGAGTGAGTGAGAAAGAGAGAGGAGGAGTGGGAGAATTTTTAGAGAAGAGAGAGAGAGAGAGAAAGAGAGAGAGAGAGAGCATGTGTGTGTCTGTAATTGAGCACGCAGCAGGGTAAACGGAAACGAAGAATTATATTGAAGGGAGAGAACATTTTAAAACAGTAATAGTAGAGAAGGGAGGGAGAGAGTTGATTGTGGAAGACGAGGCGAAGTCGAAATTACGAGTATGTGTGTGACAACAATGAGAAATTGGAGTATGTACATTTTTACGCCGAGAGCACCAACGAGCGCCGTGTTAGAAGAAGCTGTTGCGTCTCTAATTGAAAAACAAAAAAAATAATATCTTGCGCGTTAGAAATAGCAAGGCAGTCTAGTATGTGATGACGAATCCGATAACGAGTTCATAGAGAGAAAGAGAGGAAAGAGGAGGATCAGAGAAAGCTCATGTTTAGATTGGCAGAGTAGCTACGTAAAAATATATTTAATAATAATACAAAAAGAACAATATCGCAAAAAATATCCATCACTTCTTTTCTTGAACATGCGTCTGCGCGACGAATCGTCATCATCGTCTGGTGTTCAGATATCCGTCCACAGCTCGATAGCTTTGGATGAAACCATTCACGACGTGAAATGGATCCCATCCAGTGCTCGGTTTTGCGTGTTAGGAGCGCACGCTCGAGGCACCGGAAGTCTCCAAGTCTTTGAGCTTGAAAACACGCACCCTCTGGACGAGGAGGCTTCTTCTTTATCTCCTTTGTCTTCATCACCGGCAAAACCATCCTCTCGTCTCGTTATGAACGCAAAAGGAAAATGCGAACACGACCACGCGATGAAATGCGGGACCTTTGCCGGTTCAGACGCGATTGAACGCGAGTTTATCGCGGGAGATTTTTCTGGTCAACTTCTCTGTTGGGATGTGGAATACTTGACCAAACCAAAGCGAGTGGTAAAAAACGCGCACGAATCAATCATCAATTGCATAGATGGATGCTATAATCAACACTCGAAAGTGATCGTCACAGGAAGTCGAGATGGGTCTGTGAAAGTATGGGACTTCAGACGGAAACAATCTGATCCCGTCGTGAATTTTGCGCCATCTGTCACCACGAAGGTCTCGCCAGAGTGCTGGTCTGTAAATGTAGGCAATGCCAAGAACGATAGCGAACCGATGATTTTAGCAGGATACAGCGACGGTACGGTCAAAATGTTTGACCTTAGAAGAGTGAAGAATAGTGGTGAGTATTCAACGCCGCTGTATTGGGAAACGAATGTTGATCGAGGCGTCTGCGGAGTAGAATTTGACCGGAAAGCTATAGAGATGAATAAGTTTGTGGTGACGTGCTTAGAATCGCAGTCAAAAGTATTCGACGCACGTACGTTTAATCCCAAAAGAGGTGGCTTCTCGAGCTCTGTCGTCACCGAAGTCATGGAAAATGGTCCCACTATATGGGGTGTAAAGCATTCTCCCTTCAATCGAGAAATTTCTGTATTTCTAGGTGGCGACGGCACTTTATCGGTGCATAAATACGCCTATCCAAAACAAAGACGTTTACAACTGAACGAGGAAGAGTGTGTCGGTAATGCCGGTCAAACGCACCTACTGGTGGAATCAAAAGTATCCACGCAACCCATCAGCGCGTTCGATTGGAACAAAGACAAAGAAGGACTCGCAATTTGCTCGTCTTTTGATTCGAGAATTCGTTTACTTTTCATTACCGGTATGAATAAGCTCTAATTTGTATACATGTATTTCTAAATTACAAGGGATAGTTCAGACCGTCGTCTTCCACGTCGTCGTTGTCTTGATTGTACGCCTCTCTGTGAGGATTTCTTTGGTCGTACAACCGCTGTTCCAGTTCTTCTCTTTTCATCCTCTCCAGCATCAATTCCTCGATCACTCGTTCGTATTCTTGGGCCGTAATACTTCCTTGTCCTCCTCCTCCTCCTCCTACTCCGTTCAAGACTCCGTTTTCGTCTCCAATACCGCCGCCCGATATTTTTCGCACTAAATCTTCAAACTCTCTTCTTACCACGGATGGTAAGTTTTCCAACAATTTCTTCGCCCTTTCTCGGCTCAACACTAGCACTTCACAAAAGCATAAAGCCGTGGCCGAAACTTTCGATTGACCTCCAATCGTACGTCTTCCTAATCCACTCAAAGACGCTTCGCCGATGTAATCTCCCCGGGTCAAAATCACCGCTTCGCCTCTCTTCTCCAATCCTAACTCGTCGCCTTCCCAACACTCGACTTCACCTTCGGAGATGAAGTATAAATTCCTCGCCGTTTCGTTGTATCGAATAAAAACCTCTCCCGGCGCTAAATGTTTCATCTCTAACTGTTTTAATATTGCTACTTTCAAAGAATTCGAACACCCTTTTAACAACTCTCCGTTTGTCACGCTCGGATTTATTTTCAGCAAAATTTCTCCTTTCAACGACTTTGGCACTTCCTCTAAAATCGCGTTATCTGCAGTCAGTTTAGAGAAATGGTCTCTGTTTCTTAAATGTTCGTAAAAATCAATTAGATCATTCGATAACTGATCCGGTAACTTTTTCCGTTTGATGAATTCATTCACATGGTCGATTCGACTCTTATACAGCCTCGTTTGTCGGCCAAACGTGTCGTGGTAAATATTCGTCGCCGACGTGAGCGAGAACAAAACGACGACTGCTCCAGTACACGCGAAGAACAACGTCGTCCAGCGTTCTAAATTCGATTCTGGTTTGAAGTTCATATCGATGGTAAACATGACCATAACCGCGTGATACAAGGATAGAGAGTATTCCGTGTATGGATCGCTCATCAATTCGCCATCCCATATCCCTTTCTGTTTGGCGACTTCGAACCAGGCGTGGTCTTCCACCCCGTCTATTTTCACGACGAAGAAGAACACGCAGGCGAACCAGTGCGCGTACACAAACGTTAACAACACGTACCCAACGATATCCAACAAAGCGTATCGAATTTGTGGCATTCCGTCCCATCGATTGTAAAACGCTCGGTGAATCCGGTGCACTCGTAACACCGACGCCATCTTCATCAGTTTAAACATACGCAACAGCTTCGTCAACCGTAAAGCGGACACGCTATCCGTCAATGAAGATTCTCTAAAGACTAAATCTAAAGGAATTGAAGATATGACATCAATCGAGAACCAGCTCGTGATGTATCGATCGGATATTCGTTGTCTATCCATGACTAAGTTGTTCCCGGTATCGTAAAATCCAGTGTTGAAATTCACGAATATATCGACGATAAAGACCACGTCTACGACTCGATACATCAACTCGTGAAACGAACTCATTTTAACGTTAAACGCCAAGTGAAAAGGACAGAAAATGGCGTTGTATATCACGGCTACGGCTAAGAAAGCGTCCCATATTCTCTTCCCTTGCGCGAGCGGGTGAATAGTCGTTCCTAAATCCACTTTCTTCCTTCGTCCTAAACGAAAAGGGGTGAGAAAAGTTGACGATGATTTCTTAGTAGTATTGTTTAGCCCCATAATAGTGTCGTTGTTGTTATTATATTTTCTCCCTCCTCCTCGAGGGGAGGAAAGCGACGACTTTGAAGAAGGAGAATGGAGATGGCCTTTCATCTTCTTCTTCGTATTATTCGTACGCAGAGAGAACGAATTTTGAGTGAAGAAGAAAGAGCGGAGTTTTGTTTTGTTGTTGCCTTTGAAAAAAAAATTGCAAAGAACTCGTTCGAGAATTCTTTTTTGATGAGAAAAGAGAAACGAAATCCCTTCTTCTTCTTTCTTCGTCTTCTCTTCTTTTTTTTCGTCAAAAATCGTCGTCGTTTGACCCCCGAAGAGGAATTAAATTCAATCACCATACCGCATCATCATCATCGTCGAACAGAAGAAGAAGAAGAAGAAAGAGGCGAGAAGAATACTTCTACTACTCTTCTTTCAAATTCAAAACAGTCGTCGTCTTCGTTGTCCTCTCCAACCTCCTCCTCTCAATCAAACAGTATGTCGAACAAACGAGGAGGTCCGGCGGAACCCCCCTCGTTTCTCCAAGAAGTCGCCTTTCTCGCCGTCTCCGCGCTGTTCAGTTGTTTGGTCCTTTCCTTCGGATTGAAACGTTTAGACCCGAACAGACAAACCTCAAAAGCCGCGGAACAGAGGAAGAAAGAAATCGCCAAACGTTTAGGTCGACCTAAGTTAGTCACGAACGTGTACGAAGACGCGATCGCGGCTGACGTGGCGAACCCGGACCATATTAACGTCACGTTCAACTCCATCGGTGGATTAGAAGACACGAAAGAAGCGCTGCAGGAACTGGTGATATTACCATTAGTGCGGCCGGAGTTGTTCTCGAAATCGAATTTGTTGAAACCAGCGAAAGGAGTGCTGTTATACGGACCTCCCGGGACCGGGAAGACGCTGCTAGCGAAAGCGTTGGCGAAAGAGTCGCAGGCGTGCTTCATCAACGTGCGAACGAGCACGTTGCAATCGAAGTGGTTCGGCGACGCGCAGAAACTCGTCACCGCGGTCTTTACTTTAGCGTGGAAGTTACAACCGTCGATCATCTTCATCGACGAGATTGATTCTTTTCTGGGAACCAGGAAAAACAGCGAACACGAAGCGGTGACGCAAATGAAGACGGAGTTCATGACGTTGTGGGACGGTTTCAACACCGACTCAAACGCGCGAGTGATGGTGTTGGCGGCGACGAATCGCCCGTGGGACGTGGACGAAGCTATTTTGAGACGGTTGCCACGGTCGTTCGAGGTTGGTTTACCGAATAAAGAGCAGAGGGCGAAGATATTAGGCGTCACCTTGCAACACGAGAAGTTAGAGAAGGGATTCTTTTTGAACGAAATGAACGCGCCTATTTGGCAAATTGCGGAAAGAACGAAAGGATATTCTGGATCTGATTTGCAAGAATTGTGCAAACAAGCTGCGTATGGACCTGTGAGAGATTTGCTGAGAAGCGAAACGCGAGGAGAGAATACCGGAGGTGGGTGCAGAGCGCTGATGATGAAAGATTTCGATGAGATTTTGAAAACGTCGAATACGAGCGCTCAAGCCGCGAGCAGTTACCAGTACGCAGACGAGATGAGGAAGAATACTAGAAGCGCGAACGCGCGAGAAGGGTACCAAGACCCAGAGGAGATAGAAAAAGCACAATTGATGATGCAACAGATGATGGCGGGTTTATTCCAAGCCGCTCAAAACGAATCTTCTCGATCCGGTTCGCCCTCCTCCCAGCCCAAAGAGCTCGACTAAGAAGGGGGACGCCGCAACTCTTGCACACTTGCGTGCAACAAAAAACATTTTTAGTCCAAACATTCTAGAATTGCAAAGAACCAATACCTACGCGTTGAAAACAATAACAAACCAACTCACGATAGACGAATGAACATATTGAACCCGTTTTTGCGCGTGTGAAAGCGTTGAAGAGCGCCCTTCCCTTTCTTTCTCTTTCTCTTTTGTTTTCCGCTTTAAAAATTCTGCAAATAAGCATATTCAATTTTAAACAATTGTGAGGATATATTCCCGTAAATAACAGTGAATTACGTATCAATATTTATTTTATCATGATGATGAATTAGAAATGCTCAGGTTTCAAAGTTCCTGGTCTAAAAATAAAATAATTTAATAATTTAATTACATAAATAATTTCAATTCAATTCATTCCCCAAAATAAATCGAATTTTTCGAAATCATTGAAGAGATTTGTATTATAAAATAATATTATTATACCAAGTATACCGATTATAAAGTAAATTAAGTAGTATTATAATCTTTCTAAAGCTATTTGGATTTTTTATTTTTATTTTAAAAACATTTTTAATCCATTTGGGATATTGAATATTCGTATTTTCAAGTTCTATTCATTCAGCGCGATACAATATTAATTGATATTATATTGCTTAGAATGGGGATTATTTAATATTCTTGTTGTCGTGCAATTTTTAAGAATTCGTATTAATTAAATTTTCAGAAAAAAAAAGAAAGGCCTCTCGCTTCACAAATTTGGGAAGAGAGAGGAAGGAGAAGAAAGACAAGACCATACGATGGCGACTTCTTCTTCTTCCGCCCCTTCGGAAAGGGTCTACCGGAGCTGCGACGTGTCCACGAGCGTGACAATAGATGTTTCGGGCTTGCACGGAAGATTTGCCGCAAGTGAAGGAGAGAAGAAAGAAGTTCTCGTTGGAGTTCGAATTCTTTCTTCCTCCGCAACGAACTCAAACTCCAACAATCAAGAAAACTTTACGGAGCTGACAACGTCTACCTCCACGAGAACCTCTTTATACCAAAACGGCTGCGCTATTTTCCAAGAGACGATTGGATTCCCTATGAAAGTGAACGATTTGCCCTCGGATTCAGTCTTGGAATTATCTTTAGTTGACTGTAATCACCATAACCAGAAGAGCAGGACACAGCCTCGTATTGGTGAAAAACAACCAAACAGAGGAGCCGGAGGAGGAACGCGCACGAGGAACAAGAACAACGAACGAGATTTATCCGTAATAGGTTACGCGCGCATTAGATTATTCGACGAAGCAACAGGAAAGCTCGTCCAAGGGCAGAAACGGCTGCCTTTACAGCTCTCTTCTTCTTCTTCTTCTTCTCCTTCTTCTTCGAGCAGAACGAGCGAGCTGTTCAACGCTGGGGGCGAGACGAATACCAACATCTCCTCTTCACCTCAGGAGGAATCTACCACGGAAAAAGAACTCATCGTATTCACAGAAGAACTCGAGCGATTCGAGGAAATGCTTTCGAAGTACGAGCGAGGCGAAGTGCCGCACGTTTCTTGGCTCGACAAGATGACGTTTTCGAGAATACAGGAAATGCGCAAGGCGAGACTGGAAGAGTTGGAGGAGATGAGCTGTTACGTCGAACTTCACGTGGAATTCCCAACGTACGCGCTACCTATCATTTTTAGCGAAGAAGTAGTATCCGATAGTGTGAATAAATCCAGGAAGAAGAATTGGGAAAGCCTCGTGTGGCTCATCGACGAAGAGATAGCCATTGAGACCCAAAATCCCTCTGAGATCATGCACTACGAGTTGACGAGAAGTCACGGAAGAGAAGTTGTCGATAAAGATTTGAAACCAAACGCAGAAGAGAAGGCTCGATTAGCCATCGCAATGTCCTCTCCGATTACGAGGAAAATGGATATGGACACCCAAAACTTGCTCTGGAAGTTTCGATACTCGCTGAGCTCTGATCCGCGAGCGCTCACAAAGTTTCTCAAAAGCGTCGATTGGAACGATAAAGACGAAACGAAAGCAGCGATTGGTTTGATGCATCAGTGGACACCCATCGGTCCTGCAGCTGCTTTAGAATTGCTTACACCGCATTTCAAAAATATCGACGTCCGAAGCTATGCTGTGGGTGTTTTATCGCGAGCAGAGGACGATGAGATTCTAGTTTATTTGCTCCAGCTCGTCCAAGCGTTGCGGTATGAACCTTCGGATGATTCCGTCTTGTCTAGATTTCTCATCTCCCGAGCGCTTAAAAACGAAGTTTTGGCGAGTTTTTTGTACTGGTTCCTAGTCGTTGGTTTTGAAAACCCGAGCTTTGAGCGACGTGCCATGGCGACTCATCAGATGTTTGAGCAAGCCTGTCACGACCTGGGACCGAAAGGGACGCAACAGTGGATAGCGCTGAAACGACAGGGCGTGTTGATTGAACGCTTAACTTCAATCACCGTTGACATTTTGAACTTAAGAGGCGCGAGGAAGGTTGAAAGACTCCGGGCTATTCTGAACGGGCAAGGCATAGGAACGGAGTTGACATATTTCACGCACAACATACCGCACTTGTTGGATCCTTTAATCAGTTTAACTGGAATCAACTCCGAGGAAAGTTTCGTGTTTAAGAGTGCCTTGAGTCCATTGAAACTTGCGTTTCGAGACATCAACGATGAAACCCAAAACGTCATATTTAAAAGAGGCGACGATTGTAGACAAGATCAGCTGTGCGTGCAGTTGATTCAGCTCATTGACAAGTTATGGAAGCGAGAAAATTTGGATTTGCGACTGACCACGTATCGCGTCTTGGCCACTTCCACCGAAATTGGTTTGATTGAATTCGTGAAATCTTCTGCTATAGCTGACATTTTGAAGGAGCACGACAGTCTCCGCGCGTACATCGCTATTCACAATCCGGATCCGAAAGGACCGGGAGGGTGCACCATGCAGTCAATGCAAAATTTTGTTAAATCGTGCGCAGGATATTCAGTCATCACGTATTTACTCGGTGTTGGTGATAGACACTTGGATAATTTGATGCTCACGAAAGACGGAAAGCTCTTTCACATCGATTTTGGATACATGATGGGCAGAGATCCGAAGATTTCTCCCCCGAGTATAAAAATCAGTAAAGAAATGGTAGACTGTTTGGGAGAGTTCATGGACGATTACAAACGGTATTGCGTCGAGGCGTACAACTTGTTGAGAAAGCCGCACTGCGTGACGTTGATTTTGAACTTGTTCGAATTGATGGCCGATTCGGATTTACCGGATTTACGAGGCGATGCCGGCGCGAAGTTGGAGGCAAAGTTTGCGATTGACTTGGACGACGAAGCCGCCGGGACACACTTCATACAAGAGATTCAACGAAGTATGAATGCGTTATTTGATCCTTTGTTTGAGCGAATACACGCGGTAGCGCAGAGAATGCGCTAACAAGATTAAATAGTAGAGTATAAATAGTTTGCAGGAAGCATTTAGTAGCATAAGATATAATACACACAACAAAACAACAAAGCATATGGGCCACGACGACAAATTATTCATCCTGGTTGGTGTTATTCGGTTTACGCGTCAAACTCTCCGCGTTGAACGTCATTTCCGATTGCGCTCTTTCCACCCAGTTCATAGCCGCAATCGAACCTTCTCTCGACTGTAACAACGCCTCTAATTCGCGGTATGATGGTCTCTCCTCAAACGGCGGCAACGGTTCGACTTGCCCAGTTTGCTGATTTAGAACAAACACTTGCCACGGCCCGCCAAAGACTTTCTGCAGTCGAAACGTCTCGCCTTGAATTCTTTGTTCTTTCAAGAAATACGCAATCTCAAATTCTTTCACAAACTTTTCGTTCTTCTCTCTCCACGGGCCGAAACCGAAATCGTTCAATATGTTTCCGTTCAGCACCCACTGCGGGTTGATGATCATGTTCGCTCTCTTGGCATCTTTTGTTATTTGTTTCAAGTCTGAGAGAACCTCCGCGGTTGGAAAGGTCGTGCATACGTCGTCGCCACTGGTCACTTTCACCACAGCGTCGGCGTCGTCGATGACTTTTTTCGCCACCGTCTTCTCTCCGCTCACCGCTTTCATAAGCGCTTCGACCATAGGACTCATACTCTGATACTGTTGCCGAACGCCTCCCGGCCAATCATCTAAATCCGTCGCTCCAATCAAAGGAATATCAAAAGTCACCTCCACATTCTTCTTCCCGCTTTCCAAGGCTTTTTTCACCGATTTCGCGGCTAACTCAACCTGTTGCGACGTGCTCTTGGGAAGTTCTTCTAACTTTTGTTGTTGTTTTTCCGTCCCCGTCGTTTCCGTTTCCGTCGTCGAGGTGGATGACGATGACGACACCGTGAGATTTCTTCCTCTTCTCCCGTGTTGTCGTCTCGCGAAAGGAGAAGAAGAAGAAGAAGAAGAAACGAGTAATCGTTGTTGACTGCTGCTGGTACTCACGAGGCTCCTCGTTGAAAAATCACACGTCGTCTGAATCGTCGTCGTCGTCATCGTGCGCGTTTGGTTGTGAAGAATGATGATTACTCAATCGCTCGCTCTGTATGAAGTTTGGTCTCTTTGTGGTGCTCAAATTTGCTCTTCAAAATTTTTTCTCTCTTCTTCTTCAGTACACCACAATTCACAAAAACACAAAAAACGCATCGATGCACATTTGCAACGGATGCTGGGCGGAGATTGAGGACCACGCGTACATCACTCGATGTGGACATCAGTTCTGTGCGTCTTCCTTTCTCTTCTGTACTACTGTTTACGACGCTCGCTAAAGTTTTTTTGTTTCTCGTCTCTCGTTTTGTCGTCGTTTTGTCGTTCTCTCTCTCTCTCTTCTTCTTCTTCTTCTTACGCATATTTTATTATTAAACCGCGACGCTTTCTATTCGCGCAAACAAACAACAGGTGAAGAGGACATACAGAGAGTGTTGAGTTCAGGCGAGTGCCCAATCTGTCAAAAAGCAGTGCTCGAACGACACGTGAAGCAAACGCCGCTCGTCTTGGAAGAGGAGAAAGTTCAGGTACAAAACGTGTTTGTTTTTCTTCTTCTTTGTCTTCTTTGTCTTCTTTGTCTTCTTCTTCTTCAAAATACTCACACTAATAATAATAACAATAAATAGGTTGCGTTGAGAGGATTCAACACGGACAGTATCTTCACCGCGGCGTACCACGCGCAACAATTTGCAAACAATCAACTGGAAATGGCGTACGCAGCCATACAAGAACGAGGGCAAAGAGAATTCGAGAAGAAGTACGCAAAGGCGCGCACGAAGCTGGAAGACGTACACGCGGCGTATTCGAAAGAGAGGGCGAGGAGGCAGGAGATGATGAAAGCTTTGAACGCTTCAAAGACGAAACAGAAGGAAATCTATCGAAAGTACGAGCAAGTGTGTGGCCAGAAACGCAGGTTGGAACAGATGTACAGCGAATTGAGAAGAAGCCACGGCGTGGGCGGCGCGAACGCAATCCACAAGCGAAGCTTCTCGAACGAAGAGTTACGAGGAGCCGACGGTGGACCGCACTTGTTGGACGAAGACCCTTTCGGCGATACTCCGATGCGCGATTCTGGAGGAAGACGAGGAAGTATGGGCAATCCGGTTCGCCGCTCCTTACGGACGCACTCGCCGGTACCAATGCGATCGTTGGACTCGTTGAACGACTCACACGGAGAAGTCACGACGAAAGCTATGGAAGCACCAGCTCCACCGGTAATGAATACCAACAAAATACCATCTTTTGGGCAAAACAACAACAACAACAACATCAACAACAATAACAACAACAATAACGACAGAAGACGCTCGAGTTTTGGTATAAACGCGACGAACAAAGGCGGTGGTTTTGCTCCAGGTTTGGCGTTCGGGAGCAAACCGCAGTATAACAAAGTCGCCGCGAACCCGTTCGCTTCCAAACGATTTTAATCACCACATTATCCCGACGACAATTACTTAAGTATGTTAATGCTTAATACGATATATTCAACTAGACTTTAGCGAGAGAGAGAGAAACACAAACATATTTTCTAATATACACATACACATAATCGAAGATACACTCGATACTTTATTGGCGATTTATTATTTATTACTAAGATGCTAGGACATTTTTTCTTCTCAAAGGAACGATTGAATTGCTTGATTAAGTGCGGATAAAGCGCCACCACCTATTCCATAAACAGCCATCGCTCGAGGACCGTTCATGCTCTTATACAAAACACCAGCGCCGGCGCCAGCAAAAACGCTACACGCCGGATCAAATCTGTGTTCCGTGTAAATCATCGACGCCGATTCTAAACCGGCGTAAAACAATCCTACCGCACCCCAAGCGTTTCCGAACGTCCTCCCTCTGTACGACACTGCGTTCAGCACTCTGTTCACTTTTAACTTTGTCGTATCGATTCCAATTGATTCTCTAGGCGTTTGCAATCCTTTATACAAACCTATTCCTCCTCCGGCGACCGAGCCGCCGAGGTACCCCACACCTGTCAAATACGTCAAGTTTTCGCTCCATGATCTCGTTCGCATCTGCCTTTCTTCGTCGAATAAGTACTCTGGAGTCGTGCTTATGGAGTATAACTTTTGCGACATCCCCGGGTCGAACGGCCCGCCCAACCCAGTGTACGGATTATACGGCATCGAAGAACCGCCGCCGCCTGTATTTGCTAAGGAGGCGGACGACGTCGTTCCAAATCCGCCGCTCAAATCGGCCGGCGTCTGCGCCGTGGATGATGTGCTCGGCGCGGGAACAATTTCATCCAACTGTTCCGATGCTCGACCGCTCGAACTGCTCGCTTGTTCTTTCTTTCCTCGGATGCCTAATAAATCTCTCAATCCCATGTTGTCTGCCGCGTGTTTTCGTGTTTTGCTGATGATAATTTAATTCGATCGCCGTCAAACAAAATCCCTTCTTCTTCTTCTTCTTCTTCTTCTTCTCAGATGACGAATCGTTTTGTAGTCGCGAGAGAGGAGGACTTTTATTCCTTTTCTTTCGTCGCGTTCGAAAAGTAGTATTCTCACGCTCTCTCTTTGTTGTTGTTAATAATAACAATACTACGTGTTGTGTATAGTACGGACAGACACTGTGTGTGTGTGCGTGTGTGTGTGCGCGATTATTTTATTATCCCAAGCAAAGTTGTGCAGAAGAGTGAAGGCGAAAAACGAGGGCTCTTTCTCTCTCTCTCTCTCTCTCTCTCTCGCTTTTCCACACAAACCACAACGAACGGGTTTTGTCTTTTGATGCTTTTTTTTCCCATCTTAATATATTAACGAGAAGAAGAAGAGAGATATAGTATACGACAGAGTAGAAGAATAGTAACACATAGATAGAAATATATTGAAACGCGACCGAAAAGATGATGGCGTCCACGACGACGAGTGCTCGGACGCAGCTCACTCTGACGACGCGGGGTTCAAGAAGGATGAGAAAGAACTTCACCACCACACGAGCAGGTGGTTTGAACTCGGAGAAACTCTCCAACAACGACTATCCAATCGGAGAAGTCGTGTTAGGCATCGAGCTGAGAGGTCACGGGGCGAAAGGGGCTATCATCGATACCGCGAACGCAGATTTTATGCGACCAGGAGTTGAAGTTGATTTAGAGGAGTTGAAGGAAGAAGCGGTGGAAGAGGCGCTGTCGAAAATTGCGACCCATTACAATTGGGGAGGTACAGTTGGCGTGAGCTACACGAGAGCGGTTATGCGAGCGTGCGGGAACCGGGATATTAACAAACACATAGTGAAGATGTTTCCAAAATCAAAAGGCAAAGTGGGGTCGATGATACACACCGAAGCCGCGGCGTACGCGCAAATGTATTACGGGCCAGGCCGAGACGTCGATGGTGTGGTATTAGTAGTCACGATTGGTAGAGGCTTCGGGACTGTGGTATACAATCACGGGCAGAAAGTGAGAAACATGAACATGACAAACTTCACGTGGACGTACGAAGGAGAATTAAAAAAGTTACAACAGCAGTTTAATTGGGAAGGTATCGCACCAGGATTTCAAGATGACAAAGACGAGGAGGAGAAGGAGAAAATAACGCAGTGCATCGATAACTTTGGCTTGCAAGGAAGTTGGGAGATGTCGTTCGATGACGTTGAAAAGTGTGATATCGGGCCGAAAACGAGGGAAAAGTTGGACGAATTTTTAGCGTGGGGCACATTAGTCGACGAGTATCTTCAAAAAGTTACCTCGCACGTGCAACCCGAGCGAGTGATTCTTTTGACGACTGGACACGCGAGCACACTACCAACAAAGTTACTCTTCAAGTTATTTGCGCCAGGCATAGCTTCCGCCGGTGTGAATCCCACGGAGGCTTTGCTCATCTCAGAATCTCCGTCTTCTATTGTCAAAGGTGCCGCGTTAGGCGCGATGCTGGAGCTTTCCAACAAAGCTACAGTTGAGATTCTTAGAGCTGCGATTTGCAAAGATATCACCGGTGCGCCTGAACCGAGAATTTTGACCGACGAAGACATGCAATATGTATTTAAAAAATTAGATAGAAACAAGGACAGCCAATTAGACGCAGAAGATATCCTTCGCGGTGCCGCTTTGTACGATGTAGTACTTTCGGAAGTAGAAGCAAACACGGTGTTGCGAAGTTTTGCGGGAACGTCAGCTGCTCGAAATCAAACAGCCTCGTTTGACGATTTCGAGCGTTGGTGGGTAAAAACAGTCAAAAAGTCCGTGGTCAAACACGTGCAGAGTCAAGAAGAACTCGAGACATATTTGCAGGAGAAAAGTTCAGCAAACGAGAATCCGGTCATTGTTTTGCAGTGTGGATACTCGTATTGCAGACCGTGCATAAAATTTGAACACTCGTACGAATCCGTGGCGAAAGACCCTCGGTTTAAGAATATCAAATTCTTAAAAGTTGTCGGCGACTCTTCGCCCGCGCTTTCGCATTTGACTCACGAGCTCGAAGTAGAAAACACGCCGGATTTCCGTATATTTCGAGGGGACAAAATGGTGCAAAAGTTTACCGGAGCTAACAGAAAGAAACTCGAAGACAACCTCATCGCTGTTCTAGAGAGCAAAGACGTCAACCAAATCCCAGGGATTATAATCAAATAGTTTGCGAATTAAGCCTATAAAAGTCAGATGCCTGCCGCATGTAAGTAATCTATATATTTTAACTACAGTACTTCTGCTGCTATTACATGCTACTATCAATCCTACATTCTATCATAAATACTGTGCGCGACTATTTCTTCATATCCCTGTTTTTTACGCTCGAAGAAGAATGGAACCAAGCATTGTCTTTGATTTCCTTCTCCCAATTCGCGCTCCCGTCCAACACAGCGTCAAGTTTGGTGCATACGCCATCTTCGACACAACTGATTCCTAATTTTTCATACTTAAGCTTGGAAGGATGCCAAACGCACACTGAATTTTCCCCAACATCATTTACGAACGATTTCCAAGAAACGTTTTGATCCAAGTCGACGTAAGCAAAACGCAACAGGCGTTCAGACTTAAATTTTTTAGCGAGCGCTTGTAAGCCCTGTATTTGCTCCACAACCGGTCCTTTGTCACGACTGTTTATGAATTGAAGCACGACGTAAACGCTCTTTGTGAGTGCCGTGGTCCTTTCAGAGAATTCGCTCAGGTTCATGACGATATCATTAGCGTCGAGTGCATTGGACGTCGAAGTATCCACAGTATCAGCAGATGGAACGTTTTGTGCGCTCCTTGCAAAATTTCTGTTACGCAAAAATCGAAATAGGGATATCTGAAGAACAAACATGAAAATAATCGGGAAGGGACCAATCTCTACCATCATGATAACAGATTCTTCCAAGACTCGAGCAACAGTTTGCAAAATGTCCATTCTGAACTGTTCAAGTTGCGTTTTCAAACCAAGGCGTTCCTGTATCAAAAGCGCTTTCGATACCTCGTCTTGGAGAGAACGACTTGTTTCATCGGCGTTGAACAGTTCCCCAATCCATTCGTAAACTTCTTCGATATCTACAGCATTACCCTTGAATAGAACATTACTCATCTTACCGGGTTTGTCGGAAATGAATCGCAGCGCTCTCAACTCCGCGTTCGAGGATCCCCTTTTGAAGGAATACGCTTGACACGCCTTCTTTTGTTTGACGCAATCTATCCGTGCGAAAACAATCTCATCGTTTTCTAAAGCAGCGGATAAACTTACTTTCATTGCATTAAGTCCTTCTTCGTTACTCTCATCTCTTTCTTTTTGTAAATCCTTCTTGATGCTACTCAAAGTGTGCTTAAGAGACTCAGTCGTTTCCCTTTCATCACCTAGGAGGAGCACACAAAGTCGAGTCAATCCGCCAGATTTGCAACGTATATCGTCCATACTACGTGACATAATCTCCGGAATGAGTTGGAAATGATGCTCGGTAAATAAGCGCTTCAAGCTCTCCTTGCCAGAAACGCCGTGTTTCACGATGACTTCGTTCGATTCGGATTTCAGAACGACCACTGCTGGAGCTGATTCAACCCCGTATATCTGTTTCCACTTTCCTTGATCTCTTTCCGTGTGATGAATTCTGACCACATGAACATCATTCGAATACTCCGTGGCGAGTTTACGCAAGGTTGGGCTCGGCGTCGTGGCGCGAGGTGAAAAAATGATAAACTTAACTTTGTCGTTCTTTGGCGTTTTCTTGTTCTCGTCCTTAATATTTCCCCTAATTGTCACAGGAGCAAAGTTCTGCTCCAGCTCTTCCGACGCAACACTTGGAACCTCTTTCAATCGCAACAGCTTATCCATCACGAACGATCCTAAATCGTCCGCTTTCATTTCGCCTCTATATCTTTGCGCGCACCAAAAGTTGTTGCATCCTTGCGCGAAACCAACAACTGCGGGTAACTTGGTAAACGCAATCGGTTCGTTGGACATGAAGTACTTCGGGGCAACTTTCACGGCGAGCCGTCGATAGAGCTTTTGGTTTACTCTTCCAAACTTTGCAAAACCATCGAGAGCTCTGGAAGCCTGTTCCCAACTCGATGACGCTCTTTGCGACGGTTCCGAAGCATCGTCATAGACTTCGATAAGCCAACTATTCCCGCCGACGGCGCCGGCGTTATTGTCCTTGCTGTTCCTCCTTCGGTTAAACACGATGGACTCGAACGCGCTCAAACTCGTAAAATCGAACGTTTCTGAATCAATCGAATCAATCGTCTGTTCTTCAGAATCCCACCCACCTCTTTTCATTCGCGAAGACGACGAGGAGGAGGACGAACCTTTCTTTTTCGTGAAGCGCTGGTATCCGCCTTTTTTCTCTCCTTCCTCCTTCTCTTTCCTTTTCTCATCTCGTTCCAAATCTTTCAAGTTTGCGTACCCGGTTACGTCGTAATTCCTCCTCTTCTCCGGATCAATCAACGTCTTATACGCCATTTGAATGCTCATAAACTTTCGCTCTATCTTTTCTTTTTCTTCATCATCGTTAATCGTGTGTTGTTTATCCGGGTGAAACCGTAAGGACAGTTTTCTGTAACTTCTTTTGATGGCGGAAGCGTCGGCGGTTTTGTCCACCCCTAAAATAGCGTACGGGTTCAAGTCTTTCTCTCCGGAGATAAAATAAGAGAAGAAGGAGAGAAAGAAGAAGAGAAAGAAGAAGCGAGAGGATGCTACCGCTCTCATCATCATCATCGCGTTAGGTCTGCGCGGCGCGAGGAGTACGAGTTGTTAAGTGTACACACAGTCGTGCTCTCTTTTTTTTCTTCTTCCCGGGGTCTCTTTTGTGGACTTTTTGGCGATTTCGAATTTTTAGGGTACAGAGAGGGTCCTTCTTTTCCCCCATTCTTTCATCACGCTCTTCTTGTTTGTTCGATACACCTCTCTCTCTCATATATCTGATTACAAGAGAACAACGAGAACAAGAAGAACGAAAACATCGCGCAACACACACAAAAGATGGGGATTCGTCGCCCGATGAGCCAATCCTCGCTGACATCACCGTCCATAACGTTCATATTAGTCTTCTGTTCTGGACTCTATTTAGGAGCTTTACTCCCGAACGAAAACTGGCGACCGAAACCATTTATAAGTAAAGATAGTCCGAGATATGGAGGGCAAATGTTACGCGCGAGCTTTATGACGTCGAGCAGCGAAAGCCAGGCGATTATACCGGGAGCGGCAACCGATTGGGTAGAGAGTAGAAGTGGGAATAGTGATAAGAGGAATAGGAATGGGAATAGGAATAGCAATGGAGGAGGAGGGGGAGGTGGTGGTGAAGAAGATAACGAGAGCGATAGTTGTGACTGTTCCAAGAAGAAAAGCGCGTCGGAACTTCTCAGTTCTTTCGGTGAGAGTGGATTAGGACAACTCGCCTCGCCATCGATTAGCAAAGAAGACGCGTTGGCGAAAATCGACGCGTTACAGCGAGCGCGAACGCACCTGGCGAAAGAAAAGGCAAACTTAGAAGGTGAGCGGAACGCGCTGAATAAAGTTGTGAAAGAAGCACAAAGAAGCGCAGACCAGTGTTTGAAAGACTTGAAGAAGAAGAAAGGAGGACACTGATGAATTCAGTGTTTGATGATACGTATCCCGTCTCCCTCGTTCTAATATTCTATATTACTACATCTCTAGCGCTGCGTTTCAACTCTAAATATACTCCTAAAATTCAAACTATTTATTCGTCTTCGTCCATTTCGCCGACGTACTCGGCGATTTCATCGAGATCGATATCGTCATGTACGGTAAAATCGTCACTCAATTGGACTCGAGCAGTATCGTTACTCTTATTCTTTTGCACCAACTTACCCCGGCGGCCTCGCAACTTCCCGGCGAGAACGACCACACGACCACCCGGTTTCTTCGGGATGCACGTTTCTAAATAAGATTGACGAACGTTCGATACCAGCGGCGAAGTTCTACCGTTATCTCCATCGATTTGCACAGTGCACTCCTTGGGCGTTGGAATATCTACAATTGTTCCTTTCTTCAGATAGTATATCCCGCCAGAGAAAGATTTGGAGACGATTCGAACGCGAACGGATGGATAGAGCCACGGATCATCATCATCATCATCATCATCATCATCCTCTTCTTCCGATTCTTCTTCCTCCCGCGCCTTCTTACTCTTCTTACTACCCGCATCGTCGCTGCTCTTTCGTTTCTTATCTCTTTGAGAATCGGGAGCGTTTACCATCTCGTCTAATTCGGAGCATCGCAACGTAATGACTTCGCCCGAGGAATCAAGTTCAAACTGCGCTTTCCCGTCTGCTTTCTGAATTTTCAACACTCGACCAGTTAACCCTTCGTGCTTCCCTTTTGCCACGTACATGCGCTTCCCTTCTTTCACCCCTAACTCTTCCTTCTTTACGAGCTTTTCGTCGATAGATTTTACGTTCCTCATCCCAGGCGCTCGAGACGCGTTTGGATCTCTCACTAATATCTCCGTCTTTTCCTCTCTCGTTTCGCCCGGTTTCCGTATCTTCTTATCGTTGTTGTTGTTATTCTTCCTCAGAGTTGCACCTGGTACATCCATAGTATCCGCTCCTAATCCTAACCTCCCCATCCTCGGCACAAATTCTACAGGATCTGCTCTTCCGCTCTTCGCGTTCCTTCCAACCCCTTCGCCTTCTTTCCAACCCATCCCGCGCAACATTGCCGCACCAAAATCCTCAATCGGCATCGACTCGTACGCCTCAATTGACGCTTGCTCAGGTAAATCCTCAACGTCCTCTTTAAAAGCATCCAATTCTTTTTCCGCTAAACTCTTTCCGATGAACGACTCGTTCTTATTCTTGTCTTGCTCTTTCTTCTTGTTCTCGTACCGCACTTTCGCTTCGTCGTCTTTCGGTGCCATCCTCGTTAACCCATACGTGGTTTTGTTGCCCTGCGCGGTTTCGCCTCCGATCGTTTCTGATACCTCGAATCGTTTGTCGTCGTCTATTTTCTCGCTTTCCGTTGGAAGAAAACTTGGTGCCTGTGATATTATTATTATTATTATTACGAAGAGTGGGGAGGTGAGCATACGAACTGATTAAAATACATTCCCCTATTCGAGAATAGAAACATACGAATCGAGAAGACAGACGATACAGATGCATCTGAAAATACACAGCACGCGCTTACCTTTCTTTGCCTCCCGGTCCCAACTTCAAAAGTATTCCTCATCGCCGGAATACTCTTCTTCTCTTCTCCTTTTTTCTTCTCTTCTTTCAAATGCACCCGGTCTTTCCCGACCGCTAAAACCGCCTCTCTTTTTTCACCGTCTTTTTCTTCCTCCTCTTCTTGGACGTTGATTTTCTTCTTCTTTTTGGTCCCTTTAATCCCTCCGGAGAAGCCTGCGAAAGATGATGATGCCATCTTTCCGTCCTTTCTTTGTGTGTGTGTGTGTGTGTGTGTGTTTGATGAGAAGAGAGCGCTTAATAATACTATAATAAACAAAATAGGGGATTGGATGATGAGTTTTGACGAGTTCGTTTTCTCTTTTTTTTCGTCTTTTCTTCTTCATTTTTAAAAAAAGACGCGTGCGTCGTCGCGTCAAAATCATCACATCAACAGAAAAGAAGAAGAAGAAGAAGACAAAGATATGAACAAACTCAACGCGGGCCAGAAGAAAGGGGTTCAGGAATTCGTTGCGGTCACTCGGACGACCAACACGAACGCGATAAAATATCTGAAGAAGTTCGCGTGGAACTTACAAGCGGCGGTGACGGACTTTTTGGAACATCCACCAAAATCGACTGCGTCGTCGTCGAGTGGTGGTGGTGCGTTCTCGGAATCGACTTTGGAAACGTTTTTCCAGAAGTACCAATCGGAAGAGACGAAGAAAGAAACGGCCACGGATAAGAAAGAAATCGATGCGGAAGGAATCATGCGGTTCTTCGACGATTTAGGCATCAATCCGGAGTCGGATTTGGTCACTTTAGTTTTAGCGAATAAGATGAACGCGCAAGAGATGGGGAAATTTACGCACGAGGAGTTTACGAGCGGGATGAGACAACTCCAGTGCGATTCGATGGTAAAGTTGAAGAAGAAAATACCGGCGATGAGGCAGGAATTGGTAGACTCGTACGCGTTTAAAGCGGTGTACGAATACGCGTTCAGATTCTCAAAGGAGGAAAATCAAAAGGCGTTGAATTTGGACACGGCGTGCGCGATGTGGGAACTTTTGTTGAAAGATAAGTGGTCGTTGTTGGATAAATGGTGCGATTTCTTGAACCGAGAGCATAAGAAGGCGATTTCAGGGGACACCTGGAATCAAATTTTGGATTTTTCGAGGGCGTACAACTCTAGTTTGTTCGGGTACGATGCAGAAGGGAAGGACGCGGCGTGGCCTGTTTTAATCGACGAGTTTGTCGAGGAGCAGCTCGAGAAGTTAAAAGAAGGGATGAAATGAGAAAAGAAGAAGGAAGGAAAAGGTGCGAGTGATAGAGGAGGTGCAAGAAATAGCTGATACAGTACGTAGCATTATAATTAGGATACACACACGCGAATAAAATGTCATTAAAACGAAGATACACAAAAGATACAATACAAATAATTATACAGAAGGAGCTTTTCTTTTTCGCGTACTATGTGCAGTGTATGTTACAACTTTAAGTTTTTCTCTATTTTTATTCTACGTATATATAACATGACGTTACTTTCGACGTCTTAATTCGTCGTCCTTTCGATACGAAGCTGGCATTTTATCTCTTCTTTCCTTGATATCTGTTTCTGAAGCTGGTTCTGAGGACATTTCCCCTGGCTGGGTCGAGATGGAAATCGTATCGTCCTCGCTCGCTAAAATCGACTCGATGAGTTTATCTTGCCTCTTGTCTCTCCCCCCAATCGTCGCACTCGTCGTCGATTTAATCGTGTTCACGACGTCGTCCATCATCGTAGTCCCTTCTTCCTTACCGGACACAGATTTCATAAACACGATCAACGACGTCATAATCACCGCGAACGTGTTCAAGCAAAACCAGTTGAAACCGACGACTGAAATTGTTGATAGAATCGGATAAAAATACAGCGCTTTCTGCAGAATGTTCATCCGCAAAGAGATTGTCGCTGACGCCGAATAAATCTCCGGCAACATCCCACTTTTCGTCTGACCTCTCGGGAGTAACTTTACCGCAACTCTCGTGAAATCTCTCCTTTCCCGTATCTTTGAAAACACTCTCACGTCAATCGTTTGCTTCTCTTCTACGAATCCCACCAGGTGAAACGGCCAATATGCCAGCGTTTTCATCCACCTCACTAACGGCGATTGATATCTCAAGAGAGTAGGTCGCATAGAATCTAGTATCGTTTCCCCACTCGTAGTTACCAATTCTGCTTTCACTTGAAACATCCCAACCTTTCGATTATATTCCGAATCCGGCACGTCCAACTGCACGTGCACGTCAAACGTGGAATGCGGAGAGACGATCCGTTCTTGAACTTTTCTGGAAAACCAAGGGAGGAAAGCCAACGTTTTCTTCACGATGTTTGTCGTCGTCATCGTCTGTTCTTTCGTTGAATTTTCTATTCCTTTACCACTACCTTCCCAATAGATCGGTTGCTCCACGAACGACGCCATCGCGGTCGGTGTTTTCTCCGCGAAATTGAAGAACAAATCCTCTCGCATTATCGCGGTGCCGGATGGCAAGACCAAATATCTCAACGCGAACGCAAAGAAGATGGAAATGAAGAGGAAGAAAGAGGAGAGAAAAAGAGCGAATATGCTCCCTAAAGCCGTTTTCTTGACCAGAGATGCCATTGTGTGTGAAGATGATGAGTACAACACAAAAAAGGAAGAGGAGGGGACGATTTTCTAACGTTTTTCGTAGGCTAAACGCTCAACGCAACGAACAAGGAACAATCACAAGAGCTTTTAAAACAACAATACATTTTTAACTTCTATTAAAATAATAACGTGTACGTATACACACACAAACTCGCACATTACGCTGGCAACTTGCTCGCGGTGATCAACTCCAACTTGCGTTGCAAAAACGCCGATCCGCACAAGAACAAAGTGCACATCCCAAACATCGCCGATAACGGAAATAAAGCGACGTTGTACAAAATTACGCACACGAACAAGTTCAAAGGAATGCGGAAAAAGTTCATCACGGTCGAGCGAACGTCTTCGGGGACGTATTGCGCTCTCATTTTCATCATCGATGGCCAAAAAATACCAACCATAAACTCAAAGACGAGGAAACCACACAATTGCAACTTGCCTTCAAACGTGATTGGTCCTCCTTTATACCCACCCGAGCCTAACTCGAACGTTTTAATAAACACTGGAATAGATAACGAGCACGCGGAGAGTAAAAACACCGATTGCATGTATTTTTCAACTCTTAAATCCGATCTCGCCATCAATCTCGAAGACATGGACGAACCAATCATGCACGCAACCATCATGGTGGCAAAAATCATACCGTGAGGAATATCCTCGCCGTTAGGTGACAACGCCGGCGTCCACAAAAAGACGAACGAGTACATCGACGCTTCAAACAAAGATTGCATAGCACCCAAGTAGAAAATCTTCTTATCGGAGAAAATCGCTTTGTACGCGGTCGAAAAGGACTGCTGTAAGTTTGCGTTCTCGACGACGTCGCCGGTGTTTTCCGACCAAGTGAGAAAAATGACCGCGCCGCCGATGGCCAAAAAGCACGTCGCCGCATCGAACGGTGCCACCGGACCCAAACTCATATCGGTCACTAAATAGTTCGCCACTAACCCGGAAACGATAGAGACCAACCCGTTCCCTAAGAAGATGGCTTTCGAGAATGTTTTATCTAACCACTCCGCTTCGTATCCTCTTTTGAAGTGTTCCGCGACCAACCACGACTCAAACACCGTGAACAACAAACTCGTCGCAATGCCACCAAAAAACCTCCCGAGCATTAAAACGTAATAATCCGACCAGTGCTTGGTCACGCAACTCGCGATATACGTCGCCACGTACACCAAAGCCGCCGCTTTCCTCCCGTGCTTATCCGCCATAGAACCAACCACGGTGCCGAAGATCATTGAACTCCCAAACCCGGCGATGAAAAGTTTCCCGATATCCCCGGTCGTGTATCCGTAGTGCTGATATAACGCGTACACGTACGGACCTTGCAACCAATCTCCAGCCATCATCAAAGAATACACGAACAAATAGTTATTTCTGAAATTCAAGAAGGACGAAGGCATTTGCGTCTTTTCTTTTTGGGTGAACTTTTGGAACTCCATCAGAGCGCAAAAAACAGCCAGGACGCTAAACTGCGTCCAGTAATACGCTTCCATTTTCTAAGAATGAACGGTGTAATGAGGCAACTTTGGTTATTGATATTTTGAGATTGTTCTTCTTCTTCGGCGGTGAGAAAAGCACGACGAAAAGAGAGAAGAAGAAGAGAGCTTTAGTAGTAGCTTTCTTTTTTTCTGAGGATGGACGAATTTTGGGTTTTAGCAGAAGGACGAGCGAAGAGCAGAAATTTCTGCAGAAAAGGCAAACTGTTTGAAAATTCAAAACTGGGCTCCACATAAAATCAAATATCACCATCCTGGTGGACGAGATGGAAGACGACTTAGACGCCCTCATCGACGATGAGAACGAGATGGAGGAGACGTACATCGACGAAGACGAGGAAGACATGGCGTTTTTAGCGGAACAAGACTTAGACGACGATGAAGAAAACGCAGGAGGTGCAACGCAAAATCCGCCCGGGACGCAAGATTTGGATTGGTTAGAGAACGAAGCAAATGGAGGTGCAACGCAAAATTCAAATAAACGGGGCCCTTCAGATTTCGAAAAGAACAACACTGAAAATGATGACGACGATGATGGTGACGATGCGGAAAAAGCAGCGGCAAAGAAAAAGCGTTCGATAAACCCGACGCCATCTTTAACCGAGGAAGAACTGGCGAAAGAATTGGCGGAGAAGAAACGAAAGCAGCAAGAGTTGGAAAGGAAAGAACGAGAGTTGGAGTTGGAACTTTTGAGATACAAATCTGTGGCGAGAAACGCTCCGCCTTTGTTGACTTCAGCCGAGGCCGTTTCGGCGGGATTTAGAGTCATCAGCGTGACTGATCCGAAAGATTCAACGCACAGAGTGTATTTGAAAGTCGAGGAGCGTCCGTTTGGGGAGTTGGATGGCGATTCGAACGATGAAAATGATGTTTTGTTGAGCGAAAACCAGCTGGCGCGAAAGAAAGGAAAGAGAGGTTACGACCACGCTCGGGCGACGATCAATCGCATTCACTTGTTAAATGAACCCATTAACGACATGTTGATGGAAATTGAAGAGAAGAAATCAGCCGCGTTGGCTGCAAGCTTGGAAGAGCAAGCGAACAGAGAGAACACGATGCCGACGGAGGAAGAGATGCGAAGCGCAGAGGAAGAAGAGACGATGAGCGTGGAAGACTTCGCTGAGATGCAAAGAAAGAAGAAGAAAATTATAGAGCTGAAAGCAAAGATTGCCAGTGCATCGTGGTTGACGAAATATGCGCCGAGAAAGTTTACGGATTTGATTTCCGACGAACGATCGAATAGAGAGTTGTTGAGATGGTTAAAAATGTGGGACAAAATCGTGTTCAACAAAAAGACGCCGGATCAAATGATGAATCATTCAATTATTAATCCGTCGGTTATGAAGGCAAGCAACGGCCAGAATAGAAATAACAATTACAACAACAACAGCAGCAAGTATCAACAAAAAACGGAAGAACTTTACGATGCGTCGGGAAGACCGATGAAGAAAATAGCTTTGGTTTCTGGCGGTCCTGGCTCTGGAAAAACTACGCTCGCACACATCGCAGCGAAACACGCAGGGTACAGAGTCGTAGAAATCAACGCTGCGAGTACGCAGAAATCCACCAATGGTCTCGTGGAAGCCGTAAAACAAGCCGTAGAAATGCGCTCGGTGTTGGAATCGATGAAGGGAATCTCCGTTTCAACAAAGAGTGATAGCCAAAATGCAAGGCCAAACTGTTTAGTTATCGATGAAATTGATGCCATATTTGGCGGAAACGAAGGCAAAGGTGCCATGAGTGCTCTTCTGAAACTTGCAAACGGAACTTTAGGCGGCAAGAAGAACTCGAATGGTCCTCTGAATCGTCCGATTATCCTCATTTGCAACGACATGTATTCGGCAGCATTGCGACAGTTGAGAGACGCATCGAAGCTCGTCAGGCTGCGTCCGCCATTGGCGGCGAGAGTCACCGGTAGATTAAGAGAAATTAGTTCGAAGGAGAAAATTTCATCCGATCCAAGAGCGCTCAGTCAGTTGGCAGAGACGTGTGAATTAGATATTCGCGCGTGTTTGAATCATTTGCAATACAAGTCTCTCGCGAGAGGAAAATTTACCATGGCGGATGCTCCTATTTCCGGAGAAAGTAAAGACGTTGGGGCGAAAGCGTTAGAGATGATGCGCGATGTATACAGAGGTAGACATGCCTTCATGGAGAAGACGTATCCGGGACCGGCAAAGCATTTCAGCTGGATGTACGATAGACTTGAAACATTTGGAGATGACAATTTATTGTTGGAGTCTACTTTTGAAAATCTTCCCAGCGCAAAGCTTAATGATTCGACGATGGAAATGTTTGCTTTGGCGTCAAATGACATCTCTAACGCAGATGTTTTTAAAAGTTCAAAACTAGCAAACTCGACGGATTATTTCTACGGTCAAATCGCTTCCGTGCACCATCGCGCGAGCGGTTGTAGTACCATGGATTCCGTGGAGTTTCCAAAAATCAAAACCGCCGAGAGAGAATTGCAAAGGAAAAGAGAAATAACGAAGGAATGGATGGAGAAAGCGAAGATCGATTCGCGATCTATTTCAATGCGCAATTCTAGTTCAGTTGACGTGTTACCATACGTTCTGACGATAATAGCTCCCGACGTGGGCAGAGCTGCCGGGTATGATTTCATGTCGCAAAATGAGTCGGAGGTGTTGAAACGGGCAGTCGACGTGACGCGTTCAGCCGGTTTGACGTATGCGAAAACATCGTCAAAAGGTTCATTCGATAGAAGTACGTACAGTGCTAGTTTACAGCTGCAACCGGCGATTGACGAACTCGTAAAATACGGATGTGGAGTTCCTGGAATGGTGTCGAAACCAATCTCTGCTAATGGTGCTGCGATTCGCATGTCTCGCGAGGAATGGATCGCACAACGAAACGCATTGAACGACGAAAGAGACAAGTTAAGAAACGAAAAGCTCGTCGACCGACGCGAGCTCGGTCCTAACGCCCGAGAATTGGTCGCCCGAGAAGTAACCATGGACGAAATCCGCGAACGCGCGAGAAGCTACAATCCCGAAGGCGTATTCACACCAGAAAAAGGAGGCGAACGAGGCGTCGAAAAGAAGCAGTTTACGAATCAAAACGTCGTAAACCTGCCTCAGTCTGCCGCGTACGACGAGATGAAGAAAGCGAGCAACGCGAGACTCGAGCTTGGCTTTTCCGGCGGGAACAAACACAGAATAGCCGCGAGTACCAAACCAAAATCTTTGACGACAGTTGGCGTGACCAAGTACAAATACAACGAAGGCTTTACGAACGCCTTGCGAAGAACGGTGTACATGAAAGATTTATTCCCGGGAATGGTAGCCAGCAAAGATGTAGAGGAGGAAGAAGGGGAAAAGGAGGAGGACGAGAAAGAAGCAATCAATAATAAGAATAGAGGAGAAGAGGCGATGATGGTTTAATAGTTCAATCGAGTATTTCGTGCTTTTTTTTTTCTTCTTCTTCTTCACAGATTTGCAAAGAGGAGCTTCACTTAAGAGAGCAAGAGGCGGGTCTCACATCTCACAAATACACATAATAAAGACGACATGCTCGCACAATCTCGATTCTTCTGTGCGCCATCGACGTCTTCTTCCTCTTCCTCTCATCGCACTCAACACACTTTATCGAGCAGAGGAGGAAGACGTTCTGGCCTTCGAGATGAACAAAAACGTCACCCGAAAGTCCATCAAAGAAAAAAGAAATGTACCCACGCGGCGTTGGCAAACGCAGACATTGAACGCGCTCGAGGAGGTGATTTTCGCGAAGCTGCAGAGTGCTTCGTTGACGCGTTCTTCGTCGACGGTAAATCGAATCCAGACGACCGAGAAATCGGCTCTTTAGAACGCGCCCAGGCGTCTGATTTATCCAAAAGATACTCAAATGCGAAGAAAGGGGCGATGTTCATCGTGCGAGACGACGAGACGTGCGATTTGATGGCGTGCGCTGGGGTAGAGTATCGACGATATTTGGGCGATTACGACTACGAAAACGTTCCGGAAGACGTTGATAGATTCGCGCTCGGGTCTTCGATAACGGTACCGATTATTGCAAACCTGGCCACCTCTCGAAAGGCTCGAGGGAAAGGCTACGCCAAGGCGTTGGTGAGAGAGTGTGAAAAGGAGGCGAAGAATAACGGTTTCGAAGAGTGCGCTTTAATTGTAGAAAGCACGAATAGTAAAGCTCGTTCGTTGTATAAAAAAATGGGCTATAGAGTCGCGAAAACGCTGAAAGATCAAAATGCGTTGAAGATGCAGAGCGACGGAAAAGCGAGAGTCGTGAAGGTGACCACGTTGCTAATGAGAAAGAGTTTACTCAATCAAAGACAGAGCATCGATTTGGAGAGTCTCGTTGTTCCAATCGGTGCAGTGGTAGCTTTATACGCGCTCAGTGCTAACGACGACCTTCGAGACGCCATCTTTGGCTTTCTCGGCACTTCGTAAAATAGTGTCACGAGAGGAACAACATCGCGACGACGAACTTGAGATAATAAGAAAGTGTGCGTACACTGTGGTGATTTTCATCTGTTTCAATATTTATAATTACGTTGTTAATATATTAATCTTTCCGGAGGCAATAATTCCCCGGAGTAGCTGCCTCTAAAGAGCTAAATTTATCCTTTACTTTAGTTTACTGTACGTACGTTAATCGTCGTCTATTTTCTTTTTATTTGTTTATTTTCTTTCGTGCTGCGGCTTATAGCGTATTTTACTCGTTCATCGCCATCATCACACCTCAATTTTCTTCTTTGCTCTTTCTCTCTTAAAGTCCTCCAACGTTTTGAACTTGGTTTCCATGATCTCTTTCAAGTCGTCTCTCATGGTTGGTTTCTCTGGGCCTTTGTAGTAAAAATGGAAAGCCCAAAACTTTTCCAAGCCGTAGAGCGATCCACTTTCGTAATCTCTTAACGCATACTCTTCAAAATCACGATATATCGCAGTTCGAAAACGTGCTTCTAAACCGTACGAATAGAATCTGAACAAGCATTGCAACCCGTAGTGGTGGTTTGCTCGGGCGTCTTCCTCTGCGAGGCGGCAGAACTCTTTGTACATCTTCACGTTGAAAGTTTGCCTCAAAAAGTAACTCCAAAATCGAAACAAAGTGTTCATTTCTTCTGATTGACCACAACCAACTCGCTTACGTTCCTCGATGCAACGCTCGTGGAAAGCTTTATACTTTTGCTGCTTAAAGCCATTCTCTTCTAACAAAGCGTGCGACACATGAGAAGGCGAGTCTGCTGATCTTCTTTGCTGCGCAGCTTGATGCATTTGAGAGCCAATTTTTGGAGAAAACGAACCCATCAACCAGCCAATGTCTTCGCGTTGCGACTGTCCATCTTTAGGAAGCGATGAAGGGAAAAAGTTCGCCGTATCTTTCTTCCACGAGCCAGTGACAGAATTTTTCACCGGTGTCGACATTGCCGGCGTCGCGCCTGACCCAGTAATCGGTCTCGCTGCAGAACTCCCCGCGGTACTTCCCGGCCCGTGACGGGCTCCCTTCTGAGTGACAATCATAAGTCGGCCAACATCAGCGTCGTTCATATCATCCTCTTCGTATTCGTCGTCGGTATTTTCGTCGTCGGACTCGTTGTTATTGTTATCGCCAAAGTCTTCGTCCATCTCGAAATCGTCCGCCTTTGTCGGTGCTGAAGTCGCAGATTCTACTGCTGCCGCGTTGCTATCTGCTGATTGCGGCACGCTCGCTGATCCATCGGCAGATAACAACCAGTTTCGCCATTGATCGCCACCGACTCGAATCGCATCCTTAGCCTCGTTAAATTCAATCACCGTCGACCCTTGCAACGCTTCCGATAACGCAGTCGGATCAGGAGTAAGCATGCGCACTCTGTTGAAGGCGCCAATCACAGAGAGAGCAATCCAACCTTCCGTCGGGTCCATTTTTTGTCTAAGGAATAAGTCGCGGCATAAGTTATCGACCGAGAAGTAGTATTCAACTTGTCGCTTCAACGCCGCCAAAACCTGAGCTCTAGTCGCTACCGGGGCTGCCATATTCTGTGGATAATATCCATAACTTTGCGGCGGCATACCCCTTCCCCGCAAGGGATACCCTTGGGGCATGTAGCCAACGTTGTATGGCTGTTGGTTAAATCCTCTTCCACCGTTGTTAATACTTCCTCGCCCTCTGCCGCCTCTTCCTCTACCAGAGTTATCGTTGTCGCCGCCTCCTCTGCCTCCTCCTCCTCTTCCTCTACCCCCGCTACCGTATGCATATTCGCCGCTGTGATCTGACCCGATGGATCCTACAGAACCGTTTCGACTGTGTCTACCACCACCTCCAGTTCGTCCTCGTCCTCGGGCTTTAATGTTCGTATCCACACCGCCGCCTCTGCCTGGGCCGGTTCTTCCGCCCGGGCCGGTTCTTCCGCCCGCGGGCGCATTCGCCGGTCGATTGTTGTTATTGGTGTTGTTGTTGCTGTTCGCATTCGGATTGGTATTATTGTTATTGTTATTGCTGTTGTTATTGCTGTTGCTTTGGTTGTTTTTGTTTTTGTTTTTGTTTTTGTTTGCTTCGCTATTTTCGCTGTTGCTGTTATTATTTGCATCTTTCGGCATCGCATTCGCGCCGTCCTCGGTTGATTTCTGATTCTTTTTCGAATTCGAGTTTGAAGCGCCTTTCGTTCCGTTCTCCGCCGCTGCTGCTCTCAATAACTCGCTCTCTGCGCCAGTAGGCACCGCGGTTTCATCTCCTAATGACGGCCACACCACAGTTTCCGCGACCGCTGCAGTCGGACTCGACCCGGGCGTCCCTCCCCCGAGTTTCGCTCCTCCCCACGCCGGTTTTGAAGGGGCTTCCGCCGGCACTAAGTTCACCGGTTTCTCCTTCTTATCTCCGCCTTCTTTCTTGTTCTCGGAGGAGTCTTTATTATTAGCGCTATTGCTATCGTTGTTATTTTTATTCTTCTTCTTTTTGCCCGAAGATTTATTGTTATTGTTATTGTTTGAACCCCCCGAGGAAGCTTTGTTGGAATTGTTGTTGTTGGAATTGTTGTTGTTGTTGTTGTCTTGTTGCGAGGACGTTGTTTCAATCGTATCATTTAACGTATCCTCAACTTTCTTCTTCCCGCCGCCGAACAAGGACGCGAACGATGTCACGGCCGCAGCCGCCATGCTCCCAACAGTCGTCGCGGTCGATTGGCCTTCGTTCGAACCCGATTCTTTTTGCTTCTCTTCCTCTGGTTTCCTTTCCGCTGCGCTCAGCGAGACAGCTTGTCCTCCGACGATGTTGTTATCATCTTTCTCTTTTTTCGTCCCTTGTTGCTCTTGGTTGTGTTTTGTTTGATGAGCGGAATTTTGAGCAGCTTGTCCCGAATTCTTTTTCTCGTCTCCTGCACTTGCCGGCGAGCCGGAGGACTGCTTGAGGACGTTAGCCCACGGGGCGGACATTTTTCTATATCAATCGAACACTTTGTCGCGAGAATCTACTCTTTCTCGATGCAATTATCCCTCGCTTCGAGGCGCTTTCCTCGTTTGGATTTACGTTTTCTGTTACGCGAATTTGCAAAAACACCGGGAACAAAATTTTGTCTGTGTTTGCAATTTGCGCTTGCTCTCTCTCTTCGCGAAAGGAGAAAAAAAAAATGAAACTCTCTTTTCTGCCTAAACGGGCGTCTCGCGAACCGTCTTCCTAAGATAACTTTACTCAAACGCGTTCGAAAGTATTCAACGTCTGCGTTTTAGAGAGAGGTACTCGGGATATTTCTACGCGCTCAACACAAAGCACCCCGATAAAAGTAAAGAAATGTATTTGTTCAAGGAAAAAAAAGGAGGAAGAGAAAAAAGTTGCTTCGAGCTTTTTGTGTTTTTTTCTTCTTTTCCTTTTGGATTTTATGATTTGGTGTGGATGTGCAAGAAGAACAATACGAGTAAAACAAACAAAACTATTCAAACTATTCAATATTTCTTTTTACTCTTTCTCTTCCTCTTCGATCGCTTCGCTCTTTTTCATCTTTTTCATCTTCGTCGCGTCTGCTGCTGCTACTGCGTCGTTCTCCTTGGACGGAACGACTCTTTTTACGCGCTTGACGACTTTTCGAGCCTTGGGAGAACCGCCCTCGTCGGTTGGCGCTTCGACTTTTCGAGAGCCCAACTTTTCGGCTAAGCGTTTAGATTCTGCATCGGAAAGGGATGACGCATTCTTTGTCACTGATGATGCGACTCTTCGAGGGGACTTTGCAGACACTCGGCGAGTACCTGGAGCGACTGGTTGTATCACTCGAGAGGAGGAGGAGGAAGAGGAGGGGGAGGAGGAAGAAGTAGACGGTTTCTTGATACGACCACTCGTCGTCGCACGAAGCGCGCCTGTTGGATCACTTTTCTTCCGTTCCGGAGCCGAAGACGCCAAAGAACGCGAGAAAGATGGAGGAGAAGAAGAAGAAGGAGAAGAAGAAGAAGAAGAAGAAGGTTTCTCGAAATCCATACCATACGGGCTGAACGTAGTTGACGACGGCTTTGTGTCAGGGGTGTTGAGTTCCGACATGAAAACGTCCGCTCCCAAATCTCTCAGAGACGCTTGTTCTCGCGCTCCAGCAGTCAACTGCTTCATGGTTAAACCAGCGTGCTCGTAGAGAAGATTCGCTATGTACTCGCGTCTGTCTCTTTCTGGTGCCGCCTGCCAAGTGAACCACGGTATTTGAATGACCGTCCATCCTTGCTTTGTCAAGATAGCCTCTCTCAAGTTATCGCCACCGATCCGAACAGTTGGACGGTTTATCGAGTAATGGGTCGGCCCATCGGCTTCGATACAAATTTTACGACCTTTCAACGCAATATCTAACGAATACAAGCCACCTTCGGTGAGGAATTCGAGCTCGTGAGGGACACCCATTTCCGACAGTGTCGAAGAGACTTCTTGATGAAACCCAGAAATCGTCACGCACGTTCTCGTGACTTCCATCCAACTCTTCTTCGCCTCGCTTTCCAACTCCGGGTATATTAATTTCCCGAACGGGGAAAGGATCTCGTACGCAAAATGAGCCTGATAAATTTGATTTAAGGACATTTCCCCCTTGCTCCCTCCTCCCGTCACGAAACGATAAGGATGATCCTTATCGGAATATTTGTTAAACTGTTCAATGTCAATCGTCGCTATCTTTTTACGAAACACATCAAAGATATCTTTTTCCTCGATAAATCCCATATTTGCAACTGCCCAAATACAAGTCGTTAACGATTGGGTGGTGGCTTGATCCATCTGCCGTATCATCGCTTGCATGAGTGCATACACCACGTCTTGCGGAATATTTAAACCTAAAATCGACCACGACCATAACATTTGCGAGATCCCCTGGACTGTAAATTGGTCATTTTCGGCTTCCATTTTTGCTCTTTTACTCATTATTTCCACGAAATCATCGTTTGGTAAATACGTTAAGAGCGCCAAGCTTCGCATGTAATTGACAATTGGTTGCGTGCAATTTTTATTCTTCTGGTGTGGATCGTACGTCACTTTAAGCCATTCGGTCATTTCGCTCAACACGTGTTCGAAGTACCTTCCTTTGTCGTTCGGATAGGCACCAATTTCCGCCATTCCGTAGAATGTATTCACGAATACCATGATCGTAAGCGTATCCTCTGTGTATTCATTTTTGAATTTCGTGGACTCGGATGTATCGTCTGCGTTCCACTTTTCTTTTACCATAGTACATCGCGTTTGTAGTCCCGCGAGATAATCCACAAATTTCTGACTCGGTCGAAAATTTCTAAACTTTGTGTACGCCCAGAATGCGTTGCAATTTTCCACCGTCGAGCGGTTATGTAAATCATCGTCCCATCTGCTAGTCATTCGTCGTAAAAACTCGTGGTCTGGTTCGTATTCCAAGCAAGCGTAGGCCCAAAGAGTATTTGAAATGCCTTGAATAAACATCGTCTCAATTTTTGGTTCGATCATATCTTCGATTCGCTTGAGTAAACCGTGCGGTAGTGTGTAAACTTCACCGAGGCCTTGCTCTCTTAACGTTGCGAGAGCCCAGAGTATATTCGTGAGCGACTGAACCGACCACACTCTTGGATCGTTGAATAGGTTCTCTGTCATGCTGTGAAGGAACATGCTCGCAAGATCTTTTCCCATGTCAAATCTGAGTTGCGCACACGCCCACAAAATATTGGAAGTTTCTTGCGTCTTAAAGTTTCCAGCACCAAAACCATACGCTGAAGTCGTGCGAGGTTGCCCTAAATGCATCGCTATACCTTTTCTAAACGCTGCTTCAGTTTCCGGCCGAAGCTTATAACCAAGTGTGCCGTACGACCACAGACAGTTGGCGACACCTTGGGGAACGTAGCCTTCCATGACGTTCAAGTTCAATCTTTCGATGGCATCCAAAAACTCAGCTCTGATACTCTGCGGAACTTGCTCCGGAGGAATACCCGAAAACAAGTCTTCCACGTTATGATCATCGCGTTCAAAATAAAGCACCTTTTCATCGTCGACAGCATCTTCGTATTTACCCGAAGGGCTCATGATCGTGAATGCCCAAAGCACGTTCGAAACGTTTTGTGCGGCAAATTTCGCGTAATTGTTCTCTTTTGCGCAGTTTATGTACTGTCGCAACAAAAGTGTGGTAAATTCGTTTGCCTGCAACCGAGTTTGCACGCCGCAGTGCGCTAGCCCCCAAAGTAGATTCGAGTATTCGCGGCTCGAAGGCGTTCCGTACTCGAGTGCAAGTTCTCTCAAGTCGTTTGGATCGTTCGATCTCGGTAGCAACTCTTCAATACGCCGAATCAACTTTTGAAAGTGTTTGTTCGCCAAAATGTTCTGGCACGTGCGGATGAGGGTTTCGTTCGTTGCAAACTCGTCCTCGCCTTCGTCGCCACCTTTCTCCACTAAACTTCTCGAGTTTGGATTTACTTCTGTTAACGAAATCGGTTTTTTGTCGCTAGATTTTCGAAGATATTTGCTATCGCGAACAAAAGTCCCACATTTGTGAGCAGCCGTCGCGCAGTTCACCACGCTAAATTTGTGAACGTTACCGTTGATGAAATTCAGCAACGCTTTCACGTTTGGTTTCAGTTTTAGCTTCTCGTTTTTATCTATTATAGATTTTCTCGTTTCTTTTTTGTTATTCAGTCTGCCAGTTTTTCTTCTTTTCTCCTTTATTTCGTCACGAGTGTCCGCGATTTTTTTATTCGGCGGTGGTTGACTCGAGCTTTTCTGCCGAGTGGACGACGACGACGACGATGATGGCGAAATTTTCCGCGGCAATCGCTCGTTCGAAATATCCCCGTACGCCCCGCTCGATTCTACTCGTCGCTGCACGTACCTTCTCGCGCTGACCTCCTTCTTTTCCTCTGCGTACGGTTTTCTTCTTCCTCCTCGTGGACTTTCGTCGTTGCTATTTTCACTCGTTTTTCTCTTCTTCTCATCTCCTTCTTCTGTACTACCACCACCGGAAGAGGAGGAATCGCGTATCGCGCGCGTCCTAAACGTTCCCAGGAGATGGCAACGCGTTGCTCTCAAATCCAACGATGCGTTCCTTCCTTTTCTCCCGTCGTCGACAAAGTCTTCCGCGCCTAAAACAAACCGGAAACGACGCAGACGATGATGATGATGACTCACGCACATTCCCCCATTCTGGGTACGTCGTGCAGGTTGGAAACGAAACGATTCAGACGACGACGACGACGAAGCGTGCGAAGAGGACATCGCCCTCGTCGTGTTCTGCCGTCTTTCCGTTCGCGTGAGTCCTATGTTGGTAGTACTCGATGATGATCTCGTTAGTGTTCTCGAAGACGAAGACGAAGACACCCCGGCGAGCACACAAGCGTTCTTCGCGTGAGAAGGCCGAGAGAAGCCCATTCCTATCAACGGCGAGGACGCATTTTGATGTTGAGACGACGACGACGACGACGACGACGTCGTCGTTGCCGCCGCCGACGTACCGCGCAGCAGCAGCGCCGAATGAAACATCTCTCTGTCCGAGAAAAGAAGAGCAGAGAGAGAGAAAAGAGACGCTCACCAAACGCGCTCGTCTCTTTCTCTTGATGATTTTTTTTATGCCGTTAATTTCAAGCGAGAAACGCAAGCAAAGAAGAGAAGTGATACTATGTGCGCGTATGTACTTCATCAGAAGCGCAAACGTGAAGTCAATTCAATCAATACGTTTTGATGTTTTGGACAATTTTCATTTATAACAAAGCTTTATATATCTTTCGAAACTCTCTCTCTCTTTCTCTCTCTTCCCATCTCTTTCTCTTTTACTCTCCTCTCGCGGAGCGCGTTCTTATCTCTTCCGTCAAAAACGCGCTCTCTTTCTCACCTCTTTCTGTTAATCTCCACGCATATACGCGCGCGCTTCTTCTCCTCTCTCTCTCCCTCTCTCACTTTTAGCTATTCTATTTGTTGTTTTTGATGATGATTTTCGCGCAGCAACACTTTTATTATTCTCTTTTTCTTCTTAATAACTTTCGTCTCTGTCCAAACGACCGAGATAGTATTGCAACGTGTTCACCACCAACTGCTCCATATTGTCGTTCAACGCCTTTCCGTGGTACGTGCACAACATGGTATCCACAGCCGCGGCACCAATCGTGTCGATTTCCGCTTGGACGACGTTCAAATTCAAATCCTTCAACACGCGAACAATCTCAGACAACAACCCCGGTCTGTCCGTAGTTTCAATCAACAACTTGGACTTGGTCCCGTTGGAGACGGAGGTCACCGTGATTCTCGTCGGCACAATTTGTCTCTTCTTCTTCGTCGGAGTCACGTATTCGGTTTCCGCATCGTCTGCCACTTCGTACGGCTTTGAGTTTCTCGCCGTTTGCTGCACAAACTCTTGCGCTTCCGGGTGATAATAGCACATAGTCGTCAACACCGTTTGTCTCAAATCCTCCAATCTCGCCGACGCCGTAATCTTCTCCGAACTTTGGTGGTCCGTCACGTAGAAGCGGTTTTGGTTGCTTTCCGTAATTTCCGCTCGGGAAATATCCAAACCCAAATTTCTAATCGCTTCGCAGGTATCCGCGAGCTCCCCGAGTTTGTCTCCAAACTCAATCTCGAGGATAGTCGCCAACGGGTCCGACAAGTTATCGATGATAACTTTCGGGACGACTTTCTTCGCTTCGTCCGTCGCCGAAGCGCGCGTGACGACAACGCTCGCTCTGCGGGTCGTTTTCGACGTCGATGTCGTTCTGTTTGTTATTATTGTTTTTGCAGATTAATTTAAAAGAGAGCGATCGATGATGTCAGTATTATGAGCTGTTGGTATTTTTTTTTCTCCTTCTTCAGCTGTTAGGGCCCTCTTTTTTTCGTCTTATCTCAAAGAAAGAGGCACCTCTTTCTCTCCCTCGAGCGTTCGACACGTCGAAAAAATCGAACATTTTCAGGCGAGAAAGAGAACAAATTTCTTTTTTTCGACGAGGAAACGACACGCGAGACACGACCTTTAACTCTCTCTTTTACTCTCTCCTCTTTGAAGATCGCACTCTCACAAAATCGATCATCGACTCGATGATCGGGCGGGTGACCACCCAATGCGAAGATCTTTCGCGTTGTTCGAGCGAGGACGACGATCATCATCATCGTCGAGATCGACAACGACGAGAGAGAGTAAGAGAGAGAGGAAAAGAGGAAAGAAAAAAAAACATTCGGAAGCGACGCGAGAGACGAAGGGGTCCAAAAACTCGTGAGTCAGACACATTTTCTTCTCTCTCATGAAATTTTTCGAAGCGCTTAAACGAAAACGTACCTCGCGCATAACCCAACAACCGGGGCGCGCGCGCGTGCGGTAGCAGCGTGCATGGTGTGTGTGTGTGTAGATGTGAAAATAGAACCCGTGAAGGTTGCGTGTGTCGTCGAGTGTGTCTTTATAATAAAAAGCGTCTCTTTGGAAATTTTCTGGCGATAACGCAAGAGTGTTGGAAAAAATCTCATCTCGTAATCTCGAACGGGGAGCGAGAAAGGCGAAAGAGAGATGGATGGTCTTGTGCCAAGTCTCTCTTATTACAACAAATTTCTAACGAGTACTAAAAAAATACAAACTCTCTCTTCGTGTTTGACGGAAAACTAATACTCTTCATCATCATCATCATCGTCGTCGTCGTCCCAGGCAGATGAAGTGTTCGTTTTTCCACCACCACTACTCCTACTACTCCTACTACTATCACTACTGTTGTTACTGCTATTATTATTAGTATCCTCGTCCTCGTCCTCGTTCATGCTCACCGCGAACGAGGACAAGTTCTCCACGTCGTCGGCTTCGGACATTATTTCGTCGTCTTCTTGAGATAAACGCATGTATTCCACTCGTGCAAATCGATCCCACTCGGTTAAGTGTTTCTCTTCTCGCTCTTGACGAATAGTAAACGGATCTCGGGTTTCGAATAAGATGAATTTGTTCAGATTGAACAAGACGTTGAACGTGTTCCCACTCATGGGCAACGAGCGCACCATGTCCTCTAAAGTGATGAAACCTTCAATCTTTGGTTTTATCATATCCGTCAATTGGCACACGATATCCTCGAAGAACACTGGTTCTTGAGCCAAGCACTCCATTCGTTGCAATTGCTCCTCGTAAAAATACGCTAAATCACCGCTAGATAAGAACCCGTCGTTATCGATGTCCACGCACTTGAACCAATATTTAATGGACAAGTCTTGAGATTTGTACTCTTCGGATAGGACGAACCAAACGAAATCTTCGTATCCCATTTTACCAGGAACGCCGGAAGTGAATGGCTTCACGCTTTCCGATAAAACGCGATCGACGATTTTATACGTCAAAGCGTGGTTCCCGTATCGCAACAAATCGTCTCGGTCGATTAAGAAATCGTGGTCGGTATCGAGCTCCCAGAATTTGCAATAAATCACGTAAAAGTGCTCGTAGCTGAAAAATCTCAAGACTTTGTTGATATCCTCTTCGACTTCGCACTGTTTAAACGCGCTGATCAAATCGGATTTCTTCAACTCTCTCAACGTCATTCGACCGTTCCAATCTTTATTTACCGTGTAAAAGATTCTATATATGACGGTTTCTAAATATCGATCTTGAAACTCCGCCGTGTGCTTCAAAAACTCTAATCCCGGATGAGTATCGAGCAACGCTCGAATAACTGATCTGAAATCGTTTTGCGAGACGAAATCGCCTTTTTGCTTCGGATCTTTCAAGATGTTGTAAATCATTTCCGTCTCGTCGTTATATCTCGACAATGTTTTCTTCCAAAAGCGCAAGAAGTCATCTCTTTTGATTTGAGTCACGTCTTCCGAATCCTCTTCTCCAAAGTCATCTTCAAAATCCTTCATTTCCGTCGTATTCGCTGATTTTGTAGACGATACCGACGATGTCGGACCATCCTCTACTTTACTACTGCACATATCCGTCGCGCGTTTCATAATCAACGGGCCAAAATAACTCGGAATGCCGATGAATTCTCTCACCAAACTCGAAAACGCTTCTTTGCTCAAAACGCCCGGCGTTTCGTTATGCAAGACGTCGTTGAACTTTTGCGTAAATTTTTCCATAATCTTTGCCGATTTGATCTCTGGAATCCACTTCTTGTTCGGGAAGAAGAACTGAGGAATCAAATAGTTCGGCGAAGGCGAAATCGCGGACGATAATGACGACGAGGATGCAGACGAATGAGAACTCAACGCGCCGTTTCTTTGTCCACCTCGGCTTGGACTCAAACCTTGTTGCTGTTTTGCAAACGGCGTCTTATTCTCCAAAATCAACGGTGAGGACTTTTGATGTTGCTGTTGCTTCTCCACTACGTTCTCCTTCTCTGCCTCCAAAGCTAACTGTTGCACGGAACTCGTGATTGTTCTCACGCTAAAATCTTCGCTATCGTCGCTCTCCGGGATATCAAGAATCGGCAGCTCCGAGTCGTTCCTCTTCTCCTCGTCGCGCGAAGAAAACGACGACGTCGATAAACCCTCACCAAACTTCAACTGCTTCTTTTTACTCTCTCTCGTCGGCGACAACATCGACCCGGGCGATTTAATCGGCGACTTTGGCGGCGACGCTGCCGTAACGCTCGACTTGGTATAAAAACTACTCCTCGTCGGCGACTTCGGCGGCGCGAGGTTGGTATTGTTTTTGTTTCGAACCGGCGAACCAAACGGAATCGACGACGACGACGACGTCGCATTCGCCGCTTCTTCTTCCTCGCGAAGAAACGCGTTCGATATCTGCATCACAGAAAAAAACAGAGAAGAAGAAGAGAAGAAATGTGAGACGTTGTTGAAATATTGAGAGCGTTTTTGAAAAATATCAGGCGAAGAAAACGAGAAGAGTCGTCTCGATCCGATGATTTTTAAAAGCGACTCGGCAAAGAAGAGAGAAGCGTAAACGTACCGCGATCCGATTGTTCGCCTCGTGGACCCAGTGTAAGAAATATTCTTCCATCTTTAACTTTGAGTTCGGGCGCAACGGCGTTTGAAGCATCATTTCGACATCCGTTTCTGTTTTAATAATAAGAGAGAAAAGTCAGCGGTGGGGAAAAGTCAAATGTGTCGAAGTTTTTAAAATCAGCGAGATTTAGTACTACGAATGCGCTCAAACTCAGAAGAGTTACAGAGAAGAAAAAGAGACGCGTACCTTTCAAAAGACTGGCGGCGGACGAAACCGTCGTCGTCGTCGTCCCGCTCGTGGTTCTCTTTCTGCTCTCTTTGTCCATCCTCGTCGTCGTCGTCACGGACATCTTTTTTTTTTGCTCTAGATTTCAAACAGCCGTCGTCTCTCTTCTTCGTCTTCTTCTCTCACTGGATGCCACCACCACACGTTTATAATAATAAAAGTTTTCGCCTAGCCTCCTCGTGCGCGTTGTATATTATCCGTTTAATACTAACACGCGCCTTGCGCTCGACAGTAGTAGGAGTACTGCTCTCTCTATTTCCAAGCGCCACGCGGAGGAGTGGTGGTTCAACTTTGGAGGAGAAGTTGGCGGGCTTTTTTCCTCGAGAAAGAATTTTTTTTCTCAAACCCTAAACCCCCTAAGCGCAAAGAAAATATCGCAAAAACTCAACTGTAATTTCCGAACACACACACACACAGAAACGCGCTTAAACGCTTTTCATACAACACTTGCGCGAAGAGAAATACGCGCATTTCTCGCTCGAAAAGGACGGAAGAATACTTTCTGTCTTTGTTTTTCTTTGGTGTATTACTCATACTCGATACAAACTTTGCTTCTTTAGCGCGCGCGTTTAGCGCACTTTTCGGAATCGAAAGAATTTACGGACCGTGCCCTCACAGCACGCTTTTACAGAAGTGACTGTACATTTGTTATACCACTAAAAGGAGAAGAAGAATGATAATAACGAACATTTCCAACGCGATTTTGCGAAACACGCAAAACTTGGCCAAAGTGTCCATTTTTGGCGGGTTTGCGTACGGGTTTATCCAAACCATGAAGAGTGGAGAGAGCGCGCTCGTGCCCACCTCGAGATGGGTGTCCAGTCACGTTTTATCGTCCAGTCAGCACAAAGGAGGGAAGGAGGAACGAAATAGTGCGGGAGAAGAAAAAGCCGAGGAGGCGACGGTTTTACGACGCCACCACCACCAAAACGATGGACCGAGCAGCAGCGTTCGCGGAGAAGGAGTGGAATCTTCGGATATCGAGCGGCGGAGAGTGAACGCGTCCGTGGCGTGGAGCAGCATGAGATGAGATACAAAACTATCTCTTCTTGCGTGTGTAATTAACGCTTGTAACAATAAAAAAAAAGGAAAGAGAGAGAAAGGCATGATGAATATGTGATGAATATGCGATGAATATGATGCTGTTTTCTGCGGAGCTTACTTTCTAGATTTGTACATTATACTACCTAATATACTACTACTCACTACTACTGCTAGTAAATACCTTTTCTTCTTCTTCTTCTTAATTGTTTTTCTTCCATATCTTCATCCCGTTTGATATGCCGTAAACTTTCGCCAACGAAACGACGAACAAGATTCCACCTAAGACAATCCATAAAAGCCACCATAAATCATCCGCGGCGATTGCGGCAACAGACACGACTAACTGCACGAGTTGCATCGGGAAACCAAAATTTAAGAAATCTTTAAACACGTATCCTCCAGGGCCGTAGACCATCAAGTTCGTCTGGTACCCAAACGGCGACATGAACGACGCCGAGGCGCCGAGCATGAGAAGGTAGGACATTTTGAGTAACGATATGTTGGCTTCTGCAGCTGCTTCGGCGGCAATGGGAAACATTAAAGCCGCGGCGGCGTTATTCGTGACGACGTTGGATATCAAAAACGTCGCCAGGTAGACGCCAACGAATAAGCCAATCTCTCCAGTATTTGTCGCCGTTCCCAACTTCACGAGCTGTTCGGCCATAAAACTTGCCACGCCGGAATTTTGCAGCGCTTTAGATAAACCAAACGCGGCGGCGATGGTGATAATGACGTCCCATTTGATGGCATCTCGCGCTTCTTGTTGAGACAGCGCGCCCGAGGCAATCATGACACCAGAAGCGAAAATTGCGGCGACTAGTAAACTCATCACGCCAAATGTATATAAAGCAATCATCGCCACTGCGCAGGTTATGGCCGGTACTAACAGGGAGAGCCGCGGAGGTGCTGAATCCTCTAAGATGGAAACCAAAGCAAATCCTTCTCGAACTAAATCTGGGCCTGCGTCTAATAGTAACACATCTCCAGCGTGCAACACAACCTCACCCATTTTGGCATGGACTCTTTGGCCTTCACGATGAACTGCTAAAACAACTGCGTTGTAACGCGTACGAAACTTCATATCTCTGATACTTTTCCCAACTAAAGGCCCGTTTTTAGCGACGACGGCTTGAACAAGTCTTCGGTCCTGATTTGAAGACGATAGTTTGGATGCTTGGTCAGAGCCGAGCGTCGTCAAGCCTGGGATTTTTCGAAGGGAAGAAACTGCGACCGCCGATCCCGCGTACCAAAGGATGTCACCGGGCTGTAATTGCTCCGTAACATCGATGGTCAACTCTTCTTGTAACACATTGCTAGCATCGTACACGCCGCGCTCGATAGAGACGAGGAAAAGTTTCGGCAATGTTCTCAATCCGGCTTCAATCGCGCTCTTTCCAATGAATTGCCTCGCTGTGTCTTCAATTTGTACGCCGATCAAAAACTCTTTGGCGTCCTCGCCCAACTGCGCGACATCTTCCCAGGGAATATCAAAATCAACTTTACATCTATCTAAGCCGATTAAATCCTCGACGTTCATCTCCATGTTGGCAACCGCGGTGAGTTCGTTCCTCAACGCTTCGTTGTATTCGGCGTCCTCGTTTTCCTCATTTCCGCGTTCGACATCTAAAACCGCCGTCGTTGTCGTCGGTAAGTCGTTCGAGCTCCGGTTTCGTCCCGAAGAGTTGAGTAAGTTATCGTGGCTACTTCTTCGACTATTTGAGCCGCTTCCTCGCCCTCCTTCTTGCTTTGCCTTCAAAGCTGCGTTCCTGGCTATTTGTTGCAACGTCACCAAAGGCGAATCTGGTCTGACCTGCACGACTAAACCGTCGTTTGCTTCTAATCGAACGTCTCGTAACTTTCCACTCGTTGCGCGTCCGTTCCTTTGAACAGCAACGATGGCACCACCGTATGTCGCGCGAAAGTCGACGTCTTTTACAAACTTATCCACCAACGTCGATCCATTTTTCACCTTGCATCTCATAACCATTTGGCCTCGTTCCTTTTGCGCTTGGGCGCCAGTGGGCGCCAGCATCGCTTGCACCACAGCTCGAATCTCTTCTCTCTTCGTATCAGGATCCAGCGCTACTATTCTCCATATAGAGACAGAGCGTCCCCCAACCGCGCTTGCTTCGCTGTGTAAACATTGCACTTTGAGACGATTGAGACTCTTGGAGATGTCGTGTAATAAACCAGGTCTATCGGCTGCGCTGATTCCAAGTACCATTCGCGTGTGATCGTCTTCGGATGCGTCCGGGTCTTTCTCCACGGAAACTAAAGCTGGGCCAAGTGCTACGTTCATCTCCGCAGCTGAAACGGAAGCTTCAGCGCCTCCTATGGTATCGGACGTATCGCGACCATCTCTGTATAGATGCGCGGCTTTGTCTCTCCCGTCAATAGCTTGGGACCGCGCCAATGCCTGTAAATCGAGAATTTCTCTCATCGCTTCCGAGGAAGCAGTCTTCGATATGGACACCACATTTTCGTCAGCAGTCAAAACTTCCGATGGCGATGAATCGTCGTGGTCGTCGTCTTCGTGCGTCATCGCAGTCAAACCGTGGTCGCTACATATGCTCCCGAGAGATTCAATCAATCCGGTAAAGTATAAAATGTCGCCTTGATTAATGATGAATTCGGGCCCAACCGCTCGAATCAAACTTCCACTTCGTCTCACCGAAACGAGGTATAAACCTGGCAAACCTCTCATTCCACTCGCTTCGATAGTTCTCCCCACCGCGTCCGACCATGGCGTCACCTTTGCGCCAACGATAACGTCCTCGTTATCGTTGTCTCTCTCAGCTCTGTTTGCTTGCGAAGACGATCCGGTTCGTCTTCCTCTTTGCAGATTCCCACCCGGCAACAAATATCGAGAAAATATAAGCACATACACTATTCCGCTAAATGCTACCGGTACGCCATACTTTCCTAAATCAAAGAGGCCAATATCCACCTTCTCAGCGCCTACTTTGTCTTTATTCTCTTTCGCCCACGTCTCCAACATCCCGGCGACGACCAAGTTTGTCGACGTCCCGATCAACGTGCACGTCCCGCCTAATATAGAAGAAAATGACAGAGGTATTAAAACTTGTTTCTTCGATATCCCATTATTCTCCGCCCACCGCTGGACGATAGGAATCATGACTGCCACCACCGGCGTGTTGTTCAAAAACGCCGATATAATGGCGATTGGAATCATCAACCGAATCTGCGCCGACGCAATCGTCTTTGGCTTGCCTAAAAAGCGGCCCATGTACCAATCTAAACCGCCCGTGCTGGATATGCCCTGCGCGACCACGAACAAAGCCGCCACGGTGAGTAATCCTTCGTTGGCAAATCCTTGTATGCCTTCTTCCACCGTGATTACTTTCCCGGTTATTAAAAGTGCGAGGGCGGCACAAAACAGTAAATCAGATTGCACGTAGTCTTTCACCAAACACACGAAAGAGATGGAGACGATGAAGACGGTGTACCACGGTTGAAAGTATCCATTGCCGCTCATTATTATTACGGTGTCGATCGTCGATGTTTCTTCTTTGCGTTCATTATTTGTGTGTTATGATGATTCTGTGAGTGTGAACAAGCGCGTCACAGATAAGAGGAAGATTCACGCAAAAAGATTTAGTATTTTTACACATCTTCTTTTTCCGTTCACTACTACGATGTCTATTATTATCTCGGTCCTTTAGTGCTCCCTTCGCTTTCCTCCTCCCCGTCGTTCTCGTCCTCGTCGTTCGGAGATAACAAACCTAAACTCAACAGCATATCTCTAAACATTTCGTCTCTAGCTAAAACCGCTTTCGGTTGGCTTACCATGTTCCGTCTGAACTTATCGCTCGTCGCCAGGTTGATCCACGCGGCGACGATTTCATCCTTGATCTCCAAGGCTAATTTGGTTTCGTTTTCATCTCGGACCATTTTAGCGAACGAACTCGTGATGGTGTCCCACAAAGCGACAGAAATTTCTCCGGATTCGAAGTATTCGCGAACGAATATGCCGCTCACGTCTTCCGCGGTGACTTTTTGGCCTTTCTTGCTTGCCTCCGGGTACTTGGCCGGTCGAAACGCGCAGTCACCAAAGATGTCGACGGATAATTTCAACGTCTTTTCGAAAAGTTCAGTCATCTCGGTCGCTTCTTTTGGCAACAAATCTTTGTTTTCTCGCATTTCTTCGTTCAACCAGGACTTGGCTGGCAAATAAAACCCGCTCGGAGTCGTGCGTTGCATGGTGAAAAATCGCAAAATCAACTCTCGGTCGCGCATTCTCAAATGTGGCATTTTCGATCGATTCGCAAACAAGAAGCTTTCGTTCAAGGTCAACTCCTCCAACAAATCCGTATACGCGCCTTGATAGATGCAATTCCTCAACTCTTGTTCGTTCAACTGCGTCGCACCCATGTTCAACCTCTCAAAAACCTCAAACACAAAATCCGGTTGCGACGTCTTGGAAATCGTGTGCACGTTCAACGGGTAATCCAAAATAATCTCCTGGAACGTCTCGTTCAACTCGTCGAACGTCTTCCCGTTCAACTCGTGATAAACCTCCAACCCACTCAACTTAAACGCTTGCCCGCCTGGAAACTCGTTCTGCACGAACGACCATATCGACGTCAAGCGCTGCTTCCCGTCCACGACTTCCAACTTTCCCGATTTCACCTCGTGGAAAAACATCGTCGGCACTGGAATGTTCAACAATAAACTCTCGATTAACTTCGACGCCGTCCGAACCGTCCACACGTACTCTCTCTGATAACTCGGTCTCAAATCGACCTTCCCTCGGTTGATTTTATCGATGATTGAGGATACGGTAAAATCAGATTTCGATATTCTCAACGCGTCTCTCGTGGTATCGCGAAAGAGTTCCGCCGCCGCGTCTTCCGCGGAGATGTCTGTCTCGTCCTCTCTCTTCTTTTGCGAGGAGGAGGAGGAGGAGGAGGACGACGACGATTTCGCGCGCAGCGCTTTCGTCGTCGTCTTTGCCGATGATGATGATGATAATTTTTTCTTCGCCTTAAAGTTGTTGTTTGCTTTTTTTTTCAAAGCGCTTCTGTTCTCCTCTTCTTCCTCCTCCTCCTCGTCGGCTAACATCTCCCACAGAGGCTGTTCCGACGATACGTCGTCGTTTTTATCGTCGTCGGTTCTCGTCGTCGTCGTCGTCATCACTTTTGCAGAAGCATCAGATTGGTACTCACCACCACCATCATCGGAAGAGGTGTCTTCCGCCTCTAACAGTTCGTCCCATAAACTCTTGTCCTCGCGATCTCCCAACAAGGAGGCTTTTGGAAGGATTTCGACCCCGCGTTGTTTGGAGGAGATTTTATTCCTTCGTCTCGCAAAAGTCAGAGAAGAAGCTTTCTTTTTCGAGAACGAAGAAGAGGAAGAAGAGGAGACGAAGGAACTTTTCGTCGTCCTCGTCGTCGCGGTGGTTTGTTGCGGAAGCGCAAAAGTCGTCGTCGTCATGGTATTAGAGAGAAAGAAACTAAACAATAAGTGTAATCAATATCAATACTAATGGAGAGAGATATTTGCAGAAAGGGAGTTTTTTTTCAAATTTTGGCGCCAAATTTTTGGGAGAAGAATTTAGAAAAAGAGAATTTCAGCATCAACTGCAGTAATAAAACTACTTTTCGAATGCGAACAACGAGATGAGATGAAGATGAGATGTTTGATGACGAAGAAGAGAATAATCGAGATGATTTTACTCGTATAAGTATACCATGTCGTGACTACATTCTCTACTCATTCTTTTTTACGACTAAAATCCGTCAAATGAGATCCCTTCCTCTGCGTTTTCGACAAACACGCGACCGAGGCCGACGCCGGTGGATAAGTCGCATTGGACTATTTTACCAATCGCGGAGGAAGAGGCGTATCCGTTTTCGCGAAGTTTTTGAATGCACTCAGTCGCTTCGTTCGCTGGAATCGTCGCGAGCATACCGCCGGCGGTTTGTGGATCGAATAAGAGTGGATAGGCGGAGAAATTTTTCACGTCGTCGATGTTCGCTATCGCTCGGTTTAACCGCGCGTTGGACTTTTGGAGGCTACTGGTGATGCCGTTTTGTACGCACTCGACGGCGCCGTCGAGTAAAGGGAGTGAACTTAAATCAATAGTGGCACCTGAAGTGGCGCTGTCTTTGATCATTTCGTGAAGATGGCCTAAAATACCAAAGCCAGTGACGTCCGTGCACGCGGTGGCGCCGTGGAGGAAGAGAATTTCCGCCGCGCGTTTGCTCGGTTGTCGCATGCTTTCTAAAGCTTTTTGGACGTCCGAGGCTTTCGCTCGGGACCGCATGTCGGCTGCGAACAAAGCGCCGGTACCGATTGGTTTGGTTAAAACGAGAACTTGACCGGATTCGACGCTCGTTTTCCTCAAAATCAAATCTTTTTCGACTTCGCCGGTGACGGAGAAACCGAGCGAGAGTTCCGCGCCTTCGCCAGAATGGCCGCCGCCAAGGGCACACCCGGCGTCGCGCAACGCGTCGCACGCGCCAGACATGAGTTGAAACAACGTTTCTTCAACTTCCGATTCGATGCCAAACGGGACGACGACAGTCGCTAGCGCACTCACGGGGTCTGCGTTCATCGCCCACACGTCGCCGAGCGCGTGGACGGCGGCGATTTGGCCAAACACGTACGGATCGTCGATGAAACTTCGAAAAAAATCAACCGTTTGGACAGAAACTTTACCAGGAGAGGTTTCAACGATAGCCGCGTCGTCACCTGCGCCGAGCAAAACGTTCGGATGCGTTGGAATCGGTTCTAATCGTTTCATAACTCGCGATAATATCGTGGAGCCGACTTTCGCGCCGCATCCGCCGCATCGCATCGGCGTCGCTTTAATCGCATCTAGCGCCTCTTGTCCGGCGAACGCGGCAACTTTGTTCGCTTTAGCATTTAGCGCGTTCTCCTGCTCTTCGCGTTCCATTTTTTCCAGCATCTCTAAATTCGGTTCGTACATTTTCATCCACTTTTTATCGATTTTATCTTTCCACCGCCACAATCTTTCGCCGACGGCGGTATCGTGCGCGCCCCAAGATCGAGATCCGTACGACGCGATGGCGTGACCGTCGCCAGTGCTAATGAGCGCTAGGCACGTCTTTTGCGGCGTGAACGGGACGACGTTTTCTCCAACGCACCGTCTTCGTAAGTTCTCTGCTAAAGGCGGACCTTGTCTGACGGCGTACACGCCCGCTTTTGGTCTCGGATGTTCGACGTTGTTACACACGTCGCCAACCGCAAAGACGTCTGGAATGTTCGTCGATTCTAAAGTCGCTTTAATGTTTACGAACCCTTTTTCATTCAACTCTAAGTTTGTATTCGTACGCAGCCATTTCTGCGCTTTCGCATCCGTGCACCACACGCACTCGTTAAAACCGAGTTTCTTCCCAGACTCTAAAGACAAACTCGACTCCGCCACTTCTTCGACGCCGTCGTTCTCGTACACTTCAAAGTTTCTCGCTTTCAAAGCCGCTAATATTTTCTCCCGCGCAGATTTTCCGTGTCCTTTGAGGACTTCACCCCTCGTCACGAGCGCGAACTGATACGGCAACGCAGCGTCGGAGGAGGAAGAGGATGACGACGTCAGGCCAACTTCGCTGGCGAACCTTCGCTCCATGGCCAAAGCGAGTTCCACGCCTCCGGCGCCGCCGCCGACGACCACCACTCGAAACCGTTCATCTTCTTTCCTCTTCTCATCGCACAATTCTTTGAAGTGTCTCAGAACGGTCTCAAACCTCGTCGCAAACGTCCCGATTGGTTTCACCGGCGTGACGAGAAGCGCCTCTTCTTTCGCGCTCTCACTCTTCGCCGAGGCTTCCGACGGCGAATTCGAGGACGACGCCGCTCCCGGCAACATCCCCGGCGTAATCCCAACATCCAAGCTGCACACGTCGTACTTCACGCTCGGTTGATTCTTTAACAAAACTCTCTTACTTTTGTCGTCGATCCCGACGCACTCGTCGTGTATCAATCGATGTCCGCCTTCGCGGCATAACTTCCCCAAGTCCACGTGACACTCCTCGTACGTGTACTTCCCGGAGACATTTCCGGGAAGCATACCGCTGTACGGCGTCATCACGTCTTTCGCGACGAGCGTGATTCTCACGCCAGGTTCTGGGTGCATGGTGAAATTTTTCAGAACGAAGACGTGCGAGTGTCCGCCGCCGACCAGGACGATGTCTCTGATGATTGTTTGACGACGACTTTTCATGGTGGTGGTGTTTGAGTTGAGGGCGGCGGCAGCGATGTTTCCAATCGATGATGGTTTCGTACGACGATGACTTTTGGATCTCCCGCAAAAAGAGGACGAGGATGAAAACAAAAACGACGACTGCTTTTCGCAAACTTGTTTTTGTCGCGCGAGAGAGAGCAGAGTTTTCGTCGTCTGCGCGTACATTTGTGTGGAATGCATCGATGAAAATACAAGCTCGTGTCATTCGTACTTGTCTTCGAGATACTACGCGCATCTCTCATCTAAAAGTCTAATGAAGTATATCATCTCTATCTCTACCTACCTACCCCCGAGCATTCTCCGAATGACAAACCTGGCGACGTTTTCTAACACTCGGAACGCGACACCGACAATCATTCGAACGCCGGCGGAGCGCATCCACGTCGCGGCGACGGTGGCGAGCGCCGCGAGCGGACTCAAGGCGAGCGGATTGTTGTGTTGATTCTGTCCGCCGTAGTCGTACGATTGTTCTTCGCTCCCGCCACTGTATTGCTGTTGAGTAGTATTACCACCACCCGCAGAAGATGATCTTCTGACCACTCTCCCCGCGTTTGGTCCGCTGATGACTCGCTCCACAATCTCTCGCTTCCCGGTTCGCATATCCGTCGACGTGACTCGAGAAACGACGTTTCCGTTTTGATCTTGGAATCTTTCTTCGCTGTAACTCGCGCCAAACGCTGCCGCACCTCTCGTCATCGCTTGCATCCCTCCGAAAACGGCTCTCGCTAACTCTTCTATGTCTATGCCGTCGAAGCCGGGAGGCGCGCCGGCGGGTCGCCCACCTCTCCGGAAATTTCCATACGGCGCGTACCCGCCGCCGTTCATGCCGCCCGTGGATCCCATAGACCCTCTCATTCGCATTTGGCGTTCAAATTCCCTCACGAAAGCCTCACCCGTGGTCCCAAACACGTCCCTAAAAATTCTATCCGCATCTTCTCGCGTAAAATCATCGCTTCTTCTGTACGTGTACTGTTGCTGCTGCTGATTATATTGTTGCTGTTGATATTGTTGTTGCTGTTGTCGTTGCGCCTGTCGGTACCTCCCGCTCGCGCTCGCGCTCGACGCCGATCCGTACTCGTAACTTTGTCGTTTCATCGGATCCTTCAACGTCTCGTACGCTTCGCTCACTTTCTTAAATCTCGCCTCTGCTTCCACTCTTTTCTCCGGATTTCGATCTGGATGCCATTTCAACGCTTGCACGCGATACGCTTTCTTCAAAACTTCCTCGTCTGTCGTGCCTCTCGGGACGTTTAATATTTCGTACGGGTCTGATGAAGAAGATTGCATCGCGCGAGTGGAGGTTTGGAATCCCCTACTCGTCGCATTTCTCTTCATAAAATCTTCAACGACTGGCCCACCACCACGAATACCTCGTTTTATACTCTCATCACCATCGGCGGTCGTCCTCGCGCGATGATGATTGAAATTTCGACGACGATGCGATGTTGTCTCGAGTGTTGTTTCCCGAAGACATTCGCTCACAGAATCTCGTTTTCGTTGCACTTGTTCGGACGACCACCCAGAAGCTCGAACGCGGCAGAAACTGCAACACCTGCTCCCGCTCAAAATCCTGGAACTCGTGCTTTTTCTCGTCGTTTTCAGTAAAGAAGAGCCCTCCCGCCGAAGAAGAAGAAGACGAAGCGTCTCGCGCCTCCTCCTCCTCATCTCTCTCTCTCTTTTCCTTTTTTGTGTTCTGAAGCAGCCATCAGAACTCTTTTTTTTCTTTCGTCGGCTGCTCTTTCCTTGCTTGTTGAAAAAAAGGTCCGTCCTTTCTTTTTCGCGAGGAGCGTTCTGAGACACAAGTTTTTTAACAAAAAGAGATCTTTTTTTCAATTCACGCGTTTTTGTGGCAAGAAAGAGTACTTCTGTGTTACAAAATAACGGCACAAATAAACTCTACTAAAGTTTGTATTTATAAACACATTATTACATTTACCGGAAGATGACGACGACGACGAGGATAACGAGCGGTAATAATAGTCGCAACTTTTTTGTTGGAAACAAAGTTCCTCGCGCGCGTCGCAAAACTCTCTGTCGTCGCGCTCTTCTTCTTGGAGAAAATCATCATCGAACGGTGGTGATGATGATGATGATGAAAAAGATTAGTACGAGAGATGAGAGGAGGAACGAGAGAAGCAGGTTCGGCTGCGTTCGAGTAGCGGCGGCGGCGAGGAGTAGTAGTAGTGGTAGCAGTAACGACGACGACGACAAGAACAACGTTAACGGCGCGACGACGACGAGAGATGAATTATTGGAAGAAATTGAAAAGTTAAAAGCTGAAAACGCAAAGTTGAAGATGTTGCAGATGCAGTTGGAGGATGTTTCTTTGCCTTCTTCTTCTTTGTCTTCTTCTTCTTCGAATTCTTCGAAGTCGACGACGACGACGACGACAACAATAAAAACAACGAAAAAAGCCGCCGTCGGCGCGCTTCGAACCGATCCTAAGAGTGAATCTGAAATCGAATGGCCGTTACCGATTACCGCGGAAGGATGTCCCGTAGGCGAGGAAGACAAGAAACCGTTCTGGGAAACGAGACCGAAGAACGACCCGGACGAACTCTTTGAAGGAAAAACGGCGACGGAGGAAACAAACAGACCGAAAAAAATTGCGCACGTTACGGCAGAGTTAGCACCGCTGGCAAAAGTTGGTGGATTAGGCGACGTGACGCAAGGGTTAGGTCGCGCGATGAAAATGCAAGGCCACGACGTGGTCATCATCTTGCCGTTTTATCAATCGCTCGACGCGAACGAGATTTTCGATTTAAAACACGTGATGGATTTTGACGTACCCAAAGGGACGAAATGGGACGGAGAAAATGTCGTGTCGATGATGAAAACGTCCGCGTATTCGGGAAATATCGGCGGGTGCGACGTGATTTTATTGAAACCGCACGAGGAGACGAATTCGAACATTTTCAAAGGCGGGGCGATTTACGGCGGGAGTTATAATGAGCTCGAAGCGTATTTATATTTCTCCCGAGCGAGTTTAGAATTTTTGGATAAATCTGGAAGAGACCCGGACGTGATTCACGTCCACGAGTGGCAAACGTGCGCGGTGCCAATGTTGTATTGGGAAGAGTACCACGGGAAGACGAGTTTGAACAAAGCGAAAATTGTCATGACTATTCACAATTTGGACAACACCGGAGAGTGCCGAGAGGAGGAGTTTTTCGCGACTGGCGTGAATGGAGAAAAGTTTAACGTTATCGAGAAAGCGTTGGATGAACGAACTATCGGACACAATCCGGAAAGAATGTGTTTAATGAAAGGTGGCGTCGTGTACTCGAACAAAGTCACGACCGTTTCGCCGACGTACGCGAAAGAAACTTTGGACGGGAACGGCGGCTTCATGTCCAAAATTCTAAAAGCGAACCAAGAAAAGTTCTCCGGCATTTTGAACGGCATCGATTACGATTTGTGGAATCCGGCGTTAGACGCGACGTTGCCGGCCAATTTTGCCCCAGGGAATAAAATGACCGAAAACAAAAAGCTGTGCAAAAAATACTTACAAATCGGCTTGGGATTGGACGCGGACGAAACAAAACCGTTGATCGTGTGCATCTCGAGGTTAGTTCCTCAAAAAGGCATTCACTTGATCGAACGCGCGGTCACGCAATCCGAAAATAACGGGAATCAGTTCGTGTTACTCGGCAGCGGCCACAGCGATGGTGGTTTCAAACGAATGGCCAACGAAGAGTTTTCCCAAACGAACTCGTCCAACGTCCGATTGATGATTACCTACTCCGACGCGCTCTCTCGATTAATGTACGCCGCCGCGGACTTTGTCTTGGTCCCTTCAATGTTCGAACCGTGCGGTTTGACGCAAATGATCGCCATGCGCTACGGCGCCTTACCCATCGTCCGTTCTACCGGCGGACTCGCCGATACCGTCATCGATTGCGACGCCGACCAAGAAAACGGCAACGGCTTTGTCTTTTACGGCGCCGACGACCAATCCTTAGACGAGTGCATTCAAAGAGCCAACAAAACGTTCCAAGACCGAAAGAAGTTTCACGAGTTGCAAGAACGCGTCGCCAGAGTCGATTACGGGTGGGAAGCGAGCGGTAACGTCTACGCGGAGTTGTACGAGAGTTTGTAATTAAAAGACACACACTGATGATATTTTTTGCATGTTATTGCATCTCATAACTGTCTGTACTTTATCCAAATCTCTTCATTTACTCATCACTTATTAACAACCGCTTTTTACGGCGGATTTTCTTTTCCAATGACGACAACGACGACGACGCGCGCGGCAGCTTTGATGAGCACCACTCGCGCCTGTTTGTTCCTTCGCACGTCTTCTTCGAAAACAACGACGAGAACGAGTGGAAAATGCACATCGCTCTTAAAGGGGAGGACTAATCTTCCATTTCAACGAGGAGGAGGAGGACAACGACGACGCGGGAGTGCGCGAGGAGGAGTGCGCGGGAGTGCGTCGTCGTCAGCTGCGACGACCGCTGATGTTGTTCGTAATAATAATACTAACAACAACAACAGAGTGAACATTCAACCATCGTCAGATGCGAGGAAAATCCACCTCCCGACGTTTGTCGCCTTGTTAGTGGACGTCGCTGAGGACGGGTGCGATATCATTCGAGAGGTGACATCGAGAGGCGATTTGGCGGTTAAAGACAAAGGCGGGAGCGAAACGTTGGATAAAAAGTACATCATGGACGCGCAAACGGAAGCGGACAGACAGGTGGAGATTATGGCGTTGAGACGGATTACGACGTTCGCGGGCGGGAGGTTGCGCGTCGTCGGCGAGGAATCGTACGAAAACGCGTTAGAAGGCGAGGCGGAGTGCGACGACTCGACGTGTTTTGCCTCGTTCGATGAGGAAGAGGAGATGATGAGGAAAGAAGAAGGGAACCATTACGTAGATAAAGATATCTTAAAAGAAGTTTTGGAGGCGAAATGGCCGCCGGCGATTGCGTCCGGGGAGATTGACATTTCCAGAGTGAACGTGTACGTAGATCCTTTAGACGGAACGAACGAATACGCGAACGGGGAAAGACCGGCAGTGACGGTCTTACTTGGTGTCGCCGTAGATGGTGTCCCAGTAGCTGGGATTATCGGGCAACCGTTTTTTGGTTGGAACGCGAACGTTAACGATTCGAAACATTTAGAAAATTTGGGCAGAGTCGTCTGGGGCGGCCCCGGCGCCGGGTGTAAAGGTCTTCGAGTGGACGAGACGCAAAAAAAACTCGTAATGCCTCCAACAGGGCCGCACGTTGTTTGCTTGAACAGAAACATACGCGACGAGCGCCAAGCACCGGTCATGGAACAAACAAAATCGGAAGTCGCCGTCTTAGTTTCCGCGACTGGGTATCACTATTTGTGTTTGCTGGAAGGCAGAGCGCACTCGGCGATGCTGTTACGGAAAGCGAGTAAAAAATGGGACACGTGCGCCGGAGAGGCGCTGTTAAGATCCGTCGGTGGTGCAGTCACCGATACCGTTGGTCGACGATATAATTACGATTGCGACATGCCGGGCGTCCCGAACGTCTGCGGCATGGCGGCGTCGATCGATATCGATTTACACTTGGAGCTCACGCACTCGATCATCCAGAAAGAAATCGAAAAGTTGGAAAGTTTGTACCCTTACGACGTGGAGTGTTCGTCGATTAAACAACCGATTTTAAAAGAAGCGTACAGAAAGAATGTCGCGTTTAAAGCCTTATCAGTGGATGCCGGTGGTGTTCTCGTCACGCCGGCCAGAGCGGTCCACGACGTCTACGCCGATCACGCCAAAACGTACGGCTTTTCCGACGTCACGCCCGAATCTGCCAAGAAAGCGTTTAAAAGCGTCTTTTCCACGCCTCTGAGCGAAAACGAATTGCGGTACGTCGGCGACGGACGCGAATCGTTTTGGAAAAAATGCGTCTTTGCCGCACTAAACGTCGACGCGTCTAACGAAGACTCTTTAAAACGAGGCAACGAGTGTCTCGACGCGCTCATGAAATTTTACGAACAACCCGAAAATTGGGCCGTCGCCCCAGGTGCCATCGATGCCTTCCGTCGCTTGCGCTCGCGAGGCATCAAAGTCGTCGTCACCAGCAACTGGGACGACCGCTTACCGAACATCTTAGAAAAATTAAACATCATCGACGAAGTCGACGCGGTCTACTGCTCCGCCGTCGGCGGTTTCGAGAAACCTCACCCGAACGCGTTCAAACGCTCCTTAGCCGCCATCGATATCACCGACAAAAATGACTTCAAAAGCGTCGTACACGTCGGCGATTCCGACGTCAACGACATCTTCGGCGCCCAAAACGTCGGCATCGGTTACGCTATCAAATGGGGCGGCGACCGAGAGAACGCTCGCGTAACCCCGGCGTTTGATTTCCAAGAGTTGGCGGATGAAATGATTGCCAGCGCGTACGCTTTTGCAGACGATTCGAAGACCACTCGGCGGTACTTTTTTTAAAAGTAGTAGTATTGCGTGTGTAGGTGTGTGTATATGTATATGCATATATATATACGTAGTTCAAATTGTCTCACGTAAGTTGTCTTTAACTGTTTTCGTACTACAACACATTTATTAGTATTAGGTGTTTGCTCTTCGGAAAAAAAGTTTTCATTCCCTCGTTTTTTTTGAATTTTTCCTCAAAAACACTTCGCGTATTTTCTTCTTCTTCTTTACCTTCTTCGCGCGTTTAACGACGACGACGACACCCGAGGACGAACCCCAACCGCGCTGCTCAAAAACGTTGAGAACAACTTTAAAGTGATTTAAATCAGTATCGTCTTCTTCTCATGGTGGCCAAGAACAAAAGTTACGAGGAGTTTTACGAGGAGGAGGAGAAGAAGACGAGTTTTACGAGGACGAAGAACGAGGACGAGGTTTTTTACGAAGACGACGACGAAGAGTTTTCGACGCCTCCGAAAGAACAACAACACGGTAGTTATGTTCAAGAAGCGATCGTGTGCGTGCACACGCTCGTCCACCGGTCGAAGGTAGGCGTCGTCGTCGGTCTTCGCGGGAGAACGATATTTGACATCGAGAGAAGAACCGGAGCGAGCGTCTCTATCTTGCGAGAAGAAGAAGAAGAAGAAGAAGGAAAAGGAGAAGGAGAAGGAAAAGAGGAAAGAGTAAAAGTCGTCTTAACCGGCACGGCGCAAATGTGCAAAGAAGCGGCGAAAATCATCGAAAGCATCTCAGATGGGAACATTATCGACGAGAAGACGACGACCGAAAAAGATGGAAGGAAAGAGACGTACGGACGACGATCGGTATCCGTTTCGAGAGCGGGAGATGGTGAAAAGCTGCTGCGCCCGCTCGAGAAAGCGTTTTTAGGGTGGACGAGGAAAACGGGAGAAGAGAACGAGGTCGAAGATGCATATTCGAGCGGAGAAGAAGATATTATATCCACGGAAGACGGAGAGAACGACGACAACGGCGAGGTAGAGGAATGCTCGTTTAACCACCATCACGCGACGACGACGACGGCGATGACGACAAAGCATCGAAAAACACCGCCCCCGTACGAACGAGACGCGTCGAGGTTCTTCGGAACGCTCTCGACGGCGACAGTGCGAATCCCAGACGCCAAAGTGGCTTTAATTATCGGGAAACAAGGCGCACACATCGAGTTCTTACGACACATGACCGGTTGCTCTTTGAATATGGCGAGCCAGGTTGTGGATGTAGGGGACGTTTTTTTGAATAAGGACGAGCGCGTATTCAAGGCGGCGACGAACATGGCCGAACGCGTTTTGTTGATCGAGAGCACTTCGTTAACAGATGTGGCCAGGTGCGTCGCGCTCGTGGCTGATATCGTCGAAGGCACCTTGTACTTACAATCGAAAAAATCTGGAGGAGTTGGATTTTCGTCCACCGACGACGACGCGATGCCATATATGAAGGAAATTCACGTCTCCATCCGCGAATACGCGAGCGTAATGACGAAAACGACGTTTCGCGTAAAAACGAAAGCGAAAGAAGTGAAGCGCACTTTCACGTTTTCTTCTTCTTCGCAACAACAACAACAACAACAACAACAACAACAACAACAACAACAACAACATCAACATCAACAGTGCACGTCTACAACTTCTTCGCAATCGAGACGCATGTCCACTTCCTCCTCCCCGGAACGGCGTTCCTATCACCAAGAGAACCGCCAGCATCGAGTGCGGCAAGAAAACGAACAACAACAGCACTATTCCTCTTCCTCGTACTACGACTACTACGCAAACCCTCCTTCATTAAAGTTTGATCCAATAACGAACGAGTTATTAGCAGTCGTACCACCTCACGTTGTTTCTGCACCGCCACCACCATCAATCAACGTAGTAAACGTCGACGAAGACAACTATTTTTGCGAAGACGACGAGTCCGACGCGTACAGCACCGACTCCGATTTCGCCGCGTGAGAGAGAACGCGCATCGACGAACGAGAGAAGCGCGCGTTGAACGCGTATATACATACACGAGAAAGAAAGAGAAGAAAAACACAAATCTAACAGACAATGTAATGAACACACACACACACACACACACACACACACACACTACGCAAGAGAGCATACACTACCACAAAGTAAAGTTCGCATTATTATTTCATTATTATTATTATTATTATTACGTTCTCGCTCTATATAAACTAATGATGATAAAACATCCTCGCTACGTTTGAATCCTCGTTCTCTAACTCCAACTCCATATCCTCTCGATCGTGCTCGTCGTGATGACGAGCGTGGTGAGGATGAGAAGACGACGACGAAACGCGATCGATCCCATCACCATCACCACCACTCCCATTGCCACCACCATTCGTCCCTCGCCTTTTTTTCTTCCCAAACATCACGCGCGAAAAGAACCCCTCGCCTTCCTTGTAAATATGCTTCGTCTCGCTCCCAATGTAAGGAAGGACTTTCCTGTGCTTATTGTGTGCGGCAACGATCGCGGATAAGTAGAGATAAAAGAGCACGCTGAGGATGAAGCTCATGCAGAATATCCCCCTAACGTGTGTTTTGTGCGTCGCGTGATTGAAAGAGAGCAGAGAGAAGAGTTAGTAAAGCGCGTTCATAATCCTTCCATTATATCCACAAACGGATATCTTTTTCCACGCGAGAATAAAAAGAATACCATCAAGTCGTAAACGTACCTGTATCGTCTCCTCTGTAACCTCGGCGTGACCGGTAACTCCAGCCCTCTTTTGCTCAACCCTTGCACTTGGTTGATCGCGTGTTCGCTGAACTGGAGCATGGACGCGGACTTTCGCATCTGGCCTCTCGAATTCGTATTCGTTCCGGCTTTGTTGATGATGAGAATGGTCTCCCCGTTGTTTTGTTGTTGTTGTTGTTGTTGTTGTTGTTGTTGTTGTTGTTGTTGTTCTTTACTATTATTACTATGACTGAAAATGGTGCTATTTTTAGATGACGACGTCGGCGATGGCGTGGACGAATCCGACGAGCGCGTCCGAACGTGATGGACACCACCGCGTTCGGACGAAGAAGAAGACATCTCTGCTTCTTTTTCCACACCTTTTATCTGACGGTTTCCGGGGAAAAGTCAAAGACTGCACAAAAAGCGTTATTAAATCTCTCTCTCTCTCTCTCTCTCTCTCTTATTATTATTATGTCTAAAAACAAACGCGCTTTAATAGCATTGGAATGAGACTGTTGTTTTTATTTTTGTTGTTGTTGTTCTGTTATTAAAGACGCGTAAAGAGAGAGAGAGAGGAGAGAGAGAGATGACGAGCGACGATGCTTTTATTCCGAATGCGAGTGCGACGACTGCTGAAAAGAAAAGAAGGTTCGATACCATCGACTTCACGACGACTACTACCACGAATACCGCGTCGTCCTCCTCTTCGCATTTATTCAAAAGAGGCGGCGCCAAAGCGACGAAATATTCCGAACTTCTCGAACGCGAGAAACCAGACGCGAAGTTACCCACGAGAGAAGAGCTGAGAGTGAAAACGACCGAACAGTCCAAGGAACAGTTCGATCTGCTCGTCTCCGCGTGGTCGAGAGAACGGAAAGCGTCGACGAATAACATCGCGGTAGCAATATGGGACGAGAAGTTGAAACTGGCGAAAGTGGTGAAACAGAAAGGGAAGTCTTTGTCCAAGTTTGGGTATTCCGCGGCGGCGTCGAGCGGGGCGACAAAAGAGACGGGGGCGAATGCGGCGACGGTGACGACGACGACGATTGCATCGTCCGCAGATAACGGTGGAGGGGCGGTGTATTTGTTCCCCGAGGAAGTCGCGTTCTTAGTGGAAACGGAACGGGTGTGTTTGTTTTGGCAAGCTCGAGGTAAAGGTTTAGAACCGGCGTCGGTGAAAAGCATACACGAGATGTTGGAGGAGTGCGGGGTGTCGATGGAGACGTACGTGACGTACGCGCAGTTGTGTAGGATTGGGTACGTGGCGAGAAGATTCGGGGCGCCGTGGGTTGTGCCTGAGCGAGTAAAAGCGAACGCGAGGAAGAAGAGAGAAAATGAGACGTACGTTCATCGGATAATGGCTGGGGAAGGGGAGTGGGTGTTTAAAGGGGTTGACAACAACAACAACAACAACAACAACGACGACGACGACGACGACGACGACGACGGTAAAATGGAACTCGACAATCATACCGTAATCGCTGAGAGCAAGGAAAGAGACGCAGACGCAGCGATGGAAGAAAAAGTAGAAATAGACGACGACGAAGCGGTAGAGATTGTTCATCATCCGGGCACTCGCCGGTGGTTTCATTGGTCCGGTTCGAAACACCACCCGTGGTTAGGTCCGGAAATCCACGCTTCGTACGCTCAAACGCAAAAGGTCAAGCTAGAGGAAAGAAGAAAGCGAGAAAAGGAGAAAGAAAAGCTTCGACGCGAGAAAGAAAAGCAAGAATTGATGAAAATGCGCGAAGGTGGGGGTAAATGGCCAACCTTTGACGTGTGGCGACCGAATGGAAATTTCAAGAAATCAGGCCCGGGCGAACCGGACTTTCGAATCGCGGTATGTTCCGAGAGACCGCCGCATGGCGAAGAAGCGGAACTCTTGTGGAAACGCTCGAAGAATGTCAAGATAAAAATCGCAAACGTGGAAAGCGGAGCAATTATGCTGTTTGATCTAGAAGCAGGTTTAGCGCGGTGAGATGCCAGAGTGCGCGCATGCTAAGTTTTAGTTGCATTCTAACATATTACTACTAGAAATAAATCTATTCGTTTCGCCGTCGAATGTAAAGTTTTTCCCGTCAATTCTTCGCGTGACGGGATTGCCGATATAGATGTAACTCCATCCCGAGCGTTGACCTCGTTTTACCTCTGCGAATATATTCGAATCTTCCTCGACAATGCGTAAAGCGCTCATGTCTCTTTTCGCCGCGGTAAACACGTCTTGCCTGGTCATAGCTAAAGCAGAATCTTTGGCGCCCAAATAGCGAGCAGCATTCTTCTCGGAATTCATTTCGCTCACGAACGCGTTCAAAAATCGCACTCGCGCCGAGACTTCTTCTTCGCTGAGATGAAAAGAAGAAGAGGTGGAAAGTTTTTCGATTTCTTTTTGCGCGTCTTTGCGAACGAGATTTTCAAGTCGAGTGCCTAAAACAGCATCCGCCAAAAGCTTCCGAAGCTGAGGCGCGAGTCTCGCTAAAGATATTACATACCCAGAGACGTACGTTAGGTCGTTTTCAGAAAGCGCGTCGAAGGTTTCTCGAAGCTTTGGCGTGAGCTTTGCGCACGAGTCCGGCGTGAGTGCGTTTAACGTTCTCAGAACGTCTCTCTTGACTTCCCTCTCCTTCTTCTCGTCGTTGTCGTCGTCTGCTCCTTTGCATTTTTGAGTGGATGTTGGAACGTTCACAACAATTTTGCGTTTGCCGCTCGATCGCTCTTTCCCGGTATCTTTTCTCGATTTAAACCTTTCGAACGCGAGCAGTTTGCACGCGTCCAAACTCACTTTTGCAGTATACGCCGATGTAGTTATTCGACACGGGATACCTTTCGCGTGGTACAAATCGCACCCGGCTCTCAACAAGAGTTCTTTGACGCCTTTCCCGCGGAACTTTGGGTTCACAACTAACCGATTCACGACGCAAAATCGTTGCACTTTTGAGGCATTCAGATTATCGACGACGTTTTCAAACTGCGGCGGCGCTTGCTCCGTGTGAAAGCTCGCGTATCCAATCAGATTTCTTTCGTCGTCATCCTTGTCGTCGTCTGCTTTACCGACGACTTCTAAATACACGCCGTGAAGAGTTGGAAGAGAAGTCACGTAGTGCCATCTTTTGAAATCATCGTAGCGTTCTCTCGTCGATTCGACAACGACGAAAGAATTACCATCGTCGTCGCTTCTATACTTCTCTCGGTTATCGCGAAAAAGGTTCGAGATATCGTTCGAAACTTCCAAGAGCTGCTCTCTGACTCGTAAGTGCACGGATGGAAAGTAATCTCGAGTGTCCTCCTCCTCCTCGTCTTCCTCGTCGTCTGCCGCTCGAAAAAAGTGAGACGACGAAGAAGATACCATCGTCAACGCGGTTTCATCTTCTTGAAACGTCATCCCACTGTTTTCCGCGAACGTTTTCGCCAACCGTTTCACCTCTGCTCGCCATCCTACTTTCTCGCTTGCGATACCGCATCCCCACTCAAACGCGTCAAAACCGTCGCCGCTATGAGTATTCCTCACTCTCAACCAGTCCTGTCTGTTTCCGTTCGTTTTCATCACCGGAACTAACTTCTCGTGTTCGATAATCATCGCTATCGTCGTCGTCGTTTTTTGAAGATGTTGTTTTCGACGTCGTCGTCGTCGCAGTAAACTTAAACACAGTTGAAACACTCGCAAGAGTTTGACTCCAGAACATCCATCACCTCCCGCCAAAAGTACAATTTTTTTACTTCGAGGACGACGCTCAACTTCTCCTTCTTCTTTTATCCAGCGCAATAAAATCTCCATGAAATGTTTCAGGGAGGATTTATCGCGCAAAGGAGACTTGCCTCGCCAACGGTGCGTTTTGATGTTATCATCATCATCATCATCATCATCGTTACAAGAAGAAGAAGAAGAAGAAGAAGAAGAGCTCTTCCCAAAAACGACCACTTCATCCACTCTTCTTTTATCGCTCTTCTCCTCTTCCTCTTCCTCTCGAAAATCAACCAAGAGCACTCTCTCGTCCTCAAAGTCGTCGTCCTCTTCTTCTTCCTCCTCCTGTTGCTGCTCCTGTTGTTGCTGCTGCGACATTTACTCTCTCATCTATTATTCGTGTGATTTTTTTTTTCTAACGAACTTTTATATTTTTGCCATTTGTGGTGAAACTTAAAAATCGTTCGAGAGACTTTTTCTTCGAAAAGTGGTGAAATTTGGCTTCTTTCAAGAGTAATGAACGAGCAAAAATAAACGACAGAAAAAGAGCCGCGCGAGAGATTCGATATTCTCATTCATTCATTCATTGCACGAATAGAGTACTATTATTAGTAGTAGTAGTATTATTAAGTATTATTACACGCGCACACACGCGAAAAGCGATACACATGAAATAATGCTGGCAGCGGCAGCGGTGAGCGCGTTGTATAATAATACTAAAAAGAATGAGATGCACGAAGAGAAGAAAAGAGACGGGGAAACGATGACGATGATGATGGAAGACAACGTGCATCGCATCGAGGACGTTGAGAAAAGAACGACGACGACGACGATGACGAGGATGAGAGCGCGAAGGCAAAAACCAACCGGAGAAGAAATGCTGACGAGGAACGGCGCGTGGGAAATTCTGGACGCCCTGGACGCGCGCGAGAAGAAGAAGGGAAAGAAGAAAAAAGACGCGCTCGTGAGATTTTTAGAAGACTTTCGCGCGGTGCACACGCTCGCGCGAGAGGTGTTGCCAGAGTGCGAAACGAAAACCGCGACACTCGAACGCGTCGAGAATCCCATCTTTTTGGCAAAGGCGGAAAAAAAACCAAGCGTGTATGTGCAACGATTTAAAATCGATACGACGACAACGACTGGGATGGTGGATAACGACGACGACGCGATCGAGGAAGAGGTGGAGAGAGCGGTGAGGAAGGCGGTTGGGTTGAGCGCTAAAGAGGAGGAGGAGGAGGAGGACGAAGCGCCGTGCGAAGTGCGCGTGCTGGAAACGTCCGAAGGCGTCGTCGCATCGTCGTCTATGGATGCGGTTATCGTTGTCGTGGACTTTCGAGAGAAAGAAGGATCTGTTCCAAGCGTATCGTTTGGAAGCGACGACGACGAAGAAGAATATGAAGAAGACAAGAAAAAGACTACGAGTACCATAAAAAAAGAAGAACTTTTCGAAGGTGGTATCGTGAAACCAGATCTGGAAACGTCGTTGAAAGAGTTACATCCGTTCGCCATCTCTATCCGACAATTATCCAAACGAATCGGTGAAGACAACGTGTTTTTAGTCGTCACGCACTGCGGCGACGACTACGTCGAGAAAAGAGACTGGTGCGAGTTAATCGACGTGCCGCCAGAGAACGTGACGTTTTGCCAAAGCTCGTTCGTGCACGCGCTTTCCGAGGATTACAACAAAAACAAATCGAACAAATCGAGCGCGACGTACGTGGATATTCCAGACCGTCTCGTGGAATGGATCGACGATTGGAGAGAGGAAAGAGGGAAGTCGCTACGAAGCGAGTTTCAACGAGAGAGAGAGACGGTGCATTTCTTCGCCGCGCTGAAAGATGCGTATTTTATTCCGTTCGAAAAGAAAAAGAGTAAAAAAGAAGATAGAGAAGATGAAGAAGAAGAAGAAGAAAAAGAAGAAAAGAAGAAAGAGGAGTTAAAGGCGTCGACGAAGCGAGTGGATGATGAAAATGCTGCCTCGGCCAAAGACGGTACCGCCGTAGATTCTGCGGTGGCGGCTAAAGACGATGACATTTCCAAGAAAGTCATCGATAGTCACTCGAGAGTTGCGTTGAAAACAGTCTCTGCGTGCTTCGATCGCGCCATTGAAGGCATGGGTGCTGGCGTCATCAGCGGCGCACCCGCGATGGCGGCGAAGTTCGATAAGAATTACGCGTCCTCGTCTGACAAGATGATTACGCGCAACCAGCTTCACTATTTCGTATCCAAATACGCCGTGGCGCAATATCCAGCCGCGTTTATCCTCGCTTGGGCCATTCCCGGTCCGTTGATGGCACACCCGGTGCATTTATCCAACCGATTTCGCATCGCTCTGTGCTTCGCCATCGTCGGAGGACGCGAATATATGAACATGGAAACAATCGCCACGACGTTGGCGCTCGGCGCAGGGGCGGATGGATTGGCCGTTCTGAACGCATCTTTTGAAGAAAATGATTTGGAGAGACAAGAAAATGACGACGACGACGAGGACAACGACGATGACGCGAGCGATGAAAGCGGTGACGACGACGAAGTTCGTCGCGCCTCTGTCAAGGTAGAAAAGGAAAAAGAAGAGGAATCCGCGGAGGAGAAGAAGGAGAAGAAGGAGAAGAAGAAGAAGGAGATACCGCTTCCGGTTCCAAAAACGAAAGAAGATGAAACAAAACATGAAAAAGGAGAAGAAGAAACGAAAGCAAGCAGCAGCAGCAGCAGCAGTAAATTATTAGCGTCCTTCACGGAACGAGTCAACGCCGCGTTGAGCGCGATTGAAACGTCCACATCTGAGCTCCGTCAAAATGCCGAAAATGCCATCAAGGACGCGTTTACCATCGCCGACCGAACGGTGGCGAAAGCGGAACGAAAAGCGAAGAAACTGACGCGCAAATCGCTCAATCGAGCTTTGGACGACGGGTTAATCACGAGAAAACAGGCTTTGCAGATGAGCAAAGGTTTCTTCCGAAACGCTTTTTACGAGTACGTCGTCAGAGACATCTCTGCTTTGATTTGCGGACCGAGATATTTATTGTTCACGCAGGCGGATTTGACGCAAATTGTAAACTCGTCGATGACGTTCTACGTCGCCGAGGCGGCGTGTAAAACGTTCTTACCGGACAGATTCAACCACAAGGAGAAACTAGAAATCGATGGTGGTAACGCTTCGGCGACGGGGACAACGACGCTTTCGGCGAAATCGCTCGCGGAATCAGAGGCGGGGATTAAGGCGAAGGAGTACTGCGACGCGGCTTCGGAGAAATTCTCCCAAACCGCCGAGTCTGCAAAGCAAACGGCGGAGGCCGCGAAAGTGAAAGCGCAAGAAGCGGCGGCCAGAGCGGCGCAATCCGCACACGATGCCGCCACGAGGGCAGCCGAATCTGCGCAAGAAGCTGCCAGAGCGGCTCAAGAGAACGCGCAAAAGGCGAAGGAGGCGGTCTGGTCCTACGTGTCCTCAATTTCTTCCTCGGTCGCCGCGGCGGTTGCCAAAAGCGACGACGACTCTGACTTGATCGATAAGAGTTTAGATCCAAACTCGTACGCCGCAAAGTTGGTCCCGCAAATTCCATCGTACAAACTTGCCGCCGCTTTTGGCGGTCCCGCGATGAAGAAAGCGTTGGCGTTCAACCTTCCGTCGCTTCTCGCCGACGCCGATTGTCGAAATTTGGGTTTCACCAAATCCGTCTGGACTGGGAACTCGAAAGAGTTGGACGACTTGTTCGCGAAATACGACCAAGAAAAACGCATCCGCGCCGTCGCTCGCAAAGCTTTAGTCTTATGTCTCCAATCTTCGAACAAGAAAAGCGTCGCCGAGGAGCTCAAAAAGTGCGGTTTGATGCAAAGCGAGAAATCAAAAATGCACTTAAAGTTGGAAGAGCGACAAAAAGAGCACAAAAAAGAAAGCAGCAACAGCGCGGCAACCTCACCCACGTCAACCCCTCCTCCTTCTCACTCCACCGCCTCCTCCTCCTCGTTGGTATTCGCCAACGTCCAGTTACCATCGATTCCTTCCCCTTCCAGTCTCTTCGCCAACTGGGGTCGAGGAGGAGGCGTCGGGTCGAAAGAAACGACTGCGACACTCATCCCTGCCCCTACCGACGGGAAAACAACTGCAAAAAAGGACGGCGACGACGTAAACGACGACGAAAAAGACGCTTCGCCGAAATCGCCCATCGCCGTTGTAAATCGCACTTGATGCTACGACCAACACTATTTATTTACATAGGAATGTATTGAGAGCGCTCGCATTAACACTCTTGAACATTTTGAGTATTTTCCTCGGATTTTGATGAATTTGTCTACTTTTTCGAAGCACTTCTTTTCCTTCAGAACGAGACACACACTTGAGATGGATCGATCACTCAACAGAAACAACATCTTTAACGGGTTTGAAGAAGAAAAAGAAAAAGACGACCAATATCATCATCATCATCATCAGGTAGGACGACGATTCAGACGACGACGAAAAGCGAAAGCGTCTCTTTTTCGCGAAACGCGTTTAAATAGTAGTGTCTTTCGCATCATCGTTTCGGATTTAAATTTCAAAATCTCTGCGCTCGTTTCCCCCAAAATCTCGGTTCTCTAGAGGTTTACTTTATTACGCGCGCGCTGCAAAAGAAGAGCGAAATTCGCTTTTCCGCAGCATTATGATCGTCCTTCATTGTATTCTCTTTCATACTCACTCGCTCTCTCTCTCTCTCTCTCAGATGAAACAACAACAAAAAACGCTGTCGGAATTCAATAAAATTCCTTTGATTTCTTCGAGCAAGGGAAAAGAGGAGACACAGAAGGAAGCGAAGAACGCCTTTGCCGCTCCCTTTAAGCGAAAGAATTTTTCTTCCGAAGAAGGAGGAGACAGGGAAGAGGAAGAGGAAGAGAAGAAGAGAAGCAAAGGAAGCGAAGAGGGAGACGCATACGGCGAGGATGAGGATAAGAACACGCCGCCGACGAGAGCAGCGCCTACCGCGCGAGAAAGAACAACGTTGAAAGAGACAGAAGAGGACGATGACGACGATGAAGAAGCGATTTTAGGGACAGATGTGAAAGGCGAGAAGAGCGAGCGGATTTCACCTGTCGGTATCGATAAGGAAGAAAAACCGGACGTGGAAGAGGAGAAGGCGAACGAGGAGAGAGCCGCGCGGGAGGCGAGCAAAGAGGCGACGACGACGACGACAACGACGAGTGTTGGTAATACTAACGGTGAAGAAGAACAAAGGAAGATGTCGGTGTTAGAGCTCCACTTCGGGAAACGGAAACCAAATCCTCCGAAAGAGCTCAAGTACGACCAGAAACCGAAAGAAATGGAACCAAATGCGGAGCCGTTGCCGGAGGAGTTGGAGGAGTGGAAACAGTTCGCCGAGCAACAGTTGGCAAATTTGGTGAATTTAATGAGACAGAAAATAATCGATTGTTTTCACGTGAGAATAGCGATATCGGTGATGATGATAGCCTGTCCAGCGAAAGAGTTGAGAGAGGTGCTGAAGGATTTAAGAGACATGAAAGTGATTGGAAATACCATGCGACCGTATTTGATTTATTTGAGAGAAATTTTAGACGGGTGCGGCGAGAAGTATCGAGATAAGTTAGACGCGGACATGGAGTTTTCCTCCTCGGATGAAGACGAGTCTTCTTCGAGCGATGACGACGATGATGATGACGACGAGTCGGACTCCGAGGAAATTCCTGAAATCACCCGCGGCAATGGCCCGCTCGCCACGACTGCGCAAGTTCGCGACGCTACAAAAATACAAGGCTGTTCGTCCTCCTCGGAGGAGTCCGACGGCGACAACGACGAGGAAGATGATAACTCCTCCTCTGAAGAAGAAGAAGAAGAAGAAGACGTGATGAAAAAACCTAAATACGACCGCCAACGATGCCAACTCTTCTCTAAATTCCTCGGTCGTTTCATGATTGAAAACAGAGTCCAAGAGCAAGTCGAAGCCGCTCGCCTTCTCCGCGCGGACGAGTGTCGAGAGTTTTCCAACGAAGAGTGCGTCCAGTTTTTAGATCTCTTGCAGCGACAGGGGAAAATCATGATCGACGGGCCCATTATTCACGTCATATAGTCATAAACAGGATCTCATCGAAACGACTAAAGTAGACGTTGTTGTGTATTATTATTATTATTTCATTTTGCATCAAAAGGACAAAAGGACTGCTTTTTTTTCAGTTCAATTTCTTTCCAAAAAACAGACAAAAAACCGTCTTCATAAAAAAAAGGGTCACTCACGCTTTATTTAACAGAGCTTTCTTTCCGCGTTTTGTATCCTCACAACACACACACACACGCACACATTCGGTGAACACACCGTACTCTTTGTCGTTGTTTTTATCGCGTTACTTTTTTATCATCGTCATCATGCCGACGGTGAATTTAAAAAGAGACGATTTGTTCCAAAAGCTCGGGAAAACGTTCACCGAGGAAGAGTTTGACGAGTTGTGTTTCGATTTCGGCATCGAGTTGGACGAAGTGACCACGGAACGGGAGATGTCGAGCAAGTTTTTAGGAGTGAAAGATACCAAAGAGGGAGGAGACGGTGGTGGTAAAGAAGAAGAAGAGAACGACGCGGTTATTTATAAAATCGACATCCCGGCGAACAGATACGATTTGCTCTGCTTGGAAGGCATAGCGAGAGCGTTGAACATCTTTCGCGGGCAACGATCGACGCCGGTGTTTCGAACGGTCGAACCCGAGAACGGGCAGGAGAGGTTGCGAGTGAAAGTGAATAAAACGGTGAGTTTAGTGCGACCGTTTATTGTCTGCGCGGTGTTAAGGAACGTCACGTTTACGAAAGAGAGGTATAATTCGTTCATCGATCTGCAAGATAAATTGCACCAAAATATATGCCGAAGACGAAGTTTAGTCGCCATCGGGACGCACGATTTGGCCAAGATTGAAGGGCCGTTTACGTACGACGCGAAACCGAAAGAGGAGATTGAGTTCGTGCCGCTGAAGCAAACGAAATCGTTTCGAGCGGATGAGTTGTTGGAACACTATAAAAAGAACGACCAAAAATTGAAAGCGTACGTGCCATTGATCGAGTCGAGCGCGGTCGCGCCGGTGTTGAAAGATAAGAACGGAACGGTGCTGTCTTTGCCGCCGTTGATTAACGGGTCGGTGAGCGCGATCTCGTTGGAGACGAAAGACGTGTTCATCGAGTGCACGGCGACGGATTTGCACAAGGCGAAGATTGTATTGAACACGGTGGTGACGATGTTTTCCGAGCACTGCGCGAAACCGTTTCAAGTGGAACCTGTAGACGTGGTGGATTTTATGGGTAACGAAAGGAGTTATCCGGATTTTATGACGCGATTCGTAGACGTGGACGTAGATTACGTGAACAAACGAATTGGAACCGAAATTGAAACGAAAGAGATGGCGGCGTTATTGTGTAAAATGCAGTTGGCGTCGAAAGTCACCGCGGAGAAGACTTTACGAGTGGAAATTCCACCGACGAGATCGGACGTGTTGCACGCGTGCGATATCGCCGAAGACGTGGCGATTGCGTACGGATACAACAACATTAAACAAACCATTCCGAAAGCGTCGACGATAGGGAAAGGTCAACCTATTAATCATTTTAGCGATTTGGTGAGAGAGGAAATCGCGAGAATGGGCTTTTCCGAGGTGTTGACGTGGATTTTGTGTTCGCACGACGATAACTTTAAAAACGTGCGAAGAGAAGATAACGGAAACTGTGCCGCAATTGTCGCGAATCCTTCCTCGATCGACGTGCAAGTGGCGAGGAGTTCGTTGTTGCCGGGCGTTTTGAAAGCGTTGGGGGCGAACAAGGACGCGCCGTTGCCGGTGAAACTCTTCGAGGTTGGTGATGTCGTCGTCATCGACGAGAACGCCGACGTCGGGGCGAGAAACTCGAGAAGATTATTAGCTTTACACTCCGCGCAAACGTCTGGTTTAGAATCAATCCATGGGGTGTTAGATAGAGTCATGCAAGTGACTGGAGCGGCGGGGTCGTTTGAGCCCGGGCCGGGAAACGCCGGCTACGAGTTGATACAAACGAGAAACGAGCCGACGTTTTTCCCGGGAAGGCAAGCGACGATTGTTCGAGACGGGAAAGAGATTGGCGTGTTTGGGATCGTCCACCCAGACGTTTTGAAGGAGTTCGATATCGTGAATCCGGTTTCGGTGTTGGAATTAGAACTTGAACCGTTGCTCGAGAGAACGCAAGAAGCGATTGCCAAAGGGGGACATTAATTTAACGCATATCAGTTTTTTACGCACGTGTTATTAATTTATAAGGTATTTAGTTTCTTAGAATCTGTCTGCTATGTTTCTGTTCTTATTTTTGCTTAGTATTATAGATGGAGCACGTTTTACGTTTCTTCTTGTTATTGTCTTGGCGTTGTTGACGTCGAAAAAATCACTTCTTCACTTTCTTAGTTGCTCTGCCCGTTCTAGTCATCATCGTTTTCTCCGCGATCACTTGCTCTTTCGATTTCTTCTCCTCTTTTTCGGCACTTTTCGGCGTCAAGGCGTGAATTCCAGGCGCTAATCCTTGCTTCGCTTGCTTCTCTCCCGTTCCTAAAGGCGATGAATTATTCGTAGGAGTAGCAGCGGCAGCGGCGGCGGCGGCAGCGGCGTTTGCAACACCAGCGGCAGCCGGGGCAGCACTTCCTCCTCTCGGTCGTGCCGGAGAAGATCCAACCATACCACCAACGCTCATCGCCGCTTGGCCTTTGCCGGCTTGCGGCTGGTAACTTCCCATTCTATGAAGTTGCGGCACCTGAGAGGGTGAGATTTGCTGAGCGGCAACAGCGGCTACGGCTTCCGTTTTCGAAGCCGCGCGAGCCAGCTGTTGCTGTTGGACGTGCGGCGGCACCTGTTGCATGTGCGGCTGCTGCTGAGCTTGCATGGGAACACCGTTACCAGCCATTTGCATTTGACCTTGCATCTGGTGTTGCGGAGGTTGGATGACGCCAGTGGGATATTGCATCCCTGGCTGCTGTTGCATCTGCATCTGTTGGTGCTGCATTTGTTGTTGTTGTTGTTGTTGCTGCTGATGCTGCATCTGCTGTTGCTGCATCGGATTCATCGCTAAGTGCGCCAACTCTGCCGGTGATTTCAATGGAAACATCTTCACGCAATCCTTCCAGCTCTGGTGAGGTTTAACGCGCTTCTGTGGATCCATGCCGACGCGCTCCCGTAACGCCGCGCGACGAATCTTCGCGTATGAAGAGCACGAGTGCGCCACCGCTTGGAAGTGCAATCTAGCCGTTTCATCCTCCAACGGTAACGATCTTGACATAACGACGCGAGCGGAACCCTTGTCCAAGTTGAGCGCGGCGAAAGCTTCCGGATCGTTCTCCAACTCAACCGCTCTCGTGAGCTGTTGAAAGCGCCATCGGCACAGTTCCGGACGACGATACGAGCCTTTCAAGCTCGCCGAAGCGCCAAACGCGTCGGCCACGAGTGCCCAATTCGAGCCAAACTCGTGGACGATGGCACATAAAAGCGCATCTTCCGTCGCTGTCCACGGCTTCGCGGCGCCTTTTCGTTCGCCCGCGGCGGCAGCGCCCTCTTTTTTCCCTTTCTTGTTGCCGTTCTTCTTGACGCCAAACTGCTCCTCCATCCCCGGATGAAACCGAACAAACTGACCTTTCTTATTCTTCTTACGTTTCCCGTTTTTGTCGACGACGTAACCTTCTTGGTCGAAGAAGTGACCTCGTGCGGCAGCCGCGGCGAAGAAAGCGCGTCTGCGCTCTTCGGACGGCGTGAGCTTCCCGTCTGGACCAGAACCAGCTGCGCCTTTTTGGCCACCTGCGGTTTTTTGCTGAGCGCGTTGGTGGCTTTCTCTCGTTCTCTCACGATCTTCCCACTCTCGAAGTCGCCTTTCGTACTCGGCAAACTTGTTCGCTTCTTTCCCGATGGCACTCTTTTCAAATTCGTCGCGAACGCTTTCGTACGCGTCGTACTGCAAAGCTGGAAAATCAAAGAAGAAGTCCTCGGCTGCGTCTGATTTCTCGTCGTCGTCGTCTTCGCCATTCTTACCACCGCTGGACATGGACTGATCGTCGTCCTCGTCTTCATCATCGGATCCTTCTCCTTCTTTCTTCACGGCTTCGTCGTCTCTTTTGAAACTCTTCAATCCGCGCATGGTGAGCTTCTTGTTCATCGAGTACGGGGCAATCAAAGCGTCCAGATCTAATTCTAATCCACCATCATCCAATTTAAGATCTCTGGCGTATTGCGCGCGTCGTAGCTCTCTTTTCTCCGGACTCGACAACATGCCTTCGGTGTCCACGTCTGTTTCCATGTCTTCCGCATCCGTATCTTTACCGGTGGTATTCCCAGAAGGAGGAGGCTCCGGCGTCGCGTCTCGTTTTCTCTTGTTCCCTTTTCTCGTTGGTTGTTCTTTCTTTTCATCTTTTTGTTTACCTCTCGCAGCCTGTCTACCTTTACGACCTCCACCTCTCTTCGTCGTTTCTTCGTCGTCCTCTTTCTCTTCGGCTTCTTTCGCGTCGACGGCTTGTCGCACCGCTTTCGCCTTCTCTAACGAAGCCAATCGGTGCAAATACTTAACCGCCCACCTTTCTATGCCTTTCATGGAACTTCCACGAGGAATCTCCGGCGTTTTTGGATCAAAACTCACGAGGAACATCTCGTCATCGTCTCTTTTACTATCTTCGCCGTACCCAGTCACGTCTGTCAACGGCGTACTCACATTTGTCGGCGGCGTCGACCGCGCTGAATTCGTCCTCGTATTCGCACCTCCGTCGTCGCTTTTTGGCGTTTGTGGATCGCTTCCACCGCCCCCACCACCCGCAGCGGCGGCGTTGACTGCTGCTCGATGTAACCTCTGACTCGTTTGCGCTTGCGCCGACGAGTGTAATCGAAAATTCGTTTCCCTCTCCGCCGCTTCCAACGCGAACCGTTTCCCGCCGCACCCGAGCTTTGCCAGCTCAGTCGCTTCGGGTAATTTGACCTTCTTTGCCTCTTCCCAACGAATCTCCCAAAACGCGCTCACTTGTTTCGCCACCTGCCTCGCTGCCTTGGCATCTCTTTGATTTCTTCTTTCGTTCGCTCCCACCGGCACGCCATTGGCTACCCCAGCCGTCAGCGCCACCTGCCTCGCCGCTTCCAACTTCCAATCTCTCTCCGCCGCGAAATCTCTGGCCAGCCATTTCATCTCCGCCATCACGTACGACCAATGCGTCGCCTTCCTCTTCTGCTCCCCTTGCGCCGGCGCGTTCGCTTTTTGCGTTAACAAGCGCACCTTCTCCTTCACCAATTGCGCTCGAGCGATGGCCATGTTCTCGTCTTTAATCCTCCGCTTCCGCGCTTCGGGCGTTTCCACTTTTCGTTGATTCGATGTCTTGTTATTATCGTCCTCCTCGTCGCCCGAGGAGGATTCGTTGTTGTTTTTGTTGTCGTCGTCATCCTCCGATTCTTTTTCTTCTTTTTCTTCTTCTGATTCTTCTTCTTCTTCTTCTTCTAGTTCTTTATCGCCGCTCTCGGACTCCTCCTCCTCCTCCTTCTCTTTCGCATTCGCATTCGTGGCGGCATTTCTGGCCGAGGCAGTCGTCCCGCGTCCTCGATCTCGAGCCATAATAATCAAAAAACAACTCTCTCAAAAGTACTTTCTTCTCTCTCTCTCTCTCTCTCTTCTGTTGTTGCAATCTAAAGCGATGATGATGTGACGATCCGTTTGATGATATGATGTGTGTTCAAATTTAAATTTTCTCTTAATTTTCCCCTCTTTTTCCAGTCCTGGACCACAACAGAGCGGCGAAACTGCCAATGTGTCTCTTTCCGATCAAAGAAAATTGAACACAAAATTCTCTCTCTCTTTTACTCTCTCTTTCAGGATCTCTTCTCTCGCTCTGATCGTACCCCTCTCTCTGGTGGTCTCCGACGTAAACGACGACAACGACAGAAAGAACACAAAGCACAACACAGAGAGAGAGAGGATGAGAGAGGGTCGAGTTCTCTCTCTCTAATTTTGCGGCTCGAATTGAGGCGAGCGAGCGTTTGTTTTCACTTAGGTCAAAAAAATGCACCTCGAACAAGAGGCACTCTTTTGAAAATTAGGGTTTAAGGTTTCAGAAGAATTTTTTTTCTCTCCTTCTCTTCTTGCACTCAACAACCACCCCAGAAAGAAAGAAAGAAGAGTTTTGCATCATCATCATCGCTCTGTGTAACGCGCACTCTTCTCTCTCTCTCTCTTTGCGCGTTACGACGACACAGACGCGCACACACAACGCGTTCTCCTCCTTTAAAACTCTTTCCGCTGCTCGTGTTTTTTTGGGAGAGAGAGAGAGTGAGAGAGAAAAATATCTTTTGGGTTTTTGAGCACCACCACCGCGAGGAGTACCACACGGGGAGTACCGTTGTTTTGATGATGATGATGATGCGCGAATAAAAACCGTCTCTCTGATATGGTAAAAACGACGACGACGCGCTCGTCTTCGTCGTCGTTTACGTCGTCGTCGTCTGAATCGTCGTCGTCCGATGACTGCGACGTGAACGACTCAGAAGAAGACGAACGAAAAGTGCCTCTCTCCGATGAGAGGATGATGACAATGATGATGAAGATGGAAAGAAAGCTGAAAAAACACAGCAAACGAGTGCAAAAAGATATTCAAAATATCCTTTCGATGGCAAAAAGTCACGCGAACGCGCACGCGATATCGACGAGAGAACACATAAACGTGCATTGGGAAACGACGCATATGTATTGCGAATCTATAGAGAAAGCGGTGGATTCTACGGAGGATTTAATGCAACGCGTGGTGTCGGTGGCGGCGTTCGCGGAGAAGTTGAGAGCGCTGGCGAAACGGACGAAAACGCTGAGGATACAAGCGGAAGTTTTGGAGAAGATGTGCGAGGAGAGAGGGATACTCGTGGCAACATCGGGAGGGAAGAGAGGAAATAATAACACGTCGTCGCCTCTAAGTCATGGTGGTGGCGGCGGCGTTCTTTCGTCGTTGTCGCCGTTGCGTTTTTTTCGATCCGGATCGGCGTCGCCGAAGAAGAGGAACACGCCGCCGGCGTCGCCGTCTTCGAGGACGTCGAGATCGAACGACGTTTTTGCGACTTCTCCTTTCGCGAAAGAAGACGACGAGAGGAAGAAAGAAGAAGAGGAGAGTAGATCGTCGATGACACCAGAAGTACAAACTCGACCACCTCTTCCTCCTAAAAATCTTCCTTCTTCATCATCATCCCCGACGCCGTTCGACCCTTCCAACATCATCGCCTCCGTCGTCGAACGGAAAAAGATCGAACGGTTAGCCGAGTTGCGCGAAATCGAACGCGTCAAAGAAGGTAAATACGGCGTCGTCACCCCGTACGAAAACTCGTCACCGGCGGAGACGCCGAAAGGAGGCAAATCATCGAGTTTCGAAGAAGAGTACGAAAGAAAAGAAAAAGAGGTCAAAGTCGCTCTGGACGAAGTCGTACACTCGCTCGGTAAGATGTAGTGAATAATAGCGCAGCAGATAATAGAGTAGCGTCCTAAGAAGAGAAATGGTTTGCACATTATTAATCGATTTTTAGAGAGTAGAGAGAAAGAAGAGACTAAAAATCTCGTCACATTAAAAACACGCACATTAAAAACACATTCTTCAACTCTTTAATAATAAGTGAGAGAAAAGATGACGACGACGACGACGACCACCTCGAAGCTTTGTTGTTCGTGGTGTTCTCGTAAAAGTCGTTCTCCCCAAAAATCAGCGGCAGTATCGGCAAAAAAGGCGTGGTCCAGCGGTGACCAATTCGCCGTCAAAAACGGGGAAGCATTCGCATTCGGGAAGAAGAGAAGAAGAAGAATGAATACTACTGCACGCGCCAACAACGCCGCTGATACTACTGATGAAGATGCTTTTGCCGACGTGAATACTCAGAAGAACGCAGTATCGTCGTCTGAATCATCGTTATCGTCATCGCTGAGAGAATCTCTCGCGAAAGAGTTATCCGTGCTCCTTTCCAAAGTGCATTTGGGGGCTCCTCCTCTCACTGCGCAGGAGAGTTTCGAAGCGCGCAAAAACAGGCTGGAAAAAGCACTCTTGATGGCAACTTTATTGGAAAAAGAAGAACACGATGATCATAAATACGACGACGAGAAAAGGACGACGGCGATTCAGACGACGAAAACATCGACATTTTTGTCACGGACGCGTACTACGAATACGAAGACCAACGACGACGAAAACGCTTTAACGGAAACGATAGCGCGAGAATTAATCAACCACGACGTGCTCGGTCGTTACATGAACGAGATCGCTCGATTCGCGTACATTCGTAAAACTTCACACTCAGGCGCGGCGTCGCGGCGACGAGCGAAACGGCCGAAAGATCGAGCGAGCAACCAGAAGAAGCCGAGGCAAGGGTTGACGAGAGAGGACATGAGGAGAGAGCACAGGAGATGGTGCGCGGCGTGTCAAATGTTCGTGAAGAAAGAAGACGCGTTATCGGTGACGAAAGTTTTGAATACCGTCGTCACATCGTCGTCTGAATCGTCGTCGGGAGAAACTTCCTCGGAATCGTCCTCTTCCTCGTCGTACGCCGATTTCATCGAAGCGACCACGCGAAAAGAACGCCGGTGTAAAAAAGAAAAAACAAAGAGGAAACTCCTCCCGCACGCCATACCGACGCCGACGTACAAAATCGTCGCATTCGATCACAAGAAAAGCTCGAAATCCAACCCGCCGCCGAACGGGCGCTCCATGTTCGTCTGCCGCCGAGTGTGCTGCGTGAACATGTTGAACGCGAAACGCGTCGCGAGCAACTTGAAGTATAAAATGCCCTCAAACTCGTCGTCCAAAAAGAGTAGCGACGATAGCAGCAGCAACGCAGACAATAGTAATAGCACCGCCACCACCACCGCTTTAGAAATCATGCGCGACCTGAAACTCTTAGCCGAACGAGCGGAAAGAGACGACGGCGTCGATTCCTCCGGGTGGAAGTTGCGCAAACCGAACGACGGCGACAAAAACGCCAAAGGTCGCCATCCGCACCGGTGGACCGAACCGCCCACGTGGGTGCAATGAAATGAAGTGAAATGAAAAAGAGAGGTGATGAGGTACTCCTCTTCGTAGATACTCTCTTTTTGCGAACAACCTAGAGACGAGAAAAAGAGAATAATGTGTGCGACAACAGAGAGCGTTCACATTTCTTAATAAGAGAGTCATAAATAGAGGAATTTTAAGACGAAAATCCATCACATTTTAGCACAAAACACGCGCAAATATTACTACTTTACTACTCAATGTCTTCACCTTCTTCTGCTAAACTTGTTCGAGTTTCCTCGTGGAACGTCGCCGCGATCAACGACAACCCGTTCGAGTATTACGTGACCATCGACAGCAGCAACAAAAGCGACGTAAACGACGACGACATTTCGGATGAAAATGGAAACGATGATGATGTGGACGCTTTGAGAAGAAGAAGACAAAGAAGAAATCAGAAAAACTACGAAAAAACGATGGAAAAGATCGACGAGAAGTTGATCAAAGCGCGCGAGCACGAGGTCAGAGTGAAAGATATTCTCTCGAAAGAGATGTTGCTCGACGTGAAGAGAGAAATCATGAACATGAAAATCGACGATTCTTGGACGGAACTCGAGTGCGATTCGGCGATGGAATTCTTCGAAAAACACTTCGCGGAGAGGAAAATTTTGAGCGATTTTTTACTCGACGGCGACATTGGCGCGAAACGGTTGTGCTCGATGCCGGATCGACTGACGACGAAGAGCGAAAAGGGGAAATGTCGTCCGTGCGTGACGACGTCGTACGCGGATGTGAGCGTGTTGAGCGACGACGCGAAATGGTGGCGAGCGTGGTTGGCGTACGCGTTCGACGAGAAGGACGGCGTCGCGAAGCGGTTGAAGTTTTTAGATAACAAAAAGTACCCAGCAATTACGGACGAGGAGGTGAAGATATCGAGACCTTTGCAGATGTTTTGTTTGGCAGCGTTCGATAAGAGTTTGATACGGTTGATTGGCGAGGCGGATGCGAATTGGGCGGAGACGAAGAAGATGTTGGTGGACGCGTTGGTAGAGAGGAAAGTGAACGCGACGATTGATATTTTAGAACGAGTGGCAAAGGAAGGGAGAGAAATCATATGTTTACAGGAAGTGTCGGAACAAATGCGAGACGGAATCGCGAAAAGCGAGGTGTTGACGGAGAAATTTGATTGTTTATCCGGTCCGGATTTCGACGCGACGAGGAATCAGAATTCCATCGTCTTGGCGAGTAAAACGTTTTTCGAAAGCGGCGTGTGGGAAGTCGTCAGCGTGAATAAAACGAAATTGCCCGCAGGCGTCGCCAGCGGTGATTTGTGCGTCGTTCGCGAGGTCAGTTTAGAAGAAAAAAAGGACAAGGACCGAAGGAAACCGTTCGCCATCGCCTCTTTCCACGGGGACACGAACGGGTTACAAACCGTCGACGTCGTCAAAGCCGTCAACAACGAATGCGGTGATAGTTCTGCGCTAATATTCGCTCTCGACGCGAACTGCCACCACGATGATAACAAAGGCAAACGCCTTTCGGTCGAAACCATGTACGGCTCCTTGGCCGCGGAAAATCTCCAAAACTGTTGGGGCGACGAACACGCGCTCTGCCCGACCACCACTTGCAACGCCCGCTCTTTCCTCCAACCGCAATTAAACAAAGCCGTTTTTTACAAAGAAAAGTTAACGAGCAAACTGGTCGACAGACACCCGAAAGATCATCTGTTCGTTTCCTCTGGACAGTTCAAGGTGAATACGGAAATGTCCAAACGCGTCAACGACGCTTCCGAGGACGCGTTCCGATGGGTAGACGACATGCCTTTCCCGACGCTTTCGTTCCCGAGCGATCACGCGTTGGTTTCCTTTGAATTAGAGTACAACGACGCATCTTAGTGTGGTAGCTTTGTTTTGTTCTGTGTGCGCGATTAGATAGATAGATAGATGGTAGATAGAGTAAATGTGAGTTTAAATGTTCCGTACAAATATCAATATTCCTTTATTAAAATTCGTCGGCATAATTCGTCCCCGCCGCCGCGCGTAAAGACACGCATACGCACAAAAAATGGGCAAAAAGAAGCTCGCCTCTTCCTCGAATTACGACCAAGATGAGAAATTTAAGAAGTTTCCGTCCTTCCAATTGCCTTTCAACAACAACAACATGAACAACAACAACAACAGAGAAGGGAAGAAGAAGTCTTTCCTTTCCAATTTAAAAGGCAAAATGGACTTAAACAAATACAAAGAAAACTTAATGGCAACCGCGGCTGGGAAGATCATCGCCGGCGCGGCCTCTGGAATTGGTTCCATGCTGTTATTTGCGGCGGTATTTAAAGTCGTCTCCGCGAAAACCGCGGAAACGTCCGACGCGAAGAAAGAGGCGAATAAATTAGACATCGAAAGAAAGGCACGTTTGGCGGACGTGCGAAGACAGTTAGCGGGTCCTTTGAGAGCGTCTGCGATTGAGTTGCACGAACGGTTGGAGGATATCTTGTGCACGCCTCCGAGACGAAAATCGCAACTGGAGAGAGTTCCGCAACCGGTGAACTTCTTCGCGCTGCACTTTCCGGATGATCCGTCGGATTGCGTCAACTCGACGTTGTTTCGAATATGCGCGTATTTAGAAAAAGTTTTGCAGTTTAATCACGGGGTGCACGTGGAAGGAGTTTCAGAGGAGGACACGTGGCAATATCTTCTCGATAAGAAGCTCGCGAGCATTCAAAGAGCGATGGCGAGCTCGATTCCGAGATTTGATGCGGTTTTGAAAGGGGAGAGGTTGACCGAGGTGATCGCGGTGATGGTGTCGAGGGCGATGGTGCAATACGACGACGACGGGACGGCGGGGGCGTCGAAGTTTGTAGATAGTCTAGTTGGAGAAAAAGAGGCCGAAGATTTAGCAGATGCGGTGGCAAGGTACAGAAAAAGAACTGCGGCGATTCATCGCACGGATTCGTTGGGCAGGTCGCAACAGTTGTTCCCGGAATTCGAGCCGGCGACAAATTTGAAAGAGCGAGATTTCTCGGCGAGTCATTTCGAGTTTTCGAGAGAATACAGATGGCCGATGCGGTTTTTCGAGGATCATCAAATTGCCATGGCAGAAATATTTGCAAGCATACGGCCGAAATCAGAGCAAACGCAAACGATCGGCGGCAGGCCACAGAAGGAGATTGAATACATCGCTTTCGTGGCGAAGATTGAGGAAGCGTTGGCGTTGGAATCGGAGAATCCGCCCGGGTCGATGCGTTCTAATCCATGGGTGCACTGGATGCTTCCGGCAAGAAGTGAAATCGCGCGATACGCGAGTTTGCAAGCGCAAAACTTTAAACTGTTGAGACGGAGAGAGATGCGTGAGTTGACCGCGGCTCGCGCGAGGTTGGTGCAGTTGTCGAAAGCGTTGCAAGATCTCATCGACATGTTGTACATGCGCTTCGATCACCCGGCGTTCAAAGTGAAATCGAGAGACGACAAGTTCAAACACTTGAAACGTTTGGAAATGAAGAAACGACAACAGGAAAAGTTTAACAGACAAGCCTCGGCACGAGCGCAAAAGTATTGGAAGATTATAGAGGAGTACGTGCCAGTCATCGCGAGGAACCATTCGTTAGAGGGTATCGATAGGAAAGGCGAGCGGCAGCCGTGGAAGTTTCAAATTCCATTTCGGAAGGATTCTTACGAAATTCCAACGAGAACGGGTTGGGAAATTGTTGTCGCGTCAGTTGGAGTCGGTTTTGCTATTTTGCTTCCGCCGTTGTTGTTGCAATCAGTCGCGAACAAGGCGGTGAAGAGTCCACGAATTCCTCTTTCGGAGTGGTTGCAGAAAACGCCAAAAGAGTTGATGATCGCGGCGAAGAAATCCTCTTCTTCAGCCTCTATTAATAATAGCGGTAGGAAGAAACAACAGTCGGTACCAAAACCTAAGGTAATGGTGGAGGAAGAGATCACGTATGTAATCGCGAAAGATGACGGAGAACGAGGAGAATTCTCATCCGGGCTGCCACCGGCTTCTTCATCATAATAGCGCGCATGACAAGTATGTAAAGACAAGGTACATTTTGCGCTCAAATACAATTTATTGACTACTTTTTGCTGCTGCTATTGCTACAATTGCTACCATTGCTATTACTATTTTCTACTACTCTGCACTTTTGCTTTCTCTACCGCCGATATTATCGCATCGCTGACGCAATACCACTCGCCCCACTGGATGACGCCATTCTTATCTTCATCCGCCGCGTTCGCCAAAGCTTCCATCTTTTCCGTGATTGATTTGCTCGCGTTTCGGAATCCAGCCATTTTTATAACTTCCAAAGACGCGACTTCAAATTGCGCTTTTGTCAAGTACGGAAACGGAAACGTCTCGTCCGGTGGTGAGCAATGCTTTTTGAAGACGCTGAATGCGACCGCATCGTGTGAAATTGCGTCGCTGTCCAGTTGCGAGGCGTTCGCGAAGGAATTCTTAAATCCGAATTGCGCGATTTGTTTCTGCAAGTCTCTTTGTAAATCCGCGAAGATGGAGTCTATGGAAAAGTCACCCCCGTTTGATTGATTATCGCTCGTTTCAAAACCCTTATTCTCACTGACAAGAGCCGAGGAAGCTTCCATCGCGAGTTCAGTCGCTAACGCGTTCAGCGCGTCCATGGCGGAGAATGTATTTTGCGCGCTCTTCCGCGACGGTTCTCGTAAAGCCTTCGAGCTCGCAAAAGAGCGGATGCTACCACCACTTTTTAACGGGTTATAGTCCACGCTCATTCGCGCCGTACCATCAAACGACACATCAACGTCGTCGAAGTCGTACGATTTACGTAAAACCGTCGGAGTTGTCAAAGCAAGTCGAATTTCGTGACCACAAATTACCGCCGACGCGTCTTCGAGAATTTGCGAAAGAAATGCCAACGCAAACGCGTGGACGTTACTGGTGATTTTCTTCAACGCTTCCGGTTCGATTTTAATTTCCTCAGTTATGGAATCTAAAGCTTGCCAATCGGGACGAAATCGACGTATTTTTGTGTAATCGCGCGGCGCATCTTTTGCCACACGCGTTCGAATCTTTACCGTGCGGCTTAAAATACTAAACTCAACTTTCTGTGTCGTCTCCAAGAACGCGTCCAAGAAGAGCTCGAAACAGTTGGCGTATAAAGCGCGCTCGACGTCGTCTGGAATGGCTTGAACGTTATACGCGGCATCTGCGAGGAGCCAATCGATAAAGGCTTCCACACTTGCTCGGTTTATAGCGTTTCTATTACTCGTTGTTGTTGTTGATGTTGATGATGATGATGACGACGATAACGATGTGGTCCTTGTCTCTCCATTCTCCTTGCCCTTCGCGACGATAGGAGTCATGTTAAACCGTTCACGAAGAAAAGTGAAAGCATCGTTAGTGCTATCAGAATTCATCGAAGTTATTCCTACGACGTCGTTTGTATATTCTTCTTTCCTTAATTTCAATTTCTTATCGTCGTTCTTCTTTCGTATGACTTGTATCGTAACGTCCATGCCTAAAAATTCCGCAATCACGCTCGGCGCATTCAAGCCGATTTCTCCTAAAATGCCTTTAATAATGTCCACGTAGGTTTTCCTTTCCAGTTCCGGGGTGATAAACATTGGCGCCACGGCTTTACGTCGCGTCATGAAATCGTCCGCCAAGGCTTGCGCAAGCTCGTCTGCATCGTCCGACGACGACGATGATATCGTTTTTTGTTTGTTCCTCTTCCTTTCGTCTTCGTCGTATTCTTTCTGATCCTTCACGCGAAGATTGAACTTCACCGCGTAATCGACGTTTGGGAGAGAGACTTCGGAGTCGATGGCTTCGCACGCCATCGCAATGACTAACCTACCCACATCTCTTTCTAGCTCCGGGAAAAGTATACCAATCGGTGGAATTTGGAGTTCTTCGATGACTTTACCTAAACGTTCGTCCGAGGCGGTTTTGGCGATTTGAATCGCTCGGCTTCTTCTCAGCGCCTCGCGGCGTTCGCGGAGCGAGGTGTCGTCTCCTTCCTCTTTCACCTGTTCGCGGACATCGAAATAAAATTCCGCGTCAAAAATTCGCGCGGAGAAGCTTTGTACGCCGGATTCGAGGAACAGCGTACCGGTTCTCGCCGCGATGGATAAAATTTTCTTTGACATTTTCTTCTCCATCTTTTGCAACAGTTTCGACGTCGCGCTGCTATTTTCGCCGTTGTTGTTGTTAGTATTCTCCACCACTTCCGCGACAAACTTCTCCAACTCGTCCTCTTTGCTCCCTTCTAACGCCCCGTACGTCTTTAGCCTCTCCGAATCTTCCCCAACGAATCTTCTCTGCACGACCAACGGATGTCCCAACACCCTCGCGTCTCCGCTCAAGACGATATCGTCCAAAGTCTCAAACGCGCCTTCCAATCCTTGCTCCAACGCTTGCGCGTATACCCTCGTCTCTATACACTCCGGCACAATAGGTACGTCGTATAAATCGTGAATCAACTTTGCGTAATCTTTCAACAAACTCCGAAACTGAGGATCGTTTTTCGCAGTTCTCGTGATTTTCGGTGTATCAAACGCGTAAAAATTCTCCTTCGCGTACTCGAACACCTCTCGCAGTGTACGCCACCGGTCCTTCATAAACACCGGGATCGCTTTCTTCATGCGTTTGGTCGTTTTGACGACGATATATACCGCTTGAATAACGAATACAAACAATAACGCGAGTTTTTCGTTTTCGCTTTTTGCGAATGTCTTCGCCGCGTTTTGTACCGTCGCGTTCCCTCGTTCCGTACACGAAACCTCTCCTTTTGCCACTTTTCCTCCCTGTTGTTGGTGTTCTTCTCTTCGTCGAGGATTTGGAGGACGAAGACGGTTCAGAAACGCGTACGCGTTGGTCTCGCGCCTCGTCTTTCTCCCCCGAGGAAAATGGTGATGAAAAACGCCCCTCAGTACGTTTCTGTTACAAAGAGAACACTGTTTGGACGATGACGATGAAGACCAACAAGGCTTTGACGATGCTTTCGACGAAAAGAGCGACTTTTGTCCTCGCGTTGTTCTTCCTCTCTCAGAGCATTGCGACGATTTAATCGTCGTCGTCGGCGAAAGCGTCGTCGGCGAAAGCATCATCAATCACCTCACAAAATGTGGGGGGAATGTCTTCAGAATTTCTCTCACGACATTTGGTCTCGTTTGGCGGCGGGAAGGATACAGAGAGAGAGAGAGAGACAAAACGCACAACGCACGCGGGAATAATAACGATGAAAAGAGCACAAAACGAGACCAAAAACTTTTCACGAAAACAACAGTGGTGGTAGTTTTAAGAGGTGAGACGCGCTCGAAGGATTAACTTCGGTGGATACCCCAACGTCTTCATAAGACGGGGAAATTTACACGATCACCGGGGAAAATCCCCGCGCGTTTGAGCAGAGAGTGCTGGGCGGAAACGTCGCTCCCTTTCTCTCCGGAAGTTCTCTTTTGGAGTGGAAGACACTCGCGATCTTTTAAACAGTCATTTAATCAGTCCGGACGCAACGGATGACACAGAACGGGGTTTACTCTCGAGCTGACGTCTCTCTTTCCTCTCCTCAGTACAAGACATACACAGGGTCGCATCGCATCAAAATCTCATCTGCGTTTGTCAACGCTTTTATATCATCACGCGTTCAAATATGAGATCTCTTTTCTTTCGTCGTTGAGTGTTTGGGCGGCTTTTATGAGTATCTTCTACCGCGCGCGTTTGTATGTGTTCGTCTCGAAACTATGCTTTTGCGGGTCTACGCTCGCTTTACTATTCCTACTACTACTACTACTACTTCTACTACTGCTACCACTACTGCTACTACTACTAAACCGCATCAAACGACGCACCAATTGTTGTTCCGGCGTTCCGAATTCTTTCATCGCGAAAGTTCTCCACCGCTTTGTCAAAGGTCGAACGTCTGAGTTTCATCGGACACCGGTCGAAGCGGGCGTCCTCTTTTAAGACGTCTCGAGCAATTTCCCACGCGAAAATTGCATCCTCCTCGTCCGCAACGCCACCTACGGATTGCGACAACGCGGAAACTGTTTCTCGGCACAACTCCGCGTATCGTTGCAGAGAATTTGATTTGAACTCCAACAAGAACGCATCGAAGGAGGCGACCATGTCTGCTTCCGAAAGAGGTCCGCCCGAGGAAGCGCGACCGAGCGGATCTTGGGAGAGTAATTCGCGAACGTCATCGATCGTTTCCACGTCATCGATCGATTTTATGGATTCCGCTAATAACGTTTCGAACTGTTTCATCGCGTCGCCTTTGTCTTGATTTCTTTTCAGCTTTTTCAATCGATATTCGTCGTCTCGTTTCTTTTCGAGTATTTCGCGTTCGCGTTTTTCTCGCGCGATTTTCTCGCGCTCCAGTTTCGACTCTTTCGTCGTCGTCTTCGTCGTACCTACTGCTTTTTCAGCTGCGTTGCTCGATAACTTCACCTTGTACTTATTAAACGCGCTCCGTCTCTCCGGCATCGTCGCGAAACATTCAAACGCATTTTTATCCAGCTTTCTGAGTTTCGGCATGTCCCTCTCCCATCGAGAGTGCTCGTTGATTTTCGCCTTTTCGCACAGCGCGAAAAACACATCCAACGCTTTACTCTTATTCGCCGCGTTAAAGTTTTCGTTCATCGTAATCTCATCACTGGCAGTTGTCAAAAGTTTTGGCGATGCATTATTCGTTTTTGGTTCTTCTTCTTCTTCTTTCTCTTCGATGATAACGGCGCTCGCTGCAGGCGTCGTGGTCGCTCGGCGCGGCGGATCGAAAGCCGGTTCCTCTTCTGCTTCTCCCGTCCCCGCCGCAAAGGCTGCTCTTTGATGAAATTGTTCTTTTCCTTCTTCGTTCTCGTACGCGTCCGGGTCAAACTCGATGTCATCATCTTCTTCTTCAGATTCTTCTTCTTCTTCCGTTGTTTCGACAGCCTTCTCCTTGGAAGCAGCCTTTTGCAAAGGTTTCTCCCACTGTCTTTCTTTCGTCTCTGATGAATCGTTTCTGAACCAATACGGTCGAGTCAACAGATGATGTTCCACTCGGTACCACTCTCCCTCCTCGACATCCTCTCTGAATATTTTGACGACTTCATCCTCGTCCTCGTCCTTCGTCTTAATCGTATTCTCGTCGTTCCGGGGGGGAATCCTCCACCGGGATCGTTTCAAGACGACGTCGAAATAAAACACCTTCCCCGTCTCCTCGTCGACGTACTTTCGGTACCGGCTGTGTTTGGACGAAAACATCCCCGACATTTAACCCCAAATCGAGAAAACGGTCTCTGGGTCGTTTTAAAACCTCTTCTCTGCGCTTTGAAATGAAGTTTTCCGTACGCGTGGAAAAACCTTGAAAATGCATCACAAAACAGACGCATCAGAGAGACACATCAGAGAGACGCAGAGAGACGCGCTCCTTTTCCTGACAGAGAAGAAGAGACCAACGAGGCGTTGAGAGAGTCACGAACGACTGTAAACTCTCTCTCGTGAGCTCTCTCTCAAACGCTCTCGCTCTGTCGGTGCAACAAAAACGGAATTCATTCTTTCATTCGGGGAGTCCTTTTCATCATCGTCAGAACGCGCTCCCGTTTACGAAGTGTACCTCTGTCGTCTGTCTGCGGGAAAGAAAAGACGCGCGAGACCACCAAAAACGCGAAAGGAAGCGCGCTCTGTGACAAAAGTCAATCATGTCCTCCGCTCTGGTGCGTGCACCGCGTTCTTCTTCACCCGCGAATTCGTTTTCTTTTCTGTTGTGTCTGCGTTCGAGGGAGGAGGAGGAGGTCTTTCGAGAGGACGAAATACGCGCTTTCGCGCTCAATCGTAATTTTCTTTGACGATCGGTTCATAACGGATGATGATACTTTTCGATTTCGACGTGTGTTATGTAGTACTCTCTCTTGTTTCGGCGACGATGATGCGAGCGCGACTGACTGACTTCTTCTCTTTCTTCTTTTCTTTGGTGGTCTTCTTCTTTGCGCGGCGGTCTTCTTTCGCTACGCTTTAATACTACCACTACGTATGAATAGGCGCAATCCGCGGGAAGGCTGAAAGTGTGTTCGTTATTCTGCGGGTGCGGGGCGTTTGATTTCGGTTTGGCGCAAGCTGGGCACGAGATTATCATGCAAACCGAGGCGGACGATTGCGCGCGAGAGGTGTTGACCAGTCGTTTCCAAGGGATTTTTCAGCCGACGCACGCGTCTTCGGTGGTGGAGTTGCCGGAAGAGACGGACGTGTTGACGTGTTCCTTGGGTGGGGTCTCCGGGAGTAGTTTGATAGGACACAGTGAAAATGAAGGGACAGTGTACGACCACCAAATCGGGGAGTTGGAGACTGGTTGGCGAGAGAGTTGGTCTTCGAATTCGGTGCAATCGAAGATGAAGCAGGTTTTACGGTTGGCGAAGAATCGGTTTACCGGGAGGTGCGTCCCGTGGGTCGTCGTCGATTGCGGGTCGGAGAGGATTTTAGATACCGCGGATGAAGGGCAACCACCGATTATTGCCGAGTTAGTGAGAGAGTTTGAGCAACTTGGATTTCGATGGGCGCACCGAGTGGTGCAACCAACCGCGTTTGGTATCCCGGACGATCGAGGACGGTTAGTGTTTTTAGCGAGTAGACACGGCGACCCGCGAGAGGTTTTGTTAGTCGACGAAGATACGACGACGAGTAGCAACATGAATTCAGCCTCGGATTTAGCTTCGCAACGAATGAATAACAAAAACGCGCCGACACTTTTTGCCAGGTGTGGATTTACCCTTTTGGAAGACGAAGACGAGGACGGAAGTCAGTTTCAAAGAGCGACGCCGAAATACAAAGCGTCGACGATTAACGTGTGCGCGGACGCGAGGCCGGATAGAGACTCCGTCGTGTGTTCGGTTGATGGTCAATTAGCGCCTCTAGACGTATCCGATGCGGAAAGTTTACAAGGTTTGTTACCTGGGTGGACCGTGGTGTCGCCACCGGGCGTATCGAGAACGTCAGAAGCGGTCGTCGGCGAGATTCTCAATCGATGGCGCGCGTTGAGCGCGACCGGAGGGTGCGTTCCGTTAGCCGAATGGATTGGACGACGATTGTCAGATCCGTACGGAAACGGGAAAGGGTTTGATTCCAAACGGAAATCCGCGCAAAAATTCCCGAAATGGTGCGATGGGAATATAGTCAACGCGAACGAGATCAACCCGAGAGATGTGAGATGGGCGACGACGACGGGCGCGAATTCGCTTTGCGCGCAAGAAGCGGCGGTAGCTGCCATGACGGCTTTAAATAACAGCAACGGCGAATTAGGAGGTTTCAAATGGCCTCAACACGCGTATAACATTGGTCACGGCCGCGTTTCGCATCCGATGAAACGCATTCCGAAACCAGAGTTTTTGAAACATCCGGAAGCGAGAGAGAAGACGGCGTTGAAAGCGTATTTACGAACAACTTTGGAAAATTGCGCGGGGATGAATAATAACCCGGGCGGTATCGAAGGGTACATTCCAAGAGAAGTGATTTTAGCGTGCGTTCGAGCGACGAGAGAGGCTGGCATGGCACCGCCGCCGCCGTTGGCCGCATTGGAGAGACAGTTTGGCGGCGCAGGGAAGGAAGTCGCGCCGCCGGCGTCGAGAATACTAGCCGGAGCAGATAGAAAGAATTTGACTGGATCGCACTCGGAACGAGACTTGTTGGCGGCTGAAACGCTCTTAGTGACAACCACAGCCACTGCTTCTGGTGTAGCCATTCGAAACGGCGGCGTGGGGTCGAGAAATGGTACCGACGTTCTCAACGTCGCCGGTGGAAAACGACAAAACGGCGCTGCGATGAATAACAACGATAACAACAACAACAATAAAGAATCATCAAAGCGACAAAAGTCCTCTCTCAAGCCGATGGGAGCAGCTCCAGTTGAGGAGGAAGTAGTCGAACCAGACGATGGGTCGTTTATCGTCGCGGGCATTCGCATGATGAAACCGCGAGAATCGCAAATCGTCTGGGCGAAATTGCCGGGACATCCGCATTGGCCGGGATTACGAGTGGACGAAGTGAAACACGGGGACGTCGTTCCAAAAGCGGCGAAGCAAATGCAAAAGGATGGGAACGATGTTTGCGTCGTATTTTTTGGCGAGAAATCGTTTGGTTGGTTACCAGAAACCTCCATCGTCGATTTTGAGGTTGGTTATAAACAACATTCGCACGCGCCGGTGAGAGGAAAAGCGCGATTTCTAAACGCTTTGAAGTACGCGAACGCGGAGAAAGAGTTACGAAAGAACGAAGCAAAGAACGGATTGGCGAATGGAAACGTAGGTGGAAGAGCGACGACGGTAGCAAATGCTGCCGCCGCCGCCGCTGGTCCCAACGGCGCGCTCGTTCCTCCGGCCAACCCGATGGGCGCCGTCGAACCGATCGATTACGAAGCCGTCGAGAGGAACAAAAAAGAGGTCGAGAAAGCCTTATCAGAAGGTCGATGCCCGTGTAAGATGTGCGAAAACGTCAAATCTATCCGCGATGCCAACCCGGAAACGTGCTTGCGCTTGCGATGCATCTCCGCGTCCACTTCGGGTAAAACCGGCGCCAAACTCGCCTCCCAAGGAGGAAAAGCGGTCGGTAAAATGATCTCCATCCTTTGGCCGTTAGATGACGCGCGGTACATCGCCGAAGTCATCTCCTACGACGCTCGCGAGTTGAAACATCTCGTTCGGTACGTCGAAGACGACGTTCGAGAATACGTCAGCTTATGGGAAGAAGACGTCCAATTCGTTCGCAGCGGAGTATTGGGCGAACAAACATCATCGCAGCAAGGTGGTACGACTGCCGTCGTCAAAGGCGAGGAAGAGTTGACCGGCGTCGATTTGTTGCTCAGTTTAGGCTCGTAATACATAGTACTTACCATATTCTCTAGTTTAGACTGTACTTGTATTCATCAGAAAGAGAAATCACACAACACAGAGAACTCCCCCATAAAAATTTCACACATAAAACATGGGGAACGGCCCGTCGAATCTCGCGCGCACGTTCTCCGAGGACATCGGAGAGGTAAGAGAGATCATTTTCATCGTTTGTCTCGTTTTGTCTTCTCGATACTATATAATACTTCTCTGTATTCTCTTGTGTGATGATGAACGAACTTTTGTATCTCAACTAACTACTTTCCGTTTTTATCTCATCTCGTTCCCCAACGATGAAAGTTCTTCGGCGTGCACACCAGCAACACCAACCGAGGAGGACGGGCGACGACGACGTCGAGAAACGACGACGAGGACGACAACGGCCCACTCTCAAACGAAGGCGCGCTTTCCGCCAAAATCATCGGCGCGTTACCTTTGGAAAAAGTGGAAACGAAAAGGTCCCTCGAAAACAAAACGGTGAAAGAACTCACCGCAGAGGTTAAAGAGAACCAAACGAAGAAATGCCCTCGCTCGAAAACAAAGTTTGAAGGCCCGTACCCTCTCGAAAAAGCAGAACTGGTAGATTTTGTGTTACACTTAAGAGGCGAACCCGTGTGTTCGGTGTGCTTCGACCAGTTCGAGGAAGGCGAATACGTACGAGTGTTGCCGTGCGCGCACAGGTACCACATCGAATGCGTCGATCGATGGTTAGCGAGTAAATCGATTCGGTGTCCCGTGTGTCAGCACCCAGCGGACGAACGGTGATTACGAACAGTAGAAATAGCTTCATTCCGAATAGTTTTTAATAGCAGCGGTAATAATAATAAGAGCAGCGTTTGTAAATTATGCGTTTTGCGTATCGCGAACTCTCACGAAATCAACCATATCGGAGTCACATTTGGTCGACATTTTAAATGCGCGCACAACATATTGACATGATATAAATAAAACGCGAAGAATGTCATCGTCAGAAATAAACGACGACGACGACGACAAGAAGAGGAAGGATTTGAAGACGACGACGGAAAAGAAAGCCTCTCACTTCTCTCGCTCGTTCTCCGATTCCGTCCGGCATTCCTCCGAGCAAAAGCGCAAACAAAACTCCAATTTGTTCTTGATAAACCTGCTCAGGTTTCGCGGATTCGGAGGCGAAGACACGGGATTAGGAGGATTAAACGAAGAAAAAAGCGTTCGAGACGTCCGAAAATTCGTCCACCGAGGGAACAAAGTCGGCACCGTCGTCGACCACGCGCGAGAACGCGTGGTGAATACAGTCGGGAGAGTGCTCGAAGTTGGAGTGAGAGAGAGTTTAATTGAAGGAGGAGAGAAAATACGCTTCGAGAGGAAAGAGTTGGCGAGAAGACGCAAATCATCATCGTCATCTTCTTCTTCATCTTCGTCGTCTTCTCCTTCTTTTAAAGAGGAAGAGAAAAACGTCGTCTTGCCGGCGTTTTCGTTCATCGCGCACGAAGCGAAAGAGTTTCGGCGGCTTCGCGCGGCGTTTGGGTTGAGCGAGGAGGAGTATTTGAAGTCGTTTAAAGGTTTGGACGGCGTCGACGACTTGGAGGACGAGAAGACGAGTTTGAGAGTGATTGGGAGAGCAGATGCGGGCGGGAGGTCTGGGGCGTGGTTTTTTTGCACGGAAGATGCGAGATTTCTGTTGAAGACGACGACAACAAAGGAGAAGAACGTTTTGTTGAAACGTTTGAGGAAGTATACGGAACACGTGGAGAAGCACGGGAGGAACACGTTTTTGCCGCAAATTTACGGGTGTTACTCGATTAAAATCGGGAAAGGGAGAGGCACGTACAAGACATTCTTGGTCATCGGGTACTGGTTCGCGACGCAAGTGAAGGTCGGAAGTCCTAGGTACGATTTGAAAGGAAGCCGGTGTAAACGGACGGCGAAAGAAGATCCGACGAAAGAAGTGGAGTTGTTGAAAGATAACAATTTCGTGGCGCACGAGGAGAGGGATTGCGTCAGGACGTTGCGGCGCAAAACGATCTTGGAAAGTTTAAAGAGAGACGCGGATTTTCTGTCGAGCTTAGGGTTGATTGATTATTCGCTGTTGCTAGGGCACCACAACATGAGATCGGATTCGGATCTTCCGTCGTTGACTAACGTTTCTAAAAAAAAGACGTTCGTGAAATCCGCGTCTATGTTCGGGAGGGTAGAGAAAGGGGAAAAAGACTCGGAGAAACACGTAACAACACGAATGAAGACAACAACGCCGCGAACGTTACCATCTCTCTCGAGTAGCGGCAACGAGCCGGCTTTAGTTGGAGACGAACAAAGAGTCAATCAGCTGCGATTCGCGAGAACGCCAACGGGGGTAGCTTTCTTCGGCATCGTCGACGTGCTCGCCGAATGGACGACGTTCAAATGGTTCGAGTGGTTTTTCAAGAGCGCATTGTTTTGCGGGAAGAGAGACGTGAGTTGTCAACCGCCGAAAAAGTACGCCGAGAGGTTTAAAAAGTTTATGGAAGAGCACGTCATCAAGGAAAGAGAATAAAAGTTTGTTTGTGTATGTGTACTGAAAGAATTTTATTATCATTACTAGAAGAGAGTATGTATGTTGTTGTAGCTAGTTATTAACATGTATCGGCTCTTGTCATTACGCTCCATTCAGTAAGCGTTCAATGGCCGCGCTAACGTTTCCGTTTGTGGCCACCAAAGCTCTCACGTTCTCCGCCGGATCGAAGAAACCCATATCGTTGAGTTGCGAAATCTGCGCCGCGTAGGCCGTTTCCGGATCCGCTGGCGGCGTCACCGATGGAGGCGCTCCCATTCCTCCGAACGGCGATCCCCCGAGTCCACCACCAGCAGCACTCCCCCCCATGACGCGCTGCAAATGTTGCATTGCCTGCAAAGTTTGTGGGTCGGCCAACGCTCGAAGAAACTCTGGATTACGCATTTGTTCCGCGATTTGCGGTTGTTGTCTCAACATCGCATCAAATTCCGGATTTGACCGGCGAAGATTTTCGAGAGCGTTTGGATCCGATGCGATTTGTGACATCGTTTGACTGAACATTTGCATGAGCGCTGGGTTGTTCTGAATCGCTTCCATCTGGCGTCGCATGGTTGCTTCGTCCGGCATGCCGCCGCCTATATTTAAACCGCCGAATCCTCCCGAACCGCCTAAACCCGCGAACGGATTTTGTTGTTGAGCTTGGGACGTTGAAGCACCTGCGGTCCCGGCATTTGCCGCAGCCCAAGGATTCGGTAACGGCGCGTCCGAGTTACCACTAGACGACGCAGCACCGAATAAACTTGCAAACGGGTTCGCATCCGCAGCCGCCCCGTTGTTGGCGGCCGCCTCGCTATTTTGACTATTTTGTATCGCGTTTTGCAACGGCACCTCCACGTTTTCGTACATTCTCCTCAACGCGTTAAACCCTTCCGGATGGCTCTCAATATTCGCAAGCGTCCGATCGGTTGCCGCCATTTGCTCTCGCATTAAATTCGGATCCCTGGACGCTCTCAGCGCCCTCGATATGTTTTCCGGATCCTGCATCGCCTGCCTCAACTCTGGATTCGCGTTCATCAACTGTTGAATCTGCGGGTTTTGCTCCATCACCTGCATCATCGGTCGTAAAACTTCCGGGTCTTGCATCGCTTGCTCCATGAACTGTCTCACGAACGGGTCGTTTTCAATCGCCCGAATCTCCTCCGGCGTCGGGTTCGGCATGCCGCCCGCTCCGAACCCGCCGCCTCCAAACATATCAAAACCACCAGAACCACTCGCTCCTCCTCCTCCTATACCACCACCACCTAAAACGCTGCTGTTAAACAACGTCGCAAAATCCGGCGCTTGCGCCGTTCTTTGACTCGCGTTCGCGTCGTCCATCCACGTTCGCGGCGGTGTCGGTTGCCCACCACCACCACCTTCATTGTGACTCGCCGGAGGACGACCACTACTTCCCCCGCTCGTAAGAGATGGTGATTTCTTCGGCGCCGATTGCACCAAATGCACCGCGTGCCCTTCCCCAATCGAACACTCTCGTATCGTTTTCTCGTCCTTCAAAACGTGTCCTTTGTAAATCAATCGAATCGATTCCTTTTCGGATCCGAGCGTCGTCGCCAAATCGGCTTTCAACTCGGCAATCAACTTTGTGAGTTTGATATTTTTCATCTCCAGTTTTGGATTTGTGGATGTTTTCACGATGAACGATATCGTCGTCTCTTTGTCTTCTTCTTCTTTTCCTCCTTCGCTCATTCTTTTTTGCGCGCGGTGTGTGATCTCTCGTTCTTCTTCTTCTCGCTTCTTCTTGCTTCTGTTATGTGCGTTTTTTCTTCGATCTTTTTTTTTTGTGTCTTAATATTTAGGGTGTTAAAACCTGTTATTAAAAACCGCCCTCCGCCCTCTTTCTTTTTGTCTCTGGATAGAGACATCGAGACGACACAATTTATAGACACGACGCACAGAGGAGTTCGTTTCAAAATGTTGTCGACTTCTTTTTCCTCGGTAGTTATTCCAACCAAGGTACGTTTCTTTCTTTTGTTATTGAATGCGTTCGTTTGTGTGCGCGTTTGAGAGGACGTTCGCGTCTTTAAAGAGAGACCTCTTTTTCTTACGCGCGCAATTTTTGCAAAATGTTGTTGCGTCGCCACCCTCTTTTCTCTCTAAATTTTTGCCGACGGCGAACAAATTAGAGAAGAAAAGGACGACGACGACAAAAGGAGACGAGATGATGTTACATATTCTTTGGTGATTTTACGCTCGAGTATTCGTCAAACATACGTTTGAAACGAGAACGGCCGCGACGTGCGCTCGCGCGGGTGGTTTCCGCTCGTCTTTCCGGAAAAGGAGGAGGAGAAATCGTCGCTCGGAAAACCTCTTTTTTTTGTACGAAAAGGGCACTCGAGAGTTTTTGGATAAAGAGGATGAAAGTACTGACACAATATGTTTTCTTTTCTCTTTCAGGCGTCCGCGTTCGCTCGCGGCGAGAGTATAAAAGCCTTCAAACCTAGCAGCAGTAGTAGAAGACACCAAAAACAAGCCGCCTCTTTTGTCGTTCACGCGGCGGCGTCCGGGGAAGCCGAGCGGTTGCGCTTACACAACTTGAGCCCGTTGCCGGGGTCGAGAAGAAAACCGATTCGCAAAGGTCGCGGTTACGGCGCCGGCCAAGGCGGGACGTGCGGGTATGGCATGAGAGGTCAAAAAGCGAGAGGTGGTAGAGGCACTAGACCGGGTTTTGAAGGCGGTCAAACGCCAATGTACAGAAGGTTTCCAAAATTGAAGGGCATCGCCGGCGGCATGAGCGCCGGGAAGCCGAAATTCGTGACGGTGAACGTTTCCGATTTGGCGCAAGCGTTGGCGGATTCTAAGATCAGCGCGGGCCAAGACGTCGATTTGGACACGTTGAAGTCGGTTGGTTTGATCAAAGCGACGGGTTACTACAGAAACTTGCCGTTGAAGGTGTTGGGCGACGGGGAGCTTTCGCAAGGCTTGAAAGTCAAGGCGGCTGCGTTTTCAGCCTCCGCGAGCGAAAAGTTAGCCGGCGCCGGCGGGGAGGCCATTCTCGTCCAAGGGAAAAAACCAAAGTGGAGTCGGGAAGCGCACGAAGCCGCGCAGGCGGCTGCTGCCAAGTAAATTGAGAAGAGAGAATACGTGTTATTTCTTGAGTTGTTTATACTATACATTAATTAGTTCATATTATTATTACACATATACACAAGGTTGTCGTTCGTTGTTGTCCTCCATATTATTGCGAAAAGACCACGTCGCGTTCGTCGACGCCGTCCAACTTCATTTTATTTCTCACCGCCTGTTCTGGCACGCCCAAACGTAGCATCTTGTGATACTTCTCGTGCGCTGGATTTACACGTATTCGTCGCGCTCCTTCTTCTTTCTTTTCATTGCTAGTTTGTGCGTTTCCGTCCTCGCCTGCTCTCGCACCTTCTTGTACCAAATGCGGTGAAAATTCACCATCAGGAGGTTCATCTCTCTCCGCCGACGAAGGCGGGAGAGGTGGTGGAGGCGTTTTCACAGCCTCTCCTTTCCCTCCTCCTTCCTCCTCCTCATCAAATCGTTCTAACTTCTTCTCCAAAAACTGTAAACTCCGTTCCATCGTCTCCATCTTCGTTTCGATTTGTTCTAACCCGCGTTCGCTTCTCGCTCGAATCGCGTTTAAATTGTTCGCGCAATCGACCGCGAACGCGTTCACGCACGCGACGGTAAAATGGTCGTTTACTCTTTTGTCGTTTTCATCGTTGTTTTCAACGAAAGTCTTCTTCGTCTTCATGTGGTTTTGAGCGCGTTTATGTTCGTTGCATCGTTCGCATCGTTTCCTTTTAACGCTTTGGGAAAAATTCAAAATCTCTTTACTTTTTCTCGCGATACGAGAATAACAATACTCTCTGATACTAATGTCCGGCATCGCTCTGGAAAACCAGCGCGAAGTGCGCTCGATCGTGACCCGTAACCAAAACGGCGCGCTCGTGAACGCGAGAGATATCGCGCAAAAATTTACGGACGTGTTTGAATGCGAAATCGGTGCGATCGTCACCGCGCTCGTCAAAGAAGGAAACGACGAGGAACTGAAGAGCGTAGAAAACGCAATCGTCCGGGACGGTGGGAAACTCGTGCTGGAAGCGAAGACGTACGAAATGGCGATGAGCGATTTAGAGCGAGGGTACGCGGGAGTCGCGAACGAGCAGTACCCGTTCGAGGAGAAGACGAGAGATTTAATCCAACGAAACCGGAACCGAGTTGCGAACGCGCCCGAGGCGAAAGTGATGGAGGAAAAATTTAAAAAAATGGTCGCGAACGCCAAAGGCGAGGATAACGGGGAAGGGTTTATCATCACGGACGAACACGGGAACGTCGGTGGAAGCGGTGGAAGTGGTGCTATTTTGAACGCGAAATGCCCAATCACTGGCCTTCCGTTGAAAGATTTAATAGAGCCGGTGGAGGACGCGGTTGGTATAGTGTACGAGAAGCAAGCGGTGTTGACGTTTTTAGGGAGAGAAGGTAAGAAGAAGTGTCCGGAAGCGATGAGGAATCACGTGGTCACGAAAGAGGAGTTGAAGGTGAGCGAGAAAGTGATGAGGATGAAACGGATGGGGGAGAGAACGAGAGAGGCGAACGTGGATGAGATTATCAGTCCGTAAAAAAGAAGAGCGCGGAAATATTTGCATCCGAATTTTGAGGAGAAAGGGAGAAACGTGTATAATAACATAAAAGCACACGACGTAACAATATACTTTAGCAGAAGTAGTGGTACTATTTACTGATGTGTTGTAAGAAGAAGAAGAAGTAGAAGACGAAGAAATTTGTTCATTAAATGTAGTACGGGATATTACACAAAAATAAAAAGGGATGACATACTCACTCTGCTCTTATTCTTAGTAAAGCCCGATAACTTTCCACCACGCGCCGCCGACGACTGCCCACAAGATAAAGTTAAACGCTCCAACAATCGCGCCAAGACGGAAGTAATCCTTCAACTCTACGTAACCGGAACCAAAGTACACGGCAGATTGACCGCTGGCGTAGTGCGTGATGGCGCCGAACAAGTTGGTGTGAAACGCCATAGTTAAACCGGCGAGCATCGGCGGGACGCCCGAGGCTAACATCATGGCCAAAAATGCCGTCGATAACGCCGCGACTTGCGCAGTTTGCGAGGCAAAAAAGTAGTGAATGGCAAAGTAACTGACGTGTAAAACCAAGAATACTTGCGGCCACGCCAAGTTCGCGGCGGTTAAAGCCGCCGAAACTTTCGTCGCGATGAATTGAATAAACCCGAGTTCGTTCAACTGCGCGGACATGCCGATCAACACGGCAAACCAAACGAGCGTATCCCAAGCGCCTTTTTCGTTCAAGCAATCGGCCCATTTAATAACACCGGCAAATAATTGCATAGACATGCCAAACATGGCGGAAATCACCGGGGTAATCCCAAACGGTTGGAAGATCCAGCAAAACACGGTGATGCTCATGGTGATAACCACGGCCAATTCGTCTTGCGATAACGGGCCGAGTTTCTTCAACTTCTCCTTCGCCATCGCGGGAGCTTCTGGCGTGTCTTGAATTTCAGGCGGGAATAGCTTATACACCAAGAGCGGCGTCAAGAGTAAACCGAGAATGCCCGGAACGCAGGCGGCTTTGAACCACGTGATCCACGGGTTCGCGATGACGATCCCCAACCCGGCGGCTAACTTTAAGGACAGCAAGTTTTGCGCCGCAGCCGTCATGCACAAAGCGGACGAATGACCAGAGCATTGCAATTGCGTTTGCATGAGAAATGAACCCATCTTCTTTGCCGTCGGTCCAGGTTCAGACCCGTTACTTTTGGCCAACGAAGAGATGATGGGCAAATAGACGCCGCCGGCTCTCGCGGTCGTCGACGGCATCGCCGGCGCCAACACAGCTTCGGAAATGCTCAACCCGTAGGATAAACCGAGCGTAGACTTACCGAGCTTCTCGACAAACATAGTCGCGATGCGATCGCCCAAACCAGTGGACACGAATCCTCTGGCAAAGAAAAATGCCAAAACAATCAGCCAAATGACATCGTTCGTCATCGCGCCAAACGCTTGCGCGAAGGTCAACGTCTTCGTCACCACCGCCGTGGTCAATCCAAGAAACGCCCACGCACCGACCGGTAACGGAGACAAGACTAAACCAGCGACCGTGGCTAAGAAAATAGACAGCAAATTCCAGGCTTGCGGGACCACCCCGTCCGGTCTCGGAACGACGAAACAGACGAATAAACCGAAACCGACCGACATCGCCGCTGCTTTCAAATTCGCGCCTTTCCAAACAAACTCCGACGAGGCAGATTTCGCGCTCGGTGAAGTCACCGCGGAAGAGGAGGAAGCTTTCGGAACGAAGTGCGCTTTCCTCGTCCCCTTTGTCGTCTTTGTCGTCGCCAAAGCCTTCTTCTCGAGAAGATGATGCTGAGAAGTTTTGGATATGCCATCATCGTCCCTGAAACTACATTTCCGCAAACCTTTTTGAGTGGTACAGTTCGAAGCAGCGGCGGATCGTTTCGAAGATGGTCTTCTCGTCGAAACTTTAAAATTTGCGCTCGCACGCGTCGTCGTCGTCTGAATCGTCGTCGCGCTCATCGTCGTGTTCGTTAAAAGTACGCAATAATAATAATAACAACAACAACAACTTTTTGTGTTGTAAAGCGCTTTCGGTAAGAGAGAAAAAGTTGTTAAAAAAGGCCACGTGTTTGGGTCAAAAAAAGGGCAAAAAACCCAAAACCTTTTCTCTCTCTCATTCATTTCATTGCGCGTAAAATTCAGCACAAAGAATAGCCCTTTTGATATATACATACACGTCGCGATCGAAAACGAACATGTTTGCATCCACGACCGCATCGACGCACATTTCGTGCTCGCAAATTGCGAAAGTTTCTTCGGCGCAGAGGAAGTCCTCGAACACGCGCATGGCATCCTCGGCGACGTCTTCCTCCTCCTCTTCGTTTTCGTCGTCGTTCGAGACGAGACGATTTATGAAATTGAATGTCGCGAGAAACGTGCGAGAGGCGAAAGGCGCGAACGAAAGAGGGATGGCTCTTTTAGCGAAAGCGACCGCGGAGGTACGAATTGAACGTTTTTTTTATACGTTTAGTGCGCAGAGATGCGGGAGAGACGACGGTGAATTCAGAAGAGGAGGCTTTTTTTACGCGTAAAAACCTCCTTTTCTCCTCGCCGGCGTCTCGCTCTTGTCACCAAATTTGGGGAGCTTTTTTTTTTCTCGCTCTCTCTCGAAGCGATGACCAACGAGCAGCGACAAAAACTCTCCTCCGTCCGCGAGTGAGCAGACGTTGTTGCTTCTCTGTCAGAGTTGTTACCGCGTGTAAAGCAGCCCGTCGGGTGAAAGAAGAGCGGGGTACATTCTCACCATCGTGTGAATTTTTTTTGCCTTATCTGAAAAACATCTCTGACACTCTTCTTTTCTCTTATAACTCATACCACTAATAAAAACAGGCTGCTGAAGTCGTCGCAGAAAAAGAAGCCGTGTGCTACTTGAGAAACGTCCACATGTCTCCGTTCAAAGTCCGCAGAGTGTTGGATTGCATCCGCGGTAAATCTTACGAAGAGTGCTTGATCATGTTGGAATTTATGCCGTACAGAGCGTGCGAACCGATTTTATCGGCGTTGTTCTCCGCCGCGAGCAACGCGAAGAACAACTTGGGCATGAACAAGGCGAAGTTGTACGTTTCGGAGTGCTACGCGGATGGCGCGGGGACCATGAAGAGATTCCACCCGAGAGCTCAAGGTAGACCGTTCCCGATCAGAAAGAGAACGTGCTCGATTACTTTGAAGATGAAGGAGCAAGATTAAATTCGTCGAGGAGATGACGACGACACTCTCGAGAGAGAAGAAGAGGGAAAAAGAGAGAGAGAGAGAGATAGAATATGCAACACTATTGAATTGTACTTAGTTAGCTTACCACACGACGACGTGTATAAATATGAATCGAAGAACACACACAACACACATTATTATTACGAACTTCAGCGCGAAGCAAAACTCTCTCTCCTCTTCCTTTTACTACTGTTACTACTCCTACTCCTACTCCTACTCCTACCGTTGTTCCTTTCGTTTCACGACGATTCAGACGACGACGATCGCCATAACCACCGCTTCTTCTTCTTCATCTCTCTTCGCTCCTCTTCCTGCTCCTCTAATAATCTCCTCCGCTTCACGATGGCCTCGTGCACGTCTTTATCTAATTTTTTCCTCCCTTGCGTCACCGCGTAGTAATACACGCCTCCGCTGAAACAGAGCAAAGAGGACGCGATGAGGACGTTGCCCGTTCTCCGCGTCGACGCGTCGAACGTCATTTCTTTCTCTCTTTTGTCTTCTTCTTCTTTGTCTTCTTCTCACGGGTTGTCTTCGTCTTCTTTGATAGAATACTATAAAGTGATGACGACGACGGTTTCCGAAATGTGAGCGTTTTTTTGAAGCGAATTCTTCATAAACGCGCATAAATAAGAGCGCATAAAGATATAAAATCGTTTCCGAATTCACCCCTCAAATCGCGATCGATGATGAGAAAATAACAACAGAGCGTGAACTTGCGCTCTGATGAACGATGGCACGTTCGCATCCTCGCTCGTTTATTGCGTCGTTTACGTCGTCGCGAGATTTTCGGATGATTTGGAAAGAAGAGAGAGGTAACGGCCGCCACCGATTCTTTTTTCTTTTCATCTCTCTCTTCTTTCTTCTCAACGATTAATGCGGAATGATCGAGTACTTACTGCCGCCCCAGTCGGAGAGACATCAATGTTGTCGTGACGATTGGTTTATTATTACAAAATGGCTGACTGCAAAAAGCTTTGAGAGCGAGAGACCATTTCGAGAGAGAGAAAAGATTTGATTTTGTTTTGATTTCGCAGACGTGGTATTATTATATTGCCGTGATGACAATTCGGTTAACCCAGCTCGCTTTGAGCCTCGGCTTTGAAGAAGACTTGTTCCAAACTTACACGACTTTTATGACTGAGCAATATACGATTTTATGATGCGTCTTCGTCGTCGTCTCGTCGTCGCGCTGTTTGGGCGTTCTCGCTGACATTTTACTCAACCGTTTTCATCTTCTGTATTATTATCATCGACAACAGAGCAATCAGAACAGGTTCATATTTAGTAGACATATATGTGTCAATTTTACGCGTCCGTGGCGAAAATGCCGCGTTTATCCTCTCTCTTTGCGTGTGTGTGTGTTTGTGTAGTTTGTGCGAGTCTGGTTCGATGTGCGCGTCGTCGCGACAAAGTCTCAAACTCTTTTACATCGACATCATCAAAATCGCAAAAGGATATCAAGGAAATGAGGATTTCTCTTTCCCCAATTGATCGACGTTGAAAAGAAACCGGAGCGCTAGGTCGCCACCTAGCAATTCTTGCCAGAATTAACTGATCCTTGATATTGTTTGCATCGTATTCCTCTCGCCAGATGTATACGAATGATGTGGTGATGTTGGTAAAAGATGAACGAACGATGATTGCGCTCTCGCATATCGAACGAGTTGAAGAGAGATGCTTCAATTTTTGCACATACAAACGCACGCACACATTTTTCTCCTTTCGCGCTCTACGTCGACTTTATTTTTATGTCTTCTTCCATATGTTTATAACGCTTTCTATTTCCACAGAGAAGAAGAAATACTGCCTCGCGCGAACGAGAGATATGATGAAACAAAGGTAGGAAACTCTCGAGAGGTCAAAAAAACTCGCGTATGCTTCTTTTAGTTGGGCGGCGTTCAAATCCTATGAGTGTTAGCCCCGTTCCCTTGAAGCGAGAGTAAATGTAATCGTTGGAGTTCGAAGCCCGACAGATTGCAGGTCCTGAAGTTCTCGCTATCCGCTCGACTAAACTACACGACGTCGTTGCGGACTCAGATTTCAGAAATCTTTCAACCTCTTGTTCGATTTTTTTTTGCGCGCGCGCATTGGTGAGAGAGAGAAACAGACAGAGAGAGACAGAGAGAGAGAGAGAGAGAGGAAAGCAGAGATATGCGCGCTCGTATTTTCTCGGGGGGATCACATCAGGCAGCTGTTCACGCTGCTCAGTGCGTAGTTCGGCGTTCGAACCCCCGTAGAGCGATTCGTTCGCATTCTGAGTTCTCGCGGCGACATTTCTTACTAACTTGGTGCCCGTGCGTTTGACTCTGGAAACCGGACGTACACTCTCTTCTTTTCTTTTCTCTCGCGCGAAACGCCACTGCATCGAGCTCTACATCCTTCTCTCTCTGTCTGGAACTATTTTGCGATGACGAAAGAAAAGAGGTTTCTTTTAGCGGTTTATCAAAGCCGAATGCAATGAATAAACCCAAGAAATAAACGACTTCTCCTTCCGCCGAGCAATTGATTCTTCGTAGATAAAGACGGGATGATGTGATGCAATGTTGCACGCGTGTGATAAAGATCGATGATAGAATACATTCCTATGCGCACTGCGAGCGGGGGTCAGGGAATCCGACGCTTGCGTCGGGCGAACCTTCCTTGGTCAGCCCCCGTGACGATTCGTCGTCGGCGTGGCGCTAAGTTCGCGGTTCGGCCGCAGTCTGAGATCTTACTTTCCTCACGCGTTGATGTTGTTTCTCGCGCTCGTTTAATCGTTTGATTGCGTTAAAGCAACGACTAATAACGCCTCTTCTTCATATTCTTCTTTTATTCTACACACAGAGATGGATAGATCTTACATAGACAGATAGAGAGCGAGAAGCGCTCGAAAAAGCGGTTGAAAAACACGCTCGCACATTACAGCTCGATGATGAAAGAAAAAAACAATTTTGCGCGCGATGACGATAATCATACATTGTTTTCACGACGGTCTTCCTATCGAGGATTCATCCTCATGCCGAACGATGTGCTAGTACTCTGAGCGCTCAAATAATAGTTTTACTTCTATGTGATGTATTTGCGTTTAACGAATAAGTATTTCAAAAGTTGTTTTACATTCCAATCAATACACACACACACATATATGTATATATTACGGACACTCCAGCGTCATCTTCGTCGGATCTCCACTCACCGGCGACACCCCGTCCGCGTTCGCGCAAATCCCCATCAACACGTCCTTCCTTATGATCACTTGCGACCAGTCCGAATCGTTCGCCTTCACCGTCTCCAAGTTACTCGCGCCCGAGACGATCGCGTTCGTTAAATTCGCCCCGGTAAAGTTCGTCTTCAGCAAGTTACACTGTCCTAAATTCGCGTTTTCTAAGTTCGCTCCCGTGAAATCCGCCTCCTCTAAGTTCGCTCCGAATAACGAGATCCCCGATAAGTTCGCCCCTCGAAAGTTCGCTCGTTTTAACGACCCTTTGGTGAAATACGTTTGCGTTAAATCTTGGTCGTGGTAATCGAAATCGTCGCACGCGTTCGTCGCGCACTCGGACGTTTGCGGGATGGCCATTGCATATTCTGGTTGAAAAAGCACCCCTCCCCCTACTACTTGCGAAGCGAATGCGACGGATACGCACAAAGTTGTCGTTGCTTTCGTCAACTTCGATGATGTCGTCACGTCGTCGTCTTCATCTTTTCCCCGATTACGAAACGCACAGACGACGTGTCTTCTTCCTTTTAGCGTCGCGGTGGTCCTCCTTTTCGCCGCAAAAGAGGTAAAAAGAACCGACTCTGACGCCGATGCGAAGAAAACCATTAAATCCTTTGTTTTATGTGTATATTTATGCGACTAAAGTACGCGTAATGCGAGACGTTTTTATGAGGCGAAAAGCATTTTTCCCCACATTTAAGAAGCTTTGAGAGACGGGCAAAAGGATGACGACTGACGGAAAAGAAGACAAAGACAGCGCGGGAACGGAAGAAAACGAGGACGAGTGTCTCGTCCTCGATGGAATGCACGGAGAAGAATCTCTCGCTGCGCCTCCCGCGGCGACTCAAACTCTCACATCGACGATGAGCATTTCGAGCCGTCGCGGAGACCAAACGACAACCGGAAAAGGAGGAAAAGGAAAAGAACGAGAAGGACGTGACGACGACGAACACGGAACGAACGAAACACAAAAGATTCAGATGAAAACGATGGGGATTGAGACTACATTCACCGGAGATGGAAACAACAGCAAGAAGAAGAAAAAAATCGCCCTGTTCTTTGGCTACAACGGGGACGGATATCAAGGCATGCAACGAAACCCAGGCGCGAAAACGATCGAGGACGATTTAGAGTCCGCGATCGTCAAAGCAGGAGGAATCGCGGAATCGAACAGCGGGGATTTCAATAAAGTGCACTGGAACAGAGCGGCGAGGACGGATAAAGGCGTCAGCGCGGTTGGACAGGTGGTGAGTTTTAAGTGCATGAACGCGGACGACGGGAACACGGAGACCATCGTGAGGTTGATCAACGAACATTTGCCGAGGGGAAAAATCGTGGCGTTTGGAGCGACGAGGGTGACGGGAGGGTTTAGCGCGAAGAATCAGTGCGATAGGAGGAAGTACGAGTACGTGGTACCGGTGAGAACGTTTGATAGGAGGTTTCCGAAGAAGAGGAAGCGGAACCCCGTGGACGGCGACGATGAAAACGGTCACGATGAAAAGAAGAACGATGAAAACGCCCCAAATGGCGAAGGATTAGAAGACGAAAAAGAAGACGACGAAGAAAACAACGATACCCAAGAAGAAGAAGAACCGTACGTCTTCACCGAAGAGGAACGAACAAAAGTGAACGACATTTTGAAACATTTCGTCGGCACGCATAATTTTCACAACTACTCGACCAAAGTCGATTGCGACACGCCGCAAGCGCGTAGGTTTGTCATTTCGTTCTCGTGCTCGATGCCATTTAAAATTCAAGGCGAAGATTTCGTGAAGTTTGAGATTCTCGGTCAATCGTTTCTGTTCAACATGATTCGAAAGTTGGTCGGAATGACCGTCGCGGTCGCGCGAGGCTTCTGCGACGTGAGCGATTTGTTATTCGCGCTGAGAACAAAACAAAGAGTCAACACGCCCATGGCGCCCGAGCTTGGATTATTTCTCTGTGAGTGTCAATACGACGCGTATAACAAGCGCTTCTCTGCCGAGCGCGAACCGTTGCGCTTGGAAAATTGGCGCGACAAAGTCGATGCGTTTAAACACCAAACCGTGTATCAACACATATACGACCGCGAATACGTGATGAAAGACAACATGGGCGAATGGATCCGTAAATTCATCAGCGACAAGAACGGGTTTCGAGAGCATTACGATTTAGCCATGCACCGCGCGCTCTTGAAGGAGGAAAAGTTGGCGCCTTTGAGCACGAAGAATTCTCAGAAGCAACGCGTGAATAGCAGTCAAAATCAACAAGGTGCCAAAGCGTCGCCAAACAAACCATCGTCATCCAAAGGAGGAGAAGGAGAAGGAGACGTCACTACTAAAAGTACCGACGACTCACAAGCAGGAACAGCAGCATTAGCAGCAGCAGCAACGACAACACCAACACCAACAAAACCAGAGGAAAACGAAGAAGCTTTGCTCCTCCTCGCGGCGAACGCCGCCGCCGAACGCGTCGCCAAAAAACGCAAACTCGAACTCGAAAAGCAAGAAGCGCGCAAGCGAATCGAGATTGAAAAACAGGAAGAAAGAGTAAGAAACGGTTTAGTCGTCGGTAAAGTCGAATACGATGAGGACGAGATGAGCGATTAGGTAAGAATAGTACTAAAAGAATATATATAATACGCTACTACTACTACGCGCTTCGTCTCTTTCGACGCGACTCTTTTCTCTCCTCTTATACAATTACATACGGCTGTTTTTCCGTTCAAATGCAACACAAAAAACTCTCTCCACAACACACGACAACACCTCGCTTTGGAGAAGAAGAAGGGAGACGCGCGACAGCGAGAACAACGCGACGACGATAAGACAGAAGACGCAAAAGGGTTCTTTTACTCCTCATAATAAATCGAATACGAGTACGAATACGAGTGCGATTAAGATATGTTTCGTTGGGGGAGCCGAAAGGCGAAAAGCGTTGATGTCGATGATGATTTTGACGAGAGGACGATGGAGAACGTTGGGATTCCGACATCATCGACGAGAAGAAACGAGAGAAGAAGCAAACCGAGAAAACCAGAGGACGAAGACGAGAACGAGAGAAATAACGCCGATGCGTTCAAGGCGAGGAAACCTCCGAGCCGAGCGCACATGACCGACGAAGAGTTGGTGAGAGAATGGTACGCAATTTTGCCCTCAATGTATGTGACTTATTCTAATTCTTATTCTTATTAGGCCGTACCTCACGCGAAAGCAAGTGGAGGAATACAAAACCATGTTCGACGATTTAGACATCGAAAGCGACGGACGAATATCCGCGGAGGACATACAGGAGCGATTGCGACAGGTTGGGTCGTTTAAAACGATCAAACAGATAAAGAAGAATCTGCGGCGATACGATTCGGACGGAAACGGGACGTTGGATTTTTGCGAGTTTTTGACGCTGATGTTGCACGATTTGAATTTGAGCAATCCGCAGGAGACGTTGAGGAGCGTGTTTTTGACGTTTGACGAGGACACGGATGGGAAAATTACCGCGGCGGAGTTGAAGAGGACGATGGAGATGGTTGGGATTCCGGTATCCATGCGGGAGGCGAAGTTCGTGATTCAAATGGCGGATCGAGAAGGCGACGGGGAGTTATGTTACGATGAGTTTGTAGATTTCGTGTTAGGGGCGGAGCAACACGAGAAACCTGGTGCGGAAGGAATAACGAGCGATGCGGAAAAGGCGACGAAAGACGGCGCGGGCGTGGAATACTTGGCGCCGAGGTTGCTCACCACGCGATTGGGGCAATTTTTTAGCAGATCTTCGGCGACGGAAAGAAACGACGGAAGAAAGAGCGCTCGACGAAACGCTCGACGCGGGGGGGATTCGGACGAAGAGGAGGTGTTATCGGACGAAGAGAACGTTGTTTTAGGTTAAAATGTGCGGCAACGCGTGTAAACTACAAAACTATTATTATTACAACATTATCATTCGATCTTCATCTTCTTCTTCTTCTCTCGTCATCGTCCAAAATCCTCCTCCTTCTCCTCGAACGA